>JAESGR010000084.1_pt1 | contig 232369 bp, 233 predicted proteins | sample 9269771 | NCBI WGS metagenome assembly JAESGR01 (sample SAMN15739572, study PRJNA653492) | algae metagenome | isolation source: Chroococcus sp. CMT-3BRIN-NPC107 and co-occurring heterotrophs from well... | place: USA: Clark Mountains Wilderness, California | collected 2010-04-18
GAGGTGATCTGCGTGTTCCGGGAGCGGGTGTCGGCGCGGCCCGGCGAGACCATCCGGGTGCAGCCCAATCCCGCGCTCGTGCACCTCTTCGACAAGGACAAGGGCCACAGGCTCCAGTGAGACAGGCCGGGGCCGCAGCGGAGCGGCCCTGCCGACGTGAGACAGGCAGGGACCGCGTCGGAGCGGCTCGGCGGACGTGAGACAGGACGGGGCCGCAGCGGGCGGCTCCGGACCGCACCACAACACAACATCCCGCATGACCGGAGGACTCCCATGAACCATATGAACCGCAGGTCGGTCCTGAAGGGCGGCGCGGTGCTCGGCCTCGCCGGCGCGACCAATCTCCTCGACTTCGCCAAGGCCTGGGCGCAGCAGAACCAGTGGAAGCCGGAGGCCGGCGCCCAGCTCTCGATGCTGCGCTGGAAGTACTTCGTGCAGTCCGAGGACGACGCCTTCGTGGCGCTCATCAACGCCTTCACGCAGGCCACCGGCGTCAAGGTCGACATCACCCGCGAATCCTACGAGGACGTGCAGCCGAAGGCTTCGGTCGCGGCCAACACGGGCGCGGGCCCGGACCTGTTCTGGGGCCTCTATTCGCTCCCGCACCTGTTCCCGCAGCGCTGCGTCGACATGACGGACGTCGCGAACTACCTCGGCGGAAAGTACGGCGGCTGGGTCGAGAGCGCGCAGCAATACGGCAAGAGCGGCGACAAGTGGATCGCGATCCCGGTCTGCTACTCGGGCAACCTGATCAACTACCGCATCGCCGCCTCCAAGAAGGCCGGCTTCTCGGAGTTCCCGAAGACCACCGACGCGTTCATGGAATACGCCAAGGCCATGAAGGCGCAAGGGACGCCCGGCGGCTTCGCGCTCGGCCACGCATCCGGCGACGGCAACGGCTGGGTCCATTGGGCGCTGTGGTCGTTCGGCGGCAACGTGGTCGACAAGAACGACAAGGTGATCCTGAACTCGCCAGAGACCGAGAAGGCGCTCCTGTGGACGAAGGAGCTCTACGGCCACATGGTGCCTGGCGTGGCCTCCTGGAACGACGCCTTCAACAACAAGGCGTTCCTCGCCAACGAGATCCACTGGACCAACAACGGCATCTCGATCTACGTCGCGGCTTCGAACGACGCGACCAAGAAGGATCTCGCCGAGGACATGAACCACGCGTACTTCCCGGTGGGTCCGGTCGGCAAGCCGACCGAGCTGCACCTGATGTACCCGATCCTGGCGATGAACTACACCAAGTATCCGCAGGCCTGTAAGGCGCTCATCGCCTACATGCTCGAGGCGGAGCAGTTCAACAAGTGGATCTCGGCGGCCAGGGGCTACCTCACCCACTGCCTCAACGCCTACGACTCCAACCCGGTCTGGACCGAGGATCCGAAGCGCACGGTCTACCGCGACGTCGCCAAGCGCTCGCTCACCGCCGGCGGCCTCGGCTCGGTCGGCGAGAAGGCCGCGACCGCGATCGCCGACTTCGTCGTCCTCGACATGTTCGCGAACGTCGCCACGGGCCGCGAGGACGCCAAGACGGCTATGAAGCAGGCCGAGCGGCAGATCCAGCGCATCTACCGGTCCTGACCTACCCGAGCGCCGCGCCCGTCGGGCGCGGCGCTCCCGCTTCGAAGCAAAGAAAGAGAGGCGAGGCGACATGGCCGATGCCACCATGAGGATCGCTGCGCCGGTCCCGTTCCGCGAGGCCTCCGCCTGGGAGCGGATCAAGACCAACCGGCAGGTGCTGGGCCTCTGGTTCATGGTCCCGGCAGCGGGCTTCCTGCTGCTGTTCCTCGCCTATCCGCTCGGCCTCGGCATCTGGATGAGCTTCACCGACGCCCGCATCGGGCGCGCGGGCGCGTTCATCGGGCTCGAGAACTACGAGTGGCTCCTCGAGGATACGAGCTTCATCAACGCGACCGTGTTCACCATCAGCTACACGGTGGTCGCGAGCGTGTTCAAGTTCGCGATCGGGCTCTATCTCGCGCTGCTCCTCAACAAGCACATCCCGTTCCGCGCCCTCGTGCGCGCCATCATCCTGATCCCCTTCATCGTGCCGACGGTGCTCTCGGCGATCGCGTTCTGGTGGATCTTCGACCCGCAATTCTCGATCATCTCCTGGTCGCTGCGGAAGATGGGACTGATCTCGGGCAACATCGACTTCCTCGGCGTGCCCCTGCACGCGCAGGCGAGCGTGATCTTCGCGAACGTCTGGCGCGGCATCCCCTTCATCGCGATCACCCTGCTGGCCGGCCTCCAGACGGTGCCGCCGTCCCTCTACGAGGCCGCGACGCTCGACGGCGCCACGCCCTGGCAGATGTTCCGCCACATCACCTATCCGCTCCTCACCCCGATCATCGCGGTGGTGATGACCTTCTCGGTGCTCTTCACGTTCACGGACTTCCAGCTCATCTGGGCGATGACCCGCGGCGGTCCCGTCAACGCCACCCACCTGATGGCGACCCTGTCCTACCAGCGCGGCATCCTGGGCGGGCGCCTCGGCGAAGGCGCGGCGATCGCCACCGCCATGGTGCCGTTCCTCCTCGCCGCCATCATGGTGTCCTGGTTCGGCCTCCAGCGCCGCAAGTGGCAGCACGGAGAGGGCAATGACTGAGCGGGCGCGGCCTCCATCCGCGCCTGCAACCCGCCGCCCCGCCGGGAGCGGGGCGACGGCCGAACGGGCTCCTCGCCGGCCCTGCCGGCAGATTGGGAACAGCGATGGCTAAGGCTTCCACGATCGACGGGCGCGGCCCGGATCCGAGCACGGACGTCGCCCGCGCGCTCGTCGCGCCAGGCGCGCAGACGCCCGCCATGAACGACTTCTCGGAGGGCATGGCCTATCTCGACACCCTGCCGCGGCGGGTCGTGACGGTCTACATCCCGCTCGTCCTGATCATGATCGTGCTGCTGTTCCCGTTCTACTGGATGGTGCTCACCGCCATCAAACCGGACGAGCAGCTCCTCGACCTCGAGAAGTTCAACCCCTTCTTCGTCACGGCCCCGACCTTCAAGCACATCTACAAGCTCGTGTTCGAGACCGCCTATCCGCGCTGGCTCTGGAACACGATGTTCATCTCGGTGGCCGCGACGGTGCTGTCGCTGTTCGCGAGCGTGCTCGCGGCCTACGCGATCACGCGCATCCGCTACCGCGGCGCCAACTACGTCGGCGGCGCCATCTTCCTCGCCTATCTCGTGCCGCCCTCGATCCTGTTCATCCCGCTCTCGACGGTGATCCACCAGTACGGCCTGTTCGACTCGGTCTTCGCCCTGATCCTGGTCTATCCCACCATCCTGATCCCGTTCTCGACCTGGCTCCTGATGGGCTACTTCAAGACCATTCCCTTCGAGCTCGAGGAATGCGCGCTCATCGACGGGGCGAGCCGCTGGCAGATCCTGACCAAGATCGTGCTGCCGCTCGCCATCCCGGGCATGATCTCGGCCTCGATCTTCTCGCTGACGTTGTGCTGGAACGAGTTCATCTACGCGCTCACCTTCATCTCGTCCTCGGCCAACAAGACCGTTCCGGTCGCGATCGTGAACGAGTTCGTGGACGGCGACATCTACCGCTGGGGCTCGCTCATGGCAGGCGCGCTCGTGGGCTCGCTGCCGCTCGTGGTGCTGTACTCGTTCTTCGTCGAGCACTACGTCGCCGCCATGACGGGCGCCGTGAAGGAGTAGCCTCGGCGGGCCGAAATCGGGTGCCGCTCAGGCCCCGGGCGCGTCGCCCGCGGCGGCCTGCCCGCCTTGCGGGAAGTAGCCGATCCGCCGCGAACGCAGCCACAGCTCGGTCGAGTAGGGTCCGCTCGCGGCCCGGGCGCGGGCCGCCGCGATGGCCTCCGGATCGCCCGCACAGCGGACCACCTCGGCGCGGACGATGCGTCCTGCGCGGTCGAGGTGATAGACGCGGTAATCGAGCGAAGGGGCCATCCGCCGTCTCTCGGCTCGCACGGGGAGGAGGGGGCTCGCGCCCCTTCCGGCCGCGAGCCTACCACCGCCCCATTCTTGGCCATATTGAGAATCCTGCACCTCACCCATGCCGATTCGTGAGGCCAGGAGCCGGCCTCGCGCGGCGAGGCGGGCTCTGGCCGGGATCCGCGGCCCGGCCTTAAGCTGCGGCGGCCCAAGGCAGGAACGGCGATGAATCTCTGGCGGCATCTGTTCGGACACGACCCCGCGCTGCGGCACCACGGCCACCTCGCCGGCACCGGCGAGTACGCCACCCACGTGGAGGCCGAGTCCGAATACCAGGACGCCCTCGAGGCGATCGTCGGCGGGCGCAGCGAAGCCGAGGCCTGGCACGAATGCACCGCCTTCCTGGTGCCCGAGACCGACGATCCCGCAGACCCCCATGCGGTGGCGGTCCAGGTCGGAGGCCTCAAGGTCGGCGCCCTCAACCGGGAGGAGGGCGAGCGCTACCGCGCCTTCCTGGCCGCGGCCGAGCTCGACCGGGTCGCCTCCTGCGATGCGGTGATCTACGGCGGCTGGCGCCGCGGCGGGGCGGAGGGCTACTTCAACGTGAGGCTCGACCTCCTCTGGCCGCTCGAACTCCGGGAGGCCGTGCCGGAGGAGTGAGGCCCGCGGAGGCCTCGACACGCGGGGGCGCCCGTGGCACGGCCGGGACATGGCCACCGAAGCCTTCCTCGCGGTCCTGCTGGGCGCCCTCCTGCACGCATCCTGGAACGCCGCCATCAAGGCCGGCCGGGACAAGCTCATGGACGCCGTCCTGGTGACCTCCGGGGCCGCGCTCCTCTCCCTCCTCGCGGTGCCGTTCCTGCCGTTCCCGGCGGCGGCGAGCTGGCCCTATCTCGCGGCCTCGATCGCGATCCACGTGGTCTATTTCGCGCTCGTGGTCGCAGCCTACCGGGCGGGCGACATGAGCCACGCCTATCCGCTCATGCGCGGCACCGGCCCGCTGATCGTCGCGCTCCTCAGCGGCCTCGTCCTCGGCGAGCATCTTCCGGCGCCGGCCTGGATCGGCGTCGGGCTGATCTGCGGCAGCATTCTCGGGATGATGCTCGCGAGCCCCGCCCGGGGCCCGCCGTCCGGCGCCGCGACCGGGTTCGCGCTCCTCAATGCCGGGATCATTGCGGCCTATACCTTCGTGGACGGCGCCGGGGTGCGCCTGTCCGGGCACGCGGTCGCCTACACGATGTGGGTGTTCATCGGCACCGCCCTGCCGCTTCTCGCCTTCGCGGCGGCGCGCCGGCCCGCGGACCTCGCCGCCGCCGTCCGGCGCCGGTCGGCCGTGGCGCTCGGGGGCGGGGCCTGCTCGCTCGGCTCCTACGCGCTCGCGCTCTGGGCCATGACGGAGGCGCCGATCGCCGCCGTCGCGGCTCTGCGGGAGAGCTCGATCCTGTTCGCCCTCGCGATCGGCGCCCTCGTCCTCAAGGAGCCGCTCCGCCCCGCCCGCCTCGTGGCGGGCCTCGGCATCGCGCTCGGCGTCGCGGTGCTCCGCCTCGCCTCCTGATCCCAGCAGCGGGCAGGCGCGATCCCGGCGCCGGCCGCCTTGGGCCCCGGAGCCCGATCCCGGCACTGGCGCGGGCCTCCGCCTCCGGGCTATGAGCGGGCGGGACACGCAGCGGAGGACAGGGGATGAGTTTTCTACCGGAGCGCAGCCGGCTCACGATCGGGTTCGCCCATGTGGCCTACCAGCTCGCCGACGAGTTCCGCAGCCGCGGCGCGCCCTTCGCGCATTTCGAGGCGAAGTCCCTGGAGGAGCTGCAGGCGCGGGTGGACGAGGCCGACGTGCTCGTGCTCTCGGGCCTGTGGCGCAACGAGTTCCTCGACCGCGCGCCGAAGCTGCGCTTCGTCCAGTCGGCCAGCGCCGGCACCGACCAGTACGACCGCGCCCGCTTCACGGCCCGGGGCGTCAGGCTCGCGAGCGCGCAGGGGGCGAACGAACGCGCGGTCGCCGAGCACGCCATGGCCCTGATGCTCGGCCTCTCGCGCCTGATCCACTTCGCCCGCGACGACCAGGCGAAGGCGCATTGGCGCGGCATGCTGGCCGACCGGAGCCGGCGCGAGCAGGAGCTCGGCGGCCAGACCCTGGTGATCGTCGGCCTCGGCCGCATCGGCGCGCGCCTCGCCGGCCTCGCCCACGCCTTCGGGATGCGGGTCATCGGCGTGAAGCGCCAGCCCGCGGAGGTGCCCGGCGTCGAGCGCGTCGTGCCGACGGCGCAACTCCTCGAGGTGCTGCCCCAGGCCGACGTCGTCGCCCTGACCTGCCCGCTGACGCCGGAGACGGAAGGCCTGATCGGCGCCGCCCAGCTCGCCGCCATGAAGCCCACCGCCGCCCTCATCAACGTGGCCCGCGGCCGGGTGGTCGACGAGGGCGCGCTCGTCGCGGCGCTGCAAGAGCAGCGGATCGCCAGCGCCGGCCTCGACTGCTTCCACGAGGAACCGCTCCCGCCCTCCTCGCCGTTCTGGGGGATGCCGAACGTGATCGTGACCTCCCACACCGCCGGCGAGACCCGGCGCTACGAGACCAACGTCGTCGATCTCCTGATGGAGAACCTGGAGCGCCTCTACCGCGGCGAGCCGCTCAGGAACGGCATCGTGTAGCCGGCGCCGGCCCTTGAAATCGAGCGCGGGCGCCGCCATCTCGCCGCCCGCCGGAACCCGACACGATCCGACGAGAGACCATGACGACCGCAACCGCCCCCGAGAACCGCACCTTCGAGGCCGACGTCTCCAAGCTCCTGCACCTCATGGTGCACTCGGTCTATTCCGACCGCGACGTCTTCCTGCGCGAGCTGATCTCCAACGCGGCCGACGCCTGCGAGAAGCTGCGCTTCGAGGCGATCGCGAATCCGGACCTCCTCGGCGACGACCCGAAGGCCCAGATCACGATTCTGATCGACGCCGAGAAAAGCCGCCTCACGATCGAGGACAACGGCATCGGCATGAGCCGTGACGAGATGGCCGAGGCGCTCGGCACCATCGCGCGCTCCGGCACCAAGGCCTTCATGGACCGGATCGAGGCCGCGCAGGGGGCGGAAGGCGCCCAGCTCATCGGCCAGTTCGGCGTCGGCTTCTACTCGGCCTTCATGGTCGCGGAGCGGGTCGACGTGATCTCCCGCCGCGCCGGATCGGACGAGGCGTCGCTCTGGTCCTCGGATGGCAAGGGCACCTACACGATCGCGCCCGCCGACCTCGCCGAGGCGCCGGCGCGGGGCACCCGGGTGATCCTGCACCTCGCCGAGGAAGCGAAGTCCTACACCGAGCGCTGGACCCTGGAGCGGATCGTCAAGGCGCAGTCCGGCCACGTCCCGGTGCCGATCGCGATCGTCGAGAAGCCCGGGGAGGAGCCCAGCGAGATCGCCGACGGCGCCGCGCTCTGGGCGAAGCCGAAATCCGAGATCAAGCCGGAGGAATACACCGACTTCTACCGCAGCGTCGCGGGCCAGTTCGACGAGCCGGCGCTGACCGTGCATTTCCGGGCGGAGGGGCGCCACGAATACACCGCGCTCGCCTTCGTGCCGGGCTCGCCCCCCTTCGACCTGTTCGACCCCGACCGGCACGGGCGGATGAAGCTCTACGTGCGCCGCGTCTTCATCACCGACGAGGCCGAGATCCTGCCGCGGTATCTCCGCTTCGTCCGCGGTCTCGTCGATTCCGCGGACCTGCCCCTCAACGTCTCGCGCGAGATGATCCAGGAGAGCCCGCTCCTCGGCGCGATCAAGAAGGGCGTGACGAACCGCATCGTGAGCGAGCTCGAAAAGCTGTCGCGCGACGATGCGGACGCCTACCTCAAGGTCTGGGAGAACTTCGGCGGGGTCCTCAAGGAGGGCCTCTACGAGGATTTCGAGCGGCGGGGGCAACTCCTCGGCCTCGCCCGCTTCAAGACCACGGCCTCGGGATCGGGCTGGCGCTCCATCAAGGACTACGTCGAGGGCTTCAAGGAGAACCAGACCGCGATCTACTACGCGACGGGTTCCGACCTCGCGCGCCTGGAATCCTCGCCCCAGCTCGAAGGTTTCCGGGCGCGCGGGATCGAGGTGCTGCTCCTGCCCGACGCCGTCGACAGCTTCTGGGTCACGGCCGGGATCGACCACGAGGGCAAGCCCTTCAAGTCCGTGACGCAAGGGGCCTCCGACCTGGCGCTGATCCCGCTCGTGGAGCCCAAGAAGGAGAGCGACCCGCAGGCTTCCGACGCGGTGGCGCGGTTCGTGGCCTCCGTGAAGCTGGCGCTGGGCGACCGGGTCTCGGACGTGCGCACCTCCGACCGGCTCACCGAGAGCCCGGTCTGCCTCGTGGCCCCGGAGGGCGGCCTCGACCGGCAGCTCGAGCGCATCCTGGCCCGCGCCGGCCAGGCGCCCGCGGCCGCGAAGCCCGTGCTGGAGATCAACCCCGACCACGACCTCGTGGTGGCGCTCGCCGGCATCGGCGAGGAGCGGGGGGAGCTGCGCGAGGACGCCGCCCACCTCCTCTACGACGAGGCCCGGATCCTCGACGGCGAGCTGCCGACCGACCCGAAGGGCTTCTCGCTGCGCCTCGCCAGGGTGATGCGGCAGGCTTTGGGATAGGGCTCTTCGCGAGCCCCACTCTCAGCCGAGCTCGAAGGTCGTGATCCCGAAGGTGCGGGCGAGCGGCAGGTCGGGCGCCGGTCCGCGGTACATCCGGGCGGTCTCGAAGGCGGGTGCGAGACGATAGCGGGTCGCGAGATCGACGGCTGCCCGGTGCGGCTCCGGGACGTCGAGGAACACGGGGCCGCCCGGCGCCGCGGCGGCGAGCGCCCGGAAGAGGCGGTCGGCGCCGTCCGCGCTGTCGGCGAAGAGGGGGCCGATCTTGGCGCCCTCGCGGCAGGCGCGGATCACGCCGTAGCCGCGGACCTGCCCGTCCTCGACGAGGGTCAGCGCCGTGCGCCGGTCGGGGCTCAGCCAGCAGCGCAGAAAGGCCGCGCGGTCGTCCGGGAAGAAGGCGCGGTCGTAAGACACGACCTGCGGGACGAGACCGCCCTCGACGGGCACGATTCCCGGATCGCGCGGGGCATCGATGCCGGGCGAGCCGCCGTAGCGGACGTTGCGGTGCGCCAGCACGAAGCCCGAGCGCCGGTAATTGCCCTGCTGGGCCACGACGCCGTCGAGGCCGATCGTGCGCCCGGCGAGGCGCTCGAGCCCCGCGTTCCAGAGCGCGAGGCCGTAGCCCCTGCCGCGCCACTCGGGACGGGCGATGTAGAAGCCGAGGAACCCGAAGCCCCCGCCGTAGCGCACGACCGAGATGCAGGCGACGGGCTCGTCTCCGACGAAGCCCATCAGGAACCCGCCGGGGTCCGGCGCCCGGAAGCACTCCGCATCGGCGAGGCCGGGGTTCCACCCCTCCCGCGCCGCCCATTCCACGGCCGTCTCCAGCTCCCGCCGCCCCATCGGACGGATCTCCATCCCGGCCGGTCCCGCCATGACGCTCTCGGTCTCCCCACGCTCCGGCGAATAGAGCAAAGTCGCGGCCGGCCGCAAAGGGCGGCGGGCCTGCGGCCGTACGGCCTATCGATCGCGAAGCTTCGGTGCTAGCCTCGGCCGAAGGCAGGGCGCCGCCGGCGAGGCCGCTCGCTCGGCCCGAAGGCAGAGCGCCGCCGGCAAGGCCGCTTGCCGGGCGCGAAGACCAAGACCGATCCGTTCGGCGGGAGGGGTTCAGATGGGGCAGGATACGGGCGACAGGGCCGGGCGCGCGCCCCGCGGGAGCCGGTGACGCCATGGCGGCCGATTCCATGACGGCCAGCCGCGCCTGGCACCAGAGCATCGCGGGCCGGCTCCAGCTCTCCTTCGCGGTGATCGTGGCGTTGACGGTCGGCGCGATCCTGCTCTCGCTCCTGCGCTTCGGCGAGGCCGCGGACGTGATCGACCGCATGACGCAGCAGAGCCTGCCGGCCTTCAAGCTCGCCCTCGAGCTCGAGACCAAGACCGCCGAGGTGGCCTCGACCTCCGCGCTTCTCGCCCGCGCGAACTACGAGCAGCAGCGCGCCTCGCGCATGAACGAGCTGACGCGCCAGCTCACCGACCTGCGCCAGCTCCTCGACCCCATGCGCCTGGTGATCGGCAGCGCCGGCTCCCTCGACCGGACCCAGGAGCTCGTCGCCGGCCTGGAGCGCGAGATGGCGCTCCTCGACCAGAGCATGCGCCAGAAGGTGGCGGCCGGTCCGCAGGTCGAGAAGCTCACCGACGAGGTCGATCCCGCCGCCGACCGCCTGGAAGCGCTGCTCACGGGGGTGTCCGAGGACGTGGCCTCGCGGGTCTCGCGCGCCCTCGGCCAGGGCGAGCCGGGAGCCGGCGCGACCGGGTCGGAGGAGTTGCAGCTCCTGCGCGCGATCTCGAACGCCCGCACGGAGGTGAACGAGATCTCGAGCCTCCTCAACCGGGTCGCCTCCATCGAGGCCGTCGAGGCGATCCCGCCGCGGCAGGCGCGGTTCGAGGCCGCCCGCGGGCGCCTCTCCCGCGATCTCGAGACCGTCGCGGCGCACCTGTCCGCCGAGCCCGCGCGGGCCGCCGAGCTCCGGCGGGCCGCCGAGGCGCTCCTGGTCCTCGGCGGGCGGGACGGGCTGTTCGAGCAGCGCACCCGGGAGCAGAGCGCCGACGGAGCCGCCCGCGCCCTGCAGGCCCGGATGCAGAACGCGGCCTGGCAGCTCAGCCGCGAGGTCGGCTCGCTCCTCGTCGCGACCGAGCTCGAGGCCTACCGCACCACCGAGCACCTGCGCACGGCCATCGACGACAGCCGGGTCTGGCTGATCCTGATCGGGGTCGCGAGCACGGTCGTCGCGGTCGCGATCCTGTGGCTGTTCGTCAACCGCTCCATCGTCCGCCGCCTCAGGGGCCTGTGCCACAGCATGCTCGCGGTCGCGGGCGGCAACCTCGACGCGGCGATCCCGCGGGCGAGCCCGGACGAGCTCGGCGACATGAGCCGTGCGCTCGCGGTGTTCCGCGACAACGCGCGCGAGATCCGCTCGGCGCGGGAAGCCGCCGAGGAGGCGCGCGCCGCCGCGGAAGAGGCCTCGCGCACCAAGTCGGCCTTCCTCGCCAACATGAGCCACGAGCTGCGCACGCCGCTCAACGCCATCATCGGCTACAGCGAGATGCTGCTCGAGGATGCGGTCGACCGGGGCGACGACGCCTCGGAGGCGGACCTGCGCAAGATCGAGACCTCGGGCAAGCACCTGCTCGGGCTCATCAACGACATCCTCGACCTCTCCAAGATCGAGGCCGGCCGGGTCGAGACCTACCTCGAGCCCGTCGAGGTCGCGAAGCTCGTCGCCGACATCCGCCCGCTCATCGAGCCGCTCATCGCCAAGAACGGCAACACGCTGACCATCGACTGCGCCGCCGATCTCGGCGTGATGACCACCGACGTGACCAAGCTGCGCCAGAGCCTGCTCAACCTCCTCAGCAACGCGGCGAAGTTCACGAAATCCGGCGAGGTCGCGCTCAAGGTCGCGCGGGAGATCGCGGCGGACGGCTCGGCCTGGATGGTGTTCCGGGTGCGGGATTCCGGCATCGGCATGACGCCGGAGCAGATCGGCCGCCTGTTCCAGGCCTTCACGCAGGCCGATTCCTCGACGACGCGCAACTTCGGCGGCACCGGCCTCGGGCTCACCATCACGCGCCATTTCTGCACCATGCTGGGCGGGGGCGTCGACGTGGAGAGCACGCCGGGAACCGGCTCGACCTTCACGATCCGGCTTCCCTTGAGCGGCCCGGCCGCCGAGGCGCCCGCGGCGGCGTCCGAGCGGCCTCTGGTCTCCGGGCCCGCCACGGGCGCGACCGTGATGGTGGTCGACGACGACCCCGTGGTGCACGACCTCCTCGCCGCGACGCTCGCCAAGGAGGGCTACCGCGTGGTGCACGCCCGCAACGGCGCCGAGGCGCTCCAGTTCGCCCGCGAGCACCAGCCCGACGCCATCACCCTCGACGTGATGATGCCGCAGATCGACGGCTGGACCGTGCTCTCGGCGCTGAAATCCGATCCGCAGCTCTCCCGCATCCCGATCATCATGCTGACCATGATCGACAACCGCGGCCTCGGCTTCGCGCTCGGCGCCTCGGAATACCTCACGAAGCCGATCGACCGCGCCCGCCTCGCCTCGCTCCTCGCCCGCTTCGCGGGGCAGCGCAGCCGGGAACTCGTGCTGATCGTCGACGACGACGCCGACGTGCGCTCGATCGTGCGGGCCTCCGTCCAGGGCGCGGGCCTCGCGGTCGCGGAGGCTGCGAACGGGCGGGAGGCGCTGGAGCAGATCGCCGACGGCTTGCGGCCCGCGCTCGTCCTCCTCGACCTGATGATGCCCGAGGTCGACGGCTTCGCCTTCCTCGACGCGATCCGCGCCGATCCGGCGCTCGCGGGCCTGCCGGTCGTCGTCCTCACCGCCAAGGAGCTCAGCGACGACGAGAAGGCCCATCTCGCCGACCGCGCCACGCACGTCTTCGCCAAGGGCGCACAGTCGATCGACGGGCTCGGCAAGGTGCTCGCCAACCTGATCCCGACCGTGCCGGCCGCCGCCTGACCGGATCCCCGACCCCGCCGGCCGTGCCGGCGGCCCAGCCATGAGAGCCGACGAAACCCATCGATGCCCAAGATCCTCCTCGTGGAAGACAACGAAATGAACCGGGACATGCTGTCCCGCCGCCTCGTCCGCAACGGCTTCGAGGTCGTGATGGCGGTGGACGGCCAGCAGGGCGTCGCCATGGCGACGAGCGAGACTCCCGACCTGATCCTCATGGACATCAGCCTGCCGGTGATCGACGGCTGGGAGGCGACGCGGCGCATCAAGGGCGACGCGGGCACGAAGGCCATCCCGATCATCGCGCTCACCGCGCACGCCATGACGCAGGACCGCGAGCAGGCCTTCGCGGTCGGCTGCGACGACTTCGACACCAAGCCGGTCGAGCTGCCGCGGCTCCTGGGCAAGATCAACGCGCTCCTCGGCAAGGCGCCCGCGGCCTGATGGGCGCACCCGCCGCCGCACCGCGGGTCGCGGACACGGAGCGCTTCGTCCGCGCGGTCCGGGCGCAGCTTCGCCAGGAATTCGCCGCGCCCGCGGCCTCCATCGTCGGCTATGCCGAGATGCTGATCGAGGATGCGGGCCGCCTCGGGCTCGACGCGTCCCGCTCCGACCTCGACCGGGTGCTGGCCGCGGGCCAGGCCCTGCAGCGGCTCATCGCCAACATCCTCGCGCGCGACGCCGGCACCGACGACGAGGAGACCTTCCGCAAGCACCTGCGCCACGACCTGCGCACGCCCATCAACGCCATCAAGGGCTACGGCGAGATGCTGCTCGAGGACGCCGAGGCCGACGGGCAGGCGGGCCTCGCCCAGGACCTGCGCCGCCTCCTCGTCGCCGCCGAGGGCATGCTGGCGCGCATCGACGCCCTCGTGGACTTCACCCACGAGGGCGCGGTCGCCGCGGACGCCGCCGACCCGGCCGAGCCGCTCACGAGCCTGGTCTCGCACGCCTTCGAGAGCATGCGCTTCGAGCGCGACGCCTCGCGGCCCGATCCCGTGGGCCACATCCTCGTCGTCGACGACAACGAGCCGAACCGCGACCTCCTCGCCCGCCGCCTCGCCCGCGACGGGCACAGCGTGGAGCTCGCCGCCGACGGCTACGAGGCGCTCGCGGCCGTGGCCGAGCGCCCCTTCGACCTCGTGCTCCTCGACCTCATGATGCCGGGCATGAGCGGCTACGAGGTGCTGGGCCGCCTGAAGGCGGACGACCGCACCCGCGAAATTCCCGTGATCATGATCTCGGCGCTCGACGAGATGGACACCATCGTGCGCTGCATCGAGGCCGGCGCCATCGACTACCTGCCGAAGCCCTTCGACCCGACGCTGCTGCGCGCCCGCATCGGCTCGTCGCTGGACAACAAGCTCCTGCGCGATCGCGAGCGCCGGATCCTGGCGGAGCTGCGCGTCGAGAAGGACCGCAACGACGCGCTCCTGCACAGCATCCTGCCGCACGCCATCGTCGAGCGCATCAAGGCCGGGGGCGGCCTCATCGCCGACGACGTCGCCGAGGTCACGATCATCTTCGCCGACCTCGTGAACTTCACCCAGCTCGCCGGCTCCATGGAGGCGTCGGCGCTGGTGCGGCTCCTCAACGAGGTGTTCTCGGCCTTCGACCGCCTGGCGCAGAGCCACGGCGCCGAGAAGATCAAGACCATCGGCGACGCCTACATGGTGGCGCTCGGCCTGCCCGAGGCGCGCGCCGACCACGTGGAGGCCGCAGCGGGCCTCGCCCTCGACCTCGTCGAGGCCATGAAGACGCTCGCGTCCGAGAAGGACGTGCCGCTGAAACTCCGCGTCGGCCTGCATTGCGGGCCGGTGGTCGCGGGCGTGATCGGGGAGGGCAAGTTCGCCTACGACGTCTGGGGCAACACCGTGAACATCGCGAGCCGCCTCGAATCGCACGGGGCTCCCGGGCGCATCCACGTCTCGCAGGCCGTGCAGGCCCGCCTCGACGGCCGCTTCCGCTTCGAGGACCGCGGCACGATCGTGCTGAAGGGCGCCGGCGAGGCGAGGACCTACTTCCTCCTCGGATGAACGCCGGGTAACGAAGGAGCCCGGCGCGGGCTGCGCCGATGCAGGCGGGGCGACCATGAACGTCACTTACGATTTCTCCGGCCGCACCGCGGTCGTCACCGGCGGCTCGAAGGGGATCGGCCGCTGCATCGCGGAGCGCCTGAAAGGCTTCGGCGCCGCGGTCTGGGTCTGGGACCTCGAGCCGCACGATCTGGAGGGCGTCGGCTTCGCGCGCGTGGACGTCACCGACGGCGATGCGGTCGCGGCGGCGATCCGGCTCATGGGAGCGCAAGGGGCGGGCATCGACATCGTGGTCAACAATGCCGGCTTCACGGGCGGCACGGTCGCGGTCGAGGATCTCGATCCGGCGCAGTGGCGGCGGATCGTCGACGTGAACCTCACCGGCGTCTACGAGGTCTCGCGCCAGGTGGTGCCGCTCATGCGCCGCACCGGCTGGGGGCGGATCGTCAACATCGCCTCGCTCGCCGGCAAGGAGGGCACCCCCAACCTCTCGGCCTATTCCGCGGCCAAGGCCGGCGTCATCGCCTTCACGAAGTCGCTCGCCAAGGAGCTCGCCGAGACCGAGATCCGCGTCAACAGCGTCGCGCCCGCCGCGGCCGAGACCGACATCCTGAAGCAGATGGCCCCCGAGGCGGTCGCGATCATGATCGCCAAGAGCCCGCAGAAGCGCCTCGGCCGGGTCGAGGAGATCGCCGAGGCGGTGCTCTGGCTGTGCTCCGAGGCCTGCACCTTCAACACCGGCGCGACGTTCGACGTCTCGGGCGGCCGCGCGGTTTATTAGTGCCCGTCAGGCTGTTTCAGGATCGCATCCGGACGGAGGCACGGAGCCGACAGCCCCGCCCCTCCCGATTCCGTTACGAGCAGACGGATTCCGGAGCCGGGCCGACCCGAAGACTCCTGCGGACAACCCTTCCCGCCGGTGGCGCGGCGTGGCCGGCTCCTTACTCTGGTGCGGTCACGAGGAGCGCGCCATGAAGAAGGAAATCGTCGAGGTCCCCGTCCTGTCCGACAAGGTGCGCCAGGTCGGCGTGCCGCTCTCGGTCGTCACCAAGGCGAACGGATTCGTGTTCGTCTCCGGCTGCCCGCCCTTCGACCTCGAGACCGGCGCGATCGTGCGCGGCGACATCGAGACACAGACCGAAGCCTGCCTGAAGGGCGTGCAGCGCTGCCTGGAGACGGCGGGCTCCTCCCTCGACCAGGTCGTGATGGTGCGGATCTACGCCGCCAATGCGGGCTTCTATTCCGCCATCAACCGGGTCTACGCGCGCTTCTTCCCGAAGGACCCGCCTTCGCGCACCTTCGTGCCGGTGGCGTCCTGGCCGATGGAGTTCGACCTCGAGATCGAGTGCATCGCGCTCGCGTGACCTCGGGCCGTGCCCTAGGATCTGCCCGGCACAGGCGGGCCGCGAGGCCCGAGAGGCGGCGACCATGCGGAAACTCTACTTCACCACCGGCTCCCCCTTCGCCCGCGCGGTCCGCATCGTGCTCGCCGAGAAGGGCCTGCCGTTCGAACGCGACGAGACCTACACGACCCCGAGCGTCGAGGAGCGGGCGCGGGTCTCGCCGACCCTGCAGGTCCCGACCCTCGTCGACGGGGACCTGAGGCTGTGGGATTCGTCCGTGATCCTCGAATACCTGATGGCGACCTATCCCAATGCCCCGGCGCCCGCGGGACACCCGCCCTTCGCGGAGGCCTATGTGCGGCCGGACCATCCGTGGAAGGACCGGCTCGTGCACGCGACGCTGCAGACCCTCGGGGCCTCGACCGCGACCGTTTCCCAGTTGCAATGGGCCGGCATCCGGCATGAGGAGAACGGCCATGGCAGCCGCTGCGCCGCGCGCAACCAGCATCTTCTGGACTGGTTCGAGGCGGAACTCGCAGGCGTCGGCGAGGGCTTCGTCCCCGGCGTGGTGTCGGTGCAGGACGTGATGCTGACGGCGTGGTGCGAGTTCATCGAGCGCCGGCCGCTGCGGCTCACCTGGCGGGCGGCGCACCGCCCCAAGCTCGAAGCCCTGGTGCGGCGCCTGCGGGAGCGCCCCTCCTTCCGGCAGGAGCCCGTGCTGTGGTGGGAGCCGGGCGTCACCTACGCGTCGCCCGAGGAGGTCGCCTGGGCTGCGGCCAAGACCGTCGACCGGGGCCCGGGCTTCGCGGAATGGCGTGCGGCGCGCTCCACCGGCCCGGAGGGTGCGGGCTACCAGCGCTCGCCGTAGCCGCGCCAGCCGTACGGCGAAACGGGCGCGTAGTAGACCGGGCGGCCGGGGGCGAAGTAGCGGTCGAAGGGGCCGCCCTGCACCGATCCGGTGGTCGCGGGGTCGCGGCGGACCCGGACCTCCTCGACGACGCGGGTCGCCCGCGGCCGGCTCGCCGTGCGGGTCTTCTTCGATCCGCCCGCCACCGCGACCGATTCCTCGCCCGTCACCACGATCTTCGTGTTCTTCAGCCCCTCCTCGCGCACGAGGTCGAACAGGACCGCGGCGTTGGCGCGCGAGAGGCGGATGCAGCCGTGCGAGGCCGGCGAGCCGAGCCGCCGGGTGGCGTCGCTGCCGTGGATGGCGTGGCCCCGGGCGGTGAAGAAGATCGAATGGGGCATCGGGGCGTCGTCCCATTCCTTGGAATAATGGTCTTCCTCGAGCCGGAACGGCGTGAAGGAGCCGTTCGGGGTGGAATAGCGCGGCAGCCCCGTGGAGACCGGCCAGGAATGGCGGTCCTTGCCGTCGACGGTCACGAGCATGCGCTGGGCGGACTTGTCGACCTTGATGAGCACCTCCGCGCGGGCGCCGCCCGCGCCGGCGGCAAGGAAGGCGAGAAGGCATCCGGCGAGGAGACGGGACTGGCGCATGATGGAATACCCCCTGAGCGGCCGCATGACGCTAGGTTACGCCGGGTTGCGGGCCAAGGTTCCCCGCCTCGCAAGGGCGTGAACAGGGCAATTACCTCTTTCGCGCCGGAAGGAACCCGAGCCGGAGGCGAGGGGGAGCCTTCCGGTACGTCCCGGGCTCCCCGGTCGGCGGCTCACCCGAGGGGCGGCCCCACGAGCTCGATCCCGAAGCCGAGGCAGGCCTGGGCGAGCGCGTCGGCCTGCGCGGGGGACGGCGGGCCCGCGGGGATGGGCAGGCCGGCGCCGGCGGCCGGGCGCCCGAGCGAGCGCACGAAGGCCTCGAACCCGCCGCGGGTGACCGTGAGCATCCGCGCGCCCTCGGGCGATTCGACCCGGTAGCTGTGCGGGATGCCGCGGGGCGCGAGCAGGATCTCGCCGGGGCCGGCGATGCGGTCGGTCTCGCCGACCCGGTAGCGCACAATCCCCTCCAGGACGTGGAAGATCTCGTCCTCGTCGCGATGGATGTGCAGCGGCGGCGAATCCCCGAAGGCGGCGCGGTGCTCGAGCACCGCGATCCCGTCGGTGCCGTCGCGGGCGGAGACCCGGATCGTCACGCGGGTGTTGAGGAACCAGAGATCGCGCAGGTCGGCGGGGGCGTCGGTCGTCATCGGGTCTCTCGGGTGATCGGGAGCGCAGGATGGGAACGATACAGCCGGCCGGGCCGGGCGTCAGCCGGGGCGGCGACGGACGGGCCGGTCGTAAACGGCGTCAGCCCAGCAGGAGCGGCAGGTAGAGGACCGCGATCGCGCCGGTCACGGCGGCGATGGCGACCAGGTTGGCGGCCGTCGAGCCTCGAACATCCTCGCGGTTCATGATGAACTCCCCCATCGAGCGCGGGGACCGGTCGCCCGGAGCGCGCTGCGAATGCTGTCTTCGTCGGGTGCATGGGTCGCAAACCCGTGTTGCGCCATGATTGCGCTGCGGACCGGAAGTGTTGCGTCGGCGGGCCCGAGCGTCCGCGGTGCTGCAAAGCGCCGCGCCCGCCACCAAGCGGCGCCTCGGGCGTTGACCCCGCGGGCCCCTGCCGGGCCGATCCACGGAGGCGTCATGGCCAATCTCGTCCGGGTTCTGCTCGCGATCCTGCTCCCGCCGGTCGGCGTCTTCCTCACGGTGGGCTTCGGCGGGCAGTTCTGGCTCAACATCCTGCTGACGCTCCTGGGCTACATTCCCGGCATCGTGCATGCCGTCTGGATCATCGCGCGCCGCACCTGACGCCCGCACCGCGCCGCGATCGGATCCCCTGATGCCGCGGCGCGCCTGAACGGGAGATGTCCGGGACGCCGTGATCCCGTAAGGTCGCCATCGACCCGATCCCATTGCCTCGCAGGTGACCCGACCCGATGCCGCGCTATTTCTTCCACGTGTCCCTGGAGGGCACCCTGATCGAGGATCCGAACGGTCAGGTCCTCCCGAATGCCGATGCCGCCTGGGAGCGGGCGCGGCAGGGGGCTCGCACCCTGATGCGGTCGGATCTCGGCCGGCCGGTCAACTGGCTGACCTGCCACTTCGAGGTCGCGGACGCGGCCGGCCATGTGGTGCTGGAGTTCCCGTTCGCGGAAGCCGTCGAGATCGAGCCGCCGCATTGAGGGGCCGCGAAGCGCATGCTGACTCAGCGCAGGATCAGGGGCAGGTAGAGCAGGCCGATGGTCGCCGTCACGGTCAGGATGGCGAGCGCATTCGACCAGAACGCACCGTGGCGCAGATCGCCGTTCATCGGGACCTCCTGGCAGACCGGAACCTTGCCCGATCCGCATGACCGGAACCTTGCCGGTCGAGAGAGTGGCTGGGACGGGCGCGCCGGATCAGGCCGCGCGGGAGATGATCATCACGCCGTCGGCGACGTAGCTCAGCGTCACCGCGCCGCGGCGCGCCGCCAGCGCGCCCACGACGGTGCCCGTGCGGCGCAGGTCCGCGAAGCGTCCGTTGTCGTTGCTCGCGATGGTCCGGCGGTCGGTGGGGCGGGGCTGGGCGATCATGCTGGCCTCCTTGCGGTGTCCGCCTTCTTGTCGCCCGGACGCCGGCGGACCGATGTGCGCTGGCTCACACCATCCGCGGACTGCCGCGCAATCCGGCCGCCGCGCCGGCGTCCGCCGGGCAGCCGCGGAGGGAGCATGCGGGCCGGTCTTCGATGCCGCGCGGACCGGCGCTGCGCCGGGTGCGGTGCCGGCCGATGGGTTCACGGGCGGCGGCTCGATCCGGTCCGCCCGGTTGCGGCCGCTGCCGGGTCAGGTCGCGGACGGTCCGAGCAGACGGGCGCAGGCATCCGCCAGGTCGTCGAAATGATGCAGCAGGACGTCCGGCGCGAGCGCGGCCGCCGGGATCTCGGTGTAGCCGAAGTCGACGAGGATCAGCGGCGTCCCGGCGGCCCGCGCGGCGCCGGCGTCGGCGTCGGCGTCGCCGACCATGACGGTGCGCGCCAGATCGCCCCCCACGGCCGCCACCGCCTCGATCAGGTGGGCGGGGTCGGGCTTGCTCGCCGAGACGGCGTCGACGCCGACGACGCCGTCGATCAGTTCCTCCATGCCGAGCGCCGCCAGCAGGCTGCGTGCCAGGTCGGTGGGCTTGTTGGTGCAGACCACCAGCTTGGCGCCGGCCGCCTTCAGGGCTTTCAGGGCATCGACCGCGCCCGGAAACGGTCGGCTCTCGTCCGCGACATGGGTGCGGTAACGGTCGAGAAAGCGGACGAACAGGGCGTCGGCGCGTGCGGCCGGGTCCTGCGCGCCGGCGGCCGCGAGACCGTGCTGCAGCACCCGGCGGGCGCCGCGGCTGATCAGGGGCCGCCCCTCGCAGTAGGGCAGAGGCTCGAGACCCTCCGCGATCAGGACGGCGTTCACGGCCGCGATCAGGTCGGGGGCCGACTCGACGAGGGTCCCGTCGAGGTCGAGGGCGATGGTCGCCCCGTCGAGGGCGGCGAGGTCGGTCGGGATCAAGGGACTGGCGGACGGCATCGGCCGCATCTCGGGAAGGTGGCCGCCGCTGCTGTCACGTGGAGTTCGTACACCGGGCTCGGCCGCCCACGCCGTCCGGACGGGAGCCGGATCCGCCTCACGCGAACGCTCTAGTACGCGGCGGACAGGACGGAGGGGCCGCCCGTGTCGAGATCGAGGGGGTCGGGGGCGAAGATCCGGCCCGCGAGTCCGGATGCGGTGTGCTCGTGAAGGATCGCCTGCGTGGCCCGCGTCTTGAACTCGGCCCAGGTCCCGACGCTGGCGCCGCAGCCCTGGCAGCGCACCACGCCGTCCGGACGCAGCTCCGCCGGCAGGCTGACCGCCGGGTGACCACACGACTCGCACGCAAACCGCATCGCCGGCTCCAGAACGCTGCACCGCAGCATAATTGTCGCAGCGCACACCATGCAATGCAATTCGGGCCGGCTATGTTCCTTCGGCCAAGCCGGCGGGCGCGGCAGCCCCTTTGTGGAAATGCGCCGGACCTCGGAACGTCGATGCCCCCGGCGCGTAGAGTCCTCAGAACAACGGTTTGGAGATCATCGTGTCCGGAGGACGCCTGCCCAAGGTTCGGGAGCTTTCAACCCAGGCCCAGCATGGGATCATGCTCGGCCGCGTCGGCGTCCTGTTGCGCAGCCAGTACGACCGCCTGCTGAAGCAGCCGGTGCCGGACCACCTCGCGGCGCTGATCCGCAAGCTGACGTGATGCGCGCGCATCCCACGAAACCCGGGGCGCGCCTGCCTCGTTACCCCCTCAGTGAAGTCAAGCGTCGAGTCGGCGTATGAGTGCCACCATCCTCCTGGCGTGTATCGTCCCGCCCCTCGCCGTAATGGCGGTCGCGGCCTTCCACGGGCTCCGCACGGGCCATGGCGGCGTCCTCGCGCTGCTGGCCCTGAGCCTCGCGCTCCTCGCCGGGCCGGCGCTCCTCGCGGCCTCGGGCGACGACGAGCCGGTCGGGTTCCGCTTCGACATGGCGGGCGCGCATGCCTCGCGCCACGCGGCCCTGCATCACTCCGGCGAAGCGCAGCCGGCCGAGCGCGGCCTGTAGCGCCTGACCGCTTCGGCTTGAAGCGATCGGGCTCTCTCGGTCATCGTCGTTCCGCGTGATCCCGTCCGACAAGTCCGCAGCTTTTCGGGATCATTCTTGAAGCCCGGCGCGTCAGCGCTGGCCGTCCCATTTCGCGATCTCCTCCTGGCGCAGGCCGCCCATGCGGGCATGGGGCCGGCCGCCCGTCGTCATCGCGAGCACGAACATCATCTCGTCGGCGCGCGGCGCATCCGGGACCGCGACCGTGATGCCGTCGAAATGCGAGCGCACGTAGGCGGCGTTGCGGTGGTGGATCGGCACGTCGAGGCTGGCGCCGACCGCGCCCAGCTTCGTCATCGAGGGCACGATCGCGAGCGCCTTCCCCAAAGTCTCGCGCATGGCGTAGCCGCCCGGCACGTGCCAGAGCGCCCCGTGCTCGAGCTCGCCGGCCGCGCCGATCAGCGAGCCCTTGCCGTAGGCCTCCACCCGGGCGGGATCGCCGCCGAGCGCCTGGAGCAGCTTTTGCGTGCATTCGAGCCCGAGCGGCTTCAAGGCCTCCATCATGGGCGTCACGTCGGGCTCGTAGCGGCCGGCATACGGATTGCGGATCACGCAGGCGACCCAGCCTTTGAGGATCGGCGTGTCGAGCGGCGGCCCGCCGTCGTGGCGCACCTCCTCCACAGCGACGACGATCTTGCGGACGGCGACTTCCATGGATTCCTCCGGGAGTTCAGGCGGGAAGCAAGGCGGCAAGCGGCCCGAGCGCGACCGTCTCGCCCTGGAACGTCAGCGCGGCATCGCGGATGAGCCCCTGCGCGCGAAAGCGCTCGGCCTGGGCGCGACCGGCCGCCAAAGCCGCCGCGATCTCGGCCCGCGCGAGCGGCCCGACCGCGATGGTGACGGGCCGCTCGCCGAGGTCGGAATCCGGATCGAGCGCGTTGGCCGGCGCGCGCCGCACGGACGGGTGGCCGGGGAGGTCGACCGCGTTGGCGATGAGCGTCGCGGCCGCATCCGCCGCGGCGGCGTCCCGCGCCAGCACGGTGACGGAATCCGCGATGCCGAGCGAGAAGGAGCGCCCCTGCCGGCCCGAGGTCGCAAGCCCGCCGATCCCGTCGCCCGCGCGCAGGGTCACGGCGCCGCTCAGCGCCGGCACAGGCCCGCGGGCGAAGTCCGCCGCGACCGCGACCGTCAGGGTCTCGCCTTCGGTGAGATGCACCGCGATGTCGCCGCCGTCGTTCACGAACGCCCGGTCGAGCGGCGCGGCCTCGGTCATGGCGGCGAGCAGCTCGTCGGCGACGGCGCCGGCGACCGCGGCCATTGGGGTCACGAAGACGCGATAGGGCCGGCAGGCCGCGACCATGCGCCGGGCGATCGCGCCTTCGACGCGCGGCCGCTCGCGCATGGCCTTGCGCAGCTCCGGCAGTTCCGCGACGAGTTCGCCCAGCACGGTCCGGAACCGCGCCGTCACGGCCGCGTAGGCGTCCGACACCGCCGCGGGCGCGCCCCAGGCCCGCAGCACCACGTCGATCGGGCCGTGCTGCAGGTGCAGCCGGTCGCCGGCAAGCGCCTGGATGGCGGGGCCCTCCATGCCGGTTCAGCCGATCCGGGCGAGGAGCTGCGCGAGCGCTTCCGCCTCCGCGGGCGCGAGCGGCTCGAGCGTGCGGGCCGTGACCTCGTGGCCCCGCGCCTTCATGGCCTCCACGACCGCGCGGCCCTCGGGCGTCAGGTCGAGGAGCACGAGGCGGGCATCCGACGGGTCCGGCGTCGCGACCACGAGACCGCGCTTCGCGAGCCGCCCCGCGACCCCGAACATGGTCGCGGGATCGATGCCGACCATGCGCCCGAGCAGGTTCTGCGAGGTCGGCCCGAGGTCGTGCAGCTTGGCGAGCGCCGCGAACTGCACCGGCGTCACGTCGAAATCCGCCATTACGGCATCGAAGATCGCGGACGCCCGCTGGTGCGCCCGGCGGATCAGGTAGCCGATCTGCTCTTCCAGCCGATATGCGAGGACGGCCTCCGGATCGGCACCCTTCGCGGCGCGCTTGCGTTCCGCCTTCACGCGCCCCTCCGCATCGGCCGGGGAGTCTCCGGATTCAAGCGAGTGGCCTTCACGCGCCCCTCCGCATCGCCCACGGATCGCCCGGGTTCGAGGAACTGTGCATCACGCGCCCCTCCGCATCGGCCACGGGTTCTCCGGATTCCAGGAATCGACGCGCGCTTCGGGCGCCACGTCGCGCAGGATCGCGTCGATCGAGACCACGTCCTCCATGTGGCCGCCGAGGCGCTCATAGAGATCCCGCGGCAGGGTGAACTCGATCGGGGCCACGAGGGCCGGCGTCGGCACGGAGCCGAAGGCGTTCTTGGGCAGGCGCAGCACGTCCGCCATGATCGTGATGCCGCCGCCCGGCCAGAGATAGACCGGCGCGCCCCCCATGGTGACGCGGGTCTCGCCCGCGGCCACGGAGCGGGTGAGCAGCACCGGGTTCTCGGTGACGCCGGCGCGCAGGCTTCCCCCGGCGCCCGCCATGAAGAGAACGGTGCAGAGCGAGGGCTCGCAGTTCTCGCCGATGCGCTCCACCACCTTGCGCACGGGCTCGGGCATGGGCGCCGGGCGGGGCGTCAGGGTCTCGTCGAGCTCGAGCCAGAGCGCGTGCTCGCCGGTGGTCGAGATCATGAGGAGGCGCAGGCCCGGCCAGGCGACGGAAGGATCGATCTTCTGGATGATCGCGAGCGGGTCCTCGATGTCGGTGCCGCCCCAGCCCACCCCCGGATTGGCGACCTGGAAGTAGCGCCCGGGCGTGGATTTGCGCCCGCGCACGCGGATGCCGGCGGGACGCATGTCGAGCACGCGGCCGGCCTGGTGCTCGGTGAGCACGCCGGTGATGTGGTCGTCGACCACGATCACCTCGTCGGCGTGTCCCAGCCATTGCTTGGCGAAGATCCCCACCGTCGCCGAGCCGCAGCCGACGCGCATGCGCTCCTCCGGCTTGCCGTCGACGATCGGGGCCCGGCCCGCCTGCACCACGACCTCGTGGCCGCCCTCGATCGTCATCGTGACGGGCTCGCCGGCGCAGAGCGCGAGCAGGGTCTCGCAGGTGACGTTGCCCTCCTTCTTGGAGCCGCCGGTCAGATGACGCACCCCGCCGATGGAGAGCATCTGCGAGCCGTATTCCGCGGTCGTGACGTGGCCGACCTCCTCGCCCGCGACGCGGATCGCCGCGCGCTCGGGGCCGAGGTGGCGGTCGGTGTCGATCTTCACCTTCACGCCGCAATAGCTGAAGATGCCTTCCGTCACGACTGTGACGGTGTCGACGCCCGCGTGCTCGGCCGAGACGATGAAGGGCGCGGGCTTGTAGTCGGGATAGGTCGTCCCGGAGCCGATGCCGGTCACGAAGGTGCGCGACGGGTCGAGCACCGCGCCGTCCCATTCGTTGGCTCCGAAAGGAACGAGCCTGTCGCCCTCCTCGACGGCGCGGTGGAGCAGCACCACCGGATCGACGCGGATCAGGTGCCCGTTCTCGTTGGCGTAGCGCGAGCAGGCGCCGGCGCGGCCGGGCCGGATGCGGCAGAGCACCGGGCAGGCGTCGCAGCGCACGATGCCCTCGTCGCCCTCGCGGGCGCCGAACTTGCGCGAGCGCGCCTCGACCGAGAGGGGATCGGCGCTCTCAGGAGCGTTCGAGATGGGGAGTTCGCTCATCGTGCGGCCTCCTTGCGGTTCAGGGCTCCGTACAGGCGGAGGAGCATCGTCATTCCGCCGCCTCCTTGCGGTTCAGCGCCTCGTGCAGGCGGTGCGGTGTCGTCATTCTGCCGCCTCCTTCCGGTTCAGCACTTCGTGCAGGCGGTGCGGCAGGACCGGGACGCGGGTGAGGCGCGCGCCGGTGGCGTGACGGATGGCTCCGAGGATCGCGGGCGGCGTCGCGACGAGCGCGGGCTCGCCGACGCCTTTCGCGCCGTACGGCCCCTCGGGCTCCGGATCCTCGATCAGGTGCACGACGATCTCGGGCATGTCGCCCACGGTGGGGATGAGGTAGTCGTGCAGGTTCTCGGTGCGCCCGGGGATGAACTCCTCCATGAGCGCGAGCCCCAGCCCCTGAGCGATGCCGCCGTGGATCTGGCCCTCGGTGAGCGTCGGGTTGACGGCGCGGCCGACGTCGTGCGCGGCGACGATGCGGCGCACCTTCACGGTCGCGAGAGCCGTGTCGACCTCGACCTCCGCGACCTGGGCCGCGAAGCCGTAAGTTGCGTAAGGGATGCCCTGGCCCTTGGCGTCGAGCGCCGTGGTCGGCGGGTCGTAGCGGCCTTCGCCGGCAAGCACCGCGCCGGTCTCGTCGGGCATCAGGGTCGCGAGGTCGACGGCGCGGCTCGCCGGTCCGTCCTCGATACGCAGCGTCGCGCCCTCCAGCGCGAGCCGCGCCCCTGGTCCCGCATTGGCGAGCGCGAGGATGCGCCGGCGCAGGTCCTCGCCCGCAAGCCGCGCGGCGTTGCCCGACACGAAGGTCTGGCGCGAGGCCGAGGTCTTGCCGGCATCAAAGGTGAGGTCGGTGTCGCCCACCACGCTGCGGAAGAGGTGCGGCGGCAGCCCCACCGCATCGGCCGCGATCTGGAGCAGCACCGTGGTCGAGCCCTGGCCGATATCGACCGCGCCGTTGAAGAAGGTCAGTTGGCCTGCGCTGTCCAGCGCGATGCGCATGCGCGAGGGGTTCGACATCGAGGTGTTGCCGCAGCCGTACCACATGCAGCCGATGCCGATGCCGCGCCGCATCCGGCCGCCCCGCGCATTGAAGGCCTCCGCCTCCGCGAGGCCGGCGAAGAACGCGTCCCGGACGGCGTCGAGGCATTCCGGCAGGCCCGCGGAGGCGTGCAGCACCTGGCCCGACACGGTGGTGTCGCCGTGGCCCAGCGCGTTGATCCGCCGGATGGTCCAGCGGTCGAGGCCGAGCCGCTCGGCGAGGTCGTCGATCAGGGTCTCGGCCGCGATCGTAGCCTGCGGCACGCCGAAGCCCCGGAAGGCGCCGGCCGGCGTGTCGTTGGTGTACACGGCCCGCGTCCGGTTTCTGACATGCGGCACCTTGTAGGGGCCGGGCGCGTGCACGGGCACGCGGTTCGCCACCGTCGGCCCCCAGGAGGCGTAGGCCCCGGTGTTGAAATCGCCCTCCATCTCGAAGGCGGTGAAGCGGCCTTGCCGGTCCGCCGACATGCGCGCGCGGATCGAGGCCGGGTGGCGCTTGGTGGTCGAGGCCATGCTCTCGATGCGGGAATAGATCACCCGCACGGGCTGGCCCGTCAGCCAGGCCGCGACCGCGAGGATCGGCTGGACCGACACGTCGAGCTTGCCGCCGAAACCGCCGCCGCAGGCGGTCGGCACGATGCGCACGGCGGAGAGCGGCAGCCCGAGGACGCGGGCGACCTCCTCCTGGTCCATCACGGGCGCCTGCGTGCAGGCCGTGACCTCGATGCGGTCGCCGACGCGCTGCGCGAACCCGGCCTCGGGCTCGATGTAGCCGTGCTCCACGAAGGCGGTCTCGAACGAGCCCGAAGCCGTCGCGGCCCCGAGGCGGTGTCCCTCCGCGACGTCGCCGCGCTCCAGGTTACCGCGCGTCAGCACGTTGTCGGGCACGTTGGCGTGCAGGGCCGGGGCGCCCTCGCTGAGCGCCGCCGCGCCGCCCGAGAGCGCGGGCAGCACCTCGTACTCGATCGGCAGGTCCGCATCGGGGAAGCCCTCCACGGCTTCCCGCGTGCCGACGAGCGCCGCGACCGGATCGCCGCGCATGCGCACGAGGCCGTCGCAGAGCACCGGCTGGTCCTTGGTGGTCGGGAAGATCCCGAACGAGTTCTCGCCCGGCACGTCGCGGGCGGTGAGGATGCGGGTCAGTCCCGGATGGCGCGCCAGCACCGGCGCGAGGTCGCCGATGCGGAAGCGCGCGGAGGCATGCTTCGAGCGGATCACCCGCAGCCACAGGGCGCCCTCGGGCTGATGATCCGCGCCGAAGCGGTCCGTGCCGTCGACCTTCGGACGCCCGTCGACGCGGGCGATGCGGGCGCCGACCGCACGGCCCGCTTCCGCGGTCGGAGCGAAGGCGTTGGCGCCGCGGCCTACGTCGAGCACGGCCTCGACGATCTTGACGTAGCCGGTGCAGCGGCAGAGCACGCCGCCGATGGCGTCCTCGATCGCGGCGCGGTCGGCCTGCGGCGCGCGGACCAGGAGATCGGCCGCCGCCATGATCATGCCGGGCGTGCAGATGCCGCATTGCGCCGCGCCGTGCGCCAGGAAGCTCTCGCGCAGGCGGTCGATCAGGCCTGCGGGGCCCGACCCCTCGATCGTCGTGATGCTGCGCCCTTCCGCCTGCGCGGTCGGGACCAGGCAGGCGCAGACCTGCTCGCCGTCGAGCAGCACCGTGCAGGCGCCGCAATCGCCCGCCTCGCAGCCCACTTTCGTGCCGGTGAGGTGCAGGCCCTCGCGCAGGGTGTCGGCCAGGGACGCGAAAGGGGAGGCAGTGACGGCGCGGGGCTCGCCGTTGACGAGAAGGGTGAGGGTTTCACGCATCAGGCAGCCGTCCGCTCCGGCGCGTCCGACACTTCGTTCAGGGCACGAGACATCAGGCAGCCCTCCGCTCCGGCGCGCCGGCCAGGTCGTTGAGACAGTCGGCCACGAGCGTCTGTGCCGCAGCGAGCCGGTAGCCGGCGCTCGCGCGCACGTCGTCGATGGGGGCGAGATCCGCCACGTGACGGCCCGCGACCACGCGCGCTGCCTCGGGCAGCGGCGCGCCGGCGAGATCGGCCTCGAGCGCGGGCAGGCGCTGCGCCCGCGCGGAACAGGCGCCGACGGCGATCCGCGCCGACACGATGCGGTTCGCGGCGTCCGTTTCGATCGCGGCCGCCACCATGGCGATCGAGATCACGAGGTAGCGCCGCGCGCCGAGCTTCACGAAATGCCCGCGGCCTTCGCGCTTCGGGATGCGGATGCCGGTGACGATCCGGTCCGGCCCGCAGTCGGTCGAGCGGTAGCCGGTGAAGAAGGCATCCGCCGGGACGAGGGCAGGGGAGGGGGAAGGGGAGGGGCCGGCGACCTCGAACACCGCGTCGAGGGCGAGGAGGTTCGGGATGCCGTCGCCGGCGGGCGAGGCCGTGCAGGCGTTGCCCACGATCGTGCCCCGGTTCTGCACCTGCACGCCGCCGATGTCGCGGGCCGCGCGCTTGAGCCCGTCGAAGAGCGGCGGGAGGTCGGCGCGCACGAGTTCCGTCCAGGTCGCGAGCGCGCCGATGCGGACGTGGTCGCCGTGATCCTCGATGCCCTTCAGCTCCGCGATGCGGGAGATGTCGAGGATGTCCTTGTGGGTCGGGTCACCCCAGGCCTTGCGGCCGATATAGGCCGGGTAGACGTCCGTCCCGCCCGCGAGGATCGCGACGTCCTGCGCGCGCCGGATCGCCAGCGCCTCGTCGAGGGTTTCCGGCCGGTGATAGCGCATCAGCCCTTGCCTCCCCACGCAGCGTCGGCCTGCTCAGGCGTGTAGTAGCCGCGGCCCAGATCGCGCGCGACGAGGGCCGGGTCGCGCCGGCCCGGATCGCCATAGCCGCCGCCGCCCGGGGTCATGACCTCGACCCGGTCGCCGGCGCGGATCTCGATGTTCTGGTCCTTCGAGAGGTGCGGCGGGATGAAGGTCTCGCCGTTGCGGTGGATCCGCACCACGTTCGGGGCGCCGTCGCGGCCGCCGAGGACGCCCGGCGGGCCGAAGCGGCCGTGGTCCATCACGAAGGAGGCGCGCGCCTCGCCGCGCAGCAACTCGACCTCGTAATGCACCCCGAACCCGCCGCGATGCTCGCCCGCGCCGCCCGAACCCTCGTGGATGGCGAAGCGGCGGAACAGCACGGGATAGTACTGCTCCATCACCTCGACGGGCGCGGTCTTGGAGATCCCGATGGTGGAGCAGCCGTTGGTGAGCCCGTCGTGGTCCACGTTGCCGCCGTAGCCGCCGCCGGTGATCTGGTACATCACGTAGGAGGCGTTCTTCTCCGGGTCGAAGCCGCCGAGCGCGAAATTGCCCGAGGTGCCGGCGGGCGCGGCGGTCACGAGATTCGGGATCGCCTGGACGAGCGCCAGGAACACGGCCTCGGCGATGCGCTGGCTCACCTCCGCGGCGCAGCCCGAGACGGGACGGGGATAGCGCGCGTCGAGGAAGGTGCCTTCGGGGCGGACGATGGTGAGCGGCTCGAAGGTCCCGGCGTTGATCGGCACGTCGGGGAAGACGTGCTTCACGGCGAGGTAGACCGCCGAATAGGTCGTCGCCACGACCGAGTTCATCGGGCCGCGGCAGGGCGGCGAGGAGCCCGCGAAGTCGAAGGTCATCCCCTCGCCCTGCTTGGTCAGCGTGAGCGCGATCTTGAGCGGCTCGTTCACGACGCCGTCCGAATCGACGTACGCCTCGCTGCGGTAGACCCCGTCCGGGATCTGGCGGATCTCGGCGCGCATGCGCTCGGCCGAGCGGGCGCGGATCTCACCGATGGCGGTTTTGAGCGTCTCGCGGCCGTAGCGGGCGAGCATGTCCATGAGCCGCGTCTCGCCGACCATCAGGGCCGCGGCCTGGGCCTTGATGTCGCCGATGCGCTGGTCGGCGATGCGGATGTTGGACGAGATGATCGCGAAGATCTCCGCGTCCATCTCGCCGCGCTTGAACAGCTTGACCGGCGGCAGGCGCAGCCCCTCCTGCTCGACCTCCGTGGCGTGGGCCGAGAAGCCGCCCGGCACCATGCCGCCGATGTCGGGCCAGTGGCCGGTGTTCTGGAGCCAGCAGAACAGCTCGCCCTCGACGAAGACGGGCTTGGCGAAGCGCACGTCCATGAGGTGCGTGCCGCCGAGATAGGGATCGTTGACGATGTAGACGTCGCCGGGTTCGGGCTTGCCCGCCTTGCCCTCGCGGATGAGGCGGATGATCTCGCCGGTCGAGTACTGCATCGTGCCGACGAAGACCGGCAGGCCGAACTCGCCCTGCGCGATCAGCGCGCCGGTCTCGGGATCGTAGATCCCGTCCGAGCGGTCGTCGGCTTCCGCGATCACGGGCGAGAACGCCGCGCGGGAAAACGCGATGTCCATCTCGTTGCAGACCTGCTGCAAGCCCGCCTGGATGACCGCAAGGGTCAGCGCGTCGATGCTGCTCATACGCGGATCCTCAGGTTGCCGATCGCATCGACGGTCGCGACGGCGCCGGGCTCGATCACGGTGGTGGCGTCGAACTGCTGCACCACGGCCGGTCCCGCGATGCGGGCGTCGGCGGGCAGCGCCTCGCGGGCGAAGATCCCGGCCTCGTGCCAGGCGCCGTCCGCATAGAGCGGCCGCGTGCCGAGGCGGGCGCCCTCGACGCTCGCGTTTCGCTTCGAATGGTCGAGGAGGGCGGCGAGCGGGAAGGGGCGGCGGCGGCCGATCACCGAGGTCACGAGGTTCACGAGCACGGCGCGGATCTCGGGCAGGCGCACCTGGAAGCGCTTGAAGTACGCGGCCTCGAACAGGGCCTGCATCTCCTCGCGCGAGACGTCCGCGCGGGGGAGGGCGACGCGGATGAGGTGCGTCTGGCCGCGGAACTGCATCTCGGCCCCGTGCAGCACGATCGTCTCGTCGATCTCCGCCGCCTCCTCCGCGACCACGGCCAACGCGCTCTCGCGCTGCGCCGCGAGGATCGCGTGCACGTCCGCGATGGCGATGCCGTCGAGGGGGCGGTTGACGGTGTTGACCCGGTCCTGGCGCAGGTCCGCGACGAGGCAGCCGAGCGCGTTGGTGAGACCGGGGCGGGCCGGCACCAGCACCTCCGGGATGCCGAGCTCGCGCGCGAGCGCCACCGCGTGGAGAGGGCCCGCGCCCCCGAAGGCGAAGAGCACGAAGTCGCGCGGGTCGTAGCCGCGCGACAGCGACACCATGCGGATCGCGCCGGTCATGTGGACGTTGCCGAGGCGGATGACCGCCGCGGCCGCCTCCTCGACGCTCATGCGTAGCGGCTCGGCGAGGTCGCGCGCGAAGGCCGCGCGGATGTCCTCGATCGCCACGCCCGCCTGCACGGCGGTGAGGCGGGCGGGGTCGAGGCGGCCGAGGATGAGGTTGGCGTCCGTGATGGTGGGGCGCTTGCCCCCGCGGCCGTAGCCGATCGGCCCGGGCTCCGAGCCCGCGCTTTCCGGCCCGACCTGGAGCATCCCGGCCCGGTTGACGCTGGCGATCGAGCCGCCGCCCGCGCCGACGGTGCGCACGTCCACCATGGGCAGGTGGATGGGCAGGCCGTACGCGATGGTGAGCTCGGCCGAGACCTCCGGCACGCCGCCGGCGATGAGCGCCACGTCGGTGGACGTGCCGCCCATGTCGTAGGTGATGGCGTTCGTGAGCCCCGACTGCGCCAGCGTCGCGGCGGCGGCCATGACGCCCGAGGCCGGGCCCGACATCACGGTCTTGGCGGCCTCCCGCGCCACATGGCTCGCCGGCACCGTGCCGCCGTTGCCGTTCATCACGAGGAGGTCGCGGGCGAAGCCCTTGGCGCGCAGGTCGTCCTGGAGGCGGCGCACGTAGCGGTCGAGGATCGGCTGCACGGCGGCGTTCACCGAGGCCGTCGTGCCGCGCTCGTACTCGCGGAACTCGGACAGCAATGCGTGGCCGAGCGTCACGTAGTCGTTCGGCCAGATCTCGCGGGCGATCTCGCCGGCGCGGATCTCGTGCGCCGGGTTCGCGTAGGCGTGCAGGAAATGGATCACCAGGGCCTCGCAGCCGGCGTCCAGCAGGGCACGCACCGCCGCGCGCAAGGCCGCCTCGTCGAGGGGCGTGCGCACCGCCCCGTTCGCCATCACGCGTTCGGGCACCTCGCGACGCAATTCGCGCGGGATCAGCGGGTCGAAGGTACCGAAGAGGCCGTAGGGCTTCGGCCGCGTGCGCCGGCCGAGCTCCAGCACGTCGCGGAAGCCTTCCGTGGTCACGAGCCCGACCCGGGCTACCTTGCGCTCCAGCACCGCGTTGGTGGTCGCGGTGGTGCCGTGGATCACGAGGTCGAGGTCGGCGGGCGCGGTGCCGGCGGCCTCGATCGCGGCCACGACGCCGCGGGCCTGGTTCCGGGCCGTCGTCGGCACCTTGGCGAGGCGGACGCTCACGCCGTCGGGCCCCGTCTCGGTCAGGAGCAGGTCCGTGAAGGTGCCGCCCACGTCGATGCCCGCCACACGCCTCAAGGTCCGGCTCCGATTGTTCGTCTACGAACAGTCTCCGCCCGATTCGGGCGTTTGTGAAGAGGGGGCGCGGGGCGCGAAGGGTCGCGCCGGACGGCGGGCCAGGCTCGCGCCCGGCCTCGTCGGGCTCCAGCGCCGTCGCGTCAGACCGTGAGGTAGGCCCCGCGGGCCCCCGGTCGGCCTTGGGCACGGCCGCGTCAGACCGTGAGGTAGGCCCCGCGGACCGCGTCGTTGGCCTCGAGCGCCGCCATGGTGCCCTCGAAACGGATCACGCCCTTCTCGATCACGTAGGCCCGGTCCGAGACCGCGCCGGCGAAATGCAGGTTCTGCTCGGAGAGCAGCACCGCGATCCCCTCCTGCTTCATCCGGAGCACCGCCTCGGCCATCTGCTCGACGATCACCGGGGCGAGGCCCTCGGAGGGCTCGTCGAGCAGCACCGCGTGGGGGTTGCCCATGAGGGTGCGGGCGATGGTGAGCATCTGCTGCTCGCCGCCCGACATCGCCGAGGCGCGCCGCCCCTTCATCTCGGCGAGGTTGGGGAAGATCGAGAACAGCCTGTCGGGCGACCACGCCGCGCGCCCGTCCACCGCGGCTTTACGCCCGACCTCCAGGTTCTCGTAGACCGTGAGGTCGGTGAAGATGCGCCGCTCCTCCGGGACGTAGCCCAGGCCGAGCCGGGCGATGCGGAACGGGTCCAGGCGGGTCACGTCCCGGCCCTCGAAGGCGACCGTGCCGCCGTTGGCGGGCACGAGGCCCATGATGGCCTTGAAGGTGGTGGTCTTGCCGGCGCCGTTGCGGCCCATGAGCGCCGCGACCTCGCCGCGCCGGAGCGCGAGATCGACGCCGAACAGCACCTGGGCGTGGCCGTAGGCGGCGCGCAGGCCCTGGACCTCGAGGACGGTGGGGGCGGCATTCATGGCGCGATCGCCTCCCGCATGTCCGATCCCGTTGCTTTCGGTGCGGGGCGTCATGGCGCGATCGCCTCCCTCATATCCGACTCAGTCGGGCCGATGCGGGCGATCATGGCGCGATGGCCTCCCGGCGCGCCTTGAGCGCGGCCTTCACGCCGCTCTCGCCGAGATAGACCTGCTTGACCCTCGGGTTGGCGCGCACCTCCTCGGGGGTCCCCGCCGCGATGATCTCGCCGCGCACCAGCACGAGGATGCGGTCAGCGTGGGCGAAGACGGATTCGATGTCGTGCTCGGTGAAGAGCACGCCGATCCGCTCCGAGCGGGCGATCCGGGCGGTGAGCTCCATGAGGGCCGCGCGCTCGCGCGGCGCCATGCCGGCGGTGGGCTCGTCCATGAGGAGAAGCTTCGGCCCGGCCGCGAGCGCGATGGCGAGCTCGACCCGCTTGACGTCGCCATAGGCGAGCTCCGCCACCGGCCGGTCGGCGTCGCCCGCCATGCCGACCCGCTCCAGGAGGGCGAGCGCCTCCGGGCGGTAGAGCGTGTGGGTGCGCGCCACCAGATCGCGCGTGCGGCCGTGGTGCGAGACCAGCGCCATCTGGACGTTCTCGGCCACCGTCATCGACACGAAGGTCTGGGCGATCTGGAAGGTGCGCCCGACGCCCTGGCGCCAGACGGCGCGGGAGGGCAGGCCGGTGATGGGCTGGCCGGCCAGCGTCACGGAGCCGGAATCGGGCTTCAACTGCCCGCCCACCATGCCGAAGGTCGTGGACTTGCCGGCGCCGTTCGGGCCGATGATGGCGAGCAGCTCGCCGGCCTCCACCGAAAAGGTGACGTCCTTGGCGGCCGTGACGCCGCCGAAGCGCTTGTTGAGACCCTGGACTTCGAGGAGGCTCACAGGGACCTCTCCCGGACGGCGCGAGTCTGGACCACGAGGAGGCTCACAGGGACGCCTCCCGGACGGCGCGAGCCTGGACGGCGAGGAGGCTCACGGGCCGGCCTCCGCCTGCCGACGCCGCAGCGCATCCGCGGTGCCGACGAGCCCGCGCGGGAAGACCAGCACCATGGCGATGATCGAGAGGCCGAGGAAGAAGCGCCAGAAGTCGGTCAGCGGCATGAAGAAGTCCTTGACCGTATGGAACACCGCCGCGCCGACGAGCGGCCCCGTCACGGTCTGGATGCCGCCGACCAGGATCATGACGAGGAAATCCACCGACATCGGAATCGAGATCAGGGTCGGGTCGATGGAGCCCTTGGAGAAGGCGTAGAGCGCGCCCGCCAGTCCCGCGGCGGCCCCGGCCAGCGTGAAGCCGAGCCAGCGGTGGGTGCGCACGTCGATGCCGATCGCATCCGCCCGGGTCGCGGAATCGCGCGCGGCGCGAAGGGTGTAGCCGAAGGGGGCGTAGATCACGTGGCGGAGCGCCGCGACCGCGAGGAGCGAGAGCGCGGCGACGACGTAGAAATACACCGCCCGGGAGCTCGCCCAGGACGAGGGCCACACGCCCACGACCCCGTTGTCGCCGCCCGTGACCTCGACCCACTGGAAGCAGACGGAATAGACGATCTGCGCGAAGGCCAGCGTCAGCATGGCGAGATAGATGCCCGACAGCCGCACGATGAAGAAGCCGAACAGGGCGGCGCCGGCGCCGGCAACGAGGGGCGCGAAGACGAGGGCAAGCTCCATCGGGGCTTTGAGCGGCCCGGTCACGAGGAGCCCGGCCGCATAGGCCCCGAGCCCGAAATAGGCGGCGTGGCCGAAGGAGACGAGGCCGCCCACGCCCATGATGAACTGCAGCGAGAACGCCGCCAGCGCAAAGGCCATGACCTCGATCGCGACCTTGATCATGTAGTTGTCGCCCACGATCGGGACCGCGAGCAGCGCCAGGACGGCCGGCGCCGCGAGCGCGGTCTCCAGCGTGCCGAAGCGGCGCAGGTTCAGGATGCCCTCGGGCAGGATGGCGCGCCCCGCCGCGACCTCGGGCCGGCCGAGCAGGCCCCAGGGCTTCACGACGAGCACGGCCGCCATCAGGAGGAAGACCAGCACGAGGGTGATCTTGGGAAAGATCAGGATCCCGAAGGCCTGGAGCTGGCCGATGATGAGGGCGGCCAGGAACGCCCCCGGCACCGAGCCCATGCCGCCGATCACCGTGACCACGAAGGCGTCGGTGATCACGGTGACGTCCATGTGGGGCGTCGCCGGGATGCGCGGGATCTGGAGTGCGCCCCCGAGGCCCGCCAGGAACGCGCCGAGGAACAGGGTGCCGGTGAAGAGCAGGGCCTGATTGACCCCGAGCGCGCCGACCATCTCGCGGTCCTGGGTCGCGGCGCGGATCAGAACGCCGAAGCGGGTCTTGTGCATCAGGAGCCACAGGAGCCCCAGCACCACGGGGCCGACCGCGATCAGGACCAGCTCGTAGGCGGGAAAGCGCTGGCCGAGGATGTGGACGCCGTGGCGCAGGCCCGGCGCGCGGGGGCCGGAGATGTCGAGCGGGCCCCAGACCCGCTGCACCACGTCCTGCACGACGAGGACGATCCCGAAGGTGGCGAGGAGCTGGAACAGCTCCGGCACCCGGTAGATCCGGCGCAGCAGCACGAACTCGATCACGACGCCGATCGCCCCGACGATCAGCGCGGAGGCGAGCACGCCGGCAAAGAACGTCCAGAGCGAGTAATGCAGGTCGAGGAGCCGCGGCACGATCGTGACCGCGAAATAGGCGCCCAGCATGTAGAGGGAGCCGTGCGCGAAGTTCACGATCCGGGTGACGCCGAACACGATGGTGAGCCCGGAGGCGATCACGAACAGGGAGGACGCGCTCGCGAGTCCGGAGAGCGACTGGATCGCGAGGAAGGAGGGGTCCATGAGGGCGCGGTCGCCGAGGTCCTGCGGGGTGGAAGGCCGGTGGAGAGAGGCGGCGCCCCGACCCGGTCAGGACGGGGGCGCCGGGCGTCGAGCCCTAGTCCTTGCGCGCCGCGCGGACCTCGGCCTCGGGGTGCATGTACTTGGCGCCGTCCTCGAAGCGGTGGTTCTTCATGGCGCCCTGGCGGCCCTTGAGGGTGGTCTCGCCGACCCAGACGCCGAGCGTCGCCTGGTTGTCGATCGCGCGCATGGTGACCGGGCCCACGATGGTGTCGGACTTGAGATCCTCGAGCGCCGCGATCATCGCCTCGGTCTCGGTCGACTTCGACTTCTCCAGCATGTCGCGGATCATGTAGCCCACCACGTAGCCGAGCAGCGACCCGAGCCGGGGCGTGTCGTTGAAGCGGGCCCGGTAGGCGTCGACGAACGCCTTGTGCTTCGGGTCGTTGACCTGGTCCCAGGGGTAGCCCGTGACGACCCAGCCCTCCGGCGTCTCCTCGCCGAGCGGGATCATGTATTCGGGCTCGCCGGTGAGCAGGCTCGCGACGAGGCGGTTCTCGAACAGGCCTCGCGTATTGCCCTCGCGCACGAAGGCGGGAAGGTCCGCGCCGAAGAGCACGTTGAAGATCGCGTCGGGCTTGGCCTGGAGCAGGGCGCCGACCGTGGCGCCGGCATCGACGCGCCCGAGCGCCGGGAACTGCTCGGTCACGACCTCGAAGCCCGGCACGGCCTCGCCCATGAGCTTCTTGAAGTTGGCGGCCGCCGACTGGCCGTACTCGTAGTTCGGCGCCACGATGGCCCAGCGCTTCACCCCCTTGGCCTTCACGGCGTCGACCAGCATCTTGGTCTGCATGTAGGTGTTGGGGCGGACCCGGAAGGTGTAGCGGTTGCCGGAGGCGAGGGTGAGCGCGTCGGTGAGGGGCTCGGTCGCGAGGTAGAGGACCTTGCGCTGGTTGGCGAAGTCCGCGAGCGCGAGGCCGACGTTCGACAGGAAGGCGCCGGCGATGAACGAGACGTTCTCGCGGGTCAGGAGCTCTTCCGCGACGCGCACCGCGTCGCCCGGCGCCGAGCCGTCGTCGCGGAACACCACCTCGAGCGGGCGTCCGTTCAGGCTCTTGATGCCGCCCGCCTTGTTGATCTCGTCGACCGCGAGCTGCATCGCGTTGCGGTAGGGGACCGCGAAGGCCGCCATGCGGCTGTAGGAGTTGAGCTCGCCGAAGCGGATCGGTCCGGTGCCCTGCTGCGCGAGCGCCCCCGAGCCCGCGAGGGCGAACGGCGCGGCGGCAAGGCCGCCCACCACGGCGCGGCGTGACGGATTCAGGATGGTCATGGCTCGGCCCCTCATGGTCGCGTGTGAACGGATCGCGTCGCCCGGCCCCGGGCTGCGATGGTCCGGGATCGTTCGTGGGCGAACGTTACCGCGGCCAACCGGCCGCGCAAGGGGACGGCCTGCGGAAATGTCGCGCTTCGGCTGCCCGCGAAAAAGCAAACCGCCGGCGCGAGGGCCGGCGGCTGTCAGGGGCGGAGGGGCGGTCGTAAGGCCGGATCAGCGTTCGACGAAGGCTTTCGATCGGGCGGAGGCGGCCGTGAGGTCGCGTCAGCGCTCCACGAACGCCTTCTCGATCACGTAATGGCCGGGGCGGCTCGTGGAGCCCTCCTCGAAGCCGCGCTCCTCCAGCATCGCGACCATGTCGCTCAGCATGGCGGGCGAGCCGCAGATCATCACCCGGTCGCTCTCCTTGTCGAGGGGAGGGAGGCCGAGGTCCTCGCCGACCTTGCCGCTCGCCAGGAGCTCGGTGGCGCGGCCCTGGTTGACGAACGCCTCGCGGGTGACGGTGGGATAGTATTTCAGCTTCTCGCGCACGAGCTCGCCGAGGTACTCGTCCTCGGGCAGGCCGTGGGCGAGGTAGTCGCCGTAGGCCTGGTCGGCGGCGAAGCGGGTGCCGTGGATCAGCACCACGGTCTCGAAGCGCTCGTAGACCTCCGGGTCCTTCACGACGCTCATGAAGGGGGCGAGCCCGGTGCCGGTGCCGACGAGGTAGAGGTGCCGGCCGGGCAGGAGCGCGTCCTGGACGAGGGTGCCGGTGGGCTTGCGGCCGATCAGGATCTCGTCCCCGACCTTGATGTGCTGGAGGCGCGAGGTCAGGGGGCCGTTCTGCACCTTGATGGAGAAGAACTCGAGCTCCTCCTCGTGGTTGGCCGAGACCATCGAATAGGCGCGCAGCAGCGGGCGCCCCTCGACCTCGAGCCCCACCATGGTGAACTGGCCGTTGAGGAAGCGGAACGAGGGATCCCGCGTGGTCTTGAACGAGAACAGGCGGTCGGTGTGGTGCCTGACTTCGATCACGCGTTCGACATTGACGTTCGCCATGCGGGCCTCGGGCGCTCGGATCATTCGTGCACGAACAATACCGTGAATGCAGCAAACTGCCAATCGTTCCAGGACATTGACGTCCGGGCGACGGGCGGCGGCGCTCGTCGCGGGAGATCGGCGGGGCTGGGACGGTGCGCCGCCGGCCTCGCGGGGGAGGGCGGCGGCGGCGCGGCGCCGTAGCACGGCGGGGGGCAAAAGCCAACCGGCCGACCGCGCATCGGCGCCCGAAAGTCCGTCAGGTTGTTTCAGGATCGCATCCGGACGCCGTCGCGGAGCCGACAACCCTGCCCCTCCCGATCCCATCTCGAGCAGACCGATTCTAGCGGCTCCGCAGCGCGACGATCACCCGGATGAGGTTGGTGCGGTAGATGTCGCGCACGAGCGCCGTGACGGACTCGGCGCGGCTGCCCCCGATCTCTTTTCGCAGCACGGCCTTGAGGGCGGCCTCCTCGCGCCGGCAGCCGGCGAGCGCCCGCTCGGCAACCTCCGCCGGGGGCTGGCGGCCCCGGAGCTCCGCCTTCACGAGGGCGGCGGCGCAGCGCTCCCAGCGGTCGCCCGCGGGCTTGGCGTCGTCGAGGAGGGCGGCGAGGTCCGGCTCGTCCGCGCGGGCGGACCCGAGGACGACGGGCGCGGCGGCGAGCAGCAGAAGGGCGAGGACGGCAGAGCGTTGCTTCATTCTGTCATGCCACTCGCGCGTGTCGGTCCTGTCAAGCTTGGGCGACCGTAACAGTTAACACGCGAGCGGCTGATTAGTGCCACGCTTCGTCGCCGGGGCACCCGATTTCCGCCGGGCGCCGGTCCGATTCGCTGGGGATAACTCCGGGAAGGGAGCGCAGGCCGGGCGTGAGCCTGCCGGTCCGGATCGGTCCGAAATGGTCCGGAATGGACCGGGCGGTCCAGGGGTCGGCTCAGTCCTTGTTGGGGTCGCGGATGTCGGAGCTGACGCTTGCGAGCAGCGCCGCGCCGCCAACGGGTTCAGTCCTTGTAGGGGTCGCGGATGTCGGATCCCGCCATGATGACGAGGATCGGGCGGAGGGTATGGAGGATCCGCACCGTGCCCTCATGGTGCACCAGCACCTCGTCGAGGCGCCGGTAGGCCATCGGGGCCTCGTCGAGGTCGCCCCCGATGAGGAACACCTCCTTGTCCTCGAGCCAGCGCCGCATGTCCTCCCGGGAGAGCGCGCGCTTGGCGGCGTTGCGTCCGAGCACCCGGCCGGCTCCGTGCACGGTGGAATAGAGCGAGCTCCGCGATTCCGGCGAATCCACCCCCTCCAGGATGACGGCGTCGTCGCCCATCGACCCGCCCACGAAGCCGCGCTGGCCCGGGAAGGCCGGGGTCGCGCCCTTGCGGACGACCCAGAGATCGCGGTCCCCGTGCCGCTCGCGCCAGGCGTAGTTGTGGTGGTTGTGGACGGTGTCGAGGATCGCGGCGCCCAGGATCTTCCGCACCTCCTCGACCACCCATTCCCGCCCCGCATAGGCATAGTCGCCCGCGAGCGTCATGCCCGCGAGGTAGCGCTTCCCCAACTCCGATCCGGCGTCCACCACGGCAGGCGGCACATCCATGCCGTCCCGGCCGCCCGCGGCCTTGAGGAAGCGGGTCGCGGTCTTGTGGCCGAGGCCCCGGGAGCCGAAATGCAGGCCGACCCAGATCCGGTCGTCGGTGTCCCGGAACAGGTCGACGTAGTGGTTGCCCGTGCCCACGGTGCCGAGTTGCGCCTGCGCGGTCGCCTTCAGGTCCGCGGTGCCGGCCTCCTGCCAGAGGGGCGAATCGAACAGCGGGTGGTCGACGGGCTTCCGGTTGGTGCGCCCGAGGCCGAAGCTGACCTTGCGGGCGATGTCGCGGCCGATGGTCGGCAGGCGGTCCCTGATCTCGCCGTAGGTGACGTCGAGCTTCGCGGCGAGGTTGCCGCAGCCGATGTCGAAGCCGACCCCCGAGATCGAGATCTGGTCCTCGTAGGCCACGACGCCCCCGACCGGCTGCGCGTAGCCGTAATGCCCGTCGGCGCACAGCACGCCCGCGTGGACGGAGCCGACCTCCATGCAGGTGTGCATCTGACGCAGCGTGTTCTCGTCGTGGACGCCATGGACCTTGAGGGGCGGCATGTGGAACTCCGGATTCGGGACGGTCTCCGACACAACGCCGGACGCCCGCGGGTCGATCATTCCCAGGCGTGGGCCTCGCCCTATCCTCCGCTCCAGGCCTTTCCCCGAGCCATGGATCGGACATATTCCATGCCTATCGCGCTGCGCCTCCGACCCCGCCGCCGGGAGGACCGCTCGGCCTCGCGTCCCGGATCCGGCGGGCGGGCCAGAGGGTTCGGGGGGCAGCCTGAAGGCGCCAGGCCACGGCCGGGGTGCCGACCTCTTCGTCAATCGGCACCGATCGGCCCGGCCGGACGGGTGTGCTCTCTCTGCCCATGGGACCCTCGACAATCGTGGACACGATGGCGCGCATTCTGACCTACAACGTTCACCGCTGGCTCGGCACCGACCGCCAGATCGCCCCGGGGCGCATCGCGGAAGTGATCGCCTCCTGCGAGCCCGACATCGTGGCGCTCCAGGAGGTGCGGGTCGGGCGCGTCAAGCCCGGCAGCGTCGACCAGGCCGCCCAGGTGGCCCAGGCGCTCGGCATGGACCTGCATTTCCAGCCGACGATCCGCATGTTCGGCGAGCAGTTCGGCATCGCGGTCCTGACCCGGCACCCGTCGCGCCTCGTCCATTCCGGCCGCCTGCCGACGCTCTCGACCGGTCCGACGCTGGAGAAGCGCTGCGCCCTCTGGGCCGAGGTCACCATCGGGGGCCGGACGATCCAGATCGTCAACGCCCACCTCTCGCTGCGCTCCCGCGAGCGCTTCACCCAGGCCCAGGCGCTCCTCGGGCCCGACTGGCTCGGTCATCCGCGCTGCACCGACCCCGCCATCCTGCTCGGCGACTTCAACGCGCCGCCCCATTCGCGCTCCTACCGCCTCTTCGCGAGCCGCATGCGCGACGCGCAGCTCTCGAACCCGAACGGCGACCCGCAGCCGACCTTCCACACCCGCGCGCCGGTCCTGCGGCTCGACCACATCTTCGCCAGCCCCTCGGTTCAGGTGGTCGCGGCGGCCCCGGTGCGCACGCCGCTCGCCCGCGTTGCCTCCGACCATTTCCCACTCCTCGCGGAGGTGCGCATCAAGGCGCAGGCCGACACCTTCGCGGACGCGGTGCCGCTCGCCGGCACTGCGCCGCTCGAAGTGATCTGACGGCCCGATCGGCGCCCGCTCCCCTTGCAACGCTGCAAACCATTGCCGCCGCAGCCGCACGCGTTCCGGCATTGCAGCAGAGCAGCACTGCGCCGATAAATCCCGGGCCGGCGGAGAGGGGAGCGCAGCGCTCCCGCCCCTCCGGCACCCCGCATTTCCATCCGGGTCCTTGAAACCCGGCATCGGACGGAGCCCCCTATGAAACTCTACTACGCCCCCGGCGCCTGCTCGCTCGCCCCGCACATCGTCGCCCGCGAGGCCGGCCTGGCGCTCGCCCTCGACAAGGTCGATTTTGCGACCCGCACGACGGAATCCGGCCGTACGCTCGCCGCCGTGAACCCGAAGGGCTACGTCCCGGCGCTCGAGATCGCCGGCGGCACCGTGATGACCGAGGTGTCGGCGCTGGTGCAGTACCTCGCCGACCAGGCGCCCCAGGCCGGACTGATCCCGGCAGTCGGCACCCCTGAGCGCTACAAGGTCCTTGAGTGGATCGGCTTCGTCTCGACCGAGATCCACAAGGGCTTCGGCCCGCTCTGGAACCCCGCCACCCCGGACGCCGTGAAGCAGGCCACGAAGGACAAGCTGTTCCAGCGCTTCGCCTATGTGGACGGCGAGCTCGCCGGCCGCTCCTACCTCACGGGCGACCGCTTCACGGTCGCGGACGCCTATCTCTTCACCGTCGTCAACTGGACGAACTTCCACGGGCTCAGCCTCGAGGCCTATCCGAACCTGTCCGCCTTCATGGCCCGGGTCGCGGCCCGCCCGAAGGTCCAGGAGGCGCTCCAGGCCGAGGGCCTGCTGAAGGCCGCGTAACCGGCCCATTGTCCATCCTGGCCCCGCGCCCGTCCGGCGCGGGGCTTTTTTATCGCCGCCCGTAGGGCGCCGGGCCGTCACGGGGCAGGCCGCCGTCCCCCTTGCCAGGGCGCCGGGCCGTCATTACGCAGGCCGCTGTCCCAGCAGCCCGCCATGCCTCCGATCTCCATCTTCATCATCGCCCGGAACGAGGCCGACCGCATCGGCGACGCCATCCGGGCGGCGCTCCCGCTCGCCGACGACCTCGTGGTGGTCGACTCGGGCTCGACCGACGGGACCCAGGCGCTCGCCGCCGAACTCGGGGCGCGGGTCGTCGCCAATCCCTGGCCCGGATACGGGCTCCAGAAGCGGTTCGGCGAGGATCAGTGCCGGCACGACTGGCTCCTGAACCTGGATGCCGACGAGGTGCTCTCTCCCGAAATCGTCCGCGAGATCCAGGCGCTGTTCGCGGGCGGGGAGCCGCCCTGCCAGGCCTACCGCATGCCGATCGTCGAGGTTTTCCCCGGCGAGACCCGTCCGCACGCGCTCGCCTATTCCTTGAACCCGGTGCGGCTCTACCGGCGCGATCGCGGCCGCTACTCCGATTCCCTCGTCCACGACCGGGTCGTCCTTGCGCCCGGCACCCGGGTCGGCTCCCTCAAGGGGCGGGTCCATCACCGCTCGGTGCGGTCGCTCGGCGACCAGATCGACAAGCTCAACCGCTATTCGGACCAGCAGGCGCGCGACCTGGAGATCCGCGGCGTCGAACTTCCCGTGTGGCGGGTCTTCGTCGAGCTGCCCGGCGCGTTCCTCAAGGCCTATGTAGGCCGCCGCCACTTCGTTCGCGGCACCTACGGCTTCCTGACGGCCATGAACTACGCCATCGCGCGCCACCTGCGCCTCGCCAAGCACTACGAGCGCCGGCGCCAGGGCAGAAGCGGATCCGGATGAGGGGCGGGACCTGCGGTGCCCGAGCAGCCGCTGCGGAATTCCCGCGTCCCAGGCCCTACGCGGTGGTTTCCGGGACTTCGAGCTTCAGGCTGATCGAGCTCGGACGGACGCCCACGAGGGCGGCGATCTCGGTCCGCGCGGCTTCGAGGATGTCCTGGACCGAGCGGTCCATGCCGTCGTCGCGGCGCGGGTCCGAATCCTGCTTCTCGGGGCTGAATCGGAGCCCGAAGCTGTCCCGGGTCGCCCAGACCACCTCGGCCCGGAAGCGCTCGCCGGTCTTCGTGATCTCGAGTTCGACGTCCCCGGGGAGCGCGATCGGCTGCGCCACGTAGAGACGTGCGCCGGTCTTCGACAGGTCGCGGACGATGCAGTCGCCGAGGGGCGCCCCGCTGGGGCGCTTCAGCAGCGCTCCCAGGAAGGTGCGCCTGCGCGGGCTCGCTCTACGATCGTCCATGTCGGACTCCCCCTCGAATCCAGTCGTCGGCCTGGCGGTCCCACGGCTCCGGTCGACCGGGCGGGCCCGCATTCCTGCCATCATAGCGCCGCGATCCGAGGATGCAGCCTAGCTGATCGGGCTAAGACTGCGAAGGTTGATCGTCAATGCGGGAGCGCCAAGCCGCGCGGACCTGTGCCGCTCTGCCGCAGGAGCCGGATGCGCCTTGACGCTCCGGCAGGGGCGAAGAACGCCTCAGTGCGTGTCGGCGGCACCGCGAAGACCAACCTCCGGGCGCAACCGAAAGTCCCGCCGGAGCGGGGCAACTCGTCCCGGCCGCGGTGACGTAACGCCAGCTGCAGCCGCGCGCCGCGCGATTCCCGCGCCGGCCTAAGCCGCTGGCGGGACCCGCGCCACTTACCTCGCGTCAGCCTTGGCTGTAAGAATGGGTTCCGGAAGACTGTCAGGGAGCGCGCCGTGTTGGTGTATCGTTCGCCCCGCGTGATCGCGGCTGCGGCGGGGGTCGTGCTGATCCTCGGTCCGGTGGCGCTGATCCAGGCCTATCGCGGCCTGTCGGCGCCGGCCGACGCGGGGACGATGCCGGCATCGGCCTCTCTCGCGCTCTCCCGCAAGGACGCTGGCCGCCTCGTCGTCCCAGCCCCGGAGGCGGGCCCTGCCGCCGAACGGCCCGCCGCATCCCTGTTGTTGCCGCCGCTCGACGGCTACAGGCAGACCTTCGCCCGTCCCGAGGCGGCGCCCGCTCCGGCCCGTCCGCAGACCAGCCCCTTTTTGTTCGAGGCCGCCACGGCGGTGCCGCCCGCGGGTGCCCCTGCGACAAGGGTCGAGACCGGGGCGCCGCACGCGCGTGCCCCTGCGGGCAGCGTCGAGACCGGGGCGCCGCCCGCGAAGCGCCGCGATCGGGTGACGCGCAGCGCCACGTGCGACGGCAAGATGCCGGAAGAGTCCTGGCTCGACGTCTGCGGCTGAAGGCGGCTCGAGCGGCGGCCGGATGGGCGCCCTGCACCCTTCGGCACCCGTGACCCGGAGATTCACCGGAGCCGTCGACCTTCGATGTCCCGCCTCGCCGACGACGAGCGCCGGAGCCGGACCGAGAGCGCTGCAAACCGCGGGACCTACAAACGTTTTGCAAGCGCGCGCCTGGCCTGCGGCAGGACGGGTGGCCTAGGCGAAGTCGCCATGCCTCCGGACTAGGCGATGCGGCTGTCTTCGGACACGGACCGCAGCCCCTACAATCCCCCCGGCCAATCGCGGGAGGATCTATGCAGACCATCGTCATCGGGCTCGTTCTGGCCGGGGTGGCGGGGGCCGCGATCAGCCTCATGAGGTTGGCCTCCACGCGGGCGGGGCGGGGCGCCCGGCGGGCGCTCCTTGCGAGCGTGGTCTGGACGGTTGCGGTTGCGGGGATCTGGGAGGTCTCGAAGGAGGCCTGGGCGCGCCATCAGGGCTTTGCCACCTACTCGGATTACTGGAAGGCCTCGGAGGCGGGCTACGCCTCCGCGCAGGACTGGTACGGCGCCACCCTCGTGGAACGGGCCCGCGCGCTCTCCGGGGTCGGGCCGGCCCGCGCATCGGTTCGGACCGCCACCTGGCAGGAGGACGAAGGGTCCTGAGCGAAGGTCCGGCCCGGCTTGCGCTTTCAGGCCGAAGCTGCCACGGGAGCCGCGATGGCTCCTCCTCTCCTTTCCCTGCAGGGCGTCGCGCTCACCTTCGGGGGCACGCCGCTGATCACGAGCGCGGACCTCGCCATTTCGCCCGGCGAGCGGGCCTGCCTCGTCGGCCGCAACGGCTCGGGCAAGTCGACCCTGCTCAAGATCGCGGCCGGGCTGATCGAGGCCGACCGCGGCGCGCGCTTCGTTCAGCCCGGCGCCACCGTGCGCTACCTCGCCCAGGAGCCCGATTTCGGGACGCACGCGACGACGCTCGCCTTCGTCGAGGCAGGCCTCGGCCCCGGCGACGACCCCTACCGGGCGCGCTACCTCCTGGAACAGATCGGGCTGACCGGCGAGGAGAGCACCGCGACCCTGTCGGGCGGCGAGGCGCGGCGCGCGGCGCTCGCCCAGGTGCTGGCGCCCGAGCCCGACATCCTGCTCCTCGACGAGCCCACGAACCACCTCGACCTGCCCGTGATCGAGTGGCTCGAATCCGAGCTGAAGTCCCTGCGCTCCGCCCTCGTGCTCATCAGCCACGACCGCCGCTTCCTCGAAAGCCTGTCGCAGGCGACCGTCTGGCTCGACCGCGGCATGACACGGCGCATGGACCGGGGCTTCGCCCATTTCGAGACGTGGCGCGACGAGGTCCTGGAGCAGGAGGAGCAGGAGCGCCACAAGCTCGACCGCAAGCTCGTGGCCGAGGCCGACTGGCTGCGCTACGGCGTGACCGCCCGGCGCAAGCGCAACGTCCGGCGGCTGGGCAACCTCCATGCCCTGCGAGAGGAGCGGCGGAACCAGAAGCGCGCCGTCGGCACCGTGACGATGACGCTCGCGGAGGCCGAGCAGTCCGGCACCCAGGTGATCGAGGCGGAAGGGCTCTCGAAGAGCTTCGGCGACCGGGCGATCGTGCACAATCTTTCGCTCCGGCTCCTGCGCGGCGACCGGCTCGGCATCGTGGGGCCGAACGGCTCCGGCAAGACCACGCTGATCAACCTCCTGACCGGCGTGCTCGAACCCGATGCGGGCCGGGTGCGGCTCGGCGCCAACCTCCAGATGGTCACGCTGGACCAGCGCCGGGAAAGCCTCGACCCGACTGCGACCGTCGCCGAGACGCTCACGGGCGGGCGCGGCGACACGGTGACGATCGGCAGCCAGACCAAGCACGTGGTCGGCTACATGAAGGATTTCCTGTTCGCGCCCGAGCAGGCCCGCACGCCGGTGGGCGTGCTCTCGGGGGGAGAGCGCAACCGTCTGATGCTGGCGCGCGCGCTCGCGCAACCCTCGAACCTCCTCGTGCTCGACGAGCCCACCAACGACCTGGACCTCGAGACGCTCGATCTCCTGCAGGAGATGATCACCGACTATTCCGGCACCGTGCTGCTGGTGAGCCACGACCGCGACTTCCTCGACCGCACGGTCGGCTCGGTGCTGGTCTCGGAAGGGCAGGGGCGCTGGGTCGAATACGCCGGCGGCTACACCGACATGGTGGCCCAGCGCGGCGAGGGCGTGCAGGCCCGCGTCGCCGACAAGGCCGTGAAGCCGAAGGAGGATCGGAAGGCACAGCCCTCGCAGGCTGCGCCGGCCGGCAAGCGCCGCCTCGGCTTCCACGAGCAGCACGACCTCAAGACCCTGCCGGGCCGCATCAAGGAGCTCGAAGCGAAGGTCGCCAAGGTCCGGGCCCTCCTCGACGATCCCGGCCTCTACGCCCGCGACGCGGCCCTGTTCCAGAAGGCGACCGCCGCGCTCGCCACACTCCAGGAGGAGCTGTCCCGTGCGGAAGACCGCTGGCTCGAACTCGAGATGCTGCGCGAGGAGATCGACGGGTAGTCCGAAGGTTGCCCGCTCGAGCTCGAGATGCTGCGCGAGGAGATCGACGGGTAGTCCGTTCACGCGCGCCCGGTTCGATTGACGGGGTCGGCTCGCTCGGCCAGGGTTCGGCGGCGGCTCGGCGGGCGGGCGGGAACGACGGCAGGGCGGCAGACCCATGGTTCGGACACAAGTCGGCATCGTCGGGGCGGGCCCTGCCGGCCTATTGCTGTCGCATCTCCTGCATCTCGCCGGCATTTCCTCGATCGTGATCGAGGCGCGCAGCCGCCGCTACGTGGAGGAGCGCATCCGCGCCGGCGTGCTGGAGCAGATGACCCGCGATCTCCTGATCGAGACTGGCATCGGCGAACGCATGGTCGCCGAGGGGCTGCTGCACCACGGCATCGAGCTGCGCTTCAAAGGCGAGGGACACCGCATCGACCTCTCGGCTCTGACAGGCGGCCAAGCCGTTACGGTCTACGGCCAGCACGAGGTCGTGAAGGACCTCGTCGCCCGCCGCCTCGCCGACGGCGGCACGATCGTGTTCGGGGCCGCCGACGCCAGCGTGCACGATCTCGACGGCGATGCTCCCCGCATCCGCTACGCCAAGGACGGCGCCGCGCACGAGATCGCCTGCGACTTCATCGCGGGCTGCGACGGCTTCCACGGCATCTGCCGCCCCTCGATTCCGGACGGCGTGCTGACGGCCTTCGAGCGCGTCTATCCCTTCGCCTGGCTCGGCATCCTCGCCAAGGCGCCGCCGGCCTCCGAGGAGCTGATCTACGCCAACCACGAGCGCGGCTTCGCGCTCCTCTCCATGCGCTCGCCGGAAATCAGCCGTCTGTATCTCCAGTGCGAGCCCGACGAGGACCTGAGCGCCTGGTCCGACGCGCGGATCTGGGACGAGCTCGAGACGCGCCTCTCCGACCGGCGCGGCTTCGCGCTTCAGCGGGGCGAGATCTTCCAGAAGGGCGTCACGGCGATGCGCTCCTTCGTGGTCGAGCCGATGCAGCACGGGCGCCTGTTTCTGGCCGGCGACGCCGCCCACATCGTGCCGCCCACCGGCGCCAAGGGCATGAACCTCGCGGTCGCGGACGTGCGCGTGCTGGCCCGCGCCCTGGAGCGGTATTATCGGGGAGGCTCGGCGGAGGGCCTGGAGCAGTACTCGGCCGTGTGCCTGCGGCGGATCTGGAAGGTGCAGCGCTTCTCGTGGTGGATGACCTCGATGCTCCACCGGTTCGCCGAGGACAGCCCCTTCGACCGCAGGCGCCAACTCGCCGAGCTCGACTACGTGACCTCCTCGGCCCATGCGGCCACGACGCTGGCCGAGAACTACGTCGGCCTGCCGATGGAATGGGGCGCATGACGGTCGCGGCTCACCCGGCCCGCTTCGGCCGCACGAAGGTTCCGGAGGGCGGACGGCGATGACCTTCTCGGCCCTCGACTCGGCCATCACCGGCCCGCTCTTCGCGGCACCCGCGATGGCGGAGGTGTTCTCCGACCGCTCCCGCATCGCCGCGATGCTGCGCATGGAGGCCGCGCTCGCGCGGGCACAGGGACAGGGCGACCTGGCCCGTGCCGTGGAGGCGATCCGCCCCGAGGATCTCGACCTCGCAGGCCTGGGGCGCGACACCGCCGTCGCGGGCGTGCCGGTGATCCCCTTCGTCAAGGCCGTGCAGGCGCGGCTCCCCGCGAACCTCGAACGCGCGTTCCACAAGGGCGCCACCACGCAGGACGTCGCCGACACCGCCCTCGTGCTGCAGATGCGGGACGCCCTCGCGCTGATCCGCAGCGACCTCCTCGCCATCCTGTCGGGGCTCGACACCCTCGCCCGCACCCACCGGGAGACGCCTTGCGTCGGGCGCACCTACGGCCAGCACGCCGCGCCCGTGACCTTCGGGTTCAAGGCGGCGGTCTGGCTCACGGGGATCGCGGAGGTCGCGGCAGGTCTGCCCGCGCTGGAGGAGCGCGTGCTCGTGGCCTCGCTCGGCGGTCCCGTGGGGACGCTGGCGAGCCTCGGGACACGGGGGCCGGAGGTCGCGGAGGCCTTCGCGCGGGAGCTGGGGTTAGATGTGGCGCCGATCGCCTGGCACGCGACGCGCGCCCGCATGGTCGAGGCCGGAGCGTGGCTCGCGACCCTGATGGGCGCGCTCGCCAAGACCGCCGCGGACGTGGCGCACCTCGTCTCGACGGAAGTCGGGGAGGCGGCCGAGCCCTACGTGCCGGGCCGCGGCGGCTCCTCGGCCATGCCGCACAAGCGCAATCCCGTCTCCTGCACCGTGATCCTCGCGGCGCACGCCGCCGCCAAGGGGCCCGTCGCCACGCTCCTCGACGCCATGGCGGCCGCGCACGAGCGGCCCGCGGGCCTGTGGCACGCGGAGTGGCACGCGCTCCCGACCTTGTTCGGCCTCGCCTCGGGGGCCTTGCGCGAGGCCCGCGCCCTCGCGGAGGGGCTCGAGGTCCATCCCGAGCGCATGCGCGCGAATCTCGACGCCACGCGGGGCCTGCTCTTCGCCGACGCCGCGGCGGGGCGGCTGGTCACGGGCCTCGGACGCGAAGCGGCCCACCGTCTCGTCGAGGAGGCCGCGAACGCGGTCCGCACGAGCGGGCGGTCCCTGCCGGAGGTGCTGCGCGGGATGACGGATTTGGCCGTCGACGAGGCCTTCGATCTCGCGCCGTCCGTCGCGGCTGCCGCCCTGTGGACGGACCGCGCGCTCGATGCGGCGCGCGGGACCCGGGCGCGGCTTCAGGACAGCAGCCGCACCAGGTAGAGCGACAGGGCCGGAAAGGCGGCGCAGAGCGCGAGCCGCACGACGTCGGTCGCGAGGAACGGCAGCACGCCGCGGTAGGTCTGCGTGATCGGCACCCCCTTGGCGATGGCGCTGATCACGAACACGTTGAGGCCGATCGGTGGTGCCGTGAGCCCGATCCCGACCACGATCAGGACCAGGATCCCGAACCAGATCGCGACCTCGTCGGAGGGCAGCCCGAAATCGAGCGCCGTCACGATCGGGAAGAAGACGGGCAGCGTCAGCAGGATCATGGCGAGCTCGTCCATGACGGCGCCGAGCACGATGTAGAAGGCGAGCAGCACCACGAGCACCGCGTAAGGCGGCAGGCCGGCCTCCGAGATCAGGGTCGCGGCCTGCGTGGGCAGTTGCGAGAAGGCCAGGAACGCGTTGAAGACCTCGGCGCCGAGCAGGATGATGAAGATCAGCGCCGTCGTCTCCGCGGTCTGGACGAGGCTTTCCCTGAAGTCCCGCCACGAGAGCGAGCGGCGCAGGACCCCGATGACCAGCATCGCGGCGGCGCCGACGGCGGCGCCTTCCGTCGGCGTGAACACGCCGCCGTAGATGCCCCCCACCACGATGAGCGCCACGAGCATTACGGGCCAGACCGCGAGGATCGCGCGGCGGCGCTCGCCCGGCTCCGGCTCCGGGTGGGGCGGCGCGAGATCGGGGTTGCGCCGCACCGTCCAGGCGATGGCCAGACAATAGAACAGGGTCGCGAGCAGCCCCGGGATCAGCGCGGCCTGGAACAGCTTGACGATGTTCTGCTCGGTCGAGATCGCGTAGACCACGAGGATCACGGACGGGGGGATCAGGATCCCGAGCGTGCCCCCGACCGCGATGGTGCCGGTCGAGAGGCCCGGCGCGTAGCGGAAGCGTGTGAGCTCGGGGAGAGCCGCCCGGCCGAAGGTCGCGGTGGTGGCGACCGACGAGCCGCAGATCGCCCCGAAGGCCGTGCAGGCGCCGATCACCGCCATCGCCATCCCGCCGCGCCGGTGGCCCACGAGCGCGTTGGCGGCGCGGAACAGATCCTGCGACAGGCCGGAGCGCTCCGCGAAGGCGCCCATGAGGATGAAGAGCGGGATGACCGAGAGGGTGTAGTTCGAGAACAGGAAGTAGGGCGTCGCCTTCATGTAGTTCAGGAAGGCGGGCCAGCCCGCGATCGAGAGATACCCGACGCTGCCGGCGGTCAGCATGGCGAGGCCGACCGGCATGCGCAGCCCGATCAGCACGAGCATGCCGAAGAAGCCCCAGGCTGCGATCGCCATGCCGCTCATGGGCGTCGCCTCGGGCGTCGGGAGGCCGTTATACCGCTCATGCGGATTGCCTCCCCCGCCGGATGGCGGTCAGCACGCAGATCAGCGCCAGGAATGCCGCCATCGCGGCGCACCCGCCGATGGCGTAGTGGATCGGCAGGCCGAGCACCATCGAGGTGGTGCCGCTGGTGCGCGCCTCGATCGCGCCGATGGCGAGGCGCCAGGCGATGAAGCCCGCGAAGGCCGCGTAGAGCCCGTCCCACAGGGCGTCGAGGGCGTATTGCAGCCGCAGCGGCAGGCGGGCCGTGAAGGTATCGACCATCACGTTGCCGCGGTGGGCCTGGCACAGGGGCAGGAAGGCGAACACCGCCAGCGCCAGCCCCGTCTGGACCATCTCGAAATCGCCGTTGATTCCCTGCCCGCCGAGCCAGCGCAGGAGCACGCTGGTCGTCACGAGCCCGGCAAGGCCGACCACCACCACGCCGCCCGCGATGGCGAGCACCCGGGCGATGCGGGCGGCGCCGTGGTCGGGCGGGGCGGGAGAGTGGGCGGGATCAGGGGGCATGGGGCTCGGAAACCCCTCTCCCCGCAGGCGGGGAGAGGGTTGGGGTGAGGGGCGGGTCGGTGGATCTCCGCGCATCCATTGTCATGGCCGGGCTTGTCCCGGCCATCTCGATCGGAGTGGCGCACGGCCCCCGCAGCGACAGGCATTGCGGGCCTCGCGTCGGGATGGCCGGGTCGAGCCCGGCCATGACACCGGAGAGATTGCGCTCCACCGACCCGCCCCTCACCCCAGCCCTCTCCCCGCAAGCGGGGAGAGGGAGGTGCGCTGCGGGGAGAGGGGACGCTACGCGGCGCCTTCGTGCTTCTTGATCGCGGCGCGGGCGGCGTCGAGAAGCTTCTGGCCGTCGAGGCCCTTCTCCTTCGTGGTCTTGAGCCAGTTCTCGATCACCGGCTCGGTGGTCTTGCGCCAGCGCGCCGCCTCTTCCTCGGTGAGCGTGATGATGGTGTTGCCGCGCTTCTTGACCATGTCGGAGACCACGTCCGCTTGCTCGTCCCACACCTTGCCCGCCATCGCGGCGGCGGTCTGGCCCGAATTGGCGTCGATCACCGCCTTCAGGTCGGCGGGGAGCCCCTCGTACTTCGCCTTGTTCATCGCGAGCACGAAGGTCGCGGTGTAGAAGGTGGGCGAGCCCGGGATCTCGGTGTGATTCTTGACGAGTTCGTGCACCTTGATCGAGGGCACGACCTCCCAGGGGATCACGGTGCCGTCGATGACGCGCTGCGCCAAGGATTCCGGCACCTGCGGGATCGGCATGCCGATGGCGTTGACGCCGAGCGCCCGCAGCGCCTCGCCGGCCAGCCGCGTCGGGAAGCGCAGCTTCAGGCCCTTCATGTCCTCGAGCGTCCGCACCGGCTTGTTGGCGTGCACGAGCCCGTGATCGTGCGCCCAGAAGCAGATCGGGTGCACTTCCTTGAACTCGTCCTTCATGTGGGCGTTCGCGAACTCCTGCAGCGCGAGGGAGTTCACCACGGCCTTGCGGTGCGGCACGAAGGGGAGCTCGAAGGTCTCGCTGACGGGGAAGCGCCCCGGCGTGTTGCCCGGCAGCGTCCAGACGATGTCGACGACGCCGTCGCGGGCCTGGTCGAAGAGCTGCGGCGGGGCGCCTCCCAACTGCATCGCCGGGAAGATGTCGATCTTGATGCGGCCCTGCGATTCCTGGGCGACCTTCTGGGCCCAGGGCGCCAGGAACTTGGCGTGCCCGTTGGCCACGGGGGGCAGGAAGTGGTGCATGCGCAGGGTGACCTGCGGGGCCTGGGCGTAGCCTTCCCGGAGCAGGGCCGGGGCCGCGATGGCGCCGCCCGCGAGTGCGAGGAACCGACGACGGTTGGGGGTCATGGCGTTGTCTCCGATTTCATCCCTGAGGGAGGCGGAATTGATCGCTCCGCCTTATTGTCTGCGATCGTCCTCGGGAAGGCGGGGCGCCGGATGCCCTGCCTTCCGGCTGGCGTCACGGTGTCAGAAGCGGGCGCCGGACGCAATTCTCCGCCCCGGACAAAGGCCTGTGATCCCGGGCTTTCAGGCCCCGTGATCCGATCCGTCGCGAAGCGTGCGTTTCGCCAGCGCCACCGCCGCCTCGAGCACCGCCTGGTCGCCGACGTGGTTGGCCAGGATCAGCACGAGGCGCGTGTTCAGGAGCGCGCTCTCCTCGTCGGAGAGGCCGCGATGGGCGTCGATCAGGGTCCGGTAGGCGCGGTCGGGGTCCGGGAACCGGGACGCGGTGTCGAGCTCCGCCATGGTCAGCCTCCGAACCCGCGCAGGCGGCGGGAGGCAGCCGAGACCGCGGCCGCATCGAGGGCCCGCCACCGGGCCGCAAGGTGCTGGTCCGGCCGCACGAGGTAGGCCGCGCCGGGCGTCGCGTCGAAGCGGCGGGCGAAGTGGCCCTCCGGGTCGAGGAGATCCTCGCCGATCACGATCGCGCGCGGCGCCTCCGGCTGCGGCGCTGTCTCCTCGCCCTTCACGTGGATCAGCGTCTCCTCGCCCCCGACGGCATCGAGCAGCCAGACCGGCTCCCCGCCCGGCCGTCGCAGCGGGGCATCCGGGAGGGGCGCGCCGAGGCGGGCGGACCCCGCCCAGGCCTCGCGGTCCGGCGTCGAGAGCGGCGTGTCGTACACGGACGCCGTGGAGAGCCGGCCCGAGTTCACCATCCGCTTGGCGAAGCCCGTATGGCGGGCGAGCGCCAGCGCGGCGTCGCGGAAGCGCAGCTCCTGGGGCGTGCGCGGCGCGATGAAATCGGTCGAGCGGGTGGAGTGGCCGATGTTCTCGTCGGCGGCCGCGGAGCGCTCAAGGTCGTAGGTGTCGATCAGGCCCTCGGGCGCCCCGCCCCGGAGCACCATGGCGAGCTTCCAGGCGAGGTTCTCGGCATCCTGGATCCCGGAGTTGGCGCCGCGCGCCCCGAAGGGCGAGACCTGGTGGGCGGCGTCGCCCGCGAAGACCACGCGGCCATGGACGAAGCGCTCCAGGCACCGGCACTGGAAGGTGTAGAGCGAGACCCATTCGAGGGCGAAGTCCGCGTGCCCGAGCATGGCCTTCAGGCGCGGAACCACCCGCTCGGGTCTCTGCTCCTCGGCTGCGTCCGCGTCGCGCCCGAGCTGGAGGTCGATGCGCCAGACGTCGTCGGGCTGCTTGTGGAGGAGGGCCGAGCGGCCCTCGTGGAAGGGCGGATCGAACCAGAACCACCGTTCGGTCGGAAAATCGCCTTTCATCTTCACGTCGGCGATGAGGAACCGGTCCTCGAACACCTCGCCCTTGAAATCGAGGCCGAGCAGGGTCCGGATCGTGGAGCGCGCGCCGTCGGCGGCGATCACCCAATCGGCTTCGATCGCGTAGCGTCCGTCGGGCGTCTCGACCGCGAGCGTGGCGCCGTCGTTGCGGGGCCGCAGGCCGGTCACCCGGTTGCGCCAGCGCAGGTCGAGCCCCTCGATCCCGGCCGCGCGCTCGACCAGGAAGCGTTCGAGGTAATACTGCTGCAGGTTGATGAAGGCGGGCATCTCGTGCCCGTCCTCGGGAAGGAGGTCGAACGGGTAGAGCAGGTCGCGCCCCTGGAACACCTTGCCGATCTTCCACGTGACGCCCTTCTCGAGGCAGCGTTGCGCCACCCCGAGGCGGTCGAGGATCTCGAGCGTGCGCTTGGCGTAGCAGATCCCGCGCGAGCCTTCGCCGATCCGGTCGGCATCGTCGAGCAGCACCACCGGCACGCCGCGCTGGGCCAGGTCGATCGCGGCGCACAGGCCCACGGGCCCGGCGCCTACGACGACCACCGGGTGCCGCGCCGGCGCGGCGCGGTCCTGGTCGGGCGAGCGGCGGTAGCCGAACTGATAGAGGGTCTTGCGCCGGTTCATGCGGGGTTTCGCTTCCGTGCCTGCCCGGGAGGGTGCCCGACGGGGAGGCGGGAGGGAAGCCCGGTTGCGGGGATCGACGCATCGGCGCCGCACCGCGCGGACGAACCCACGGTGCCATCCTGGGCGGGGCCCTCTCCAGTGCGGGTGACACCGAGGGTGCCGGATCCCGTTCCCTCCAGCAGCTTCGCTGTTTCCGGCCGGGGATGACAAAGAGGGTGGTCCCAGTCTTGCGTCCTCCCGCCCCCGCTCCCGTGTCCCTCACCCCGCCTTGCGCTCTCCGTCCCGTGCGGTCAGCGCCACGATGCCTTCGATGTGCTTGCGCTGCTTGGTGACCTCGCTCGCCATGAAATCCAGGAAAGCGCGCACCCGGGCCGACTGACGCAGGTCCGGGTGGGTGAGGAGCCAGAGGCCGGTGGAAAAGTCCGGGTTCGGCGGCGAGAGGCGCACGAGCTGGGGGCGCACGTCGGCGATGAAGCAGGGCAGGGGGCCAATGCCGATGCCCGACTCGACTGCCTCGGCGAGGCCGAGCACCGTATTGACCCGGTAGACGATCCGATCCGGGCCGACGCGCTCCCGGACGTAGCGCGCCACCTTCAGGACCGCGAGGTTGTCGCCCAGCGCCACCCACGGCCGGTCGTAGAGATCGACGAGGTCGATGCCGCCGGGCTCCGGGAAATCGGCGGCACGGCCGTAAAGCGCCCAGGCGATCGTGGCGACCCGCCGGCCGATGAGGGTCTCGGGCGGGTTGTCGGTGGCGCGGATCGCCACGTCGGCGTCGCGTTTCGACAGGTTGAGCGCCTGGTTGGAGAGCACCACGTCGAGGCGCACGTCCGGACAGCTCCTGGTGAAGCGGGCGAAGAGCGGCGTCAGCAGGTGCACGAGCAGGGTGTCGTTGGTGGTGACCCGCAGCTCGCCCGCCGGGCTCATAGCCTGGCCCGCGAGCTTGCGCGCGAAGGTCGCGACGTCCTCCTCCATGCGCTCGGCCAGCACCGTCATCTCCTCGCCCGCGGCGGTGAGCGCGTAGCCCGTACGGTGGCGCTCGAACAGTTTGACGCCGAGATCCTCCTCGAGCTGGCCGAGGCGCCGGAACACGGTGGAGTGGTTCACGCCGAGATGCTCCGCCGCGCCCGTGAGGCCCTTGGCCTCCGCGATCGCCTTCACGAGCCGGAAGTCGTCCCAGGCGAGCTTCTGCAGTGCGGCCATCCTTGCACCTTCGCAAGCTATCTATGGCAAAGTTATGCCTGGAATTGCGCCGGAGACAAGACCATTCTTCCTCGCAGCCGGTGCTTGAACCCGGTCCGAGGAACCTCACCATGATCGACAATCGTCTCGCCCCCTACGGCATCTTCACCCTTCGCGCCGCCCTCGGCATCATGTTCATCGCCCATGCCTATCTGAAGGTGGCGGTGTTCACGATGCCCGGTTTCCAGGGCTTCCTCGGCAGCGTCGGCCTGCCCACCCTTCTCGCCTGGCCGATCGTGCTCGCCGAACTCGTCGGCGGCCTTGCGATCCTCGCCGGCTTCTACGGCCGCTGGGTCTCCCTCGCGCTCCTGCCGGTGCTTCTCGGCGCGCTCGCGATCCACGCCCCGAACGGCTGGGTGTTCAACGCCCCCAACGGCGGCTGGGAGTACCCCGCGTTCCTCGCCGTGGCGGCTTTCGCCCATGCACTTGTCGGCGACGGCGCCTTCGCGCTGAAGCCCGTCGGCCTGCCGCTGCTCTCCGGTTCCGCGCTGACGCCCAAGGCCGCCTGAGACCCCCCACTTCGCAAGCCCTCCAGGACGGCATCCCCCGGTGCCGTCCTTTTCCGCATCCCGATGACACGGAGACCACGATGACGAAGGTTCTGGTGCTGTATTACTCCACCTACGGCCACATCGAGACCATGGCGAACGCGATCGCCGAAGGCGTGCGCGAGGCCGGAGCCGAAGCCGTGATCAAGCGCGTGCCCGAGACCGTGCCGCTCGAAATCGCCGAGAGAGCGCATTTTAAGCTCGACCAGCCCGCTCCCGTCGCGACCGTGCAGGAGTTGCCCGAATACGACGCGATCATCCTCGGGGTGCCGACCCGCTACGGCCGCATGGCCTCGCAGATGACCGCCTTCTGGGACGCGGCCGGCGCCGTCTGGGCGACCGGCGCGCTCACCGGCAAGGTGGGCTCTGTGTTTTCCTCGACCGCGACCCAGCACGGCGGCCAGGAGACCACCCTGTTCTCCGGCATCACGAACCTGATGCATTTCGGCATGGTGATCGTCGGCCTGCCGTACGCCTTCCAGGGCCAGTCCACGCTCGACGAGATCACCGGCGGCGCTCCTTATGGCGCCACCACGATCGCAGGCGGCCAGGGCCAGCGCCAGCCGAGCCCGAACGAGCTCGCCGGCGCCCGCTGGCAGGGCCGCCACGTGGCGCAGATCGCCGCGAAACTGAAGGGGTGAGGGCTCGGATCCCTCTCTCCGCTTTCGAACCCCCTCTCCCCGCCTGCGGGGAGAGGGCTGGGGTGAGGGGCCGGTCGGTGGAGCGCAGCGCGTCCATCTCACCCGTGTCATGGCCGGGCTGAACCCGGCCATCTCGATCCGACGGGCACCCTCTCGGTCGCTCCGCAACGAGCATCGCGGTTTTCGCGTCGGGATGGCCGGGTCAAGCCCGGCCATGGACATGGATGCATTGAGCTCGTTCGACCGGCCCCTCACCCAACCCTCTCCCCGTTGCACGGGGAGAGGGAGTCCAGGCGGGGAGAGGAAGCGCACACGGGGCGGGACAACCCCTCTACCGCTCCGCCGCCGCCCGCTTGAGTCGGTCGTTGATGGCCTCGCCCAGTCCCGTAGCGGGTACCGGGACCACCGCGATCGTCTCCGCTCCGGAGACGTCGAGGCGGCGCAGGTGGGAGAACAGGTTCGCGGCGGCCTCGACGAGACTGCCACGCTCGCTCAGGTTCAGCGCGGCCGCGGCGCGCTCCAGCCCCGCCGGCGCATCCGATCCGAACAGCAGCACCGCCTCGCCCGCGCGGATCTCCCGGGCCTTCAACCGCACCCGGGCGCGGGGCGCGTAGTGGGAGGCGAGCATGCCGGGCGCCAGGGGCTTGACTCCACCCTCGCTGCCATCCGCCAGCGCCCGCCCGATCACCCGCTCGATCGCCTCCCGGGCGACGCCCCCGGGCCGCAGCAGCGCCGGCGTCCCGCCCAGGCAGGACAGGATGGTGGATTCGACCCCGACCCGCGCCGCGCCGCCGTCCACCACCGCGTGGATGCGGCCCGCGAGATCCCCCAGCACATGGTCGGCATCGGTCGGGCTCACGCGCCCCGACCGGTTGGCGGACGGCGCCGCCACGGGCCGTCCGACCGCGTCGAGCAGCGCGCGGGCGACCGGATGGGCCGGCACCCGCAGGCCGACCGAATCGAGCCCGGCGCGGGCGAGGTCGCAGACGCTGCCGCCCGGCGCCACCGGCACCACGAGGGTCAGGGGCCCGGGCCAGAAGGCCTCCGCCAGCGCCAGCGCCTCGTCCGAGAAGGCCCCCTGCGCGCGGGCGGCCTCGAGGGACGGCAGGTGGGCGATGAGCGGATTGAAGCGCGGGCGCTCCTTGGCGGCATAGATGCCCGTCACCGCCTCGGCGCTCGTGGCGTCGGCGCCGAGCCCGTAGACGGTCTCGGTCGGGAAGGCCACGAGGCCGCCCTCGCGCAGGATCCGGGCCGCGCGGGCGACGCCGGCGGAATCGGCCGGGAGGCGTTCGGTCGTCACGGGCGCCCCGCCTCGGCGATGGCGCAGAGCCGTTCGGCCGGCATTGACCCGTCATCGTTCACGTCTAAACATCCTTGCGGGCGAGGCGCCTGTCGCGGCGGGTTTAGCCGCGTGCCCTCGCGCGTCAACCATGCTCCCCTCGGAGAGACACTCATGACCTACCGTGCCCCGGTGGCGGACCTCGCATTCACCCTGCGCCACGTGGCCGGGCTCGACCGGGCGATCCGGGACGGCCTCTACGGCGATCTCGGCGCGGACGTGGTGGATTCGATCCTCGAGGAGGCAGGCCGCTTCGCCAACGAGGCCATCGCGCCCCTGAACCGCGTCGGCGACGCCCACGGCACGCCCCTCAAGGACGGCGCCGTCACCATGCCGCCGGGCTTCAAGGACACCTACCGGGCCTGGGCGGAAGCCGGCTGGAACGGGCTCACGGGGCCTGAGGAATACGGCGGCCAGGGCCTGCCGGTGCTCCTCAACTCGGCCTGCGTCGAGATGTGGAACTCGGCCTGCATGGCCTTCGCCCTGGGACCCCTCCTCACCATGGGGGGCATCGAGGCGCTGACCGCGCACGGCTCCGAGGAGCTGAAAAGCCGCTATCTCCCCAAGGTGGTCTCGGGCGAGTGGACCGCCACCATGAACCTCACCGAGCCGCAGGCGGGCTCGGACCTCGCCGCCCTGCGCACCCGCGCCGAGCGGGCCGGGGACGGCACGTACCGGATCACGGGGCAAAAGATCTACATCACCTACGGCGAGCACGACCTCACCGACAACATCGTCCACCTCGTGCTCGCGCGCCTGCCCGACGCGCCGCCCGGAACGCGCGGCATCTCGCTCTTCCTCGTCCCCAAGGTGCTGCCCGACGGCAGCCGCAACGACCTGCGCTGCCACAGCGTGGAGCACAAGCTCGGCATCCACGCTTCGCCGACCTGCACCATGATCTACGGCGACGACGGGGGCGCCACGGGCTGGCTCATCGGCGAGGAGAACCGCGGCCTCGCCTGCATGTTCACGATGATGAACAACGCCCGCCTCGCGGTCGGGCTCCAGGGCGTCGCGATCGCGGAGCGCGCCTATCAGCAGGCGCTGGCCTACGCCAACGAGCGCCGCCAGGGCCGCGCCCCGGGGCAGACCTCCGAGGGCATGAGCCCGATCATCGCGCATCCGGACGTGCGCCGCATGCTCCTCACCATGAGGGCGCTGACGGGGGCGGCGCGGTCGATCTGTCTTCTCACCGCGGAAGCCCTCGACCGCTCGCACCGCGAGGCGGATCCGGCAGCACGGAAGGCGGCGGCCGAGCGCGCCGCGCTCCTGACCCCCGTGGCGAAAGCCTTCTCGACCGATATCGGCGTCGAGGTCGCCTCCATCGGCGTGCAGGTGCACGGCGGCATGGGCTTCGTCGAGGAGACCGGGGCCGCGCAGCACCTGCGCGATGCCCGGATCCTGCCGATCTACGAGGGCACCAACGGGATCCAGGCCGTCGACCTCGCAATCCGCAAGGTGCCGCTCTCCGGCGGCGAGACCGTGCGGGCTCAGATCGCCCGCATGCGCGCCACCGCGACGCGCCTGGTGCGCGAGGCGACGCCCGCCTTCGGCCTGACGGCGCCGCGCCTGCGCGAGGCGGTGGAGTGCCTGGACCGCGCCACGAGCTTCATGCTGAAGGCGCTCGGCTCCAACGATCCCGACCAGGCGCTCGCGGCCGCGACGCCCTACTTGCGCCTCTTCGCGATTGCCCAAGGCGGCGCGGCGCTCGCCGATGCGGCGCTGGCCGCACAAGCCGCGATCGCGGGCGGCGACGGCGATCCCGCGCATCAGGGGCGCATCGCGCTGTGCCGGTTCTTCGCCGAGCACATCGCGACCGGCGCGCGCGGCCTCGAGGAGACGGTGCTGGCCGGCGGCGGCTTCGTCGAGGGGGCGCCGCTGGCGCTCGCCGTCTGAAGCGAAGGTCCGCCGCCTTGATCCTCATCCACCGCCCCGCGACGGATGCCTGCGACGTGCTGGAGCTGCGGCCTTGATCCTCATCCATCGCCCCGCGAAGGCCCCGAGCGGGGCTCCGGACGCCCTCGACCGGCACGTGCTGCAGCCCGGCGAGGCAATTCCCGCCGACACCCTCTGGATCGACCTCATCGAGCCGACGCGCGAAGAGGACCGCATCGTCGAAGGCTTCCTCTCGATCGAGATCCCCACGCGGGAGGAGATGGCCGACATCGAGCCGTCCGAGATCCTCTATCACGAGAACAACGCCCGCTACATGACGGCGCGCGTGCTCTGCCATTCCGAGACCGAGACCCCGAAGCTCGTCGACGTGTCGTTCATCCTGACGGAGCGCGCCCTCGTGACCGTGCGCTACGACGAGCCGCGCTCGTTCGCCATGTTCATGACCCGCGCCGTGAAGCCCGGCGGCTGCCGGCACCAGCCTGAAGCCGTGCTCGACGGGCTGATCGAGACCATCATCGACCGCGCCGCCGAGATCCTCGCCATCGCGGGGAAGCGCGTGGACCGGCTCTCGCACGAGGTGTTCGACAACGAGCGCCAGGGCGGGCGGCAGACCGCCCGACGGGCCGCAGGCTTCCGCGCCGTGCTGAAATCGCTCGGGCGCAAGGGCGACATCATCTCGAACGTGCGCGAGAGTATGGTCTCGGTCGAGCGCCTGCTGCTCTTCCTCTCGGCGTCCATGCCGCGCCCGCAGCGCGCTTCCGGGTTCCAGGCCGAATGGCGCACGGCGCTGCGCGACGTGCAGTCGATCGAGGAGCACGCCACGTTCCTGGCCAGCAAGGTGCAGTTCCTGCTCGACGCCACGCTGGGGCTGATCTCGATCGAACAGAACGACATCATCAAGCTGTTCTCGGTGATGTCGGTGATCTTCCTGCCCCCGACGCTCGTGGCGTCCGTCTACGGCATGAACTTCAAGATCATGCCCGAGCTCGAATGGACCTTCGGCTACCCCTGGGCGCTCGCCCTCATGGTGCTCGCGGCGGTGCTGCCCTACATCTATTTCCGCTGGAAGCGGTGGCTTTAGCGCCTGCGGCATCGCCGACCCGAGGCTTACTCAATGTGCGGACGCTACGCCATCACCCTGCCGCCCGAGGCCTATCGCCAGGCCTTCGGCTATGCCGAGCAGCCGAACTTCCCGCCGCGCTTCAACGTGGCCCCGACCCAGCCCGTGCCGATCGTGCTCCAGGACGGGGACGACCGCCATTTCCGCCTGGTGCGCTGGGGCTTCCTGCCGTCCTGGGTCAAGGACCCGAAGGACTTTCCGCTCGTCATCAATGCGCGGGGCGAGACGGTCGAGTCGAAGGCGACCTTCCGCAACGCCGTGAAGCGTCGGCGCTGCATCTTCCTCGCCGACGGCTTCTACGAGTGGCGGCGCGAGGCGCGCGGCAAGGCCCCCTTCCTGATCCGCCGCCGCGATCGCGGGCCGATGCCCCTCGCCGGCCTGTGGGAGACCTACAGCGACCCGAGCGGCGGCGAGATCGACACCGCCGCGATCGTGACCACGGACGCCAACGGCACCCTCTCGGGCATCCACGACCGCATGCCGGTGATCCTCGGCCCCGACGCCATCGCGCCCTGGCTCGACACCCGCGAGGTCGACGCCAAGGCGGCGATGAAGCTCGTGCGCCCGAGCCCGGACGACTGGCTCGACCTGACGCCCGTGAGCCCCCGCGTCAACAACGTCCGCAACGACGACCCGGAGGTCCAGACGCCGCTCGCCGCGCCCGTCGCCGCGCCGGAGAAACCCGCCCGCACCAAGGCCGAGAAGCCGCGCTCCAGCGACGAGGACGAGCAGGGGCGGCTGATCTGAGGGGGTGGGGCGGGTTGGACGAGGATTACCGACCCGCAGCGGTTCCATAAAGCGCCTTACGCGAAATGGCGCGGCCCCCTCGCGCAGGCGCTACCGCTCGGCTGGAGCCACGTTTCAAGCTTCTGGTTGCCCGTACGGCCTAATTCGCTCTTCAGGTGTGGTTGCGTGCTCGGTTGACATCATAGCTGGTTAGAAGAACGCTGACGCACTTGCGGTGGAGCAGTGCATGTTGGATGTCTCAGCCCGCGCCGAAAATGTGCCGACCGTCCTACTCGCCGGTCTGGATCTCCTGCTAGCTGGCATCGGCATCTTTGGCGGCAGCCAGCAGCTGATCTATTGCAATGCCGCCTTCGGTACACTTCGCGGCCTGCCGGAATCGCTTTGCCAGCCAGGCACAGCCCTCGAAGACATCGTTCGCTACACTGCAACCCGAGGCGACTACGGGCCGGGCGAGCCTGAAAGCCAGGTCCAGATTCGCATGGCCGAGATCAAGAACCACCCGGTCTGGGAGGTCGAGCAGGAGATCCCGGGCGGCCGGCGCCTGCTCATCCTGCACACGCCGGTTCCAGACCAGGGATTGATGATCACCTATACCGACGTGACCGAGGCGCGAGCGACGGAGCGCAAGCTCCGTGAGAACGAGGAGCGTTATACGCTCGTGAGCCAGGCGGTGGCCGAGGGTATCTATGACTGGAATATCGAGCAGAATACGCTCTTCGTCTCCCCGCGGCTGATGGAGATCTTCGGGTTTGAGGGCGTGAACCTGACGAGCCGAGACTGGTTTGCACTCGTGCACGAGGAGGACCGCGAGCTCTACCGGGATGCATTGCGGGAGTGCTTCAGGGGACGCACAGCCCGGGTCGACTGCGAGTATCGCATCCTGGTGCGCAGCGGCGAGTACCGCTGGGTCGAAGACCACGGGCTTCCTATCCGGGATGGCACAGGCCGAGCCATCCGGCTGGTCGGAGCCGTCAGCGACGTGACCCAGCGCAAGGAGACCGAGCGGGCCCTGAAGGAGAGCGAGCAACGCTACGACCTTGCGCTGCAGGCCACCAACGAAAGCGTCTACGAATGGGATGTGGCCTCAGGGCAGATGTACTACTCCCCGAGGCTTTACGCCATCTTGGGACTGACAGCCGAAGAGCTTCGTACGGCCGAGGACTGGCTTCGTCGCGTTCATCCAGAGGATTTGCCAACCTACAGTGCAGCGACCGTTGCGCACCTCAAGGGGGCAACCAAGCGACTGGAGATCGAGTACCGCTACCGTCGCCGCGACGGCGCCTGGCACTGGGCGCGCCAGCATGGGATCGCACAACGTGATGAGAATGGGCGCGCGATCCGGATGATCGGCTCCACGGGAGATATCACGGCCGAAAAGCAGCTGGCGGAGGAGCTCGAGAAAGCGCGCCGTCGATTGCAGGATGCTATCGAGGCTATCGCCGAGGGGTTCGTGCTCTTCGATCCCCAGGATCGGATCGTTATGTGCAACTCGCAGTACCGTAGTCTCTTCCACGAAGTCGCAGATCAGGTCAGATCGGGCAACAGCTTCGGATCGGTGTTGAGAGCAGCGGTCGAAAGGGGAATGTTCCCCGCGGCCGAGCCGGATCCCGAAGCATGGCTCTCCTCCCAATTGGAGCGGCGGAAGCGCGCTGCGGGACCGCGTGAGACCCAGATGAAGGGCGGCATTCACCTCCAGGTCAGCGACTATAGAATGAACGATGGCTCGCTCGTGTCGATCTACACGGACGTATCCGACCTCCGGCGACGGCAGGAGGAGCTCGAACGCGCGAAAGCCGTCGCCGAAGCTGCCCTCGAGCAGCTGAGGGCAGCACAGCAGCAGCTTATCGTTCGCGAGAAGCTGGCTTCTCTGGGACAGCTCACGGCCGGCATCGCCCACGAGATCAAGAACCCGCTCAACTTCGTCAACAACTTCGCCGAGGTATCGGCGGAACTCGTCGGCGAGCTGCGCGAGATGCTGGCACCAGAGCCGCTCGACGAGACCACTCGCGCCGAGATCGAGGACCTTGCCAGCATGATCAAGGCCAATCTCGAGAAGGTGGTCCAGCACGGGCGCCGCGCGGATTCCATCGTCAAGAACATGCTGCTGCATTCCCGAGAGGGTACGGGCGAGCGCAGCAGCGTCGACCTCAACGCCACACTGGAGGAGAGCCTCAACCTCGCCTATCACGGCGAGCGGGCGGAAAAGCCTGACTTCAACATCACTGTGATCACGGACCTCGACCCCGCCGCCGGCGCAGTGGAGGTCTTCCCGCAGGAGTTCATCCGCGTGCTCCTGAACCTGATTTCCAACAGCTTCTACGCCGTGCACGGGAAGAAGGCCGAGCATTTCGACGAGGCCTATGAGCCGACCTTGAGCGTCGCCACGAAGGGATACGACGACCGCGTCGAGATCCGCATCCGCGACAACGGCACCGGCATCCCCGACGAGGTGAGAGCCAAAATGTTCAACCCGTTCTTCACCACCAAGCCCGCTGGAGAGGGTACAGGGCTGGGCCTATCGCTGAGCTACGACATCGTCGTAAAGCAGCATGGCGGTCAGATCGGGGTTGACACCCTACCAGGCGAGTTCACCGAAATTACGGTTACCCTGCCCCGAGCCAGGGGAGCCTGCAAGCCGCAGCGGGACTCAACATGATGTCCTAATAGGGTCTGCCCTAGCGGAACGGTCCGCGATGCCGCCAATCCGGTTCCAGTAGAATGGTCAAAAGGTTTGGAACTCGGAAATGCTCCACATCAGTGACCTTATTGGAATACGCAGCTCTGGTTCGTTTTGGGTATACTCTAAGGAAACCATATGATTGCGTGGTTCAGAAAGCCGGTTCCACCAACCAAACTGAACCATCCCCTCCAAGACCATCCCAACGGAACCGGTGCCATCTTCCGCCGGTCGGGAGCGCACCGCCCGCCGCCCGGCTGGCCCCGGCCTGCCCTTGCCCTATAGATAAGCCTACCCCTCCGCCGGACCCGGACCCGCCGTGCAGCTCTTCCCCACCCCCGACAACCCTATCCCCGGCCGGCCCGAGATCGGCACGGTCACGACCCGGGACGGGATGCCGCTGCGGGTGGCACGGTGGCGGCCGGCGACGCGGCAGGTGCGGGGGACGGTGTGCATCCTGCAGGGACGGGCGGAGTTCATCGAGAAGTATTTCGAGGTGGTGCGCGACCTGCGCCGGCGGGGCTTCGCGGTCGTCGCCTTCGACTGGCGCGGGCAGGGGCTCTCGGGGCGGCAGGTCCGCAACGGGCGCAAGGGGCACGTGCGCTCCTTCGACGAGTTCCGCCTCGACCTCGACGCGATCCGCGACAAGGTGCTGATCCCCCATTGCCCGAAGCCCCATTTCGCGCTCGCCCATTCCATGGGGGCGGCGATCGCGTTGAACGAGGCCTACGAGGGGCGGCTGCCCTTCGCCCGCCTCGTGGCGTCGAGCCCGATGATCTCGATCTGCATGATCCGCCAGCCGAAATGGGTCGCCCGGCTCGCCTTCGCGCTCCACCTCGTCGGCTTCGGCAAGGCCTTCGTGCCCGGCGGCGGCGAGACCTCGATCACCACCAAGCCCTTCCCGGGCAACCGCCTCACGGGCGACCCCGTGCGCTACGCCCGCAACGCCAACGCGGCCTATGCGGTCGGGGAGGGGGCGGTGGGCGACCCCACCGTGGCGTGGCTCCACGGCGCGTTCCGGCTCATGAAGCGGCTTGCCGATCCTCGCGTCCCGCTCGGCATCCGCCTGCCGACCCTGATCCTCGCGGCCGGCGCCGACCCGGTCTGCGGCACGCCCGTGACCGAGCGTTTCGCGGCGCGCCTCAAGGCCGGGCACGCCATCGTGCTCCCGGGCGCCCGGCACGAGATCATGATGGAGAAGGATGCGGTGCGCGACCTGTTCTGGGCCGCCTTCGACGCCTTCGTGCCCGGGACTCCGGATTACGGCGCACCCGCCATGCCCGAATTCGTGCCCGCCGACCGGGACGAGGACGAGGAGGTCCCGGCCGAACCCACCCCGCCGCCTCCCGCGGAGGGCAAGAGCGCGCTCGTCCCGACCTGAGGCGGGGCCGTCCGGGATTCAGCGGCTGAGGAGAGGCGCGCTCGTCCCGATGAGGCCCGCCGCGTCCGGCGGGGCTCGGCCGCTCAGCGGCTCAGCAGCTCGACCGCGGCGGCGTGGATGCGGCGGTCGCCGGCCGCGATGACCGAGCCGCCTTGCGCCGCCGAGCCCCCGTTCCAGGCCGTCACGATCCCGCCGGCGCCTTCGATGATCGGGATCAAGGCCACGATGTCGTAGGGCTTGAGGCCGGATTCGATCACGAGGTCGATCTGGCCGGCCGCGAGCATGCAATAGGCGTAACAGTCGGTGCCGTAGCGGGCGAGGCGGGCGACGCTCTCGACCCGGTCGTAGGCCCGCAGGGTCTCGCCGGTGAACAGGCGCGGGCTCGTCGTCGCCATCACGGCGTCCTTGAGCGAGGCGCAGGGGCGCACCCGCAGACGCCGGTCGCCGCCGGGCCCGGCGTAGTTGGCGCCGGCACCGTCGCCGGAGAAGCGCTCGCCCGTGAAGGGCTGATGCATCATCCCGAAGGCCGGCACCCCGTGGCGGTTGAGCCCGATCAGGGTGCCCCAGGTCGGCAGGCCCGCGATGAAGGCCCGGGTCCCGTCGATGGGGTCGAGCACCCAGACGTATTCCGAATCCTCGCCCTCCGCGCCGAACTCCTCGCCCACGATGCCGTGGGTCGGGAAGGTGCGCTTGATCATCTGGCGCATGGCGACCTCGCCGGCGCGGTCGGCCTCGGTGACCGGGTCGAAGGCGCCGCCGCGGGACTTGTCGTCGGCCGCGATGGCCGAGCGGAAGAAGGGGAGGATCGCCTGGCCCGAGCGGGTCGCGAGCTCGTTGACGAATTGCGAGAAGTCGATGAGCCCCATGCCCTGTCCACCCTGGTGCGGCTGTGCCGGACCGGGTCCGGGCCGGTCCGCGTCTCCAAGCGCCCGGACCGCAAGCCCTGCGCTTTTAGCAACCCGTCGCGGCACCGCAAGCGGTTGACGCGGCTTCTCCCTTGGCGCTTTGGGAGGGGGACGCCACAATCATCGGCCGAAACGGCCGGACCGCGAGGCCCCATGACCACGCCGACTCAGGCTGCGCCCGGCCGTTCCGAGGCGGTCGTCCTGATCATCGCGGCCCTGATCGCGATCTACGGCATCAGCCAGTTCCTGCGCAGCTCCGTCGGCGTCATCGCGAGCGACCTCGCGCGCGAGCTCGGCCTCTCGGCGACCGAGATCGGCCTCCTGTCGAGCGCCTTCTTCTTCTCCTTCGCGGCGGCCCAGATCCCGGTCGGAATCGCGATCGACCGCTACGGGCCGAAGCGCACCATGGTGACGACGGCCTCGCTCGCGATCGCGGGCACGGTGCTGTTCGCGGTCGCGCCCTCGCCCGGCCTCCTGATCGTCGCCCGCATCCTGATGGGCCTCGGGTGCTCGACCTTCTTCATGGCCCCGCTCGCGATCTACGCCCGGCGCTTCCCGCCGGAGCGCTTCGCGCTCCTCACGAGCCTCCAGATGGGCTTCGCCAATCTCGGCACCCTCGGGGCCACGGCTCCGCTCGCGGCCGCGGCCGCCTCGATCGGCTGGCGCGGCTCGTTCCTGGGCGTAGCGGTGCTCACGGCCGTGTTCCTCGTGCTCGTGATCGTCGTCGTGCCCGGCGACCGGCTGGCCGGGCAGGCGCGGGAGAGCTGGGCCGACGCGGTGCGCGGCGTCGGGCGGGCGGTCCGGGTGCGCTCGTTCTGGCCCGTCTTCTTCGCGCACCTCACCGCCTATTCCTCCTTCGCGACGGTGGTCGGGCTGTGGGCGGGCCCCTGGCTCTCCGACGCCTACGGGGTCGACCTGTCCTTACGCGGCACCCTGATCCTGGTCGGCGCGGCGGCCCAGATCGCCGGCCTCTTCGCCTGGGGGCCGACAGACCGCTGGGCGCGGAGCTACCGCATTCCGGTCCTGATCGGCGGCGGCGCGACGGTGCTGCTCCTCGCGATCCCTGCCCTGGTGCCGCTCGGCCTGGGCGCGGCGGTGGTGTGGCTCGGCATCTTCGGCTTCGTGGCCGCCTTTACCCCGATCCTGACCGCCCACGGCAAGGCCCTGTTCCCGCGGGAGCTGACCGGTCGGGGCATTACGCTCATGAACATCGGGGCGATCGGCGGCACCTTCCTGTCGCAATCCGTCACAGGCGTCCTCGTCGACCTCGTCGGCCGCGCCCCCGGCGGAGGCTACCCGCCCCTGGCCTATCAGGTCGTGTTCGGAGCGCTGGCGCTGTGGCTCCTTCTCTCGCTGGTCTTCTACGCCCGCGCGGGCGATCCGCACCCCAGCCATGCACCCGGGGTATCGTGACGGCTGCGCCGACCCCTTGATTTTTGTGCAGTGCGGTGTAAATGTTGCATTGCGATACGGCGATTGGCGTCGCCTGTCGCATGCCCTTCTTGGGCGTTTCCTCCCTAAACTTCGGGCCGCTGGCAACAGCGGCCTTTTTTCTTGCCCGGACCGGTGAGGCGCCGATCGGACGGCTGTTCCGCCGTGGACCGAGGTCCCTGCAAGGCAGGCCCGAGGGCTATTCCGCCGCGATCCGCCGCGGGCTCAGGTCGCCGCCGATCTCCTGGGTCACGGTGGCGAACACCTCCCGGAACTCCCGCGTCAGCTCGGCGAAGCCGGCCCCTTTGGCGATGCTGCGCTCGTCCATGTAGAGCGAGCGGTTGATCTCCACCTGGAGCGCATGGCGCCCGAGCGCCGGCTCGCCGTAATGCTCGGTGATGAAGCCGCCCGCATAGGGCTTGTTGCGCACGACCGAATAGCCGCGCCGGCGCAGGGCCGCGTCGACGAGGTCGGTCAGGATCCCGGCGCAGCTCGTGCCGTAGCGGTCGCCGAGCACGATGTCGGCCTTGGCGGTCTCGTCCCGGCTGATGCTCGAGGAGGGCATGGAGTGGCAGTCGATCAGCACCGCGTGGCCGAAGCTCCGCGCCGTGCGGCAGACGAGGTGCCGCAGCGCCCGGTGGTAGGGCTTGTAGAGCCACTCGATCCGCCGCAGCGCCTCGTCCACAGGGATGCGGCCGCGGTAGATCTCCTGCCCGTCGGCGACGATGCGCGGGATGGTGCCCAGGCCCCCGGCGACCCGCATCGAGCGGGTGTTCGCGAAGGGCGGCAGGCGGCCCTCGAACATGCGCGGGTCGAGCTCGTAGGGCTCGCGGTTGAGGTCGAGATAGGCGCGCGGGAAGCGGGCCGTCATCAGGGGCGCGCCGAGCTCGGCGAGCGGCGCGATGAGCTCGTCCACGAAGGCGTCCTCGGAGCGGCGCAGCGCGAGGGCGTCGAGGCGCGAGGTCGCCAGGAACGAGGCCGGATAGACCGCGCCCGCATGGGGCGCGTTGAAGACGAAGGGGATCGTCTGCCGGAGCGGCTCGGTGACGAGGAAGGGCGGATCGAACTCGTGAGCGAACGCAGGCCGCATGGGCGTGGGGTTTCCGTCGGTCGAGAGGGCGAGGAATCGGGCTAATGTGGCGGCGGGGCCGGCGTCTGTCCATGGTCTTGACGGAGCGTCGCCCGTCGGGGCCGTCGGATCCGCACGACGGCCCGCCGTCATGGCCTTCGCGCAACACCGCACCGGCCCCGGCGGGGCGCAGGCGGGGGATTTTCACCACTTGTTTACCCTGTCGCGCCATCAAGGGGGCATCACACAATGGCACCCTCTTTGAGTCGGGGCTCTCGCGATCCATGAAGATCCTCCTTGCCGAAGACGACAACGACATGCGCCGCTTCCTCGCCAAGGCGCTCCAGAACGCCGGCTACGAGGTGGCGCCCTTCGACAACGGCCTCTCGGCCTACCACCGGCTGCGGGAGGAGCCTTTCGAGCTGCTCCTGACCGACATCGTGATGCCCGAGATGGACGGGATCGAGCTCGCCCGGCGGGCGACCGAACTCGACCCGGACATCAAGGTGATGTTCATCACGGGCTTCGCGGCGGTTGCGCTCAACCCGGATTCCAAGGCCCCGCCGGACGCCAAGGTCCTCTCCAAGCCCTTCCACCTGCGCGATCTCGTCAACGAGGTCGAGAAGCTCATGGCGGCCTGACGATCCGGGAGAACCGGAGCCGGGAGGCCCGTGGGGCCACTGGCGGCCGGAGAATTCCGGAGCCGTAGCCGGGCGCCGGAGGGCGATGGCGGCTGCCCGAGGCGCCCTCCGCCCGCCCGGGCCGGAGCCCTCGGGAGGGCCAAAAAAGGGCTCGGCTCAGCTTGCGTCCCTCCGCCGGAGCCGTTATATCGCGCCCTCAAGAATGAAGCGGCACCGAACAGGCTGCCGTTTCGGGGCGCGTAGCTCAGTGGTAGAGCACTGTGTTGACATCGCAGGGGTCGCAAGTTCGATACTTGCCGCGCCCACCATTTGCTTTCGCCGGCCTGTCTCGACATAGGCCGTTGGAGACCGGACCGATGAAGATCCGCAATTCGTTGAAGTCGCTGCGCGGGCGCCACCGCGACAACCAGCTGGTTCGTCGCAAGGGCCGCGTCTACGTGATCAACAAGACCCAGAAGCGCTACAAGGCCCGCCAGGGCTGAGGCGCTGCTCCCCTCGCGGGGAGCACCCATCCGTGATTTGACGACGCATGCCGGGATCCTAGATGATCCCGGCATGCGTCGTTTTGCACTCTCCCTCGCCCTCCTGTCCGTCGTGCTCCCCGTGCAGGCCCAGCAGGGCCAGCGCCCGCCGGGCGCGCGGCCGGCGCCTGAAGCCAAGCCGTCCGAGGCGAAGCCCGCGACGCCGCGGCCCAGCACCCTCAACGACCTGTTCGAGCGGCTCGCCGCCGCCAAGGACGAGACCGAGGGCAAGGGCATCGCGACCCTGATCGAGCGGCGCTGGTCGCGCTCCGGCTCCGACACCGCGGATCTGCTCATGAGCCGCGCCGCGGATGCGGCCCGCGCCAAGGATTACCCGCTCGCGATCGAGATCCTCGACCGGCTCCTTGTGCTCGAGCCCAACTGGGCCGAGGCCTGGCACCGGCGCGCCAACGTCTTCTACATGCTGGATGATCCCGTGAGCGCCATCGCGGACCTGCGCCGCGCGATCACCCTGGAGCCGCGCCATTTCGAAGCCTGGGCCGGCCTCGGGCACATCTTCATGTCCTCCGAGGACAAGCGCGGCGCGCTCGAGGCCTACCGCCGCGCCCTGAAGATCCATCCCCAGATGGAAAGCGTCCGCACCCGCGTGGAGCGCCTGCAGCCGGAACTGGACGGGCAGGATCTCTGAAGCCGCCGCTTTTCTCCGGCCGACCCGTCCCGCGACACCGCGGGCTCAGGCCTGGGCGGCGTGCTCCTGCGAGACGTAGGCGATGCGCACCATGTTGGTGGCGCCCGGCGTCCCGAAGGGCATGCCGGCCACGACGATGATCCGCTCCCCCACCCGCGCGAAGTTCTCCCGCACCGCGAACTTGCAGGCCCGGAACGCCATGTCGTCGATGTCGCTCGCGTCCTTGGTGCGGATCGGGTGCACGCCCCAGACGAGCGCGAGGCGCCGCGCGGTGTCGATCGAGGGTGTGAGCGCCACCACGGTGGCGTTCGGGCGCTCGCGAGCGAGCCGGAACGCCGTGCTCCCCGAGAAGGTCCAGGCCGCCATGGTCTTGAGGCCGAGCGTGTCGGCCATCTGGTGCGCGCCGGCCGCGATCGCGTCCGAGCCGGTGGCCTCAGGCTCGTTGCGCTGGGCCGTGATGATCGACCAGTAGATCTGGTCCCGCTCCACCTCTTCCGCGATGCGGTTCATGGTGGTGACCGCCTCGACGGGATAGGACCCCGAGGCGCTCTCGGCCGAGAGCATCACGGCGTCGGCGCCCTCGTAGACGGCCGTCGCCACGTCGGAGACCTCGGCGCGGGTCGGCACCGGCGCGGTGATCATCGATTCCAGCATCTGGGTCGCGACGATCACGGGCTTGCCCTTGCGCCGCGCCGCGCGGACGATCCGCTTCTGCAGGCCCGGCACCTTTTCCAACGGCATCTCGACCCCGAGGTCGCCGCGCGCCACCATCACGGAATCGGAGGCGTCGAGGATGGCCTCCAGATGGGTGAGCGCCTGCGGCTTCTCGAGCTTGGCCATCACCAGCGCCCGCCCGCGCGCCACCTTCTTGACCTCGGCGATGTCCTCGGCGCGCTGGACGAAGGAGACCGCGATCCAGTCGACGCCCGCGTCGAGGGCGGCCTCGAGGTCCGAGCGGTCCTTCGCGGTCATGGCGGTGACCGGAATCATGGTGTCGGGCAGGCTCACGCCCTTGCGGTTGGAAATCCGGCCCCCGACCATCACCTCGGTGACGGCCGTGCCCCGCTTGATCTCCTTGACCCGCAGGCGAAGCTTGCCGTCGTCGATCAGGACCGTGTGGCCGGGCTCCAGCGACGACAGGATCTCGGGATGGGGCAGGAAGACGCGGTTCACGTCGCCGGCCGTCTCGCTGCCGTCGAGGGTGAAGGTCTGCCCCTTCTCCAGCATCGCGGCGTCGCCCTGGAAGGCGCCGACCCTGAGCTTCGGGCCCTGGAGGTCGGCCAGGATCGCGATGGGGTGCTTGTGCCGGGCCTCGATCTCCCGGATCACGTTGACGCGCTCGCGGATGCGCTCCTTCGGGAGATGGCTCATGTTGAGGCGGAACACGTCGACGCCGGCCTGGAACAGGCGCTCGATGACCTCCGGGCTCTCGGATGCCGGGCCCAGGGTCGCGATGATCTTCGTCCGACGCGAACGGCGCATGGCCTGTCCCCTTCTTGAGCTTCCGGCCGCGGGTGGCCCCCCGGCCGGTTCGTTTCGGTGAGCCGGATCGTCCGGCCCGTCTGTTCGCCCCGGGCGGTCGAGCGCTTCCGCTAGCCTCCCGGCCGGTTCGTTTCGGTGAGCTGGATCGTCCAGCTCTTTTGTTCGCCCGTATCGACCTCGAAGAAGCCGCTGCGGTCGAAGCCGCGGGCGAGGCAATCCTCGACCCCGCGGATGGTGAACTCGCGGTCGCGGGTGCACATGAGCGAGCGCCCGCTCCACTCGCCGCCGCGGTCGTAATCCACCGCATAGACGTAATAGAACCGGGCCGCGAGGGGGCCGGTCAGCAGGGTCTCGCAGCCGCGCGCCGTCAGGTTCCACCAGCCCTCGGTGACCCATCCCTGCGCGTCCCGGTAGCCGAGCGCCACGCCGACCCGGCTCGTCGTCATGTTGCACAGGCGCAGGTCCGCCAGCGCGGGCCCCGCGGCGAGGCACAGGACGGCGCCGAGGCCGAGGGCGGCGAGCGCGCTCGGGCGGCGGGACGCCGGACGGGGACGGACAGGGCTCATGAGGAGGAGAAGCGGCGGGATCGTTGCTGCGCGGAATCGGTGCGACCCGTTCTCGGGGAGAAGTCCGGCCGGATCAAGGCCCGGATGCGGCCCCGGCACCCGGGCTGCCGGACGAGGGACGGCCGCGCCCGGATCATCCGGCCGGCGCTTCCGGTCTCCCGGCAGCCCTGCGTCGATCATCCGACCGGCGCCCCGGGCTTCGGCCGCGCGATCCAGATCCCGGCCAGGATGAGGGCACCCCCGAAAGCCTGGACGAGGGTGAGGGCCTCGTCGAGCAGGAGCCAGCCGAACAGGGCGGCCGCGACCGCCTCCAGGAAGATGACGAGGGACGAGAACACGGCCGGCAGGCGCCCCAGCGCCACCGACAGGAGCCCCTGGCCGCCCGCATGGCTGATCCAGGCCATGGCGACGAGCGCCGCCAGTCCGGGCCAGGTCCGCGGCACCACGCGGGTGTCGAACAGCACCGCCACCACGAGAAGGACCGCCGCCGTGATCAGGCTGAGCTCGAACGTGACGCGCGCCGCCCCGGACCCCTCCTGCCGAGCCCGCTCGACCGCGATGAAGTAGAGGCCGAAGAAGACGGCGGTCGCGACGCCGAAGAGGTCCCCGCGCAGCCGCGCCGGATCGACCTGCAGGCTCTGGCCGATGAGGGCCGCTCCGCCGAGGAGGCAGAGCAGGAGGCCGATCACCGTCGAGGAGGCAATGTGCCGGCGCAGGACGAGCCAGGTGATCAGCACCACGAAGACCGGGGCCGTGGTGGCGAAGAAGGTGGCGTTCGCCACGGTGGTGCTCAGGATGGCGAGATGCCAGACGACGAGGTCGCCGGCAAAGGCGAGGCCGGCCAGCACAGTGCCGCGGTTGAAGGAGCGGCGGGGTGCGCCTGCGGGCGTGCGCGATTCCTCCCAGCGCATCCAGGCGTACAGCACCGGCAGGGCCAGCGCCACGCGCCAGAAGGCGCTCGCGAACGGCCCGACGTCGGCGGCCGCGTAGCGCACGAAGATCGGCGAGATCCCCATGGCGACCGCGCCGGCGCAGAGCGCGAGGAGAGGACCGGCGAGACCGGAGGCGGCGGGCGTGGAGGTCGGGGCGGAGGCCATGGCTCGGGAATCGCATGTCACGGCGCCGGCGCGCCGGCCCCCGAGGAGGGTCCGCGCGTGCCGCCGGCGCGAGGGCGCAAGGTCGCGTTGTCACGCCCCCTATGGCAGGTTAAGCCCGACCTCAGCAACCCGTGAGAGCCGCCCCGTCCCGGACGGGCGGCCGAGTCCAGCCTCGGGAACCCGCGAAAGCCATCGACCGCCATGCCCGCCTCCGCCGCCCGGCGGGTCGAGAGCCCCGCTCCCGATCCCCATCCCGTCGAGATCATCGAAGGCTCGCCCGCATCCGGCGCGCTGATCCTGTGCGACCACGCCTCGAACGCGGTTCCGCCGGACCTCGGCGATCTCGGTCTCCCGGAGGTCGAGTTCGGGCGCCACATCGCCTACGACATCGGCGCCGCCGCGGTGACGCGCTCGCTCGCCCGCCGGCTCGGCGCGCCCGCGATCCTGACCCGCTTCTCCCGGCTCGTGATCGACCCGAACCGCGGGCGCGACGACCCGACCCTGGTGATGCGCCTCTCGGACGGCGCCGTGGTGCCGGGCAACGCTTATGTCGACGAAGCCGAGGTCGAGCGGCGGATCGCGCGGTTCTACGATCCCTACGACGCCGCCATCGTGCAGGCGATCGAGCAGGCGCTGGCGGCGGGCCACCCGCCCGCGATCGTGACGGTCCACAGCTTCACGCCGATCTGGCGCGGCTGGCCGCGGCCCTGGCATGTGGGCATCCTGTGGGATGCCGATGCGCGCTTCGCCGGGCCGCTGCTGGAGAGACTCGGCGCGGAGGCGGGGCTCGTGGTCGGCGACAACGAGCCCTACGACGGCGCGCTTGCGGGCGACACGGTCGACCGGCACGCCACGGCGCGGGGCCTCGCCAATGCGCTCATCGAGATCCGCCAGGACCTGATCGCCTCCGACGCGGGCGCAGAGGACTGGGCCGAGCGCTTCGCGCGCCTCCTCCAGCCCCTGCTCGCCGATCCCGCCCGCCGCATCCCGACACCTCAGCGCACGCGCACCCGCGAGCGGCTGCGCCGCCATCGATAGCCGGAGCATTCCCATGAAGACCAACGACCCGCAGACCGCAGGCTCACCCCTGAAGGACATGGACCCGCAGACTCGGACCGAGCTCGAAGCCGCCGCATTCCGGCGCCTGGTGGAGCACCTGCGCGAACGCGCGGACGTGCAGAACATCGACCTCATGAATCTCGCGGGCTTCTGCCGCAACTGCCTGTCGAACTGGCTCAAGGACGCCGCCGACGCGAAGGGCATCCCCCTCTCCAAGGACGACAGCCGGACGCACGTCTACGGCATGCCTTACGAGGAGTGGAAGGCGAAGCACCAGAACGAGGCGAGCGCGACCCAGCTCTCCGCCTTCGAGGGCGCCAAGCCGGCGCACTGAACGCCCGCGCCGTCCGCTCCCGCCGGGGTCGTTAAGCGCCGCTCAATCATCGCCGCGATACCATCGCGGTCAGCGGCGCGCGCTTTGCGCCCTCTCCTCATTCACTCCACGCAAGGGGCACCCACCATGGACGACGCAGCCTTCCAGACCGAATCCATCGCGGCCGACCAGCTCAAGAGCTTCATCGAGCGCATCGAGCGCCTGGAAGAAGAGAAGGCCGGGATCGCGGGCGACATCAAGGAGGTCTATGCCGAGGCCAAGGGCAACGGCTTCGACACCAAGGTGATCCGCAAGATCATCTCGATGCGCAAGAAGGACTACGCCGAGCGCCAGGAGGAGGAGGCCATCCTCGAACTCTACATGCAGGCCCTCGGCATGGCGGCCTGAACCGGGCGCACCGCAAAACGAAAAGCCCCGGCGCGAGCCGGGGCTTTTTTCATGGCCCGTGCACGTCCCGCGCCTATCGCACGACGGGCACCGGCCTGACCGCGGGGCCGCTGAAGCGGCCGACCGGAAGATCGTCGGCGGCCGACGAGAAGCCCGATTTCAGCGTCGTGCCGGACGCGAGCGTCACGCCGGCCGGGACTGTCGTTTGCGCCCGCGCCGAGGCGACCGTGACGGAGCCGCGCGCCGCGGGAGGCGGCGCCGTGACGGCGTCGGAGAACAGCGCCCGCAGGGCGGCGCGATCGTCCGGCGCCGGGGTGCGCGGGGGAGCGGCGGCCGGCGCGGGATCGGCGGCGCGGGGCAGGGCGACGGGTCCCGCCGCAGCGACCTGGACGGGCCGCAGCCCCGGGCGGGGCGGCGGCAGCGGGTGGGGGATTCCCGCGGAGGCGGATGCCGGCAGCGCGGCCGCCTGCACCCGCGCGGCGCCGAGCGTCCCGGTCGCGACGATGTCGTCCGGGCGCCGCGGCGGCAGCGGCGGCATCGGCATGGCGGCGGCGCCCGCCAGGCTCGCGGCGCCGGGCTGCCACACGAGCCGCGGACCGGCGGAAAGCTCGGAGGGAGGCGACAGCGCCGCCACGCGGACCGGGGACGCAGGCGGATCCTCGGCGCGGGATGCCGGGCCCGGAGGCGTGCGGAGCGCGACCGCGGCGGACGTGTCCGGCTCTCGGGCCGCCGGCGTGGAAGCGGCGCGGGCCGGCGCGGGCGTGTCGTCGGGCACGCGCGCCGCGAGGGCGGACGGTGTGCGCGGGGCCAGGGGCGCCTCGTCGCCGCGCGCCGCGGGAGCCGGGGCGCGCAGCGCCGCCATGACGGGCTCCGGCGCCGGCGGCACCATTCGGGGCTGCGCCGCCCGCGCCGACCGGGCAGCGCGGGTCGCAGCCTGATGGTCGTTGTAGGACATGAGAACGCTGGTGGGCGACTCCTCGCCGGGCGGTGCCGCGCTTGCGAACGCCACCGGACGCGTCTGGGCCGCGGCGACGCGCGTCCGGGGGGCGCGCATTTCCTGCATGTCTTCGTCCTCGTCGATGCCGAACAGGGTCGCCCAGAAGCCGCGCCGGCGCGTCGTGCCGGCCTCCGCCTCCGCGACCGCCGTCGAGAGGCCCGCGACCGTGCCGCCGCGCGCCAGGACCTCGGCCCGTGCCTCCTCGTAGCCCGGCAGGGGCTTGCCATCGGCCGGGACGTGCACCGTGCGGCCGTCGGGGAAGAGCCGCGCGAGCTGGTCGCGGGTCATGCGCGGCCAGGCCCGCACGGAGCCGACGTCGAGATGGATGAAGGGATTGCCGGCGGTGGGGTAATAGCCCACGCCGCCGTCCTGCAGCCGCATGCCGACCGCGCGGATGCGGTCGACGGGCACGTCGGGCAGGTAGAAGTCGACCGCCTTTCCGAGCATGTGCTGGCTGTGCTCGGCGACCGCGCGGGAGCGGCGGCGGAGCATGGCGTTGGTCTGCGGCGAGCGGTAGGCCGAGACCACGTGAACGGGCTCGCTCGATCCGGTCTCGCGGTAGACCTCCCACAGAGTGTCGAACAGGCGCGGATCCATGCGGGTCGGCTCGTCGCGGCGCCAGTCGCGCAGGAGCCAGTTGAGCTGCTCGAGCGCGCGCTCGTCGTAGGCACCGTTGCGCCGGAAGGTCACCGTCGCGGTCTCGCGGGTGTGGGTGTGGTAGATCGTGATCGTGCGGGTGTCGCCGTTCGCCACCGCGTCCTGCGTCCCCTGCGTGCCGGCGATCCAGGCGGCCGCGATCGCGAGGAGCGTCAGCGCCGCGCGCCGGGCGACGGCGCGCGGGAGGCGGCGTATCGTGGCGGGCCGGTCCGGATCCGGCGCCGGGGGCGTCCCGATCGTGATCCTCGTGCCGCGCCCGAAGGCAGCCGCGACCGCTCCGACGTCCGAATCCGCTACTCTCACAACAACGCCCCTTCGGCTGCGCGGTACGCCGCAGCCCCGTACGGTGAAGGGAGACTTGCCGAAGTGGGTTACGGCGCCGTTAAGCGGGGCGCACAAACCGGCGCGCGGGGCCGGAAGAGGGAGGCACCAAAGGAAGGAGCCCGCCGATCGGGCGGGCTCCTTTTCGCGAGGGAAGGCGAGGGACCGGACCGCAGCCGGTCAGGCGCCGAGGCCGAGGGCCGCGCGCACCTTGGCGTGGTGGCCGTAGATGTCCTCGAAGCGCTGGAGCTGGCCGTGATCGTCCACCGCGAGGGTGAAGTAGGCGAGGTGCACCGGGAGCTTGTCCTGGAGGCGGATGTAGCGCTCGCCCTTGCCGACGAGACCCTTCAGCCGCTCCTCGCTCCAGGAGCCCTGGCCCCGCAGGATCTCTTCGGCCAGGCGGAACGGCTGGTCGACCCGCACGCAGCCATGGCTGAAGGCGCGCCGGTCGGCGGCGAAGAGGCGCCGGCTCGGCGTGTCGTGGAGATAGACCGCGTGGTCGTTCGGGAAGATGAACTTCACGTAGCCGAGCGCGTTGCGCTCGCCCGGCGGCTGGCGCACCGTGATCTGGCCGTTGCGCCGGATCACCTCGTAGCCGCGCCGCGCCGCGTAGGACGGGTCGCGGGCCAGCGCCGGCAGGAACTCCTTCTTCATGATCGAGGGCGGCACGGTCCAGGACGGATTGACGATCACGTGCTCCATCTGGTCCGAGAAGATCGGGGTCTGCGACTCCGTCTTGCCCACGACCACCCGGGTCTGGTGGACCGCATGCCCGTCCTCGAACAGCCGCAGGCGGTATTCCGGGATGTTCACGAAGATGTGGCGCTCGCCGAGCTCGGCCGGCAGCCAGCGCCAGCGCTCCATGTTGGCGACGAGATCGCCTTCGAGCTGCGCCGCGGACGGGCCGCTGAGCGCCGCCACCGTCTTCGGGGTCAGCACGCCGTTGGCGGGCAGGCCCTTCTCGCGCTGGAACGCCGCGACCGCGGAGGCGACGCGCTCGTCGTACGAGGTCTCGTCACCCACGGGCCCGAGACCGAAGCGGGCGCGGATCAGGGGGACGCGGGGATCGCGCATCCCGACCCGCAGGGCCGGGCCGACCGGCACCCGCACCATCGGGGCGGCGGGTCGGTTCTGGCGCAGTTCGGCGAGCTTCGCCTTCAGGGCCCGGTAGCCCGGATGCTGCGGCTGATAGCCGGCGAGGACCGCGCCGGGGTCGGCGGCATCGCCGAGCGCGCCGAGCAGCGCGCCGGTCTCGGGCAGCTCGAGCTTCGGGGTCAGGTAGCCGGACAGGCGCGAGGGCTCGATCCGGCCGCCGCGGGCGTCGCGGGCATAGAGCACCGCCGCGGCGCTGAGGCGGATCTCCGCTTCGGCCCAGTCCTCGACGGGCTCGCCCTTGGTCGAGGCGACGGCGGGAATGGGGTAGTCGACCGCTTCGAGCCCGTCCTCGTCAGCGCTCTTCAGGTGCGCGATCAGGCGGTTCGCGGCCGGCGTCCAGGCACCGTCCCGGACCCAGAGCGGCGCATAGCCGGTCTCGGCGTAATGGGCCGCGATGGCGTCGCGCTCCTTCCGGGGCAGGCGCGGGGAAACGTCCTTGAGCGCATCGACGAGGCGCGCGGCGATGGCGCTCTGGAGCCGGTCGGCTGCCGTGAGCGTGACCTCCACGGGCGGCGGCAGCGGCACATCGAGCCCGGCGGCCGGCGCGGGCGCCGCGTGATCCGGCCCGCTTGCCTGCGCGAGGGGCGGGAGCGACCGCTCGCGATCCCCTGAGAGATCCGACGGCATCATCGCGAAGGGGGCGACGGTGCCGCCGCGCAGGGGCACCGGAGGCTCCGTGGCCCCTGCCGACCCGATCGCGAGGGACGCGGCACACAGCGTCCCGACCCAGACGGCAGCTCGACGCGACGCACTCATGCAACTCTCCTTGGACCGACGGCTGCCGGGGCCCGATCCCGGCGCGCCGAACATCCCACACACGCTCAGCTTGGCCGGTGCGGGACCGCACCGGACGGCGATTTCAGGGCGATCCGACCGTGGCCGAACGGCACCTTTGCCGTGGCTAACGCGCAAGCCGCGCCTGCGGCTGCATGGAGCTGTGCATTTTTGTCGTGCATGGCGCCCGGGCCTCGAGCGGGCACGCTGATCCGGTCCGGTAAAGGCGCCTCTAAGAAGCGTGGTTGACGGGAGGTGCACGGGGCCGATCGAAAGCCCGCCCATGGGCCGGGCTGCGCGGACGGGCGCCGCGGCGCGCCCGCCGCACCGGGTTGATCCGGAGGGGCGCGGGGACAATATGGGCCCTCATCCCCTCTCGACCCGTCACGGACATGCCGAACCCCATCCTCAGCCTTGCTCCGACTGCCCCGCACCAGATCGCCGAGGCCGCGTCCCGGAGCGCCGACCTCGGCGCCCTCCCGGAATGGGACCTCTCGCATCTGTATCCCGGCATGGACAGCGAGGCGTTCAAGGCGGACCTCGCGCAGGCGGCGGCCGAGTGCAAGGCGATCGCGGAGGCCTATCGCGGCCGGCTCGCGGACCTCGCCAACGGCGCCGATGCCGCACGGGCGCTCACCGAGGCGATCCGGCGCTACGAGGCCGTGGAGGACCTCCTCGGGCGCCTCATGTCCTATGCGGGCCTGGTCTATTCCGGCGACACCACGGATCCGGCGCGCGCCAAGTTCTACGGCGATACGCAGGAGCGCCTCACCGCCGCCTCGACGGATCTCCTGTTCTTCGGGCTCGAGCTCAACCGGATCGACGACGCCGCGATGGACCTGGCCACGGCCGAGGAGCCGCTCCGGCATTACCGGCCCTGGATCGAGGACCTGCGCAAGGACAAGCCGTTCCAGCTCGACGATCGGATCGAGCAGCTCTTCCACGAGAAGTCGGTGACCGGTCGCTCGGCCTGGAACCGGCTCTTCGACGAGACGATCGCCTCGCTGCGCTTCACCGTGCGCGGCGAGGAACTGCCGATCGAGCCGACGCTCAACAAGCTGCAGGATCCCGACGAGACCGTGCGCAAGGACGCCTCCGACGCGCTCGCGAAGACCTTCAAGGCGAATCTTCGCACCTTCACGCTGATCACCAACACGCTCGCCAAGGACAAGGAGATCTCGGACCGCTGGCGCGGCTTCGAGGACGTGGCGGATTCCCGCCACCTCGCCAACCGGGTCGAGCGCGAGGTCGTTGAGGCGCTGGTCTCCGCCGTGCGCGAGGCCTATCCGCGCCTCTCCCACCGCTACTACGCTCTGAAGGCGCGCTGGTTCGGCAAGGACCAGCTCGACCACTGGGACCGCAATGCGCCGCTCCCGAAGGTGGAGCAGCGCACCATCCCGTGGGACGAGGCGCGGGACACGGTGCTCCAGGCCTATTCCGCCTTCTCGCCCCGCATGGCCGACATCGCCCGCCGCTTCTTCGACGAGAGCTGGATCGACGCGCCGACGCGCCCCGGCAAGGCGCCGGGTGCCTTCGCGCATCCGACCGTGCCGTCGGCGCACCCCTACGTGCTGCTCAACTACCAGGGCAAGCCCCGGGACGTGATGACGCTCGCGCACGAGCTCGGCCACGGAGTGCATCAGGTGCTGGCGGCCCCGAACGGCGCCCTCATGGCCCCGACCCCGCTGACGCTCGCCGAGACCGCGTCGGTGTTCGGCGAGATGCTCACCTTCCGCCGCCTGCTCGACGGGACGCGCGACCCGGTGCAGCGCAAGGCGATGCTCGCCGCCAAGGTCGAGGACATGATCAACACGGTCGTGCGCCAGATCGCGTTCTACTCCTTCGAGCGCAAGGTCCACGTCGAGCGCAAGAACGGCGAGCTCACGGCCGAGCAGCTCTGCGAGCTCTGGATGTCGGTGCAGGACGAGTCGCTCGGCCCGGCGATCCGCTTAGGGCCCGGCTACGAGAGCTTCTGGACCTACATTCCGCACTTCATCCACTCGCCCTTCTACGTCTACGCCTACGCCTTCGGGGATTGCCTCGTGAACTCCCTCTACGGCGTCTACGAGCGGGCGAACGAGGGCTTCGTCGACCGATACTTCGCCCTGCTCGCGGCCGGCGGCACGAAGCACTATTCCGAGCTCCTCGCCCCCTTCGGCCTCGACGCACGGGATCCGTCGTTCTGGCAGATCGGGCTGGGGATGATCGAGGGGCTGATCGCGGAGCTGGAGGCGATGGAGCGGGGGGCTTAGGAGCGGGCCCGTGCCTGAAGAGTGCGGTCGGGCGATCAGAGCGTTCTCCCGACCGGTTTGAACATTGCCCGGCATTGTTGTACGCTACGTACAACGGAGCGCGCTCTACCATGAAGCTAGAAGTCAAGAAGATCGGCAATTCCACTGGACTGATCCTGCCGAAGGAACTTCTGGCGCGGCTCAATCTGGAGCAGGGCCAGTGGCTCTACGTCACCGAAACGGCAGACGGCGGCGTGACGCTGACCCCGCATGACCCGGCCTTCGAGAAAGGCATGGAGATCGCTAAACGGGCGATGAAAACCTACCGGAATGCGCTCACAGAACTCGCCAAGTGAACGAGCCGGTCTGGCTGACGAGCGAACTCGTCAAGGCGATCCACGGGCATCAGCTCAGGACGTTCGGCGGCCCGCCTGGCATCCGCGACGAGGGCGCCCTGGGATCGGCGCTCGGGCGGCCGCGCAACCGCTGGGCCTATGAGGAAGCGGACCTCGCCGCACTCGCGGCCGCCTATGCTTTCGGGATCGCCCGCAATCATCCCTTCGTGGACGGCAACAAGCGCGCGGCCCTTCTGGCGCTCGTCACCTTCCTGGGGCTCAACGACATCGACTTCGTGGCGGACGAGGCCGAGGCGGTCGTGATGATCCTCGGCCTCGCCGCTGGCGAGATCGACGAGGATGGTCTCGCCCGCTGGATCCGGGACAACTGGCCCGAAGGCTGATCGCTCACGACGCCTGCCAGGCTGTCTGGTGCCGGCGCCGGAAGGGGCGGAGGCAAACCCCGGCATTCACGCCGCGGCGGCCGGTGCGGCGTAGCGCGCCGCCTGCGTGCGTCCGCCGAAGCCCCAGGCCTCGGCCGGCACGTCCTGGACGATCACGTAGCTCGCGTCGTGCAAGGGCCCGAGGCGACGCCGCATCAAGTCGAACACAGCCTCCACATAGGCCGCCTTCTCGGCGTCCGGGTTCGTCCCGGCCGTCACCCGAATCTCGAGCGCGAAACTCGCGACGCCCTGCTCGGCCAGGGTCCGGCCTCCGATCGTCCATTGGTCGGGCGGCACCACGTCCGCGACCACGGCGGTAAGGTCGCGCTTCTTGCGCAGTACCGAGGCGGTGAGATCGGTGACCGCTTCGGCGAGAGGCCGGACGAGCGCCGGGCCTTCGGAATGGGACACCTTCAAGGTGAGCAGCGGCATGGGGGCTCCTCGTATCGAGGCGCTTCACGTGGGAGGACGCTCGGTCGCAGGAAAGGCGCAGGCGTCGCGCACCAGCTTTGCCGTGGAAGCATGGAGGCCGATGCGTGCGGGCGATCGGCTGCGGGAGCGCGGAGCTCCGGCTGCGCTGCTCTTGCGGTCGATGCGAGCGCCCCTACGACACCGGCACGGCCTCGGCCGTCGTCTCCCCGTCCTCGGTCACGAGGCGCGAGGTCCGGAGCGCGCCGTTCGCCTCCAGGATCGGCAGCGCCACCGAGGTCAGGTGCGCGGCGACGCGCTTGAGGTCGCGCAGGATGTCGAGGTGGAGCGCGCTCGTCTCGATCGAGGCCACCGTCCCGTCGCGCAGGCGCTGGAAATGGCTCTCGGTCGCCGCGCGCTCGGCGGCCCGGATCTCGTCCTTCTGGAGGACGAGCGCCTTCGCCATGGCGACGTCCCGGGTGACGAAGACCGAGACCGCGAGGCGCATCTGCTCGACCACGCGCTGATGCAGGCTCGTGATCTCGGTCCAGCCGGCCTCCGAGAAGGCGACGCCGTGGCGCTGCTTCTTGGCCGCGAGCGCGAGCAGCCCCCGGTCGATGATGTCGCCCACGTGCTCGAGGTTCGTGGTGAAGAGGATGAGGTCGAAGCAGCGGCGCGCATCCTCCTCGTCGAGGGGCTGGCGGGTCAGGCGCGTGAGATAGAGCTTGATGGCTTCCTGGAGCCGGTCGACTTGGTCGTCCAGGCGGCTGATCTCGACGCGGCGGCCCTCGCTGCCCTCCTTGAAGGTGAGGATCGCCTCCCGGAGCATCAGCTCCACCGTGTCGGCGAGCCGCATGACCTCCCGCGTGGCGTTGCCGATCGCGGCGGCCGGACGTTCCAGCGCCGCCTCGTCGAGGGAATCGACCCGCTTGGCGACGGCATGGTCCGTATCGGTGACGAAACGCTCCAGGACCCGGGACGCGATGTCGACGAGCGGCAGGAAGAGCAGGGCGAGCGCCAGGTTGAAGCCCGTATGGGCGTTGGCGATCTGCCGCGCGGGGTCGCCGCCGAGATAGGGCGTCATGTCGGGCCCGTAGGACAGCAGCGCGAGGCCGAACAGCGCACCGATCAGGCGGAAGGCGAGGTTGCCGAGCAGGATGCGCTTGGCGGCGGCGGGTGAGCGGAGCGCGAGGCCGAGCGGGATGAGACCCGATCCCACGTTGGCGCCGAGCACGAAGGCGAGGGCCAGCGGCACCGTGAGCACGCCCGTGGCCGCGAGCGACATCACGAGCAGGATCACGGCCACGCTCGAATGGGCGAGCCAGGTCAGGAGGGCGCCGAGCACGAGGGCCAGGATGGCGTCGTCGGCGAGGCGCTCCATGATGAGGAGGAAGATGCCGTTCTCGCGCAGGGGCTGCGAGGCCGAGACGATCATGCCGAGCGACACGATCATGAGGGCGAGCCCGATCAGGATGCGGCCGATCTCGGTGCCGGACGAGGTGCGCGCGAAGCTGAGCGTCCCGACGCCGAGGAGGAGCAGCACCGGCACGAGGGCCGCGGTCTTGAAGGACAGGGCCTGGACCACGATCGTCGAGCCGATGTCGGCCCCCAGCATGATCGCCAGGGCAGGCGCGAGGGCGACGAGCCCGCGCTCCGCGAAGGCGATGACGAGGAGCCCGGTCGCGGACGAGCTCTGCAGCGCCGTCGCGACCCCGAGGCCGGTCGCGCAGGCGCGCAGCCGCCCGGCGGTCGCATGGCCGAGCGCCTGCTTGAGCTGGTTGCCGAAGGCCTGCAGCACGCTCTTCTTCACCATGCCGGTCGCCCAGATCAGCAGGGCCACTCCCCCGAGCAGGTTGAGAAGAAGCGTGTGTCCGGCCATCGAGTCTCACCTCCAAAGCGGAATGATGGAATCAAAAGTCGTTAGCTTGCAAATAAAAACCGGACCCGCGGCCCCAGGCTGTCCATACGGCCGGAGGGGGATCAAAACCGCGGTCCGGCGGTTTTGTTCGGATCGCCGGCAAGGGGAGCCGCCATGAGCCAGACACGTCACGCAGCGCGCGGCCTGCTCGCGGCCCGCCCTGCGGGCGGTCCGAAACGCCGGCCCGCCACCCGCGGGCTCGCCGCGCTCGGGCTCGGGGGCGCTCGGGATGCGGTTCTCCACGTGCCGCAGCGCTACGAGCCTGCGCGTCCGGCGCCCCTGCTCGTGCTCCTGCACGGGGCCGGTGGCGGCGGCCGCCAGCTCGTGGATCTGTTCATCGAGGCCGCCGAGGCGCGCGGCGTTCTCATCCTCTCCCCGGATTCCCGCGGCCGCACTTGGGACGTGATCCTCGGCGGGTTCGGGGCCGACGTCGCCTTCATCGACCGGGCGCTCGGGCTCGTTTTCGAGCGCTATGCGGTCGATCCCGCCCGGATCGCCGTCGGGGGCTTCTCGGACGGCGCCTCGTACGCGCTGTCGATCGGCGTCGGGAACGGCGGGCTGTTCGGCCACGTCCTGGCCTTCTCGCCGGGCTTCGCGGCGCCGGTCGAGACGCACGGGTCGCCGCGGATCTTCGTCTCGCACGGGGTCGCGGACGCCGTCCTGCCGATCGATCCGTGCAGCCGGCGCCTCGTGCCGGCCCTGAGACAAGCCGGATACGACGTCGACTACCGCGAGTTCGACGGCGGTCATACGGTCCCGCCCGAGATGATCACGGCCGCGATGGCGCGCTTCCTCGCCTGAGGGGCGGGCCGAGGCGCCCGCGACCGGCCGCCGCCCTGGCGGCGGGGCCCTGCAGGCTTATCTGAAAGGGGCAGCCCCCGAGGAACCCGATGGCCGAGTACGACCGCGAAGCGAACCGCCTCTCCGCCCGCGCGGCCCGCTATGCCCGGGTCGGCGCCAATGTGAGCGGGGTGGCGGCCCGGATGGCCGGGAACCGGCTGTTCGGACGCGAGGGCGAGGAGGCGGGCAACGCCGCGGTGCTCGCCCAGGCGCTCGGGGGCCTCAAGGGGCCGATCATGAAGGTCGCGCAGCTCCTCGCGACGATCCCCGACCTGCTCCCGCCCGAATACGCCGCCGAGCTCCAGAAGCTGCAATCGGAGGCGCCGCCCATGGGGGCGGCCTTCGTGAAGCGGCGCATGCAGGCCGAGCTGGGCTCGAGCTGGCAGGAGCGCTTCGGCTCCTTCGACCTCAGGCCCGCGGCGGCCGCCTCCCTCGGTCAGGTCCACCGGGCCGTCTCGAAGGAGGGGAGGGCGCTCGCCTGCAAGCTCCAGTATCCCGACATGCAGTCGGCCGTGGAGGCGGACCTGCGCCAGCTCGAACTCGTCTTCGCGGTCCACCGGCGCATGGACCCCGCCATCGACACCCGCGAGATCGCCAAGGAGATCGGCGAGCGCGTGCGCGAGGAGCTCGACTACGAGCGCGAGGCCAAGCACGCCGCGCTCTATACCCATGCGCTCCGCCACATCGATCAGGTCCGGGTTCCGGAGGTGCTGCCCGAGCTCTCGACCCGGCGGCTCCTGACGCTGACCTGGCTCGAAGGCGAGAAGATCCTGAGCTTCGCGCAAAGCTCCCAGGAGATCCGCAACCGGCTCGCGGTCGCCATGTTCAAGGCGTGGTGGCACCCCTTCAGCCACGCCGCCGTGATCCACGGCGACCCGCATCTCGGCAACTACACCGTCTTCTCGGAGGACGGGGAGGCGCAAGGGATCAACCTCCTCGATTACGGCTGCATCCGCATCTTCCACCCGAAATTCGTCGGCGGGGTCGTGGACCTCTACCAGGGGCTGCTCCACGGCGAGCGCGCCCGGATCGTCCACGCCTACGAGACCTGGGGCTTCCGGGCGCTCTCGAACGAGCTCATCGACATCCTCAACATCTGGGCCCGCTTCATCTACGGGCCGCTGCTCGAGGACCGGGTCCGGACCGTGGCGGACGGGGTCAAACCCGGCGAATACGGCCGCCGCCAGGCCTTCGAGGTCCACAAGGCCCTGAAGGAAAAGGGCCCCGTGACCGTGCCGCGCGAGTTCGTGTTCATGGACCGGGCCGCGGTGGGCCTCGGCGCGGTGTTCCTGCACCTCAAGGCCGAGCTCAACTACCACCGCCTGTTCGAGGCCGAGATCGAGCGCTTCTCGCTCGCCGAGCTCGCGGCCCGCCAGGCCGAGGCCCTCGCCCACGCCGGCCTGCCGCCGGTCCAGGGCTGATCCGACACCGGAACCGCTCGCCCGGGCCGGTCTGCCGGCCGTCCAGAGCTGACCCGGAGCCTATCGGCCGATGCCCCCCGCCGAGGCGGCCCGGGGTCGCCCGGGCCCACGCCTCATCTCCGAAAGTTGTCCCAGCCCGGCCGCGCGAGGCGATTGCGGCCCCCCGCCGCATGCGCTAAACGCGGCGCCTGAGAACCAATGTGGAACCAGGACTTGATCATGGCGGACACGAAACACGCACCGCATGGGGGCTACAGCCCCGACATGGACGGGCCGGCGCACGAGGCGACCTACAACGGCTTCGTCCGCTTCGCCGAGGTCGGGACCGTCGTCGTGCTGTGCTGGGTGCTCGCGCTCGCCGTCGGCGGCATCAAGCATGCGTGGCTCTCCGCCGTCCTCGGCGTCGTCCTGTCGAGCGCCGCGGGCGCGGTCGGCGCCATGTCGCCGGCGATCGGCTGGCGTGCGGCCGCCGCTGTCGGGGTGCTGCTCGCCCTGATGCTCCTCCTTTACTGAGCCGTCCGGACGCCGGTATCGCTTCGGCCGACGTCTGGCATATGGTATTCCACCGCCACGCTCGGCTGCCGGGGACGCGCGCCCTTGCAGGCGGGAATGAAATCAAGTCGATTATGCCGACGTGAGAGCGCCCAGCGGGCGCCGCGAAACGGGGGGCCGCATGCGGATCTCAGTTCTGTCCGAGAAGGATCAGGTGGAGACCCGCGTCGCGGCGACGCCTGAGACGGTCAAGAAGTACAAGGCGCTCGGCGCCGAGGTGGCCGTGCAGGCCGGCGCCGGGGCCGCCTCCGGGATCCCGGATTCCGAGTTCGAGGCGGCCGGCGCCACCCTCGCCCCCGGTGCCGCCGAGGCCGTGCGCGACGCCGACGTGGTCCTCGCGGTCCGCCGGCCCGACCCGTCGAGCCTCCGGGGCGTGAAGCCTGGCGCCGTCGTGGTCGCGATCATGGATCCCTACGGCCAGGACGCGGCCCTCAAGGGCCTCGCGGATGCGAACGTCGCCGCCTTCTCGATGGAGCTGATGCCCCGCATCACCCGCGCCCAGGTCATGGACGTGCTCTCCTCCCAGGCCAACCTCGCGGGCTACCGCGCCGTCATCGACGCGGCCGCCGAGTACGGCCGCGCCATGCCGATGATGATGACCGCGGCCGGCACCGTGCCGGCGGCGCGCGTCTTCGTCATGGGCGCGGGCGTCGCCGGCCTCCAGGCGATCGCGACCGCCCGCCGCCTTGGCGCGGTGGTGACCGCCACCGACGTGCGCCCTGCCGCCAAGGAGCAGGTCGAGTCCCTGGGCGCCAAGTTCGTGGCGGTCGAGGACGAGGAGTTCAAGCAGGCCGAGACCGCCGGCGGCTACGCCAAGGAGATGTCGGCGGAGTACCGCGCCAAGCAGGCCGCGCTCGTCGCCGCCCATATCGCCAAGCAGGACATCGTCGTCACCACGGCGCTGATCCCGGGACGGCCGGCGCCCAAGCTCGTCACCCGGGAGATGGTGGAGAGCATGAAGCCCGGCTCCGTGCTGGTCGACCTCGCGGTCGAGCGCGGCGGCAACGTCGAGCTCTCGAAGGCCGGCGAGGTCGTGACCCACAACGGGGTGAAGATCGTCGGCCACCACAACGTGCCGGGCCGCCTTGCGGCCTCGTCCTCGGCGCTCTACGCCAAGAACCTCTACGCCTTCGTGGAGACGCTCGTCGACAAGGACGCGAAGGCACTCGCCGTGAAATGGGACGACGAGCTCGTGAAGGCCACGAACCTCACCCGCGACGGCGCGGTCGTGCACCCGAACTTCAAGCCCGCGGCCTGAAAGCGGGACCGTCCATGACCCTGCTCACGCCATCTCAGCCGGCCGCCTAAAGCCGAGGGACCGCATCGATGACCTCGCTCACCCCCGAACAGGCCCTCCAGCAATCCCGCGCATCGGCCAACGCCGCGCAGGCTGCGGCCGATGCGGCCCAGAACGCCGCCAATTCCGCCTCCGCGATCGCGGACCAGATCGCCAATGTGGTCGCGGCCTCGACCCACGGCGCCGTCGACCCGACGGTCTTCCAGCTCGCCATCTTCGTGCTCGCGATCTTCGTGGGCTATTACGTGGTCTGGCAGGTCACGCCGGCGCTGCACACGCCGCTGATGTCGGTCACCAACGCGATCTCCTCGGTGATCGTGGTGGGTGCGCTGCTCGCGGTCGGGGTGCCGCTGACCGCCGAGGGCACCGGGTGGGCCCGGGCCTTCGGGTTCATCGCCCTCGTGCTCGCCGGCATCAACATCTTCGGCGGCTTCCTGGTCACCGAGCGCATGCTCGCGATGTACAAGAAGAAGGGGTGAGGCAGTCATGACGCCCTCTCCGGCCCTCCTCCCTTCCTCTCGCCTGAAGGCTTGAGCACGATGTCCCAGAACATCTCCAACCTGCTCTACCTCGTCGCGGGCGTCCTGTTCATCCTGGCGCTGCGGGGCCTGTCGCATCCCACGACCTCGCGCCAGGGCAACGTGTTCGGCATGGCCGGCATGGCGCTCGCCGTCCTGACCACGCTCGCCTTCGCGGCGCCGGCCGGAGCCGGCGGCTGGGCCCTCGTGGTGCTCGGGCTGGCGCTCGGCGGCGGCATCGGTGCGGTGGTGGCCAAGCGCGTGCCCATGACGGCCATGCCCCAGCTCGTGGCGGCCTTCCACTCGGGCGTCGGCCTTGCCGCCGTCTTCGCGGCCGCGGCGGCGCTCTATGCGCCGCAGGCGTTCGGGATCGGCGGCCACGGCACCATCAAGGGCGGCTCGCTGTTCGAGATGGGCCTCGGCGTCGCGATCGGCGCGCTCACCTTCACGGGTAGCGTGATCGCCTTCCTCAAGCTCGACGGGCGCATGTCGGGCAAGCCCATCATGCTGCCGCAGCGCCATCTCCTCAACATCGGCCTCGGCCTGCTGCTCCTCGTCCTGCTCGTCGTCTTCATCCGCACCGAGAGCCACGCGGCCTTCTGGCTGATCGTGCTCGTGTCGTTCGTGCTCGGCGTCACGCTCATCATCCCGATCGGCGGCGCCGACATGCCGGTCGTGGTCTCGATGCTGAACTCCTACTCGGGCTGGGCCGCGGCCGGCATCGGGTTCACGCTCGGCAACCTCGCGCTCATCATCACGGGCGCGCTGGTGGGCTCGTCGGGCGCGATCCTGTCCTACATCATGTGCAAGGCGATGAACCGCTCGTTCATCTCCGTGATCCTCGGCGGCTTCGGCGGCGAGACCGCGGCGGCCGGCGGCGGCGCGGTCGAGACCCGGCCTGTCAAGCAGGGCTCGGCGGACGACGCCGCCTTCATCATGAAAAACGCCGAGAAGGTCATCATCGTGCCGGGCTACGGCATGGCGGTCGCCCAGGCGCAGCACACGCTTCGCGAGATGGCGGACCTCCTCAAGAAGGAGGGCGTCGAGGTCAAGTACGCGATCCATCCCGTCGCGGGCCGCATGCCGGGCCACATGAACGTGCTGCTCGCGGAAGCGAGCGTCCCTTACGACGAGGTGTTCGAGCTCGAGGACATCAACGGCGAGTTCGCCCAGGCCGACGTCGCCTTCGTGATCGGCGCCAACGACGTCACCAACCCGGCCGCCAAGACCGATCCGGCCTCGCCGATCTACGGCATGCCGATCCTCGACGTCGAGAAGGCCAAGACCGTGCTGTTCATCAAGCGCGGCATGGGCTCGGGCTATGCGGGCGTGGAGAACGAGCTCTTTTTCCGCGACAACACCATGATGCTCTTCGGCGACGCCAAGAAGGTCGTCGATCAGATCGTCAAGAACCTCTGACGGACGGGTGATCCCGTCCCGCGGCCGGGCAGGCCTCCTGCCGGCCGCGGAGGTCCACGCCATGAAGCGTCTTCTCAAGGGCCTCGCCCTCGCTCTCGTCGTTCTTTATGCGGGCGTGCTCGCGGCCCTGTTCCTCGGGCAGCGCAGCCTGCTCTATCCCGGCGCCGGCCGCGACGGCCCGCTCGCCGCGGCCGAGGCCAATCTCGCGGGCTTCCAGGACGTCACCCTGACGACGCCGGACGGGGAGCGCCTCCGCGGCTGGTGGAAGCCTCCGGAAGCCGGCAGGGTGCTCGTCGTCTACTTCCACGGCAACGGCGGCTCGCTTCGCAACCGGCGCTCCCGCGTCGAAGCGCTCGCCGGCCAGGGGCGCGGGGTGCTGCTCGTGAGCTACCGTGGCTATTCCGGCTCTACGGGCTCTCCGACCGAGGCGGGCCTGCGGATCGACGCGCGCACCGCCTACGGCTTCGCGGCGCGCGCCGTCGAGCCGGCCCGCATCGCGCTCTACGGCGAATCCCTCGGCACCGGCGTCGCGGTGCGGCTCGCGGCCGAGCGCCCGGTCGGCGGCCTCATCCTCGACGCGCCCTACACCTCGACCGCCGAGGTCGCGGCCGGAATGTACTGGTACGTGCCGGTCGCCTGGCTGATGCACGACCAGTACCGCTCGATCGAGATCATCGATCGCGTGAAAGCACCGATCCTCGTGATGCACGGCGACCGGGACCGCGTCATCCCGTTCGCCTACGGCGAGCGCCTGTTCGCCGCCGCGCCCGAGCCGAAGCGCTTCCTGCGCCTGCCGGGGAGCGGGCACACGCGGAACCTCGAGAGCGGGGGGCTTGCGGCCGTCGACGCCTTCCTGGCCGAGATCGAGACCGGCCTCCAGGATCGGCCGCCGCCCCGGGCGGAGGCCCGGCCGTGACCGTGCGCCCGGATCGCATGCAGGGAAGCCCGATGACCTCCGTCCGCCTGCGCAACGCGGTGCCCCGGGACCGGGACGCCGTGATCGACCTGATCCATGCGCTGAACGTCTTCGAGGCGGACCTCACCGGCGACCGCAAGCGCGAGCGCTCCGCGGCGGTGGCCTATTACGACGAGTTGCAGCAGCGTCTCGCCAAGCGCAGCGGGCGCATCGTGCTCGCCGAGGCCGGGGGCGTGATCGTCGCCGCCATGGGGTTCAGCCTGGACGAGGATGCGGCCTACGTGACCGACGACGTGCGCCGGCACGGCACGGTGACGGATCTCGTCGTGCACGACGAATGGCGCGGGCGCGGAGTCGGGCGGATGCTGCTCACCGAGGCCGAGCGCCTGACCCGCGCGGCGGGGCTCAAGCGCCTGGCGATCGGGGTGCTGACCGCCAACGACCGGGCCGAGCGGACCTACCGCGCCTTCGGCTTCGACCCTTACGTTTCGATCCTGGTCAAGGCGCTCGATTGAGCCGGGCCGCCCCGGAACCGTCCGATCAGCCCCGGAAGAGGCCGCCGAGGCCGCCGCCGCCGGTCGCCGGCGCGGAGCCGGCGAGGCGGGCCTGGCCCTGCTTCGCGACCGTGTTGCCGGGCTCGATCGCCAGCGCGCGCTGGTAGCTCTCGGCCGCCTGCGCGCGGTCGCCCTTGCGCTCCAGCGCCACGCCGCGCCAGGCCCAGGCCTCGCCGATCCGGTTGTTGACGTTGAGGGCCGCGTTGAAGTCCTCGATCGCCTTGTCGGTCTCGCCGGTCTCGACGAGGCTCTGGCCGCGGGCCGAATAGGGCGCGGCCACGAAGGGGTTGCGGTCGATGGCGGCGTCGAAGTCGAGGATCGCCTGACGGTGGTTGCCCATGCGCTGGTAGACGAGGCCCCGCGCGTGGAGCGGCTCGGCGGATTCCGGTGTCAGCCGGATCGCGACTTCGAGATCGGCAAGCGCCGCGTCGAAATGGTTCTGGACCCGCAGCAGGTTCGCCCGGCCGATATAGGCGGCGCCGTAGCCAGGATCGGCCTCGATCGCGCGGGAGAAATCGGCGAGCGCCTGGTCGTTGCGGCCGGACTGGCGCAGGGCCAGCGCCCGGTTGGTGTAGGCGGGGGCGTAGGCAGAGTCGATCTGGATCGCCTTGGTGAAGTCGGCGATCGCCTCCTGGTAGCGCCCGACCCGGGCCTGGGCGGCCCCGCGGGTGTTGTAGGCGCTGGGATCGTTCGGGTTGCGCTGGATCACGTCGGTCAGCGAGGCGATGTTGACCTTGCTGGTGCCGGCGGCATCGTCCTCGAGCACCGCGACCGACTGCACGGGCGCCACCGCCCGGCTCGTGGTCTCGCAGCCCGCGACCCCGAGGGCCAGCAGGGCGGCCAGCGCCGTGCGGCGGAGCGCCGGCCGGACCGGCGGGGCAATCTGACGAATCGAATGGGCCAACACGCGCGTCTCCGTCCACGGGGGTGGGAGAGGATGGCCGTCACGCTTAAAGACGGGTTAAGCGGGGGACCATGTGGATAAATGGCGCAGTGACGGGCCCGGGGCGGCGCAGACCGCAGGCGCACAAAAGCCAACGGCGCCCCGCTTCCGCCAGGCGCCGATCGGATTCACGGCAATGAAAGTCCTGGCCCGACGCTCGCGCCGGACCCGCAACCTCGAGCTGGAGGGCCCTTAGCGGGCCGGACGGCCGGGAGCCGCCGCCGCCACGCGCGGCTTCGAGGGCAGGAGGCCCTCGCGCTGCATGCGCTTGCGGATGAGCTTGCGGGCGCGGCGTACGGCCTCGGCCTTCTCGCGCGCCTTCTTCTCCGAGGGCTTCTCGTAATGGCCCCGGAGCTTCATCTCACGGAAGACGCCTTCCCGCTGCATCTTCTTCTTCAGGACGCGGAGCGCCTGATCGACATTGTTGTCCCGGACAAGAACCTGCACGCGCTTTCCTCGTATGCCAGCTGTTTGCGATGTGACCAAACGACAAGGAGGCGCGGGACTCCGCACCTCTACTCTGGCCGGGGTGGTTAGCAGAACCGCGCCCGCCTGTCCAGGCACGCCCGCCACAAAGCCGAGCCGCCCCGGGCGATCGCGGGAAGCGGCCCGGATTCCGGCCCCGCCGGGCCGGGAGGAGCCTTTCGCGCTCACGCTTCGTCCGGGGTCACCCGGGTCACGTGGCCCATCTTGCGGCCCGGCCTCGCCTCGGCCTTGCCGTAGAGGTGGAGGTGTGCGCCGGGCTCGGCCAGGATCGCGGGCCAGTCCGCGACGTCGTCGCCGATGAGGTTTCGCATCTCGGCCCGCCCGAGGCGCCGGGTCGAGCCGAGCGGCCAGCCGCACACCGCCCGGACATGCTGCTCGAACTGGGAGGTCGCGGCGCCCTCGATGGTCCAGTGGCCGGAATTGTGGACCCGGGGCGCGATCTCGTTGACGACCAGACGCTCCGCTCCGCCCTCCGCCACGAGGAACATCTCGACGGCGAGCACGCCCGCATAGTCGAGGGCGTCGGCGATGCGGCGCGCGATCGCGAAGGCCGCCGCCTCGGTCTCGCCCGACACGCCGGCCGGGACGCGGGTCACGGACAGGATGTGCGAGCGGTGCTCGTTGGCGCACAGGTCGTACGCCGCGAAGGCCCCGTCCGGCGTCCGCGCCGCCACCACCGAGACCTCGCGCTCGAAGGGCACGAAGCCCTCGAGGATCGAGGGCGCGCCCGCGACCGCTTCCCAGGCCCGGACGGGGTCGTCGCCCTCCCGGATCAGCACCTGGCCCTTGCCGTCGTAGCCAAAGCGGCGGGTCTTGAGCACGGCCGGACGGCCGAGCGCCGCCAGCGCCCGGTGCAGGTCCGCCTCGCCCGACACCTCGGCGAAGGGCGCCGTCGGGATGCCGAGGCCGCTCACGAAGGCCTTCTCGGCCAGGCGGTCCTGCGTCGTCGCGAGCGCGCGGGGGTTCGGATGGAGCGGCCGCCGCGCGCTCAGCACTTCCGCGGTCCGGGCCGGCACGTTCTCGAATTCGAAGGTCACGCGGTCGACCGCGTCCGCGAAGCGCGCCAGCGCGGCCTCGTCCTCGTAAGCCGCGACCGTGCGGGCGGCTGCGACCTCGAAGGCGGGGCTGTCGGGATCGGGGCAGAACACGTGCACCTTCAGCCCCAGGGGCGCGGCGGCGAGCGCCAGCATGCGCCCGAGCTGGCCGCCGCCGAGGATCCCGAGCGTCCCTCCCGGCGCGATCATGGACGGGCCTCGTCCGCGGGCCGTTCGGCGACGCTCTCCGATTGCCGCGTCCGCCAGGCGTCGAGCCGCTCCCGCAGGCCGTCGTCGTGGAGCGCCAGCACGGCGGCGGCGAGGAGCGCGGCGTTGACGGCGCCCGCGCGACCGATCGCGAGCGTGCCCACGGGAATCCCGGCCGGCATCTGCACGATGGACAGAAGGCTGTCCTGGCCCGAGAGGGCCTTCGACTCGACCGGCACCCCGAAGACGGGAAGCGGCGTCATCGCGGCCGTCATGCCGGGCAGGTGCGCGGCCCCGCCCGCGCCCGCGATGACCACCTGGAAGCCTGCCTCCCGGGCACCCTTGGCGAAGGCCACGAGCCTGTCCGGCGTCCGGTGCGCCGAGACGATGCGGGCGTCGTAACGGATCCCGAGCGCTTCGAGCGTCTCCGCGGCGTGGCGCATGGTGGCCCAGTCGGACTGGCTGCCCATGATGATGGCGACCGGGACGGCGCCGGAGACGGGCATGGCCATGGGGGCTCCGGAATGGGGCGAAGGTCCGGGCGGCAATAGCGAAGCCGCGGCGGCCCCGCAAGGCGCCCCGGGAAAAACGCATCCGGGCGGAGAGGCGGGCGCCCCGCCTCAGGCGATGATGTCGGGCGTCAGCTGGTCCTCGAGCCGGTTGATCTGGTCCTTGAGGGCGAGCTTGCGCTTCTTGAGGCGCTGGACCTGGAGCTGATCCCCCGCCACCATCTGCTCGAGGGCTTCGATGGCGGTGTCGAGGTCGCGGTGTTCCTGCTTCAGCCGGGCCAGTTGGGTCTGGAGCTCGGCGGTATCGTCCGGGGCAAAATCCACGCTGGAGGCTCCCGCGCATCGCGGCAAACAGGGAGAAATCAGGCCGGAATTATGCGCCCGCACCCCCCCTGAGGGCAAGCACTGCGGCTGTGGATCGGCTCGGCCGATGCCGCGCCGCAGCATCGAATGGCTTCGACTTGCCGGCCCGATTGTGGCATCATCCTTTCGTCGGACAATCGGACAGGAGGGACCGACACATGCCTCTGCAGAACCATCTGACGGAACTTGAACGGAAGCATCAGGCCCTGGAACGCGAAATCCAAGAGGCCCTGACCCATCCATCGAGCAGTGACTTCAGATTGGCAGAGCTCAAAAGGAAAAAACTTCAGCTGAAGGACGAGATCACGAAGCTGAAGGGGGCAACACCGCGCGTGGTGCACTGACCGGGCATCCCAGGTCGACATCCCACCGCAGGGCCGTCGCTTCCCGACCGGGGCGGCGGCTTTCTCGTATCGGCCGCCGGAAGACCGACCCGGCACGGCGGCTGGGCCGTTTCGCAGGCGGAGCGTTCGGCCGAAGACGGCCCGTCACGGCGCCGGCGCCAGTCCCGTGCAGGAGGAACGCTCGGCGGCCGGAGACGGCCCGTCACAGCGCCCGCGCCATCTCGCGCAGGCGGAACTTCTGGATCTTGCCCGTCGAGGTCTTCGGCAATTCCGTGAACACCACGCTCTTCGGGCACTTGAAGGCGGCGAGGTGCCCCCGGCACCAGGCCAGCAGCTCCTCGGCCGAGACCATCTCGGAGGGCTTGAGCTCCACGAAGGCGCAAGGGGTCTCGCCCCATTTCTCGTCCGGCCGCGCCACCACCGCGGCGGCCTGCACGGCCGGGTGCTTGTAGAGCGCGTCCTCGACCTCGATCGAGGAGATGTTCTCGCCGCCCGAGATGATGATGTCCTTGGAGCGGTCCTTGAGCTGCACGTAGCCGTCCGGGTACTTCACGCCGAGATCGCCCGAGTGGAACCAGCCGCCCGCGAAGGCCTTCGCGGTCGAGGCCGGGTTCTTGAGGTAGCCCTTCATGACCACGTTGCCGCGGAACATCACCTCGCCGAGGGTCTCCCCGTCCGCGGGCACCGGCTCCAGGGTCTCCGGGTCCAGGACGTCGAGCGCCTCGAGCACCGGATAGCGCACGCCCTGGCGGGCCTTGAGGGCCGCGTACTCGCCCGCGGGCAGGGAATCCCAGTCCCGGTGCCACTCGTTGACGACCGCGGGGCCGTAGACCTCCGTGAGCCCGTAGACATGGGTGACGTCGAAGCCCGCCTCCTTCATGGCGGCGAGCACCGCCTCCGGGGGCGGGGCCGCCGCGGTGAAGAACTGCACCACGTGCGGGAGCGGGCGCTTCTCGGCCGCCGGCGCGTTGAGGAGCGTCGACATCACGATCGGGGCGCCGCAGAGATGCGTGACCCCGTGCTCGGAGAGCGCGTCGTACATGGCCTTCGCCCTGACCTGGCGCAGGCACACATGGGTGCCGGCGACGATCGAGATCGACCACGGGAAGCACCAGCCGTTGCAGTGGAACATCGGCAGGGTCCAGAGGTAGACCGGGTGCCGGCCGATGCTCCCCGTCACCACGTTGCCCATGGCCAGCAGATACGCGCCGCGGTGGTGGTAGACCACGCCCTTGGGATCGCCCGTGGTGCCCGAGGTGTAGTTGAGGGCGATCGCGTCCCACTCGTCCCCGGGGAGCGTCCAGGCGTAGCCCGGATCGCCTTGCGTGAGGAACTCCTCGTACTCGACCGCGCCGATGCGCTCGCCGGTTCCTGAGAACTCCGGATCGTCGTAGTCGATCACCAGCGGCTCGACCTTGGCGAGCGCGAGCGCGGCCTTCATGGTCCTGGCGAATTCCCGGTCCACGATCACGGCCTTGGCCTCGCCGTGGTCGAGCGAGAAGGCGATGACCGCGGCGTCGAGGCGCGTGTTGAGGGTGTTGAGCACCGCGCCCGCCATCGGGACCCCGTAATGGCACTCCAGCATCGCGGGCGTGTTGGCGAGCATCACCGCGACCGTGTCGCCGCGCCCGATCCCGCGCCGGGCGAGCGCCGAGGCGAGGCGCCGCGAGCGGGCGTAGAAGTCGCGGTAGCTGCGCCGCAGGGGCCCGTGCACGATCGCGGTCTGATCCGGGAACACGCTCGCGGCCCGCTCCAGGAAGGTGAGCGGCGTCAGCGGCTGGTGGTTCGCGGGATTCTTGTCGAGATCGGTGTCGTAGGCATGGCGCGTCATGCGCGGGCTCCCAGGGCCTGTCGGTCGGGAGCGACCGTAAAGGGCCGTGCCGGGGTGATGCAACGGGCGCCAGGAGCGAGGGCGGAGCCCCGGCCCTCGCCGGCCGTCAGATCAGGGCCAGCGCCCCGTCGTAGACGAGCTTCGCTCCGACGAGGATCAGAAGGACGTAGATGATCGTGTAGAAGCGCTCCGCCGGCACGCGCCGCACGAGCCACACTCCCGCCCAGGTCGAGGCGATGGCGACCGGGAACAGCGCGAAGGACGTTCCGAGGTTCTCGGCCGTGAACTGGCCGAGCGCGAGGTAGGGCGGAACCTTGATCCAGTTGACGAGCGCGAACAGGATCGCGCCGGTGCCCACGAAGACGTCCCGCGGCAGGCGCTGGGGCAGGGTGTAGATCTGGAACGGCGGGCCGCCCGCATGGGCGATCATGCTCGTGAAGCCGGTCACCAGCCCCCAGAACAGGCCGCGCGGCAGGTCCGCGGGCGCCGGCGGCACCTCGGCGCGCCCGCGCTCGAGCACGAGACGGCGGAACGCGAAGGCGATCGACACGATGCCGACCGTGAGCTTCACGGCCGCGTCCGACACCCGGGCGGCGAGCAGGTAGCCGAGCAGGATGCCGGCCAGCGAGCCCGCGAGCAGGATCGCGACGTTGCGGCGGTCCCAGCTCCGCCGGAAGGCCCAGACGCTGACCACGTCCTGGACGATCAGGATCGGCAGCGTGATCGCGGCCGCCTGCACGGGCGAGATGAAGAGGGCCATCAGGGGCAGGGACAGCATCCCGACGCCGGAGAAGCCGCCCTTCGACAGGCCGAGCAGGATCACCGCCGGCGTCGCGGCGAGGTAGAAGAGGGGATCCGCGATCATGACGTCGTCCGGCCCCCGGCGCCGGTGGCCTTGCCATGGATCAGGGACGGACGTGTAAGCTCGGGCATCCTAGGATGTCGGAAACGCCGGGGGTGCGGCAGGCGGCGGGACGCCGGGTTGCTACCACGCCCCCGCCGCCGATCCCATGCTAGAAGCCATGTCGGCAGAACATGAGGGAACGCCATGAGTGCACAGGCCAGCGCCCCTGGGGGCGTCTCGGGCAGCCGCTACCACGAGGTCTATGCGCACTGGAAAGCCGATCCGGAGAGTTTCTGGGCCGAGGCCGCCCGGGGCATCGACTGGTTTCGGCCGGCCGACCGGGTGTTCGACCCCGAGGCCGGCGTCTACGGCCGCTGGTTCACCGGCGGGGTCTGCAACGCGTGCCACAACGCGGTCGACCGCCACGTGGCAGGCGGCCGGGCCGAGCAGGCCGCGATCCTCTACGACAGCCCGGTGACGGGCACGAAGCGGACCCTCACCTACCGCGAGCTCCAGACCGAAGTCGCGACGCTCGGCGCCGTGCTGCAGGACCTCGGGGTGGCCAAGGGCGACCGGGTGATCCTCTACATGCCGATGATCCCGGAGGCCGTGATCGCCATGCTGGCCTGCGCCCGCATCGGCGCCGTGCATTCCGTTGTGTTCGGCGGCTTCGCGGCCAAGGAACTCGCGACCCGGATCGACGACGCCCGGCCGGTCGCGGTCCTCTCGGCCTCCTGCGGCATCGAGGGCGCGCGGGTCGTGGCCTACAAGCCGCTCCTCGACGAAGCGCTGGCGCTCGCCGCCCACAAGCCCGCCGCCTGCCTGGTCCACCAGCGGCCGCAGGCCGAGGCCGCGCTCACGGAGGGCCGCGACCGCGACTGGGCCGAGACGGTGGCGGCCGCCAAGGCGGCCGGACGGCGGGCGGATTGCGTGCCGGTCGCGGCGACCGATCCGCTCTACATCCTCTACACCTCGGGCACGACGGGCCGGCCGAAGGGCGTGGTGCGCGACACGGGCGGCTACCTCGTCGCGCTCAAGTGGTCGATGCACGGGCTCTACGGGATCGAGCCCGGCGAGGTCTATTGGTGCGCCTCCGACGTCGGCTGGGTGGTGGGCCATTCCTACATCGTCTACGGCCCGCTCCTGCACGGCTGCACCACGATCCTCTACGAGGGCAAGCCGGTGGGCACGCCCGACGCCGGCGCGTTCTGGCGCGTGGTCGCCGAGCACGGCGCGGTCGCGCTCTTCACGGCGCCGACCGCCTTCCGGGCGATCAAGAAGGAGGATCCCGACGGCGACCTCCTGAAAGGCCACGACCTGTCGCGCTTCCGCACCCTCTTTCTCGCCGGCGAGCGGGCCGATCCCGACACCGTGAAATGGGCCGAAGGGATCCTGGGCGTGCCGGTGATCGACCATTGGTGGCAGACCGAGACCGGCTGGGCGATCGCCGGCAATCCCGTCGGCCTCGGCGCGCTGCCGGTGAAGCACGGCTCGCCGACGGTGCCGATGCCGGGCTACCGCCTCGAGGTCCTGGACGAGGCCGGGAAGCCGGTGGCGCCGGACACCATGGGGACCATCGCGATCCGGCTGCCGCTGCCGCCCGGCTGCCTGCCGACGCTGTGGAACGCGGACGATCGCTTCCGCGAGAGCTACCTCACGACGTTCCCGGGGTATTACAACACCTCGGACGCCGGCTTCCTCGACCGCGACGGCTACGTCTACGTCATGGGCCGGACCGACGACATCATCAACGTCGCGGGCCACCGGCTCTCCACCGGCGGCATGGAGGAGGTGCTGGCCTCGCACCGGGCGGTGGCGGAATGCGCCGTCATCGGCGTCAGGGACGCGCTCAAGGGCGAGGTGCCCTGCGGTTTCGTGGTGCTCAAGGCCGGCGTCAGCCAGCGCCCCGACGAGGTCGAGCGCGAGCTCGTCGGGCTGGTGCGGGACCGGATCGGCCCCGTCGCGGCCTTCAAGCTCGCGATCACGGTCGGCCGGCTGCCGAAGACGCGCTCGGGCAAGATCCTGCGCGGCACCATGAAGAAGATCGCCGACGGCGACGCCTGGACCCTGCCCGCCACCATCGACGATCCCGCGATCCTCGACGAGATCGGGCAGGCCCTGAAGGGGAGGGGGCTGGCCGGATGAGGCTCCCGCAGCCTTCTCCCACTCCCCGCCTGCACGCTCCCTCTCCCCGTTTACGGGGAGAAGGTTGGGGTGAGGGGCGGGTCCGTGAGGCGCGATGTCTCCGCTCCACGTGTGTCATGGCCGGGCTCGACCCGGCCATCCCGATGTGAAGCCCGCAATGCTTATCGCTGCGGGTGAGCGCCTCTCCGGTCGAGGTGGCCGGGACAAGCCCGGCCATGACAGGCGTGAGGTGGAGACGGCTCGCTGCGCGGCGTGGCCATGAGGGGGTGAGGCGAAGACGGCTCGCTTCTCTGACCGGCCCCTCACCCCAGCTCTCTCCCCGCGAGCGGGGAGAGAGCAAAATTGGCGCTAGTCCTCGTCGTCGTCCGCGCGCTTGAGCTGCTTGAGCTTCGCGAACACCGAGTCCACGTCGATGGCTTCCTCGCGGACCGGGCGCGGCGGGGTGCGGTCCGGGAAGGGCTCGTATTCGGGCCCCGGCGCGGTCGTGACCTCGGCCGGCATGAGGGTGGAGCCGGCGTCCTGCGGCTCGACCTGGGGCCGGTCCTTGGCGGCGCGCTGCACTTCGAAGTCGAGGTCCATCTGCGAGCAGAGGCCGAGCGTCACCGGGTCCATCGGGGCGAGGCTGCTGGAATTCCAGTGGGTGCGCTCGCGGATCTGCTGGATCGTGGTCTTGGTGGTGCCGACGAGCCGCATGATCTGGGCATCCTTCAGCTCCGGATGGTTGCGCAGGAGCCAGAGGATGGCGTTCGGCCGGTCCTGGCGGCGCGACACGGGCGTGTAGCGCGGGCCCTTCTTGGTCCGCTTCATCTCGGGCAGCTTGACCTTGGACTCCGCGATCTTGAGGCGATAGGCGGGGTTGTCTTGCGCGCGCTCGATCTCCTCGCGCAGGAGCTGGCCCGAGGCCACGGGATCCATGCCCTTGATGCCCGCCGCCACTTCGCCGTCGGCGATGCCCTTCACCTCGAGCGGGTGGAGCTTGCAGAAATCGGCGATCTGCTCGAACGACAGCGAGGTGTTCTCGACCAGCCACACGGCCGTGGCCTTGGGCATCAGCGGTCCCTGGGACATTCAATCCTCCTTGAGGGCTGCGGGCACATCCGGACGGCGCCGCGCAGGCACAATTCTCTTGCGCTCCGGCCCGGCAGTCGCCGGAGCATCTCTACTCACCATGTGAGGGAAACACGCCGATTATAGGGAGCCCGGCCCACGGTTGCAAATGGCGTTGCGGCCGAGCTCCTTCCACGCCCGCCGGCGCTCAGACCGTCAGCACGATCTTGCCGATGTGCTCGCCCCCGTCCATGCGGGCATGGGCGTCTCGCACCGCGTCGAGCGCGAAGGTCGAGTCCATCACGGGCCGGCAGCGGCCTTGCCCCAGGAGAGGCAGGACCCGTTCCTCCAGCGCCCGGGCGATCGCGGCCTTCTCGGCGACCGAGCGGATCCGCAGGGTCGAGCCCGTATGGGTCAGCCGCTTCATCATGAGGCGGCGGAAATCCACCTCCGCCTTGGCCCCCTGCATGAAGGCGATCTGGACGATGCGCCCGCCCTCGGCCGCCGCCTCGTAGTTGCGCTGGATGTAGGAGCCGCCCACCATGTCGAGGATCACGTCGGCGCCGCGGCCGGCGGTGACGGATTTGACGCCCTGGACGAAGTCGGCCTCGCGGTAGTTGATCGCGAGATCCGCGCCCAGGGTCAGGCAGGCGTCGCACTTGTCCGGGCTGCCGGCGGTCGCGATCACCTTGGCCCCGAAGGCCTTGGCGAGCTGGATCGCCGTGGTGCCGATCCCCGAGGTCCCGCCATGGACCAGGAACGCCTCGCCGGATTGCAGCCGCCCGCGCTCGAACACGTTGGTCCAGACCGTGAAGTAGGTCTCCGGCACCGCGGCGGCCTCGGCCATGGAGAGCCCGGCCGGAACGGGAAGGGCGTTCGTCTCGTGCACGACCGCGAATTCGGCGTAGCCGCCGCCGGGAACGAGGGCCATGACGGGCGTGCCGACGGGGAACCGCGCGGCGCCGGGACCCGCGGCCACGACCTCGCCCGCGATCTCAAGGCCGAGGATGTCGGGCGCGCCGGGCGGGGGCGGGTAATGGCCCTGGCGCTGCACCACGTCGGGCCGGTTGACCCCGGCGGCGGCGACCCGGACCAGGATTTCGCCCTCGGCAGGCTGGGGCACCGGCCGCTCGACGACGTCCAGAACCTCGGGCCCGCCCTTTCCGGCGGCGATGACGGCACGCATGGTCGAGGGCAAGGCGGGCATGGGGGCTCCTGTCGGATGGCCCTGCCCGATGCCACGGCGGCCGGGCGGTTGACAAGCGCCCGCCCGTTTCCCGAGGAGCGGGCCGCCGGGGTCTGCCCGAGGCCGCGGCGGCCGGGCGATCGACGAGCGGGCCGGCGGCCGCCCGAGAATCGCCGTCTTGGCCGGGATCATGGCGCCGCGGCCGGGACGTGGTCCTGCCGGAAGGGAAAGCGCCGTTGGCAACCCGCTCCGGCCGCTCTACCTTGAGGACCGGTCCAGAGGAGGATGCCATGGCTTTCGACCCCCTGATGGAGGACATGCTGCGCCCGAGGCCTGCCGCGCACGAGGTCGGGCAGGATCTCTCGGTCCTCTCGATCGGCGAGATCGAGGAGCGGATCGAACTCCTCGAGCGCGAGATCGCCCGGCTTCGGGAAGCCCGCGCCGCGAAGGAGGATTCCCGCGCCGCCGCGAGCGCCTTCTTCAAACTGGGCGCCGCCTGAACCCCACGATCCCGGCCGACGCTCGATTTTCCGGCGCAGCGGCGGCTCTCCGCCGCCCGGCGGCTCCGGCTTTGTGCCGCCCCGGCCGCACCCGGCCTTCCGGTAGGGCATTAACCGCCCCTTAACGATTTCGGTTTACGTCTTGGTCGTCCAGTTTTCTGGATGTCGAGTGGCTCCTGTCCACTCTGTTTGACGCCTCCCTGTTAAGACCTTCGAGCCGCCGCAAGGCGGCTCAATTTTTTCCCAGGCAGCCGGCGCCCGGCTCCCCGAGGCTCCCGCGAGCGGTTAACCTTCTGGAAAGGTTACGGAAGCGCTAACGCCGCGCAGGCTCTATAAACCCGTCAGGTGTGAGGGCGGCGCCCGGTTTCGACGGGGCGCTCCAAGCCGATGGGGGCCGGCCGGTGGGTGAGCGGGACGTGTCGTGGCAGGACCGGGCGGAGCCCGTGGATTTCGGGCGCAGCTTCGTGCAATCGGAGGCCTTCCGGGCCCTTTTTCAGGAAGGCATGGACCTCGTCGGTGAAACGGCGGCGTTCCTCGACGGACCAGGCCGGGCCGAATCGGCCCATCTGGACCAGGCCGGCTCACGGGCCTACGCGGCCGAGAGCATGCGCCTGACCACGCGCCTGATGCAGATCGCCTCTTGGCTCCTCGTCCAGCGCGCCGCCGCCGAGGGCGAGGTCGGGCGCGATCAGGTGCGGCAGGAATCGAACCGGATCCGCCTCGCGGCGGGCGGCGCCGCGACCCCGGAGGCCGCGTTCGACCGGCTGCCCGCGGCCTTTCGCGAACTCGTCGGCCTCTCGGCCCGGCTGCACGCCCGCATCCTCCACCTCGACCTCCTGATCTCGGAAGCCGCGGCCGTGGCGGTGCCGTCCGCCAGCCACCCGGTCGCGGTGCAGCGCCAGCTCATCGAGCGCGCCTTCCAGGGACGGCGCCGGATCCCCGCCTGACCGGCCGCCACCGCGACCCCGGACATGAAAAAGCCCCGCTTGAGCGGGGCTTTTTGCGATCCGGTCGAGTCCGGGCGGCCGCTTACTTCTTGCCGCCGATGCCGAGGTTGCCGAACTTCGAGTTGAAGCGCGACAGGCGCCCGCCGCGGTCCAGAAGCTGCTGGGTGCCGCCGGTCCAGGCCGGGTGGGTGTTCGGGTCGATGTCGAGGTTGAGGGTGTCGCCCTCTTTGCCGTACGTCGACCGGGTGGTGTACTCGGTCCCGTTGGTCATCACGACCTTGATGAAGTGGTAGTCGGGGTGTTCAACTTCCTTGCGCGCCATTGCCATATCCTTTTGCAGCCTGCCTGATGCGGCGGCCCGCAGCCTGAATTCAAGCCTGTCTTGAAGATCGCGCGCCTATAGCTCACTTGGGAGCCTGAAACAAGGTCCGGCCCCGGAAACGCCTTGAGCTCCCTCAAGGCAGCCGCCCGGGCGCCGGCCTAGAACGGCCCCGGTCCCGCCTCGGCGCGGGCCCGACCCGAACCCGATCCCCTCCGCCCGGGCGGGGCCGCAACCGACCGAACGCACGAGACCCGATGGCCGCCCCCCCGCCCGACGCATCCCGACCGAAGGCTCACCTGAGCGCGCTCGCGCCGCTGGTGCCCTATGCCCTCGCCTACAAGGGCCGGATTGCGGCGGCGCTGCTGGCCCTCATGGCGGCCTCGGCCGCGACCCTCGTGGTGCCGCTCGCCGTCCGCCGGGTCGTCGACCACGGCTTCTCGCCCGAGGGGCGGGGACTGGTCGACGCCTATTTCGCGATGCTGATCCTGGTCGTCGGCGCGCTCGCGCTGGCGAGCGCCTTCCGCTCCTACCTCGTCACCACCCTCGGCGAGCGGGTGGTCGCGGACCTGCGCGCCGCCGTGTTCCGCCACCTCACCACCCTCGACCCGGCCTTCTTCGACGCCACCAAGTCGGGCGAGATCGTCTCGCGGCTGACCGCCGACACCACCCAGGTGAAGTCCGCCTTCGGAGTCTCGGTCTCGATCGCGCTGCGCAACGCCTTCCTGTTCCTCGGCGCCGTCGCGCTGATGATCTGGACGAGCCCCAAGCTCTCGGGCCTGGTCCTGCTCGCGATCCCGGTGATCGTGGTCCCGCTCATCGTCTCGGGGCGCGCCGTCCGCCGCCGCTCCCGCGCCGCGCAGGACCGGCTCGCCGACGCCTCCGCCTTCGCGGCCGAGGCTGTCGGGGCGGTGCGCACCATGCAGGCCTTCGGGATGGAGCGCGCCACCGCCGCCCGCTTCGCGGCCGCGGCCGAGGAGGCGTTCCAGGCCGCACGGACCTCCACGACCGCCCGCGCCCTCCTCACCGGCACCGCGCTCTTCCTGATCTCGGCCAGCGTGGTCGGGGTGCTGTGGTACGGGGCCCAGGACGTGCTCGCCGGCACCATGACGGCCGGGCGCCTGTCCCAGTTCGTGCTCTACGCGGTGTTCGCGGCAAGCTCGCTGGGCCAGCTCTCGGAGGTCTACGGCGAACTCTCCCAGGCGGCCGGCGCGGCCGAGCGCCTCGCCGAGATCCTGGCCACGAAACCCGCGATCGCGCCGCCGCCGCAGCCCCGCCCGCTGCCCGAGCCGCCGCGCGGCACGATCGGGTTCGAGGACGTGCGCTTCGCCTACCCGACGCGGGAGAACCGGGCGGCGCTGGACGGCCTCGCCTTCCGGATGCGCGCCGGCGAGCGGGTCGCCCTCGTCGGGCCCTCGGGTGCCGGCAAGAGCACGGTGCTGCAATTGCTGCTGCGCTTCTACGACCCGCAGGGAGGCCGGATTCTCGTCGACGGCGTGCCGGTCGCCGAGGCGGACCCGGCGGCCCTGCGCGCCCGCATGGCGCTCGTCCCGCAGGAGCCCACGATCTTCGCCGCGAGCGTGCTCGACAACATCCGCTACGGCCGCCCCGAGGCCTCGCCCGAGGCGGTCCGCCATGCCGCCCGGCTCGCCTCGGCGGAGGACTTCATCCTCGCCCTGCCGCAGGGCTACGACACGGTGATCGGCGAGCGCGGCGTCACGCTCTCGGGCGGGCAGCGTCAGCGCATCGCCATCGCCCGCGCGATCCTCAAGGATGCCCCGATCCTGCTCCTCGACGAGGCGACCTCGGCCCTCGACGCCGAGAGCGAGCGCGCCGTCCAGGGCGCCCTCGACCGGCTCATGCAGGGGCGCACCACCCTCGTGATCGCCCACCGGCTCGCCACCATCCGCTCGGCCGACCGCATCCTCGTCCTGGAGGGCGGGCGGATCGTCGAGGAGGGGACGCACGAGAGCCTGATCGCGGAGGCCGGCCTCTACGCCCGCCTGGCGCGGCTCCAGTTCACCGACGAGGAGGGCCGGGCGCTGGCCGCGGAATAGCGCCCCGGCCGGACGGGCGCCTCAATGGGCGCGGGCGATGCAGAAATCGACCGTGTCGAGGAGCGCCTGCTTCATCGGCCCTTTCGGGAACAGGGCGAGCGCGTCGCGGGCCATGGCGCCGTAATGGCGGGCGCGCTCGATCGTGTCCTCGAGGGCCCGGTGCCGGCGCATGATCGCGCGGGCGGTCTCGAGGTCGCGGTCCTCGATCTCGCCCTGCTCCAGCACCCGGCGCCAGAAGGTGCGCTCCTCGTCCGTGCCGCGGCGGAAGGAGAGCACCACGGGGAGCGTGATCTTGCCCTCGCGGAAATCGTCGCCCACGTTCTTGCCGAGCTTGGCGCTGGTGCCGCCGTAATCGAGGGCGTCGTCGACGAGCTGGAAGGCGATGCCGAGATTCATGCCGTAGGAGCGGCAGGCGGCGGCCTCCGCCTTCGGGCGGCCGGCGATCACCGGCCCGACCTCGCAGGCGGCGGCGAAGAGCTCCGCGGTCTTGCCCCGGATGATCGCGAGGTATTCGTCCTCGTTGGTCTCGGTGTTCTTGGCGGCGGCGAGCTGCATGACCTCGCCCTCCGCGATCACCACTGCGGCGGCCGAGAGGATGTCGAGCGCCCTTAAGGAGCCGACCTCGACCATCATCCGGAAGGCCTGGCCGAGCAGGAAGTCGCCGACGAGCACGCTCGCCTCGTTGCCCCAGCGCACCCGGGCCGCGATCCGGCCGCGACGCATGTCGCTCTCGTCCACCACGTCGTCGTGGAGGAGGGTGGCGGTGTGCATGAACTCGACGCTGGCCGCGAGCTTCACGTGGCCGTCGCCCCCGTAGCCGGAGAGCGCGGCGGTCGCGAGCGTCAGCATCGGGCGCAGCCGCTTGCCCCCGGACGAGATGAGGTGGTTGGCGACCTCCGGGATCATGGCGACCTCGGAGCCGGTCCGCGACAGGATCATCGCGTTGACCCGCTCCATATCGCCCGCCACGAGCGAGACCAGGTTCTCGATGCCAGCGGCCGGATGCTTGTCCTCGAAGGGAATGACGACGCCCACGAATCCCATCCCGGGTTGCCGGCGCAGGCAGCGCCGGTTGAATGATGGGCGCGTCCAGTTCAGGCTGCCCAATGCGACACCACGTCGGCGGGCGGCGCCCCTCGAGCCGCTGCCCCGCCATGCATATGTGTCGACGGGCGGCACCGTGACATGCGACATGCTGCACCGCAACGTGAAAGCCTGCCGCAAGAGAGGAGCCTCCCCCGCCGATGGTCGAAATCGTCCGCACCAACGACCTCGTCCTGGTGGGCTTCCTACAATCGCTCCTTGAACAAGCCAATATCCCCGTGCTGGTGGCCGACAGCCATATGAGCGCCCTGGAGGGGATGATCGGGGTTTTCCCGCGCCGGCTGCTGGTGCCGGAGGATCGCGAGGCGCAGGCGCGCCGGCTCATCCGCGAGGCCGGCCTGAGCGCGGAGCTCAGGCCGGCATGATCGAGGAGGCGGGCGGACCGGGCCTGCAGCGGGACGGGGCGACCGAGGACGCGCTCCTGGGCGGGCGGGTGCGGCTCCTGCAACCCGCCCGGGGGCACCGGGCCGGCACCGACGCGGTTCTGCTGTCCGCCCTCGCGACGCCCCGTCCGGGCGAGCACCTGATCGACGTCGGGGCCGCGACCGGCGCGGTCGGCCTGATGGTGGCGGCCCGGGTGCCGGGCCTCGGCCTCACCTTCGTGGAGCGCGACCCGGACCTGGCGGATCTGTGCCGGCGCAATCTCGCGCTCAACGGGGCCTGCGGCCGGGTCGCTGTGGCCGACATCCTGGACGGCGCCGCGCGCCGGGCCGCGGGACTCGCGTCGGCGAGCGCCGCGCTGGTGCTCACCAATCCGCCCTACCTGGAGGAGGGCCGGGCCCGCGCATCGCCCGATCCCGGCCGAGCCGGGGCCCATATGCTGCCGGCGGAGGGTCTGGCGCCGTGGCTCCGGGCCTGCGCGGCCCTCGTCGCGCCGAAGGGCACGCTCGCCCTGATCCACCGCGCCGACCGGCTTGCCGACTGCCTCGCCGGGTTCGGGCGCGGGTTCGGGGGCGTGAGGCTCCGGCTCGTCCACCCCCGCGCCGACGCGCCCGCCACCCGCCTGCTGCTCTCCGCCGTCAAGGGCAGCCGGGCGCCCCTGCGGGTGGAGGCGCCGCTCGTCCTTCACGACGCGGAGGGCCGCTTCACGCCCCTCGCCGCGGCGTTGCACCGGGGCGAGGCGGCGCTCGCGTGAGGGGTCAGTAGCGGCGCGTGCAGACCCGGACCTTGCGGGGCACGTAGGTGCCGTAGCCGACCCGGACCATCCGGGTGCGGACGCGGCACACCGTGCGGATCGCCGGGCGATGGCCGTAATACACGGGAGCGGGACGGTAGCCGTAGACGACCGGCGCCGGACGGTAGACGTGCCGGACCACCACCGGCCGGCGGTGGACGTGGCGCTCCACGCGGTCCCGGTGATGCGAGGCGAGGGCTTCGGCGGGCACCTGCGCGGCCGCCGGCCGCGCGGCATCGCTCGGGCGCGCGGCGGCCGGGGAGGCGAGGGCGGCTGCGGCGAGCGCGCCGGCCAGCGCCATGAGGGTGAGGAAACGCATCGTCTTCTCCTGGTCGAGGGGCGGGCCGGCCTCGCGATCGGGCCGGCATCCCGCAGGCCCGGGACTCTGCGCCCGCGAAGCTGAACGGAGGCCGTCGGCGCCGGCGGCCTTCCGTTCATCTCGAGGGGGCCGAACGGGCTGTCGGCTCCGGCGGTTTTCCGTTCGTCTTGAGAAGCTTGAACAGGGCGCGTAAGTCAGGGCATGGCCTCCCCGTTTTTCCGGACCCTCCTGGCGCGCCTGCGCACCCTCCTGCCGCGGCGCTTCCGGCAGCGCCGCCCGCGCGTCGTGGTGGTGCGCCTCTCCGGCGCCATCGGCGCCGTGATGCCCCTGCGCACCGGGCTCTCGCTCGCCAGCGCCGCGCCGATGCTGGAGCGAGCCTTCGCGATGCCGCGGATCCGGGCGGTCGCGATCGTGGTCAACTCGCCCGGCGGCTCGCCGGTGCAGTCGCACCTCATCTACAAGCGGATCCGGGCGCTCGCCGCCGAGAAGAAGGTCCGCGTCCTGGTCTTCGTCGAGGACGTCGCGGCCTCCGGGGGCTACATGATCGCCTGCGCGGGGGACGAGATCGTCGCCGATCCGTCCTCGATCGTCGGCTCCATCGGGGTGATCTCGGCGGGCTTCGGCTTCGACCGGCTGATCGAGCGCCTCGGCATCGAGCGCCGGGTCCACACCATCGGCGAGAACAAGGCGATGCTCGATCCCTTCCGGCCCGAGGACCCGAAGGACATCGAGCGGCTGAAAGGCATCCAGGCCCAGGTCCAGCGCATGTTCGTCGACCTCGTGCGCGCGAGCCGGGGCGACCGGCTGAAGGAAGCGGACGCTCCCGACCTCTTCACGGGCGCGGTGTGGGTCGGGGAGGAGGCCGTGCGGGTCGGCCTCGTCGACCGCATCGGCGACCTGCGCTCGACCTTGCGCAAGCGCTACGGCCGCAAGGTCGACATCCGCGTCGTGCCCCCGAACCGGCCCTCGTTCCTCGCCCGCTGGCTCGCCCGCCCGGGCTTCGCCCCCGAGGCGCTGCTCGACCCGACCGAGGTGATCGGGGCGGTCGAGGAGCGGGCCATGTGGGGGCGGTGGGGCCTCTGATCGTCCCCGTTTCCGCAGGGCGGGCCGTGCCCGCGAGCCGCTCCGCCGCCGCGATCTTCTCCCTCCCCTCAGGGGAGGAGTTGGGGGTGGGGTGTTGCGCGAAGCGCATCCGGCACGGCAGCGGCAACATGCTCGCCTTCGGCGACCACCCCACCCCGCGCGGCTGTCGCCGCGTCGCCCTCCCCTGAGGGGAGGGGTTGGGGGTGGGGTGTGTCGGTCGGCGTGCCCCTCGTCTGAGCCGCGGGGAGGGTGGGGCGCCCCGGCTTGACTTCGCCCCCCCTGCATCCCAAGGGTGCGGCCGCATTTCGAAGCTCACGGACGCCGATGACCAGCGAACCCGCGCACATGAACCCGAAGCGCTCGTTCCAGGGCCTGATCCTGACCCTGCAGCGCTTCTGGGCCGAGCAGGGCTGCGTGATCCTGCAGCCCTACGACATGGAGATGGGCGCCGGCACCTTTCATCCGGCCACGACCTTGAGGGCGCTCGGCCCGAAGCCCTGGCGCGCGGCCTATGTCCAGCCCTCGCGGCGGCCCAAGGACGGGCGCTATGGCGAGAACCCGAACCGGCTCCAGCATTATTACCAGTTCCAGGTGATCCTGAAGCCCAACCCGCCGGACATCCAGGACCTTTACCTCAAGTCGCTCCAGGCCATCGGCCTCGACCCGCTCGTCCACGACGTGCGCTTCGTCGAGGACGACTGGGAGAGCCCGACGCTCGGCGCCTGGGGCCTCGGCTGGGAATGCTGGTGCGACGGCATGGAGGTCAGTCAGTTCACCTATTTCCAGCAGGTCGCGGGCTTCGAGTGCCAGCCCGTGGCGGGCGAGCTCACCTACGGGCTCGAGCGGCTCGCCATGTATCTCCAGGGCGTGAACTCGATCTACGACCTCAACTTCAACGGCGGCGACAACGACCGCGTCACCTACGGCGACGTTTTTCTCCAGGCCGAGCAGGAATATTCCCGGCACAATTTCGAGCACGCCGACACCGAGATGCTGTTTCGCCACTTCCGCGACGCGGAAGGCGCCTGCCGCAAGTATCTGGAGGCGGGGGACGGAGGCGAGCGCCACCTCATGGCGCTGCCGGCCTACGACCAGTGCATCAAGGCGAGCCACATGTTCAACCTGCTCGATGCGCGCGGCGTGATCTCCGTGACCGAGCGCCAGAGCTACATCCTGCGCGTGCGCGAACTCGCCAAGGCCTGCGGCGCGGCGTGGCTGAAGACGGAGGGCGGGGGCGTGGCGGCGTGAGCGGCCGGCGACCGAGGAGACCGACATGAACTTCGACTGGAAGGCCGAGGGCTTCGCGGCCGCACCGGTGCTCACGACCGCGACCGGGACCGAGCGCCTCTACCGCGCGTGGGGCGGCACGTCCACGCAACTCGGCAACCCCAAGGGAAAGGGCGTGTGCTTCTCGTTCGACCGGGCGAGGACGCGGGCCGAGGCCGAGCTGCTCTACGCCGTGATGGAGTGGAACAACGGGGTCATGCGGCTGACCGAGTTCTCCGTCCCGAAGGGCCTTCCCCTGTGGGTCGGACGGGTCGATCCGGGCGACCGGCGCGCCGCGCTCGGCCACGCGTCGGGATCGCAGGTCTTCGTCGAGCGCGGCTATGTGAAGAGCGTCATCCCGGGCGCGACCACGACCCTGACGAACGACCTCGGCCCGAACCAGTTCGTGGTCAACGCTGCCCTCAACACCGCGAACCACTAGAGCGTCCGCCCTGTCTGGGACAGCGGCCTCACATTAGAGCCGTTTCGCCTTGCGTCGAACCGGCTCTCTTTTCCTGGTGATCATGTTTTCTTCACGTGAGCCGGATCCACCTCGCTCGAAAACACTCTAGGCGCAAAGATGCCCGATCTCCTGCTCGAACTCTTCTCCGAGGAAATCCCCGCCCGCATGCAGCGGCGCGCCGCGGAGGACCTGAAGAAGCTCGTCACCGATGCCCTCGTGGAGCGCGGCTTCCTCTACGAGGGCGCCAAGGCCTTCGCGACGCCGCGGCGGCTCGCCCTGCACGTCGCCGGCCTGCCGATCCGCGGCCAGGACGTGCGCGAGGAGCGAAAAGGACCGCGCGTCGGCGCGCCGGACGCCGCCGTGCAGGGCTTCCTCAAGAACGCGGGGCTGACCTCGCTCGATCAGGCCACGATCCAGAAGGACCCCAAGAAGGGCGAGTTCTACGTCGCCCTCATCGAGCGGCCCGGCCGCCCGACCCCGGAGGTGCTGGCCGAGATCCTGCCCGGCATCGTCCGCACGTTCCCGTGGCCGAAATCCATGCGCTGGGGCCCGGCCTCCGTCGAGGCGGGGAGTTTGCGCTGGGTGCGCCCGCTCCATTCGATCGTCTGCACCTTCGGCCCCGAGACCGAGGACCCGGAGGTCGTGCCGTTCGAGGTCGACGGCATCCGCTCCGGCGACACCACCCGGGGCCACCGCTTCCTGGCGCCGGCGGAATTCCGCGTGCGCCGCTTCGACGATTACGCCCCGGCCCTGGAGCGCGCCCGCGTGGTGCTCGATGCCGAGCGCCGCAAGGACATGATCGTCCACGACGCGCGGGATCTCGCCTTCGCGCAGGGGCTGGAACTCGTCGAGGACGAGGGGCTGCTCGACGAGGTCGCGGGCCTCGTGGAATGGCCCGTGGTGCTCATGGGTTCGTTCGACGAGAGCTTCCTCGCCATCCCGCCCGAGGTGATCCGCACCACGATCCGGGCGAACCAGAAGTGCTTCGTGCTGCGCAACCCGCAGGGGAACGGCCTCGCCAACCGCTTCATCCTGACCTCGAACCTCATCGCGAAGGACGGGGGCGAGGCGATCGTCGCGGGCAACGAGCGCGTGGTGCGCGCCCGGCTCTCGGACGCCAAGTTCTTCTGGGAGACCGACCAGAAGACGCGGCTCGAGGACCGGCTCGAGAAGCTGAAATCCATCGTGTTCCACGAGAAGCTCGGGACGCAGCACGAGCGGGTCGAGCGGATCGCGGCGCTCGCGCGCGAGCTTGCCCCGACAGTCGGCGCCGACCCGGAACTCGCGGAGCGCGCCGCCCGCCTCGCCAAGGCCGATCTCGTCACCGAGATGGTGGGCGAGTTCCCGGAATTGCAGGGCCTGATGGGGCGCTACTACGCGGCGCTCCAGGGCGAGAACCCCTCCGTCGCGGCCGCGATCGAGGAGCACTACAAGCCGCTCGGACCCTCCGACCGGGTGCCGACGGATCCGGTGTCGGTGTCGGTGGCGCTCGCCGACAAGATCGACACGCTGGTGGGCTTCTGGGCCATCGACGAGAAGCCGACGGGGAGCAAGGACCCGTATGCGCTGCGGCGGGCGGCGTTGGGGGTGATCAGGATTCTAAGCGAGAACAACCTTAAGCTGCCACTTTTCTGGGGTGTGGTGATAGTTGGGCGCCGCATTATGGCAGACATGCTGTCGCGCGTAGCTGCGCCTGTAGACGCGCGCCTTCGTGTCTTTGAGCGGACTGGCGATTTGAAACAAGACGGCCTGCTGAGCAGGCTTCTGGCTAACTCCGCCAAGGCATCAAGCCTAATGAGGTCACAAGAGAGCCTAACTGTACCTCCCCAGGATTGGGAGATCCAACGAACAACCGACCTCCTCTCCTTCTTCGCCGACCGCCTCAAAGTCTACCTACGCGACCAGGGTGCCCGGCACGACCTCATCGACGCCGTGTTCGCCCTCGAAGGTCAGGACGACCTCCTCATGATCGTCCGCCGGGTCGAGGCCCTGGGCTCGTTCCTCGAAACCGAGGACGGAAAAAACCTCCTCGCTGGCTACAAGCGCGCCGCCAACATCCTGCGCATCGAGGAGAAGAAGGACGGCACGGCGTATGCGGGCGAGCCGGACCTGACGATCATCCAGGATCAGGGGCTGATCGAGGAGAAGGCGCTCGTGGTCGCCCTGGCCCAGGTGCGCCCGGAGGCCGAGGCCGCCATCGCCGGGGAAGACTTCGCCGCCGCCATGCGTGCGCTCTCGCGCCTGCGCGCGCCGGTGGACGCGTTCTTCGACAAGGTCACGGTGAACGCCGAGGACCCGGCCCTGCGGGCAAACCGCCTCAAGCTCCTGAACGCCATCCGCGAGGCCACGCGCGCGGTCGCGGATTTCTCGCGGATCGAGGGGTGACGTCACTCACCGAGCAGGCGAACGGATATCGGGCGAACACCGAAGCGACGCGCTTCCCCTCAGGAGAGGGGAAGCGCGGGTGGGGTGTTCGCCGAAGGCGAGCCCTGGGCCCGGCCTTGCCGGATGCGCTTCGCGCAACACCCCACCCCGCGCGGCCTGCGCCGCGTCGCCCTCCCCTGAGGGGAGGGAGGAGGCCGGGATGCGAAGCCGAGCCGCGAGGCTCATCAACAAGGCGTCGCCCTCGGCGGGAGAGAGCCGGCCTTACGCCGCCAGCTTGGCAGCCCGTCCGTCCCCGCGGGCCACGCGGGTGAGGAGGTAGTCGACCTCCGCCTTCGCGGCGGCCGAGAGCGAGCCCGCGGGCTTGCGCTGGGCGTCGGACGCCAGGATGCCGCGGCGCATCATGACGTATTTGCGCACCGCCAGGCCGACCCCCTGCTGCTGCTCGTAGCGCACCAGCGGCAGGTGGGCGTCGAAGAGGTCGTGCGCGGCGTCGCGCTGGCCGGACTTCGACAGGCGCACCACGTCCACCAGCATGTCGGGGAAGGCGTAGCCCGTCATGGCGCCGTCGGCCCCGCGCTCCATCTCGAAATCGAGGAAGAGGCCGCCGTTGCCGGTGAGGATCGAGAGGGGACGCAAGGTGCCCTCCTTCTGGAAGCGGCGCAGGGCCGAGATCTTCTCCAGACCCGGCCAGTCCTCGTGCTTGAGCATCACGCAGGAGGGGTGGTCCATGACGATGCGGCGGATCACGGCCGGGGTCATGACTACGCTCAGGGTGAGCGGATAATCCTGGATCACGAAGGGGATGTCGGTGCCGATCGCCTCCACGGCCTGACTGTAGTAGGTCACGATCTGGTCGTCGGTGCGCAAGCTCGGCGGCGGCGCGATCATGACCCCGGCGGCGCCCGCATCCATGGTGGCGCGGGCGAGCGAGCGCATGGCCGCGAAGCCCGGGGCCGAGACCCCGACCACCACGGAGAGGCCCTTGGCGCGGCGGATCATGCGCGCGGCGATGTCCATCGCCTCCTGGTGCTCCAGCTTCGGGGCCTCGCCCATGATGCCGAGGACCGTGATCCCCGTCGCGCCGACCTCGATGTAGAAATCCGTCATCCGGTCGAGGGAGGTCTCGTCGATTCGGCCGTCCGGGAGGAAGGGGGTCGGGGCGATGGGGAAGACGCCTTGAGCGGTGGCATCGAGCATGATGGGCAAACTCCAGGGCTGGGCCGGAAAACCCTCCCTTAGCCCATCGCGAACGGCCTGGGGAGCACCGATCAGCCTGTCGGCGGCGCGCCGGCGCCGGAAGGCGGCCTCTTTCGGCGATTCCACGGCCGTGGCGCAGGCCCCGCACGCACTCGCCTGTGCGTGGCGTACGCCTTGTCGCAGGAAAAGGCTTGACGGGTCCGGCGCGCTGGTGAACTCAAGGGGTCCGCTCAGCGGTCGGGGAACTGCGCCGGGGACGGCAAGTTCACCTGACTGCGCAAGCACCCGTTCCGGGCTTCGCCGAGGGGGCACGCTTTCGGGGCATGCTTGGAGCACGCGAGACCGCGACAGAGCCTGGAGGAGTTCTATGGCCACCAAGTCCACCGAGAAGAAGTCCACGTCGAAGGCCGCTGCCAAGGGCGGCACCGGCACCGGCAAGCCGAACGCCCTCCAGCAGCCCCTGCAGCCCTCCAAGGAGCTCGCGGCCGTGGTCGGCTCGGCTCCCCTCGCGCGTGGCGAGGTGGTGAGCAAGATGTGGGACTACATCAAGAAGAACAACCTGCAGAACCCCGAGAACAAGCGCGAGATCCTCGCCGACGCCAAGCTCGAGCCCATCTTCGGCAAGAAGAAGGTGACGATGTTCGAGATGAACAAGCACCTCGCCCAACACCTGAAGTAAGCTCAAGACCCTGACGGATCCGACAACCGCCGGCCGGCCTCGCGCCGGGCGGCGGTTTTGCCGCGTCCTCGTGATGGGAATGCGGTCGGAACACCCACGGTGTCATCCCCGGCCGGAGGCGGCATGCCGCCGGAGGGGAAGGGGATCCAGCGATACGATGTTGCCGCGAAGCGGCTCCTTGTGGGGATTCTATCAGGTGCTGCTCCGCAGCAGCTTCCTTGCGCTGGATCTCCTTCCCCTGCGCCCTGACGGGCTCCGGCCGGGGATGACACGGCGGGTGTCACCAGCGCTGGAGAGGGCTCGGCCAGCCTGGCCTTGAGGCCCACCGCCCCCTACACCACGAACAGATCCACCGCCCTCAACCCCCGCTCCGCCAGACGCTCGGCGAGGAGCCGGCGGTGGCAGGTGGCCGGGTCGCGCTCGAAGCAGAGCAGGCAGACGGGCTGCGTGCGGGCGAGCGCCGTAAGTTCGTCGAGGGCGGCGCCGGCCGCCTCCGAGGGCAGGACCTCGTCGCAGTAGATCCGGCGCAACGTTTCGGCGTCGCCGGCCCGCGCCGCGTCGCGCCCGGCCTTCGGGGTGCCGAGGGCTATGTAATGGCGGTAACCCAGGCCCTCGCGCTCCAGGCTCTCGCGGAGCAGGCTCTTCGAGAAGCCGCGCTTGCGCGAGAACGCCACGGCGCGCACGTCAGCCAGCACCGCCACGCCCGCCGCTTTCAGCGCGGTGAGGAAGCGCTCCGGGTCGGCGCCTTCGTAACCGATGGTGAAGAGGTCGGGCATGGGCGATCCTGGCAGGGGAGGTGCCTCGGCCCCGCTCAGGATCGAAACACGCGCCGTCCTGGCGAGGCGGGGGACGTCCCTTCCGCCTCGCTCAAGAGCGCTCGGCCGTCAAGCTCCGGCGGTGGGGCGCCGCCGGCTCGGTTGGTCTTCTTCTGCTGCTGGCGCTTCTGGGCGCCGTTGCCGTCCCGGCGCTCGGGCTTCGGCGCGCTCCGGGCGTTGCTGCCGCCATGGCTCTCGCCCGGCACCGAGGCGGGATCCGTGTTGCCGATCGGATGGCCGCCGTTCTGGCTCGCCGTGGTGAAGCTCGCTCGCGGTCAGCGGTTCCGCTTGCCGGGAGACTCGATGCCCGCGCGGCCGCCTGCGCCCCGCGTCGCGCCGCTCGACCCGGTCTTCTCCAGGCCCTTCTGGTGGTCGTTGCCGGGCAGGGTGCGGGTGGTCGGCAGGGAATCGGGCTTCTGCCCGTCCTGCGGCGGCACCCGGCTCGTGCTGAGGCTGCTGTTGGCGAGGCTGTCGTCGTCGCTCATCCCGGGCTCCCGTCTCGCGTCCGTCCGGGTGAACCGCGGGGCTCGGCGGGATGTTCCAACGGCCCGGCTGCGCCGGAGCGCTGCTGCGCTCGCGGACCGGGGACGCGCCGTCGCGACGGGCGCTGCCATGCCGTGGCCGCGGTTGTGCGCACGGGGCCGCGCGGCTTAAGGTCGGCACGCCGCCCTTGCGCTTTCCGGAGTCTCCCGAGCATGTCCCGCATCGTCTACCTGAACGGATCCTTCGTGCCGTACGAGGAGGCCCGGGTCCCGATCATGGACCGCGGCTTCCTGTTCGCGGACGGGATCTACGAGGTCAGTGCGGTGCTGAACGGCCGCCTTGTGGACAACGAGGCGCATCTCGCCCGCCTCGACCGCTCGCTCGCCGAGATCCGCATCGCGAATCCCCATTCGGCCGCCGAGTGGACCCGGCTCGAGGAGGAACTGGTGCGCCGCAACGGGCTCACCGAAGGCCTCGTCTACATGCAGGTCACCCGCGGCGTCGCCGAGCGCGACTTCGCTTTCCCGAAGGATGTCGCCCCCACCGTGATGATGTTCACGCAGGTCAAGAACATCCTGCGCTCGCCCGCCGCGGAGACGGGCGTCGCCGTCGTGACGGTGCCGGACCTGCGCTGGAAGCGGCGCGACATCAAGTCGGTGGCCCTGCTCGCCCAGGTGCTCGCCAAGCAGGCGGCCGCGGAAGCGGGCGTGTTCGAGGCCTGGATGGTCGAGGACGGCTTCGTCACCGAGGGGAGCTCCTCGACGGCCTTCATCGTCACGGGGGAGGGGCGCATCGTCACGCGCCCGCTCTCGCAGGCCGTGCTCCCCGGGATCACCCGCCTCGCGGTGCTGCGCCTCGCCAAGGAGACCGGGCTGACCCTCGAGGAGCGGCTCTTCACCGTGGACGAGGCGCTCGGCGCCGCGGAAGCGTTCATCACCAGCGCGTCGAGCTTCGTGATGCCGGTGGTGGCGGTCGACGGCAAGCCGGTCGGCAGCGGCAAGGTCGGCCCGCACGCCCGCCGGCTCCGGGCGCTCTACCTCGACATGGCCGGCGCTCCCGCCAAGGCGGCCTGAACGCCGGCGGCACCGCGCCGAGCGGTCCCCTGCGGCCCGACCGGCGCGACCCGAGCAGGACCCGCGGCCTGCCGTCGCGATCCTGCACATCCCACCTGGGCCGGAACCGGCCCATGGCTCGTCCGTTGCCCTCGTGAGCGAAGGAGCGGACACCATGTTGCAGAACCGACCGTTGATCCTGGCGGCCGCCCTGGTCGCGGGCAGCCTCGCGACGGGAGCGCTGGCTCAAGGCTCGAGCCAATCGACGCAGCCGCCGTCCATGCCGCCCGTGCTGCCGTCGCCGCAGAACAATGCCACGATCCCGGAAAAAATCGCGCCGCAGGAGCCGTCGAGCACCGGCTCGACCGGCGAGAACCTGAGCGACAAGCTCCAGCGGAGCGACGGCGTGATCCGGCCGCCGAGCGGCATCGCGCCCGACATGTCGGCGCCGGCCCCGGTTCCGGATCCCGGCACCACCCCGGTGATCCGTCCGCCGTCCAGCCCCGGCGGTGCGGCCACGAACCCGGGCTAGAAACCGCCGTATCAGACGAAAACGCCGGGATTCCGCGGAATCCCGGCGTTTTCGCGCGTCAGATCGCGCGGATCGCCCCGCCGTCGACCCGGATCGACGAGCCCGTGATGTAGCTCGCCCGGTCGGACGCCAGGAAGCAGACGGTGTCGGCGAACTCGGCGACGCGGCCGTAGCGGCCCGCCGGGATGAGGGCGCGGGCGGCGGCGGCCACGTCCTCGATGCTCTTGCCCTGCGCCTTGGCGTTGGCGGCGTCGAGCTCGCCCGTACGGTCGGTCTCGATGCGGCCGGGCAGCACCAGGTTGACCGTGATCCCGTCCTTGGCGACCTCGGACGAGAGCGTCTTGGCCCAGCCGCGGATCGAGGAGCGGAGCGCGTTCGAGATCACGAGGTTCGGGATCGGCTGCTCCACGCCCATGGAGGCGACGACGAGGAGGCGGCCCCAGCCGCGCTCGCGCATGCCCGGCAGGACGAGGCCTGCGAGCTGGAACACCGGCACCACCATGGCCTCGAATTGCGGCGTCCATTCCTCGGGCTTGACCGCGAGGGCGGTGCGCGCCGGCGGACCGCCCGTGTTGGCGATCAGGATGTCGACGCCGCCCATGGCGTCGACGGCCGCCCGATGGATCGCGTCCACGTTGCCGGCGAGGTCGCCCGCATGGGTGTGGGCGCGGCCCGCGCCGCGGGCGTTGATGGCCTCGGCGGCGGCCTTCAGCCGGTCGCCGCTGCGGGCGGTGAGCATGACGTCCGCGCCCTCGGCCGCGAGGCTTTCCGCGATGCCGAGCCCGAGACCGCGGGAGGACGAGAGAACGAGGGCACGCCTGCCCTTGAGACCGAGATCCATGATGTGCTCCGCAAACGTGACGAGTCCGGCCGCTCGATAGCACCGCCTGCCGCGGCTCGGCAAACCCAGGCGGGCATCGGGACCGGGCCGTTGCGGTCCCGTCCGGCCCGAACCCGGTCAGGCCCGCACGGAGCGGCGGTCGCCCTGGGCCGTCCCCTCGGGGAGGCCGGCCTGCAGGAGCCGGTCGGCGAGCTCGTCGAGGCGGCGGCGCAGCTCGGCGTTGTCGGCCCGGATCCCCTCGTCGGCCGACCGGCCGCCGCTCCCGCCCCCGGCGAAGCGGGCGCGCGCGTCGGCGAGCTCCTGTTCCAGGCCTCGGATCCGCGCGGTCTGATCGTCGGCGGAGGCCCCGGGCGGGGCGCCCTCGGCGCCCGCCGCGAGGCGGGCGGTCAGGCCCTGGAGCTCCGCGCCCTGCTGATCCCGCTCGCGCTCCACCTCGCGCAGGCGCTGGTCGAGGGCGAGGCTGCGCTCCTGCTCGGCGAGCAGGTTGCGGGCGAGGTCGGCGAGGCGGCGCCGCTCGTCCGACAGCTCGCCCTGCCGGTCGGCGAGCGCCCGTTCGAGCTCGTCGCCGCGGACGGTCTGGGCGGTGAGCCGGGTGTCGAGGTCCGAGATCGTGATCCGCTTGGCGTCGAGGTCGCGCAGGGCCTCGGTGTGGCGGGCGTCGAGGTCCGCATAGGCCGCCTCGAGCGAGGCGAGCCGCTCCTGGGTGTGGGTGAGGTCGGCGCGGGTGGCGGAGAGCTGGTTGTGGGTGCGGTCGAGGTCGCTCCGGGTCGCGGAGAGCTCCTCGAGGGTCCGGCGATGGGCGTTCTCGACCGCCGCGAGGGTCTCGCGCGTCGTCGAGAGCGTGATCTTGGTGGCCGCGAACTCTTCCTCCACGCGCGCGAGCTGCTGCCGCGCGTCTGTGAGGTCGGTCTGCAGGGTCGAGATGTGCTGGTCGCGCTCGGTGAGCGTGGTCTCGAGCGCCTCGATCCGCACCGTGCGGCGGCCGAGCTCCTCCATGGACTGGGCCTTGGTGGCGAGCGCCTCCTCTGCCCTGCGCTCGATCCGCCGCTGCATCACCGCGAACTCGGCGCGCAGGTGGTCCTTCTCGGCGGTGAGCTCCGCGATCGAGAGCGGAAACAGCGCTTCGGCGCGCCGCTTCGCGAGCCGCTCGGCGCGGTTGTGGATCGCCGGGATCAGCAGGAGGCCGAAGAGGGCCACGACCACCGCTCCGAGGGCGGCGAACATCAGGTTTTCGATCACGCGGTCTGACACTCCAAGGGGCCGAGGCCGCGGCCGGGATCCGTCCGAGGGGGCGGACGGATCGGACGGCGCAACCGCGAGCGGCGCCGGCGGCGGGGCCGACGACGCACCCGCACCCTGACACGGGCCCGCCCGGCTTTCCAGAGTTGGGAAACGGACAGGCCGGGTTCTAGGGTTCCGGAGGGGAAGCGTCCAGCCCGGCGGGATGGCGGGGCGTCAGATCGATGGGGTGCGAGGCCGGCTCGGGCGTGACCCCGAGGCCGCCGGCTTCCCCTCCGAGCCGCACTCTTGGGACGATTCCGCGGCGGCTCGGGCGTCAGGTCGGCTGCGCCCTAGAAGGGGTTCCAGGTCGGCTCGGGCGTGAACTTGAGGTAGCCGACATTGACCCCGAGCCGGGCGCCGACGCCGGAGCGGATCGGGACCACCACCATGCCGTCCGCGGCCGCGGCCGTGACCCCGAACCCGCCGACGATGTAGGCCGATCCGTCGACGCCGCCGAAGCGCCGGTAGAGCGCCGCGGTGTCGGGAAGGTTGTAGACCAGCATCATGGTGCGCGCGCCCTCGCCGCCGAGGTCGAACCCGAACGAGGGTCCCTGCCAGAACACCTTCTGGGTGCCGCGGTTGCGGGTGAAGAGCTTGCCCTCGCCGTAGCGCAGGCCGCCGATCACCGCGCCGGAGGCCTCCTGGCCGAGGATGTAGCCGTTCGGCTCGCCCCAGCGCCGCACCGCCTCCTCGAGGGCGGTCGCCAGCCCCCGGGACACGGTGCCGAAGAACTCGTGACCCGACTGGACGAGTTCGCCCGCACGGAACGGACGCGGCGCGCCCGGGCTGGCATAGGCCGGCTGCACCTCCGCCCCCTGGATCGTCTGGGCCGCGGCCGGGACGGGGAGGGCGCCGAGGGCAAGGGCGAGAGCGGCAGCGGCGACGGCATTGCGAGAGCACATGGAAGCCTCCTCGGGAACGCGGCACGGACGGAGCATCGGCTTCGCGGCCACGCTCCCGCCGTTCCATGCCCCCTCGATCGGGGCGGAAATCGGGACGGAGGCCCGGAGCCGTGCGACTGTAGATCCGTCATGCTTAACAAACCCCAACCGGCGCTCGAACGGGAAGACCGGCGGTTTGTGCCCTTTTGCCGCTGGCCCCTTCCGGAGGCGCGTGGCTTTCCAACTGCCGCAAGGCCGGCTATCCGGGATCATTCCCGTCCCGCTTCGGGGCGCTCGCGGGGCCATGCGGCCCGCTGCCGCCGAACCGGACCCTGCCTGCCCGGAGCCCTCATGGCCACGCCGCTCACCCTCGACTCGCTCGACCTCGCCGCCCTGCTGTGCTCGCGGGTGTGCCACGACGTCATCTCGCCGGTCGGCGCGATCGTGAACGGCCTCGAAGTGCTCGAGGACGACAACGACGCCTCCATGCGCGAATTCGCGCTCGACCTCATCCGCAAGAGCGCCCGCCAGGCGTCCGCTCGGCTGCAATTCGCCCGTATCGCCTTCGGGGCCGCGGGCTCGGCGGGGGCCTCGATCGATCTCGGCGACGCCGAGCAGGTCGCGCGCGGGATGTACCAGGACGACAAGGTTCAGTTCTCCTGGAGCGGTCCCCGCGCGCTCTTCCCGAAGAACCGCGTGAAGCTGCTCCTCAACCTCGTGGTGATCGCGGTGAACGCGGTGCCGCGCGGCGGCGCGGTGTCGGTCACCGTCACTGGCGAAGCCGAGAACCCGGAATTCGTGCTGAAGTCGAAGGGTCTCAACGCGCGCATCCCGCCGCATGCCGAGGGGCTGCTCGCGGGCACGCCGGAGAGCGGCTCGGTCGACGCGCACGGCATCCAGGCCTTCTATGCCGGCATGGTGGCGCGCGCCGCCGGCATGCAGGTCGCGATGACGATCGAGGGCGACGAGGTGACGACGCGGGCGGTCGTGGCCGCGCCGGCGGAGAGCGCGGACGCTCCGGTCTAGGAGCGCGCGCGCGCCTTCGCGGCCGGCGCCTTAGCGGCCGCGCCGCGGCCCGTGACCGCCTTCTTCCGGGTCCCGTCGATGGGCCTCCGTCCGGGGCGGTCGGAGAGAGCCTCTTTCAAGGTCTCGTTGATGCGCGTCTGCCATCCGGCTCCGCCGGCCTTGAAGGCGTCGACGATGTCGGGATCGAGGCGCAAGGTCACTGCCACTTTGGGCCGCGCCTTCCCGGGCCCGCGCTGCCCGGGCCGGCGCCTCGTCAGCGCCTCGTAGAGGGCGGGGGGCAGCACCTCGTGCGCGGGGCGCAGCGCGGCCAACTGCTCGTTGGTGAGTTCGGGATTGTCCGAGACCTCTTCCCAATCCTCCTTCGTATAGTGCGGGTTCGGCTGATAGTCGGCCGGCTTCCTAGAGTTCCTCATAGGCTCTCCTTTCCCGTGGGCCGGCGAGACGAAGGCTGACGAGCGACAGCGCCTCCGAGCCGAGAGGCGACACGATGGCGACCACAACAGTCCTGCCATACAGCATGCCGACCAACTGGAACCGTGCACGACCGGTGCGACTCGGCCTAGCCGGAAGCGCCACAAAACGGTCGAAGCTGAAGCCCGATTCGAACTCAGAAAAGTCAAGCCCGTGCTTGTCGAGATTGGCGACGCGCTTCGGCTCGTCCCAGACGATGTTCACGAGCTTTTTGTAGCTTCAAAAAGCGGCCGGGTCAAATGTGGGTCCCGACACGCAAAAAGCCCCGCGGCGGGGCGGGGCTTTTCGGGACCGGGGCAGGGGAGGGGCGCGTCAGACGGCGACGCGCTCCTCGGTCTCGGCGGGCTCGCGCAGCACGTAGCCGCGGCCCCAGACGGTCTCGATGTAGTTCTTGCCCTGGCTGGCGTTGGCGAGCTTCTTGCGCAGCTTGCAGATGAACACGTCGATGATCTTGAGCTCGGGCTCGTCCATGCCGCCGTAGAGATGGTTGAGGAACATCTCCTTGGTGAGCGTCGTGCCCTTGCGGAGCGAGAGCAGCTCCAGCATCTGGTATTCCTTGCCGGTGAGGTGCACGCGGGCGCCGCCGACCTCGACAGTCTTGGTGTCGAGATTGACGAGGAGGTCGCCGGTGGTGATCACCGACTGCGCGTGCCCCTTCGAGCGACGCACGATCGCCTGGATGCGCGCGACGAGCTCGTCCTTGTGAAAGGGCTTGGTGAGGTAGTCGTCGGCGCCGAAGCCGAGACCCTTCACCTTGTCCTCGATGCCCGCCATGCCGGAGAGGATGAGGATCGGCGTCTTCACCTTCGCGACGCGCAAGGTGCGCAGCACCTCGTAGCCCGACATGTCGGGCAGGTTCAGGTCGAGAAGGATGATGTCGTAGTCGTAGAGCTTGCCGAGGTCGATGCCCTCTTCGCCGAGATCCGTCGTGTAGACGTTGAAGTTCTCGGACTTGAGCATCAGCTCGATCGATTGCGCCGTTGCGCTGTCGTCCTCGATCAGAAGTACGCGCATGTGTGGTCCCCAGCCTAGCCCCTGGACATCAGGGCAGCAGAAAGCCGCCCATTCGCCACCGGCCCTGTGACGAACGTCCTGTTCGATCCGACTCGCAACGCTAATGACGAATGGTTAACAAACCCTGATTCACACGCGCAAGCGCTCTCGGCCGAAACCTCGGGCCTCAGGCATAAATAGTTGCTGCGACAGGGATTCGAGACCATTTCGACGGCTCGCGCTGCAGATGAAGAAACCCGTGTAAGCGACTCTCGCGACTCGCACTAGGCGCAGGCCCCATGACGCGGCCCGCACCCCTGGACGGCTCATTGTTAACGAGCCGGGTAAACGAAAGGTTGACGGCATCGACGGTGCGTGCCGTTGCCGGCGCGACGCTGCGTCGAAGGCCGCGCGCGAGCGCTCCGCCGCGCGCCGAAACGGGTGCGCGGCCGATGCGTCCGCGGCGGCGTTCCCTTCGGATTGATGCGGAAAAGTCACACTGGTGCACGACCGCATCGCGGCCGCCCGCGCTGTAAGGAAGCACTAACCGCCGTCGGGGAAGGTCGCGTCATGCCCGGCGACGTCCTGAGCCCGTCGCACGGCGCACGAGTATCAGCGACGTGTGGAGTATCAGTCGATGAAGTCGCGGGACACGATCGTCCGCCTCAAGCGGTTCCAGGTCGAGGAGAAGCGCCGGCGGGTGGCTCAGATCGAGATGATGATGGCCGATTTCAATCGCATCGCGGCCGAGCTCGACCGGGAGATCGCCCACGAGGAGCAGAAGTCGGGGATCTCGGATCCGCAGCACTTCGCCTATTCGACCTATGCGCGCGCGGCGTCGCAGCGGCGCGACAACCTCCGTCGCTCGGCCGAGGACCTCACCGCGCAGCTCGACGAGGCGAAGGCGGATCTCGGCGAGGCGTTCGAAGAGCTGCGCAAGGCCGAGAGCCTGGAAGACCGCGAGCGCGCGAGCGAGCGCGCCGCCGAGGCCCTGCGCGACGGCGTGATGGCATCGCACGGCGGCGCACGGTCCCTGCGCGCCTCGGCCTGAGCGGGGCCGCGCGACGCGGGCCTTGCACGCCCCCGGTCAGCGCGGGCGGCGGGCCCGCGCCGACGTGCGGAGCGGCGGCGGCGCATCGCCGATCACGGGAACCTGCGGCGCCGCCCCGCGCGGCACGCGCCCCGTCAGCCGCGGATCGTCCGCGACCTCGATGGCGCGCTTCGTGGGCACGAAGCCGGAGCGGAGATAGAAGGGCAGCGCCGCCGGGTGATCGAGCGAGCAGGTGTGGAGCATGAAGCGCGCCACCGGCCTCGCGAACGCCCGGCGGATCGCCCGGTCCATCAGGTGCCGCCCGGCGCCCGTGCCGACCCGCTCGGGCACCACGCCGAAATATTGCAGCTCGCACTCGCCGCTCCTGCGGAAATCGAGCTCCACGAGTCCGATGTCGCCGCCCGCATCCTGCAGGGCATAGGCCTCCACGTCCGGATGGCCCAGGATCGCGGCGAGCTGCGCCTCCGGCATCGCGAGCCGGCTGAACCAGAGCCAGGGCTCGCCGACCCGCCGGAACAGCGCGCGGTAGCGCGGGATGTCGCGATCGATCCGCACGAGGCGCCAGGCGGGATCCTTCGGGCGCGCCTTGAGACGCGGACGCCGGGTCATCTCGAGATAGGTCACGACCGTCGCGATCTTGCCCGGGGGCAGGTCGGTGTAGCCGTTGAGGTTGAGGGCGATGGATCTCATGGCGGGTCGGGCGCGCCGCTTCGGCCGAGGCGTGGTGTCGGACCCTGCGCCGGGGCAGCAGGGCATCGGGTCCGCCGCGGGCTGCGCGGACGGGACGGGCCGCATCGTTGCGGATCCGGAGCGCCCTGTCCACGTTCCGTGAACCGGGCGCTTCGCGCCGACGGCCGCCGAACGGACCTTTCGAGGAGGACAGCCGATGCCCGACAGACCGCGCCTGCGGGTGGTCGAGGCGGACAGCCGCGACGGGATCCGCATCGCGACCCGGCGGATCGCGGCGGAGGGCCGCGCGCCTGCCCTCGAAATCGTCGAGGCGCGCCCGGCGGGTCCGACCTCCGGCGCCCCGGTCCTCTTCGTCCATGGCGCCTTCGGGGGCGCCTGGATGTGGCGGGAGGTTTTCCTGCCGCATCTCGCGCGCCGGGGCCGGCACGCGGCGGCGGTGAGCCTGCGGGCGCATGGGGGCAGCGGCGGCTACGAAGCCCTCCAGACCTGGGGCCTGGGCGATTTCGTGGAGGACGTGCGCCGGGCGCACGCCGCCATGCCCGCGATCCCGATCCTCGTCGGCCACTCCCTCGGCGGGCTCCTCCTGCAGATGCTGGTCGGCCGCCTGTCGATGCGGGCCATCGTGCTCCTCGCCTCGCTCCCGCCCGAGGGTCTGTTCTTCGACGGGCCGCGCCTCGCCGTCACGGACCCGCAGATCTGGAGCGAGGCCTATTTCGGCTCCGTCTCGGGCGCGAAGCTGCCGGTCGAGGCCGCCGGCTATCAGATCCTGTTCTCGGAAGGGCTGCCGCCCGCGCAGGTCGCGGCCCATGCGGCCCGCATGGTGCCGGAATCGCCGCGCGCGCTCCTCGAGGCACATGCGCCCGGCCCGATCGTTCCCGCGATCCTGCACGGGATCCCGACCCTCGTGGTCAGCGGCGACAACGACCGCCTGGTCTGGCGCCCCTCCGCGATCCGCACCGCCCTCTACCATGGGGGGCTCTACCGCATGGCGCCCGACATGGGCCATTTCCTCCAGCTCGACGTCGGGGCCGAGGAGGTGGCGCGGACGGTGCTCGACTGGATCGAGACGCTGCCCTGACTGCCGCGCCGGGCGCGGCCTTCCGCTTTCGAGCTTCGGAAGGGCGGCCCGGCCTGCTTCGCCGAAAGACGGGTGCTTGGGGCGCCCTGCCGCGCCGCCCGGCCCTTGCGGGCCAAGGCCTTGTCGGGCAGACAGGATCGCAAGGGAGGAGCCGGCCGTTTCATGAAGCATGTGCGTGAGTTCGTATGGCCCGCGATCGGGCTCCTGGCGGTCGTGGTGTCGGGGTGGCTCCTCTTCCACGAGCTCAGGGGGATCTCCTTCGGCCTGCTCTGGGCGAGCCTGACCTCGATCCCGCCGTACCGCTACGCGCTCGCCGCCCTCTCGACCCTGTTCGCCTATGCGGCGCTCGCCTGGTACGACCGCATCGCGCTCCTGCATCTCGGGGTGAACCACATCTCGTGGTTCTTCGTGTCGGTGACCTCGTTCACGACCTATGCGCTCTCCCACAACATCGGCGCCTCGGTGTTCTCCGGGGCGCTGGTGCGCTACCGGGCCTACAGCTCCAAGGGCCTGAGCGCGCCGCAGATCGCGGTCCTGGTCGCCCTCTGCTCCTTCACCTTCGGGCTCGGCACCATTCTCCTGAGCGGCGTCGTGCTCACGATCGACCCGACCCTGCTCCAGCGCCTGGAAGGTCTGCTGCCCGAGGCGCTCACCAACCCCACGACCGCCCGCGTGATCGGGCTCGTGATGCTCGGCTTCGTGGTGCTCTACGCGGCCGGGTCGCTGCTCCACATGCGCCCGCTGGTGATCCGCAAGTTCAAGCTCGAATACCCCCGGCCGGCCGTGATGGTGCGCCAGCTCATCGCGGCGCCGCTGGAGCTGCTCGGCGCCGCCGGCATCATCTACTTCGCCCTGCCTGCGGGGCTGGAGCCGAGCTTCACGGTGGTGCTCGCGGTCTTCCTGGCCTCGTTCTCGGCGGCGCTCGTGAGCCATGCGCCCGGCGGCCTCGGCGTGTTCGAGCTCGTGTTCATCACCGCCATGCCGGACATCCCGAAATCGGACGTGCTCGCGGCCCTCATCATCTTCCGCCTGTTCTACCTCCTCATTCCCTTCGCGGCCTCGATCGGGGTCGTGCTGCTGTTCGAGCGCGCCCGCCTCGCGCAGGCCTGGCGCGACCGGGTCAACGCGCCGACGCCTCCCGCGCCGCTCGGCTGACGGGGCGCCCATGCGCGCGCCCTCGCGCCTCCCCTGGGCGGGCCTGCGCATCTCCGGGCGGCGGCTGGCCTTCGGCCTCTCGACCCTCCTCGGCGGGCCGGCGCGCGGCTTCTTCATCCCGTACCGCTACGCCGAAGGGGCCGCGCCCGCCGATTATCCGGCGCTGCGGCCGCTGTTCGACGCCGCCCTGCCGCGCATGGAGGCCGTGCTCGCGGCGATCGAGGCGCATGCGGGGGAACTGAGGGCGATCGCCCGCGGCTCCGGGCCGGCCCGCTTCGACCAGAGCTGGTTTCCCCGCTTCGACGCGGCGGCGGCCTACGCGATCGTGCGGCGGGAACGGCCGCGGCGGATCGTCGAGATCGGCTCCGGCCATTCGACCCGCTTCCTCGCGCGGGCGGTCGCCGACGGGGGGCTCGACACGCAGATCACCTGCATCGATCCCGCCCCGCGCGCAACGCTTCAGGCGCTCGCGGTGCGCCATGTGCCGGCGCTGCTCGCCGACGCAGACCCGTCCGTGTTCGAGGCGCTCGGGCCCGGCGACATCCTGTTCATCGATTCAAGCCACATCGCCATGCCGGGCACGGATGTGGACCGCCTCTTTCTCGACGTGCTGCCCCGGCTCGGCACGGGCGTCCTGGTCCACGTGCACGACGTGACCCTGCCCGATGCCTATCCCGGCGCCTGGGGCTGGCGCGGCTACAACGAGCAGCTTCTCGTCGGTGCGCTGATCCAGGGCGGGGCCTACGAGATCCTGTTCGCGAGCCACATGGCTTCACGCCGCCCGGGCTGGACCCGGCAAGGGATCCTTGCCGAGCTTCCGCTTCCGGTGGGGGCGCTCGAGACGAGCCTGTGGCTGCGCAAGAGGGCAGGGGCCGCGGCCGCCGGGGCGGGCTGACGCGGCCGGGCCGTCCGCGACTGGCGGTCGTGCCGGATCCGCGTGGTGCGCAGTCCGGCCGCTCCCGGCGGTCATGGCGGATCGGCGTGGTGCGCCGACCGTCTATTGGCGGTAGTGCTGGATCCGCGTGGTGCGCAGGCCCGCGAGCCCGTGCTGGTCGATGGACGACTGCCAGCTCAGGAATTCCTCCGTGGTCAGCGTGTAGCGCTGACACGCCTCCTCGAGGCTGAGGAGCCCGCCGCGGACGGCGGCGACCACCTCGGCCTTGCGCCGGATGACCCAGCGGCGGGTGTTGGAGGGGGGAAGATCGGCAATCGTCAACGGACTGCCATCGGGCCCGATGACATACTTGACCCTCGGGCGGTGGGGCTCGGCCATGGTTACGCTCACACACTCAGAACTGACCTATGGTTGGGAAAGCTAGAGCGTGCCGCTTAAAGTTTTCCTAAGCGGGGCAAGGCTTTTGCCGCCCCCCTGACGGGCCGGTCCCGCCCCGCCGCCGGCTCGCGCGACTCGTACCGGTGGAGCACGGCCCGCTCCGGCCGCGGCCCTGGAAGATCGGCGCCGCAATCGCTATACAGGGGCTTGGCCCCTCCCGTGCGCCGCCTTGAACGGCGCGTCTGGATGGAACGATGCTCAATTCTCTCGATCTTCCTGCCGACCCCGCCGCGACGCGGGTCGTCGCCGCCATGTCGGGCGGCGTGGATTCCTCCGTGGTCGCGGCCCTCCTGAAGCGGGAGGGCTACGACGTGGTCGGCATCACGCTCCAGCTCTACGACCACGGCGCCGCCGTGCACCGGAAGGGTGCCTGCTGCGCCGGGCAGGACATCCACGACGCCCGCCGGGTCGCGGAGACGATCGGCATCCCGCATTACGTGCTCGACTACGAGGAGCGCTTCCGCGAGGCGGTGATCGACCGCTTCGCCCAGAGCTACGTCGACGGCGAGACGCCGATCCCCTGCGTCGAGTGCAACCGCTCGATCAAGTTCCGCGATCTCCTCACGACCGCCCGGGACCTCGGCGCCGACGCGCTCGCGACCGGCCACTACGTGGCGAGCCGGCGCCTGCCGGACGGCCGCCGGGCGCTCTACCGGGCCGCCGACCCGGCCCGGGACCAGAGCTACTTCCTCTACGCCACCACGCCCGCCCAGCTCGACCTGCTGCGCTTTCCGCTGGGCGAGCTCCCGAAGGACGAGACCCGTGCGCTGGCGCGCGAACTCGGCCTCGGCGTCGCCGACAAGGCCGACAGCCAGGACATCTGCTTCGTGCCGCAAGGGCGCTACAGCGACCTCGTCGAGCGCCTGAAGCCCGGCGCCGTGCAGGGCGGCGAGATCGTCCACGTGGACGGCCGGGTGCTCGGGCGGCACGAAGGCATCATCCACTACACGGTCGGCCAGCGCCGAGGCCTCGGGCTGTCGGTCGGCGAGCCGCTCTACGTGGTGCGCCTCGATGCGGCCGCCGCCCGCGTGGTGGTCGGCCCGCGGGAAGCGCTCGCGACCCGCACGATCCGGATCACCGACGTGAACTGGCTCGGCGACCGCGCCCCGCAGGCGATCGGGGCCGACGGGATCGAGGTGGCGGTGCGGGTGCGCTCGACCCGGGCGCCGGCCCCCGCGATCCTGCGCTTCGCGGGCGATGGTCCGGCTCCATCCGCCGAGGTCGAGCTGCTCTCGCCGGAGGACGGCGTGTCGCCCGGCCAGGCCTGCGTGATCTACGACAGCGATGCGCCCCGCGCGCGCGTCCTCGGCGGGGGCACCATCGCCCGGGCCGAGGCGGCGGCCTCCCGGGCGGCCTGACCGCGGGACCCGCGAGAGCGGAGCCTTGCCGCGCCTCGCCCGCGAGGGGCGCCGGTGAGGGCCGAGAGGACTTGCGCCGCGCGGGCCGCTCGTGCACAGGGCAGAGGCGCGGACCGGCTTCCCAGCCCCTCGCGAAGCTGACACATTCCGCCGGCGCCCCGGCCGCTCCGGCCGGCCGCGCCCGATCCACAGGACCCGCATGACCGACGGCGCGACCACGGCCCTGATGCGCAAGGCCTATGCCCGCTGGGCCCCCGTCTACGACATCGTCTACGACAAGCTCACCGAACCCGCCGCCCGCGCCGCGGTCGCGGCCGCCATGGCCTGCGGGCCGAAGGTGCTCGAGGCCGGCGTCGGCACGGGCCTCGCGCTCGGCTACTACCCGACCCACGCGGAGGTCCACGGGGTCGACCTCTCCGAGGACATGCTGCGCCGGGCGCAGGGCAAGGTGAACCAGCGGGGCTTGAGCCACGTGAAGAGCCTGCGGGTCATGGACGTGACCCGCCTGGACTTCCCTGACGCCACCTTCGACGCCGTGACGGCCCAGTTCCTCATCACCCTCGTGCCGGATCCGGAGCGGGCCCTCGACGAGTTCGCGCGCGTGCTGCGGCCGGGCGGGGAGATCATCCTGGTCAACCATTTCGGCCAGGCCGGCGGCCCGCTGGCCCGCGCCGAGGAACTCGCCGCTCCGCTCGTGAAGCGGATCGGCTGGAGCTCCGACTTCAAGGCGTCCCGCATCGAGGGCTGGGCACGCCGCAACGGCGCGGTCGAGGTGGTCGATCTCAAGCCGGTCTTCCCGGCCGGCTTCTTCAAGCTGATGCGCGTCCGCAAGCGCCCCGCCTGATCCCCTGTCCCGGCGAGCCGGACCCGTCGCCACGACGGCCGGCGTCCCGGCCCGTGGGTCCCGGTCGTCGGGGTGTCGTACGAGCCGGGCCAGGCCGGTCCTTCCGCCGGCGTGCGGCGGCCGCGGGCGCCCGGTCTGAACGGGCTCCGCAGAGACGTCCCCGCCGCACCCGTCGCGGCCGAACGGGTTCCTTGACACTCCGGCGGCAGGTTCCCTATATCGCGCTCACGAACGCGGCCCGACCCGCCGCGGCCCCTGGGGCGGAGTAGCTCAGTTGGTCAGAGCAGAGGAATCATAATCCTTGTGTCGGGGGTTCAAATCCCTCCTCCGCTACCAATATTTCGGCCCGCTAGGTCAATGACTTAGCGGGTTTTTCGTAGCTCGGGACCGCTCCGATTCGTGTTGCGGCGCCGGACGACACGGTTCTATGGTTTCGATGAGTTGCGACGGGGCCGCGGAGGCTCCACGCCACGCGGGTGCAACACGGAGGACTGTCGGCTCGTGGCTGATCAGGACCCGCATACCGAAGGTCTGCTGCGGACCGTCGCAGCCCTTCGCGCCGAGAACGAAGCACTCCGTGAACGGGACGGGCAAGCCCATGGCAGGATCGGCGAGCTGCGTGCCGCGATCCTGGAGGCTGCCCTCGATTGCATCGTCACGATCACGCGCGACAGCCGGGTCGTCGAGTGGAACGAGGCGGCGGAGCGGACCTTCGGCTACAGCCGCGACGCGGCGCTCGGGCAGGATATCGCCTGCCTGATCATTCCCCCGGAGTACCGGCAGAACCACTATCGCGGCATGGCCCGCTTCCTCGCGACCGGGGAGGGGCCCGTGGTCCGGCAGCGGATCGAGCTGGAAGCCCTCCGGGCCGATGGATCCCGCTTCCCCGTGGAGCTTGCCATATCGCCCCTGCCGATCGGAGGGGAGCCGCACTTCACGGCCTACATCCGCGACATTTCCGAGCAGAAGCGTTGGCAGGCGCTGCTTCGGGAGCGCGAACAGCGCCTCCAGGCGACCTACGAGGGGGCCTTTGCGGGAATCGCCGAGGTCGACGCGGACGGACGTTTCCTTCGGGTGAACGAGGAGATCTGTTCGATCACCGGTTACGCGCGCGAAGAACTCCTGACCATGCGCTTCCGCGACCTGACGGCGCTGGAGGACCTCTGGCAGGACCTGGAATTGTTCAACCGGCAGATGGCTGGAGAGCTGGCCACCTACCGGCTCGAGAAACGCTTCGTCCACAAGGAGGGGCACTGGGTCTGGGTCGACCTTTCGGCCTCCCGCGTGGACGACGAGCACGGACGGCCGCTCTACGGCGTGCGCGTCCTCAGGGACATCACGGATCGAAAACGGGCCGAGGAGCAGATCCGCTTCCAGGCTCACCTGCTCGATTCGGTGGAGGAGGCCGTCATGGCGACCGACCTCCAGGGACACGTCGTCTTCTGGAACCGGTTCGCGGAGCATCTTTACGGCTGGACGGCCGAGGAAGCGCTGGGGCGCCACGTGCTCGACCTCACGTCGGGCTCGGATCGGACCAAGGCGCAGGCCACCATGGCGCATCTGGCTCGGGGCGGCAGTTGGTCCGGCGAGTTCACCGGACGCCGGCGCGACGGGTCGACCTTCCCGGGCTACGTCAGAGACGCCCCCGTCCACAACGACAAGGGGGACCTCATCGGGATCGTCGGCATCTCCTACGATATCGCGCCGCGCAAGGAATGGGAGGAGCGCCAGAAGCTCCTCGTCAACGAGCTGAACCACCGGGTGAAGAACACCCTCGCCACGGTGCAGTCCATCGTCGCCCAGACCCTGCGGAACGCCCAATCGACCAGCCAGGCCGGGGAGGATCTGGAGATCCGACTGCTCGCGCTCTCGCGAACCCATGACGTGCTCACGCGGGAAAGCTGGGAGCGCGCCGACCTCGGCGATATCGTCGGCATCGCCGTCGAGCCCTACCGCAGCCGCGGCGAGCACCGCGTCACGACGAGCGGGCCGGCCGTGACCCTCCCGCCGGGCCTCGCGCTGGCCTTGGCCATGGCGCTCCAAGAGCTCGCCACCAATGCGGCGAAGTACGGTGCATTGTCCAACGAGGGCGGGCACATCAGCGTGGCATGGGAGATCCCGGATGGGGCTGCCCGCATGCTGGAGCTGGAATGGACCGAGAGCGGCGGGCCGCCGGTCGTCGCGCCGACCCGGAAAGGCTTCGGCACGCGCTTGATCGAGCGCAGCCTGGCAGCGGAGATCGAAGGGGAGGCCAGCCTGGTCTACCACCCGTCCGGCCTCAGGTGCCGCATCAGGGCTCCGCTCCCTGTCGAAGGCCCGGCCGCGTGAGCCGCCGGGCCGACCCCGAGGAATGAGAGAGGTCCGGAGGCGCTGCGATTCAGGGGCCACGAGCACGTCCTTGCGAACCTCGCGCGCCGCGCCTCAGATTCCCATGACGGGTTCCGCCGACCGGAGGCGTTCGATGCGTTGCATCGATCTAGCTTCGTAAGGCGTGCCCTACCATGGGCGAGGTCCTGCGCCGCCTCGGCGCCATCCATCCCCACTGCCGGGCGAGCCGATCAGCCTCGGCCTCGAATGCACATCCGGATGTCGGGCGCCGCATGTCCCGTCATCGCACCTCGCCCGGCTGTGCGTGAAACCGGCGGCAGACCGATGCGGAAACCGGCCGCGTCCGGCGGCCACGTCATGGTAAACACGCGAGAGGAGCCAAGCCTCGTTCGTTAAGCTTGAAAACGGGCAGGATTCGACTCTTCGCTTCGCGTCGCTACCCTGATCGGGCACAAGTTCAGGGAGCCTCGGGTCGCATGTTGATCTCAGTCAAATCTATCGGCCTCGCTTCTGCGGCCGCACTCTTCGGCGTGGCGTGCGCCGCGTCTTCCGCGCAAGCCGGCGGGCCGTGGCCCTACGGCCATGGATACGGATATGGCTACGGGTACGGCGCTCCGGCGTCGGCCGGTGTCGCGGTGAGCGCGCCGGGCTTTGCCGCCGCGGCCGCCGTCAGCGCTCCCGTCCCCGCGGCTCCGTCCTATGGCTATGCCGCCCCGCCGGCCTACGGCTATCCGGTTCCCGCCACCATGCCTCCCGGGACCTACATCGTCGTGCCGGGCTACGCCCAGGCGCCCGTCGCGCCGGTGATGCCCGCCTACGGCGTCGGCTACCCGGCCGTCCCTTACTAGGGCGCTTGCGCGAGGGGATCCGGCTCCCGTCAGGACCCCGCAGGAACAGGAGCCGATTCGACGCAAGGCGAAACGGCTCGCGGGATCCCCTCCGAGCGGCTCAAGCGCCCCGGCGGCCTCGGGCCCCGGGGCGTTGCCGTCGGACAAGGGGTTGCGGGTCCGATCAGGGGCATGCCGGCGTCGGGTCGCTTGTCGCGAAAGGAGCCCGTTCGGGCGCCGCGGCCGCGTCCCTTCGCACCCGCTTCGGCGGCTATGCGGCGCGGCTGCGCTTCTCCCGGGAGAGGCTCGTCGCGAGACGGCGCGTATCCCGGTGGAACACGTAGAACCCCTGCATGGCGCAGGAGAAGCGCGCGGCGCCCTCGTCGAATCCGATCGGGCGCTCGCCATGCTCCTCGAGCACTTTCAGGGCGATCCAGTCCTCGTCGAGGAAGGCCGGCAGCTCGTCGCCGTCCCGCACTGCGCACAGCAGATCGGGACGGGACCAGTGCTGGAAGATCAGGTATGAACCGGCAGAGGACCGCGGAAGGATGGACATGTCTCCCTCGGTTCAGGCGCCGAGCAATGACGTAACGTTACGCTTAAAATTGTATCGAATGCAAGGGGTGCCGGCTCGCGCCGATGCGCTGTCCCGCCGCGGCGGGCAGGCGCCCCTGCGGCTCGCGGATCGCCGACGCGCCGGGACACCGCCCCGGACCGTCGAATCGGGCGGCTCGCGCGAGCAACACAGCCGGGGCCGCCCCGCGACGAGAGGCGAGGTGGATCGATCACGGCGTTTCGCCTATCGAGATCACCTCGAGCCGGCCACGGCCGACGACGCGGTTTCAGGTCCCCGATATGGCAGCCCTTGCCCGATTGAGCTTCTCGCTGCTTCGCCATGGCGCCTCCGGTGTTGCGGCGGCCGGCATCCTCCTCGCGAACGGCGCCGCCATGGCGCAGTCGGGGCGCGTCCTGACCTATGCGACGCAGCACACCTGCTCGGTCGGGGGCGTCCTCTCCCTGGAGGAGTGCCAGCGCGCCTTCCGCAACGCGACAGCCGAATTCGACGAGAAGGCACCCCGCTTCGCCAAGCGCGCCGAATGCGAGGCTCATTTCCAGCGCTGCATGGTCGGCTACTCCGGAAGCGGGCTCGACCGGCGCGGCGTCTACTTCCTGCCGCAGATGCGGGGCGTGCGCGTCGTGATCAATCTGCGCGACAGGACCGTCGTTCCCCTCCCGCAGGTGGAGCATCCCGCAATCGCCTTCGCGGCCCGCACGCTCCTGAGGGCGGACGAGGGACAATCGAGCCAGCGCCGGACGGAGGCCCAGGCGCGTTGGGACCGGCGGGACGAGGCGCCGGCGGACGACGCGGCCGGCGTCCCTGTCGACGTCGAGGCCGATCCCGCGCCCGCGAAGCCGGGCGAGATCACGAGCTGGCCCATTCCGGCCCACCGCCGCCCGAAGCTGATCGAGAGCCCATGAGCGCTCCGGACCGGCCGGGACTGAAGATCCGTGCGAGCAAAGGAACGCCCTTCGACCAAGGTCTAATCCCACCGGGAATGCGAGGAACGGTGGACGGAAGGGTCGAGCCGGGCCGGCGCAGGTTGGCATTAACGGCTCCTGCGATAAAGGTGTGGATTGACCTGGGGGGCGAACCACCCTTTAGGTCAAGGAAACGGGTAACTTGCGTGACGACGGGCAACTGCGGAACATTGCGGGAGCCGAAAGGGCATCCATGAATCTCTGCTGTAGAATACTGGCTGGCCTCTTCCTGATGCTGCTACCAGTTGCATGCGACACCCTCGACGGAGGCCGGTCCGTCACGGCCAGCACCGGCAGCGCCTACGTTCCGACCGCAGTGCCCGAGGCGCGGCTCGGCCCCGGAGACAAGGTGCGCATCACGATCTTCGGCGAGGACCGCCTTTCGGGCGAATACCAGATCGACGCCACCGGGTCGCTCTCCCTGCCGCTGGCGGGCTCCTTTCAGGCGGCCGGCCTCACGAAGTCGGAGCTGGAGCGCCTGATCACGCGCAAGTTTCCGAGCGACATCCTCAAGAACCCGCGCGTGCTGGTCGACGTCACGTCGTTCCGGCCCTTCTACATTATGGGCGAGGTCAACAACCCGGGCGAGCACCAGATGCGGATCGGCCTCAACGTCGTGACGGCCGTTGCCCTCGCGGGGGGGCACACCTACCGGGCCAGCAAGTCCCGCATCATGATCCAGAGGGGCGGCACCGGGCCGATGGAAGAGCATCCCTTCGACACGAGCGTGTCCGTGATGCCAGGCGACCTCCTGCGCGTCCCCGAGCGGTATTTCTGACCGTCAGGCGAGATCGGCCCCTTAGAGCCGGGCGGCACCCCGTGTCGCTGCGGGGGTCTTGTGGTGTGCTCCTGAAGCGACATCCCGAGCGGAACGGGGGAGGCGGGCCCCGGCCGGCCTTGTCCGGAGACCGGTCGGGCGGCAAGGTGGAGGGTGGGGGACGGCGGATGGGTCGTGGGGGGAGCATCATGAGCGGGAAGGGGGTCGCGCGCGTCGCCGCCCTCTGCTGCGCGCTGCTTGCGCCGCCCTCCGCAGCACTCGCCCAGCCCAAGCCGGGCTCGGCCCTCGACGGGGTCGAACTCTGGGTCGGTTCCTGGCTCCTTCGCCCGACCCTCACGGCCGGTCTCTACTCGGGCTTCGGCTACGACTTCAACGAGCCTTCGCGGCGTGCCGCAGGAGACCAGCGCCGCGACGCACCAACCTTGGGACTCTCTGTCCAGCCGGGCCTGATCGCCGAACGCAGGACGGGGATCCACGACACGACGCTTCGTTGGCAGGGTGATGCCCGTATCGGCACGGGCAACGCGGATGACCGCAACGTCCTCGACGCCAATGCTTCCCTTGCGCACCGCTACGAGATCCAGCGCGACCTCGTGATGAACCTGAGCACGTCCTTCGTGCGCAGCACCTCCACGCCGATCGCGCTGAACAATCTCCTCTTCAATCCTGACTTGCCGACCGATGGCGACGGCAAGCCTGTCGACGTGCCTCAGAGCCAGACCGGTAAGGGGGGCTTCCCCTTCAGGGAAATCTACTCCAACAGGCTCACGGCAACTGCGACCGTGGCCAAGACCTTCAACCGCCTGTTTGCAACCCTTGGCGGCAGCGTCACCTCCACGACCGCAACCGACCGTCCCGATGCGCTCCGCGGTATCGCCATGACGGCGGACGGCGAGACCTATGACGTCCATGGGCGGGTGGGATACAAGATCTCGCCGCTGCTCTACGGATTCATCGAGCCGTCCGCGAATTTCGGCCGGTATGACATCTCCCGTCTCGATACCAACGGACAGCGGATCGTCGCCGGGATCGGGTCGGAGCGTTTCAGACTCTTCCGCGGCGAGATCTTTGGCGGCTACCAGCGCCAGGAATTCGAATTGTCCGGCCGTGCGCCGACGAGCGGCGGAACCTTCGGCGGCAGCATCACATGGGACCCCACGCGCGACATCCTCATCACGGTTGCCGCCAACCGGAGCCTCGGCGTGTCCACCCTCGTCTCCGGCCGCGGAACGGCGGGCCGCTCCTTTGCCTCGACGTCCACGACAGCCTCACTGACAGGCACCTACGCCCTCAGCCGCAAGCTCACCCTCGCGGCGGCGCTCGGCTACAGCTTCGTCGAGGAGGAGGGGACCGGCCGCGAGTACGACATCCGTTACGCCGGCGCCAATCTCACGTATTTCCTGACCCACAACCTCGTGCTCAATGCGGTGTACCAGTACATCGAGCAGGAGGAGAGCCGGGGCGGCACGCCGGGGATCAACCGGCTCACGGTCGGCGCGGGCGTCACGTTCTGACCGCGCATCGCGCTGCCAGAGGCGGCACGCGGCCCCACTTTCTTCGCAAGGGTCGGGTCCACCCCGCCGGAGGATGCCCTAGATGCTCCGGAGTCATGTGGGCAGCGGACGATGATGCGATGGTGGAGGCGAAGCAGGACGGAGCCGGTGGAGGAGCGTGCGCGATCCACGCCCTCGGTGCCGGACGGCGTCCGCCTCTACGCCGTCGGCGACATCCATGGCCGCGCCGATCTCCTCGACCGGATCGCCGACCGCATCGCTGAGGATGCGGCCCGTCACCCGAGCTTGCGCCCGCTCACGATCTTCCTCGGCGACTACATCGACCGCGGCCCGGACTCGTTCGCGGTCATCGACCGCCTGGCTTCGGGCGATTTTCCCACGCCCGTGCTCGGGCTGCGCGGCAACCACGAGGAGGTTCTTCTCAAGTTCGTCGACGACCCTGGCGTGCTGGAGGCCTGGCGCTCGTTCGGCGGCATGGAGACGCTCTTCTCCTACGGCGTCGACGTCCGCGACGTCCTGAAAGGTCAAGGATACGGCGAAGCCCGGGCCGCCTTTCTGGCCTGCCTGCCCGAGGCCCATCGGACCTTTTTCTCCAATCTGCGCGCCTCTTACGAAGTCGGGGATTATTTCTTCTGCCACGCCGGCGTGCGGCCGCGCGTCCCCCTCGGCGCACAGGCGGACGAGGATCTCCTTTGGATCCGCAGCGAGTTCCTGGAGAGCCCGCTCTATCACGGCAAGGTCGTGGTCCATGGCCATACGCCCCGGCCCGAGCCCGAACTGCGCCCGAACCGCATCAACCTGGACACCGGAGCCTACCTGACGGGACGTCTCACCTGTCTATGCCTTTCGGGGGAGAGTCGGACGATCATGTCCACCTCGGCTTCCGCACGGGCCGAGGAATCCCGGAGGGCGCCCGGCGCCTGAACTCTGTCGAACCCCCTCCGCAAGGCGAGGGCGATGCGACGCCTGACGGGACACCGGTCCGCTGCTCTGTTCGGACGCCTGTGAACGCTCAGATCCCGATGGTCCTAAAGGATCGGGAAGCCGCCCAGCCGTCATGCGGAGCAATCTTCAGGCTGCGGCGACGCGGACCGCCTGCCATCCTGGCCCTCCATCCGGCCGGCAGCAGAAGGAGACTCCTTCGACGTCGGCTCCGAATGTCGTGCGTGTCGATGTCACATGGAACACCGCGCCCGATCCATCCTACGGCCTGCAAGCGGTCGAGACGCCAGGGAGGCATCATGCAAGGCAGAGCCGGGCGTGCCAGCGCCGTCACATCCCTCGCCATGCTCACGCTCGGGACGCTCCTGGCCGTCTATGGGGCCACGCTCGCGGCCGCGGCCCTGGACTTTCATCGGCTGGCGGAAGACGCACCCGTGGAACACCTGGACCGGCGCATCCGCCTCTGGGTCGAGATCCCCGGCGCACAGGCCCCGGCTCACGCTCTGCGCGAGGACGAGGCCGAGTTCGCCAGGGATGAAGCCGCACCGCAACGCCTCGCCCTCGGTCTCGAATCCCGCCTTGCCGTCGAACCGACCTCTACCGTCGCGTGGATCCGCCTCGCCGAAGCCAGGTCCCTGCTGGAGTATCCGGCCGACGACGTCATCAAGCCGTTCCGGATGTCGGCCCTCACGGGACGCTTCGCACTGAGCAGCATGGAGAGACGTATCGCCTTGGCTCTCTCTCTCTGGCCCGATCTGCCGCAGGATCTCCGCCGCAATGTACACGCAGAAATAGCGACTTTGTCTCCCGGAGCCGGACAAAAATTGCAGCTTGACGCTAAAGAGCTTCCCGAAGCGCTCCAAACTGAAATAAAAGGCTTTCTTCGTGCGGCCGGTCTCATCCCTGTTGCTGAGGAGCAACAGTAACAGGAAGTCTGATCCTGATTGTCGAGATTTCAGGTGGCTACTCGTTACAGCCTTCCGTTAAAGTGCTCTTGATGGAAGCGACGCCTGCGGGCGAGAGTGCGTTCTATTGAATGGCTGCCGGTCCGGGGACCAGGGCGGCCAGTGCAACATCTTTCCAGGTCGCTACGCGGGGTCAAATCGTTGCCTCCGCATGCGCGGACCTGATGTTTCCGAGGGGCCAAGGAAGTATCGATGCGTGACGCTATTGCCATTGCCGTTGCCGCTGCCACCGTCTTGGTCGCGGTCGCCGCTCCTGCCAGCGCAGGACATAACCGACTGTCCGACCGCGAGGTCGAGAGATACGTCGAAAGACGGTGCGGTGAAGAACCGACCGACGAGAGGCCGCCGAACAGGCCGCGCGAGTTGCTGAAGGCGTGGCAGGAAGCGCGGAAAGAGTACCAGGAGTGCAGAAGGAAGGCGATCCGGGCTCTGCATGAGAGGGAACAGCCGAACCCGAGCCCGAACCGAGGCTGACGAGAGCCGGTTCGCCTTGTGCGAACCGGCTCTTTCCTTATCGGGGGCCATGCCGCCGCGCCGGCGGCCCCTCGCTCGTCCATGCGCTCGAGCCCGACCGCAGACCGGTCTTCGCAGAACTGACGCGGGCCTCGGACGAACGCGCCCGATGCGGCGGCTGCGCCCAGAGCGGATCCTGAGCTTTGCCGGATGCTGGAGTCCGAGAGCGGGCCCGGACGGTGCGAAGCCCTATGATCGCCGTAATCTCGCGCAAGAAGCCAGCCTATAACCACCGAAACAAATCGGGCACACCTCGCGAATGACGAGGCGGGGGGCTGATGGCGACTTCCACCCTAACCCGGACGGAACGGGTGACCTCAACTGCGGTCACCTGGGACGCGATCGTATTCGCCGGGTTCGTGGCCGCCCTGGCTTGGGTTCCGTTCTGGTTCGGCAGCAACAGCCTTTTCGCATGGGGATTCAACGCCGCCGTATTCGGGAGCCTCGTCGTGGGCTACGAGTTCGGGTTGCTGCTGCGCGCGCGGCCGCATCCGGTTTCCTTACGCCGCATCGGACTTCCGGCCTTCTGCCTGGCTCTCGCGGCAGCCTGGATCCTGGTCCAGATCAGCACCCTCTCCCCCGAGTCCTGGCATCATCCGATCTGGGCCATGACCGCGGACGCTCTGGGGCAGCCGCTCGCCGGCAGCATCACCCTGAGCCGCGACCTCACCGCCCTGGCTCTCGCCCGGTTCGTCACCTGCGCCTGCGTCCTGTGGCTTGCCCTCCAACTGTGCCGTGACGGCGCGCGGGCGCACCGCCTCGTCCTGGCCTTGGCCGTCATCGGCACCGCCTATGCGGTCTACGGCCTCATCGCCTACGTGGTGTCACCGGACACCGTCCTGTGGTTCCCGAGGACGGGGAGCGCCTCCGCCCTCACGGCCACGTTCGTGAACCGCAACAGCTATGCGACCTATGCCGGCATGACGGCCGTCGCGGCCCTCGCCCTCTTCCTGGTCCCCCTTCGGGCGCCCGGATACGCTTCGACCTGGGCGACGCGGGCCGCCCATGGGCTGGCGACCCTGGTCGGCGGCGCCGGGCTTGCCCTCGTCGCCCTGTGCGTGATCGGAGCCGCGCTGCTGATCACGGGCTCCCGGGCCGGCATCACGGCCTCTCTCGCCGGGCTCGTCGGGACGGTTCTGCTTTTTGCCGCCAGCGCCCGCAGGCCCCTCGTTTCCGCGCTGCTGCTCGGGATCCCGGCGCTCGTCCTTCTCCTGGTGCTCCTGTCGGCGTCCGGGGAGGCCTACCTCTCGGGTCTCGAGCGGATCGGATCGCTGACCGGCGACCGGCTTGCCGTCTACACGATCACGCTGGACTCGATTCTCGCCTCGCCTCTCCTGGGATTCGGCTACGGGACGTTCGAGCACGCGTTCCGCATGTTCAGGGACGGGTCCCTGTCCGACATCCAGGAGGTCTGGGACAAGGCGCACAATACGCCGCTCGAAGCGGTTCAGGGCCTGGGCATCCCCGCCGCCGCTCTCCTCCTGATCGGCCTGGGCGCTCTCGCCCTGCGGTGCCTTCGGGGCGCCCTCTCGCGCGAGCGGAACGCGCAGGCGCCCCTCGCGGCGTGCGGAGCCACCCTTCTGGTCTCCCTCCACGCCCTGTTCGATTTCAGCCTGCAGATCCAGGCCGTCGCGATCACCTGGGTGGCCCTGCTCGGCGCCGGCGTCGCGCAGAGCTGGAGTTCGCGCACGGACACCTCCGACGGCGAACAGCGCCCCCGTCGCGCGCCGGAACGGATGAGCGGGACGCCCCATGGCATCGATCCAACACACGAAAGCCGTCTAGCATGAACATGCATCGGTCCATCACCCTCCCGACCGTCGAGGATCAGGAGGGCCCGGCCAAGCCTGCGACGCAGACGATCGCGGAGCTGCTCGATCTCTTCCTGCGTCGCTGGAAGCTCGTCGCGGCGGTGTCGGCCGTCGTGGTGGCGCTGGTCTACGGCTATCTCCTGACGCTGACGCCGCTCTATACGGCCACGACGGTGCTCCTGTTCGAGCCCAGGACCGAGAACCTCGTCGGCCAGAACATCATCTCGGGTCCGTCGCTCGACCAGGCCGCCATCGACAGCCAGCTCCTCGCCATCGGATCGAACGCGCTTCTGCAGCGCGTCGTCACGGACCAGAACCTCCTCGCGGACCCGGAATTCGGAGGCAAGCCCTCCGCCTCGATGCTTCAGCGCGTCACGTCCATCCTGACGAGCCCCTTCTCGCGCGCGGCGCCCGAGTCGGAGCCGACGGGAGAAACCGACATGGCCGGGGCCGTCGACGCGTCTTCCGCCCGCATGGCCCTGGCCGTCAGCCGCCTGCGGAACGCCATCGAGGTTCAGCGCCAGCCACGCGCCTGGGCCGCGAACATCTCGGTGACCTCGGTGAATCGCGCCAAGGCCGCCACGCTCGCCGATGCCGTCGCCGATGCCTTCATCGACGACAAGCTGGAGGCCCGCTACGAGCGCGCCCGCCGCGCCGCCAACTGGCTGGCGTCCCGCATCGAGGTCCTCGGAGCCGACGTCAAGAAGGCCGAACAGGCCGTCGCGGAGTATCGCGCCCGCTACAACATTGCCGAGCAGCGGGCCGCCACCCTCTCGGACCAGCAGATCACCGACCTCAACGGACGCCTCGTCAACCTGCGCGCGGAGACCGCCGAGAAGCGCGTGAAGTTCGAGCAGGCCAAGGCCCTCCAGGCGAGCGGCAATCTCGACGCCATCCCGGACGTGGTGAACTCTCCGGTGGTCGCGGGCCTGCGCGCCCAGGCCAGCGAGGTGACCCGGCGCGAGGCCGACCTCCTCGCCCGCTACGGACGCAGCCATCCCCAGGTCATCAATGTTCAGGCCGAGAAGCGCGACATCGAGCGACAGATCCAGGCGGAGGCCCAGCGGGCGATCACGAGCCTGAAGAACGACCTCGACCTCGCCGCCAGCCGCGAGGACGCCCTCGACCGCAGCCTCGGCCGGCTGCATGCCGGGAACGACAGCACGGTGATCGTGGGGCTGCGCGAGCTGGAGCGGACCGCCTCCGCCAACAAGGTGCTCTACGAGTCGTTCCTCTCCCGGGCGAAGGTCGCCGGCGAGGAGGCGGCCCTCGAGAGCCGCGACGTGCGGGTGCTCACGAATGCCCTCGTCCCGGGCAGTCCGAGCTACCCCAGGACGAACCGCATCCTCGCGATCGCGCTCCTGGCGGGCCTCGCGCTCGGGGCCGGCGGCGCCTTCGCCCTCGAGATGCTCAACCGCGGCTTCATCTCGCCGCGCCAGGTCGAGGCCGCCCTCAATCTGCCCGTCCTCGCGTCTCTCCCGATGGTGGCCAAGCGCGACCTGCCCGCGGGCATGGAGGAGTTCAACATCGGGGAGTATCTCCTCGCAAAGCCGCTGTCGCATTTCAGCGAGGCCATCCGGTCGGTCCGCACCAGCGTCCAGATGTCCGACGTCGACGATCCCCCGAAGGTGATCCAGGTCACGTCGTCGATCCCGAGCGAGGGCAAGACCACGACCTGCATCGCGCTGGCGACCTCCGCGGCGATGATCGGGCACAAGGTCCTTCTCATCGACGGCGACCTGCGCAACCCGTCGACGTCGCGCGCGTTCGGCCTCTCCCGGGCGCAGGGGCTCGTCGATTGCCTGATGGCGCACGACGACCTGCATCCGGTTCATGTGGACCCGCGTTCGGGCGTGCACGTCCTGCCGGCCGGGTCCCGGACGCAGCACCCGCCGGATCTGCTCAATTCGGCGCGCATGCGGACGCTGATGGCGGAGTACCGGCGTCAATACGACTACATCATCATGGATTCGCCGCCCCTCGCGCCGGTGATCGACGGCAGCGTCATCTCGCTTCTGGCCGACAAGGTCGTTTTCGCGGTGAGCTGGAACAAGGCGCCGCGGGAACTCGTGGCCGAGGCGATCCAGTCGATCCGCGGCCCGCGCAAGACGGCCGGCGTGGTCTTCACGATGGTCGACGAGGCCGCCATGCCGCGCTACGGCCGGTACGCCTATTACGGCAAGTCGACGTACGGGAAGTATTATTCGGGCTGAGCCCGGCCCGGGGGCGGAGCGCCCTCGCGGACGCGGCGGGCCCCTGGGGGCAGGCGCCCCGGTTGCCGCCAGCCTGGGGGGCCGGGGCGGCGCCGCTGCAACGTGCCGGTGCATCGCGGGAACCTTCCGCTGCGCACCCGCGTTGTCCACGACCATTCCGCCCGCCGGAGTGGGGTGGAATGAGCGGGCCCCCTATGCTGACCCTTGCGATCGTTCATCTTCTCTGCCTGGCTGGCGTCCTCGAGCTCGTGCGGCGCGCCCCGCGTGTCGAGTAGCCTGGTCCCACCGGTCTATACCGAGCCGGCCGCGCAGGCCGGTCGCCTCGCGATCCGGCGCCGACCGCAAAACCCCCGCTGCTGAGGGCCGCCCCGCAAGGCGGTGCAGGCAGGTCCTTCCTCTCTAGGACCGCATCCGACGTTCACCGGCGCGCCGTCGGCCTGCGCGAGATCGCCTGAAACGGCGGGCTCAGGGCGCCGCATCGCCGGTCCCGGTCCGGCTGCAGAGCCGCAGATAGGTCTGCGACAGGCTGGTCTCCGCCTCCGCCTGCCGCTCCTCGACGCCGCTCGGCGGCTCGAGGAGCAGGCTCGACCCGGTCGTCATGAGGATCCAGTACCAGCGCTCCGAACGGCCTCCGCGGCGGATCTGGAACACGCGACCCACGACCCGTTCGCCGTCGAAGGCGAGGAAGTCCGCAGCCGGCGCGCAGTCCGGATGAACGTGGTGCCGCGGGCGCCAGGAGATCACCATCACCCATTCCTCAGTCCCGGCAACGGCCTCGGGCCGACGGCAGGGTTGCGATGCGTTTTTTCTATCGCGCAATGTGATATTACGGTAATTCATGACACACAAGCTTTCATTGCTCTATTGTGTCGCTTGCCGTACGAATGGACCCCGTTCCAAGGAGGCCTCCTGTGCCCGCCAAGAAGCCCAAGACAGCTCCTGCCGGGGAATCCGGCCCTGACCTGAGGTTGTCGGACCAGCTCTGCTTCGTGACCTATTCGGCCGCGCAGGCCTTCAACCGGGTCTACAAGCCCCTGCTCGACCCGCTCGGGCTCACCTACCCGCAGTACCTCGTCCTTCTCGTGCTCTGGGAGCGCGACAACATCACGGTGAAGGAGATCGGCCAGCGCCTCTTCCTCGATTCCGGCACGTTGACGCCGCTCCTCAAGCGGCTGCAGGCGGCCGGGATCGTGGAGCGGACCCGCGACGTCGAGGACGAGCGGCAGGTGCGGATCACGCTCACCCGCAAGGGGCGGGACCTGCAGGAGCCCGTCAAGAAGGCATGGGATCAGGTGGTCTGCGCGGTCGGCCTGCCCGCGGAGGAGTTCGACGTGCTGAAGGCGCAGATCACGCGTCTGCGCGACACGCTGCACGCCAGCGCGGAGCAGCGCACGAGCCGGCCCGCCGCCTGAGGCCAGCCCGCCCCGGGCGCGGCGGCCCATGTCGTGCCGGCGTCCGGCGGGTGTGCAGGGCGGACGCAGGTCCGGCGCCGGCGCTCGGGACCGGAATACGGCCCGAAGCCCCGCCCGTCCCGAAGGACCGGCGGGGCGAAGAAGGCGAAGCGCGGTCGAGGACCGCGTGAGCCGGGCCTAGTCGGCCATCTGCCGCGTGCGAGCGTTCGCGCGGCCTTTCTGGCCATGGGTCCCGGCGACCGAGTCGGCCCGATCGAGCCCGCGCATGGCACCGCCGCGGTTCGAGCCCGCGGGCACGGAACCGGTCGTGACCTGATCGCCGCTCTGCCGGCTCATGGCGTTGGCCCGGCCGTGCGCTCCATGCGCGCCGGCCGCCACGTTGGCCCGGTCGAGCCCGCGCATCGCGCCGCCGGCGTTGGAGCCGCCCGCGCCCTTTCCGGACGCCCAGAAGCCGCCGTAATAGGAGCTGCCGTAATCGTAGGCATAATAGGACCCGCTCGAGTCGAACGGACGGTAGCCCGCGCCGTAAGTGTACGGGTCTCCGGCGCCATAATAGTAGGTCGAGCTGGCGCCGTAATAGGGCGAGCCGCCGTAGCCGTAATAGGCGGCGTCGTACGGGCTGTAGCCATATCCGTAAGCGGGCGCACCGACGCCGAACGAGAAGCCGACGCCTTGCGCCTGGGCCGGCGCCACGCTCGCCGCCGCGCCGATTGCGGCAAGGCCGATCAGGCCAAGGGTAAGTTTCTTCATGCCAAGCTCCTTCATCACACTGTCATGAGCGACGGGAACCCGTCGCGCTGACAGGAAAACGGCGGTATCAATCCGACGTTCCCGCATCCGGTGTTATGAAATAGCCTTGGTGGTCTTCTTTACGATGGCGGCTTCTCTTGCCTGCTCAAAGCAATGCTAAGATAATACTCAAGCGTGTGCTGCCGCGCTCCGCCCCTGCTTGCCCGCGGAAGCGCGGCAGAAAACAGAAGCGCCCCGCGGGACGAGCGTGCCTGCGGGGCGAAAATCTCGGGATGGCAGGGCCGCCGGGGCGGCCCGTCTGCCGGATCAGCGATACACGACCCGGCGCACGCGGTAGGGCGCCCGGTAGACGACCCGCGGCCCGCGGTAGACCACGCGCGTCGCGACGGCCGGATAGGCCGGCGCCACGTAGACCGGTGCCGGGTAGACGACCGGAGCCGCAACGGCGCTCGCGGCGGCCAATCCGACGCCGAGGCCGAGCAGCCCCGCGCCGACGCCGACCGCGACCGGACCGCCGTAATAGCCGTGGTGATAGTGGCGATGCCAGGCCGAGGCCGGAGCCGTGCTGGCCGCCAAGCCGCCCAACGCCGCCGCCGCTGCGAGCGCAAGCGTAACCTTCTTCATGACCGTTCTCCTGAACAGAACACCTCCGGCCCGCAGAGCGAGGATCCGGACCGCCGCCGCGCGGATGCAGGATCCGCGGGATCGTCGACCCTTAACGCGGCCGTTGTGAACACCGCCTGAACGGCGAAGCCCGCACGGCCGAGGCCGTACCCCTGCAGGGCACGGAGCCTGTCCCTTTCGAAAGCGGAGACGGCGGCGTCCGGCCGCCGGGAGGTCAGAGGGCGTCGGCGGCGTTGATCTCGCAGGGGCTCCCCGCCAGCGCGGCCTCGACGACCGCCGCGAAGCCACGGAGGTCGAAGGGCTTATGCAGCGTCGGGGTGCCGCGGAAACGGTCGGGGAGGGCGGAGGAGCCGTAACCCGTCGCGAAGATCACCGGGATGCCGCGTTCGGCGAGGATGTCGGCCACCGGGTAGGTGAATTGCCCGCCGATGTTGATGTCGAGCAGAGCCGCTTCGATGTCGGCGCTGCGGGCGAGGTGCAGCGCCTCCTCGAGCTTGGCAGCCGGGCCCACCACCTCGACGCCGAGATCGAGCAGCATGTCCTCGATCAGCATCGAGACCATGGCTTCGTCCTCGACGAAGAGCACCCGGCACGCTGTCTTGCCCCGCATGTTCAGCCCCAAATTTTTCTTGAGCGTGGCTTATCGACGCCCGATGTGTCGAGATCAAGGAAACTTCGCCGTTCCCGGCCGAGTTCGCGGCGCGGCCTAATACCAGGAAAATCCGTCCAATTCACGGGAATGGTTGACGAGTTCGTGTAACGAAGATCGCGTTGCTCGGGGAACATTATGCCTGATGCGGGATTTGCTTGACACATCCCGGACAGATCAGGAGGAGACGAGCATGAAGAAGTTCGCATTGGTGGCGGGCGTCGGCCTGCTGGCCCTCGGCAGCATCGGAACGGCCGAGGCGCAACGCTTCGACCGCGACGGGCTCCGCGACGGCGGCCGGTGGAACCGGACGACTTACCGGACGACCGTGCGCCATCACAACCACGGCTACAACACCGGCGGCGCGGTCGCGGCCGGGTTCGTGGGCGGCGCTCTCCTGGGCGGCCTCGCGACCGCGGCGGCCTCGCCCTATTACGGCTACGGGTATCCGGCCGCGAGCTACGGCTATGGCTACGGCTACCCGGCCGCGAGCTATGGGTACCCGGCCGCGGGCTATGGCTACGGCAGCTACCCGGTCGCGAGCTACGGCTACGATGCCGGCTACGGCTATTACGGCGCGCCGGCGTACCGGACCCGCGTCGTCTACCGCCAGCCTACCGCGAGGACGCGCGTCGTCTACCGCGACCGGCCGGCGGTGCGCAGCACGCGGGTCGTCTACCGGCAGCCGCGCGCGCGGATCGTGGCGCAGCCCGCCTACGACACCCGCGTGAGCTACCGCCAGGCCCAGCGCGACCGGACCGTCATCCGCAGCAACGTGCGGCGGGACGTCGGCGCCACCGGGTCCGTCGACCGGCGCGAGCAGCGGATGGAGCGCCGCATGATGCGGGACTGATCCCGCGCGCAGCGAACGAGAGGGGCGGCCTCCCGCGGGAGGCCGCCCCTTCGCGTGTCCGGACCGCGCGCAAGGCCGGGTCCCATCCGCTCCTCGAGCGGCCTCCGGCCCGGTGATCCCGGCTTGGGCCGCTTTGGAGCGATGCGGTCCGGTCGCGCGCACGGCGGCGCGCCGCCCGATGACCGACGGCGAAGCTGCCCTATGTTGACCTGACCTTAGGGCAGGAGGAGTTCCGAATGGTTCAGGCGAAGCAGTTCAGGACGTTGGCGGTGGCGGCGCTGCTGGCCGTCGGGTGGACGGCCCAGAGCGCTCGCGCAGCGGAATGCGGCAACACCGCAGCCGGCTTCGAAGCGTGGAAGAAGGACTTCGCCGACGAAGCGCGCGCCAAGGGGGTGAAGGAGCCGGCCCTCACCGCCCTCGCGCGGACCGACTACGCTACGGCCACGATCCGGGCGGACCGCGGCCAGCGGAGCTTCCGGCTGACGCTCGACCAGTTCCTGGCGAAGCGCGGCGGCTCGGTGATCGTGGCGCGCGGGCGGGCGCTCAAGGCGACCCACGCCGCGCTGTTCGACAGCATCGAGCAGCGCTACGGCGTCCCGCCCGGTCCGCTCCTCGCCATCTGGGGCATGGAGACCGCGTTCGGCACCCAGCGCGGCAACCAGCACACGCTCTCGGCGGTCGCGACCCTCGCCTACGATTGCCGGCGCTCCGAGTTCTTCACCGACCAGCTCTATGCCGCCCTCGCCCTGATCGACAAAGGCATCCTGTCGCCCGACGCGCGCGGCTCCATGCACGGCGAGATCGGCCAGACCCAGTTCATGCCGAAGAGCATCCTGAACTACGGCATCGGCGGCAGCCTCGACAACACGACCGCCGCGCTCACCTCGACCGCGAACTTTCTCAAGGGCCACGGCTGGCGGGCGGGCGCGGGGTACCAGCCGGGAGAGCCCAACTTCGCGGCGATCCAGGCCTGGAACGCGGCCTCCGTCTATCAGCGCGCGCTGGCGTTGCTCGGCGAGCAGATCGACGCCGGCGACGGCGCGACGGCGCGGCGGCGCTGAGCCGCCGGCGCCCGCGTCGGGCGCCGGGATCCTCCGGCTTACGGCGTCACGCGTTGTCGCCCTGGATGGCGGCGATCACCGCATCGGTCACCTTGCGGGTCGTCGCGGTGCCTCCGAGATCCGGCGTATGGAGCCCGGGATCGGCGGTCACGCGTTCGACCGCCCGCATCAGGCGTTGCGCGGCGGCGGTCTCGCCGAGATGCTCCAGCATCAGGGTCGCGGACCAGAAGGTGCCGACCGGGTTGGCGATGCCCTTGCCCGTGATGTCGAAGGCCGAGCCGTGGATAGGCTCGAACATCGAGGGAAAGCGCCGCTCCGGATTCAGGTTGGCGGTCGGCGCGATGCCGATGGAGCCCGCCAGCGCCGCCGCGAGGTCCGAGAGGATGTCGGCGTGCAGGTTCGTGGCCACCACGGTGTCGATGCTCTGCGGCTTCATGACCATGCGCATCGTCATGGCGTCGACCAGCATCTTGTCCCAGGTCACGTCGGGGAACTCGGCGGCGACCTCCGTGGCGATCTCGTCCCACATCACCATGGCGTGGCGCTGGGCGTTCGACTTCGTCACGACGGTCAGGAGCTTGCGCGGGCGCGACTGCGCGAGGCGGAAGGCGAAGCGCATGATGCGGGCGATGCCGGGCCGCGTCATCAGCGAGACGTCGGTGCCGACCTCCTCGGGCAGCCCGCGGTGCACGCGACCGCCGACGCCGGCATACTCGCCCTCCGAGTTCTCGCGCACGATCACCCAGTCGAGCTCCGGGCCGGACACGTGGCGCAGAGGGCTCGTGATGCCGGGCAGGATGCGGGTCGGCCGCACGTTGGCGTATTGGTCGAAGGGCTGGCAGATCGCGAGCCGGAGGCCCCAGAGGGTGATGTGGTCGGGCACGTCCGGGGCGCCGACGGCGCCGAAGAAGATGGCGTCGTGGTCCTTGATCCGGTCGCGGCCGTCTTCCGGCATCATGATCCCGTGGGCCTTGTAGTAGTCCGACCCCCAGTCGAAGTGGTCGAAGGAGACCGCGAAGCTGCCGTCGCGCGCGCTCAGCGCCTGGAGCACCTCGACGCCTGCGGCGATGACCTCCTTGCCGATGCCGTCGCCGGGGATGGCCGCGATCCGGTACTGCTTCATGGGTGCCGTGCTTTCGTTCGGGGATGAGGGGGCCGGCGGCCGCGACGGGCCGGGGACACCGGGATCTGCGGACACAAATCCCCTCCCGGACGCGCCGTCAAGCCGACTGATCCGCCCCGCCGCGGGGCCCTCGCGGCGATCAGATGTGCCACGCCGCCGGCCCCCAGGAGCAAGGGGGAGGCGGGAGCGTCGGGCCGGCGCGGCTCGCGAAGGCCGGGCGACTCCTTTACCGTTGCTCCGGCACCATGCTTTGATCCCGCCCGAACCGATCGCCCGCGTTCCATGATGCCTCGGCTCTGCCCGGCCCCCCGCCTGATCCTGGTGTGCTCCCTCGTCCTTGCGGTTCTGACCGTCGCGGACGTGCGGGCCGCCGATCGGGGCGGCAGGCCCGGGGCTGCGGACGGCGGCCCCGGCGGCGTCTACGCCAACATCCCCCCGAGGGACGAATTCGGGCGCGATCAGCTCGCGATGTTCCGCGAATGGAACCCCGATCCGATCGGGCGCCACCAGGCCAACCTCCAGGCGATCGATCCCGCGCTTGCGGCGGTCGTCCGCAAGGTCGAGGCCGACCATCCCGGCCTGCGCTTCGTGATCGGCTCCGGCCTGCGCGGAGAAGCGCTCCAGCGGAAGGCGGTCGCGTGGGGCTGGTCCGGCACGCCCGACAGCCCCCATCGGGCGGGACAGGCCGTCGACCTGTGGCCGCTCGACGATCGGGGGCGGGTGCTCTTCGACCCCGCCGCGCAGGCCCGCATCGCCGCGGCGATGAAGCAGGCGGCCGCGGCGCTCGGCGTGCGGATCCGCTGGGGCGGCACGTTCCGCGGCTTCAGGCATGGGGACCGTTCCCATTTCGAACTCGTGCGGGCCGGCGCGGCGGGCCCGGCGCGGTGACCGGACGAGGGTCCGCGGGATCGGCGGCCGACGCCATCGGCCGCCTGTCGGCCGGTTTCCTCGAGGGCCGGGCATGCGGAGCCCTGGCGGTGCCCGTCCCTGCGGCCTGAGGCCGCCGCAGCGGCGCCCCGTTTCGCCTGTGAAACTTGACTGCACCGGCGAACCGTCTCTACGCTCGTCCCGCGCGGAACAGCCAGAGGCGCAGATGGGGACGGGACCGCTTGGCGATCTCCTGCTCCGGGGCAGGCCGGCGACGGGTTCCGCAAGGATTCCGGGCGCAGTCCCGTCGCGCGGGCTTCCGGGAGCCCCGCGATGAACTACACCTTTCAGTTCCGCGACGTGTTCGCGTCCTGGGAGTTCCTGCTCTCCGGCATCCTGACGACCCTGTACCTCTCCTTCGTGACGATGGCGCTCGGGCTCGCGATCGGCATCCTGGGCGCCGCCGGCCGGCTCTACGGACCGGCGCCGCTGCGCTACGCCCTTGCGGCCTACGTGGAGGCCATCCGCAACACGCCGCTGCTCGTCCAGCTCTTCCTGGTCTTCTTCGGACTCCCGGGCCTCGGCCTCCGGCTCGATGCCCCGACCGCGGCCGTGGTCGCGCTCACGATCAATCTCGGCGCCTATGCGACGGAGATCGTGCGGGCCGGCTTCGAGGCGATTCCGCGCGCCCAGGTCGAGGCCGGGCATGCGCTGGGTCTCTCCGGACGCCAGGTCTTCCGCTATGTCGTCCTGTTCCCGGCGCTGAAGATGATGTTTCCGGCGCTCGCCAGCCAGTTCATCCTGCTCATGCTCGCCACGAGCATCGTGTCCCAGATCGCGGTCGAGGACCTCTTTCACGTCGCCTCGATCATCCAGTCGCGCACGTTCCGGGACTTCGAGGTCTACACCGTCATCAGCGTCGTCTACCTCGCCCTGGCCCTGATCTTCAGAGCCTCCTTCGCGGGCCTGTACCATGTGGCGTTCGGCCGGCGATGATCAGGCAATTCGGCTGGATCGATCTCTACTACCTCGTCGCGGCGATGCGATGGACGCTCGCCCTCACCGCCATGGCCTTCGTGGGCGGCTCCGTGATCGGCATGATCGTCGCGGTGCTGCGCGTGGCGCATTTCGCGCCGCTGCGCTGGCTCGGAACCCTCTACATCCAGTTCGTCCAGGGCATCCCGCTGCTGGCCTGGCTCTTCGTGTTCTATTTCGGCCTCGCCATCGTCGGCCTGCCGGTGCTGCCCTGGATCGCCGCGGCCGCGGCCTTCTCGATCTACGGCGGCGCGTTTCTCGGCGAGATCTGGCGCGGCGCCCTGCAGGCGATCCCGAGGACGCAGTGGGAGGCCGGCGCGGCCCTCGGGCTCGGGTTCGCGGAGCAGCTGCGCTACGTGATCATTCCCCAGGCGGTGCGGATCGCCGTTCCTCCGACCGTGGGGTTCCTGGTCCAACTGATCAAGAACACCTCGCTCGCCGCCATCATCGGCTTCGTGGAGCTCACGCGCGAGGGCCAGCTCACGACCGCGTCTACGTTCCAGCCCTTCACGGTCTACCTGACCGTCGCGGGCCTCTACTTCCTCCTGTGCTTCCCGCTCTCGCAGTGGAGCCGGTCGCTCGAACGGAAACTCCATGTCGCTCGTTGACATCGCCGACGTGACGAAGTTCTACGGCACCAACAAGGTGCTCGATCGCGTCTCGCTCGCCGTCGAACCCGGCGAGATCATCGCGATCATCGGACGGTCGGGATCCGGCAAGAGCACGCTGCTCCGCTGCATCAACGGCCTCGAGCCGATCCAGGGCGGCCGCATCGTCGTCGACGGCGAGGTCGTCAACGATCCGAAGACCGACCTCAGGAAGCTGCGGCAGCGGGTCGGGATCGTCTTCCAGAGCTACAACCTCTTCCCGCACCTGACCGTGTCGCGCAACATCACCCTGGCGCCGACCGTCGCGAAGGGCATGCCGGAGGGCGAGGCCCGCGAGATCGCCCGCGACGTGCTGCGCCGCGTCGGCCTCGAGGACAAGCTCGAGGCCTATCCCGATCAGCTCTCCGGCGGCCAGCAGCAGCGCGTCGCGATCGCGCGGTCGCTCGCGATGCAGCCCAAGGTGATGCTCTTCGACGAGATCACCTCGGCGCTCGATCCGGAACTCACCGGCGAGGTGCTGGCGGTGCTGGAGGACATGGCGCGTTCGGGCATGACGATGATCCTCGTGACCCACGAGATGGGCTTCGCGCGCCGCTTCGGCTCGCGCGTCGTCTTCATGCACCAGGGCCGGATCTGGGAGCAGGGCCGCGCGGCCGAGACGCTCGGCCGGCCGCAGACGCCGGAGCTCGAAACGTTCCTCGGTGCGGTGCTGCACTGAGGCTGAGACCGGAGCTCGAAACGTTCCTCGGTGCGGTGCTGCACCGGGGCGGAGCGGCCGGAGCGCAGAACGATCCTCGGTGCGGACCGCGCCGAGTTTGCGAGGGGAGAGGGAGACGAGACCATGAGGAAACTTGCGATAGGCCTGTTCACGGTCGTGCTGGGGTGTTTCGCGGCCGCCGACGCCATGGCGGACAAGCTCAAGGACATCCTGTCGAAGGGCGTGGTCCGCATCGGCGTGCCGCTCGATGCGCCGCCCTTCGGTTCGCAGGACGCCAACCGGAACCCGGTCGGATTCGATATCGAACTCGCCGAGATGGTCGGCAAGGCGCTCGGCGTGAAGGCGGAGCTCCAGCAGATCACGGGCGCGAACCGGATTCCGTACCTGCTGACCGACAAGGTCGACATCGTGATCTCGGTCATGGGCCTGACGCCGGAGCGCGCCAAGCAGATCATGTTCACGGCGCCCTACGCCAACACCTTCCTGGCGGTCTACGGCGCGAAATCCGCCAAGATCGCCAAGGCGGAGGAGCTCGGCACCAGCCGCGTCGCGGCCGCCAAGGGCACGACGCAGGAGCTGGCGATCACGGCCATGAACCCGAAGGCCAGCATCATGCGCACCGAGGACGACGCCACCGCGGCGGCGGCCTATCTGTCCGGGCAGGCGGAGCTCATCGCCACCAACAGCATCGTGGCGCAGGCGCTCGCCAAGCAGAATCCGGCGAAGGAGTTCGACCGCAAGTTCGTGATCCGCCGCAGCCCGGCCCACATGGGCGTGCGGATGGACGAGCACAACCTGGTGCGCTGGCTAGACGGCTTCATCTTCTTCAACACCATGAACGGCGAGCTCGAGCGCCTGCACCAGAAGTATCTCGACATGCCCATGGATCCGCTGCCGAGCCTCTGACGGGCCTCGACGCCCCTGATGCCTTCACCCGCGGCGCGGCGCGCCGCGGGAACCGAATCTCGCGGTCATCGACCCGCGCCAGCGCAGGACCACCGCCATGGGCCACCCCGCCACGATCCGTCCCTCCAGTGCCTTCACGACCGTGGATCTCGACGGGCCCGGCCGGCAGGTCGGCTTTCTCATGATCCCGCATTCGCCCCACGACGATGCCTGGGGCGTCACCCGCGTGCCGCTCGCCGTCATCGCCAACGGCACGGGACCGACCGTCGTCATGGAGGGCGGCAACCACGGCGACGAGTACGAGGGCCCGATCACGATCTGCGAGCTGATCCGGGACCTCGATCCCGGCGAGATCCAGGGCCGCCTGATCCTGATGCCGGCCAACAACGTCCATGCGGTCGTCGCGGGCCAGCGCACGTCTCCGATCGACGGCCTCAACTTCAACCGCACCTTTCCCGGCGATCCGCGCGGCACCATCACGCAGCAGATCACCGCCTTCATGACCGACCACATCCTGCCGCGGGCCGACGCCTTCCTGGATCTGCATTCCGGCGGCTCGTCGCTCGACATCCTGCCGAGCGCCATCGTCGAGCCCACGGACGACCCCGACCTGAGGCGCCGGAACATCGCCGCGGTCCAGGCCTTCGACGCGCCCCTGACCGTCGTGATCAGCAATCTCGGCGAGCCGCGCACCGCGACGGCCGCGGCCTGCCGGGCCGGCGTCGTCACGGTCGGGACCGAGATGGCGGGCGGCGGCACCGTGTCGCTGGACGCGCTCGAGATCTGCCGGCGCGGCGTGCGCAACGTCCTGGCCCATCTCGGCGTCCTGCCGCCCGAGCGCGCCGCGCCGCGCCGCGGCGATGGCCGGATCCTGGAACTGCCCGGGACCAGGGCCTACGTCTTCGCCACCATGGACGGGATCTTCGAGCCGTTCCACGCCAACGGCCGCGAGGTCCGCTCCGGCGAGCCCGCGGGACGCATCCACTGCACCTGGGACCCGACGCGGCCGCCCGAGACCGTGCATTACCAGGCGGACGGGATCCTGTACGGACGCCGCCAGCCGGGACGCGTGCGCCCCGGCAATTGCTGCCTCGTGGTCGCGGCGGATTACCGGGGAGAGCTCGCTTGATCGCCGTCGAGGAGATCGAGGCCGCGCGCGCCCGCATCGCCCCGCGCGTCCGCCGCACGCCGGTCATGGCGCTCAGCCAGACGAAGGACGGGCCCGGCGCCGGCGCGCGGGTCAGCCTCAAGCTGGAAAGCCTGCAGGTGACGGGCTCCTTCAAGGCGCGCGGCGCCATGAACCGCTTCCTCACCACGCCGGCGGATGCGATCGCGAAGGGGCTCGTCACGGCCTCGGGCGGCAATCACGGCCTCGCGGTCGCGCGGACCGCGGCGGTCGCGGGCGTCCCGGCCATGATCTTCCTGCCCTCGAACGTCTCGCCCGCCAAGGTCGCCAAGCTCAAGGGCTGGGGCGCGCGGATCGAGATCGTCGGCGACGTCTGGGACCAGGCCAACGAGGCGGCGCTGGACCATGCCGGACGCACCGGCGCCGCCTATTTCCACCCCTTCGCCGACCCCGCCGTCGTGGCCGGCCAGGGCACCCTCGGCCTCGAGATCCTGGAGGATCTGCCCGACCTCGACACCATTCTGGTCGCCATCGGCGGAGGCGGCCTCATCGCGGGGCTGGCGACGGCCGTCAAGGCGCGCCGCCCCGACGTGCGGATCATCGGCATCGAGCCCACCGGCTCGCCGACCCTGCGCGCCTGCCTGGACGCGGGCGCCTGCGTCGCGCTTCCGGCCGTCACGACCGCCGTGCCGACCATGGCCTGCCGCCAGACCGATCCGCGGATCTACGAGACCGTCCGCCGGACCGTCGACGACATCGTGCTGGTGAGCGACGAGGCCATGGCGGAGGCCGCGCGCTGGCTCTGGTTCGAGACGGGCGTGGCCGCGGACCTGTCCGGCGCGGCATCGATCGCCGCGTTGCAGGCGCATGCCGCGCGCCTGTCGGACCGGCGGCACGTCTGCGCCCTGATCTGCGGCGCCGGTCCGGACGGGATCGTCACCTGACGGGCGGTGTCTGACCGCGCGTCCCCGGCGGGCGCGCCGGTGCCGGCCGGGGCCTTCGCGACGGCTTCGCACCTTCAGGTAGGTCGAGCGGCGATGCGGAGGAAATGGCGGAGACGGAGTCCGCCATACTGGCGTCCATAACTGCTCACCGGCGGCTACCATCGCACTGGTTTTGCTTGGATATCCTCAGCGGACTGTGTTCCCCGGTCGATAGTTGTGCGCTACAATCCACGTCAGCCGTTAGGGTGGATGTTGGGGTGGGGCATGGCAAGGCAGGTCAACAGGCTTTCGGCACGACAGGTCGCGACACTCACGATGCCCGGGCGCCACGCAGACGGCGGCAATCTGTATCTGGTCGTCGACAGCAGCGGCGCACGCCGGTGGGTGTTCCTCTTCCGCTGGCAGGGACGGCTAAGGGAGATGGGGCTCGGCTCCGCCCGTGATGTCCCGCTAGCCCGTGCACGTGAGCTTGCCGCCGAGGCGCGTGCCCTCACGGCATCGGGCCAGAACCCGCTGGAGAAGCGCGCCAGTGCTCCGTCTGCCGTGGTGCCGACCTTCGGGACTGTCGCTGATGATGTCGTCACGGCTCTTGCTCCGGCATGGCGCAATGAGAAGCACCGCGCGCAGTGGCGCATGACGCTGACCAAGTACGCCGCACCGCTCCGCGACATGGCGATAGACCAGGTCGACACTGCGGCTGTGCTGGAGGTGCTAGCCCCCCTCTGGTCAGAGAAGCCGGAGACCGCGTCCCGCCTCCGCGGTCGGCTCGAGAAGGTGCTTGATGCCGCCAAGGCCAAGGGGCTGCGCTCGGGTGAGAACCCGGCCCGCTGGCGGGGGCATTTGGCTCTCCTCCTGCCCAAGCGTCAGCGCCTGACCCGCGGCCATCATGCCGCTCTGCCGATCGACGGCATGCCCGACTTCATGGCCGAGCTGCGGCAGCGGGACGCCGTGGCAGCCTGGGCACTGGAGTTTTGCATCCTGACCGCTGCGAGGTCTGGTGAGGTGCTAGGGGCCCGTTGGCTGGAGGTGGACCTTGAGCGGCGCCTCTGGACCGTGCCACGAGAGCGCATGAAGGCTGGGCGTGAGCACCGGGTACCGTTGTCTGCCGCAGCGCTGGAGGTTCTGAGTAGGGCAGGGGCGCTGCGGTCTGATGACAGCCCCTTCGTGTTCCCGGGCATGAGGTTTGGGCGACCGCTCTCCGTCATGGCCATGGAGATGGTCTTGAGGCGCATGGGGCGGACTGACGTGACCGTCCACGGCTTCCGTTCCACGTTCCGGGATTGGGCTTCTGAGCGCACCGGCTACCCCCACGAGGCCTGCGAGATGGCCCTGGCGCACACGATCGCGAACAAGGCGGAGGCCGCCTACCGCCGTGGCGACCTGCTGGAGCGGCGGCGCGAGCTCATGGAGGCGTGGGCCGCCTTCCTGACGCCGGTGGCAGAAAACGTGGTGCGCCTGGAGGCGGCGTCGTGAAGCGCACCGAGCTCCCGATCCCGCTTGGGTACATCGGTCTCGGCCATGCGTTCGAACTCGCCTATTCGCAGCTTGAGAGGCGAGAGGTGATCGAGCATGATCTGCAACAAGAGTTCCAAATCCGAATTGGTTTGTGGGGCTTGAATCCCGGTGCCGTTGCGCAGGAGGAGGACGCGCGCCGGCGCGTGGATCACCTGTTTCGCCAGGCGCTCACTACAGGTGAATTGCAGGCCTTCGCGTGTCATCCAGACGGCGCGACGGTGGGTGAGGTCTCCGACCGGGAGGCATGGAGCAAGTCGAGCTTCGCTTTTCCGGGTGTCGAGACCTTCATCGATCTGGACACGAGCCCTGGGCCGGATGTTAGGGGCAGTCCCGTCTTTGTTGAACGCAAGGCCTTTGAAAAGTGGCTCGCAAAGACAGTCCGTGAGCGCGCAGACCCACGTATCCGCACCGGGCGCAAGGGGCGTCCGTCCGTAAGGAGCCCCATTCTTGAGGAATTTAAACATCGTTGCCGAGATAACGCCGTTCGGCAGACCGTGACCGAGGAGGCGCGAGATCTGCAAGAGTGGTTCAAGCGTAACCATTCCATCACCAAAGTGCCGACGATCGCGACGATCAGGAGGTATTTGAGGCCATTTTTCAGTAAGTGATTTTTGTACGCTTTTTCGTCCGTCGTCCGTCCATCAGCGTGTTCGTCAGCTTCTGTTGGAGCTCCGCTGATGTTGACTGTGCAAAATACCGATAAAGCGAAGATCTGGTCTGTCGAGCGCACCCCCTGGCCCGCTAAGGGCTTTGTGACCCTCAAGCAGATCCTGGGCAGGAACGGCGGCCCTATCCCGCTCAGCGCAAGCCGCTGGTGGCTTGGGGTCAGGACGGGGGAGTTCCCCCAGCCCCTTAAGGTTGGCGGGCGCACCGTCTGGCGCGTTACAGACATCGACGCGCTCGTCGTCAGGCTCGAGAGCCGGTGATGAGCCTCCGGCAGATCGCCTTCGCCCTGGGAGGCGAGGTCTCCGGCTCGGAGGTGCTCGCGCCAGCGCCGGGTCACTCGCCCAAGGACCGAGGCTTATCGGTGCGGATCGACCCGCGAGCACCTGGTGGGATTCTAGTGCACTTGTTCAACCCCGGCGATCCGCTCGTCGCTAAGGACTATGTGCGGGAGCGCCTCGGGCTCATTGGCTGCTTGTCCAATGAGCACCCTGTGATTGGCAGCGCTTTGAGTGACTGTCTGCCGACGCCGCCAGATAGCGACCGCACTGCTCGCGCCCTTTCCCTGTGGCAAGAAGCCCAGGACCCTCGCGGTACCCCCGTTGAGCCTTATCTCGCCCGTCGGGGGCTCATGCTGCCGCAGGAGGCCGCGGGAGCGGCAATCCGCTGGCACCCGGCCTGCCCCTTCGGGAGCCAGCGCACGGGCGCGATGGTGGCCTTGGTGCGGGATGTGGTGACGGACGAGCCAATGGCTGTCCACCGCACTGCCCTGTCCCACGACGGCAACAAGGTAACAGTCGCGGGCAAAGATCGGCTCGCCCTTGGACCTGTTGCCGGCGGTGCCGTGAAGTTGACCCCCGATGCGGACATAGGCCTCGCCTTGGGGATCGGAGAGGGGATCGAGACCACACTGACTCTCCGTCTTGTGCCGGAGTTCGGCACCACGCCCGTCTGGTCCCTGCTCTCGGCCGGAGGAGTCGAGCGTTTCCCCGTTTTGAACGGGATCGAGGCCCTGTGGCTTGCCGTGGATCACGACGACGCCGGCCTGCGGGCCGGGCGGGCCTGCGCCAGCCGCTGGAAGGCCGCGGGAGCGGAAGCCTATCTCGTCACCCCCCGCGCGCCTGGTGCGGATCTCAACGACCTCGTGAGGGCGCATCATGCTTGACCCGAACAGCTACACTGCCGAGCCCTTCGAGGCCGATTTGAAGCGCGAGGAGTCTGTCCGCAACGGTGCTGAGTGCATCATCCGCTCCGCCGTGGAGCTGCAACGCAAGGTGTTCCCGCCCATCCGGTATGTGGTGCCCGGCTATATCGCTGAGGGGTGCACCTTGTTCGCGGGCCGCCCTAAGCTCGGTAAGTCGTGGCTCATGTTGGACATCTGCCTCGCGGTGGCGCGGGGCGGCGACTGCCTCGGGGGCATTCGATGCGAGCAGGGCGACGTGCTCTATCTTGCCTTAGAGGACAACGAGCGCCGTCTGCAGAGCCGGATCGGTCGGGTGCTGGGCACTTTTGCGCCTGAGTGGCCGGAGGCGTTCCAATACGCGACCAAGTGGCCCCGCGCCCACGAGGGCGGGCTTGACCGTATCCGCGATTGGATCCGGGCGGCCAAGAACCCCCGCCTCATCGTCGTGGACGTGCTCGCCATGTTCAGGGCAGTGCGGGGCGGCAATGAAGCTCTGTACGACGGGGACTACAACGCCATCAAGGGCCTGCAGGAGATCGCATCCGAGTTCAGCGTCGCCATCATCGTGGTCCACCACACGCGCAAGACTGTGGGAGAGGCCGACCCCTTCGAGAAGGTGAGTGGCACCCTTGGCCTGTCTGGTGCGGCCGACACCACGCTAATCCTCGACCGCGACGGCAATGGCGCGACCCTCTACGGCCGCGGCCGCGACGTGGAGGAGATCGAGGCGGCCGTCACCTTCAACAAGGATAGCTGCCTTTGGATCGTCCAGGGCCAAGCGGCAGAGGTACGTCGCACGGACGAGCGAGGTGCTATCTTGGCGCTCCTTGAGGAGGCCGACGAGCCGATGACGCCCACCGAGATCTCCGCCCTCACCAATTCGAAAAGCGGGGCGACCCGGAAACTCCTTCATGTGATGGCGAAGGCAGGGGAGGTGATGAAGGCCGGCCGCGGCCGATACGTTCACCCGGATCGGACGGACCTCATCCCCAAGGGTAACACCAGGACCTCTGGTAACATTGGTAACAAGGTAACATCGGCCGAGGAGTACGAGCGCGCACGAGACGGAGGTGACGATGAATAGACCTCGCCTTTGTTACCTCGTTACCGATGTTACCAGGGGTGCGAGCGCCGAGCAGGGACAGAAGCGGTACATCTCGGCCGCTTGGTCGAGCCATGAGGACCACCTGACTCGCGACACCCATCCCGATGATCGTGGTCTCGCTCATGTTGCGTCGACAGGCGCGGGAGAGGGATGATGCGCAGACCGGACCCAGCCTTTCTCGACGCGCTGTTCCAGGCCATCCACGACAGCGTAGGCCCGTGCCGCTTCGAGGCGACGACGTTCCGCACCGTAGGGCTAGCAATCCCCACCATTCGTGCTGCGGCCGAGGACCTGATGGGCCGAACTTTGCTGCAGGAGGAGCTTCAGCCCACCGCGGACGGGGCCACCCTCGGGCGGCTGTCAAAAGAGGCCTTTCGCATGTTCTCCACTAGCCAGATGCGCACTGTGTGGCCCTCGCTCGTGCAAGACTGGCGGATCGGGCTGTGCACCGACGCGGACTGGATTGCGTTCTTTCGGTCGGACGAGCCTGTGCCCATGAGCCCTCCCCCTCGCATCGATCATCTGACAGAGGCCCGGCTGCCCTACACCTGGGTTCCGGTGGACGAGGGGTGGCTCTTGCCCGGCGTAGTGTGCAGGACTGGCCGCCAAGCGCCCTGGAAACCTCACAGGCTGGTAACGCGCCTCCGAGGGCGAGAGGGGCCAGCCAGCCTATAGATCGGCCTCGGCGGCCTCAGGACTGGACTCAAGAACAAGCCGGATAAACGGAACCGCGCGGCCTCCTCGACGCGGCCGTCGCAGCACGCCTCGCCGCCACAATAGCGAACTTGGCGCGGGTCGGTGCCGCTTGCGGGGTTAGATATTGCTCACCTCGACCGGGCCATCGAGGCGTGCAAGCTGCGACTGCTCCCTCTCCGCGCGAATCCGATCGAGCTGAGCTTCCAATTCGGCAATCGACATCTGACTGACCGGCTTGAGATGCAGAGGCTTGATGGTGAGTTCCTCCTCCACGGACTGCCGGGGGAGGCCCCAGCCTCGGTTCAGCAGAGCATTCGCCGCCGCAACTCGCACCGCATCCGGCGAGCCGTTGCGCATCAGGTCTACGAGGGTCTCGAGCGCTTCTGAGGTGTGGGCGCGCGCCAGCGTCTCGACTTCGCCCTTGATAGAGGGCCGCCCCTTCGGATTCCCGCTCTGCCCCGCCTGCCAAAGGTGTTTGCCCACTGCCATCTGATCCGCTCCTGTTAGCAGGACTGCACCAAATCAACGCCGGAGCACTGCTGAAGATTCAAGCTCGCGACTGAACAGGATAACTCCGCTGGTGAGGAGGGCGGCCATGGTGCTAGCCACTGTTCATCGTCCGGCTCGTGCTGACGGTCAGCTTTAAGCCGAACGACGAGCGTCAGCCATGACCTTGCAACTTAAGGATTGTACTTCGGGACGGCCACCAGGGCTGGTCTCAGTCTTGTCCGCTTCGCGCCTATCCTGGCCGTTCACGGCACATAGCCCTATTCCCAAAAGCGGACGTTCGTTCAGGTTATGACGTTCAGACTGTCGCGCCTGGAAGGGCGATGACCGGACCAGCGCATCTAGAGTGGGCCTTGCGCCACGTGGAGGATTGGCTCGGACTATAGAAGCTTTAGACCTGACGTTTTTGCGGGACGCGAAAACAGCCACACTTGCCAACTTAGGCCGCCAATGAGTCTAACATCGCCTTATCCTCAGGAAGTTTCACAAAAATCCGGCACTGCACCCCAGATGGTTCGTAGCTCGTGTCAACAGTGCCCTGCAGATCGTGTTGGATACTGGTCTGAATTAGCGTGGTTCCAAACCCTTTGCGCATCGGTTTTCTGACCGGCGGGCCACCGCTCTCAGTCCAGATGATCTCAATATTTTTTTCAAGATCATTGTGCTCCACGGTCCAGGTTATCTCAACCAATCCTTCTGGATTCGACAGCGCACCATACTTGGCTGCGTTCGTCACTAATTCGTGAAACACTAAGCCGAAACTGACAGCGGCTCTTGGACTGAGGACCGTATCCGGACCTTGGAGCACGATCTTGTCAGAGTAGGAGAAGATCTCGAGCTTGATTAACTCGATCAGGTGGACTCCGGCCCATTGCGTCTCGGTCAGGAGATCGTGCGTGTTCGACATGGCGAGGATGCGCCCCTCGAATTTGCCGACTGTATCCTGGTTCTCGCCACGAAACGTCCTACGGGCGATTGCCTGCACCGAGGTCAGGCTGTTCTTCACACGATGGTTGAGTTCTAAAATGAGGAGCTTTTGGTGCTGAGCTTCCCGTTGGAGGCGCAGGGCGGCGCGATGCATTGTCAAAGCGACTTGGTTGACCTCGATCAATGACGTGACTGGAGGCTCAATGACACGACCTCCCTCCAAGGCTTCGGCCTTGATCTGCAATGCGTTCACTGCCCTCCGTATTCGCGCACTGGCCATGAACGCGATCAGAGGAGGAAGCAATAGACAGATGCACAGGATCGCCACGGCAGTCCAGATCGCGCGGTAGAGCGCTTGATCAAATACGCTAGGGGGCGCTGATACACCAACCACCCAGCCCGTGAAGGCCATGCGCCTAAAGGCTCCAATGACGCGGAAGCCTTCTACCGTCTTGATGTTCGCGCTCCAGAACCCTTCTTGTCCCCCCTTGACCGACGCGATGTCTTCCAAAGTGCTGGTCGTGGCAAGCTTCCCGACCCGCTCGGTGTGCAGCGGCACCCGAGCGATGATAATGCCAGTCCGATCTATGATAACGGAATGCCACTCTGGCGGGTTCTCCCCCTCGATTGCTCGGAGGACCAATTCGGGCGGGAATACGACAGTAATAGCAAAGATTATTTCGCCCGTGTCCAGATTCCGTACCGGAGACGTAGTGGAGAGTACGTTTTGCCCAGCGACGGCGCCATGCATCAGATCGGAGATGTAGCTATTACCCTCGAAAATGTTCGGCAACGCAGGATGAGGCGTAGCGGGTAGTGGAGCTCCCCATGGAACCTTTGTATTGACGAGCTGCTGCCCCGTTCGGTCGAGCACGACGAGCCATGGTCCGCCTTTCATTGCAGCGGTCGCTTGCTTGTGAAAATCCTGGAAGTTGTTGGTCTGGAGTGCGTGAGAGACCGACAGAGCGTGCGCCACCGCCTCAAATTTGCTGACCATTTGCGTCAAAGTGCCGTCTAGCCCCCGTGCCAAGTAGAGGGAGCGCTGCCTGATCTCCTCGTGTTGGTGCTCGACATAGACAGCCGCCAACAACCCGGTCAGCCCGAGAACCGGGAGATACAATGCAGCCGCAAACACAAGAAGGTGCCAGCCGATTGTCCTTGGCTTCGCACCCCAGCGCCCCCTCAGCTTTTGCATAGCAAGTCCGTTCTCCAGGATCTTCTGCCCGCTGGAAAAGATAACGCCTTTGACGACCGCAGGCCAGCAGTCATCTGTAGTGCTCGGCTGGCGGCTCCGGGAGTCGTCCTCCCTGACCGGCATGCTGTTCGTCCTGCGCTCCAGCATCCCCTGGGAGGTGCTGGCTCAGGAGATGGGCTGCGACTCCAGCATGACTTGCTGGTGGCGCTTACGGGACTGGCAGCAGTGCAGTGGATAGGGCGCGTTTTAACCCACAGCTGACAATTGGCTCAGGCAATTGGCTCAGGCTAGCTGATCCCAGCATACGCGCCCAACTGCGACCGGACCCCGGTGACGTAGCGAGAACTATCTTACGGTAGGGATTGGGATTATCGTCTGAACTCAGGTGAAGGCGTACATTCTGTGAAGCACCGGCTTTTTCTTTTTGCTGTAGCGGCGCTCGTGCCCCTCATTGCACTTGCTGCTGGTCTGACCCTCTACTCCCTGAACCAGCAGCAGACTGCGCTCCGTGACGAGGCAACCCACCACGTCAGCGGCATCATAGATGCCGTCGAACGTGAACTCTTCAACCAGACGGAGGTGCTGCGAGGGCTTGCGACCTCACTGAGCCTCGATCAGGCAAGCCTCGACCTTCAGCGCTTTCACGCCCAAGCGAGCCGGTTTGTTGAAGAGTTGCGGCACTGGGATGTGATTGTTCTGGCTGACTTGGAGGGGCGGCAGGTCGTCAACACGAGGTTTTCCTTTGGAGCCCCTCTACCGGCTGTGTTTGACGATTGGTCCTACCGCCGCGTGATCGAAGCCCGGGAGCCGGTCATTGGGAATGTATCCGGCCCTGGGCCTATCGCGGCTGACCGCACTCCAGTCGTCAATATCCGTGTTCCGGTTTTGAGGAACGGCAGCCTTCGCTATGTCCTCACTGCCTCGATCAACGCGAGGCCGCTGTCGGCCATGATCGGCCGAGAGATTGATCCTCGATGGCGAGCCTTCCTCATCGATGGCGCCGGCCGAATTGCCGCAGCAGCCCCTCGGCTCGAGGCGATTGGACAGAGGCCAAGTGAGCAGACACTCGCAGCACGAGCAGCAACCAAGCAAGGCCTCTATGAGGGTCTGACGCTGGACGGCCTTCGGACAGTCACTGCCTTTCAAATGTCGGACCGGATGGGCTGGTCCGCTCACGTTTCGATCCCCGAGGATCTCTACAACGCCCCGCTTGTGCGATCCCTCTGGTTCCTGGGTGCCTCAGTTCTCGCAGCGCTGGCGGTCACCCTGCTCTTTGTCGAGTTCCTGCGACGCGAGGCTCTCAGCCGCGAACGGGCTCTCGACCAGCTCCAAGCCGCCGAACAACGGTTCCGGGACTTCGCCGAGCTAGGCTCTGACTGGTTCTGGGAAACTGACGCGAACTTTCGGATTACGGAAGTGGCGGGGCAGCCCACAGCTGTTCCCGTGATCGGCAAAACTCGGTGGGAGGCTGCCGGGGGTGACCCAGATTCGCTGGAATGGAAGGACCACATCGCTCTCGTCCACAGCCACGAACCATTTCATCAATTCAGATACAAGGCCGTTCTGAACGGCCAGACATTCTACCTCGAGACCAGCGGGCGCCCCCTGCTCAACACGGCCGGCCAGTTTCTTGGCTACCGGGGTGTCACAACCAATGTAACGGTCCGGAGAGGGGCAGAACTTGCGGCGGCAGAGCAGTCGGCTCTTCTCCAAGCCACCCTGGATAACATGGACCAGGGCCTCATCATGATCGACGGCAGCGGAATTGTGCAGGTCTGCAACCGGCGTGCTGTGGAAATGCTCGATCTTCCAGAACACTACACCCACTCAAAGCCGAGCTTTTCTGACTTTCTCGCTCACCAAGTCGCTATTGGCGAGTTCACTGGCTTCACGGAAGAGCGGGTGTCATGGCTCAAGTTGAAGAATAATCTGCTGAGCGCGCCGCCAGTCTACGAGCGCACGCGCCCCAACGGCACGCACCTCGAAGTCCGAACCGTTCATCTTCCCGATGGGACGGCGGTCCGGACCTTTACGGACACCACCGCCCGAAAGCGTGCCGAGGCGGAGCAGAAGGATAGTGAAGGGCGGTATAGGCTTCTAGCCGACAACTCCACCGATATGATCGGGCGGACCAACCTTGATGGTGTCCGTCTGTACCTGTCGCCAGCTTCACGCGAGCTCCTCGGCTATGAGCCGGAGGAACTCGTCGGCTCGAGGTTGGGCGACATCACACATCCTGAGGACCGGGCGCTCGCCACCTCCAGCATCGCGGATCTTCTGAGCAGCCGTGATGGGCGACAGACCATCACCTACCGGATGCAGCACAGTGACGGGCGGTGGGTATTGCTGGAGTCGCGACGGCGGCTTGTGCGAGACGAGCGCGGCAACCCGACGGAGTTCATCAGCGTCGCCCGCGACGTGACCGAGCAACGCCGCCTCGAGGAGCAGCTTCGGCAATCGCAGAAGATGGAGGCGGTAGGGCAGCTCACCGGCGGGATTGCCCACGATTTCAACAACCTCCTCACCGTTGTCCTCGGCAATGCTGAGATTCTCACTGAGGACCCCTCTGACCCGGCCCTCACCTTCAACTTGGCTCGGCAGATCCTGGAGACGGCCCAACGCGGTGCCGATCTGAACCAGAAGCTTCTCACCTTCGGTCGCCGCCAGTCCATGAAGCCCGAGCGTCTGAAGATTGAGAGGGTGGTAGAGAACATGGTCCCACTGCTCTACCGCGCTGTCGGAGAGCATATCGACATAGAGACAAGGTGCCCTGAGACGCATCTCTCCATGATCGTCGATCGCTCCCTCCTTGAGAGCGCTCTCCTCAATCTGGCGGTAAACGCCAGAGACGCGATGCCTCAAGGGGGCACCCTGACGATCACGACCGGCGATAGGGTTGCAGGGCCTGGAGAGGGTAGTCTGCCGATCGGGCAGGAAGTGGTGTTCGTGACGGTCTCAGACACCGGCACGGGCATGACGCCCGATATCCTGTCACGGGTATTCGAGCCGTTCTTCACCACCAAGGAAGTTGGTAAAGGTTCGGGGCTTGGGCTGTCGATGGTATTTGGGTTTGCCGAGCAATCGGCTGGTCACGTCAGCATCACGAGCAAGCCCCGAGAGGGAACGGCCGTCACGATCGTTCTTCCGGCCTTTGCGGGCGGCAGCGCGCAACAGGAAGCTCCTGAGACAGGAGCAATCCTGCCTGTGGCAGGAAAGATCCGCATTCTCGTGGTCGAGGACGAGCCGCAGGTTCTCCAGTTTGTCTCGACCCAGCTTGTTAGCCTTGGTTACGAAGTGACGGCTGTGGCTAACGGCCCTGACGCGCTCGAACTTCTGGAGCAAGATCAAGACTTCGCCCTCTTGTTCACGGACGTGGTGTTGCCCAAAGGAATGAATGGGGTGGAGCTCACTAAGCGTGCTCGGACGATCAGGCCTCGCCTGAAGGTTCTGCTCACCTCTGGTTATTCCGAGGAGGCTTTCGAGCATCACGGCAGACCTGAAGAGGGGACGCAATTGCTGCGCAAGCCATACCGACGCAAGGAGCTTGCGGACACCCTACGCAAGGTGCTGGAGGGGTAGGGCTGAGCAACAGGCTGCTAATGCGGGACGAAACGCCCCATTCGCTAGCCTAGTTAACCTCTTTCCAAGGCTGAGATCCTGACGTTCACTGCCCCGGGGAGCACGCCATGTCAGCCACATCAGATGACCCAGCAAGGGGCGCAAATAACAACGGCCCTGTCACTGCGGTCGATGCTAGTCTTCTGCAGGTGACCCTCGACACGATGGATCAGGGCCTCCTCCTGGTCGACCCGAACGGGAGGGTGGTCGTCTTCAACCGCAGGCTCTTGGAGTTGCTGGACCTACCCTATGAGCTGCTGGCCCGGCGCCCGCTCTTCGAGGAGGTACGCCAGTACCAGATCGAGCAGGGGGATTATCCGCCTCATCCAGACCCTGTGATGAGCAGCGTCCTCAGCGCGGGTCCCGAGGGCGGGGCGATGCGACACGAGCGCATTCGCCCAAACGGTACCGTGTTGGAGATCCGGACGGTACCTATCCCTGGCGGAGGCGCAGTTCGCACGTTCACCGACATTACCGCTCTCAAGCGAGCTGAGACTGAGGCCCGCGAAACGGCGGCGACCTTGCGCGTGACCCTGGAGAACATGGACCAGGGGCTCATGATGGTGAACCAGGACGACATCGTTCAAGTCTACAATACCCGTGCCGCGCGCCTGCTCGACCTGCCCCTCGAGATGTTGGAGAGCCGGCCTGCCCTCAAGGATATCCGCCGTTATCAGCTCGAGAAGAACGAGTTTGCAAAGAGCGACGACCAGTTCCGCAGCTGGGTCGCCACAAGCGGCGTGCGGGATGAGCGCGATGTCTATGAGCGCGAGCGACCGGACGGAACGGTGCTGGAGGTCCGAACCGTCCCCTTGGCCGACGGTGGCGCGGTTCGCACCTACGCCGACATCACGAGCCGGAGGACTGCCGAGCAGGCCCTGCAGCATAGCGAGGAGCGCTTCCGATCGCTCGTCGATGCGACGAACGCCATCGTCTGGACCACGGATGGGGATGGGGCCATCGTCACCGAGAACCCGAGTTGGGAGCGGTTCACCGGTCAGACAGAGGCTGAGTACCGCAGCTGGGGCTGGATAGAGGCCATTCACCCGGAGGACAGACCTCGTACCGCGGAGGTCTGGAAAGCGGCGTTGACCGCGAGGAGCTACTACGAGTGCGAGTACCGCATTCGCCGCAACGATGGCGAGTACCGGCGGACCGTCGCCCGCGGCGTGCCGTTGCTCAACACCGACGGCACTCTTCGCGAGTGGGTTGGCGCCAATGCCGACATCACCGAGCAGCGAAACGCAGAGGAGCGCGCCCGAACCGTCACGGAGGCGGTTCCTGCCATGGTGTTCTCCTGCGACCAAGAGGGCCGCAACGACTACACCAACCGGCTCTACCAGACCTTCACCGGCCTTTCCGCCGAGGAGCTTCTCGGCGAGGGCTGGATGCGCGTCCTGCATCCTGACGACCACGCCCGGACCCTGTCGATCTGGGAGGAGGCAAAGCGCAACAGGAGCCCCTACGAGGTCGAGTACCGCCTTCGGGCGGCGGACGGCTCCTACCGCTGGTGTCTCACGCGTGCCGTCGCTCTTCAGAACACCAGCGGCGGCGTCGAGCGCTGGCTCGGCGCCTGTATGGACATCCACAGCCAGACGCTTGCCGAGGAGGCCGTTCGCGAAAGCGAGGAGCGGCTCCGCCTTGCGATCGAGACAACAGGGCTCGGGACCTACGACGTCGATGTCACCACAGGGCTGACGCGGTGGTCAGAGGAGTTCCAGGCGCTGCTCGGGGTACAAGCTGAGGAACCGGAGAGCAGGTCCGAGAGGCGAGAGGCTTTCAGCGCTGCGCTGCATCCGGAGGATAGAGAGCGGGTCCTGGGGAATTACGACAGAGCCGTCCGTCAGCGCGCCACCCACTCGACCGACGAGTTCCGCATTGTACGCGGCGATACTGGAGAGACCCGCTGGGTCGCAGGGTCGGCTCGGTACCTCTACGACGATGCTGGCAAGCTTTACCGGGTTGTCGGGACCCTGCGTGATATCACCGTCAGGAAGTCGGCGGAGCTGGCTCTCCAGGAAAGCGAGGCGCGCTACAGGTTGCTCGCCGAGAACGCCACCGACGTGATCTTCCGGACAGGTCTGGACGGCAGGAGGCTCTACCTGTCTCCGTCCGCTCGCGACATATATGGCTATGAGCCAGGGGAGCTTCTTGGTTCGGATGCTACCTTCCTGATTCACCCTGACGATGCCCCGCGGATGAAGGCCGACCTGGAGGCGACAATTGCCGGCGAGCTCGGGCATGAGGCCACCGTCTTTCGTATTCGGCACAAGGTGGGGCATTGGGTCTGGCTCGAGTCCCGGCGGCGGCTGGTGCGAGACGAGACCGGCGCCCCGGTCGAAGTGGTCGGCATTGTCCGGGACATCTCCGAGCGCGTGCGGCTGGAAGAGCGGCTCCGCCAGTCGCAGAAGATGGAGGCGGTGGGCCAGCTCACCGGGGGCGTCGCCCACGACTTCAACAACCTCCTCACCGTCATCCTGGGCAACACGGAGATCCTCGCCGAGGAGGTGCAGGATGCTCACCACAAGGTCCTGGCCGGGATGGCGCTGCAGGCCGCCGAGCGAGGTGCCCACCTGACCCAGCAGCTTCTGAGCTTTGCCCGCCGCCAGTCGCTGCGCATCGAGCCGCTGCGGCTCGACGAGGTGGTGGACGGCATGCTCGGGCTCTTGAAGCGCACCTTGGGCGAGCAGGTCGAGGTCAGGACACGAGCCGAGGAGCGGCACTCCCGCGTGCTGGTCGACCGCGGGCTCTTGGAAAGTGCGCTTCTGAACCTCGCCCTCAACGCCCGAGATGCCATGCCCGGCGGCGGTGCCCTCACCCTGCGCACGGGAGAGCGGGTTGCTACACCTGCGGACGGGGACATTCCGGCGGGGCAGCCGGTCGCGTATGTGACGGTCTCCGACAACGGCACCGGCATCGCGCCCGAAGTCCTGGCACATGTCTTCGAGCCGTTCTTCACCACCAAGGAGGTCGGTAAAGGCTCAGGGCTGGGCCTGGCCATGGTCTACGGCTTTGCACAGCAGTCAGGCGGGCACGTCTCCCTTGAGAGCGCTGTCGGGGAAGGCACGTCAGTGACGATTGTGCTACCCGTCATGGCCAGCGAACCGGCCGGACAGGAGGAGAGCAGCCAAGAGAAAGTGGCTGCTGTGCCTCCGACCAAGAAGCGCATTCTTCTGGTGGAGGATGAGCCGCAGGTCCTGCAGTTCGTCACGGCCCAACTTGTAAGCCTCGGCTATGAGGTGACGGCTGTGGCGACCGGCCGCGACGCCCTCGACCTGCTCGAGGAAGGGGTCTGCTTCGAGCTACTGTTCACGGACATCGTGCTTCCGCAGGGCATGAGCGGCGTAGAACTGGCCAGACGCGCGGCCTTCATTTGCCCGGAGCTGAGGGTACTGCTGACGTCCGGCTACTCCGAGGAGATGTTCGAGCAGCATGGCCGGCCACCCGAGAAGGTGCCGCTCCTGAGGAAGCCGTATCGCAGGAAGGACCTGCTTGAGGCGCTCGCCCAAGCCTTCTCTTCAGAGCGTGGCTAGACCGTGAAAAGAGAGCCGCCCACATTGGAGGTCGAGGTGCTATGGAAACGTCTTCGCTTTGCAGCTCAATGTTGGCTGAAAGGATAGGACGTTGATCGTCTTGTTGTCATTGGCATCGGGGTGCTTCCTCGAAACTCTTCAGCGGTAGCGCAGTGGCGCAACACATGCCCTCCAGTGCATGCGTAGGGCCATTGCTCTCACACTCCGGCCAGGCTCAAACCATTTGGACGGGGCGGTATCGACTCGCAGCGTCTAGCCCAAGCCAATGACTGCTTTCCAGGATCCGTGTGCCGGAAGCCGCCATTCCGCTTCCGGCCAGGAATTGCCGTCCCGCTTTGCGCCCATAGCGGCCGAAATGGTGCGGGATAGGCACGGTCCAAAGCGGACGTGGTCTTTCAGCTGACCCCAGATTTGTAGTTCGCGGAGCGCAGACAGATTGCACGGAGGTACGTAGCCCACGCAGTTGATCTTGCTTCAATTCGTTTACGCCGTTTGCGCAACTGCCGCGTAAAATATCCGTGACGAGCGCTGCGTTGCCGCCTCATACGAACATCAGGACCTCTCCATCACCTTGGGCGCCTTACGCTCGTTGCTGCCCCCACGGCTGGCCCGCCGAGGAAACAGGTCTCACCTAGTTGCTGCGTTCAATGCGGACGGTGACCGGTCCAGGTCGATCAAAAATCGAAACGTCACCCGTCACGCGGCCGAGGGGGATAATTCCAGGCTGAGGGACGCGGCCGCCGCGGTAGTAAATGACGAAGTGATTGGAGTTCCATAGCCCGAGGGTTCCGGTGGCGAAGTCGAGCTGGCGCTCCACGGCGGGCAGGTTGGAAGGCAGGTAGCCGGTCTTCTCTTGGCGCAGGTGGTCGCGCATCTCGATCGTAAGCGGTAACATCTCAACGAGAGCTTGAGTGGCGTTGTTGTCCACCAGCTCGGCGGTGACCCGTCCCCAGTCCGAGGTGATCACGAGGCGCTCTTGGGCCATGGCAGGTCCGATCAATCCCAGTGTTGCGACGAGAGTTCCAAAAAGTCGGCTCAGCATTTGACGCCCTCCTGCCCCTTCTCAGTTTCGCGATGGACCGGCGCGGTACTGGCCGTCGGTCACGTGCTCCATCCAGTCGACGGCCTTGCCATTGAGCCGCTCCTGGATGGCGATGTGCGTCATGGCGGTGGCCGCAGTCGCGCCATGCCAGTGCTTTTCGCCCGGCGGAAACCAGACCACGTCGCCGGATCGAACCTCTTCGACCGGACCGCCGTCCCGCTGCACCCAGCCCAGACCCGAGGTGACGATCAGGGTCTGGCCGAGCGGATGCGTGTGCCAAGCGGTGCGGGCGCCTGGCTCGAACGTGACGCTGGCTCCTGCGACCCGCGCCGGATCAGGCGCGGAGAAGAGGGGATCGATACGAACCGTGCCGGTGAAGTACTCCGTGGGTCCCTTGCCCGACGGCTGCGCGCCGCTTCGCGTGATCTGCATCGTACTACTCCTTGCTAGAGGTGAAGCATGCGGCCCCTGGGCAGCCGCGGCCCCGGTTGTCGCAAGAGCGGCGATTCCACCTGTGCCGGCCAACATGCACCTTCGCGTGATCATGATTTTCTCTCCGGTGAGCGGCCGTCGGCAACGGCCGCCGTCGGTGGACGACCGCTCTCTGCCCGGCGCTGCCCTACTTCGCCCGCGTCTCGAAGACGCCCTTCGCGACCGTCATGGCCGAGAACGCGTTCGGCCATCCCGCGTAGAAGGCGGCGTGCGATATAACCTCGCCGGCCTCGGAGCGGGTCAGGCCATTGTCCATCCCGAGCGCGAGGTGAGAGGTCAGCTGCGCCGCTTGGCCGTTGGCAATGAGCGAGCTGATCGTGACGAGGCTGCGATCGCGCGGCGCGAGATCGGGTCGCAGCCACAGATCCTTGAACAGGAAGTTCGTGGTGTCGTTCACCAGCCCTGGCGATGTCGTCCCGAAGCTGTCGCCGACGAACTTCGCCCTAGCCGCTTCCCGAGCCTCGTTCAACGGAAGAGGCGCGGGCGCAGCCTTCGGCAGTTGGTCGGAGCCTATTCCGCGATGGGTGAATGCCTCCTGGACATGAGGAGCGGCAGCATTGGCGCTCGACCAACCTGCGTAGAACGCGAGGTGGGTAACGATCTCGGAGATCTCGGCAGGCTTCACGCCGCCGTCGAGCGCACGATCGAGATAGTACGGCAAATCGGTGGTTTGACCGCGGGCGATCAGGATCGAGAGCGTCACGATGCTGCGGTCGCGGGGTGACAGTTCGGGACGCTTCCAAACCTCGCCCAATAGGCCTTCATCCGTGTGCTGAGCGAGGGCGGGCGAGACGGCCCTCAGGTCGCCAGACACGGGAGCCGGCGGGTTGGCCCGCTCAGCCTGGCCTTGGGCGGCAGCGGGAACGATGAGTCCGAAAGACAAGAGTATCGTCGTTGCAAATTTCATGAGTGGTTTCCTCCCGTCGTCGGGGCCAGGCGATAGGTCAGTGTGCGGTGAAGCTGCCGTTGACAGTTAAACCGACGCCGATCTCGACGCTCGCGCCATGGCTGTGCAGCCATGGCGCAGCGGCTAAAGCGACCAGCCGCCATCGACGACAATTGACGCTCCGGTCACGAATCCGCCGAGGTCGGAGCACATCCACAGCACGGCCTCGGCGATCTCCTCTGGCTTCCCCAAGCGTCCGACTGGCTCCAGGTCGATCGCCTTCTGGATCTCGCCACCGGTGAAGCGGTCCATCATAGGTGTCGCGATGTTGCCGGGCAGGACACAGCTCACGCGGATGTTCTGCTTGGCGTAATCGAGCGCGGCGGACGCCGTCATGCCGATCATCCCGTGCTTAGACGCGGCATAGGACGCTCCGCCCGCGACGCCGCGGATGCCGGCACCCGACGAGGTGTTCACCACCACGCCCCCGCCCTGGCGCACCATCTGCGCGATTTCGTGCTTCATGCAGAGGAAGGTGCCGCGCAGATTAATGTTGAGGATGCGGTCCCATTCCTCAAGGTCGATCTCGTGAAGCGGTGCGGCCTTGTTCTCCACGCCAGCGTTGTTGAACGCGCAGTCGATGCGGCCGAAGGTTTCGACGGCCTGTGCGACCGCAGCCTCAACCTCTTTCGGCTTCGACACGTCGCACGCGATCGCCAGCACCTCGCCACCAGCGACCTTCACGGCCGCTTCGATTTCCCTCAGAGCTTCCGCGGTGCGATCGAGGATGGCCAAGCGCGCACCTTCCGCAGCGAAGGCCACCGCCGTCGCACGACCGATGCCGCTAGCAGCGCCGGTGATGAATGCAACCTTGCCGGTGAAGCGATCGGGCCTCGCCATGATAACTCTCCTTGTCTGATAAGCTGCGCTGAGCGCGGCCACGCAGCACGCACTGCGTCGCAGGCTTGCGTTACGCGAGGTGCTGATTGAAGAACGTCTGCAGCTTGACCCAAGGAATGAGATCCACACGATCATAAAGGTCGACGTGGTTGGCGCCCGGAACGATCATGAGTTCCTTGGGCTCCGCCGCCGCGGCGTAAGCGGTTTCACTGAAGTACCGCGAGTGAGCCCTCTCGCCGTGGATGAACAGGATCGGGCGCGGCGAGATCTCCTTGATGTAGGTCAGGATCGGCATGTTCATGAACGACAGCGGCGTCGTCATCGTCCAGGAATTGCCGGAGTTGACCGCGCGCGGATGGTAGCCGCGCGGCGTTCTGTAATAGTCGTGGTAGTCGACCAGGAACTGGGCCTCGCCGCCGCGCAGGTCGTTGTAGGGCGGCTGGTAAGCTGCGGTTCCCTTTTCAGCATCCGGCCAACGCTGGCGGCTCAGCTGCTCCAACATCTTCGTGCGCTGTTCGAGCGTCACGCTGTCGTTGTAGCCCTTCGACATGACCCGGGTCATGTCATACATCGTGCAGGCCACGACGGCCTTGACGCGCTTGTCCACAGCGACCGCACTCAAGGCCATGCCGCCCCAGCCGCAGATGCCGATGACGCCGATCCGCTCGCGATCGACGGACGGGTGGAGGCCGAGGTAGTCGACGGCGGCGCTGAAGTCCTCGGTATTGATGTCGGGCGAAGCCACGTTGCGCGGTTCGCCGCCGCTTTCCCCGGTGTAGGACCCATCGAAAGCCACCGTGACGAAGCCGCGCTCCGCCATCGCCTGTGCGTAGAGGCCCGACGACTGTTCCTTCACGGCACCAAACGGGCCGCCAACGGCAAGCGCCGGCAGGCGCCCGTTCGCTCGGTCCTTGGGCAGATACAGGTCGCCTGCCAAGGTAATCCCGTAGCGGTTCTTGAAGGAGACCTTCTGATGATCGACCTTCTCACTTCTGGGGAAGGTCTTGTCCCAAGTGGAAGAGCCCTGCGCGTAGGCCCGCGAGCTGACGGCGGGGATTGCGCTTATGGCGGCGAGAGCGCCCGCCCCCATCATGAGGCTACGGCGGTTAGCGTTGATGCTGCTAACAGCGGCTTCGTTCTGCCGTTCGACCTGCCTCATCATGGTTCTGATTCCTCGCTGTACTGGTTTTCGTCTTCAGCTTCGCTCGCTGTCGCGGGTGAACTGAACTGATGGGCGGAAGATAGCGGCGACGGATCGACCTGATTAGCCGGGGCAATTCGCTTGCATCTATCGACCAGAGGCATAAATCCTGCATCTCACGTCGAGAGGCGCCGATGGCGAAAGCGGACTTCAACGACCTGCTGTGGTTCCTTGTCGTCGCGAACGAGCGTAGCTTCACTAGGGCTGCCGCCAAGCTCGGCATCGCGCAGTCGACGCTCAGTCACACCATCAAGCGCCTTGAGGAGCGCATGGGCCTGAGGCTCCTGACGCGCACGACCAGGAACGTTGCGCCGACCGAAGCCGGGGAGCGCCTGCGGCAATCCCTCGGTCCGCGCATCGCCGAGATCGAGGCCGACATCGCGGACCTGATGACCTTCCGCGATAAGCCCTCCGGCACCGTCCGGATCACACTCTCGGATCACGCGCTGGAGGGCATCGTCTGGCCGAAGCTCAGGCCGATTCTCGCCGACTACCCCGACATCAAGGTCGAGCTCAGCCGGGACAACGGACTTCGCAATATCGTCGAGGACGGCTTCGACGCCGGCGTCCGGCTGGGTGAGAGCGTCGAGAAGGACATGGTGGCGGTCCGGATCGGCCCAGATTGGCGGCTGGTGGCCGTCGCCTCGCCCGCCTACTTCGCGGCACATCCCATCCCGGAGCACCCGCAGGAGCTCGTGACGCACATCTGCATCAACATGCGCCAGACCAGGGGCGGCGGCCTCTATGCCTGGGAGTTCGAGAAGGACGGGCAGGAGCTTCGCGTTCGGGTCGACGGGCAGCTGACCTTCAACACGTCCTTTGCTCAGGTCGAGGCGGCCGTCGCCGGCTACGGAATAGCCTATGTGCCTGAGGACCTCGTCGAGCGGCACGTCGCCGAGGGCCGGCTGCGTGCAGTGCTCGAAGCATGGTCGCCGAGGTTCGCAGGCTATCACCTCTACTATCCGGGCCGGCGCCAAAGCTCTCCTGCATTCAATGTAATCGTCGACGCCCTACGGCACCGATAGGTGTGCCTCAGGACGCAGGTCGCGCGACGGCCATCGCTGGGCGTGGTGCTCCCGCCTGGCTCCGTCGATTTCACCTCTCATTTCGGCTACTCACCAGAGCATCTTGCTGGCGCCTCAGTCGCGTGGACAACGGACAAGCGCGGCCGGCTGTGTGAACGTCCGCTTTTCCCCTGTTTGGCGCTGAAAGCAGCCGGACAGCTTTCGGCCAGCTCAAGCCGTCCGGCAGCTTCGCGCCCGAATCAGCCTTCCGCCTGCGCCGCAAGGGGGTGGGTATATACCTTCGAACTCTACGTCGAGGGACCCATACTATCACCTCGGCTGCTAATCGGACAGATTTTCCAGCATGCAGACGCTGGCGAAGGTCAGAACTGCGGCGGCCACGAAGGCCAATTCCTGCCACACACCGAAGTCGCCCATGACTGCGAGTCCCTCGTGCTATCTAACGTCCGCCTTGCTGCATCGTGCTGCAGGCTTGGCATGTTCGCTGCAGTGGTCAGCCGGAGGGCTGGCCGACCCTCCGGCGTCGCTCTCAGTGCGCCCTTGAGGTCGAGGTTTGAGATGTCGTCTGGGTACGGGCGTTTGCCCTCCAGCCCGTCACACGCTCAGCAACCTTCTTGAGAGAGCTCGTGAGGCTCTGAGCCCAGGTCGCAACAGATTTCATGGCTTCCTCCGTTGGTTGGACAGCGCCAGCCAAGGATCTGAGGCGGAGCCTTGGAAAGGATGGGGGCCGCCTCTCCGGTCCTAAGCTTGGCGTCAGAAAAGGTAGTGGGCAGTTCCCCACCTGCAAGGAGATGGCTATGGAGCGGACGCTCGCTCATAGCCTGATGAGCAGCGGCCGCACCGTTGGTCTGACAGGGCCACGCCTCACGTAGGGCTAGAACTGCAACCACAGAGAAGGCGAGGTGCAGGTCAGCGGCGTGCCGATCCATGTAGGACGTCACCGCCTCTGTCGCCTCGCGAACGGTCGAGCGCTCCGGCACGCAAAAGCGCATGACCGGCGGCAGCACGTCGGAGAGCTGCAGCAGCATCGCGATCTGACCGGCGCAGCTGCCCTGCAGGTGCAGCTCCCGATCATCACGCGTCAGCAGGCTTTTGCATGCCTTGTAGTGTACGGCGGCACTGTGAGAGTCAGGCTCTGCGAGAGCAGGTCGTCCTAGCAGAACGCTCCCAAGCACGACGAGACAAGCCGCAATCCCAGCGATGCATTTGAGCTGCCCGCTCTCCCTCGCGCAGCGACGGGTGCTCACCGGCCGAGCTCCTCTTGCATCGATCTGCGTCATGAGGCTCCTCCTCAAGCCGCTTGGGCGAGCGGCTCCTGTTTGAGGATCAGCAGTCGGACGGCTGGAGCCGCAGGATCGGGGCTCCACGTATCGCCAAGCATCTGCAGGGCCGTGCGCACCTCGTCGAGCCGGGAGGGCAGCCCCTCGGGCATGCCCTCGGCCTGCGCCAGGTCAACTAGGTACTCGTCCCAGGCCCACCGCCAGAGGATCTCTCGTTTGCAGATGAGGCTGAGAAGAGGATGGCGCACCACGTCATCTGGTCGTGCAAAGACAGCGCTCGGGCTCACCAAGGCTTGTTCCAAGTCCGGGTAGGCCGAGAGATCACACCGACCAGAGGCTGCCGGCAAAGAGGTCAGCCACACCACACCTCCTGATCGTTCGTTGCGGTCAACGCCAGTCCTCAGTTCCACCCCCATGGTAGTATCCTCCCGTTTTGCTCACCCTTTAGTGTATTCCTGAGCCACCTGTTCCAAACCACAGCCACAGTCCCAGCGAGACGCAGAGCGATAGAGCCGCCTCATCCCAGCCCGTCAGGTGCTCACTGGTAGGTCCTTCCCCTTGCACAAGAGCAGCCCCTATGGAGGCCAGGGCTGCAACGAGCAGGAGCCCCGCAAGCGACAACGGCAGGTGTTCGATTGGTCCGAGCGCCGCAAAGCAGAGGCACAGCGCCACGATGGCGAGCCAGCGATAAATCACCTCGCGGCTGATCTCCTCCGGCTTGCGTCGGTCCTGGCCTCGCCGGTGCCACCAGCCGTGGCCGCCCGTCCAATCGCCTGGGTCAAAGGGAACCATGGTGGGAGCTCGCCTAGTGCAGACCCTCGCCATCAAGCGCCTGGAGTGCCGCCAGGACGTCGTCCACGGACACAGGCTCCGGCGTACCCGGCAGCAAGCGCCAAGCCGGTCGACCTTCGACGGCACAGGCGTCGGAGGCCCAGGTCGCGAGGAGGGCACGCTTCTCACTGCCGCTCAGCGCCACGGCTCCGAGCACGGCTGATGGATGGCTGTACGGCGAAGCGTGTTCCCCTTTGATGATCAGCTCGGGATCAGCGAACCGGTCGAGCTCGACTGCAGAGGTATTACTCTCGTCAGGCATAGGATCCCTCCCGAACGTCGGCTTACGATGACTTCCTTTAGGGCGTCCGCGACCCTCCGGCGCTGGGGCAGCGCCGGAGGGTCTGCAGGGTCAGTCAGGCGTTACGCGACCTTGCTCTTCTGCGGCTCGTGCTCGATCGTCTGGGGCTGGTTGTCCTGTCCAGCGCTCCTCTGGGTGATGCTGCCCTGGCCGACGCTCGATCCAATCTCGATCCGGCGGGGCTTCAGGGCCTCAGGCACCTCACGCTTCAGCTCAACCGAGAGCAGCCCGTTCTCCAGGCTCGCGCCAGTGACCTTCACGTGGTCGGCTAGGTTGAACGTCTGCTTGAAGGTCCGGGTGGCAATGCCCCGGTGCAGGTACTGGGAGCTGTCGTCAGAGGTCTTCTTCTGCCCTGAGACCAGCAGCGCATTCTGGTGCTGGGTCATCTCGATCTCGTCAGGGGAGAAGCCCGCCACCGCCATGGTGATGCGGTACTGATCGTCCGCCACCTTCTGGATGTTGTAGGGCGGCCAGTTCATCGGCTCGACCCGGTGTGCCTGGTCGAGGAGGTCGAAGAGACGGTCGAACCCCACCGTAGAGCGGTACAGGGGGGAGAAGTCGAATGCTGTCCTCATGGCCACATCCTCCAAAGAGCAACATGGATATGAGAGCGCCGGACACCCGCCAGCGCCCGAACTGCCAAGCTGCCGACGAGCCTTGGCGGTCATCGAGCTAGGAAGCGGATTTTAGCGGTTCAAGAGGGCACTGACGGTTTTTTTATACTGGAAACCAGCCCCTGGTCGTAGCATTTGACGGGGATGCAGGGCCCACTCCCACCGGCATCGCAGCACAGAGGCGTTTCAGCAGCCTCCGTCGGTCGGAATGCCCGCTCAAGACCAACAACGGAGGGAGTTGATGAAGCTTGACATCACCTCAGCACCCATCACAGTTCAGAGCTCGACTGTGGATCTCGGGGATGTGCTACCAGAGCACGCAAGATCCAGGATCTTGCAGGTGGCGCAGAAGTACTTCGGGCGCCTGATCAGAGCCGACGTTCACGTCAACCGGGAGGGCGCGACTTTCCGCTGCTCGGTTACCATTCAGATGGGCGGCACCAAGCCAGCCATTGGCGAAGCCATGGATGAGGATTGCTATAGGGCCTTCGACTTGGCGCTCGGCAGAGCCGCCAAGCAACTCCGCCGTAAGAAGCGGGCGATGAGAGAAGATAAGGCGACCCGGGTCGACAAGGACATGCTCCTACGCCAGGCGCTCGGACCTGGATCCATTCACTAGCCGGCCCACGCTCTGGGGGAGCAGGTCCCGTTAGGACCTGCTCCCTTGCATGTTGTCTCTCGACCGAATGCGCATCGCCACCAAGAGGCCGAGGCTCATGATCGACCAGCCAGCGAAGGCCCGTACGAGATCAGGTCGGCTGCCTTGTTGGCGTTGCGCTGGGGCATACGTCTGGTTGTTTTGCATCACCCACTCTCCATCAAACAAGCAAACGCCCGGCGCGGGGCCCCGCCCGGGCGGTAAGACGACAGATCCGTGCGGCTGCGCAGCCCGCAGGCTGTCGGCACCATCTGGCATGGGCGGGGCCGTCCCGCTGCTCTTGAGGGGTTCACTGCCGGCGTGGGAGATCAGGCCAGCCGGCGAGGCACAGGCCAGAATGTGCGCTCAAGAAACGCTGGACCCGCGGCGTCGGTTTCCAGGGGAGCACAGGTGGCAGGGTAAGATACACTGCGGCCCAGCACCTCTTGAAGCGTGGCAGCAGCCGATCCTATCTCATGGCCGTGACGCCGTTGTTTATGTGAGCGTATCCATGGCCACTGTGTCCCTGAAGTCGTACATTGTCTTCCCCTTCCACCGTGTGGGGGCCAGGGTTGGTACCAGCCGCGCGATCGTCTTCGACGAGCCCCAGAAGGCGTGCCATTTCGCCAACGCTGTTGGTCAGCAAGCCAGCGGTGTGGCCGTCCTTGAGAGGTCCGTCGATCCAGAGACAGGCGAAGAGACCGACAGGCTTGTTGCCAAGGCCGGAGCGGTGCCACCCCAGTTCCCGCAATCGAGCGACTGGACGATGCGACTGAACTAGGGGCTCGATGTGCAGACCGGCGCCAACACTCATTTGACACGCCGTAGTTGAATTGCAGTTGATCGATCGCGTCGACTGTGGTGGTGCTAAGTCGGCCGCCGGCGCTGCTCCTTGCAAGTGAGGCGATGCATCCCCTATCTCAGAGTGCTGTGATCGTGACTGGCTCCGGTAAGCGCCATGAGAACCATTCTCGTTCCTGTTGAGCATCAATCCTCCCCACAATCAATTTTGTCCTCGGCCTTGCTGCTTGGCCGTATGCTCGACGGCTACATCGAAGGCTTTGCACTCGGTCCGGAGATCCCGGATATCTATGGCCTTGAGGTTCCGGTCGTTCTGCCGCCGACGCTGGATGAGCCGTCAAGACGGACAACGGCTGCCGAGGCGCGAAAGCAGTTCGAGGCCTTCATGCGCTCTCACGAGGTCCCGGAGCGGTTCGGCGAGCCGAGCGGGCTCTCGTTTGGCTGGCATGGAGACGTCCTGGAGGGGGATGCCTTCCTGGGCGACTACGGCCGTGCGTTCGACACCATTGTCGTCGGACGCCCCTCACGCGAGGTGAACGGCCCGCGCATGGCAACTTTGGAGGAGGCGCTCTTCGACAGCGGCCGGGCGGTCCTGGTGGCGCCGCCCACGGCACCATCGGAGATGGGGCGCTCGATCCTGATCGCTTGGAACGGCAGCACGGAAACGGCACGAGCTGTTTCATTAGCGATGCCGCTTCTTTTGAAAGCCCAGAAGGTAACGGTTCTGACCGTCAAAGGGGGAACGGTGCCTGGTCCGGCCGGAGAGCATGTGGCCCAGACCCTGCGTATCAACGGCATTCCAGCGCAGGCGCTGGACGTGGAGGATGAAGGCCAATCAGTGGGTGAGGCCGTTCTCGCAAACGCCGAGGACATAGGCGCGGATCTAATTGTAAAAGGCGCCTACACGCAAAGCCGACTGCGCCAAATGATCTTCGGCGGTCCGACACGCTACCTGCTGGAGCACTCCAACTTGCCGATGCTGATGGCACACTAAGATCCGCTGGATTGAGCGTGGCACCCGCTTTTGGAGCACTCCGGCCGGACCAAAACCGTAGGGAAGATTCGGTATCGGTTTGCAGCACCCAGTCCGGGTTAATTGGCGGCTTTCCGCGATCCTTGTTCCGAAAGCGGCCATTCCGGTATCGGCCAGCTCAAGTCGCCCGGCAGCTTCGCGCCCATCCCAGCCGTTCTGATCAACATCCTAGTTGCTCGAAAGCTGCCGTTCCCGATCAGCCCAAGGCGGTGACGGTCCTGATGCAACCGGGCTGATGGAGAGATCCTGACGCAAGGTCAGCAGTCGGTCATCTTGAGGCACCAAATCTCTCGAACAGCCAGCGTCCGGCCGGCCCGAGTGGTTCGTCCTGGCGGTGAACCGCCACAATGGGCACGTGGCGCGACAGACCAGAGGCGCTTTCGCGCTCCCGCGCAAGGCGCACCAACCGCCCGCTCGCAAGGTCCTCGGCTGCAGCCGGCTCCGGCAAGCTTCCCCAGCCTATGCCGGCGCGGATCAAGGCGTGCTGCGCTCCCGGGTCCGTGACCCGCCAGGTGTTCAACGCCACGACCCGGCGATCCTCACCCTGCACCGCTTCGCGGACCTCGCTGAGCACGATCTGGAGGTGGTCGCGCAGCACGTGCTCGTCGAGGCCTTCCCGCATCTGTGCGAGGGGGTGCGAGGCGGCCGCGACGGTGACGAGATCAAGCTCCGCCACAACCGTCCGCACGAGCGTTTCGGGCAAGAGCATGTCGGGGAGAATGCGGATGTCGGCCTCGCCTGGCGACAGGCCCGGCATATGACGGCCCATCGCCATCGAGAACGGCAGCACCGACAGACGAAGCTGGACGGTGGGAAAGGCCTCCCGGAACTCGCCCAGAACGGGTGCGAGTAGGGCCACCGGGATCGCCGCGCCAACCAGGACCCGCAGCTCCGTTTCCAGGCCGCGCGTGATCTGGCGGGCGCTCGCCCGAAAATGTCCAACGTCATCGAGGATGCGCCGGACCTGAGGCAGCAGGGTCCGTCCAGCTTCGCTGAGCGACGGGCGGTAGGCGCTGCGGTCGAACAATTCGGCCCCGACCTGCTCCTCTAACTTCTGGACCGCATAGGTGATGGCCGACTGCGCCCGGTTGAGCTTGCGGGCTGCCGCCGAGAAGCTCCCAGCTTCCACGACGGTGACGAAGACCTCGAACTGGTCAAGCGAGAGAGCATCCATCTCCATCAGTTTAGATGAAAGTGTTGATCGAAACTATCCCTGTTTTTTCGGCTCTCGTCATGGGGCATCTCTCGTGACGTCACAGCCCACTGCCTTCAGAGGTACCCATGTCCATCGCTCAGACCACGGCACTGCCCCTTTCCACTCTCCCGGCCTCGACCGGCAAGCCGCTGCGTATTGCGCTATGGGTTGCTCAGGGCCTCGTGGCCGCCATGTTCGTCATGTCCGGCTTCATGAAGCTCGCCACCCCGATCGCTGAGCTTGCGGCGATGATGCCCTGGGCTGGTCAGGTCTCCCCCGCCTTCGTCCGCTTCATCGGCTTGGTGGACCTCGCGGGCGGCATCGGCATTCTCCTCCCAGCCCTGACCCGCATCCAGCCGCGCCTGACCGTGCTCGCGGCTCTCGGTTGCGCCGTGCTGCAGGTGCTCGCCTTCGCCTTCCACGCCTACCGCGGCGAGTTCGGTGTGCTGCCGGTGAACGTCGTGCTGCTGGCTCTCTCCGTGTTCGTGTTCTGGGGTCGCAGCCAGAAGGCTCCGATCCTGCCGCGCGCCTGATTGCCTGATCAAAGGATCGGCTCAGCCACGAGATGGTTCGTTCGGTCCTCACACCCGAGAAAGACAGCGCCAATGACCACCCGTCTGCCCACGTACTTCATCAGTCACGGCGGCGGCCCCTGGCCGTACCTGGACGGCGCGTTTCGGCGCGCTTTTGACAAGCTTGAACAGTCGCTGCTCGACATTCGCAACGAACTCGGTGACACCCCGCGCGCGGTGCTCGTCATCTCCGGCCACTGGGAAGAGAATGGCTTCGCCATTTCCTCAGGCGAGCAGCCAGGCATGGTCTACGACTACAGCGGGTTCCCCGAGCACACCTACCACATCCGGTACGGCGCACCGGGTCACCCAGAGCTTGCGCAGCGCGTCCAGGAGCTGTTGCACGCCGGCGGCATCCAAGCGTGCCTCGATCCGGAGCGGGGCTACGACCACGGTACCTTCAGCATCATGAAGCCCTTGTATCCGAGGGAGGACATCTCAATCGTCCAGCTTTCTATCGACCGGGGCTACGACCCTGAACTGCATCTGCAGCTTGGCCGCCTGCTTGCGCCCCTGCGTGACGAGGGCGTGCTGATCATCGGCAGTGGCCTCAGCTACCACAATCTACGTGATGCCCGGAGCATTGTAGGGATCGAGCCATCCCGTGTGTTCGATACCTGGCTTCACAAAACAGTCGTTGCCGCCTCCCCCGAAGAGCGGACCCAGCGCCTGATCAACTGGGAGAGCGCGCCTTCTGCTCGCGCGGCTCACCCGCAAGAGGACCACCTCATCCCACTCATGGTGGCCGTTGGAGCCGCGGAGAACGAGGCAGGAGCGGTTGTCTACCACCAGAAGGATCTGTTCGGCGGCATCACGGCATCGAGCTTCCGCTTCGGCGACGTGCCCACAGCTCCCTGAGCCCTATCCGTCCTTATGATCGACCAGAAAAGGATGTCATCATGACAAAGCCGAACAAGGGCACTGTTGCCGAAGAACATGAAGAGGCACCGAATGAATACCTGATCACGCGGAGAGCCACCCTGCTTGGCGTGATGGGAACGATCCTGACGCCCGTGAGTGGCTTGCTGTCGCCCGCTTTGGCTCAAGGCACCCTCAAGGAGGCCGCCGAGATCGGTGATGTTCTCAAGAACATCCCGGGCCTGTGCCGTGTGACGACAGCCACGATCGAAGGTCCTTACTACATCGACAAGGAAATCGTCCGTTCGGACATCCGCGAGGATCAGCTTGGCGTACCGCTGGATCTTGAGCTGCGCCTCGTTAATGCAAATGCCGGCTGCCGGCCAATCCAAGGAGCGGCTGTCTCGATTTGGCACTGCAATGCCGCGGGGGAGTACAGCGGCTACCTCTTCAACAATCCAAATGAGTTTCCAGATGTGAGGGCCGCCGATGAGACGGGCCATGTGAAGCAGGATGGGCCGGAACGCTTTCTGCGTGGTGTTCAGACCACGGACTCCGAGGGAAAGGTGACGTTCCGCACGATTGTACCTGGCTGGTACACGCCGAGGGCTGTGCACATCCATGTCCGTGCTTTCGTGAGCGCCCGCGACATGATTACGACGCAGCTCTACTTCCCGCAGTCGCTGATCAACACCGTCCACTCAACCCAAGAGCCCTACAAAGCTCGGGGCGTTTCGATCTACACCAACGAGAACGATATCCTCATCCGCCCAGAAGACGTCCTGAAAGTGTCGGCAAGAGGTGACGGCTCGCTTCACGCGACTATGACACTTGGTGCCGGAAACGCCTAATCACCGCCGAACGAAAAGATCCGCTTGAGGTCGAGAGGTCATTCCTGACCCATGTCCGCGACGGCGTTGCTTCCGCCAGAAAATCAACAAGTCACATCTCCAACGAGGTCCCATGCCCTTCGACCGATTAGATCGCTACACTCCCTACGCCATTGCTGTGCTACGCATCGCGACGGCGATCATCTTCATGCTGCACGGGTCGCAAAAGCTCCTCGGCTTTCCGGCCCCGCCGCAAGGTGGCCTGCCGCCGCTGTTCTCGCTGTTCGGGATCGGCGGAGTGCTCGAGCTTGTCGGTGGGTTCTTTATTCTGATCGGTGCCTTCACCCGGCCCGTCGCCTTTGTGCTCGCAGGCGAGATGGCTGTGGCCTACTGGATGTTCCACGCGCCGCGTAATCTCTACCCGCTGCTCAACGGCGGTGATGCCTCAATCCTCTACTGCTTCGTCTTCCTGCTGTTCGTCTTCACGGGTCCCGGCGCTCTCAGCGTCGATAGCCTGCGCAGGGGGCACGGGTACCGGCCGACCGTCGGCCGTTGATCGAGAACCTCATCACCGAAGTGGGGGCGTTATCCTGTGCCTCCACAGGTTTTCTCTGAAGAGACATGCCGGCTCGGTCCTCATGAGCTAACCCCAGTGTACTGCCCAGTTTGTGATTGGTCTCAGTGACCGGGCCGAGGCCGCCCGCACCATCACACGCGAGCAGTGTGCTGGTGCGCCAACATACGAGGTACTCCGAGCAGATCACATTCTGGGGATCTGCTCTGTGGGCGCAGGGTCCTTGCAAGCGGCAGCAACCGGACCAGCCGCGTGGCTGGGATGCCAGATCGCTCTGGCTGGACCTTCCTGTCATTTCATAGAGCAGCCTATCGCGAAATAATCCCTGGTGCGCAGCCGTTCCATGAGGGCTTGCTTGAGCGGAACATGGTCGCCCCGCCCTGTGCTCGCAGAAGGGGATTTCGCGCGGTCACTGATTGTGAGGCCGTTCTGTCACCGATAGCCAGGGTGTCGCCTGCACGTTAAGTATTCTGGACGGATCCAGACAAGGCCGCCGGAAATGAGCAAGTTTTCTACTCGCCTGCCCTCCCTCCAGTCGCGGCTCGTCATCCTCGCCCTTGCGCTGCTCGTCCCTGCCCTGGCCGCGGCTGGCCTCACGCTCTACGCCAGCTATCGCAATGCTCGGAAGGAGGTTGAAAAGCACCTGCAGGAGACCTCCCGCGCCCTGTCCCTGGTCGTCGACAGGCAGTTCGGACAGGCGGAGGCACTCCTCTGGTCTTTGTCGGTATCTCCTCAGCTCCGGGCCCGAGACTATGCTGGCTTCGACGCCCTCGCACGTGAGGCGACTCGGCTGCCAGGAGCATGGGTCCTCGTGGAGGAACCCGGACGGCAGGTTGTCAACACGCGCCTCACACCCGGAAGCGCGCTCCCGGTGCTCTCGAACCAGGATCATTGGACCGGCTTAGCGCCTGGGCAGATCCAGGTCAGCAACCTGTTCACAGGCCTCGTGGCAAAGCGCCCCGCCGTAGCGCTCAACATGCTCCTCGTGGACCCGGATGGTTCGCAGCGCTTCCTCTCCGTCATCATGCTGGCCGAGACGTTCAGCCAGATCCTCGCCGACCAGAGCCTCCCCGCAACTTGGGCCGGAGCGATCCTCGACCGCAAGGGAACTATTGTAGCCCGCTCTCGTGATCCTGAGCCTTATGTCGGCAAGCCTGCCACCAAGGCCACTCTGGAGCGGCTTCAGGCGGGAATTACCCACGGCGTCTTCGACAGCGTGTCGCTCGATGGCACTCATTCCGTGATCGGGGTGGCCCAGTCCCCAGCCTCAGGCTGGTCCACGATCGTCGCGGTGCCACGTGCGGAGCTCACGGGCGGCATTTGGCGCCTCGCCCTCTACCTCGCGTCGGCTGGCGGCCTGCTGACGGCTGCCGGAGCCGCATTGGCCTTTATGGTGGCTCGCCGGATCACTCGGCCCGTTAAGGCTCTGGTCACCGAGGTGCAGGCGCTCGGCCGTGGGGAGATGGTCTCGGAGGACCCGGCCCCGTCCGTGGCTGAGTTCCAAGAGACCGCCACACTCCGCACTGCCTTTGTCAGGACGCGTGAGGCCCTACGGCTGCGGGAACAGGAGCGTGATAAGGCCTATGAGGCGTTGCGGACTGCAAATGCCACTCTCGAGAGCCGGGTCGAAAGCCGAACGCAGGAGCTTGCCCGAGCCAACGCCAGCCTCCAGGAGAGCCAGGCCGTCCTGGCGGAGCGCGAGGCGCTCTATGCCAGCGTCTTCCGGTTCAATGCCGATGGTCTCTTCGTCGTCCGCATCGAGCAGGACGGCAATCCCTCCCGCATCGAGGCCTACAACTCCGCCATCGAGCGCGTGCTGGGCCGCCCCGTCGAGGAGGCGGCTGGACGGCCTCTCGCGGAGATCCTCTCGTCCGATCACCTCGCCCTGATCGAGAGCCGGATCCGTGAGTGCCTGGAGAAGCGCGAGCCGATTACCTACGAGAGGCAGGGCACAGTCGGGGTGAGACGAGGCATCTGGACCGTTACCCTTGTGCCTATTCAGGACAAGGATGGCCGTATCGCCCGGGTGCTCGGCACTACCCGGGACATCACGGGGGAGCGCGATGCCGAGGCGGAGATCCGCGAGAGCCGTGACCGCTACAGTACCTTGTTCGAGCACTCGCCGCTCGACCTTGCCGTCGTCGACGTGCGGCCGGACGGAGGCTTCGTCTATGAGGAGGCCAACTCAACCCTGCTACAATCGATCGGCTTCGCGCGTGAGGCGTTCATCGGGCACACGCCCCACGAGCTATTCCCCAGCGAGGCGGCAGGCTACGTTGTCGATCGCTACCGCGAATGCGTCTCCACGAGAGCGCCGGTGGAGTATGAAGTCAGCGGCCGTGCCCCTGTGGGGGAGGTCGTCCGGCGGACTATGCTGGTGCCGCTTCTGGATGGCGAGAGACGCGTCCACAAGATCTTCGTGACCTCCATGGATCTGACCGAGCAGCGCCGGATGGAGGAGCGCCTGCGTCAGGCGCAGCGTCTGGAGACCGTAGGGCAGCTCACCGGCGGCATAGCCCATGACTTCAACAACCTGCTCACCGTCGTGATGGGCAACCTCGACATGCTCCGTCGCGCCAAGCCTGATCGCGCTCCGCGGCTGATCGACAACGCCCTTGCCGCCGTGGAGCAGGGGCGCAGTCTGACCTCCCAGCTTCTGGCCTTCTCACGACGGCAGCCGCTGAAGCCGGACATTGTGGACCTGGGGCAGCTGGTAGGCGGCATGCGGGACATGCTGGCACAGTCGCTCCGCGGCGACATCGTGCTCGAGATCGACGCCGCCGAGGGGCTCTGGCCGGTAGAGGTCGACCCGACCCAGCTCCAAGCGGCGCTGATCAATCTCGCGGCCAATGCGAGGGATGCGATGCCGAGGGGAGGCACATTCCGCATCCGCGCACAGAACCGGTTCGCGCAGCACGAAGCCATGGTCGAGGGTGTGGCCATCCAGGTGAGCGACAACGGGACTGGGATCTCCCCTGAGGACCTCGCGCGGGTCTTCGAGCCGTTCTTCACGACCAAGCCTGTTGGTCAGGGAACCGGTTTGGGTCTGGCGCAGGTCTATGGCTTCGTACAGCAGTCAGGAGGCCACATCGACATCATGAGCGAGCCTGGACGTGGCACGGTGGTGACCCTGGTCCTGCCTCGTGCTTCACGGGACCGCCCGGCGCCACCGGCTCCGTCGGCCGGAGCAGAGACCAAGGCAGGGCACGCGCTTCGCATCCTGCTTGTAGAGGACAACCTTCAGGTCGCGGAGCTGGCCGAGGCCCTGTTGACGGAACAGGGGCACAGGGTAGTGCGCGCGGCAACCGCACCGGAAGCATTGGCCGTGCTGCGGCGCGACGCGGCCTATGATCTTGTATTCTCGGACCTTGTGATGCCCGGAGGCATGGACGGGCTGGAACTGGCAAGGACCGTGCGGAAACTCTACCCCGCAATGCCAATCCTCCTCGCGACCGGCTACAGTGCAGAGGCGTCACGAGCGCAGAGCGAGGGGTACCGGCTGCTGTCCAAACCCTATCAACCGGCGGCTCTGACTGGCGCAGTCCGTGAGCTCACGCAAGGCGCGTCGACAGCCAAGGTTGTGCCGTTGAGACCCTCGCAGAGCTAACGGTTAGGCCATTGCAATAGGGCCTGCCCTTGTGGAACGTTCCGCAGTGCCTGCCGCTCGGTCCGGTATGGTGTCGGCGCCGCGTTTGGAACAGCCAAGCAGACCACGTTCCAGAGCCTACTGGAATGATGGGCCCTGCCGCCGCAACATCCGTTGCCCGGTCCCGGTCCGTGTGCGCCATGCCCGGGCTCTATTACGACACGAGCGGCGGCGGATCCTTCCAGCCGGACGACAGACGGTGTCGCTTCCGAGCATCCAGACAGAGCGAATGGCAGCTTTTCACGACTCGTGCCCCGAAACCCACCATTCCGCTTTCGGCCAAACTGAGCCAAGGATCGATCATCCGATATAGGGTGGGATGCGAACCTAGGCCTTGAGATGGAGTGGTCGTCAGCTACGTGATGACTAGAACGCATGTCCGAGCTCAGACCAACGGTGAGGGAGCGGCTGGCTGGCGGCGCAGCCCGCTTCCGGCAGCTGCCATGCTGCCCGGCGGAGCCTCATACCCACGTAGCGACGCGATCGCGCTGTTAGGGCGCTTATTAGGGTGGCGCCTGGCTGCCGACGAAAAAGATCAACAGTATCGCCGACTTAGTCGAAAGCGCTGGCGGAGACGGAGGGATTCGAACCCTCGATAGGGCTTTGCAACCCTATAACGGTTTAGCAAACCGCCGCCTTCAGCCTCTCGGCCACGTCTCCAAGGCGCTGGAACGTCGGGAAAAAACCCCTGAAACAGGGATTTCCGGTCCTCGCGACAGCGGGGACATAGACGATAGATGGGGCGCTTCGTCAAGGCTCAAAACTCGGAGCCGGGCGGAGCGGCGGGCCGGCCTGGGGCTGGGCGTGCGGCCGGCGCCCGAAGGCCCGCTGCGCCGCCCCACCTGACCCGGCATGCCCCGCAGGGCGTGCCGAGCGGGGCCGTTACAGGTTGAGGATCGGCAGGGCCTTGGCGCTGCCATGGCTTTGGAGGTCGAGGCCGTGCTCGCGGATCTCCTCCTCGGTGAGCTCCCGGAGGGTCTCCGCGATCGCCTGGGGGCCGGCGGCCCGCTCGGCCACGGCCTCGGCATCGCGCTCGTCCCGCGCCACCACCACGAGCGGCGCCGTCTTGGTCCCGGCGCCCCCGGGATCCGTGACCGTGACGGTGACGCCGAAGCCCTTGTTCATGCCCCTGCTCCCTGAACCCTGTCCGCACCATAACCGACGGCGGTCGGCCCCTGTTCCCGGCGGCGCGATCCCGGGGGCGGCCCGGCCGGCGTCGTGGGGCACAGGCCCCTGCGCGGACGTCAGGATCGCGGCCGGTGCGGGTGCGCCGGATGGCGCCAGTCGTCCGCATGGCGGTTGCCCTTGCCGGCATTGTCGGCCGAGCAGAGCACGGCGAGGTTCGTGAGTTCGAGGGCGAGGTCCGGCCGGGCCTTGCGGCTCTGGATGTGGTCGACGTTGAGGTATTCCCCGGGCGGAAGCTGGTGCTTGCTGCGGCCGCAGAGCTCGCAGCGCCCGTCGTTGGCTCTCAGGACGTCGTAGCGGATGCGCCGCCACTCCGGCGTCTGCAGAAAGGCGGGCGACGCGATGAAGCGCGCCGTCCACCCATGAGCATAGCGCCTGCCGCGCAGGAGGCGGACGACCGCCAGGCCCGCGATCGCGAGAACGATGAGGAGAATCGTCTCGTTCATGCGCCTTGAACCCCAGCGAGCCTCTGCGGCTGCGTCACGACGGGAAAGGAGAGCCGCCCGGTCCCGGCGTCGGGCCGGGCGGGCGTGACGAAACGAAACCGGGCCCGGGACGCAACACAACCGTCCCCATCGTCGCGCCCCACGCAAAACCGGCGCAACAGACCGCTCCTAGACAGGCGCTCACCAACAGCGGCCGCAAGCGCCGGGAGACGACACCATGATGGGGTTCATCAAGCTGGCCGGATTCGGTGCCGTCCTCGGCTACGGTGCGATCACGGCCTACGACCTGCCGACGCGAAAGCTCGAGGCGGCGCTGTCGGGCAAGATCCAGGATCGGCTCGCCGATGCGCCGCTCGCTCCGGCTCCGGCGGTCCCCGTCGCCTTTCCGGTCCCCCTCCGCCAGGGCAAGGGCGACCGCCTCGTCGCGTCGGACGGAGCCTGCACCGGCCGGACCGGGACCCTGCATGCCGTGGCATGCTCCGGCCCCCGCGACGGCGGCGGCCGGAGAGCTCCCCTGACGATCGCGATCGGGACCCGCGGCGAGGTCGAGACCTCGACCCTGGTTCGGCGGCCGCAGATCACCACCGCGCAGCGCTGATCCGGCCGCAGCAATCCGCCGCCTGTCCTTGGCGCGGCGTGCGCCGCCCCGCCAGCATCCATCCTCCCAAGTTCGCCCGCATCGCCAGCACAGGGACCACGACCGTGACCTCCTCGGCCCAGCCGCTGAACCACGACGCCCGGACGCCCTCGTTCAGGACCGCCTTCCTCGGTTTCGTGGGTTCGCTCGCCTTCGTGACGACCGCCATGGTGCTCCTCGGGAGCATGAGCGCCTGAGACGATCGACCGGGCTGCCGTCGGATGCCCCGAGGACGGCAAGGCCGGCCGCCATGCGCCGCGCATCACCTCGACAGGGGCCGCGACGCGAATGGGGCCCAGGTTCCGCCGGGACGGTGGAGTCTGCGAGCGGGCCCGCCCGGGCCGACAGCGCGGCGCCCGACCGCCGGCTCCGGAATTCGTCGCGGCGCAGATCCCCGGCGCTCCGGCACGCCTGCCGCGAGGGGCCGCGGCGAAGCAGCACGGCTTTCGCGGTCTGCCCGGCCAGGAGCACGGTCAGGCCGCCCGCCGGAGGCGTCGGCATCCCGGATGCTCGGACGGAGCAGCGGGCGGTGCGGGATGTCGGGCTGCGTCAGTCGACGATGAAGAGCCGGGCCCCGGTCGCCGTCGAGGAGCGGTGGGCCGCGTCGCCGAAATCGGACACCTGGTAGCTCATGCCGGGCTTCAGCGTGAAGCGGCGCCCGTCGCGCAGTTCCGTCTCGAGCTCGCCTTCGAGCACGAAGAGCACATGGCCGCGGTCGCACCAATGGTCCGCAAGGTAGCCCGGCGTGTATTCCACCATCCGGACGCGCAGGTCGCCGACCGCGAAGGTGCGCCAGAAGGCGGACCCGGTCTCGCCGGGATGCTCGGTCGCGGGAAGCGTGGACCAGTCCGTCACCGTGAAGGGGAGAGCAGGGAGCTTCATCGGGGCACCCGGACGTTGGAGGACGGCACGATGCCCTGCCGCTCTCGCGGACAGGGCATCGCCGGTGCGGATCAGACGAAGCGCGAGGGGCCCGTCCTCACGGAACCATAGACCGCGGGTCCGATCTGGTCTCGGCTGATGCCGAGATCGGCGAGTTCGCGGTCGGAATAGCTCGCCAGGAGGCGTACGGCTTTCCGTGCCTCGAGCGCGCGCTGCAGCTTCGCGAGAATGGCTGTAATCAACATCGTAGACCTCCTTTCAAGGCTGCAGCGGGTGACCGTGGTGGCCGCCCGCTGCTGGGACAGGCTTGTAGGAGGCGAATGTTTCAGTTCGATGGCCTCATAAGTTTCTTTCGCGCCATACTCGTGACCGAACGGTAAATGCGGCCGGCCGCGCAGACGACGGTCCAGGCCCGCGGTCGCGGTGCGACCCCGCGGCCACGATCGCGAAGAGACCGCGGTCCGGCGGTCCCGGGAGCGGCGCGGATTGCGAAACAATGCGCAGGCCTCACGCAACACAGGCCCCGCATCCCGGCCGACGAAGCAAAATCATCGCAACAGAGCGCCGCTAGAGCCTTGGCCCGGACAAATCCGGATCCGGAGGCCCGATGACCGAGTCGCTCACGATGACCGAGGCGAATGCCGCCCGCAGCGGAGCTTCCGCGCCGCCCGTCGGGTCATCGTCGCCGCGTCGCGGGAGGCGTGCCGTGTGTGCGCTGTCGCGCAGAGTTCATCCCGGACTTCGCGCAGCCTGATCATCAGCAAATCGACCAGACAGAGGAGACGAATCGATGCGCACCATTCGACCCTTCACGCTGCACATCCAGCCCGAGACCGACAGCCGGCCGATGCGCGTGAGCATCTGCCTTTCGGAACCTGCCGAAGGCCGGAGCGAGCTGCCCGTGACGCGGGACTGCATGACGCTCGAAGACCTGGAGGGCTGCATCAACGCCCTGCAGCGCGAGCTCGATCTCCTGCGGCCGCGGGCCCAGCGCGCATTCGATTGCGCCATGGACCATGCCTGATGCTGCCTCGCGCGTTCGAATGCGCCATGGATCACGCCTGATGCTGCCTCGCGAATGCCGGTTTCGGCTATGACGCGCCGCGCGGGCCGTTCCGACCCTGCGACCCGGCGTCAGGGGTGCGAGACGCTCGCGACGAGGCGGTGGGCGGCCAGCTTCTCGTACAGGGGCCGGGCTTCGTCCGCGATGGCCTGGAGCGCGCCGTCCAACGCACCGCGCGGGCGCCGTTCGGAAGGCGCCGCGAATCCCGTCGACCGTTCGACGGCGTCATACCAGGCCGGAGCCCAGACCCCGTCGCTCGCGCGCCGGCCGGCCGGCCAGGACAGCATCCGGTCCGTGAACGGGATGCCGAGCGCCTCGCAGAGCGCGGAGAGCGTGCCGCGCGGGTCGGCGAGCACATCAGCCGAATCGATCACGGGCGGGGGCGCACCCAACCGGTCGATCTCGCGGTCGAACAGCTCGGCCTGCTGCACGATCCCGATGTCGGCGAGCGTCACCTCGCCCCGCTTCACCACGTAGGAGGCGAGCACGTCGGCCGGATCGCGGATCAGAAAGGCGTTGCGGCAGGCTGCGATCCACTCCCGTCCGAAACCGTCGAGCATGTGGTGCGTCATGTGCTTCTGGTAGAACACCGGGCGCCCGTCCGGCACCGGCCCGAGCAGGCCGTCGACGACGGCGCGCCAGTCGGTCGGCTGCGAGGCCAGCACGGCCTCGCGCATCGGATGGTCGAGCCCGGTCGCGGCGAGATAGGCGGCGTAGAACGGCTCGTCGACGACTGCGGCGTCGGGCCTGTTCTCGAAGGCGCGCATCATCGCGGTCGAGATGTTGCGCGGCCCCGACCACATCGCGATTCGAATGGTGTCCGTCATCGCCCGTCCCGGTCTCTCAGCCTGAATCGATCCGCCTCAGGCGGGACGCTGCGCCTCGTCGTCCTTGAGCTTCGCGTAGAGATCGCGCAGGCGCGCGGTCACCGGACCCGGGAGCGCCGCCCGGAGGGCGCGGCCGTCCACCTCCCGGATCGGCGTCACGCCCCCGAAGGTTCCGGTCACGAAGGCTTCGTCCGCGGTGTAGACGTCCTTCAGGGCGAAGTTGCAGAGCCGGATCGGGATGTCGTTGCGCCGGCACAGCTCGATCACGTTGGCGCGCGTGATGCCCTGGAAGCAGTAATCGCCCGTCGAGGTCACGACCTCGCCGCCGCGCACGATGAAGAAGTTCGTGGCGTTGCAGCTCGAGACGAAGCCGTGCGGATCGAGCATCAGGGCCTCGTCGGCCCCGGCCTTGATGGCCTGGATCAGCGCGGTGATGAGGTTCAGGCGGCTGTGCGTGTTGAGCCGCATGTCGAACATGTCGGACGGCGTGCAGCGCACCGTCGAGGTGAACAGCGAGAGGCCGCGCGTGACGATGTCGGGGCTCGGCTGCTTGTACTCGGCGGTGATCACCACGGTCGCCTTGCCGATGGCATGCCGCGGATCCTGGTTCGGCGTCTTCTTGAGGCCCCGCGTGACCATCAGGCGAAGATGCGCGCCGTCCTCCATCCCGTTCTCGGCGACGGTCCGGTGCAAGGCGGCTTCGACCTCCGCGCGCGTCATGCCGATGTCGAGATCGATGGCCCTGGCGCCGTCGAACAGGCGGTCGAGATGCACGCCCAGGAACACGAGCTTTCCGCGATGGAGGCGGATCCCCTCCCAGACGCCGTCGCCGAGCACGAAGCCGGCGTCGAAGATCGAGACTTTCGCGTCCGCGCGCGGGACGAGGTCGCCGTTGACGTAGATCAGGATCTTGTCGTTGCGGGGATCGGCCGCGAAATCCTGACTGCCGCTCATGATGTCTCCACGGGAGGAACCGGCCCGATGCAGCGCACCGGCCTCCCGCGGAGACCGGACTTCGAGGGACGGCTGCACCCGAGGCCGCTCATACTGCACGCCGGGACGCGGAGGCAAGGCATGGTTCCCGCCGGGAGCGGGAGGCGACGCTGCGGATGTTCGCGCCGGACGCCGTGCTCACACGGCGAGCGGGAGACGACGCTGCGGATGCCGGGGCCGGGCGCCTTGCTCAGACGCCGAGATTGCCCAGGACCACCATGGCGGCGGTCATGACGGTGATCGACGACAGGAAGCCCACGAAGGCGCGGGCGAAGGACGGGGCGGTGTCCGGGGACGGGACGGTGACCTGGTTCATGGTTCTCTCCGGCAGCCGAAGCTGCTGGAAAGGACATACCGTCACGCTTGAAGGCCGCATGTGCGCCGGAGCACGTCCCGGCCGGCGGGGCGGTGCGGACGGCGCCCCTTTGGCCTCACGCCGGCCCGCATGGGCCGGCAAGGCGGGTCAGTTCCGCACGGCCGTCCGACGGCGCTCGTTGTAGTCGATATGGATCACGCCGTTGTTGCGGAAGGTGTTGATGCCCAGCACCTCCGGGCGTTCGCGCAGGAAGGCCACCACGGCGCTCTGGTCGCCCGCGACCTTGAAGTCGACGGCCCTGCAATCCGTGTGGAGCTTGTGCCGCGTGCTGCCCGTGCCGTGATTGTTGGTGTTCAGCGTGGTGGTGGAGACCAGCGTGACGCGGCCGAAGCGGGATTCGAGCTCGCGGATCAGGGACTTGAACTCGGCCGGCAGGCATTCGGTCGGTGCCTTGGCCGAGGCGGCCGGCGCCGTCTGCGCCTTGGCGGGCGGCATCGCGGCAACGCTCGTCTTGTCGGAGGGAGCCGGCGCCGGGGGTGCGATCGCTGCGGGTAGCGGTTTTTCGGCGGCCGGTATCGGCGCGGGAGCGCTCGCGACTGCAGCCGGTGCCTGGAGAGGCGCCGCGGGGGCGTCGGTCCGTGCGAGCGCAAGCGCGCCGGAGGGGAGGGGGGCGTCGCCCGACGCCGATGGCGGAGCCAGGGTGATCTGGCGGGTCGGACCCAGGGAGGGCGCGCCCGACGGAACGGCGGCCGTCCGCACGGGAGAAGGCTGAGTCGCGGCCGGCTGCGGCTGGGCGGTCCGGACCGGCTCCGGCGGTCGGCGGGTGAGGGCCGCGGCCGTTGCGGCGCGCGCGCCGTCGCCCTCGACGGCAGCGGCCGGATCCTGCCCGCCCGCATGCGGGTACATCCAGATCGCGGCGCTCGCGGCGGTGCATCCGACCGCGGAGAAGGCCAGGAGACGGAGAAACGGGCCGAAAGCGGCTCCGGAGGCCCTGCGGGCCCGACCGGCCTTCAGCCCCTCGCCCCGATTCGGCTGCTTCCCCATGCGCGGTCCGCGCCCCTTTCGTCGTTATGGCTAACAAGGACCGAACTTGCGGCGAGATTGTGTCCGGCCGGCCCCATGACCCCCGGCCGCACCATTGCTCTGGGCGCGACCACGGGTCCGCACCGCGTCACGCTCCGGGTCCGGATCGCCGCTGAAACGATCCCGCAACCACGCCCCTGCAGGCCCGCTTAACCAGAGCGCCAACTCAGGCGGGCTCGTTAACGTCTCGGCCCATCCCGGGTGGGACAGTGGCCTCGTTCCGCAGCGACAGCCGGCGCCCACAAGCCGGCAGCGCGGATCACAGGTCAGGTGCCGGCGCTGTCGCGCCGGGAGGGTCAGACAGATGGATGCGACTCGTCACAACGGCAACCCGGACGGGACCACCCGCGGCGGATCCCGCCTCTCGCGGCCGCCACGGCTCACCCCTGCGCCGCAGCGGCGCTCCTCGGGAGGCCGGGCATGAGAGCCATGCATGATTGCGGCTCCGCGCCCGTTTCCGCATGCGGGCCCGAGACCGTCGCGGTCTCATGGCGCCCGGCCGCCGGAGCCGCGGACGGGGGAGACGCGCTCTACCGCTTCCTCGCCGAGAACACCGGCGACGTCATCGTGCGGTGCAGCCTCGAGGGTCACCTCCTCTACGTGTCTCCTGCGGCGCACGACCTCTTCGGCCGTGCGCCCTCGGACCTCCTGGGAGCCCGGATCCTCGACCTCGTCCATCCCGACAGCTCCGGGTCCCTCGGCGCCCGGATCGCGGCGCTCGCCTCCGGCACCTCGGATCGGGCGACGGCGAGTTACCGGGCCCGGCGCCAGGACGGAGCCTGGATCTGGGTCGAGACCGGCTTCCGGCTCGTCCGCACCCCCGCGGGCGAACCCCAGGAGATCGTCGGCATCACCCGCGACATCACGGAGCGGGTGCGGATGGAAGAGCGCTTCCGGCAATCGCAGAAGATCGAGGCGGTGGGTCAGCTCACGGGCGGCATCGCCCACGACTTCAACAACCTGCTCCTCGTCATCCTCGGCCACGCGGAACTCCTCGTCGAGGACCTGGCCGACGCGCCGCATCTGCGCCGCAACGCGGAACTCATCGCCACCATGGCCGAGAACGGCTCGCGCCTCGTGCACAAGCTGCTGACCTTCTCGCGCCGTCAGGCCCTGGACCCGCAGCCGCTCGCGATCGCGGGGGCGATGGAGACCCTGGCCGCCATGCTCGCGCGGACCCTCGGCGAGCAGGTCGAGATCCGCGCCGACATCGCCGACGGGCTGCCCGAAGTTGTCGTGGACCATGCGGAGTTCGAGGCGGCACTCATCAACCTCGCGGTGAATGCCCGCGATGCCATGCCGAACGGCGGACGGCTGCTCCTGGAAGCCGAAGCCGTCACGGTCGACGGCGAGGAATTCGCCGACCGGCTCGGCCCCGGTTCCTACGTCCGGGTCGCGGTGACCGACACCGGCACCGGGATGCCGCCCGAACTGGTGGAGCGCGTGTTCGAGCCGTTCTTCACCACCAAGGAAGCCGGAAAGGGCTCGGGGCTGGGCCTCTCCATGGTCTACGGCTTCGCGAAGCAGTCCGGCGGGCATGCCGCCATCTACAGCGAGCCCGGCTACGGCACGACGGTGAGCCTCTACCTCCCCGCGGTGGCGAGCGCCGGACCGGCCGCAGCCGGCGAAGCGGCCGCGATCCCGCAGGCCTGCGCGGAAACGGTGCTCGTGATCGAGGACGAGACGCCCGTCCGCCAGTTCCTTACCGCAACGCTCATGAAGCTCGGCTACCGGGTTGTGGCCTGCGAGGACGGGCCCACGGCGCTCGCGGAATTCGAGCGCGGCACGCATGTGGACCTGCTCTTGACCGACGTGGTGCTGCCCAGCGGCCTCACCGGCCGGCAGGTCGCGCGGCAGATCCGGGAGGTGCGCCCGGCGCTCCGGGTTCTGTTCATGTCAGGCTATCCCGACACGGTCCTGGCCGAGCGCGGCACCGTGGACGGCGGCCTCCGCGTCCTGCGCAAGCCGTTCCGGCGCGTGGAGCTCGCCCAGGCGCTGCGGGAGGCCCTCGCCGCGGAGCCGGTGTCCATGGGCTGAACCGCGAGAGCCGATGCCCGCTTGATTTTCCGGCGCCCCTCGGATGGCATAGGTCCGGAGGGAGGTCTGCATGACCCTGCGCCGCTTCGTTCTCGGTCTCGCCGTCGCCTTCGGCGCCGCCGCGGCTCTGCCGGCCGGCGCGGCCGATGTCGAGGGCTGTCCCGGCCTCGTGGCCTCCGGGCCCGCCGCCCTCCGGTCCGTGGCGTGGGAAACCGGGCGGTCCCGGCCCGCGCCCGTCCGGACCTCGGCGCCGACCGAGGGTCGGGTCGGCCTCACCTTCGTGGGCCACGCGACCTTCGTGATCGAGTCCCCGAAGGGCGTCCGCATCGCCACGGATTACAGCGACGCCACCCGGCCCGCGCCCCCGCCCGACGTCGCGACCATGAACAAGGCGCATTCCACCCATTTCAGCCATCGGCCCGATCCGCGGATCCGGCACGTGCTGCGGGGCTGGAACCCGTCGGGCGGCGCGGCCTCGCACGACCTGCAGGTCGAGGACGTTCGGATCCGCAACGTGTCGACCAACATCCGCGACTGGGGCGGCGGGACCGAATACGACGCCAACTCGATCTTCGTGTTCGAGACCGCGCAACTCTGCATCGCCCATCTCGGGCACCTGCACCACACGCTCGCGCCGAGCCACCTGGAGAAGCTCGGGCGGATCGACGTGCTGCTCGTCCCCGTCGACGGCGGCTACACCCTCGAGACCTTCGACATGGTGGAGGTCCTGAGGGCGATCAACGCGCCCCTCATGATCCCCATGCACTTCTTCGGCCCCTCGACGCTGCAGCGCTTCCTCGCCTCCGCGCGGGAGCACTTCCCCGTGGAGTACTCTCCACAGGCTTCCATCGCGCTGTCCCGTGAAACCTTGCCGCGAAGCCCTAAGATCCTCGTGCTGCCAGGCCATTAGGCGGGGGCGGCGGAGCTCGACACCGGAGGAGGACGGGCGTGTGGCCGCTCTCGAGTAATACGGTTGCCCTCTTGGCCGTGGCGGGCTTCGTGCTGGCCGTCCTGGCCCTCCTGGTCGCGATCTCGGCCCGCTGGTCGCTTGCCCGCGACCGCCGCCGCCGCGGCGAGAACCAGTTGCCCTGGGCGGAGCTCAAGATCCTGCCGACGCCCGACCTCGGCTGGTTCGTGGGCCGCATCGAGCTCCACAACCCCTCGGGACAGTCGCTGGCCGTCGAGGAACTGCGCGTCGAGAAGCCCGCCTTCATGCGGCTCGCCGCGCTCCCGAGCGGCGGCGTCGGGCCCCGCACGGTCGACGCCGCGAGCGCCAAGCCCGCCAGGACCCTCGACGTGTCCTGGATCGTCAACGAGCCGCACCTGCCCCATTCCGACCTCGCCTATGCCGGCGAGTTCCTGGTGCAATGCGCGCCCTCCATGATCCAGCGCTGGACCACCGCCCGGTCCATCGCCTGCCGCATCATCGTGCGGGGCCGCTACCGCTCGGCCAAGGCGAAGCGCTTCGCGATTCCGGCGCCCGGGACCGTGAAGGTCTGACGCGGCCGGGCGTCCCCTTGCGCCAGCGGACGGCGCCTCCTCGATCGGTCGGGTAGTGCCCGCACAGACGGACGGCGCCTCGATCGGCCGGGCATCTCCTTGCGTTGACGGGTGGCGCCTCCTCGATCAGCATCGGCGCCCCATCAGGAGAGAGTGCCCGTGCACGGAACCATGAGCGTGACCCCCGAGGACGTCGGCCTGTCCTCCCCGCGCCTCGAGCGGATCGTTCCCTGGATGGAGCGGCTCGTCGCGGACGGCCGGCTGCCGGGCGTGCAGGTGGCGGTGGCGCGGCGCGGGCACGTGGTCTGGCAGCGGGCGCACGGGCTCGCCGACGTGGCCCGCTCCGTCCCGGTCGGGGACGATACGATCTATCGGGTCTACTCGATGACCAAGCCGCTGACCTCGGTGGCGATCATGATGCTCTACGAGGAGGGCCGCTTCCAGCTCGACGATCCGATCACCCGCTTCCTGCCCTGCTTCCGCGACATGCGGGTCTACACGTCGGGCATGCAGAACAAGTGGGACAGCGTGCCGGCCGAGCGCGACATCACCTTCCGGGACCTGCTCACCCACACCGCGGGCCTCACCTACGGCTTCATGCAGTCCACCAACGTTGACGCCATGTACCGGGAGCGGGGCGTCGACTTCCAGACCTCGGACCTCACGCTGGGCGAGGTGGTGGAGACCGCGGCCTCCCTGCCTCTGCTCTCGCAGCCCGGCGCGGAGTGGAACTACAGCATCGCGACCGACGTGCTCGGGCACCTCGTCGCCGTGATCTCGGGGCAGCCCTTCGCGGAGTTCCTGCGCGAGCGCGTCCTCCGACCGCTCGGCATGACCGACACCGACTTCTTCGTGCCGCCCGAGAAGATCGCGCGCTTCGCGGCGAACTACACGCCGGGCCGGGACGGTTCGCTCACCCTCGTCGACGACCCGCAGGCGAGCCGCAACTTCGCGGCGCCGCGCAAGATCGCCTCCGGGGGCGGCGGGCTCGTCTCCACGGCGGCCGACTACATGCGCTTCTGCGCGTTCATGCTGGGCAAGGGCGAGCTCGACGGGGTGCGCCTCCTCGGGCGCAAGACCGTGGAGCTCATGACCACGAACCACCTGCGCGGCGACATGGCCGAGATGGGCCAGCCGCGCTTCAGCGAATCGCCCTACACGGGCATCGGCTTCGGCCTCGGCTTCTCCGTGATGCTCGACCCCGCCAGGGCGCAGATCCTCGGCTCGCCGGGCGAATACGCCTGGGGCGGAGCGGCGAGCACGGCGTTCTGGATCGATCCGGCCGAGGAGATGGCGGTGATCCTGCTGACCCAGCTCATGCCGTCCTCGACCTACCCGATCCGCCGTGAGCTCCGGGTGCTGACCTATCAGGCTGTGGTGGACTGACGATCCCGGGGCACTCCCCGATCGGGCCATGGCGGACTGACCCGACCCCGTCGCAACCGGCCGATCCGGTCAGGTCTCCCGCACGGCCGTCGGCTTGAACAGGCCGCTCGCCTTGGCGACGAGTTCGCCCGCCTCGTCCCGCACCTCCGCCTCGCAGAACACGACCGAGCGGCCCGCGCGCAGGACGCGCCCCTCGCCGACGAGGACTCCGCGGCCGGGCGAGAGAAAGCTCACCTGCATGTCGAGGGTGATGACCGCGCGTCCGACCTTGGAGCGCGACGCCGATCCCATGGCGACGTCGAGCAGCGTACAGATCAGGCCGCCATGGGCGATGCCGAGATTGTTGCCGTGCTCGGGTCCGAGCGCCACGCGCAGCCGCGAGCGGCCGTCGCCGATCTCGAGCGGTTCGATGCCGCAATGATTGGCGAAGGCGATGACGGCCCCGAAGATCTCGGGGGCGGTGCCGGGCTCCGTCATGGGGCGTGTGCCGGCTCTAACCGCGCAACGCGGTCCGCACGAGGGCGGCTCCCTTTGCGAGCGCCGCGAGCTTGCCGTAGGCGACCTCCCGCTTCATCGGCGCCATGCCGCAATTGGTGCAGGGATAGAGCTTCTCGGGCGCCACGTAGCGCAGGGCCTCGCGGATGGTGGCCGCCACCTCCTCGGGCGTCTCGACCGCGTCCGAGGCGACGTCGATCGCGCCGACCAGCACGTCCTTGCCCTCGAGCAGGCGGATCAGCTCGATCGGGACGCGGGAATTGCGGCACTCCAGCGAGACCTGGTCGATGCTGCTGCGGGCGATGACCGGGAACGTGTCCTCGTACTGGCGCCATTCGGACCCCAGCGTGCCCTTCCAGGCGACGTTCGCCTCGATGCCGTAGCCGTAGCAGATATGCACCGCCGTGGTGCAGGTCAGCCCGGCGCGCGCTTCCTCGACGGCCGCCATGCCCCACTCGGCGACCTCGCGCATGTAGACGTTGAAGGCGGGCTCGTCGAACTGGATCACGTCGACCCCGAGCGCCTCCAGTTCCCGCGCCTCCGCGTTGAGCGCCTTGGCGAACGCGAAGGCGAGGTCCTCGCGCCGGCCGTAATGGTCGTCCGCGATCGTGTCGACGATCGTCATCGGACCCGGCAGGGTGAATTTCAGCTTGCGGCCCGTGTGCGCCCGGGCCGCCGCGGCCTCGGCGGCATGGACCGGGCCCTTGCGCCGGATCGGCCCCACCACGGTCGGGACCTCCGCCTTGTAGCGGTCCGCGCGGATGCCCATCACGGTCTTGCGCTCGAAATCGATGCCGTCGAGATTGGCCAGGAACCCGTGCACGAAATGGACGCGGGCCTGCTCGCCGTCGCCCACGATGTCGATGCCGGCGTCCTCCTGGAGCTTCACGGCCAGGATCGTGGCGTCGAGCTTCGCCTGCTGGAGCTCGGCTCCCGCGACCTTCCAGGGCGCCCACAGGCGCTCGGGCTCGGCGAGCCAGCGGGGTTTCGGCAGGCTGCCGGCGATCGTGGTCTGGAGCATCGGAACCTTCCGTGTGGCGTGGGCCCCCTGTTCTGGCGGCTTCCGCGCCGGCTGGCAACGCTCGCGACCGGTCTTCCCTGGACGGAACCGCGGCCTGCCGCTTCCGCGCTGCCTGACGCTGCTCCCGGCCGGTCTTCCCTGGACAGAAGCGCGGCGTGCCGCGATCCTGCGGCCCGAGCCGGGCCGAGGGAGGGCCGCCGCCGTCCGATGGCCTTCTCGCTGCGCCAGGTCCGCTACTTCGTCGCCATCGCCGAGACCGGCTCGGTCTCGGGCGCGGCGCGCCAGCTCTCGATCTCGCAATCGACCATCACGGAGGCCGTGCAGGAACTCGAGCACGATCTCGGCTTCAAGCTCGTGGAGCGCTCCGCCCACGGCATGAGCCTGACGCTGAAGGGCTACCAGTTCCTGCGCCACGCCGAGAAGATCCTCGAGGAGGTCGCCAACGCCCGCCGCGCGCTCGACGAGAGCGGCGCCCCGACCGAGGGGCGCCTCCAGCTCGGCGTGACGCCGCTCGTCGCCGGCTACATCCTGGCCGACCTCCTCGCCCGCTTCCGCCGTGCCTTTCCCTTCCTGGAGGTCGGGGTCGTCGAGGACAGCCGGGATTACCTCGAGCACCTGCTCATCGGCGGCGAGCTCGACATCGCCGTCATGGTGCTGCCGCCGCGCCTGAAGCTCCTGTCCCTCGAAGCCGAGCTCGTCGAGGCCTCGCGCTACCGCCTCTGGCTGCCGCTCGGCCATCCGCTCGCGCAGGGTCGGGTGGTGAGCCTCGGCGCGCTCGCGGGCGAGCCGCAGATCCTGCTGGCCGTCGACGAGATCGACGAGGCGCCCAAACGCGCCTGGGGCGAGCTCGGCATCCGTCCGCCGGTCGCCTTCCGCACGCGCTCGGTCGAGGCGGTGCGCAGCCTCGTGGCCACGGGCGCGGGGCTCGCGGTGCTCCCCGACCTCACCTACCGGCAATGGTCGCTGGAGGGCGACAAGATCGAGGCGCGGCGCATCCGCGAGGACCTGCCCGCCGTGTCGGTCGGCGTCGTGTGGCGGCGCGGCTCCCGCCTGTCGCCGGCGGCCTCGCAGTTCCTCTCGTCGGTCCGGACCTACCGCACGAGCCGGCAGCGCGGCTGACCGCGCGCCCATGGCCCGCCGGGAGCGCTATCGGATTTTCCGATACTTCCTTTCTCTCGAATGAATTGGCGCGAACGGCCACGTTTCGCCCATTCTCCCTCCTGGACCACCAAGCCCGCGAGCACCCGACGCGGGGTCCCCGGCAGGAGATCGCACCCATGCATCGCATCGTCCCGGCTACGGCCATCATGTGTTTGGGAATCCTCGCGGCCGCTCCGGCCCTCGCCCAGGTCAAGGAGATCGGAAAGCCCGAGGGCGTCGTCGACATCATCGCCTGGCCGGGCTACATCGAGCGCGGCGAGACCGACAAGAAGTTCGACTGGGTGACGAGCTTCGAGCAGAAGACGGGCTGCAAGGTCCAGGTCAAGACCGCCGGCACCTCGGACGAGATGGTGGCCCTCATGAACGAGGGCGGGTTCGACCTCGTGACGGCCTCGGGCGACGCGTCCCTGCGCCTGATCTCGGGCAAGCGCGTGCAGCCCATCAACACGAGCCTCGTCCCGAGCTGGAAGACGATCGACGAGCGGCTCCAGAAGGCGCCCTGGCACACGGTCAACAACGTGAGTTACGGCGTGCCCTATCAGTGGGGCTCGAACGTGCTGATGTACAACACCAACGTCTTCAAGGAGCCGCCGAAGAGCTGGAAGGTGGTGTTCGAGGAGATGCAGCTCCCCGACGGCAAGTCCAACAAGGGCCGGGTCCAGGCCTTCGACGGGCCGATCTACATCGCCGACGCGGCGCTCTACCTCATGAAGCACCAGCCGCAGCTCGGCATCAAGGATCCCTACGAGCTCACCGACGCCCAGTACAAGGCCGCGCTCGACCTCCTGCGCAAGCAGCGCGGCGTCGTGCAGCGCTACTGGCACGACGCCATGGTGCAGATCGACGACTTCACCAACGAGGGCGTGGTCGCCTCGTCGTCCTGGCCGTTCCAGGTCAACCTCCTGAAGAGCCAGAAGAAGCCGATCGCCAGCACCGTGCCCGAGGAGGGCGCCACCGGCTGGGCCGACACCACCATGATGCACGCGGACGCGCCGCATCCCAACTGCGCCTATCTCTGGCTCGAGCACTCGATCAGCCCGAAGGTGCAGGGCGACCTCGCGGCCTGGTTCGGCTCGGTCCCGTCCGTGCTCGCGGCCTGCAAGAACAACGAGCTCCTGGGCGAGAACGGCTGCGAGACCAACGGCCTCGGCAACTTCGACCGCATCAAGTTCTGGCGCACCCCGGTCGCGAAGTGCGAGACGCAACCGGCGGGCTGCGTGCCCTATTACCGCTGGGTCACCGACTACATCGCGATCCTCGGCGGCCGCTGACGCATCCGCGAGGGGCGCTCCCCGCGGGGCGCCCCGCCCGACCCGAAGAGGCGAACCTGTCCTCCGCCGGAGCGTCCGCCATGTCCGTTCACGCGCCGCGCCCGCAGGCCGCCGCGGCGGCCCATCCGCTCGCCTCGCCCCGCGACTGCGCCGTAGGCTTCTCGGGCGTCGCCCGGCATTTCGGCGCGGTGCGGGCGGTCGACGGGGTCGACCTCGAGGTCCGGGCCGGCGAGTTCTTCGCGATGCTCGGGCCGTCGGGCTCGGGCAAGACCACGTGCCTGCGCCTGATCGCCGGATTCGAGCAGCCGGACGCGGGCGAGATCCGCATCTTCGGCGAGCCGGTCGCCGGAATCCCGCCCTACCGCCGGGCGGTCAACACGGTGTTCCAGGACTACGCGCTCTTCCCCCATCTCGACGTGATCGGGAACGTCGCCTACGGCCTGCGCATCCGCGGCGTGGCGCGGGCGGAGCGGGAGCGGCTCGCGCGGGAGGCCCTGGCCCTCGTGAAGCTCGTCGGCTTCGACCATCGCCGCCCGGCGCAGCTCTCCGGCGGCCAGCGCCAGCGGGTCGCGCTGGCGCGCGCCCTCGTCAACCGGCCGAAGGTGCTCCTCCTCGACGAGCCCCTCGGGGCGCTCGACCTCAAGCTCAGGGAGGAGATGCAGGTCGAGCTCAAGAGCCTGCAGCGCGCGCTCGGGCTCACCTTCGTCTTCGTGACCCACGACCAGGGCGAGGCGCTCTCGATGAGCGACCGGGTCGCGGTGTTCGACCACGGCCGCATCGTGCAGGTCGGCACCCCGGAGGAGGTGTACGAGCGCCCGCGCAACCGCTTCGTCGCGGCCTTCGTGGGCGGCTCCAACGTGCTCGAGCCGGACGCCGCCGCGCGCTTCGGCGGGCCGCCTCGGGTCGCGAGCCTGCGGCCCGAGGCGATCGCGGTCCGTCCGCCCGGCGAGCCGGCCGGGGAGGGGCGGGTGGCGCTCGACGGCACCTGCCTCGAAGTGCAGTACCAGGGCGCGAGCCGCCGGGTCATCGCCGATTGCGCCGGCCTGCGCCTCGCAGCTCTCGTGCCGGCGGCGTCCCTGCGCGACCTGCGGCCGGGCGAGCCCCTGCGCCTGTCGTGGTCGCCGGCCTCGCTGCATCCCATGGAGGACGAGCGGTGAGGGCGCCCGGGCTCGCCCCCTCCTCTGGCGGACGAGCGATGAGGGCGCCCGGCTCAGGCGCGCGGCGCGCCCGGGAGGACGAGCGGTGACCGCGCTCGCCCTCGACCTGCCGCTGCCGCGCGAGGGCCTGTCGCGGCGCTTCTCCGATGCGCTCTACGCCCGGCGCGGCCTGCTGCTGACGCTCCTCCTCGTGCCGCCGCTGCTGTGGCTCGGCGTCGTCTATGTCGGCAGCCTCGTCGCCCTGCTGCTCCAGAGCTTCTTCTCGATCGACGAGTTCTCCGGAACGATCGTGCGCGAGTTCACGCTCAAGACCTACGCGGAGCTGCTCGCGCCCGCCAATCTCGACGTCATCCTGCGCACGATCCTGATCGCCGCCTGCGTGACGCTCGCCTCCGGCGTGCTCGCCTTCCCGGTCGCCTATTATGCGGCGCGCTATGCGCGCGGGCGGCTCAAGGCGGCGTTCTACCTGGCGGTCATGATGCCGCTCTGGTCGAGCTATCTCGTCAAGGTCTATGCCTGGAAGCTGCTGCTCGCCCGCGAGGGCGCGGTCGCCTGGACGGCCGAGCGGGTCGGCGCCACCCCCGCCGTCGACGCCCTGCTCGCGCTGCCCGTGATCGGCGGGCCTTCGCTTTCCGTGAGCTATCTCGGGCAGTTCCTGGTCTTCATCTATCTCTGGCTGCCCTTCATGATCCTGCCGATCCAGGCCGCGCTGGAGCGCGTTCCCGGCAGTCTGATCGAGGCCTCCGCCGATCTCGGCGCCGCGCCGGGCCAGACCTTCCGGACCGTGATCCTGCCGCTCGCCATGCCGGGCCTCGCGGCCGGATCGATCTTCACCTTTTCGCTGACCCTCGGCGACTACATCCTGCCGCAGATCATCGGGCCCTCGACGCTCCTCATCGGGCAGACCGTCTACGTCCTGCAGGGCACGGCCGGGAACATCCCGCTCGCCGCCGCCTTCGCGGTGGTCCCGATCGTCGTGATGGCGCTCTACCTCACCGCCGCGAAGCGCCTGGGGGCCTTCGATGCGTTCTAGCGCGCCGAGCATCCGTGCAGCCGCGCCCGGCGTCCAGGCCGCGAAGCGCTCCCGGGCGCCCCTGGCCCTGAAGATCGCGGCCGGAGCGAGCCTCCTGTTCCTGCACCTGCCGCTGTTGTTCGTGGTGCTCTACGCCTTCACGACCGAGGAGCGCAGCTACCAGTTCCCGCCGCCCGGCCTGACGCTGAAATGGTTCGCGGTCGCCTGGGGACGGCCCGACGTCTGGCGCGCCCTCACCCTCTCGCTCCAGGTGGCCGCGGTCGCGACCGCGATCGCCCTCGTCCTCGGCACGCTGGCGGCGGGGGCGCTCGCCCGCACGCGCTTCTTCGGGCGCGAGGCGGTGTCGCTCCTCATCATCCTGCCGATCGCGCTTCCCGGCATCATCACCGGCATCGCGCTCCGTTCCGCCTACAGCCTGGTGGAGATCCCGTTCTCGTTCTGGACGATCGTGATCGGCCACGCGACCTTCTGCGTCGTGGTGGTGCACAACAATGCGGTCGCCCGCCTGCGCCGCCTGTCGCCGTCCATCATCGAGGCGTCCTACGACCTCGGCGCCGACAGCCTCCAGACGTTCCGCTACGTGGTGCTGCCGAACCTCGGCACCGCGCTGCTCGCCGGCGGCATGCTCGCCTTCGCGCTCTCCTTCGACGAGGTCATCGTCACGACCTTCACGGCAGGCCAGCAGGCGACGCTGCCGATCTGGATGCTCAACGAGCTCATCCGCCCGCGCCAGCGCCCCGTCACCAACGTGGTCGCCGTCATCGTCATCGCGCTCACGGTCCTCCCTATCCTCGCGGCCTATTACCTGACCCGCGAGGAGGGGCCGTCTGCCGGGCGCATGTGAGATCAACCGAGAACGTCGCGAAGGGAGCCCCGCCATGGACACAGGCCTTCTCACCCGGCCCGCCGACACCGAGATGCTGATCGGCTCGCGTTTCGTGGCCGGGGCCGAGGACGCGGAAACCATCCTCAATCCGCGCACCGGCGAGACCGTGATGAGCCTGCCCGAGGCCTCGGCGGAGCAGATCGACGCGGCCGTCTCGGCCGCCGAGAGCGCCTTCGCGGCCTGGTCGCGCACCACGCCGGCCGAGCGCTCGGGCCTGCTTCTCAAGCTCGCCGACCGCATCGAGGCCGAGGCCGAGAGCTTTGCCACCCTCGAGGCGCTCAATTGCGGCAAGCCGCGCTACATGGTGCTGCGGGACGAGATCCCCGCCATCGTGGACTGCTTCCGCTTCTTCGCCGGCGCGGTGCGGACCATGCAGGGGGCGCTCGCGGGCGAGTACCTGCCGGGCCACACCTCGATGATCCGCCGCGACCCGATCGGCGTCGTGGCCTCGATCGCGCCCTGGAACTATCCGCTCATGATGGCGGCGTGGAAGCTCGCGCCGGCGCTCGCGGGCGGGAACACGGTGGTGATCAAGCCCTCCGAGCAGACGCCGCTCACCACGCTGAAGCTCGCCCGGATCATGGCCGAGGTCTTTCCCGAGGGCGTCGTCAACGTGGTGGTGGGGCGCGGCGAAACCGTGGGGCAGGCGCTCATCTCCCACCCCAAGGTCTCGATGATCTCGCTCACGGGCGACGTCGCCACGGGCAAGAAGGTCCTCACCGCCGCGGCGAAATCCGTGAAGCGCACCCACCTCGAACTCGGCGGCAAGGCGCCCGTGATCGTCTTCGACGACGCCGACCTCGCCGAGGTCGTCGAGGGCATCAAGGTCTTCGGCTTCTACAATGCCGGCCAGGACTGCACCGCCGCCTGCCGGATCTATGCGGGCGCCAAGGTCTACGACCGCTTCGTGGCCGATCTCTCGGCGGCGGTGTCGGACCTGCGCTTCGGGCGCGAGGCCGACGAGGAGAACGACCTCGGGCCCCTCATCTCCCCGCGCCAGCGCTCCCGGGTCGCCTCCTTCGTGGAGCGGGCCGCGGATCTCGGGCACGTGGAGATCACGACCGGCGGCAAGGAAGGGCAGGGCGGGGGCTTCTTCTACGAGCCGACCGTGGTGGCCGGCGCCCGCCAGGACGACGAGATCGTCCGGCGCGAGGTGTTCGGGCCGGTGGTGTCGGTCACCCGCTTCGACGACGTCGACCAGGCGGTGGCCTGGGCCAACGATTCCGATTACGGCCTCGCCTCCTCGGTCTGGTCGCGGGACGTCGCGAAGGCGATGGCGACGGCGGCGCGGCTGCAATACGGCTGCACCTGGGTGAACTGCCACTTCATGCTCGTCAACGAGATGCCGCATGGCGGCCTGAAGCAGTCGGGCTACGGCAAGGACATGAGCATGTACGCCCTCGAGGACTACACCGCCGTGCGCCACGTGATGGTCAAGACCGGTTAGGGCGCGAAGGCCGCCCGGTGGAGAGAAGCCGCTTCGGGGAGACAGGCTGCCTGGGGGAGAAAGGAAGAGGGCCGCCGATCCCGGCCGGGATCGGCGGCCCTCCCATGTTCGGCCCTCAGCGGGCGTGTCGGCGCGCGCCTGCTCCACGGCTCCTCGAGACTCAGGAACGCCCCAACTCGGCCCTGAGCGGGCGCGTCGGCGCGCTCGCTCCACAGCTCCTCGAGGCTCAGGAACGCCCCAACTCGGCCCTGAGCGGGCGCGTCAGCGCGCGGCTTCCTGGTTGATGAGCGGCGTGATGCGCCGGATGGTGACGCGGCGGTTCTCTCGCTCGGGCTCCTGCGTGTCGATCTTCAGGTTCTGCTCGCCGTAGCCCGTGCTGGTGAGGTTCTCGGCCGGCACGTCGAAGATCTCGGTCAGGAGCCGCGCCACCGTCTCGGCGCGGCGGTCGGACAGCGTCAGGTTGTCGTCCGGATCGCCGACCGCGTCCGTGTAGCCCTCGACCAGGAACACCTCGTTCGGGTTCTCCTCAATCGCCCGGTTGATCGCCTCCGCGACGCCGGTGAGCGCGAGCGCCTCCTCGTCGGACAATTCCCACGAGCCGAAATCGAACGTGACGGTATCGATGTCGACGCGGGGCATGCGCTCGCGCAGGGTGTGGCTGCGGCGGACCTGATCGAGCGTGTAGGAGCGCTCGATCCGCTCGACGGGAGGAGCCGTGAGCGCCCCGTAGATCTCCTCCTGGGTCGCGTCCTCGACATCGACGATATAGCGCTCGCGCGGGATGCGGATCACCGGCGGCGGCAGCTCGATGTACTCCTCGTAGATCGCCGGCCCGCCCACGAGCACGTTCTGGATCAGGATGATCTCGCGGCCGCCGGGCTCGCGGCGCACGCGCCGGATCAGGTTGCCGCGCCGGTCGTAGACCGAGATGACCTCGACGCCGTTCGGCCGCCGCACGATCACGATCTCGTCGGCGCCGCGGCGCTCGCGCCGGACCACCGCGCCGCCATAGGCCCGGCGAAAGCGCTCGGTCTCGTCGTGGCGGATGACCACGCGGTTGCCCTCGCGGATGATCGTGCGGTTGCCGGGCTCGCGGATGATGATGCGCCGGCCGCCGTCCTCGACGGTCTCGCGCCGCAGCCGGCGCAGCTGCTCGATGCGCGGCTGGCGCGGCTCGATCTGCTCGCGCCGGTCGCCCGGCCCGCGCGTCTCCAGGCGCTCGCGGACCTGCCGGCGCTCCTCGAGGCGCCGCTCGATGACCTGCCGGCGCTGCTCCTCGGTGCGCTGCTCCCGACGCTGCTCGAGACGCTCCTGACGCTGCTGGGGCTCCTGGCGCTGCTCCTGCCGCTCCTGCCTGAGATCCTGGCGCCTCTCGTCGCGCAGATCCTGGCGCTGTTCCTGGCGCTGCTCCAGGCGTTCCTGCCGCGGGAGGTCCTGGCGCCGCTCGTCCCGGCGGTTGTCCTGCTCCAGACGCTGCCGGCGCTCCTCCAGGCGCTGCTGGATCTGCTGCTGACGATCCTGTTCGTCGCGGCGCTGCTGACGCTCGTCGAGGCGCGGCCGCTGGTCGGGGCGCTCCTGACGCTGCTCCAGCTGGCGCTGCTCCTGCTGGCGCTGCTCGCGCGACTGCTCCTGCTGGCGCTGCTCGAGCCGCTGCTGGCGCTGCTGCTCCTGCCGCTCCTGGTCCCGGCGCTCCTCCAGGCGCTGCTGGCGCTGCTGCTCGCGCCCCTGCTCGTCCCGCTGCTGGCGCTGCTGCTCGCGGATCTGCTCGTCCCGCTGCTGCTGGCGCTGCTGGCGGATCTCGTCCTGCTGGCGCTGCCGCTGGTTTTGCTCCTGCTCCTGCTGCCGCTGCTGCCTCTGGAGGCGGATTTCGTCCTGCTGGCGCTGCTGCTGGATCTGCTCCTGCTGCCGCTGGCGCTGGTCGATCTGATCCTGCTGGCGCTGACGCTGCTCGATCTGCTCCTGGCGGCGCTGCATCTGCTCCTGGCGCTGCTGGCGGAAATCGTCCGGCTGGCGCTGCTCGATGCGCGGCTGCCGCATCTCCTGGCGCGGCTCGGGCTGGCGCTGCTCCTGCCGCTGCTCCTGCCGCTCCTGGCGCTGCTCCTGGCGTTCCTGCCGCCGCTGCTGGCGCGGGTCGTCGGGGAGGGGCTGGGCCAGCAGGACGGGGCCCGGACCGGCCTGCGCCGCCCTGACCTCCGCCTGAGCCGGATCCATGATGGCCGGCGGGGCGGCGGCCCGGGCGCCCGGCGCGCCGGCCCCGAGGGCAATCGCCGTGCTCGCGAGGAAAATGCGGGTCAGATGTCTCGTGATCATGGCTCTGCTCTCAACCGCCATCCGCCGCGCGGGCAACCCGGCGGCCAGGTTTTCGTTCCAGGCCCCGGGCCGCCCCCGGCCGGCCGAGCGCCCGGAGCCTCGCCTGCGCCATAAGCGGCACGGTTCCTGTACCGGCCATGAATAGGGCGCAAACCGCCGCCGGCCAGGCTCCGGCCCCTCGACCGTCCTGGCTTGTCCCGAGTCCGAACCCGGGCCCGGAGCAGGCAGCCCTCTGACGCAAGAGCGCTCGTGGGCCGCCTCGGGCGGGACGACCTGAGCGGGGGAGCGGGCGCGGACGTGTTCCGCTTCACGGCGCCGGAGGCGGGCTTCGGCTCCGGGCGGGACGAGATCCTCGATTTCGCCTCGGGCGAGGACCGCATCGGCCTGCGCCGGATCGACGCCGACGAGGACGACAGGGGCAACCAGGGCTTCACCTGGGTGGACCGGGGCGATCTCGGCGCAAGCTTCACGGGCGAGGCGGGCCAGATCCGCTTCGCGCGGGGCGTGCTGCAGGGCGACGGGGACGGGGACGGTCGCGCCGACTTCGAGATTAGGATCCACGGCTCGCTCGCGGCCGGCGACGTGATGCTGTGAGGCGCGGGCCGCGAGCGCCGGGTGAGGGGAGGGCGCTCCGGCGGCTCGCCTATCGCGCGGCGATCGTGCCCCACGCCATCCAGAGGAGCGCCAGCACGAGAGCCGCCATGACGATCGTCTCCGGGACACCTCGCCTGCGACCGGATTGCATCGCCTCGGACGTGGCGACCAGCGCCTGACGGAGCTTGATCCAGCTGCCGACGACGCCGACTGCGATGCAGACGCCCGCGAGAAGGCCGGACTTGGCGATCATGAACAAGACGCCGGGCACGCCGACGGCGGCCGTCAGCATGGCGCCGAGCTTGCTCAGCCCCTCGACGTCGAGCGGCGGCTCGGGATCGGGGCGGACGGGATCGGGACAGGACATGGGCGCTCCGGAATGACGGCGGAGCCCCGGTCGCATGCCCGCAGCCGGGGCGTCGGTGCCGGACGGCACACGCAGCCGGCCCGGCGCAAAGACCGGGCCCGTGCCGCCGGGGCGTCGGCGGGCCGCTGGCAGATGGAGGAGCAAGGCAGGCCACAGATCGCCCAAGTCCTAGTCCGCCTCTCAAGACGAGGCCTAGGAAGACCTAGGGAACAAGGCGGAATGGCGCCTGCCTCAGCGTCAGGGCATGGTCAGCGGCAGAAACGACACGATACACATCCGTACAGGGGCCACCATGACCAAGCTTCTCAGCCGCTTCCGCAACGACGAGTCCGGCGCGACGGCCATCGAATACGGCCTGATCGCAGCTCTCATCGCGATCGCGATCATCGGCGGCCTGAACCTCGCCGGCCCGGCGCTCACCTCCATCTTCACCGAGATCGGAACGACGCTGCAGAAGAACTCGTAAGGGTTGCCGGGAGGCCGCTCCCGGGCTCAGAGACGCTGCAAGACACAGGAAGCCCGGCCGAAAGCCGGGCTTTCTCCATGCGCCCCATCGTCGAGCCGTCGCCCGCGCAGCGCGTCCTCGCGCCAGGCCCGCGATCGTTCTCCCGGCTGAACTCGCTTTCGGCGACATGGAGAGCCGGCCCGGCTCCTCACCCGTCCTCCTCCGGCGTCCAGTCGCAGGCGACCTCGCGCTCCACGACGTCGGCGAAGAAGCGGACGCACTGCACGTCCATGGTCCACTGCTTGCGCAGGACGAGCCCCGGCCGCTCCTCGAACTGCACTCTGCCGTCGCCGAGAAAGCGGACGGGCCGGCGCACCTGACCGGTCGTCGTCAGATAGCACTTGCCGATCTCGATGTGCTCGGGCGGGAGCGCCATCACCTCAATCCCCTGCTCTCGAAATGTACAATACCACATTTCGACGTGTGCGGGCGGGGAATGCCGTCGCCTGCCTCCCTGCTCCCGAAGCGTCCGCCATCGGGAGCCATTCGCCGCCCCGCGGCGGCCCGGGAGAGGGAGACGCGGAAATTAGCATCTCGGGAACGAAAGTTAACGGATTCCGGGGCTTCCATTAACCCCCGATTAACCATGTCGCGCTCTGATGGCGGTGCAACAGAGTCTTAACCTTCGTGCCACGCGCCGCCCCACCCGGGGGCGGGGAGGACGGGGGGAGACAGAAGAGCCCGAGCACCCGTGTCAGTCAAAGCCCTTCCCCGCCAATCCGTCCGGTTCCGTGGACGCTCGTTCATGGCCCTCGTGCTCGCGCCCGAGGCCCCCCTCGACGAGTGGTTCGCGGCCCTCGACGGCCTGCTCGCCCGGACGCCGGGGTTCTTCGCCGGCCGGCCGGTGGTGCTCGACCTCGCCCGCCTGCCGCTCCGCAGGGCCGAAATCGCCGACCTGCTCCAGGTGCTCGATGCCCGCCAGATCCGGATCATGGGGATCGAGTCGGTGGCGCCCGCCGACCTCGACCCGAGCCTCCCGCCGGCCATCTCGGGCGGCCGGGCCGCGGGCGTGATCGAGGTCCCGGAGCCTCAGGCCTCGGCTCCGGCCGACGCCCCGTCCAAGGCCGAGGCCACCGCCCCGTCCGCGAAGTCCGAGCCCCGCTCGCTCCTGATCGACACCCCGGTGCGGTCGGGCCAGTCCATCATCTTTCCCGAAGGCGACGTCACGGTGGTGGGCTCGGTCGCCTCGGGCGCCGAAGTCATCGCCGGCGGCTCGATCCACGTCTACGGAGCCCTGCGGGGCCGCGCCATCGCGGGCGCGGCCGGCAACGCCGGGGCCCGCATCTTCTGCCACAAGCTCGAAGCGGAACTGCTTGCCATCGACGGCCTCTACAAGGTCGCCGAGGACATGAGCGGCCACCTGCGCAGCAAGCCCGTCCAGGCTTGGCTCGAAGGCGACTCCATCATCATCACGGCTCTCAGCTAGCACACGGAGGCAAAAAGAATGGCCAAGGTTTTGGTCGTCACATCTGGGAAGGGCGGCGTGGGGAAGACCACCTCCACGGCAGCCCTCGGCGCGGCGCTCGCCAAGAGCGGCCAGAAGGTGGCCGTCGTCGATTTCGACGTGGGCCTGCGCAACCTCGACCTCGTGATGGGCGCCGAGCGCCGCGTGGTCTTCGATCTCATCAACGTGGTGCAGGGCGAGGCGAAGCTCGCCCAGGCGCTGATCCGCGACAAGCGGATCGACAACCTCTCGCTCCTGCCGGCCTCCCAGACCCGGGACAAGGACGTGCTCACGGAAGAGGGCGTGAAGCGCGTCATCGACGAGCTGCGCGAGAAGTTCGACTGGATCATCTGCGACAGCCCGGCCGGCATCGAGCGCGGAGCGACGCTGGCGATGCGCTACGCCGACGTCGCCGTGGTGGTCACGAACCCCGAGGTCTCCTCGGTGCGCGACTCCGACCGCATCATCGGGCTCCTCGATTCCAAGACCGACCGGGCCGAGCGCGGCGAGCGCATGGAGAAGCACCTCCTGCTGACCCGCTACGACCCCGCCCGCGCCGAGCGCGGCGAGATGCTGAAAGTGGACGACGTGCTCGAGATCCTCTCGATCCCGCTCCTCGGCATCATCCCCGAGAGCGAGGAGGTCCTGAAGGCCTCGAACATCGGCGCTCCGGTCACCCTGAACAACGAGACCTGCGCTCCCGCCCGGGCCTACATGGACGCGGTCCGTCGCCTCAAGGGCGAGACGGTGCCCATGACGATCCCGGCCGACAAGAAGCGCCTGCTCGGCATGCTGTTCGGACGGAGGGCCGCATGAGCTGCCTCAGCTTCCCCTCGAACGGACGGAGGGCCGCATGAGCCTCCTGAGCTTCTTCGGGCGCCGCTCCTCGGCGCCGGTGGCCCGCGACCGGCTCCAGATCCTGCTCGCCCACGAGCGCGCGATCGTCAGCGGCAAGCCCGATCTCGTCTCGCTCCTGCGCGAGGAGATCCTGGCCGCGATCGCCAAGCACGTCACCGTGGACCCGAACCGGGTCCGGGTCACCATGGAGCGCGGCGAAAGCGTCTCGACCCTCGAGGTCGACGTGGAGATCCCGGTCGCGATGGCGGCCTGACGTCTCCGGAGCGTGCGGAGGCCCCGGTCGCGATGGCGGCCTGACGCCTCCGGAGCTTATGGAGGTGTGGCCGCATCGGCGGCCCGACGCCTCCGGGCCATCCTCGCGCCTTCCGGCTGTCGTACTCCCGTGAGACAAAGGCCCGCGCCCGGGATCTTCCCGGGCGCGGGCGGCGTTTCGAGGTTCGTGCGTCCGCGTTCGGGTGCGCCGCCGCACCTCCCGGCGCGCCCGGCCCTTGCCAGCGGCGGGCGCGGGGGAAAAGTAGAGAGCCGTTCCGGAGGTCCCACGATGACTGAGCCCGCAAGCCGCCCAGGCCGATTCCGCACCCTCTGCGGAGTGTTCTCTCTCGCTTGCCTCACCGGGAGCCTTCCGGCTCAGGCGCAGCAGGGGGGCTCGTTCCAGGGCCTGGTCGGGTCCTGGTCCGGCAACGGCACGGTCACCCTCGCGAACGGGTCCCGGGAGCGCATCCGCTGCCAGGCGGCCTATGCGCTCGGCAACGACGCCAACAACCTCCGCTCCGCCCTGCGCTGCGCCAGCGATTCCTACAAGTTCGAGCTCAACAGCGACGTGAACAGCCGGGCCGGCGCGCTCTCCGGGGCGTGGCGGGAGAGCACGCGCGGCCTGACCGGGGCGGTGTCCGGAAGCGTGACGGGCGACGACGTGAAGGCCCGCATCGAGAGCCCCGGATTCGCGGCCGACCTGTCGCTCGCCACCAGCGGCAACCGCCAGACCGTGACGCTGAACTCGCAGGGCACGGAACTCTCCGGCGTCTCCATCACCCTGACCCGCCGCTGACGCGCTCGCGCGGGACCGGCCGGCCCCGGCCGGCCGACACGCGGGCGATGGCGGCTATTCGGCCGCTCCGGCCGGCCTCGCCTCGGCGGGCCGGCGCCGCCGGGTCAAGCGGCGGAACAGCATCACGGTGGCGGGCAGGATCAGAAGGTCGCCCACGAGCGCCGCAATCAGCGTGAACGCGCTGAGCCAGCCGAACAGGCGCAGGGACGGCAGGTCCGAGAACACCGTCACGGCCAGGCCGCAGGCGAGCACGAGCGAGGTCAGGATCAGGGCCGGGCCGACCAGCACGGTCGCGCGCTTGATGCCCTCGGCGGGATCCTCGCCGGGCCGCTCCTCGAGGCGCAGGCGGTTGAGGTAGTGGATCGTGGCGTCGAGCCCGAGCCCGAAGGCCACGGTCAGGGCCACGATGCTGGCGAATTGCAGCCCCTCGCCCATCACCGACAGCACCGCGCCCGCCGCGACGATCGGGAACAGCCCGGGCAGGATGCTGACCACCACGACGAAGAACGACCGGAAGGCGAGGCCGATGATCGCGGCCACGAACACCATCTCGGCCGTGAGGCCCCGGTTGAGCTGGCCGATCATGTCGGCGCTGTTGCGCGCCGCGATCGCCGACAGCCCCGTGACGGAGATCTTGAACCCGGGATGCCCGGCGCGGGCGCCCGCCAGCGCCTTGTCGAGGGTGTCGACCACGGGCAGGAGCTCGTTGATGTCCTTGTCGGGGATGCGGCCGGTGACCACGACCGCATCCTCCCCGACCGAGATGAACCGGCGCGTCAGGTGCTGGGGCAGGATGTCGACATAGTCCTTCAGCACCGCGACGTCGGTGATCCCCGCCTTCTCGGCGAGCCAGCGGCGCAGGGTCTGGAGCGACCAGACGTTGCCGACCCCCGCCTGGTGCTCCACCACGTCGTGCACGTCCGCGATCGTCTTCAGGGTCTCGGCGCCGTAGAGCGTGGCGCCCGGCGGGAACTCGATGAGCACGTGGATCGGGTTGGCGCCGGCGAGCTTGGCGTCGAGACGCCCGCTCGCCTCGACGGCCTGCTCCCGGTCGGGCACCTGGTCGGCGAGGCGGTAGCGCGGCTCGAGCCCGGCATAGACCGCGAGCAGGCTGCCGACGAGGAGGATGCTCAGGCCGCTGTAGAGCACGGGCCGCCGGACCATGTGACCGGCGATCCAGCCGCAAATGCGGCGCAGCGCGTCGACGGCGCCGTCGTTGCCCTTGGCCTGCGCCGTGAAGGCGGAGCGTCCGCGCAGGAGCAGGACCCCGAACAGCGGCACGAGGGTGATCACGGCGACGTAGGAGATCAGGGTCGCGAGCGCGCCGGCCGCCCCGAAGGTGCGGATCAGGTGCGAGTCGGCGAACAGGAGCGCCACAAAGGAGAGGGCCGCCGTCGCGACCGTGACCACGCAGGCCGGCCCCACGACCAGGATGGCGCTGCGCAGCGCCTCCCGCGTGCTGTCGCCCGCGAGCAGCCGGTCGCGCGCCGCGAAGGTGATCTGCATGCTGTCCGAGAAGCCCATCACCATGATGAGCGGCGTGATCACGTTCAGGAACATGTTGAGCCGGAAGTCGAGCCAGCCGAGCAGCCCGAGCGACCACAGGATGGCGACAAGCGGCGGCGCCGCCGCCATGATCACGAAGCCGACGCGCCGGAAGAACAGCACGGCGATGAGGCAGCCCGCCGCGAAGCCGATGGCGTTGTAGAGCAGCCGGTCGCGCTCCACCGCGTTGCGGATCTCGAGCTGCATCACGGGCACGCCGGAGAGCTGGGTTTTCAGACCCGTCTGGCCCATCTCCTCGCCGACGACCTGGCGGATCTCGCCGACCGCGGCGCGCAGGCCCTCGCGCTCGACGATCGACTGGTCGAGGGAGAGCACGATGAGCGCGAGCTGCCCGTCCTCCGAGAGGAGCTTGCCGCGGATGATCTCGTTCGCGCGCACGCGCTCGATGAGTTCGCGGAAGGCATCGCCCTCCGGCAGGTCCTCGGGGAAGAGCGGGGCGGGGAGCTGGCCCGGCGCGGGGGGCTGTCGGGCCGAGAAGACCGAGATGATGCCGTTCACCCCGTCGATGAGCTGCACCGCGGAGGCGAGGTTGCGCATGGCTTCGAGCGACCCGCGCTCGAGGAGCTTCGGCCCCTCGACCACCACGAGCACGTCGAACTCGCTCGACGGGAAGCGCCGCGACAGCTCCTCGAACTGCCGGAACTCGGCCGAGTCGGACCGGAAGAGCTGGCTCAGCGAATCGTCGACCCGGATGCGGGTGATCCCGAACGCGGCCGCGACCGACAGGGCAACCACCAGCAGGGCGACGAGAAGCGGCGAGACGAGCGAGACGAGGCCGATGCGCTCGAGTCCGAAAGCGAGCTGTCCCGCCGGCTCCGCGGCCGGGCCGGTCCGGCCCGGTCCGGCTCCGCCGTCCCCGGGCCGCGCCTGGCGCTCCGAAGGATCCTGCCTCGCGTCGTCCATGCGATCCTCACGTCAGTTGCGCCGGGCCGCCGGGCCTCGCGGCCGCTCGCCGGCCGGCGGGGCGAGGCTATCCCACGTCCCGCCGCGGCGGTAGCAGGCCTCGGGCCGGATCCCATTTCATGGTTAAGGTCGCCCCGTCCGGGAGCCCTCCGGGCGGAATGGGGGCCGTGCCGGGCGGTCAGGTCCGCTCCACCGCCGCGATGAAGTCGCGCAGGGCGCCGTCGCGCCGGCCGAACTCGTCCTTCATGGGGGCGAGCTTGCGGGCGAAGGGCTCCTTGTCGGGCACCTCGAAGGTCACCCCCAGGCGTTCGGCGGTGCGGCGGCTCTCGCCCTCGCTGTCCTCCCAGAGCGTGCTCTGCAGGACCGCCGATTCGGCGGCCGCCTGGCGCAGCACCGAGCGGTGGTTCTCGGGCAGGGTGTCCCAGACGCGCCGGCTCATGAGCAGCACGTCGGGCACCATGGTGTGCTCGGTCAGCGAGTAGTACTTCACGACCTCCGCGTGGCGCCCGAAGCTGAGGGCCGACAGGTTGTTCTCGGCCCCGTCGATCAGGCCGGTCTCCAGGGCCGAATAGACGTTGATCCACGGCATCGGGCGCGGTTCCGCGTCGAGGAGCTCGATCATCCGCACGGTCGAGGGCGAGGGCTGGACGCGGATCTTGAGGCCGCGCAGGTCCTCCGGGCGCTGGATCGAGCGCTTGGCGTAGAAGCTGCGCGCGCCCGCGTCGTAGAAGGTGAGCCCCACCACCGTGCCGGCCCCGGAGTTCAGCATGGCCTGGCCCGGCGGCCCGGTGACGATCCGGCGCCAATGCGCCTTGTCGCGGATCAGGAACGGGATGTTGAAGATCCCGTACCGCGGGTCGACCGTATCGAGGACGCTGGCGCTGGCCTTCGTGAGGTCGAGGGCGCCCGCCATCGTCTGCGCGATCATGTTGGGCTCTTCGCCGAGATGCCCGTCGGCGTAGACGACGATGTTGACCTCGTCCTGCGTCCGGTGCGCCACCAGCTCCGCGAAGTTGAGCATCGACTGGTGGACGGGATGGGCGGCCGACAGGGCATGGCCGAGGCGCAGGACCCGCGCGGCCCGGGCCGGGCTCCGGCTCACGAATGCGGCCGCGACCGCGGCGCCGCCCAGGAGAGCGGCACGCCGCGTCGGAGAAAGCCCGCGCTTGGAGCGCCTGTGCGGGACGGCGCTGCCTGTCGTCATGAACGGCCCCGATGAGGATCCGGCCGCACCTTACCATCGGGAAGCCCGGCGAAGCTAGACCGCTCGGGCGACGCGATCCTGCCGGAGGCCCACGGGACGGATCGCCGGCGCGCCCCCCTCGTCAGGCCCGCCCAAGTCGATTACGGTTCTCCCGGAACAGCGGCGCGAGGGGCGCACCACGACCGAGATGACCTGTCCGAATCAGTCCCGATTGCTCCTCAGGCCCCGGCCGTCGCCGCCGGCCCCCGGCCCATGTCGACCCTTCCCTCGCGCTCGGCACCGCTGATCGGCCCGGGCGCCGTGGCCCCCCGCATGCGGAGCGCGTCCAGGGCCTCGCTGTTCCGGTCGGTGCCGATCCGGTGGCGCGTTCTGTCGATCGCGATCATCAACACCGTCGCGGTCCTCCTCCTCGGCCTCCTCGTCGTGACCTACGCCAACGTCCTGAGCGGCGCGTGGCGGTCCCTGGCGCAGGCCCGCAACACCGACCGGGTTCTCGTCGCCTTCGGGACCGACGTGGAGCGCGTCCAGGGCATGATCCACCGCTACCTCACGCAGCCCTCGGAGGTCGTGCAGGCGGAGATCAACCGGCAGCGCCAGGACCTCCTCGGCCGGCTCGAATCCATCAAGGCCTCCGAGGCCTCGCGCGCGGTCGACATCACCGAGATCTCGATCACGATGCTGCGCCTCTTCACCGGGTTCGAGAGCCTGCGGACCAACCGGGCCCTGGTGGTGCGCATCTACGAGGAGGAGGTGCTCAAGCCCGCGCGCGAGATGGCGGGCCTCTATGCGATCCTGACCACCAGCACCTCGAGCTCCTCGCTGCTCTGGCCGGCGATGAACCGCTCGCGGGACGCCTTCTCGAACGCGCTCGTCGCGGCGAACTCGTTCTACCTGTCGCAGACCACCCGCGCCGCGGCCGACGCCCGCGAGCATATCGCGATCGTGGATCGCACCGCGCCCGTGATGGTGGGGCTCGCCGACAACGACCTCCAGCGCGACGCCCTGCGGGCGATCCAGGTGCGCGCCGTCGCGTTCATGACCGGATTCAACCGGCTCGCCGCGACCTTCAGCACCCAGACCGAGCTTCTGCAATCCGCCGTGGACGACAACCAGATCGCGCTCGCCCGCATCATCGACCGCCTGTCGGCCTCCGTGCGCACCGCCGAGGAGCAGGCCCAGGCGCGGTTCGAGCAGGCGCTGGACGACGTCTACACCCGGATCGGCATCCTCGGCCTCGCCTTCATGGCCTTGAGCATCCTGATCAGCCTCGCGACCGCCCAGAGCATCAGCGCGCCGCTGGAGCAGCTCAAGGAGACCATGCACGACATCACGATCGGGCATTATCACGGCCACGTCCCGGGCGTGGAGGCGCGCGACCAGATCGGCGACATGGCCCGGGCGGTCCGCGTGTTCCAGGACAACACCATCGCGCGCCACGAGGCCGAGGAGGAGTTGCGGCGCGCCAAGGAACGCGCGGAGGCGACGCTCCTGGAACTGCGCGAGGCCCAGAAGAACCTGATCGAGGCCGAGAAGTTCGCGGCGCTCGGCTCGCTCGTGGCGGGCGTGGCGCACGAGGTGAACGGCCCCGTCGGGATCAGCCTGACGGTCGCCTCCTCCCTCGCGCACCGCTGCTCCATGATCGAGAACGCCATCGCGTCGGGCCCTCTCCTGCGCTCGACCTTCACGGAGTTCGTGGGCGGCACCCGCGAGGCGGCGAACCAGCTCGTCGCCAACCTGCAGCGGGCGGGCGAGCTCGTGGAATCCTTCAAGCAGGTCGCGGTCGACCGCAGCAAGGTCGACCGGCGCAGCTTCGACCTCGCCCGGACCACGCAGCAGATCGTGGTGAGCCTGCTGCCCGGCACCCGCAAGCGGCAGATCGCCGTCGAGGTCGAGATGCCCGACGGGCTGCGGCTCGACAGCTATCCCGGCCTCTACGGGCAGGTGCTCACCAACCTGTTCCTCAACAGCATCACCCACGCCTTCGAGGAGGGCGAGGGCGGCACGATCCGCCTGCGGGCCTCCCTGCTCGGCACCGGCCAGGCCGAGATCATCTTCGAGGACGACGGAAAAGGCATGTCGGCCGAGACCCGCCGCCGCGCCTTCGAGCCCTTCTTCACCACCCGCCGCAACGAGGGCGGCACGGGGCTGGGGCTCCACATCGTCTACAACCTGGTGACCCACCGCCTCGGCGGGCGGATCTCGGTGGAATCCGGTGTCGGCGCCGGCACGCGCTTCCGCCTCGTCCTGCCGCTCACCGCCCCGCGCGAGACGCTCGCGGAGGTCGAGGCCGGGCGCGCCTGAGGGCGCCGAGGCGTTCGCCCAGGCCCGATGGCGTCGGGCATGGCACGCCGGAGCCCGCCGAGGCGATCACGCAGGCGCGATGGCGTCGCGCGGATCCTGAAGCATCTCCCGGCGAAGGCGTCCCGTCGCCCGGCCGCGGCCTACGGCGCCACCACGGTCAGCGGCGTCGCGTAAGGCTCCACCCGGAGCGAGCCGTTGGCGAGGATGCCGATCCGGCGGAGGGGCGCCTGCTGCAACTCGCCGGTGCTGCCCTTGCGCACCGCATATTGCCAGGCCGTCATCTCGCCGTTCGCCGCGATGGTCCGGGCGACCGCGCCGGCGTCGGACGCGCCGATCCGGGCGAGCTCCGCCGGCGTGAGCCCGATGACGATCTCGTCCTTGACGGTCACGACCTTGAACAGCGTCACGGCGGGGTCGGATGCCCGCGCGGGGGCGGCGAGGCCGGCCAGGATCAGGATGGCGGCCGGCAGGAACGGGAGGCGGAACATGGGAGGTCTCCGGAAAGCAGGGTCGGGCGGCCGCGCGGGCTGGGAGGAGACGCAACAGGGCACGTCTCCGGGAAACGGGTCAGGCGGCCGCGCGGGCCGGCGAGGAGGCCGCGATCATGGCGCCGGCGAGGAGCGCGTAGGCCTCGGTCCAGGCGGCGCGGAGCTCGGGCGTGAAGTCGCGGCCGAGGCGCGCCTCGAGCGTCGTGAGGAGCGCCTGGCCGACCGTGCCGTAATGGCTCGGCTCGACGCCGTAATCGGCGTGGCGGCGGGCGAGCGCCCGCACGTCCTCGAGGATCGCGTCGAGCTGGCCGAGGCCGTGGACCACGTGGGCCAAAGCCGCCGTGAGCTTGCGGCCCTGGCGCCTGAGGTCGTCCTTGAACAGGGGCCGCAAGGTCGGATCGAGGTGGAACAGGCAGGCGTAGAAATCGGCGGCGAGCGCCTCCGGCGCGGCCGCGAGGCGCCGGAAGCTCGATTGGATGCTGGCGATGTCGGCGGGATTCATGGGTGGTCTCTCGAACCCGGAACGCCGCGCCCGCAGCGTCCCGGGAAGGCCTTCGAATCTGGGCTGCCTCTCCTATGGCGCCTGCATGTTGCTGGCGGATGGCGTCGGACGCGGCAATGTTTCGCGAATGTGACGGCCGACCCCGACGCGGGCGGCGGTTCCCGCCTTCCCGGCCTTCTCCGGGGCCGGCATGCTCTCCGACACAGGGGCGGTTCCGCCCCCTTCGGCCTCTCGCCTTCGGCGCAGGCACGCTCTCCGAGCCGGGTGGTTCGGCGCGCTCGACCTCTCGCCTTCGGGGCCGGCATGCTCTCCGACGCAGGGGGCGGTTCCGCCCCTCCGCCTCTCGCCTTCGGGGCTGGCATGCTCTAAGGATCGGCCGCGAGTTCGAGCCCGGGGGGCTGCGGCCGGCGGAGGCCGGATTCGGGCCTCTCCCCGCGGGACGCCCGCGAGATTCTCAGGATGGCGTGATGGTCAAGATTACCTATGTGGACGCGGAGGGCACGGCGCGGACGGTGGAGGCCGAGGAGGGCTCCACCGTGATGGAGAACGCCGTGCGCAACGGCATCCCCGGGATCGAGGCCGAGTGCGGCGGGGCCTGCGCCTGCGCGACCTGCCACGTCTACGTCGCCGAGGAATGGCGCGAGGCCGTGGGCGAGCCCGAGCCCATGGAAGAGGACATGCTCGACTTCGCCTTCGACGTGCGGCCGAATTCCCGCCTCTCGTGCCAGATCCGCGTCCGCACGACCCTCGACGGGCTCGTGGTCCACACGCCGTCGCAGCAGGCTTAGAGCATGATCGCTTCAGATTGAAGCGATCATGCACGCTAAATCATTGCTATGCCGCATGATCCCGAAAAGTCTGCAACTTTTCGGGATCATGCTCTAGAAGAAGGGCCGGTCCCCGCCGCCCGGGCGGGCGCCCCTATTCCGCGGGCGCGGGCTGCCCGGCCGCCGAGCCCAGGACCGTCTCGTGGCCGGGCTCCGGATGGCGCGGCACCAGGAAGGCCAGCGCCAGCGACCCGGTCGCGATCGCGGCGCCGATGTTGAAGACGAGGCTCGGATCCTTGATCCAGATCAGGCCGAACACGATCGGGATCACCACCGCGGCGATATGGTTGATCGTGAAGGCGACGCTCGCGGTCGGGGCGATGTCGGCCGGGTCGGCGATCTTCTGGAAATAGGTGCGCTGCGCGATCATCAGGGTGAAGAACACCCCGTCGAGCACGAACAGGGCGCCGGCCACCGCGCCGCTCGCGGTGAGGGCATAGCCGAGAAACACGACGATCAGCGCCACGTTCTCGATGACGATCGTCGCGCGCTCGCCGACGCGGACGATGAGGCGCCCGAAGAGCGGGCCCGCGAACAGGTTGATGGCGCAATAGATGAAGAGCAGCAGCGAGAGCGAGGCGAGGTCGTAGCCGAACCGCTCGACGAGGAGCCAGCCCCCGAAGGCCATGAAGAGCTGGCGCCGCGCGCCGCTCAGGAAGGTCAGGGCGTAGTAGAGCCAGTAGCGCCGGCGCAGCACGATGCCCTTGCGCTGCGGCACGCCGCCGTCGAAGCGCCGGAACCCCACCATGGCGATGCCGATCAGGGCCGCCGTGCCGAGGCCGAAGACGAGATAGATCGCCTCGTAGGAGGGCTTCCAGGCCCACCAGACCAGCGCGATGAGGCTGTAGGCGACGAGCTGGGCCCCCGCCATGGCGCTCGAGATCTGCCCCAGGACCTTCGGGGCCTCGTTCTTGGGCAGGAGCTGGAGGGAGAGCGCCTGGTTGGCGGTCTCGAAGTAGTGGAAGCCCGTCGACATCACGAAGGTCGTGAGCGCCAGCCCGAGATAGGAGGGAAAGTAGCCCGACGCCGCCGTGCCGAGGGCGAGCACGAGCACGCTCACATAGGCGACGGTCTGCTCGCGCATGAGCATGAACCAGAACGCCGCCGTGAAGGCCAGGAAGCCGGGGATCTCGCGCACGGACTGGAGGACGCCGACCTCCCAGCCCGTGACCGCGACCGCATCCTTGGCGAAGTTGTTGAACAGGGCCTGCCAGCTCGCGAAACCGAACCAGTTCACGAAGGTGACCGTCATCAGGAACGCGGTCGGGGAGGCGAAGAAGCGGAACGGGGTTGGAGGCGCGGGGCTCATCGGCGATCCTGGTGCGGCCGCCGGGCGCGAGGCGCAGCGATGCGATTTGATCTCTGTCATCGCTCTTCTCCGGCCTCAGGGCAATCTGAGGCGCCGCAAGGGAGGCATGACCTCCGGTCGGGGGCCGACGCCCTGCGGCCGGCGAAGCCCGCAAGGAGACCTGACCCATGTACAAGACGATCCTCATTCCCGTGGACCTGAGCGAGCTCCCGATGGCGCAGCCGGCGCTCGACCGCGCGGTGGCGCTCGCGACCGCGTCCGGGGGCACGATCCGGCTCGTCACCGTCCGCTCGCTCCTGCCCGTGACCTACATGGAGTTCGTGCCGCCGAGCTTCGACGAGGGGCAGCAGCTCGAGGCCGAGACCCGCCTCGCCGCGGTCGCGGCCGGCATCCCGCTGCCGGCCGAGCGGGTCTCCGCGGTGGTCCGCCTCGGCTCGGTCTACAGCGAGGTCCTCGACGAGGCCGAGAAGACCGGCGCCGACCTCATCGTCGTGGGCTCCCACCGCCCCACCATGGCGACCTACCTCCTCGGCTCCAACGCCTCCACGATCGTCCGCCACGCCCGCTGCTCGGTGCTGGTGGTGCGGGGCTGACGCCCACTCTCCGCACAGGCGCCCTCTCCCCGCACGAGACTCCCTCTCCCCGCAGCGCACTCCCTCTCCCCGTTTAAGGGGAGAGGGTTGGGGTGAGGGGCCGGTCGGTGAAGCGCGATGGATCCGGTTCTCGACCCTCCCCCTTGCTGGGAGGGTGCCCGAAGGGCGGGTGGGGGTTGGCGCAGGAGGCACCTGAGCGATCAATCCTGCACCCACCCCTGGCCCCTCCCCGCAAGGGGGAGGGGATATTCTGAGCCCGCTCGCCTTTCTGACCGGCCCCTCACCCCGACCCTCTCCCCGCGAGCGGGGAGAGGGAGGCACGCTGCGGGGAGAGGGCGTGCAGCGGCGGGAGGAGCGACGCGCTCCCCCTTTCAAGCTTGACAATGTTCTTGTTTTGTTCTATGTCTCCTGCACCTGTCCCGGTGAGGCGCGCTCGCGAGGCGTCGTGGCGCGGGACGGGGAGCAAGGCTCGGGCTCGGCAGGAGACGCATCCCGCCGCGCCCAGGGCGGTCCGCCCGTTCGCCTCTGACTGGGAGGAGAACGTCGCGGGGTCCGCGCTGCCGCAGGGCAGGGCTGTGCCGGGGAGCACCTTGAGGGCCGACGCCTCT
>JAESGR010000085.1_pt1 | contig 230742 bp, 215 predicted proteins | sample 9269771 | NCBI WGS metagenome assembly JAESGR01 (sample SAMN15739572, study PRJNA653492) | algae metagenome | isolation source: Chroococcus sp. CMT-3BRIN-NPC107 and co-occurring heterotrophs from well... | place: USA: Clark Mountains Wilderness, California | collected 2010-04-18
TTCGACCAACACGTTTGTTTTCAATAACGGTTCTCCGTCAGCGGCAACCACGGACGGAGAATTCACCGTCACCGGTCCGACGGCGGCGAGCGTCAGCGTTGCAGGCAGAGTAACCAATCAGCAAGGCAGAGGCGTTGGTAATGTTCTAATAACGATGACTGATTCAGCCGGCAATCAGCGACAGGCGCCGACGACGAGTTTCGGTTATTACCGTTTCGAGTCGGTCACAGCCGGAGAAACCGTCACTTTGACGGCAAAAGCTAAACGAATGAAGTTTGTTCAATCTTCGATTGTCAGAACCACTAATCAATCCGTTTCAAATGCTGATTTTGCTAGCGAACATTAATCACCATAAAAAATAGTGAATACCTGAAAGGGACGATCGCGACATGAAAAATTCGCGATCGTCCCTTTCAGGTATTTTATGATGCTTGAGAAATTGGGACTGGTTATATAACATAACCTGGCTAAAAAAACGCCCACAATATGAAAAAATCAAATAGAAAAAAAAGCTGTTTCAAAAAAAATATTTGCAAAATTTCACAAAGCGATGAATCTGCTGAATTCTGAAATACTTCCAAAATTAGCTTTTTAATTCAAACCGAAAAAATTTCTAATCGAGCCTAAAACTCCCTTCTCTCTCTGATCCTCATGGTATTCTGCGTGGACGCCTTGTGTTTTAAGCATTTTACTGCGCTCCTCGATAATGTTACAGATGGCTTGCATTAAATCGGGATTCGTTTCAAAAAGCGGGCGCAGAGCGTGTTTTTTGATTTGCAGAACTTCGGTTTCCTCTTCGGCGATGACCGTTGCCGAGCGCGGCTGTCCGGTTAAAAGACTCATTTCACCGAAAAAATCGGTTTCATGCAGCTTATTGATGGTTTTCGGGGAGCCGTCGTCTATAATCTGCACTTTGACCGCGCCGCGATTGATGACGAACATCGAATTTCCTTGCTGACCTTTGCGGACGATGGCTTCGCCTGGCGCGTAAACACGTGCGACGCACGCTTCGGCGAGCTTTTGTGTTTCTTCGTCCGAGAGCGGCGCGAAAATCGGAATCGCGCTCAGACGCTCGAAAATCTTATTGACGATTTCGACTGGAACGGTTTCCTGCGGCTTGGTTTCAATATGAATCGTGCGCGTCGGAAAAGCGAATTCTATGTTTTCACGCTGAAAAACATACCAGACGCGCTGGCGAATAAGCGCGTCCGTATCGTTGTATTTCGTGTAATCTTCGAGCCAGTATTTTATTTCCCAGTCAATTCCGCTGTCGCCTAAATTTTTGATGCGGACAACGGGACGAATTTTCTGCGAGACGTTTTCGACTTGGCGCACGGCTTCGCGCACCGCCTGAATCGTCTTCGCCGGCGAGTTGACGTAAAGCGTGTTGAAGAAAACTATCCGCGCATTTAAATTGTCGCGGGCGGCGACTTCGATGGTTTCTTTACCGAGAACGCTGTTGCTGATAACGAGCAGCTTGTTTTGAAAAGTGCGAATTTTAACGCCGCGCCACGAAACGCTTTCGACGACGCCGGAGCCGCGCGTCGAAATCGAAACCACGTCGCCGACCTGAAACGGCTGATCAGCCTGCATCGCCAAGCCCGCGAAAAGATTGCCCAAAGTGTCCTGCAGAGCAAGACCGATGACGATTCCTAAAATTGTCGAAGTGGTGAAAAGAGCGGCTAAATCAATGCGCGGATACTGCGAATTGAAAATGATAAAAAACGCGACGATAAAGATAATGATGGAAAAAACATTGCGGAGAAGCGAGGAAAGCTCAGATTGCGTCGAACTGCGAAAAGCCGCGCCAAAAATCAAAAAATCAAAAAACCGGACGGCAGAAACGATCAACGTCATCCAGAGAATTATTTTAATGACGCGCAAAAGATTCTCGAACAGTGTCTGCGCCGTTTCGCCCAGCTGCGAATCGGTCGCGCCGAAAAACGAGGCGGCGTAAATTTTCAGCGGCGCTTCGACAAACGGAAAAACGATTAAAATTAATATAATCGCGGCGGCAAGACCGACGAAAAAGACAGATTTTTTCCGCAGTTCGGATGCAAACATAAAAAATCGAGATTCAGGATTTAAGATTCAGGATTCGGGGCTTGTTTAATTTGTTTAATCCTAAATCCTGAATCCTGAATTGCTTTAGAACATATCAACAATCGTTTTACCAATCAATAGTAAAGAAAGGAGCGAAATGACAATCGTAATAAACCAGGCAATAATTTTGAAGTAAAGCCGGTTGGCATATTCGCCCATAATTTCCGGGTTCGATGATAATGAGACGATGGTGACAAGCACAAAAGGCAGTAAAATACCGTTGATTGTTTGAGTCAGCAGCAGCAGCTTGATTTGCGGAATGTTCGGAATGAGCGCAACGATGACTCCGATGAGAATCAAAGCGGTAAAAATGCCGATAAAAATCGGCGCTTCGCGAAATGAGCGCGATAAACCCTTCTCGAAACCGAGCGCTTCGCTAACGGAATAAGCCGTCGCCAGCGGAAGAACGCCCATCGCCAGCATCGCGGCGCCGAAAAGCCCCGCGCCGAAAAGATATTTCGCGTAAACTCCGGCAATCGGAACGAGAGATTCGGCGGCGGTGGCGGCGGAATCGAGTTCGGTAATACCGTTTTTATTGAGCGTGGCGGCGGTAGCGATAACGATAAAAGCCGCGATCATACAGGCGAAAATCGTCCCGACGATAGCATCGGCGCGGGCAAGCGGCAAATCTTCTTCGCCCAATCCTTTTTCGACGACCGAAGACTGCACGTAAACCTGCATAAACGGCGTAATCGTCGTGCCGATCAAAGCCATAACGGTGAAAAGATAAGCGGTGTCGAATTGAAAACTCGGTTGGACAACTTCGCGCGCCACGACCGACCAATCCGGTTTGGCGAGAAACGCTGAAATAACATAACCGAAAAAAACGAGCGACATTGCCAAAAATACGCGCTCGACCCGTTTTTGCGTGCCTTTAACGACGAGCCACCAGACTAAGGCGGCAGTAGCGGGAACGGTCAAATAACGCGGAATGCCGAAAAGCTCGGAAGCCTGCGCGATGCCGACGAATTCGGAAATAATAACGCCCGTGTTGGCAATTAATAGCGCGAGCATCACGAGCGCCGTCCAGCGAACGCCGAATTGCTCCCGGATCAAATCTGCCAGACCTTTTCCGGTCACGACGCCCATCCGGACGCACATTTCCTGCGCGACGATTAAACTGATGGTCATCGGCAGAAATGCCCACAAAAGCGTGTAACCGTAACCCGCTCCCGCTGTCGAGTAAGTTGCGATACCGCTCGCGTCGTTTCCCGCGTTAGCGGCGATAATTCCTGGACCTAAAACTGCGAGATAAGCAATAAAACGGAATTCAGACAGACGCTGGCGAAGGCGTGTCGGAAAGCGCGCGAATTTCTGCACATAATTTTTCGGGGAAAACTGCGAAAAATTCATTTTTTATACTTCTACTGTTGCTACTGTCGCCGTCGGTCATAAAATCTTCGTTAAATAATTAAGTGCAAATCGGCAAAAACGGTTTTTTCGATTAACATTCGATTAACAATTGATGATTAGTGAAATACGAATATAGCGCGATTCGCGGGAAACTTAAAAGCCGGTAAATAAAAAATTATCCGATTGAAATCTTGATTAAAGAATCAAGAAGAAAAGCATTCGATTTTGGTGAAAAATTAATCCTCAAAGGAGAATTATAAGATAAGCAAATCTGCTCGTTCGGTTAGATGAAAAATTTTACTAAATAAAGCAATAGCTTGAGTTTTTTAGTTTTGAAACTTAAACTGTCAGTATCGTTGGCAAAGTAGATTTCCGATTTTTCCGACACTAATAATATGACACATAATCTTTTTAACACACGACAAACATTTAAAACCGGCACGGGCGCGGACGGCACTTTTTATTCATTGCCGGAGCTTGAAAAACAGGGAATCGGCAATGTTTCGCGCCTGCCGATTTCGGCGCGCATCGTGCTCGAATCGGTCTTGAGAAATTTCGACGAAGGCAAAAAAATCAGCGAAGAAAGCGTTAAAGCGCTTGCGGCTTGGAGCGCGACCGCTGAGAGAACAGAAGAAGTTCCGTTTGTTGTCGCTAGAGTGATTTTACAGGATTTTACCGGCGTGCCGCTGTTAGTAGATTTGGCAGCAATGCGTTCAGCGGTTGAGCGAATGGGCAAGGACGTGCGCGTCATCGAACCGCTTGTGCCGGTTGATTTAGTAATTGACCATTCAGTGCAAGTTGATTACGCGGGCAGCGAAACCGCGTATCAGCGCAATATGGAAATCGAATTCAACCGCAATGAACAGCGTTATCGCTTCTTGAAATGGGGAACGCAGGCGTTCAACGGTTTTCGAGTCGTTCCGCCCGGAATCGGTATCGTTCACCAAGTAAATTTAGAGTATTTAGCGGTCGGCGTTTTTGAACGCAACAACGTGTATTTTCCTGACACTCTAGTTGGAACGGACTCACACACGACGATGATTAACGGTCTGGGAATTGTCGGCTGGGGAGTAGGCGGAATCGAAGCCGAAGCTGCAATGCTTGGACAGCCGGTTTATATTTTAACGCCCGATGTCGTCGGCGTTCACTTGAGCGGCGAACTGCCGCAGGGCGCGACGGCGACCGATTTGGTTTTGCGTATTACAGAAATGCTTAGAAAAGCGAAAGTTGTCGGTAAATTCGTCGAATTTTTCGGCGAAGGCGCGAGTTCACTGCACGCGACCGACCGCGCGACGATTGCGAATATGGCGCCCGAATACGGCGCGACGATGGGCTTTTTCGGAACTGACGAGAAAACCCTTGATTATTTCCGCGCTACAGGGCGCGACGAAGCGCAAATCGAAACGATTCGCAATTATTATACGGCGCAGGAAATGTTCGGCATTCCGCAGGAAGGCGAAGTCGATTTCACGACCGTTTTGAATTTGGATTTAGCGACGATTACACCGTCAGTCGCCGGTCCGAAAAGACCGCAGGATCGGATCGAGTTGTCGAATTTGGATGATCGTTTCAAGGAACTTTTTACGCACACGGTTTCTGATGGCGGTTACGGCAAAAAAACAGAGGATCTCGAAAAACGTTATATGGTCACAATGGGTGCGAAAGCCGCATCTTTTGCGGCGGGCGGCGGGGCGCAGGATTCGAAATCTATTCCCCTGCCGGTGTTAAGCGATTTAGTAAGTCACAAAAATACCAATGTGACTACCGAAATCGAAATGATGAACAATCGTCCAACGCCCGACCGCGTACAGGATCACGATGAAGAAATGCCAACGCAAACGACAGCTATCGGACACGGCGATGTATTGATTGCAGCGATCACGAGCTGCACGAATACGTCTAATCCGGCAGTAATGCTTGCAGCGGGAATCGTGGCGAAAAAAGCTGTGGAAAAGGGAATGAAAGTTCCGACCTACGTTAAAACATCGCTTGCTCCCGGCTCGCGCGTCGTCACCGAATATCTGGAAAAAACCGGCTTGCAGCCCTATTTGAATGAAATCGGTTTCAACCTCGTCGGCTATGGCTGCACGACTTGCATCGGAAATTCCGGTCCGCTGGATCAAGGCATCGAGGAAGGCATCGTCGAAAACGACTTGATCGCGGCATCAGTTTTGTCGGGCAATCGTAATTTCGAGGCGCGCGTTCATCAAAACATCAAAGCGAATTTCTTAATGTCACCGCCGCTCGTCGTTGCCTACGCGCTCGCCGGAACGGTCGTTAAAGACGTTTATCTCGAACCGCTCGGCAAGGATAAGGACGGCAATGAGGTATACTTGAAAGATATCTGGGCTTCGCTCGACGAAGTGAAAGAAGTTCTTGAAGCTGCGTTCGACCCGGAAACATACAAACGTCTTTACAGTGAATTTGCCGAGCAGAATCCTTTGTGGAATTCAATTCCAACGAGCGAAGGCGCGGTTTACGAATGGGACAGAGAATCGACTTATATTCAGGAACCATCGTATTTTGAAGATTTTACGATGGAAACCGGAAGTTTTTCGGATGTTCATGGAGCGCGGGCTTTGGCGATTTTCGGTGATTCGGTGACGACCGACCATATCTCGCCCGCCGGTTCGATCAAGCCGAGTTCGCCCGCCGGACTTTATTTGCAGGAGAAAGGCGTCGAACCGGAAAACTTCAATTCTTATGGCTCGCGGCGCGGCAACGACCGCGTGATGCTGCGCGGCACATTCGCCAACGTTCGTATCAAAAACCAGATGGTCGCTCCGGTCGAAGGCGGATTCACTTGTTATCAGCCGGGCGAAGAAAAAATGTCAATCTATGACGCGGCGGTGAAATACCAAGAGGAAAACACGCCGACGATTATTTTCGGCGGTCAGGAATACGGCACCGGCAGCTCACGCGATTGGGCGGCTAAGGGAACGCGACTGATGGGCGTCAAAGCAGTGATAACTCAATCCTTTGAAAGAATTCACCGCTCGAATCTCGTCGGAATGGGCGTTCTTCCGCTCCAATTCAAAGAAGGTGAAAGCGCGCAATCTTTGAAGCTCGAAGGCACAGAAATGTTCGATTTAATCGGTCTTGAAACAGGCGACATCAAACCGCTCCAAGATGTAACACTTCGTATTAACCGCGCCGACGGCAGCGTGGAAAATACTACTTTGACGCTGCGAATTGACACGCCGATCGAACTCGAATATTACAAAGGCGGCGGCATTTTGCAGTATGTTCTGCGTCAGCTTTTGAGCAATCAGCAAACGGCGGCTGTTTGATGAAAACGGGGCGCTGAATCAAAGATTTGACTAGTGCCTCTTTTACCGATAAACTCTTTTTTGTTTGAAACGTGGTGAGTTACGGCGACTTGCGACCACGAAAAAAATCGCTAAAAAGCTAAGAGTTTCAATTTAATATTTCTCGAACGAAAAGAAAACTCTGCGCTTTGTCGGCGCGGAGTTTTTTGATTTTGAATCGATAATTTTCAATTTTTGATTTATGTCTTACACATATTCATTTTGGCGAAAGAATTTGAAATTGTCCGAATGGAGAATATTGACGAAGTTTTCAATCACATTGAGAAGATTCATCCAATGTTAGGCGGTTTTTATACTTTAGAACAAATAAAAAGCCTTTGTCAGGTGTTCTCGGGTAACGAAAAAGCAAACCCAATTTCAACAAATCAATTTTGGGCAGACGGATCGCAGTTCTATCAATTGGAAAACGAGTTATGCAAACAAGTGGCAGAAACTAAACACGACCAGCTTTTAGATGCTTCTGTTGCTTGGTTAAAAAGCGAACATTGGAAAAACATTGAAATCAATCAAATGGATTTAGCAGGGATGATTTTGGAATTTGCCGAACTTTGCAAACAAACTAACAACGAAAGTCATTTATATATTTTGATTTCCAATGAAACTTAATTTTATGAGCAAGAATTTTTTAGATTTATTAAAAGAAAAAGTCGTCGTTTTCGACGGCGCGATGGGCAGTAATTTGCAATCTCAGAATTTGACGATTGAAGATTGGGGCGGAGCGAATTTTGAAAACTGTTCGGAAAATCTGCTGTATACGCGCCCCGATGCGATTGAAAAAGTTCACGTCGGGTTTTTGGACGCTGGCGTTGATGTCATCGAAACAAACAGTTTCGGCGGCGGCGAAGTCGTTTTGCAGGAATTCGGTATTGCCGATAAAGCGTATGATGTCAACAAAAAAGCGGCGGAATTGGCGAAGCGTTTGGCGAATGATTATTCGACGGCGAATCTTCCGCGTTTCGTCGCCGGTTCAATCGGACCGGGAACGAAGCTGCCGACGCTCGGGCATATTTCTTACGATAATTTGAAAAAATCTTACGACGAACAGGTGCGCGGGCTTTTTGACGGCGGTGTGGATATGTTTATCGTCGAAACCTGTCAGGATATATTGCAGACGAAAGCCGCGCTGCGCTCGATTTTTGAATTTTTCGAGCGACAAAAAGTAAAACTTCCGGTCATTGCCCAAGTAACAATTGAAACTTTCGGCACGATGCTCAACGGCACGGAAATTTCGGCGGCGCTGACGGCGCTCGAACCGTTTCCGATTGATGTCATCGGAATGAATTGCGGAACCGGTCCCGATCAAATGACCGAAAACGTCAAATATCTTTGCGAAAATTCGCCGTTTCCCGTATCGGTTTTGCCGAACGCGGGAATGCCGGAAGTCAAAGACGGACAGCAGTTTTACACGGAAACGCCCGAAGATTTTTCCAAGAAAGTAGAGCATTTCGCCAAGGATTTCGGCGCAAACGTCGTTGGCGGCTGCTGCGGAACTTCGTTTGAACATCTGCGGCAAGTCGTCGAAAAAATGCAGAATGTTTCGCCGAAACAGCGCGACGCGAAATTTACGCCGTCGGCTAGCTCGATTTATTTCCAGCAACCTTACACGCAGGACAATTCGTTTTTGATCGTCGGCGAGCGCGTCAACGCGTCCGGCTCGAAAAAAATGCGCGATCTGTTGCAGGCGGAAGATTGGGACGGTTTGATTAAATTAGCCAAAGAACAGGAACGCGAAGGCGCGCACGTTTTGGACGTCAACGTCGATTTCGTCGGGCGCGATGGCGTTGCCGATATGCACGAGTTGGTTTCCAAATTGGTGACGAACGTCAAAATTCCGCTGATGCTCGATTCGACCGAGTGGGAAAAAATGGAAGCCGGTTTGAAACTCGCGGGCGGCAAATGCATTTTGAATTCAACGAATTATGAGGACGGCGAGCCGCGTTTTTTGAAATTGTTGGAACTGGCGAAAGAATTCGGCGCGGCAATCGTCGTCGGTTTGATTGACGAAACCGGAATGGCACGCACCAGCGAAGACAAAGTGAAAATCGCGCGACGAGCGTTTAAACAGGCGACGGAATTCGGCATTGAAGCGCACGATATTTTTTTCGATCCGCTGGCGCTGCCGATTTCGACCGGAATCGAAGAAGACCGGAAAAACGCGGCGGAAACAATCGAATCAATCAAACAAATTTCCGCGGAAATGTCCGACGCGAATATAATTTTAGGCGTTTCAAATGTTTCATTCGGACTGAATCCGGCATCGCGCATCGTTTTAAACTCGATCTTTTTGCACGAATGCGTCGAAGCGGGAATGAATTCGGCAATCGTCAACGCGTCGAAAATTCTGCCGCTCAATCGTTTCAACGAACACGAAATCGAAGTCGCGCTCGATCTTGTTTACGACCGGCGCAAATTTGAAGGCGAAATTTGCGTTTACGATCCGCTCGGCGAATTTACGACGATGTTCGAGGGCAAAACGGCGAAGTCGATGAAAGTTGACACGTCGAATTTGTCAATCGAGGAAAAACTCAAACATCACATTATTGACGGCGAAAAAATCGAACTTGAAGATCATTTAAAAATCGCGCTCGAAAAATATCCGGCGCTTGAAATCGTCAACGATATTTTGCTTGGCGGAATGAAAGTCGTCGGAGACCTTTTCGGTTCCGGGCAGATGCAGCTGCCGTTCGTTTTGCAGTCGGCGGAAGTGATGAAAACGGCAGTCAAGTTTCTTGAACCGTTTATGGAAAAAGTCGAAGGCGAACAGTCAAAAGGCGTGATGGTTTTAGCGACCGTCAAAGGCGACGTTCACGACATCGGCAAAAATCTGGTTGATATTATTTTGACGAACAATGGTTATCGGGTCATCAATCTCGGCATTAAACAAACGATTGACGACATTCTGAAAGCGGTCGGCGAAGATCAATGCGACGCCGTCGGAATGAGCGGTTTGCTTGTTAAATCAACGCTCGTGATGCGCGACAATCTCGAAATTATGAACGAGCGCGGCGTCAGCGTTCCGGTCATTCTCGGCGGGGCGGCGCTTAATCGCAAATATGTTGATAACGATTTGATACCGATTTACAACGGCAAATTGTTTTACGCGCGCGACGCTTTCGACGGTTTGCACGCGATGGATAAATTGACGCAAAAGGATTCAGCCGGTGAAAAAACAGAAAGCATTGAGAAAGCTAAAACCGCTACGGTTGGAAACGGAAATTACCAAGACCAAATCATTGAAACAGTAACCGACGCGGAAGATTTGGTCGGCGAAGATGCGAAGCTCGGCACCCAAGCCGCGAGAGTTTCATCGAGAAACGTCGGCGACACGACGCACACGACAAAATCCGAAATCTCACCCGTCGAAACGATTCCGACCGCACCATTTTACGGTTCGAAAGTTGTTGAAATCAAAGATTTGACCAAAGTTTTTGCCTATATCAACGAAACCGCTTTGTTCAAAGGTCAGTGGCAATATAAACAGGGACGCAAATCGAAGGAAGAATACAGGCAGATTTTGCAGGAAACCGTCAATCCGAAATTCAAGGAAATCAAGGCGAAAGCCATCCGCGAAAAACTGCTCGAAGCCAAACTCGTTTACGGATATTTCCCGTGTCAGTCCGAAGGCAATGATTTAATCATTTATCAGGACGACGAACGAATCGAAAGAATGCGTTTCACGTTTCCGCGCCAGCCGAAAGAGCAGCGCGGCGGCACGAATTTGTGTCTCGCAGATTATTTCGCGTCGAAGGATTCGGGAAAAATCGATGTCGTGCCGTTTCATCTCGTCACCATGGGAAGACGAGCGAGCGAATACGCCGCCGAGCTTTTCAAAGCCGACAATTACACCGATTATTTATTATTTCACGGTCTCTCGGTCGAATCCGCCGAAGCGCTCGCCGAAATGTGGCATAAACGAATTCGCGAAGAATTAGGGATTGCCGAAAACGACGCTCCCGAACTCGCCAAACTTTTTCATCAAGGTTATCAAGGCTCGCGCTACAGCTTTGGCTATCCAGCTTGCCCGAATCTCGAAGACCAAACCAAACTTTTCGAGCTTTTACAACCCGAACGCATTGATGTCGAATTGACCGAAGAATTTCAATTAAACCCGGAACAATCAACGTCGGCGATTATCATTCATCATCCGCAGGCGAAATATTTTAATATCGAATAAATGCAACAATGTTTTATTAATGAATCATCTATGTGCTAAAATCTTCGTTATTAAAAACTAGAATTCGAGCAATGCTATGAAAGTCAATATAGAAGGGCGTATAGCAAATATAAGGCTTGGTGAGAGGCGCTCACTTTATCCTTTATTTGAGGCGATTGTTAATTCGATTCATTCAATCACTTCTCAAAAAATTAAAGATGGATACATTAAAATAATTGTTGAGCGCGACAAATCTCAAAGCAGTATCTTTGAAAATGTGTCAGATTCACAACCGATTTTAAATTTCACCATTGAAGATAATGGAGTCGGATTCGATGAAACCAATTTTGATTCTTTTGCTACCTCAGACACTAAATATAAAAAGGGAGCAAAAGGAATCGGTCGATTTATGTGGTTAAAAGCCTTCGATAAAGTGAAAATTGAAAGTGTCTTCGGCAGTAATGGAAAATCCCAGAAAAGAACTTTTGATTTTTTGGTAACTCAAAAAGGCATCGAAAATCCAAAATTAAATCCTTCCGATGGACAACAAAGGAAAACTTTTGTCAGATTAATATCACTCAAATCAAAATATCAAAAGCACTGTCCCAAAAGCCTTAAAACAATTGGTGAGAGAATTACTGAGCATTGCTTAATACATTTTCTATCAAATTTATGTCCGAATATTTCTATCGAAGATGAATCAACAAAAATAGTCCTAAACAAGTTATTTTCAGATACCATTAAAGACAAAATCCAGAAAAATTCCTTCACAATCAAAGGTGAGAAATTTGATGTTATAAATCTTCAACTTTATTTTAGTGAAGAAAGAAAACACCAAGCACATTTTTGCGCTCACGAAAGAGTTGTAAAAAGTATTGATTTGAGTAAAAGGATTTTGGATTTAACGACAAAGCTATGAGACGAAAATGATGAGTCGTTTTTATATACATCTTACATTTCAAGTCCGTATCTTGACGATAATGTAACACCTGAAAGAACTGATTTCTATATCGAAAAAGAATCTGATTCATTATTTCCTAATTCAATTTCATTTGACGAAATTGAAGCTGAAACAGTTAGTGTTGCCAAAATCTATTTGAAGGATTTTTTGAAGCCGATTTCTGAAAACAAAAAAAGAGAAACTATTGAATTTATAGAAACAAAAGCTCCTCAATATAGGTCAATTATCAAGTTTATGCCAGAAGCCCTTGATAATATCCCACCAAATTTGTCCGATGAAAAATTGGATATTGAACTTCATAAAATCAAAGCAAGGAAAACCGTTGAACTTAAAGAAAAAACACAAGAATTAATTAGTCAAAAAGTCGAAAATGTTAAAGATGCTTCATCCTTTATTGATGAATACAACAGAATTTTACCTGAAATTTCTGGTATCAGTGCAGACCAACTAGCTGAATATGTTTTATATCGCAAATCAATAATTAGTTTACTTGAGAAAAGTTTGGGCTTGAACGACATTGGAAAATACCATAGAGAGGAAGCAATCCATAAAATCATTTATCCGATGTGAACCACCTCAAACGATATTGATTATGACCAACAGAATCTTTGGTTAATTGATGAGAGACTTTCCTATCATTACTTTTTGGCATCTGACAAACCTTTCAATAAAACAGAAGTGGTTGAAATGGAAAGCAAAGAGCGTCCAGACATTTTAGTTTTTAATGATGTCCAAGCAGTTTTTAATAATGCTTTAGCTTATGCAGAAGCCAAAGCACCAATTTCCTCTGTTGTAATTATTGAGTTTAAAAGACCCGTTCGGGAAGATTATTCCGAAGAAGAAAATCCTTTCAGGCAAGTTACAAATTATATAAGTCAGATGAGGGCTTCTAAAGTTAAAGACAGGAATGGAAGATATATCGAAATTAGTAACAGCGTTCCATTTTACGCTTATATTATTTGTGATTTAACGCCTAAACTTAAAAGCATCGCAACGAATGACTTTGACTACACTCAAACTCCTGATGGCTTAGGCTATTTTACTTTTAACAAAAACTTGAAGGCTTACATTGAGGTGATTTCGTATACAAAACTTTTAGAAGATTCAAAGAAAAGAAATGCTGTCTTATTTGATAAATTAAATCTTCCCAAATAATTTATGAATTACAAAAACATCATCACCATCGAACCGAACAAACGCAGCGGAGAACCTTTTATTCGCGGAACGCGGATGGCGATTAAGGATGTTTTGATAAATCTTGCTTCGGGAATGACTGAAGATGAAGTTTTGAAAGAATTTTCGTTTCTAACGCGCGATGACATAATCGCTTGTTTGGTTTATGGTGCTGACGGCGAGGACGTTACGCAGAAAATTAGAAGTTTGCAAAATGATCTGGCGATGAATAAAACGTCGAATGAGCGGATCGAAATTGCGGGCAAAATGTTTACGGCTAGGCGAGAAGAGATTATTGCTTCTTTGCCAAAGAATTTATCCGAAATGGAATTTAAAAAACAGCTTTACTTTCGCACTTACGGCGAGCATTTGCCTGATGATTTCTTCAAGCGGTAAAATAACGAATTTTTAGTTTATCAATTAAAGGCAGAACATCTATAAATTCAGCAATGCACCGACCGAAGTTAAAAGATAAAGTTTACGGCGAAATGTTTTGGGAAGAGTGGGACGAGGACGAAAGTTACTGGTATGCGCCGATGGAAAATGAGCCGGGCAACAGTTTTTCGCTTTTGATTCGCGCCGATTCGCCGACCGATTTTCTGGCGGTCGGTTTTACGCATTCGGCTTACCGGCGAATAATCGAAAATATCCCGAACATTCTTGATGAAACGGTTGCGAAAATAATGGAGAATTCCCGCGTGCTTTTTAAGAAGAAGCGGCAGATGAATTCAGCTGGAGAAGTGATAAAAAAGAATCTGCGGCTTTTCTCGATTAAAATTTATTCGGATTTGTCTGCGGAAGTCGAATTCGTCGGTAGAGTCGCCGAAGACGAAGACCCGGAAGAAGTTTTTTACGCGCTGCTCGATACGGAAGGAAATTTGACCGAAGCGGGAATTTCCGAACTCTAACGGGAAAATGTATTGGAAAAAGAAAAATAAGGAAGCGCGGGCGAGAATTGACGCGGCTCTCGAAGACGCTTCTTCTGATATTGTCAAAACGTTGGCGAAAAAACTCGGTTTGACTCCGAAATCCAGAAAAAAATCAGACGCAGTTGCCGAAATAACGCCGCTTCTGCGTCATACAAACAAAGCGGTGAAGATTTTTCTGACACTTGACGCTTTGCAGCAAAAGGCAGTCGCCGAAGCGGTTTTTCACCAAAACAACGAATTTGACGACGGACGTTTTTCTACTAAATACGGCGGCAATCCGAATTTCGGTGTGAAAAAGGATTTTTACGATATTGAGCCGACAATTCTGTGTTTGTTCATTTATTCGGATGAAGTCGGTAAATTTATTCCGCACGATTTAGCCGCCCGCATTAAGCCTTTCGTTCCCAAACCGTCAGGATTTTTTCTGGAAACGGTTGAAACGCTGCCCGAAAACGTCACGATAAAATATCCCGACTGGCAAAAAAAATCGCCGAAGACGATTCCTCTGACGACGCGAGAAACCGAAAACGAAGCGATGCAGGATTTCTGGGCAATTTTGCGGCTTGTTGAGGATAAAAAAATCGCTGTCAGCGACAAGACTTTTTATCCGTCGGCGAAATCAATCGAAGAAATCACGGCGGTTTTGCCCGGCGGCGATTTTTATGAAATAAAGGAAGAAAAAGAATTCTACCCGCAGATCGGCACGATCAAAGGTTTCGCGTGGGCGATGATTTTGCAGGCTTCAAAATTGACGAATGTTTCGGCGAAAAAACTCGCTTTATCGAATGAAGGTCGCAAAATTTTGACCAAACCCGCGCACGAAATCGTCAAAAATCTCTGGCAGAGCTGGCAGAAAACAACCGTTTTGGACGAATTCAATCGCGTTGACGAAATAAAAGGGCAGAAAAACAAAGGCAAATCGAATCTGACCGGAATCAAGCCGCGCCGCGAAGCGGTCGTTGACTCATTTCAGCTTTGTCCAATCGGCGAATGGATTTCGATTGAAGAATTTTTCCGATGCGTGCGCCTGAATTTCGATTTTACGGTCGCCCGCGACGAATGGAATTTGTATATCAGCGAGAGCGGTTACGGCAGTCTCGGCTATGAATACGTGGGGAATTTCGACAAATGGCACATTTTTCAGGCGCGTTATATTCTGGCGGTTTTGTTTGAATACGCGGCGACGCTCGGTTTGATTGATGTCGCGTATATTCCGCCGTTCAACGCGCGGCAGGATTATCTCGAACTTTGGGGAACGGACGATCTGGATTTTCTGAGCCGTTACGATGGTTTGAAATTTATCCGCATCAACAATCTGGGCGCGTATTGTTTCGATCTGGCTGAAAATTATGAGCTTCCCGAAATCGTCGTTAAAAGTTCGTTTTCGATTTTGCCGAATCTGAAAATCAAAGTCAACGGCGCGGCTTTGGACGGCGGCGAAGAACTTTTTCTGGACAATTTCGCCGAAAAAGAAGATGCGAACCTCTGGCGTTTGAGCCGCGAAAAAACGATCAACGCGCTGGAAAACGGGCAGCAAATATCAGCCTTGCGCGAATTTTTGCAGAAACGCGAAGAACAATTTTTGCCCGAAACAGTCGAAGGTTTTCTGCGCGACACGGGAAAACGCGCCGCCGCTTTGAGCGATAAAGGGACGGCGCGCATTGTCGAATGCGAAACTGCGAAAATCGCCGACGAAATCGCCGAAAATCCGCACACGAAAAAAATCTGTCAGCGCGTCGGCAAAAAATCTCTGGCGATTTTCGAGTCGGACGAGAAAAAATTCAGAGAAATTGGCAGAAAAATCGGTTACGGAATGAAATTCGGTTAATGTTCTAAACAACCTTTCTGGTTTATAAGCATTCTGCATGAGCAGTCATCGTTTGTCAGTCGGAACTGAAGTGTTTGTATTGTTAAGTATATGGATTTACAAAAAAGAAATGTAGATAAAATCCCTCTTGAAGAAATTTGGAATCAAAGTGAAATTGTTAGCAAAGTAAGACTCAAATACTTAACGAGCGAAGAAATTAGAAGTTTGCTTAAACAAGGTAAAGTTCAATTTGTTGTTGCAAATATTGGTTTTCCGCTTGATTGGATTTATGCGGATAAAAGTTTCGATTTTTTTAAAACCAAGCTGAAAAACAAAATTGCTGACGAAGAAGCAAATTATTTAGAAGACTTTCCAAGAAATGATTTTTTCTACGCTTCAATTTGTAAATCAGACGGCGAAACTCCGATAGTTTTGTTGGAAATGTATCATTGAATTTGATATTAACAATCTTAATATTAGATTGTATGTTAACGGTCGCAAATTTCATTCTGGTTTTGACTGCAACGCTGACGGCGCTGATGGCGGGGCTTTTTTTCGCGTGGTCGTGTTCGGTAATGCCGGGATTTGCGCGGCTTTCGGACAAAGAATTCGTTTCGGCGATGCAGGCGATGAATCGCGCGATTCAGAATCCGGTTTTCTTCGCCGCGTTTTTCGGCGCGCCGATTTTTCTGGTGATTTCAACCGTTCTTCATTACGGCGAATCTGTGCGTTTCGCGCTGCTTTCGGCGGCAGCAATCGTTTATTTAACAGGAAATTTCGGCGTTACGATTTTCGGAAACGTCCCGTTGAATAACACGCTCGACCGTTTTGATCTGAAGTCCGCGACCGATGAAGAAATCGCGCGGCAAAGGGCGAATTTTGAACGCCGCTGGAGTAATCTAAATCACAGCCGCGCCGTTGCTTCATCAGTCGCGGTGATTCTTATTGTGATTGCTTGCCTAAACACGCGTTAATACGCGTCTCAAAAAATCCGGCAGTAAATGTGGTTTTAAGGAACTCACATTAAATTGTTGTATTTACTCCGATAATCAACCGGCGTCATTCCCGTGATTTTCTTAAAAATTCCGCGAAAACTTTTTGTGTCGTTATAGCCAACATCAAACATTACTTCAGTAACGTTTTTGCGGCTGGTTTCGAGACATTTTTTGGCGGCTTCGATTTTGACGCGCTGGACGTATTCGTTGACGGTGTTATTTGTCGCGCGTTTGAATCGGCGCTCGAAGTTGCGGCGGCTGATGGCGAATTTGTCGGACAATTCATCAATCGTGATGCGTTCGTGGAAATTGTTTTCGATGTATTTCTGCGCCTTTTTGATTTCTTCGTCGTGGTGATTGTTTTGACCCGTGAACATTATAAATTGCGATTGGCTGTGGCGTTCGATGTCGATGGCGAAAACTTTGGCGGTTAAAATCGCAGTTTCCCGGTCTGTGTATTTTTCGACCAAATATAACAGCAGATTCCAATATGAGGTCGCGCCGCCGCTTGTGTAGATTCCTTGTTCCTCGGTGATAATGCGGTCGGTTTGTAGATCGACGTCGGGAAACATTTTTTTGAATTCATCAGCCGCGCGCCAGTGCGTCGAGCATTTTTTTCCGGCAAGCAGCCCGGTTTTTGCCAGCATGAACGCTCCGACGCACAGACTGGCGACTTCCGCGCCTTTTTCGTATTGGTCGGAAATCCACGGAATAAAAGGCTCGTTCGTCTCCAGAAAATTTTCCGTTTTGCCGTAAAAAGCCGGAACAAAAATCAAATCCGTTTTTTTAGTTTCTTCTAAAAGTAAATCAGTGTGAACCGTAAATGCGCTGTCGTGAAGTTTGACGGCTTTCGATAAACCGACGAATTTTATATCGAAAATTTCATCGCCGCCTTTTGCCCGCGCAAAGCTGTTGACCTGCGAAAAAACGTGGCGCGGGTCGTCAATCGCCGCTAACACTGCCGATTCGGGAACGAGTATCGAAACGTGTTTCATAAGAAAAAGCAAGTAGAAAGATAATCTAAAAAATTGTCGCAATCAACCCGCACATTTGTCGTATTAGCACCGCTCGTGAATAGAATTTTGGTGATACGATGACATTATGTTTTATCTGTGAAACAAATAAAAGTCAAAGGAGAACAAACGAAAAATGGCAAAAATAAATCCATATTTAAATTTTAACGGGAATACGGAAGAGGCTTTCAATTTCTACAAATCGGTTTTCGGTGGCGAATTTGCGGCGCTGATGCGCTTTAAAGATATGCCTCCGGGAGAAAACTGCGAAGGAATGAAGGTTGCGGAACACGAAATGGATAAAATAATGCACATCGCGCTGCCGATCGGCGACGGCGGCATTTTGATGGCGACCGACGGGCTCGAATCAATGGGACAAAATTTTAAGGCGGGAGATAATTTTTCGATTGCCGTCAGCGTTAAAAGCAAAGAAGAAGCCGAACAGATTTTTAACGGTCTCGCAGACGGCGGAAAGGTGGAAATGCCGCTCGCCGACGCGTTTTGGGGCGCGTATTTCGGAATGTGCGAAGACAAATTCGGCATTCAGTGGATGGTTGATTATGACCCGAAGCATTAAATAAATAAAACAAGGAGCAATAATTTATGACGAAAGATTTATGGATCAATCTGCCGGTCAAAAACGTCGGAAAATCCAAAAAGTTTTTTACCGAAATTGGCTTTGCGCTGAACACCGAACATTGCAGTAACGATCAAATGGTTTGTTTTCAAGTTGGAGATAAAAAATCGAGCGTTATGCTTTTCGATGAAAACACATTTCAGAGTTTTACGAAAAACGCCTTGCCGGACACGCGTCAATCAACGGAAATTTTGATTTCTTTCGATGCGGAAAACAGAGATGAAATTGACGAAACGGCGAGAAAAGTTTTTGAAGCGGGCGGAACGATTTTCAGCGAACCGATGGAAATTCAAGGTTGGATGTATGGTTTCGGATTCGCCGATTTAGACGGGCATCGCTGGAATATGCTGCACATGGACATGAGCGCGATGCCGAAACAGTAAAAGAAAGTTTGAGTTGAAAATTAACAATTAACAAAAAGGAGAAAACGTATGGGAAAGTATGTTGACGGATTTTTGCTTCCAATAGCAAAAGATAAAATCGGTGAATACATGGAATTGGCTCGGCAAGCCGGTGAAATCTGGAAGGAACACGGTGCCCTTGAGTATCGCGAAAGCGTCGGCGACGATTTGGACACCGGGGATATGGTTTCTTTCAAATCTTCGTCAAATGCGGCGTCGGAAGAAACAGTGATTTTCGCGTGGATTGTTTACGAATCGAAAGATGCCCGCGACAAAATTAATGCCGACGTAATGGCTGACGTGAGAATGAAACAGGCGATGGAAGAGCATAAAGGAGTTTTCGATTTCAAACGAATGGCTTACGGCGGATTTGAAATCAAGGTTGATGTTTAAAAATAGCGTGTAGAAATCGGCAAATCTGTCAGTAAATTATCAATCGTGAATTTACCAAATTGGCTGATTCACGATTGATAATTTTTCGCGGTAAATTAATTCAACCGGATTAATTAAACTAAAAATAACTTCAAACTGATTGCAGACTATAATTCAGCAAAAAATAACATATATGAAAATCGCAGTTGTCATCGTTCGCGTTTTAATCGGACTATTATTTTTATTTGCGTCATTCACTTACTTTTTAAATTTAGCGCCGCCGCCGGAATTAAACGGAAACGCAAGAATATTTATGGACGGCGTGGCGGCTTCGGGTTACATTCTGCCGATTGTCAAAACGCTCGAACTCGTTTGCGGGCTCGCTTTTATAACCGGAAGATTTGTCGCGCTAGCAATTGTCTTGATATTTCCGATTGTAGTAAATATTCTGATGATTAATGTTCTGTTGATACCAAGCGGTTTGCCGATTGCGCTGTTGATATTAGCCGGAATTTTGTTTTTGGCTTATGCGCATCGTAAAAACTATGAATCTTTACTCTCCGTTAATTAATCTAACTGTAAATTGAATATAATAGAAAAAAAACGATGTCGGATTATAGAATTTCTGCCGAATTGAATTAAACTTATAGAATTGTCGGCAGTAAATAAATTTTATGATCAGTCAAGAAAAAGCCAGAAAATTTATGTGGTTCAGTCTCGGAATCGCGTTTTCGCCGAGCCTTTAATACGTTCTCGGGAAACTGATTGCAGAAATCCTTTAAATTAATGAAATCTTTTGAATAATTTGGTGAATAATCAACAGGCTTATAACGATTGGTCGGCGACTTACGATACAATGCCGAACATAACCCGCGATATGGAAGCGAAAGCTGTGCGTGAAAGTGTTCGCCCCGAGAATCTAAATGTTCTCGAACTCGGCTGCGGAACAGGCAAAAATACGGAATTTCTGTCAATGAAAGCCTCGCGAGTTGTCGGAGCGGACTTTTCAGCCGAAATGCTTGCCGCCGCGCGCAATAAAATTAAGGCGGAAAAGGTCGAATTCAGGCAAATGGATTTGCGCGAAAAGTGGGAATTTGCCGAAAATTCTTTTGATTTAATAACTTGCTCGCTCGTGCTAGAACATGTTGAAAACATTGATTTTATATTTTGTGAAGCGGGTAAAATTTTGCGCCCCGGCGGTTTGTTTTATATCGGCGAGCTGCACCCGTTCAAGCAATATCAGGGAAGTAAAGCAAAATTTGAAACCGGAGCGGGAACGTTTGAACTCGAATGTTTCGTACATCACGTTTCGGATTTTTTCGCGGCGGCGCGGAATAATGATTTCGAATGCGTCGAAATAAAAGAATGGTTTGACGATGATGAAAAACAGAAAATTCCGCGCTTGCTGACAATGATATTCAGAACGAAAAAATAAACGACGCGCGCCTTTTACATTTTAACAAAATACGAAAATGGACATATATTCAAAAGCCACTTTTTTATCGGAGTTTACGCCGAAAAACTTGCCTAAGCATTTGCAGAAAAACGATTGGATTTTCGCCGAATATTACGAAAAACCGGAACAGAGAACGGATAAAAAATCTTACCGCGCGTTTTTGTTTCGCAACAAAGACCGAACGGTTTTCGGCGTCAAGGAATTTTTAGAAGATCCTTCGGTTGATTTTCGATTATTGGCGAGCCGTGTCGTTACGAATTCGACTTTCCGCGAAAGCTTGATTTCTGATGATGAAGCGTTGAGAAAAATCTGGAAGCGTCATTAACCGAAGTTTTAACCGCTAATGTGAGTCGCTTTTCGAGATTCGCAAAGACGGGTTTTTCGTTGTAGAATTTGGCTATGACCGAAGAAACGAAAGACGAAATGGAAACGCCGGTAAATCACACAACGGAAAATCTCGGATCCATCGGGCAAATGATTCTCGGTGAACTGGAAACCATCGGCGGTATTTTGACCGGCGATCCGGTGACGCGCGCCGAGGGCGAGTTCAATCTTGAAACCGGCAGCCTACATCAAGCAACGAACAAAAATCTGACGGCGATAGACGAAGCCGAAAACGAAGAAAATCAAAAATAATTCGTCCGCGAAAAACGCTGCACGGACGAAATATAAACAAAATTAGAATTTGATATATTTTTGGTGTTTTTGGTGTTTTTTGCGCTTTTCGCGGTCGTCATCTCATATATTCCAAATGACAAAAAAAATATTTATCGCCGGATCGGGCGGAATCGGCGAAGCCGCCGCGCTTCTTTTGCGCGAATGGTCGAAATTCGAGACGGAAATCTTCCTAGGCGACGTGTTGGAAGAAAATCTGCGCCGGGCAAAAGACTTGATCATCACAAATTCGGCGAAAACCTCGCGCCTCGAAACGGTTTTGATGTCGCCGGAAGGTGCAAGCGAAGCGATGAACGCCGCTTTTGAACAGTGCGACGTTTTGCTTGACTGCTCGCCGGGTTCTCAGGCGCCGCGAATGGCGCGTTTCGCGCTCGACTTCAAAATGCACTACGCGAATCTGACCGAGTATGTCGCCGAAACCGACGAGATTACAAATTTCGCGAAAAATTCCGATTGCGGTTTCATCCTGCAAACCGGTCTCGCGCCCGGATTTATCAATGTGCTGGCGATGTCGCTTTACCGGAAATTCGTCGATCGTTTTGAAAACGAAAAAATCGAAAAAATCGGAATGAAAGTCGGCGCGCTGACAGCGCACGCCCACGCGCCGCATTTTTACGGATTTACATGGTCGCCAATCGGCGTCGCCACCGAATACGTCAAAAACGCGCGCGTCATTCGCAAATATCAAATCACGGAAATGCCCGCATTGAGCGAGCGCGAAATTATCGTTATCGGCGGCAGAACTTACGAAGCCGATTTAACGAGCGGCGGTGCGGCGGATTTGCCCGAATTTTTTACAGGCAAAGCTAAATCGCTTGATTATAAAACTTTACGTCACGTCGGACATTATGAATGGGTACGTAATACGATTCACGAATTCCCGAATGACGCGGAATTGCCCGATAAAGTTCTGGCAAAATTTTTGCAGGAAATTCCGGCGGTCGAAGATGATTTCGTGCTCGTTCACGCGTCGGTTGACGGCTTTGACTCGAAAGGGACGCGTCGAATGCTCGAAAAAGCGTTTTTCGTCGAGCCGACATTGATAAACGGCAATCATCTGCGCGCGATTCAAACAACAACCGCCGCGCCGCTGTGCGAAGCCGCGATGATGCTGCTGACAAACAAATACAAAGGAGTTGTTTTGCAAAGCCGAATCGAGCCGCACGAGTTTTTAAACGGCAATTTTGTCGGGAAAATCTATCAAACAAATTAAATTTCCGGTTTTTCAAAATATTTCAAAATTTGTATCAACCGTCGTTCTATTAATTACCCGATAAAAATTTCTTCTGATAACAAAAGTGTTAAATATTAGCAAATTTGTTTTCGCACAATAGGCAAAAATAAAATAAAATTGCGTCTTGCACTAAACATTTCTTTAAAATTTTAACAAAAACAGGAGAAAAGCTAACAATGCCGATTCCGAATGCGTGGGGATTAAAATACGAGGAAGTTGTCGGTCTGACGTGGCTGGCTTACAACGGTCAGGGAAACATCGGAAGATGGAGGTTTCCGAACGCGGGCAGCGTCTGGAACATCACGAAAGTTTATCAGGTTCTCAATTTTCGCGCGGTTTTAGTCGAAGGACCGAGCAGAATTTTGTCTTTTTCGGGAACCGATCAATTAACGGATTGGGGCGATAATATTCAGCAAGGTTTAACCGGATATTCGCCTCAATATGTCGGCGCGCTTGCCGTCGCTTCCAACGCTCGACCGGAAATCGTCGTCGGACACTCGCTCGGCGGCGGTCTGGCGTCGTACGTCGGCATTTATCAAGGACGGAAAGTGGCGACCGTTAATCCGGCGGCGTTAAATATCAATCCGGTCAGCGGCATCCCGATGATAATTAATAACGGCAAGGTCGTAAATTACGTCGTTCGCGGTGAGGCGCTGGATTTGCTCGATAGATATGCGCCGAATATGAGAAGAATCGGAACAATTCAATACGTTCAGTCAATCGGAGCTGGTCCCGTCGCTAAACATCTGCTGCCCAATTTATCAGGCTTTACCGCGCCGGTCAGAGCGTAACAGGTATGTAATTACGTGTAAGCGTTCAATATCAGCTAATTCGTTTTTATCGGACAATGTGCGCGGATTTTATTAGTTTTTTGATTTATGAACAAGGAATCACGGTAATTATTTTTGTTTTTGCCATACATTCAAAATAAAAAATCAATGCCGAGAATTGTTTGTTTGTCCGATACTCATAATCATCACCAAGAGATTGCCGTCCCGGACGGCGATATTTTAATTCATGCGGGCGACGCAACGATGCGCGGAACGGTCGGCGAAATAGCCGCATTTAATCGCTGGTTCGCGAGTTTGCCGCACAATTATAAAATTTTCGTCGCCGGAAATCACGATTGGCTGTTTGAAACTGAAAATCAAACCGCTCGAAAACTGCTCGACAATTCAATAGTTTATTTACAGGACTCGGAAATCGAGATTGAAAACCTGAAAATTTACGGAGCGCCGTGGCAGCCGCGTTTTTACGATTGGGCTTTCAATCTGAATCGCGGGCGGGAAATGGCGGAAAAATGGCGTTTGATTCCCGCCGACACGGACATTTTGATCACCCACGGACCGTCATCCGGAATTTTGGATCAAACGCCGTCAGGCGATTTCGCAGGATGCGAAGAACTGCGGAAAAAACTCGAAGAAATTCATCCGAAAGCGCACGTTTTCGGTCATATTCATCACGGATACGGAACGACGGAAAAATTCGGCGTAAAATTCGTCAACGCAGCCAACTGCGATGAATCTTACGCGCCGGTTAACATGCCGATTGTTTTCGATTTGTAATCTTTGATCTCATCACGGAAAAGATGACGTCCGCTTCACTCCGAATTTCCTCGACGTCGTTTAAAAATGCTAAAATACGACTTTTGTTTATGTCGGAAAATACTTTAGCTGTTAAAGACGATTCGCAAATTGCCGCTCAAACCAACACGCTCGAACCGACGAGCGAAGAACTCGCTTTGCTCGATGCGACCGAACGAATCGGTTTTCGGTTGACTCACCGAATGAATCACGGCGCGTGGAAGCGTTTCTGGACTTTCTTCCAGCGGCACGTCGGCTCGCTCTGGATAAAAATCTGCACTTATAATTTAATGAATGTTTTCGGCTTGGAAAACATTCAAAATGCCGATGTCGAAAAACCGATTTTGCTTATCGCCAATCATCGGTCGTTTTTCGATATGTACACGGTCTCAAGCGTCATTTTCCGGCAAACATCCCGACCCGTAACATTATTTTTTCCGGTGCGAGCAAAATTTTTCTATACGTCGCCCGTCGGCTGGTTAGTCAATCTGGTAATGGGCTGGTGGGCGATGTACCCGCCGTTTTTTCGAGAGGATAAAGAAGCCGGAAAAAGGGACTTCGATAAATTTTCGCTGAAAAAACTCATTCAGCTGGCTTCGACCGGGCACGGACACATCATCGGTTTTCACCCGGAAGGCAAACGAAACTTGAATTCAGATCCATACGAATTGTTGCCCGCGCAGCCCGGCGTCGGCAAAGTAATCTACGCGGCGCGTCCGCAGGTCATTCCGGTTTTTATCGCCGGTTTAGGCAATGATTTGCCTAAACAGGTTTTGGGAAACTGGACGGGCGGCGAAAAAGTGCGAATCCGTTTCGGTGCTCCGCTCGATTTGGCTACCTTTTACGAAAAATCCGACCGCATTAGAACGCACAAAGAAATCGCCGATTTTTTAATGTCGAAAATCAAGGAACTGGCGGAAGAAGATCGAAAGCAATTCGGAAAACAACTTCCGGTTTTTGAAAACCCGACACCGAAACCTAAAATTTAGCTGTTGATTTTATTTGTAAATTAAGGACGAACAAGGGTGGAAAAAGCCGCAAATACAATAAATAACGATCCTGATAAGCCTTTGCTGGAAATGACGTCGCGCCGCCGCTGGGCGGTAACGGCTGGCGTGATGTCCGGAATGTTTATCGCCGCGCTCGAAGCGACCGTCGTCGGAACGGCGATGCCGACCGTGATCGCTACGCTCGGCGGGCTGAGTCATTACAGCTGGGTTTTTTCAGCTTATCTCGTTACCTCGACCGTAACCGTTCCGGTGTGGGGCAAACTGTCGGATTTATACGGTCGTCGTTTGATTTATCAAATCGGCATCGCCTTTTTTCTGTTCGGTACTTTGCTTTCCGGCTTATCAACCTCGATGACGCAGCTCATCGCATTTCGCGCCGTGCAGGGCTTGGGCGCGGGCGCGCTCGTGCCGCTGGCGATGACGATTATCGGCGATATTTTTACATTGCGCGAACGCGCCAAGATGCAGGCTTTGTTCAGCGGCGTCTGGGGATTATCGAGTATTATCGGTCCGTTTATCGGCGGTTTTATTACCGACCAAATCTCGTGGCGATGGGTCTTTTTTATCAATTTGCCAATCGGCATAGCCGCCGCGCTCATTATCGGCATTGCTTTGAAAGAGCCGCCGAGACACGAAAAACCGACGATTGATTATGCCGGAGCCGCGCTTTTAATGATTGCTATCACGCTTTTAATGCTCGCTTTGGTCGAAGGCGGCGCGCAGCTTGCGACTGTTTTTTCGACGACTAATCTGTTGCTGCTCGGTTCAGCCGCCGCGCTGTTAATCGTATTTTTTCTGGTCGAGAAGAAAGCGAAAGATCCGATAATTCCTTTCGAGCTGTTTCAAAATCGAACCGTTGCCGTCTCGGTCATCGCCGGATTTCTGGCCGGTGTCTCAATGTTCGGCGCGATTACATTTATACCGCTTTTCGCGCAGGGCGCGCTCGGAGCATCGGCAACTGCTGCCGGGTCGCTTTTGACGCCGTTAATGCTCAGTTGGGTAATTCTGTCGGTTGTCGGCGGTCGTCTGTTGCTGCGAATCGGTTACCGCACGATTTCGCTCGTCGGTTTCGTCATTTTAACCGTCGGTTTCGTTTTTTTGGCGATGTTCGAGCGGGAAACTCCGCGTTTTTGGCTTTATCTGGATCTGGTTTTGATCGGCGCGGGATTAGGTTTGACGATGCTGACGCTATTAATCGCCGTCCAGCAAGCTGTTGACCGGACAAAGCTCGGCGTCGCGACTTCGCTCAATCAATTTTCCAGAGCCATCGGCGGCGCGTTCGGCGTGGCGATTATGGGCGCGGTTTTAACTGCCGGATTGGCGACTGAATTAAACAAAGCGGCGCAAAGCGGAAACGGCAATTTATCAATCGCTCAGGCGGAACAGCTTGCATCCAATCCGAATGCGCTGATCGATGAACGCGAGCGAGAAAATTTACCGGACGAAATTTTCGAGATTTTGCAGCAGGCGTTAGCGGTTTCGATTCACCGCGTTTTCTGGGTCGGCGCGGTTCTTTCTTTTCTCGCGCTAATCGTTGCTTTCTGGCTGCCGAAGCAAACGAACGAAGAAATTCACAAATCCGACGAATCGGCGGGCGAAAAAATGTTAATGGCGGAAAAAACGACGATTAACGCGAGTAACGAGCCGCGCGGAATTACTTAAGGGTAAAAGCGAAAAATAAAAAGCGAGAGCCGATTTGTTTTGAAAGCAGCTTTAAATATTCGCGATGCTAAATCATTCGTAACTCAAGGCTTCTACTGCATCGAGACGCGCCGCCCTCAGCGCCGGATAAAGCCCGCCGAGCGCGCCGCCGACGAGTCCTGTAACGAATGTAATCGCCAATACGAGCGGATTTATTTCCACTTCCAGCGTCGTTAACTTCGTTAAAATAAAGCGCAAAACAACGGTCAGTAAGATTCCGCCGACAATACCGAAAAAACTGAGCAGCAGAGCTTCCTGAGTAATCGTCCAGCCGATAAGCCGGTTGCTCATGCCGAGAGATTTCATAATGCCGATTTGCCGAGTTCGTTCGGTGACGGTCGTATACATCGTCAGCAAAATGACGAGCGCGCTGATGACGGCGGCGACACCGATGATGACGTTGAGAAAAACGCCAAGGGCGGGAATGCTCGACATATAAAGCTCTTCGAGATTTTTCGTGAGCAAAATCTGATTATCGGGAAATCGTGCGTGAAGCGTCTCGATGACTTGTTCGGGCGTGTAGCCGTCATTGACTTTGACGAGAAACGCCGACGCTTTGTTTTCGCCGCCAAGCTGATTCTGCATCACGCCGAGCGGAATTTTAACTCGCGCTCCCGCAGCCGGTTCATACGTGCCGACGACAGTGAAATCGCGCTCCCAAAGCTTAATTTTATCTCCGATTTTATATTTTTTCTGCTTTTGAAATCCGGTGTCCACGATCGCTTCATCGCCTGCATCGCTGAAAGACTTTCCCTCGATGATTTGCAGACCTGCAACCTGCGCGTATTCGCCGAAATTTACGCCGTCAATCAAACGACTGCCCGTATTGCTGTCGGCGGAAACCGATGTTTGCCCGATGGGAACAGCCGCGCGGACACCATCGACGGTTTCGATTTCGCTTTTTAGCGAGATTGGCAGACGCATGGATTCCGCGCCGCTCATTCCCGGTCTGCCCGACGCCCAGAAAAATATTTCGGCGCCCACATTCGCCTCTCGCGTCGCGCGTTCGCGCATCGTCCCGTTGGATAAGCCGACGGTGAAAACAATCAACAAAACGCCGACCGCGATGCCTAAGATACTAACCGCCGTTCGCGCCGGTCGGTGAAGCATATTTGAAAAAACGAGACTGTCCATAGAAGATTCAAGATTCAAGATCTGAAATTTGAGATTCATTTGTCTATTTTGAATATTGAATCTTAAATCTCAAATCTTGAATTTATTTCGTCGTGTTCGTGTTAGCCGCAGCAGTTTGTGGTGGCGGCGCAGCGGTTTGGGCTTGGATTTCTTCGGGCGATTTCCAGCCGGCTTTTTTCAGCATTTCGACGGCGAAGCGAACCGGGATTGCCATATTCGACGCGGTGTTTTGAGTGAATACGCCGAAATTGACGCCGATAACTTTGCCTGACTGCCCGAACAAGGGCGCACCGGAACCGCCTTCCGCCGTTTTCGCGTCGTGGACGATGCGGCGCGAATCCAAATCCGTAATCGCTCCCTGCGTCGTCAGCGGCACGATCTTGCGATTTTGCGCCAGAAAATTGATGATACACTGCCGCGAACCGGCGCAGCGCGCATTGATTGATTTCGCTTCATCATCGTCCGCCATTGATAAAAGCCGGTCGGGTCCGTTCGGAAATCCCATCGTGACAACCGTTTTTCCGACCGCCGCCGCGGTCGAATCGGTTTCGAGCGGCAAAACCGGAATGTCCGGCGACACGGACGCCTGCTCGATAGCAGCAACCGCTAAATCTTCGCGGTAATCAACCTGCCTGACTCTGAGCGGAAACGGCTGCGGAAAATTCGGGAAATAAACGACCAGCCGCTTGATGCGCGCCCGTCCGCCGGACTCGCGCATCATTTGTTTGACCAGATCGTCTTCTTCCCACGGCTGCATCACGTGACGATTGGTAATAACATAACCGCCGCCCGCGTGAAAACCCGTTCCGATAAAATCATACTCGACCGGACTGCCGCTGCCTTCGGTCGTCAAGCCCATCGAAGTCGGCGGCGCTTCCGACGGAATCGCGTCTTCCATCGGCTGCGGTTCATACGGATTTGCCGCGAACGCTTCCGGGTCGGGATAACGCAGAACTTTTCCGGTTTTTTTATCCACCAAATCGTAAACACCGACGATTAAACAAACTCCGTTGCCGTATTCGACCCGCAGATTTTGCGCGAGTGAAATAGTGTTGATCAAACTTTTGTTCGATTTGTCGAGCTCTCCAATCTGATTGCTCGTTTCACCGAGTCTTTCTTCTAATTTGCGGATAACGCCGCTTTGCTGTTCGGCAAGTTTCCTGTTGCTTCTCAGCTCGTTGTTGACGGCGGAGCCGAGATATAAAACGCCGCTGATAAAGCCGATTGCCAGAACCAGCACGATCAATTTCGTCGCCCACGTTATCTCGCGCGAAAGCTCGCGGACAAACTCACGCAAAAACATTTTCGCGTCATCGCGTTTCGGCGAAACGGCGGCACCGATAGCGGCGGTTTCGATAAATTGGGCGATGTGCGGCTGTTCGCGCTTGGTTGTGATGAGCGACGATTTAGGCGAGATTGAAAAAAATGAAAAAGAAACGTCGGTATTTTGAATGGCGATTATGTCGCCGTCGCTGATGCCGACGAAGCGGCGAAGCGGCGCGTCATTGAATGTAAGATTCAATGATTCGTCGTAATTTATGACACGATAAACGCCGTCGGAATTTTCAATTTCGAGCCAAATTCCATCAATTTCGATTTGTTTTGTACGGATTTGTAAATCGCTTTTATCGTTCGAGCCGATGCGAATATTTTCGTCGGAAAAAAACTCTGTGCGTTTTTCCGTCCCGATCGAGATGTGGATGATAATGCCGACTGCCATCTTTGTAAAACTAACTTCCGCTTCGAACTGATATTAACATATTCGGGAAATAAATTTCAGTTCGCTAGGTGCAAGCGATAATAATTAATAATGATTGTATTTTACGGCTGACAAACCGTAAAATATTCAGCGACCGTCTCAAATATTTTCACATTCGTCAAAATATTACGCTTAAAAATGAAAACTGCCTGGTTCAACAACAAGCCGCTCGAAGAACGATCACCGTTTTGGTGGCTGCGATGGGTTCCGACCGTCGTCGTTTCCGTTCTGGTTCTTTATTTACTTTATGTTATCGGCAGCGTCGTTATCGTTCCGATTCTGGCTTCGTTTGCGCTAGCGTATCTTTTGAACCCGTTAGTTTATCAAGCGGAAAAACGCGGATTGTCGAAAAACTGGGCTTCTGCCGCCGCCATTTTACTGGTCGCTCTGGTCATTACTGCTTTTATGACTTATGTCGTCCCGGACCTATGGGCGGAAAGTACGAAAGCCGGTTCGCGCATCAGCGAAAATTTCACGCCTGAAAACGCCGCCCGGCAGAGAGCGATTCTGCAGCGTTATTCGCCCGCTCTCGAAAAAGTAGCGGGCGATAAGATCGAGCTGTTTTTAAGCGATCCAGTTGTGTTTTACAATCAAAATATGACGACGCCCGCCGCGGCGACGGTTGACGAAAACGGCAACGTCAAAGCGACGGCAACGAGCGGTGCTTCTTATATTCTGGCAACTCTCGTTTCGTCGCTCGATCTGCTTCTCGTTCCTTTTTTCGTTTTTTATATTCTGGTTGATTTCAGCGATTGGCGTGAGACGATGGAAAATCTGATTCCGCCTCGTTTCCGCGATCCTTTCCGTCGTCTTTTCGACGAATCGGGACGCATTCTCGAATCCTACGTGCGCGGGCAGCTTTTGATCGGGTTGATAATGGCGGTCTTTTATGCACTCGGCTTCTGGGCGCTCGGCGTTCCGGCGTGGGCGGGAATCGCGATGATTTCCGGTCTGCTTAACGCTATTCCATATGTCGGGACATTTCTCGGCATCGTTCTCGCCTGCGGATTTACCGTCGCGGGCGGCGGCGACGTCTGGGACGTCGCCGCCGTTCTCGGCGTTTTCGTCGCCGTGCAAAGTTTGGAAGGTTATTATTTAACGCCGCGCATTTTGGGCGGACGCCTGAATCTGCACCCGATGGCGGTTTTTCTCGGTTTGCTGGTTGGCGGAAAACTTTTCGGTTTATTGGGAGTTATTCTTTCAATTCCGGCGATTGCCATCAGTAAAGTTTTCATTAAATTCCTCCGCGAACTTTACCAGGCATCGTATTTTTATCACGCCGGCAATTTGCATCCGTCGGAAACGCCGAGCGAAAATCTCGAAGAACGCATCGCCGACGCTGCCGAAACCGTGCTTGCCGAACAGGAAAGCCAGGGCGAGGACGATAAGAACGAAGGTTCGTTGGACGATAAAACGGAATTGCCGGATATAATTAAAAATTCGGCTTAAAAATCAATCGCAGCGCCTGCTTGCAACAGCACTTCGATTGATTTTTCGTATTAAAATTTACTGTTTGCCGTCAGTTTTCTTTTCCATCACAACGATATGTTCGCTGACGGTGGTTATCCTCAGTGCGCGTTGAAGTATTTCAAACGTGTCAATAGAAGTAAGAGACAATAAATCAAGCTGTTTTTGTTAAGGTTTCCATATTCGGTTTCCAGCGCAAAACTGGTTTGCGTGCCGCCGTCGCTTCGTCGAGACGCCCGATTCTGGTCGAATGCGGAGCGTCAATGACAAGCTGCGGATTTTCCTGCGCTTCGGTGTTGATGTCCTTCATCGCTTCGATGAAAGCGTCCAAATCCTGCCTGCCGACAGATTCTGTCGGTTCGATCAGCATCGCGCCCTCAACGATCAAAGGGAAATAAATCGTCATCGGATGAAAACCGTAATCAATTAAACGCTTGGCAATGTCGAGCGTGTGAACGCCTTTGCGCGCCTGTTTTTTGTGCGAAAGAATGACTTCGTGCATCGGGTCGGACGCGAACGGCTTATCATAATCTTCTTTGAGCATTTCGCCGACGTAACGCGCGTTCAAAACCGCCGCTTCGGTTGCTTCTTGCAATCCGCTCGCGCCGTGCGTGTAAATATATGAAAGCGCGCGAATCATCATTCCGAAATTGCCGTAAAACGCTTTGACTCGACCGATTGATTCGGGACGGTTGAAATCCAATTGGTAATTTTCGCCGTTTTTAACGATTCGAGGCGTTGGCAGAAACGGTTCGAGTTCGGAAGTGCAGCAACACGGACCAGAACCCGGACCGCCGCCGCCGTGCGGAGTGGAAAATGTTTTGTGCAGATTCAGGTGAATAACATCAACGCCCATGTCCCCGGGACGTGCGACGCCGACCAACGCGTTCATATTCGCGCCGTCCATGTAAACAAGCCCGCCTGCCGCGTGAATGATTTGGCAGATTTCCTTAATATTTTTCTCGAAAATGCCGACCGTATTCGGATTTGTCAGCATCAATCCGGCAATGCCGCCTTCCTCGCAAAGTTGCTTGAGATGTTCTAAATCCGTCAAGCCTTCAGCGGTTGATTTGATGGTTTTGACAGTAAATCCGGCAAGATGGGCTGATGCCGGATTCGTGCCGTGTGCCGAATCGGGAATCAACATCACGCGGCGATTTTTCGATTCATCTCCGTCGCGTTTATCCAAAAATGCGCGAATCAACATCACGCCTGTCATTTCGCCGTGCGCGCCCGCCGCCGGCTGCAATGATACGCCGGGAAGTCCGGTGATTTCAGCCAAATCTTCCTGCAAATCATAAATTAATTGCAAAGCGCCCTGCGATTCGGATTCGGGAGCAAGCGGATGAAGATTGGTAAATCCAGCAATTCGCGCCGTTTTTTCGTTGAGCCGCGAATTGTATTTCATTGTGCACGAACCGAGCGGATACATTCCGAGATCAATCGAAAAATTCCACGTCGATATTCTTGTAAAATGCCTGATGACATCTACTTCGGAAACCTCCGGAACGCCTTCGAGATCGTCGGTTCTCCTTAATTCCGGCGGCAGAATTTCGTCGAGATTCGTTTCCTCGACGTCGAGTTTCGGCAAACTGTAGCCGACGCGTCCGGTTTGCGAACGCTCGAAAATCAAGGCTTCGTTTTGTGTCGGGTGCTGGGTAACTTTTTTAATGCTCATAAAATTTCGTCAAAATAACAGTCAAATATATTACTTCTTAATTTCTCTTATATTCGCTCGTCGTATATTTCCGGTTTCATTTTAATATGCGGTTGTAAAGTCGCAAAACGTCATCGGCGTATTTACTTCGGCTGAAGTTTTTCTCGACGTGTTCGAAACCAGCAACGCCGATTTTTTCCGCGTAAGCCGAATCGCTCAACAATTTTTCGAGCGCCGTCGATAATTGTTCGGCGTTTTCGTGTTCGTATAAAAAACCGGTTTCGCCGTCAATAATCGCTTCGGGAATGCCGTCAACCGCTGTCGCGGCGACCGGGATTTTCTGCGCCGACGCTTCGAGATTGACGAGCGGAAAGCCTTCATAATTGGTTGATAAAACGAAAACGTCGAAAGCCTGCAAAAATCGTGTTGTGTTTGTTTGAAAATCGGTGAATATGAAATGTTCAAAAACGCCGATTTCCTGTAGAAAAAGCGAAACTTCCGCATAATGTTGACGGTGAACTTCTTCGCGCGAAATCGAGCCGACAATCAAAACTTTGATTCGCAAACCTTTGTCAATCAATTGCTTGACCGCTTTGCCGAGCGTGAAAAAATCCTTTTGCGGCGCGACGCGCGCGAGCGTTCCGATTATTTTCTCGTTCGATTCGATGCCGTATTCGCGGCGAACATTTTCCCGATTTTCGCTCTTGATTGCTACGCTGGTTTCACCGATTTCGATGCCGTCATAAAGAATCGTCGCTTTTTCGTCCGCGACTTTGAAAACAAAATTACGCCGCGTATCATTTGAAACAAAAATCCAGTGTTTGATTAGTCTTAATAAAAACTTATCGCGTTTCTGCAACGTCTCGTGACGATTGCGCACATGTGAAATTACCGGACATGCCGACAAATAACCGGCGATGGAAACCCCGGCGGCAATCGGATAATCGGCGCAGTGAATTAAATTCAAATTTAATTCCTTAAATGTCCGTGCCAATTTTTTCGATTCGCGCCAATAATTTTGAGGATTTCGCAGCCCGAGTTCGATTAACCGATACCGAACGACTGCAAAACCTTCGCGCTTAAAAAATTCAGCACTTTCTTCGGCACTCTCCAAAACAAAAAACGTATTTTCAAATCCCGCTTCGCGAGTTACCTGCGCCAATCGCAAAGTCGCGTGTTCGGTTCCGCCGATGGCTTCATACGGAAGAATGTGTCCGACGCGGCGGGATGCGGAATTTTTCATGAAATCATTTTACTTGGATTGGCTAAATCTCTTCCGCAAAATCTGCAAACAATCGCCTCGGGTTTAATCATTTCAGCACAAAACGGATTTAGCTTAAATTCTTCAATCCGCTTACCAAATTATCAATTTGCTCTTTTGTATTCACTTCTGTTACGCAGACTAAAAAATCGCTCGGGTTTTCCGAGTAATATTTCGATAACGCCAAGCCGCCGACGATATTTTTTTCGGTGCGCAGTTTCTCGAGAATTTCTTCGGCGCGTTTCGGTGCACGAACGACGAATTCGTTAAAGCGCGGCGCGGAAAAGGGAAGCGAAAAGCCTTCGATTTCCGAGATTTGTTTGGCAGCGTAAGCACACTTTTGTGCGTTTTGGACAGCGACTTCCTGTAATCCTTTTTTGCCCATCGTTTCCATATAAATGGTCGCGGCGAGCGCGATTAAGCCTTGATTGGTGCAAATGTTCGATGTCGCTTTTTCGCGGCGAATGTGCTGTTCGCGCGTCGCTAAAGTTAAAACAAAACCGCGATTGCCGTTTTTGTCGTAAGCGATTCCGGCAAGTCTGCCCGGCATATTGCGCACGTATTTTTCTTTGGTCGCGAAAAGACCGAGATGCGGTCCGCCGTAACTCATCGAAATACCGAAGCTCTGACCTTCTCCGACGACAATATCAGCGCCGCATTCGCCCGGCGTTTTTAATAAACCGAACGAAATCGCTTCGGCGACGACAACGATAAATAACGCGCCGACGGCGTGCGCTTTGTCGGCTAAAGCCTGCAAATCTTCGACGCAGCCGAAAAAGTTCGGCGACTGGACGACGAGCGCGGCGCAGCTTTCGTCTAATTTGTTCAAATCGCCGATTCGTCCTGTTTTCTCGTCAAATGAAACCGTATCAAGCCCGATTCCGCAATGCTGAACGTAAGTATGCGCCACTTGTAGATATTCGGGATGAACGGTTTCAGCGACTAAAACCTTTTCGCGGCGCGTTACTCTCTGCGCCATCAAAAACGCCTCCGCCATCGCCGTCGAGCCGTCATACATTGAAGCGTTCGCCACATCCATTCCGGTCAATTGGCAGACGAGCGTTTGAAACTCGAAAATATACTGCAAAGTTCCCTGCGAAACTTCCGGTTGATACGGCGTGTAAGAAGTAAAAAATTCGCTGCGCTGAATCAAATGGTCAACAACGGTCGGCGAATAATGCGAATAAACGCCGGCGCCGAGAAATGAGGTTTTGCGAGCCGCCGTATTTTTTTCGGCTAAACTTTCCATTGCCGCGATAACTTCCGGTTCGGCGAGCGGTTCTGTTATTTCGAGCGCGCGATTTAACTGAACGTCAGACGGAATCGAACGAAAAAGCTCGTCAGCCGATTTCAATCCGACGATTTCGAGCATTTCCTGACGCTCTTCGAGTGAATTTGGTATATATCTCATTTGGATTTTAGATTGCGGATTTTGAATTTTGTATTTCAGCAAATTCGTCTGCTTAACTCTTGAAAAGTTTTGTAGAACAATCCGAAATCTAAAATGCAAAATCCAAAAATCGTCTAAGCGACGTTTGAAAGGAATTCTTCGTATTCTTCAGCCGACAACATTCCGTCGGCTTCGAGCGGATTGTCCATTTTTAATTTGATCATCCACGCTTCGCCGTACGGATCGGTATTGACCTTTTCGGCATCGTCGTTGAGCGCTTCATTGACTTCGGTGATTTCACCGGCAATCGGCGTGAAAATTTCCGAAACGGCTTTGACCGATTCGACCGAGCCGAATGCTTCGTGCGCACCTAATTTATCGCCGACACGCGGCATATCAACGTACACGACGTCGCCGAGCGCGTGCTGAGCGTAATCAGTAATGCCGACGGTGGCGACATCGCCATCGACTTTGACCCATTCATGATCTTTCGAGTAACGTAAATTTTCCGGAATATTGTTTGACATAATTAAATTTGATTTTCGATTTTATTTTTAACTAAATTTTAACTAAATATGGAAGAATCTCTATCGCTTTCTTGAACGGCGTAAGACTCGAGATAACCGCAACCCGCACAGCGAAAAGTTTTCACTTCAAATTGCTGTTTATCTTTAACTTTGATTCCCGACCAGAAAGATTTGACCGGTTCGCCTTCAACCCAGGTATTTACCCTTCTGGTATCGTAATGTCCGCGGTCGAGAACGAAACCTTCTTCCATCAAACCCTGACATTTCGGGCAATTAATAACCGGATGATGCATATCCTTAATGTTAAATTGATTTAAGATTTTTCCCGTTTATAAAACGGCGTCGGCACGATTTGAGCCGCTAATTTTTTGCCTCTGACATCAATTGTAATTTCTTGACCGACATTTGCAAATTCCGTCGGCACAAAAGCCAGACCGATATTCTTTTTCAAAAACGGCGCGGGCGATCCCGAAGTGACGACGCCGACTTTTTTTTCGTCAATATAAACGTCGAATTCGTCGCGCGCAATGCCTTTGTCAACCATTTCAAACCCGACTAGCTTGCGTTTTAATCCGTCTTCTTTTAATTTCACGAGTTTGTCGCGCCCGATAAAATCGCCTTTATTAAGTTTGCAAATCCAACCGAGATTGGCTTCGAGCGGCGAGATATCGTCGCCGAGTTCGTGTCCGTAAAGCGACATCGCGGCTTCTAGACGCAAAGTATTTCTGGCTGCCAATCCGCAAGGCAGAATTTCGTGTTCCGCGCCCGTTTCGAGAAATATATTCCACAAATCGGCTGCGTGCTCTGCTCCGGCGTAAATTTCAAACCCGTCTTCGCCCGTGTAACCGGTGCGCGAAATGATCGCGTCAACGCCGGAAAACTTGCCGACCGTGAAATGATAATATTTGATCTCGCTTAAATTTTCTTCGGTCAACTGCTGCGCGATTTCGACGGCTTTGGGACCTTGAACAGCAATCTGGCAGTAATCGGCGCTTGCATTCGTCAAAGTCATCGCTTCATCCTTTACATGCGACGTGATCCAATCCCAATCTTTTTCAGTCGTTGAAGCATTTACGACAAGCAGAAGCTTATCGTGAAAAAATCGGTAAACCAGCAAATCGTCCACCACGCCGCCGTTTTCATTGGTCAAAGCCGAATACTGCGCTTGACCGTCAACGAGTTTTGTAACATCGTTGGTCGTTAAACGATTGACGAATTTGATCGCGTCTTCGCCTTCGACCCAGATTTCGCCCATATGTGAGACGTCAAAAAGTCCGGCGCGTGTGCGCGTGGCGATATGTTCGGCGATAACTCCGGCGGAATACTGCACCGGCATATGCCAGCCGCCGAAATCGACCATTTTTCCGCCCGCCGTTTGGTGAGCGTTGTTAAGCGGCGTTTTCTTCAAATTTTCTGTGGACATATTTTTTTATATAGAAGTGTAAAGGAAAAAAACTATCACTCACAAGTTGCGGCTGTCAAAACCTCGACTGATGAGATTTGCTTGTCCGCGAGATTCGCATAACTAATAAAAACAAATAAAAAAGCATTTATAAATTTCTGCAAATCAACAATTTATAAATGCTTTTCGTTTTGAAATATTTTGAAGTATAAAAACAATGTTTTATTTCGTATCGTCTTTCTTTTTCTTTTTCTTATCTTCCTTCGGCAATTCTTTCGGAACTTTTGCCGAGGCTTCGATTATCGTGTCGCAAAACTCGCTCGCGCCGAGAAGCAAGCCCTTTTCTCGATTGTCGGGATTTTGATCGTAAATCGCCTTTAATTTCGGCTGATAACGCGCGGCGGCTTCGGCGAGATTTCTCATCGCTTTGGGGAAAAGTTTGCTGTCCATACGGTTATGAGCGGCAACGTCGTCAATGTCGTCAATCGCTTTTTGCAGCAGTTTGTTGATGTCTGACAGCAATTCGAGCCGCGTGCCGGTCGGCGGTTCGCCCCATTTTTCGCTGTTTTTCTCGGGTTTGGTTTGCTCGTTATTCAAAATGGCGAAACGGCGGTCAATCATTTTCGTCAAAACGAATATACGCAAATCTATTTCCTGCGCTTCGCGGACGAGCTCTGATTCCGGTTCGGTCATATAGTCGCGTCTTTGAGCGTTTATCGAAGTCGGTGCAGCAAAACAAACGAGAAATGCGAGGCAAAAAAGCGAAAAGAGGGATTTAAATGCAAAGTTTTTCATAGATAATTACCGAACAAAATTGAATTCAAAAACTCGAATAACATTAAAAATACGAACCGATACAAAAATTAAGGCTGGTTATTTTGCCTCGGAACTACCGAATCGCTGAAAAACGGTTCGACGGCTTTCGAGCGCGTGTCGCGGATAATTTTGAGCAGCGAGCGCAGATAAAACTCATATTTTATCGGAAGCTCGCGGCGAATCACTTCGATGCGCGGCGGAAACGCTCGCAGCCCGATTTCAAAACGTTTAAAGTTACTTAGATTTTTGCGGTTGCCGTCATTCGAGCGATAAAGGAAATTGAGCGTGTAATCAATCAGCGCGTGAAATGCGCCGAGTTCTTGATACATTTGCTCGTAATCGTTCTGCGCGTCGAGCGCGGCGGCTTTTTTGACGCGCGCTTCCATCAAAGCCAGCGCCAAAACCGTTCGTTTTTTAAAATCGGGCGTTTCATCGAGCTGTTTTTTTTCCTCTTTGGAAAGAATTTTCAGCGGCGGCGGCGCGATTTCTCCGGCTTCTAATTCCTGCGCCGAAACGATTTGAGCGGAAAGAAAAAGACAGAAGAATAAAAAGGCAACGGGTAAAAATGATTTACCAGAATCGATAAACAACATTTTTTCGGTGCTGCGCGCGGCAAATATAAATTTATTCATAAATCGGTTCCAACTTCTCATTTCTTGCCCTTGCTTTTTTCTTTGATCTGTTTCTGCAAAATCGGCAGCCGCAAATTTACCTTTTCAATTTCCAGCTTGTTTTGTGTTGCATCGGCGAGCCGCAAAAATTGTTGATAATTCGCCATCGCATCGAGATATTCGTTTAACTGATCGTGCGTGATACCGAGAAAATAATGAATGATTGCCAAATCCGGCTGTTTTTCGACCAGCCATTGATATTCGATTTTAGCCTCGGCATATCGTTTCAATTGAAAAAGCGCGGTGGCGAAATTCGCCCGCGCCGTATAATTATCCGGCGCGAATTCCTTCAAACGGCGAAAAATATTAACCGCGTCGTCGAATCTTTTCGTTTGCACGAGAGCCGCGCCGTAACCGACGGCATGGTTGATATTAGTCGGATCGGATTCGGCGGCACGGCGGCAATAGTCAATGGCTTTTGCCGGATTTTCCGCGCGCAAAAGCGTGCATAAGCGCCCGAGAATCGTCGCATTCTTAACGTCCTTTTCCAATTCTTTTTCTAATTCAGCCGCATTGATGGAACTGTTCGCCATTATTGTTTCTCGCAGCTTGATAACCTCTGCCGACGGGTTTTCAAGAGCGGAGAGAATCTTCAAAGCCTCGTCCGGTTTGTTGCCTTCGATTAAAATTCGCGCGGCTAAAATCTTGACTTCCGGCGCGTTCGGATAAATTTGCGACAAAACTTTGAATAGATCCGAAGCGCGGCTAACGTCGCCTTCAGCGAGAGCTATTTCACTGCGCAAAAATAATGCGTTTTGGTTGCGGTCATCAATTTCGAGGGCGCGGTTAGCGCTGACTTTAGCCGCTGTTTTGTCGCCGAGCGCGTTCTCAAGTGCGGCGCGCGCCGCCCAAACCGAAGCGGTCGGTTTGGCTTTTTCCGACAAAATTTTTACTTTAACCAGCAATTCACGCAAAACCGGCGGTGCGGCTCGCGTTTTGACGCGAAGCTCGGTCAAAGCGGCGAGCGCCGGGAAACTATGAGCATCGAGGCTGACAGCTTTGAGCAGAACTTTTTCGGCTTCAACCAATTGATTGCGTCCGACAAGCAGCGCGCCTAAACTCGCCATCGGCGGCGACCAATCGGTGCGCAGCGTGACGGCGCGGCGAAAAGATTTTTCGGCTTCCGCGATTTTTCCGAGACTTAAAAGCGCGGTTCCGCGCTGAAATTCGGCTTCGGGAAATTCCGGCACGATCTCTAAAGCCTGTTCGTAAAGTTTGACGGCGGTTGCCAAATCGCCTTTTTCGTGCGCGTCCTGACCCTGATTGAAAATTGCCACCGGATCAGATTCGTTTTCGCGTGTTTCCTGTGCTTTAGAAACAACCGAAAGCGACGATAAAACGGTTAAAACAGCAGATAGAAGCGCGAATTTTCGCAGCCGAATCGATAGATCGAAGATCGAATAATATGTCGAGAAAAAATTCATTGCGGAAATTTGGGATTCACCGAAATTTTAACATTTACCGGGCGCTCGCGTCTAATAGTTTCCGTTTCAAGCAAATATTTCTGGAATCAAACATTTGCCTTTGCTCGCGGCACTAAGATAAGATTTTTACTTTGAGCGAGCCTCAAAATAAATAAAGTTTGAGCCGAGAAATAATGGCAATAGCCGCAAAGAACAAAAGGGAAACGGTGCTTTCGAGCGCCGAACGGAAAGAAAAAAATCTGCGTCGTATGATGCGCGAAATGGAGATGGTGTTGGTCGCCTATTCGGGCGGAGTTGACAGCGCTTATCTGGGATTGATTGCGACTCAGGAATTAAGCGAAAACGCTGTTTGTATTCTCGGCATCTCTCCGAGCGTTTCGCAAATCCAGCGCCAAGAAGCCGCCAAAATCGCCGCCCGATTCGATTTTAATTTCGAGCAGATAAAAACCGACGAGCTCGACAATCCGGATTATCAAGCCAATCCGAACAATCGATGCTATTTCTGTAAAACCGAGCTTTACGGAAAACTTTCCGTTGTCGCGCGAAACAAAAATATAAATCATATAGTTGACGGAACCAATGCCGATGATGTCGGCGATTATCGTCCCGGAAAGGTTGCAGCGTCTGAAATCGGCGTTAGAAGTCCTTTGATCGAGGCGGGTTTGAACAAAAACGAAATCAGAGTACTAAGTAAAAAACACGGTCTGCCCACGTGGGATAAACCGGCGAGTCCTTGTCTCTCTTCGCGTATCGCTTACGGAACTCCGGTAACTATCGAACGATTATCCAAAGTTGAGAGAGGCGAAGCGATACTGCGCCGACTCGGTTTTCGGGAATTTCGCGTGCGCGTGCACGATGAGCTCGTGCGGATTGAAATCGCGCCGGGCGAATTGGAAAAAGCGCTGAAACTGGAAATTACGGAAAAATTATCGCTTGAATTCAAGCGTTTGGGCTTTCGATACGTAACGCTCGATTTGCAGGGATATCGCAGCGGCGCGATGAACGAAGTGTTGTCAAAATAATTTATCTTTATACTTTGAGAAAAATATCTTATCTTTATAGATTAATAAAAGGGCAGAAAATAATCACATATTGAAAAATATTATTACGGAGAAACAATAAAAATAATGGCAAATCCGATGGCAGATGAAATGCGGCGCTTTAAAGGAAGCGACGAAAAAAATCCGTTTGAAGCGATGAGCGAACGCTTTGACCGCGCCGCGAAGATTCTGGGTCTCGACCCTGATTTATATGCGGTGCTGCGCGTGCCGAGCCGCGAATTGAAAGTTTATATTCCGGTCAGAATGGACAGCGGACACATCGAAGTTTTTGAAGGTTTTCGCGTTCAGCATAACTTTGCGCGCGGTCCGGCAAAAGGCGGCATTCGTTACGCTCCCGACGTTTCATTGGACGAAGTAAAAGCGCTTTCCGCCTGGATGACCTGGAAATGCGCGGTCGTCAACGTTCCTTTCGGCGGCGCCAAAGGCGGAATCATCTGTAATCCGATTCAGATGTCGCAAGGAGAGTTAGAACGCCTGACTCGGCGCTACACCTCTGAACTGCTTGATTTTATCGGACCGGACAAAGACGTTCCCGCACCGGACATGAATACCAACGAGCAGACGATGGCTTGGATAATGGATACTTATTCGATGCACGCCCGTCACACGGTTAACGCCGTCGTTACCGGAAAACCGGTCGCGCTCGGCGGCTCGCTCGGACGCCGTGAAGCAACCGGACGAGGCGTTTTATTTACCGTCAACGAAGCGATAAAAAAATTTAACCTAACTCCGGAAAAAACCTCGGTTGTCGTGCAGGGATCGGGGAATGTCGGCGGCATCGGCGCCGCGCTGATGTATGAACAAGGTTATAAAGTAACGGCGATTTCCGACATCGGCAGCGGAATTTATAACGAAAAAGGTCTTAACATTCCTGAAGTTTTGAGTTATTTACAAACCAATAAAACGCTGGAAGGTTATAAGGAAGCGGATCATGTAGGAAACAAAGAGCTTTTGGAAATCGAGTGCGATGTGCTGGCTCCATGCGCGACCGAAAATCAAATCACGTCGGAAAACGCCGCTCGCATCAAGTGTAAAATTTTAGCTGAGGGCGCAAACGGACCGACAACGCCGAAAGCCGATAAAATACTGTATGATAACGGTGTTTTCGTCATTCCCGATATTTTGGCGAATGCCGGCGGCGTTACCGTTTCGTATTTTGAATGGGTGCAGGACAGAATGGGTTATTTCTGGCGGGAAGACGAGGTAAATCAACGATTGGAAGAAAAAATGGTCGCTAGCTTTAATGAATTAAGCCGTTTTGCGGAACTTCACGATGTCGACACGCGGACGGCGGCGTATATGTTAGCCATTGATCGAGTCGCCTACGATACGAGAATGCGCGGAATTTACGCTTAAATAATTTACCTATTTGTTAAAAATGCTTGATTTTACTTTTAATCTAGAGTAAGGTTTTAGCCAGGGAGCGGTAGAATTGTCAAAGTTTTTATTGACTTTTAGACTGCACTCCCTTATAAATTTATACCTAATCAAACGTAAAAGTTTGCTGAAACTAACAAATTTTAACTAATTTAAATTTGCAAGTTTCTTAGTGTATGTAATAATTGAGTAGCTTATTGATAAAATTGATATTTACGGTTTTTCTTTAATTAAGCTACAAATTGAATTTTAATTTTAAATTATTTTCGGCGGAGGAATGTGATGAAACTCGCTAACAAAGCGTATTCAGTTGCGCTTATTTTACTGACATTCGTTTTTATGGTGTCAGCCCAAACTACTACTACAACAACAAATTCAGACGCCAGACCGGAGAAGGATGCACGTAACACGGCTCCGACTGTCGGCACAGGAGGTCCTCCGGGAGGTCCGACCGGTCTGTTTACCGTCTATGACGGGCAAACGTTGAGAAGAGGTGAATTTACTTTCAGTGCTGCTTACAGCAATTTTGACCGCGATCCGGGCGATGTTGATATCGTTGAAGTTCCGGTCAGCTTTCAAGTAGGTTTAACCAATCACGTTGAATTATTTTTCAACACGGATGCCTACCGCGCAGTGAAAGTTAATTCGCCGCGCAATCTTTCCAGTTTTTATTTGCCGAATTCGCAGCTGCGCATCGGTAACACTTTAACAAGCGGTCCGGCGATCGTTTTGGCTCCGCAAGGATCTGGAACAAGCCAATTTCCGAATCGAGCAGTTTTTCGCCCGCAGGGCAATCAACCGTTTGTTCAATACCCGTTTTTCGGCGGCAATGCCGGAACTTTCGGCTTTAACGTTCCGGGCATTACTGCCGGCAGCGTTTTCGGTTTCGGAACGGGAGCGGCAACACTAGGCGGCGTTCGCGCCGGCGGCAACGGTGCTGACCTTTTCCCGGGCATCGGTTCGGTTTACGGCAGCATTTTGCCGGGAGTTGTTTTACAGACTGTTTGCACTAATCCGGCTATAACAACAGTCGGGGCAGCCGGTTGCGGTAATGCGCAGCAATCTCCTTCTGTTTTTTCGGTAGCGCCAAGCTATTTGAACGATGCTCCGCTCATCAATCGCACTTACGGCGAATCATCGTTTAACACATTCACAGTCGGAGCGAAAATTCGCTTTACCAGTTTGGATAATCCGATTGGAGTCGGCGTGATTCCTTTTTATCGTTTTTATTCCGACAGCGTTGACGAAGCCGCCGGATTTAATCAGCTTCAACGCGGATCGAGTGCAGGCGGCGGCGGTTACAATCCGTTCAGCAACAATCGCGGCGACATCGGCGCAATTTTATTTGCCGATGCTCGATTAAGAACCTGGGTTAACCTTTCCGGTAACATCGGCTACATCCATAACGGCAGTATCAGAGGCGACTTTGGCGGCACCGAGGATGTTGTGTTGTTAGATCGCGGCGATGAAGTTTTGGCAGCGGTCGGCGTTGACTTTCCGGTTAACAGATATTTTCAGCCGATTCTAGAGTTTCGTTCCCAGCATTTTGTCGGCGGACGTACTCCGAATGCATTTGAAAATAACCCGCTCGACGCTTTAGCCGGTGTTCGTATCTTTCCGGCTCGTTGGTTCGGTATGAGTTTTGCGTATCGCTATCATGCAAATCAACAGGATGCAGACAGTTTTGATGACGAAAACACGAACTCTTCAACTGTTCTCAGCCTAAGCGGTACGACAACGACGACCCGAACAACTACTTTCAGCGGTGTTCCTCCGGGATTCCGAACTTCGAGTGATCCGCACGGATTTATCGTGCAGGTGTTTGCCGGCAGACGCGACAAGCGTCAGGCGGAAATCGTCAACATTCCGGCAAACGTAACGGCTGTTACATTAGGTAGAACAACAGTAACTTTGCCTTGCCCGGCTGGACTTGTTCCTAGAGAAGGTGTTACTTGCAGTGATGATGTAACGACTACTGTTGCAACAACTGCGAGCGATGCTGAAAACGACGTTTTAACCTATAACTATACAGTTTCGGGCGGACGTATTGTCGGACAAGGCGCTAATGTTTCATGGGATTTAACCGGCGTCAGACCGGGAACTTATACGATTACAGCAGGTGTCGACGACGGTTGTGGTCTTTGCGGACAAACGCAAACGCAAACGATTACTGTAACTGAATGTGATTGCATTCAACCGAAAGTTTGTAACTGTCCTACGCTTTCCGTAACCGGTCCTGCTGGCATTACGGCACCAGGCGAAACAATGACCTTTACGGCAAACTTGTCGGGTGGTGATCAAAACAACATTACCTATAACTGGACAGTTTCAGCCGGAACAATCGAATCAGGACAAGGCACGCCGTCGATCACGGTTCGCACCACACCTGAATTAGCAGGTGGAAACGTTACAGCAACAGTTGATATCGGCGGAACTGATCCAACTTGTGGCTGTGATACTAATGCTTCTGAAACTGCAGGTGTTGATAGACCGCCCGTGTTTACTGAAGTTGATACTTTCGGAGTATTGCCAGCTGACGAAGTTAGAGGTAGACTCGACGCTTTCTTCAGCACACTGGCTAACGATCCGACGGCTCAAGGTTATGTAATTACATACGGACCGGCGAGAGCAGTGACGGCACGCGAAAGATTGATCAGAAACCACATCGCTTTCCGTAACTTCGACGCAAGCCGTATCACGTTTGTCCAAGGTGGAGATGACGGTCAAGGACTTAGAACTCGATTGATTTCTGTTCCTGCCGGCGCGACGCCTCCGACACCGTAATTGGTTTTATCAACTTCGCATTCTAAAATGATGCGATCTTTCCGAAGCGGGCGCTGTTTCAATTTGAAACAGCGCCCGCTTCCGCCTTTAAATATATTGTGAAAAAACTTAAACTAATTCTTTAATATATGTTGACTAAACTGTTGATTTATGTAAAATGTAACTGCCGAACACAATCGGCGAGTCTTTTCTGAAAGTTGCTCCTCGGTTTCCTAAGGGTTTTAATGCAAACATCTGCCCGGTAAACGTCATCTGAAAATAAAGGAACCTCGGTTCTAATAGCGATTGACCCTAAACATTACAATTTCCAAATAACGAGAAATATATGAAGTCGAGAATTATAAAAAAAATCGGTCACAAAATTAGTTTTTTGTTTGTTTGCGCCGCGATGCTTATATCAAGCGTTAATCCATTGGCTGCAAAAGGTAACGAAGTTATCGACCCGGAAAAATTCGTTGACTGGGAAGTCGTCGGACCGAGCGGCGGTGACGTTCGCGTAATCGCTGTTGATCCGAAAAACAAAAACAGGCTTTACATCAGCACTCTGGATGGACAAGTTCATACATCTGCCGACGGCGGCAAGTCCTGGCGATTATTAGTTAATCTAAATCGTCCGCAACTTGTTCTCGATCAATTGATGGTTGATTCGGAAGATTCGCAAATTATTTATACGTCAGGACACCGGCACACACTGCCCGGAGGTTTTTTCAAATCTACCGATGGCGGCGCGACCTGGAAAGAAGCAAAGGATTTAAAAAGTCAATCAGTTCATTCGATGACTCAATCTGCCGCCGATCCGAACATACTGTTAGCCGGTACTATCGAAGGCGTCTGGATCTCCAAAGATAAGGGGGAAAACTGGGAAAAACCAGCCACGACGTCAATGCCGATTAATGTCGGTTCGCTCGCTATGGATCCTCGGAATACGAGCACAATGTATGCGGGAACATGGTGGCGCGCTTACAAATCAACTGACAGCGGAAAAAATTGGAGGTTGATTAAAGACGGAATGATCGACGATTCCGATGTTTTTGCCATCACTGTTGATTCACGAGACCCCAATCATATTGTTGCTTCGGCATGCAGCGGCATTTACGAATCTTATAATTCCGGTGAAAAATGGACGAAAATTCAAGGGATTCCGGCTCAATCTCGTCGAACCCGCGATATTTTGCAGCACCCGTCCGTTAAAGGAACGGTCTATGCGGCAACTACTGAAGGTTTTTGGATGACGACTAACGGCGGAAAAAACTGGGTTTTGACTACCAACAGAAATTTGGAAATCAATTCCATTGCAGTTCATCCCGACGAGCCGAGCCGCGTTTTCATCGGGACAAACAATTATGGCGTGATGGTTTCCAACGATGGTGGAAAAAACTTTGCCCCGACAAATGATAATTTTACCAGCCGTTTTACTTATTCCGTTACGCTTGACAGCGAAAACTCTAATCGGCTTTATGCTACGACACATAATACCGCGACTGGCGGCGGGTTCTTTTTTACGAGTAATGATACCGGCAAAACTTGGCAGCAGGCGAAAAATTTAGACATCGCTCGTGTTTCGCCATATGCGCTCTTGCAGGACAGAAATAATCCGGAAAATTTATATCTCGGAACGAATATCGGTATGTTTCAATCAATTGATCGCGGCACGAATTGGACGCAAATTACGCCGCCGAAACCGAAGCCCGTGAAGAAAACGCCGGTCAAAGGCAAAACTACGAAAGGTAAGGGATTAGCTAAAACAGCACCTGTCAAAACTGTTCCCGTAAAAGTCGAGCCGATTGTTCCGCCGATTCCAGCAGAGCCGACGCCTGTTATCGCCTTTACTGACAAAGTAAAAGTTTTAACTTACACCGAAGACGGCAAAAACGGGATTTATGCCGGAACCGATAACGGTTTGTATCGAACATACGATATGACCAAGGGATGGGAAAAAGTCTCGCTCGGCGAAGGCGTCAACGAAAATATTTTCGTTGTTTATACGACGCCGCTTCAACCGGAAACGATTTGGGTTGGAACTGCTACTTCAGGCGTTCTCGTTTCACGCGACAACGGAGAAACATGGCAAAAAACAAACGGTGCTAACGGAATACCGGAAAACGTGCCGGTCAGTTCGATAACGATTGACCCGAAACGCCCCAACTACGTTTATGTCGGGACTTCGCAGACGTTTTATTTGAGCCGCGACGCCGGGAAAACGTGGACGCGGCGCGGCGGAAATCTGCCGCTCGGCAATTACACGAGCATTTTGATTAATCCGTCGAATTCCGATGAGATTTTCGTGTCGAGTGCGCTAGAATCCGACGGCGGTATTTTCTTTTCCGAAAACGGCGGGATGAACTGGAAGCGCGTGGATAACAAAAATATGAAAGTGCCGAGCCGACGCGTTTGGACGATGAGTTTCGACCCGAATGATTCAAACCGGATATATGCCGGTTCGCATTCTTCGGGTGTTTATATCATCGAACGAAGAGCGATTACGGCTGAAACCAAAAACGAAACTAAACCGACTGCCAAAATAGAAGCGAAAACCGATACGGTTTCTCGACCACGAATTGCGACCGGAAATTAGAAATTAGTTTTAACCAAATAAAAACAATAAAAAAAGAGACGGTTCGATTGAATCGTCTCTTTTTTTATTTTCCGGTTGGCAGTTGACGCGGCAAAATCTATAATCAGAAAAGCCTTGGAGAAAAAAGTGTGAAGCAAGAAATAGTGTGTCCGTGTCCGACCGGCAACGTCGTCTTACAAACGGAAAGTCTGCCGTTTGCGGAGATTCCGCAGCAATCGAAACTTTTCGTCGAATACCAGCTCGATCCGCTTGCTTTGAAGCGTTTTTATCCGTCCGCCGTCGCGTCTCATACGCAGATTGCCGCTCGCATTCCTGAAGTTTTAGCCCATCATCACGCCGACCGCGATCTGCTTTGCGACGCGCTCGAAGAAATGAACCGGAAAAGCGGCGCGAGCGATAAAACATTAGAAAATATCAAATTACTGCGCGAATCGAACACCGTCGCGGTCGTTACCGGACAGCAAGCCGGACTTTTTACCGGACCGCTGTATACGATTTATAAGGCTTTGTCCGCGGTTCGTTTAACCGAATGTTTGCGCGGACGCGGTTTTAACGCCGTTCCGGTTTTTTGGATTGCGACCGAAGACCACGATTTTGAAGAAGTTTCAAAAACCGCGATTCTCGAACGAGCGGGCGAACTTGCGGAAGTGAAAAACGAGCCGAAAAGGTGTTATGAAAATCTGCCGGTCGGTTACGTTAAACTCGACGATTCGATCAAACAAACGATAGATGAACTTTTCGGCGAATTGCCCGCAACCGAATTTACCGGCGAGCTTCGAACTTTAATCGAAGAAACATGGCAATCCCAAACGTATTACGGCGACGCTTTCGCGCGGCTCGTGAGTAAACTTTTCGGGGCTTACGGTTTGATTATTCTGTGCCCGCTCGACGACCGACTGAAACGGCTAGCCGCCCCGGTTTACGTTGAGGCGATCAAAAAATCCGAGGAAATAGTTAATGCTTTACGGGCGCGCAGCGATGAACTGCAAGCCGAAGGTTATCACGCTCAGGTATTAATTGGCGAAGATTATTTTCCGCTTTTCTGGCAAGCGAAAGATCACACGCGCAACGCGCTTAAACGTAGCGAAAACGGCACGTTCAAAACCAAAGACAACGCGCGTGAATTTACTTTGGACGAATTGGCGGAAATCGCCGAAAACGAGCCGTCGCGCTTTTCGCCAAGCGTCGTTTTGCGCTCGGTCGTGCAGGATTATCTGCTTCCGACGGTTTGTTATTTCGGCGGGGCGGCGGAAATCGCTTATTTCGCGCAAAGCGGAGAAGTTTATCGAATTCTCAATCGCCCGCAAACCACGATTCTTCACCGTCAGAGTTTTACGGTCGTTGAACCGAAACACGCCCGAACGCTGGAAAAATACGGTTTGGAATTAAAGGATTTATTCACGGGCTTGGAAAACCTTCACCCGCAAATCGTCGAAAAATATCTGAACAACGAAACGGCGCGGCTTTTCACTGAAGCGGAACAAAAAATAAACGTCGAGCTGAATCGTTTAGACCAGAATTTATCAACTATCGAACCGACGCTGGCAGACAATCTGGCAACCAGGCGCCGTAAAATTTTATACCATATCGGCGCGCTTCGACATAAATTTCACCGCGCTGAAATCAGCCGCGACGAAGTGACGCGCCGAAGGCTGGAAACGATGTTCGCCGCGCTTTTGCCGCACAAGCATCTTCAGGAGCGAACGCTCAACGTCACCAATTTTCTTGACCGCTACGGGCTTTATTTTATTGATTGGATTTACGAAGCGATTGATCTCGACGATAAAGGACATCGCATCATTTATTTGTAAAAATATTTATGCGAATCAGTTGTTGAAGTAAATATTGAAATAACCTGGTTTCCTTTGCGTGCTTTGCGCCTTTGCGGGAGACAAAGATTTCCCGCAAAGGCGCAAAGCACGCAAAGAAAGATTTTAAGCGATTAGCGAAATTTTCAATTATTGATTCGCATATTTGTTAAAAGTATTTGTAAAAAGTATTTGTAAAAAAGTTCGTCTGAAAAAATGAACAAAATTAAAATTTTATCTGACAATCTTGCCAACCAAATTGCTGCTGGCGAAGTTGTCGAGCGTCCTGCGTCGGTGGTCAAAGAATTAGTCGAAAATTCGATTGACGCGGGCGCGAGGCGTGTTCAGATTGACATCGAACTAGGCGGCAGACGTTTGATGCGCGTTGCGGACGACGGCGAAGGAATGCTGCGGGACGACGCGATTTTGGCTTTTGAGCGGCACGCGACCTCGAAAATAACGGTGCTGGAAGATTTGTCGGCGATTCAAACGCTCGGTTTTCGCGGCGAAGCGCTCGCTTCGATTGCTTCAGTGGCAAAAGTGGAATTGATTACCAAAACCGTCGAGTCCGATGCCGCGACGCGAGTTGTCATCGAAGGCGGCAGATTGCTTGATGTTAAAGATGCGGCGCGTTCGACGGGCACGACGATCAGCGTGCGCGATTTGTTTTTCAATACTCCGGCGCGGCGAAAATTTATGCGGTCGGAAGCGACGGAAAATTATCACTTGACTAATATCGTTACGCATTACGCTCTCGCGCATCCGGAAATCGCGTTTACGCTGACGAATAACGGCAGGGAAGTTTTGCGCGTTTCACCGGCAAAGGATTTGCGCGAGCGAGCGTTTCAGATTTTCGGCGCGAATCTGATTGATAGCCTTTTGCCCATTAACGGCGGGCGCGAGTTTGTCGCCAAGATTTCCGGTTTTGTCAGCGCGCCGCGCGAACGGCGAACGACGCGCGACGCTCAGTATTTTTTCGTTAACGGTCGTTTCGTCCGCGACAAAATCATCGCGGGCGGTTTGCTCGAAGGTTTTCGCTCTGTCCTGCCGCACGGCGTTTATCCGGTCGCCTTTGTTTTTCTCGACATTCCGCACGAAGAAATTGACGTCAATGTTCACCCGGCGAAAACCGAGATTCGCTTTCGGCGGAGCGAAGCGGTTAAAGAAGTTATCGCCGAAGCGATTCGCGGCTCGCTGGCTAGCGCGGGAATTATCGGCGAGAAAATATTAGAGCAAAACGAATTCGCCGCTAATTTACCAAATCAGCATCGGGATTTCATGGCGGATAATCGGTTCAATGAAAATTTGCCGCGAACAGCGCCGAGCACGCAAAACTTGCAGCAAAAAATGGAATTTTCCGCGCCATCTTTGCCGCAAAATATCGAATCGGTGAGTGAGAATAGTTTTCTTTCCGAACAAAAAAATGAAATCCGGGAAATTTTAACGCAAACGGTTTTTTCGCCGGAATTTGAACAAAGCGGAGAATCTTCGGAATTTATAGATCAACAAGATACGGAAAGCGCGCCGCCATTAGATAATACGACGGACAAAGTAAGCGCCTCTGAAAGTTTATATGTCGAAAACGCGCCGCCGGTAAACTCGAATGCTGGAAACCGCAAATCTGAGATATTTGCCGAGCTTCCGCCGTTTGATTCCGCCGTTAAATTGGTGAAATCCGCCGCGGTCGAAGCGGTTTCAGCCGAAAAAATTCGCCCGATCGGGCAGCTTCATGACAGTTTTATCATTGCCACCGACGACGAAGGCTTGCTTTTAATTGACCAGCACGTCGCGCACGAGCGTATTTTATTTGATAAATTTCGACGCAGGGAAACCGAGAGAAAGTCTGAATCGCAAAATTTACTGCTTCCCGAAACGATTGATTTAACGCCCGCGCAGGCGGAAGCGTTTTCGATTGTCGAACCGGAACTCGAATCGCTCGGCTTCAGCGTGATGCGGCTTTCCGGCAGAACCATCGCTATCAAAAGCGTACCGATTGATTTGCCGCCGGCGGAAGTTCGCAATCTGCTCGCCGAAATTCTCGATACGGTTGACGCGGAAAAACGCGGCGCGGCGAAAGCGACGTGGCGCGACGAAATCGCCGCTTCGCTAGCGTGCAAAGCCGCGGTCAAAATCAATATGAAACTGACGCCGGAAAAAATGCAGTGGCTCATCGAACGGCTTTTGCTCACGTCTTCACCGACAACTTGCCCGCACGGGCGACCTGTCATTCTGCGCCTCACGATGAAAGACATCGAACGCGGATTTCACCGAACTTAAATATTGGCAGACAAACTCAATATCACGCATTACCATCAAACAAATCTAAAAATCAAAACCTGTAAAGAATTGTAAATTTTAGGATTTCATCGAAAATTCACTAGTCAAACTCTAAAAATTGATTTAATGTGAATTTAATACTTCTACAATCTTTCCATTTACAAAAGGAGATAGTCTAAATGCAGCGAACACTTTACCGACATGTGTTTTCTTTGTGTCTTTTGTTCTCGGCAATAATGTTACCGAGCTTTTACCAAATCCAAGCCCAATCACAAGCCTTAAACGGTCAGATTGAAGGGGTTGTTACCGATGCACAGGGCGCTGCCGTTCCGAATGCGTCAATTACCGTTAGAAACATTGAGAAAGGTTCCGAGGTGAAAATCAACAGTGATGAAAACGGCGTCTATCGCGCACCGCTTCTCCCGCTCGGAACTTTTCGGATAACGGTTGAAGCGCCGAGCTTTAACCGTCTTGTGCGTGAAGGCGTTACCCTGAGCGCCGGACAAACCGCGACGGTTGATATGTCGCTGACCGCGGGCGACGTTTCAGCAACTGTCACTATTACTTCGGACGCGCCGATTGCCGATCCCGGAAAAATTGATCTCGGGCGCGTCATGAACACGAGAGAGATTCAGGATTTACCGCTCGTCTCGCGTAACCCGTATAACTTTTCGCTGCTTCAGGCAAACGTCGTCGGTCGCCCGAACACCGAGTTCGGCGTCCCGCGCGTCAGCGCGAACGGTTATGCCCGCCGAACCAACTTTCAATTGGACGGAAATGCCAACACGCAAGCCAATTCAGCCGGACTTCGATTAGTTCCGATTTCTGAAACTTTCATCAGCGAAGTTCAGCTCGTAACAAACGGATTTTCCGCCGAGTTCGGCAACACGCCCGGTTTGATCATGAACAACATCACGCCGTCCGGTACAAACGGATTTCATGGTTCAGCCAGCTATCGTTTCCGACGAACTTGGATGTCATCAAATCCTTTTAATCCGATAGCGGGAGCTCCTAAACCGCCAACGACTGTTGATAACTACACGGTTGCTATTGGCGGTCCGATTATTAAAGACCGCTGGCATTTCTATGGCGGTTACGAATTCGTAACACGCGACTTTTCCGGCAGACCGGCACAGCAAGTAACTATCAGCGAAACAAATAGACAGGCTCTTATTGCTGCCGGAGTTTCATCCGATGTTATTGTGCCTACTATTCCCGCTTCACAAAAGGTGAACTTTTTTATCTTTAGAACGGACGTTCAGTTAACCGATGCTCATCGCCTGACCGGAAGGTTTATAAGATTTACGAATTTTTCGCCGAACAATGTCGGCGGCGGTCTCAATACTTTGGAAAGAACCGTTGACCTTGACGACAAATCAAATTCGCTTGCTATTCAGTTGGCTTCGATTTTAACGCCGAACGTGTTTAACGAATTTCGCTACCAGCGTGCACACCGCAATTCGGAATTTTTGCCGACTGCTTTCACTCCTTCTGGAGTGCCTTCGGTTTTAATTACGAACGTTGCCGCTTTTGGACCGGCAACGAATACAGGAACCATTTCTCCGATTCAAACCATGAATCAAGTTCAGAATAACTTGACTTGGAATAATGGAGATCATGCGATGAAATTCGGTGGCGGCTTTAACAAAATTTATGATTATCGCCGGAATGATATTTCCGCCGTTTATACCTTTCCTTCAATTGCCGCTTATGTAGCAGCGCGAAGTCCTGGAGCCACCGACGCGCAACGCCGCGGTTATACTTCATTTACCCAGACTCTGGGTGATGCGGAAATCGAATACAATTCGACTTTCTATAATTTCTTCGCGCAGGATGATTGGAAAGTTACGCCGAGATTGAAAGTAAATTATGGCTTGCGATACGATTTATACGACATTCCTGAAGGTGATGCCAATGCTCCTTTGGAAGCGGCTCGCAACTTCAAAGTTGATAAAAATAACTTTGCGCCGCGATTGGGAGTTGTTTATGGATTGAGAGAAGGCGACCGTCCGACTGTCATTCGCGCTAGTGCCGGAATCTATTACGATACGGTTTATTTAGCGATGTATGAAAGTGCAATACAGGGTAACGGAACCGGTAGATATCTCAGTGTTTCGAGAAATCCAGGAACTCCAGCTCAGACAGCTACTTCGCCTCTTTTCCCTAATGTCATACCGGCTGGAACTAGTTTGAGCGCGTTGGGAATAACACAAAACGCAGAAATCGTCTCGCCTGATTTTGAAAATATGTATGCGATGCATTTTCAAACTCAAATCGAACAAGCATTAACTAACGATTTTTCTTTTACAGTGGGGTATATTCATTCGCAAGGGCGGCAGCTTCCTGTCTATAGACAAATCAATCGTATTGCATCTGGTGCAACCTTGGCAGATGGACGTCCGATCTTCGGAACCGGCGCGGCTAGTTTGATTAATCCGAATTTCAACAACATTACAATCGTAGAGTCAGCCGGAAATTCTCATTATAACGCCTTAACGGTGCAGCTGAATAAACGTTTTTCGCAAGGTTATCAATTTAGCTTGAATTACACGTTATCTAAAGCAAGAGATAATGCGCCTGAGCGTAACTTACAAGGCGTGACTGCCGCAACTCTAAGCGATCCGTTAAACAGAAATTTCGATTGGGGTTACGGAATAGCGGATCAACGTCATACGTTTTCGGGAAGTGTAACTGCTCGCCCTTCGTTTGATGTTGAAAATAGAGCCTTAAGATATATTCTTAACAACAATCAATTCGGTTTCTTCATACTCGGTGGCAGCGGAGAAACTTTTCCGATTCTTACTAACGTTGATTTGAATAGAGACGGTTCCGTTAACGATATTCCCGTTGGAATAGAAAGAAATGCGGGCAGAGCACCGGGATTTTTCAACGTGGACGCCCGTTATTCTCGAGTCATTCCTATCACGGAAAGATTTAGAATAGAACTGATTGCCGAAGCTACCAATATTTTCAATATCAATAGCACAGTTAGTTACGGCAATACCACTATTACCAACGTCGGAGCTTCAAGGTTTAATCCAACAACCGGAGCTCTATTAGTTCCTGTTTCCGATTTATACCAGACGTTTACGCCGACTGCTCAGGAAAGCAGGCAGGGACAATTCGGTATCAAGTTTATCTTCTAAATTTTCCGAATTTTCAGCTCGGGCATTTTATAATTTGAAATGCCCGAGCTGAATCCAATTAAAATGCACACTGAAAAAATAAACGAAAGCGAGAAGGTTGAAGAATTGCCGGACGAATGGTGGTATCGCGTTTATCTCGGGGTGATTATCACAACGATTATCGTGATTTTATCTTTGGGCGCTTTTTCCGGGTATTTTTCGAGCTAGTCTTTTTTTCGTAATAAATAAAAACTAATGAGATTTCTAGATTGGGCTGTTGTTGGCGCTTATTTGATTTACGTCATTTGGGACGGCATTAGGATGACCAAACACAGCGGAGATGTTGAAGGATATTTTCTGGCAAATAGAAGTTTGCCGTGGTGGGCGGTCGGGCTTTCGGTAATGGCGACGCAGCTTTCGGCGATTACGCTGGTCGGGACGACCGGTCAGGCGTATTCGGACGGGATGCGTTTTATCCAGTTTTATTATGGACTGCCGCTGGCGATGGTGATTCTCTGTATCACTGCCGTTCCGTTTTTCTATCGCGCGAAAGTTTATACGGCTTACGAATATCTTGAAAGGCGGTTTGATGCTAAAACCAGAAGTTTGACGAGTTTCTTTTTTCTGATTTCGCGCGGACTTGGCGTCGGCGTCGTTATCGCCGCGCCCTCAGTTATTCTTTCCATTGTTTTAGGTTGGGACGAAGTAACGACAATTTTCGTGATGGGGTTGACGACGACGTTTTACACGATGATCGGCGGCGTTCAGGCAGTTACGTGGACGGACGTCAAACAAATGATAGTTATCTTCTTCGGACTGAGCGTTGTTTTGGTAATTATTTTATCGAGTTTTCCAGCAGAGGTTTCCATTTCTGATGGATTGCATCTGGCAGGTGCGACCGGAAGGTTGACAACGATTGACACGAATTTTGATTTGAAGGAAAGATACACGATCTGGTCGGGATTGATCGGCGGGCTTTTCCTGTTTCTCGCGTACTTCGGCTGCGACCAAAGTCAAGTCCAAAGGTTTTTGACGGCAAAGTCAGTGAGCGAGGGCAGAACGTCTATTTTGATGTCGGCGTTTTTGAAAATACCGATGCAATTTTTGATTTTGTTTATCGGCGTGATGGTTTTTGTTTTTTACCAGTTTTCAACGCCGCCGATGATTTTTAACGCGGTCGAAGCGAACAAAGCGGAAATTTCTAGACCGGCGGATTATCAAAATCTTCAGAAACAATACGAATCAATTCACGCAGCGCGAGAACAAGCGGCACTTAATTTTGTCACAGTTAACCGGCAGGGAGACGAAGCTGCCACGGAAGCCGCCAAACAAAATTACCTGCAAGCCGACGCTCAATTTAACGAATCTCGTAAAACCGCAACGGAATTTATTAAAACGACAAACAATGACAAAAGTTTTAATGACGTCAATTACGTTTTTCCGACTTTTATTATAGCCAATATGCCTGCGGGCGTCATCGGTTTGATTATCGCGGCGATTTTCGCAGCGGCGATGTCAAGCATTTCAGCCGAACTTAATTCGCTGGCGACAGCGACGATTATTGATTTTTACCGGCGTCACTTCAAACCGGAAGCGACCGATAAACATTATGTTTTCGCCGGGCGCGTCGCCACATTTTTCTGGGGGATTTTCGCCTGTATTGTCGCGATGTATTCGACTTCTCTCGGCTCGCTGATCGAAGTCGTCAATACGTTCGGTTCATTTTTCTACGGGTCACTTTTGGGGGTTTTCGTGCTGGCAATCGGCGTTCGCCGGGCGCGTTCGCGCGGAGCGTTCTTCGGGTTGCTGTTCGGCATCGTCTCCGTCTGGATTTCGAGCCGCTATCTGGATATTGCGTTTTTATGGTTTAACGTCATCGGTTGTCTGACAACCGTGATTGCAGGTTATTTAATCAGTTTAACGGTAAGAGGGGAGAATAATGTCATTGTTGAGTAAAAAAATTACAGCTTGTTTCTTGATGTTTTTGTTGATTGGATTGAATGTTTTCGTCGGCAAAGCGCAGGTGCGCCCGATCTACGACCTGGGCGCGAGCGGTTTGGGGCAGAAACTTAAACGACTGCAAACGACGGCGAGCGCGATGCACACCGCGGCGCACCCCGACGACGAAGATTCGGGATTATTAGCGCGTCTGGCGCGCGGGGATAACGCGCGTGTTTCGTATCTTTCTTTAACTCGCGGCGAAGGCGGTCAAAACGTCATCGGACCCGAATTGTTTGAATCGCTCGGCATCATTCGCGCTGAAGAACTTTTGCAGGCGCGAAGACTCGACGGCGGCGAACAGTTTTTCACGCGCTTTATGGAATACGGATTCTCGAAAAAACGCGAAGAAGCAGCGCGTATTTGGAATGAAAAAGCGGTTCTGGGTGATATGGTTCGCGCCATTCGTCTGTTTCGTCCGCTCGTGGTTATTTCCAGATTTTCGGGAACGCCTGCCGACGGTCACGGACAGCATCAGTTAGCCGGGTATTTGACGCCGATTGCTTTTAAAGCGGCAGCAGACCCGAATCAATTTCCCGAACATTTTCAGGAAGGCTTACGCCCGTGGCAAGCGAAAAAACTTTACGTCGGACAAGGTTTTACGGCGAGCGCGCAAAACGTTCCGAGTCTGACGGTTCCGACCGGCGATTACGATCCGCTGATCGGGCGCTCGTATTTTGAAATCGCGATGGAAGGCAGAAGCCAGCATAAATCGCAGGAAATGGGTTCGCTGGAACTGCGCGGAAAACAAAATTCCGGCGTTCGCCTGCTCGAATCAACCGTTACGAAAAGCGAAACGGAAAGAAGCGTCTGGGATGGGATTGATACTTCGATCAAAGGAATTCCGAAAATGGTCGGTTTGAACGACAATTTTATCGACGGCGAGTTAGGCGATGTCCAAAGCGCCGCGTCACGAGCTTTAGCGGCTTTCGACGCAATGAATCCGGGAAAAGTCGTTGAGCCGCTTGTCGCCGGTTTGAAAAAAGTGCGCGAGGCTCGCCGCGAAGTTGCTGAACGTGCCGCACGCGGGCAAAATCAGCCGTTAGCTGATGCTGATTCTATGCTCGCGCAGAAAGAAAAAGAATTTTCCGAAGCTTTGCAAGCGGCAGCCAGCATAGTTGTAGATGCTTTGAGTACTTCTGAAACCGTCGTCGCCGGAGATTCGACGAGCGTCGCGGTTCGAGTTTTCGCGCCGGAAACATCGGGCGTCAAAGTCAACAGCGCGCGACTCGTCGTTCCGCAGGACTGGACGGCGGACAATGCTCCCGCGCCGACGCCCGCACCGAATCAAGGATTTCGCCAGCGCGACGAATCCGCGCTGAACGCATACTTTTTTACTTTAGGCATTCCGCAAACTGCGAAGGTCACTCAGCCATATTGGCTGGAAAATCAGCGTAAAGATTTTACCTTTAATTGGGATTCGGCAACGACCGATAAAAATATGCCGTTCAACGCGCCGCTCGCGACGGCAGAAGTAAAAATGCTTGTCGGCGGCGAGGAAATAACTGTCAATCAGCCAGTCGTTTATCGTTTCGCCGATGACATACGCGGCGAACTGCGGCGCGATTTAAACGTCGTTCCGATGGTGACGATTACTTCGGATTCAAATTTATTAATCGTTCCGACGGGCGCGAAAGCTCAAAAACGTCGCGTTGTAATGTCGGTAACGAACAACGCGCCGCGAGCGACGAGCGGGACTTTGCAGCTTCAATTGCCGAATGGCTGGACGGCGATGCCTGCTTCCAAAGAATTCGCTTTGAAAGGAAAAGGCGAGAAAACAGCGGTTGTTTTCGATGTCAACATTCCGGCGAATGCCAAAGCGGATTCATATCAGCTCAAAGCAAACGCAAGTGTCGGCGGAAACAGCTACAATCAAACGATGTTTGAAGTAGCTTATCCCCATATACAGACGCATCGCCGCTACGCCCCGGCGGAAGTTTCGGCAAAGGTAGTCAATCTGAAGGTCGCGCCCGTGCGCGTCGGCTATATTATGGGAACCGGCGACCGCGTGCCAGAAGCGATTAAATTATTGGGCTTGAACGTCGCGATGCTCGACGAAACCGATCTTTCGACCGGCGATTTGTCGAGATTCGACACGATTGTCGTCGGAATCAGAGCATCGCAGGTTCGACCGGATTATGTCGCGAACAACGGTAGATTGCTCGATTTCGTCAGAAACGGCGGAACTATGATCGTGCAGTATCAACAGCAAGAATTCATCCGCGAAAATCTCGCGCCGTTTCCTGCTAAAATGGAAGCGGTCGTCAACGGCACGCAGCGCATTGGCAACGTTCGTGTCGTGGACGAAAACGCGCCGGTCAAGATTTTAGTTCCGAATCACACGGTATTTAATTTCCCGAATAAAATCGTTAATTCCGATTGGGATAATTGGGTGCAGGAACGAAACCTTTATACTTTGACCGGACTCGACCCGCAATATACGGCTCTGCTCGAAACGGCGGACGAAGGCGAACCGGTGAACACGGGCGGAATGGTGTATGCGAAAATCGGACGAGGACATTACGTTTACAACGCGTACTCGTTCTTCCGCCAGCTGCCGACCGGAAATCCGGGCGCTTACAGGCTCTTCGCCAATCTTCTGAGCTTGCCGAAATCGCCGGCAACGAAATAAATTAACGGCATAGAGGCACAGTGGAATAGGATAATTTCACTGTGCCTTTTTATTGACCGAGTTAGAATTTTTGGAGAATTAAAAAGTGGTAACCGAAACATCATCTGAAACAGCATTTGAAAAAAAAGAAAAATTTCCTGCGCCGAGTTATACGGAAAACGTGCTTGCCGACTGCTTTGAAGACGCGAAACAGTATTTTTTAAACGCGCTTTTGGAAGTTGATTACGCGCACGGAATAATGCTCGCCGAGCAGGGAATCATCAGCGAAGATGAATTGAAAATGCTTTTGAAAGCATTGCGTGCGCTCGATTTAAATCAGATTCGGGCGACGAAATATGACGGTTCATATGAAGATTTATTTTTTTTACTGCAAAGGGAAATAACGAAAAACTGTGATCCGGACGTTGCCGGAAAACTCCACACGGCGCGAAGCCGCAACGATATTGACGTAACGATTTACCGTTTGCGTTTGCGTCAGGACGCGCTCAAGCTTTTGCAGTCCACGATGAATCTGCGCAGCACGATGCTCGATTTAGCCGCACAGCATCACGAAACTTTAATTCCGGCTTACACGCACACGCAGCCAGCGCAGCCTTCAACGCTCGCGCATTTTTTGCTGGCGATTGCCGAAAATCTGGGGCGCGATATTAAAAGATTGCAGCGCGCGTTTGAAAATATGAATTACAGCCCGATGGGCGCGTGCGCGATTACGACGACCGGATTTCCGATCAATCGAGAGCGCACATCGGAGCTTTTGGGTTTCACCGCGCCGACCGTTAATTCATACGCTTCGATTTCTTCGATAGATTATTTTACCGAAATGCTCGGTGCGACTATCGCGTTGCTCGTCAACGTCGGTAAGTTTTCGCAGGAATTCTTGCTGATGGCGATGCAGGAATTCGATGTGATCGTTTTGTCGGACGGTTACGTGCAGACTTCTTCGATTATGCCGCAAAAGCGCAATCCGGTCGCGCTCGAACACGTTCGCGCCATCGCCAGCAAAGGTTTGGGACAGGCGCTCGGCGTGATGACCGCGGTTCATAACACGCCGTTCGGCGATATTAACGATTCGGAAGACGATATTCAGCCGCTGATTTACAGCGCGATTCGCGACGCGATTCGTTCGGTCACGCTTCTGGCAAATTCGCTGAAAACGGCGACTTTCAAAATTGATACGCTGAAAAGACGCGCGGAAGAAAATTTTATTACCGTGACTGAACTCGCCGATACGATCGTTCGCCGCGAAAATCTTTCGTTTCGCGACGCGCATCACATCGTTGCGAAATCAGTCAAAGACGCCATCGAGGTCAAAAGCGAAATCACGCACGAAATTTTGCAGGCAGCGGCAAAAGAAGTCATCGGCAAAGAGCTTTCGATGACCGCCGATGAAACAAAGCAATCGATGTCGGCGGAAAATTTTGTTAATATCAGAACGATTTTCGGCGGACCTTCGCCCGAAGAAACGCGGCGCGCGCTCGCGGTCGAAAGAGAATCCGAAACTGCGGACGAAAATTGGTTCACGGAAAAAACGGAATTTTTGTCGTCGTCGAAAAATAATCTGGATAAAATCGTCGAAACTTATCTTGACACGAAGACCAAAGCGGTTTAATCTAGCTGACAATTTCGCCGAAGGGCGCGAGATTAAAAAATCGAAAAAAATGCGAAACTTCTCGAACAATATTTGTTTTTATTTTAGCTTTTACTTTACAAACGTAACGGCTGAAAACGGAGTTTTGCGCGAAAAATAAAAAAGCAAAATTAAACGAATCCGAAAAGCCGTGAAGCTAAAATCTCACGGCTTTTTTGTTTTTGAGAACTAAGTAATAAAAGGAAAAATGGAGGAAAAAATGAAACTCGAAGATTGGCGCAAAGAAATTGATGAAATAGATTCGCAAATTGTCGGCTTACTCAATCAACGCGCGCAGGCGGCGCACAGCGTCGGCGTTTTAAAGGCGAAAGCCGGTTTGCCGGTTGTGGACACCGAACGAGAAGACGAAGTTTTGCGAAAAATCAAAGCGCGAAACGCCGGGAATTTTGATGACGAACTTCTTATCAAACTTTACCGGAACATTATGCAAAAATCGCGGCACATTCAAATTCAAACAATCGCCGAAATGGAAAGCGAGAAGAAATCTGCCAGATAAAAAAATGATAATGAAAAATTTCCGCTGTGCCGGTAAAAAGGATGTATAATTCGGGTTACCGGTTTTTTCTTTATGAAAGCAGAAGCGAAAGAGCGACCGCGCGAAAGCTGGCGCAAACGCATTTACGAAATAGTTTTTGAAGCCGAAACGCGCGCCGGCAAAGCGTTTGACATCACGCTCATCTGGCTGATTTCAGCGAGCGTTTTGGTCGTCATACTTGAAAGCGTTAAATCCATTCGGGAAGATTATGGTCAGTGGATTTTTCTGATCGAATGGTTTTTCACGCTGCTGTTTACCCTTGAATATATCCTTCGATTGATCAGCGTCCGTCATCCGGTCAGATATATTTTCAGTTTTTACGGCTTAATTGATTTGCTGGCGATTGTTCCGACTTATATCAGTCTTATCGTTCCCGGCACGCAGTATTTATTGACGATCAGAATTTTGCGGCTTTTGCGGATATTCCGCATTTTGAAGCTGACCGAATATATTTCCGAAGCGAAAGTCATCACATCGGCTTTGAGCGCGAGCCGCCGCAAAATCAGCGTGTTTTTACTCGCCGTTTTATCTGTTGTCATTGTCGTCGGAAGTTTAATGTATGTCGTCGAAGGCGAAGAACACGGTTTTACCGATATTCCGACGAGCATTTACTGGGCGATTGTCACTTTAACGACCGTCGGTTACGGAGATTTGTCGCCGAAAACGCCGCTCGGAAAAACCTTAGCGTCAATCGTGATGATTTTAGGATACGGAATCATCGCCGTTCCGACCGGAATCGTGACGGCTGAATTAACGCGCGCTGCGAGACCGGTTTCGACGCAGGTTTGTCCCGAATGTCACACCCAGGAACACGACGCGGACGCGGTTTTCTGTAAATTCTGCGGCGCGGAATTATAGAAACTTTGTAAGCGAATTATAAATTTTCGAGAATGCGAAGAATTTCTGCGGTACCGGTCAAATCTTCAATCAAAATATCAGGCGCGTGTTCGGTTAATTTTTCTTTCGACTGATTTTTGCCCGTCGCCACCGCGACGACTTTCGCGCCGAACGCGCGTGCGCAGTCGATATCGTTCGGCGTGTCGCCGATGACGATAAACTGTTCGGGTTTGAAATTGTAATCGTATCGTTCGTTGAAAAGTTTTCCGGCTTCGCGCGCCAATTCGCGGCGGTCGTGCGAAACTTCGCCGAAAGCGTTCGGCGAAGTTTCAAAATAATGCCACAAACCGACGCTTTCGAGTTTCGTCTGCGCTGCAACCGATAGATTTCCGGTTAAAAGAGCATTGACAAAACGCGGATTATTCGCCGTTTCAGCCAAGATTTCCCTGACGCCGCCGAGCATTTCGTAAGGTTCGCCCGCTTCGGCTAAAACGGTTTTCATTTCCGCTTGAAAAACTTTTAACAATTCGTCTTTGCGCTCGAAAATCTGTTCGGTGGTGAAATTTTCGCCGCGCAGCGCTTCGTACATTATCTGCGTGTCGGTCATGCCCGACGGAACTATTTCGCTTAAAGTTCCGGCGCTCCCGAAAACTTTGCGCATCGTCGCCGAGAAATATTTAAGATAACCGTCCTGCACGGTCGAGCGCATCAAAGTTCCGTCAATATCCCACAACAAAATGCGAAGATTTTTAAGGCTGTTTTTCGAACTGGAAGTTTTTTGAGAATCAAACATTTTAAAATTCAATGAATTTGCGCGTTTCGGTGAAACTTGTTTTTAGAGAATTTATTCGATAATCGCTAAAACGTCGCCCGCGTTGACGGTCGCGCCTTCGGCGAAACGAATTTCTTTGACGATGCCGTCTTTCGGCGATTTCATCTCGTTCTGCATTTTCATCGCTTCGACGACCAAAACCGGCTCGCCTTTTTTGATTTCCGCTCCGACTTCGATTAAAACCCGCACGAGTTTTCCGGGCATCGCTGTTTTAATTTCCGAAATTCCGTCCGCGCTTGCGCCCGCCGCGTTCGCGCCGCGCAATTTTTTCGGGTCGGTCAAAGTTATTTCAAGCTGATGATTGCCGATGTTGACGAAACCGTTCGGCGCGACATAGATTTGATAGATTTGATTTTCGTGCTTAAGAAGAAAAACATTCGGCTCGACTTCCGACGCTTCGAGATTATACTCGCGCTCGCCGACGCGCGCGAAAACTTTTTCGCCGCCGCGCTTAATTTCGATTTCGTGTTTTTCGCCGTCAAGTTCAGCTTGTAGTTTCATAAATGTCTGACGTGCAGAAGACACATTTATTCACAAAGATGAAACTGTTTTCATAAACTCTGTGAAATTTGTTTCTTTTTAGCAAATTTTACTTTCTCGTTGATTTATCGTATTCGCCTTGCAACAGTTTCATGAACTCGTCGCGGCGGTCGTAAAGTCGCTTCGGTTCGCGCGGTTCATGGCGCGCAAGCGCATAAGCCGTTATCAACGGCAAAGCGACAGTCGAATCAACATACACGACGACTGTTCCGGGCAATTGATCGGGATCAATTTTGCCCCACGAAACCGCTTCCGCCGGAGTCGCGCCGCTCAATCCTCCCGTGTCGGGACGAGCGTCTGTCACCTGCAAAAAATAATCGTGACCTTTTTCATCAATGCCGAGAACTTCCTGAATCTGCGGCTCGGTTTGCAAAGCGAAGTTTTTCGGGCTGCCGCCGCCGAGAATGAAAATCGCCGATTTGCCGCCTTTTTTCGATTTTTTGCCGGTGTCAATGACGCCGCGTTTAGCAGCGAGAACAATGGCGGCGGTTTCGTTCACGTCGAGATTCGGATTTAAAATCAATTTACCGCCCTGCAGTTCTTTCGCCGCGATGTTCATTCCGATTGACGAGTCGCCGGGCGATGAAGTGTAAACCGGAACGCCGTATTCGTAAGCGACGGCAAGCAGGGATTTGTTTTCGATGCCGAGTTTTTTTTCTCGCTCGCGGATATATTTTCCGGCAAGGTAATGAAATTCAGCCGAACTCATCGTTTTCTGAAATTCTTCGTGTTCGATCAAACGGCGAAAAAATTCATCCGTGTCGAGCAGGACTGAATAATCGAAGAAAATATCGAAAATGCGCACGACTTCCTCTTCCCGCAAAATGCGGTCGTCGAGTTTCGCGTCGCCTTGATGCAGCGAAAGTCCGATGCCGAAATGCGTGTCGTGATAAAGATTAGCGCCGGTCGAGATGATCCAATCAATAAATCCGGCTTTGATGAGCGGTATGAGCGCGGAAATGCCGAGTCCGGCGGGCGTTAACGCGCCGGTCAAGGTTACGCCGACGGTCGTGTCGGGTTCGAGCATTTTTTTAGTAAAAAGCTGACATGCTTCGCGAATCCGCGCGGCGTTGTAAGCCATAAACGATTCGTCGATTAAATCCGCCAGCGCGGTGTTCGCATCAATCGGCGTCGGGTCGATCCGTTTGCCGCTCAGAAACCTGCTCTTTTTCTTCGCCATAATTATAGATTTGAACCGAGGTTCAATCGTTTGTCAAAGAAAGCGAGCTGTAAAGTTTCTCCATTTTTGACCAATCGGTCAGCGAATCAACCACATATCCGACCATCATTGCCGCAACGACGACGAAATGATTGGAACTGAAACTGATTTCTTCTGGCGCGAAAAAGCTGACAGCGGCGAAAAGCAGAATCATACTGACGAACCAGGCGGAAGCGCGGCGAAATACCCAGAACCATTTGCCGTCGGCTCTTTCTTTTTCCCAGCGGGCGAGTTTTTTCAATTGTTTAGCGGACAAAGCGGAGCCTTTGTTTTCACTTGAAAATAAAGATTTCATTGTAATATTATTTGGGGTTGTGATTTACTGCAGAATGAAGAAAGGGTTTGCTTTTCTTCACTTAAATATTTTACAGCGAAGTTTTGTCAGTAGTAAAGCCTTCACCGTCAAAATTTGCAGAAATTTCGCGTAAACAGTCGCCGCACAAACAATCTCCGTATTTTTTCTCGGTTTCAAGCAGCGCCGATGATTCGATATTAATGTCGAAACACCAGCAGCGACCTTTGTCGGCGGAACAGGAAAATTCGCTGCCGCACGCTTCGCAGATTAACTTTCTACCTTCATTTTGGGGCGTGCTTATTATCATTCAGTTTCTTTGCTCTGATTGACTATTTCAACAACCGTTCGCAAAAGTTTTTCAAAATCGAGCGGTTTAGCGTGATGCGTATGAAAACCGGCGGCAATCGCTCGTTGCCTGTCATCGGTTGAAGCGTATGCGGTTAAAGCGATTGCGGGAACTTTGGCGTTTACAGGGAGCTTTCTGATCTGATCGATGAGTTCGTATCCGTCAATTTCCGGCATTCCGATGTCGCTTAAAATCAAATCGAAATCGCGCCGCACGAATTCCTGCAAAGCCAGCGCCGCCGAATCCGCGCAGACGGCTTCCGCGCCGTGCATTTCAAAAAAAAGTTTGAGCGGCTGCAACCCGTCGCAATCGTCGTCAACCAGCAAAATTAATTTATCGCGTAAAACATTATCATACGCCGCATTTTCAACCGCCGAAACCTTATTTTTGCACGACTCGAGTTTTTCATTCGCATCGCCGAGCAGCGGAATTTCGACAATGAAGGTCGCTCCTTTTCCCGCGCCGTCGCTGCGGGCGAAAATCTCGCCTTCGTGCAGTTCTACCAGATGGCGTACAATGGTCAGACCTAAGCCGAGACCGCTGTGATTGCGCTGCGTCGTGCTGTCGGCTTGACGAAATCGGTCGAAAATATGCGGCAAAAGCTCTTTGCTGATGCCGACACCGGTGTCGGAAATTTCAAGCCGCGCTTTTTTATCGGTTTTCGATAATCGGACATTGATTGTGCCGCCGTCGCTTGTAAATTTGACGGCGTTGTTCGCCAGATTGACGACGATTTGCTGCAAACGGGTCGAGTCGCCGCAAATTTCCAATTTTTCCTGGTCGGCTTGAATTTCGATTGTAATATTTTTCGCTTCAGCGCTCGGGCGAATGGTTTCAACGGCGGAAACGGCGATGGTCATTAAATCCAAGTTTTCGTTTTCGATTCGCATTTTCCCGGAAATAATCCGCGAAACGTCGAGCAAATCTTCGATCAGATTGTTTTGCAGACGCGCATTGCGCTCGATGGTTTCAATCGCCTGACGATTTCTAATTTCGTCGAGCGAGCCGGATTTAAGCATTCGCGTCCAGCCGAGAATCGCGTTGAGCGGCGTCCGCAGTTCGTGCGAGAGCACGGACAGAAATTCGTCTTTGGCGCGGTTGGCAGCTTCGGCTTCGCGCCGCGCTGTTTGTTCGCGTTCGAATAGCTCGGCTCGTTCGCTTTCAATGCGTTTTTCTTCGGTGATGTTCTGAACTTCGATGACGGTGCCAATCGGTTTTCCGTTTTTGAAAATCGGGCGACCCGAACAGCGCACCGGATAAAAATGTCCGTCTTTGTGGACGAAAACGTCTTCGTAATTGACGACTGCTTCCTGAATCGGCAGCGCGTTGTCGAGCGGACAATCGGCAATCGGAAACGGCGTTCCGTCCGGGCGCGTATGATGAATTACTTCGTGCAGAATTTTGCCGATCAGTTCTTCGGGCGTATATCCGGTTACGCTTTCGGCAGCGTGATTGGCGAATGTTCCGCGTCCTTCCGCGTCCATCATCAGCAGGCAGGATTGCGTGTTATCGGTGATGGTTTCGGTCAGATCGAGTTGATATTTTATTTCCTGCTCGGCGCGCTTGCGTTCGCTGATGTCCTGAATAACTGTCAGTGCGAACGATTCGCCGCCGATTTCGATGCGCTCGGCGGCAAGTAAACCAATGATTTCACCGCCCGCTTTCGTGCAAAAAATATATTCGGCGTTGCTCAATTGTCCTGCCTGGCGAACGGTTTCCATTTCTTTTTCGCGTTCGGAGACTTTTTTCCACAAACCGAGCTCGACCGTCGTTTTGCCGATGGCTTCCTCGCGCGTATAACCTGTCGCGTTGACAAAGGCTTGGTTGACTTCAATTAATTTCCCGGTTTCCAGTGATGAAATGGTCAACACGAGCGGACTTGCGCTGAATGCCTTCGAAAAGCGTTCTTCAGATTCGCGGAGAGCATCTTCGACCTGTTTACGCTCGGTCGTATCAATATATGTACCGACACACCGAACCGGGCGTCTTATTTCGTTTTCAACGGTGAAAAATGCCCGACCGCGAACACGAATCCAGCGCGTCGCGCCGTCGGTTCGCAAAACGCGGTGTTCGATGTCAAATTCGTCAGAACCCTCCGAAGCAAAAGTGGCAGCCAAAATCTCTAAAACCTGCTGGCGATCTTCAGGATGAAAATGATTTTGAGTGACAAAATCGAGCGTTAAAAACTGATTCTCACTCCAACCGTAGATGTTGCGTCCGATAAGGTCGACTTCAGTTTTTCCGGTCGTCAAGTCAATTTCAAAAATACCGGTCTGGGAAATTTCAACTGCTTGGTGAAGTCGTTCTTCAGATTGCAAAAGAGCTTCGCTTGCTCGCTTTAAATCATCAATGTCGGTTGCCGTTCCGAACCATTTTGCGATTTTACCTCTTTCGTTTTCGACCGGAAAAGCGCGGCTCAAATGCCAGCGAAAAGTGCCGTCGTTCATTTTTATCCGATGTTCAACCGAGTAAGGAATCTGTAAGCGAACGGAATCTTCCCAACTTCTGATTGTCAAGTTTACATCGTCATCGTGAACGAAAGGTTGCCAGTTCCAGATGCCGCTGTCGGATTTTCCCAAGCCCCCGTAAAACTCGGAAACGCGGCTGTTATAATAATTGACGACGCCCTTGCCATCGGCGATCCAGACGACTTGCGGCATCGCGTCCGCCATCTGTCTCAAGTCGCGACTGCTTTCGTGCAGAATTTCTTCAGCTTTTTTGCGCTCGGTGATATCAACGCCGATTCCGTAAAGGCGAATGGGTTTGCCGTCTTCCGAATAAAACGCCTGCCCGCGACCTTCCATCCAGCGCAAGGATCCGTCAGCGTGATGAAAGCGAAACTCGATTTCGTATTCGCGTTTTTCGGCGATCGCGTTCTGCACCTCAACCCAGATTTGCTGATGATCGTCTTCGTGAACGAATTCGTAAAAAGCGGCGGTCGTGCGGGCGAAAGCGCCTTTTTCCAAACCGAAGATTTCTTCCAGTTCGGGACTCCAATTAACCGTGTCGGTCGCCAAATCCTGTTCCCAAACGCCGATACCGCTGCTTCTAAGGGCGAGTTCAAGCATCGCCTGACTTTCCGACAAAGACCGTTCGGCGCGCAGCCTTTCGGTAATGTCGCGTGCGACGATAATGAAAATGCGCTCGCCGTTTCTCAGACTTTCCGCGAACGAAATTTCCACCGTCAAATTGGAACCTTCGCGCCGCCGCGCCTGAACCTGCATGTTTTCCCACGACAAACGCCTTTCTCCGGTTCCAAGATAAAGCAGTAAGTCCTGGCGAAGCAGCGCGGCAAAGCCGTCCGGCATTAAAATATCAATCGTTTGCCCGATTAATTCGACGGTTTTGTAGCCGAAAATTCGCTCGGCGGCGGAATTGGCGAAAATAATAATGTTGTTTTCGTCAATGCTCAAAATCGCGTCCGACGCGTTTTCGACCACGACGCGGTAAACTTCTTCTGATTCGCGCAGAAACTGTATTAATTCTTTCGGCATTCAATTTTTAGTTTTTAGTGCTGACAAGGCTCGCAATGTCATTATACATTTTCGGAAAATATTCGGAAAATATTTTGACAAAAATGATTGGTGAAAGAGGACGCTTAAAAGCGAAATGATAAAAGAAATCCGATAAAAATGTATGTGAGGCACCGTGTTTGACTATTTTTACATACGTTTATCGAACCGAAATTCTTTGGCGTAATAAAATAAAAGTCAATTTGAAATATGAACGGAAAAAACAAGAAAATTGCCCTGAAATCATTTCAAGGCAATTTTTATTTATAAGTAAATATTAATAAGAACGCGCGAAAATTACTCGTTTATTCGACGGTTTGCCGGAATAAACGTCCGTTCCCGATTCTTCGGGCGCTTCCAGAGGAATGCAGCGAATAGTCGCTTTCGTTTCGGTTTTAATCGCGTCCTCGGTTTCCGCCGTCCCATCCCAATGCGCCGCGATAAATCCGCCTTTTTCGATTTGGTTTTTGAAATCTTCCCAATTATCAACCGAAAAAGTATTGCTCTCGCGGAATTCGAGAGCTTTTTGATAAATGCTCGCCTGAATTTCATTTAATAAATCCTTGACGTAATCAGCAATGCCTTCAATCGGGCGCGATTCTTTAGTTAAATTGTCGCGGCGAGCAACTTCGATCGTGCCGTTTTCCAAGTCGCGCGCGCCCAAACCGAGACGAACGGGAACGCCGCGCAGTTCGTATTCGGCGAATTTCCAGCCGGAACGCTGTTTGTCGTCATCGTCGTATTTGACGGAAACGCCTTTCGCTCTCAATTCCTCGAAAATCGGATTCACGCGCTCGGAAATTTTCGCCAAATCTTCAGGAGTTTTATAAATCGGTACGATGACAACTTGAATCGGAGCGAGTTTCGGCGGCAAAACTAAGCCGTTATCGTCGGAATGCGCCATAATCAGCGCGCCCATGAGGCGCGTCGAAACGCCCCAGCTCGTCGCCCACGGCGACTCTAATTTTCCTTCTTTATTGGTAAATTGCACGTCGAAACTTTTCGCAAAATTTTGTCCGAGAAAATGCGACGTGCCCGATTGCAGAGCTTTTCCGTCCTGCATCAACGCTTCGATGCAGTAAGTTTCGACAGCGCCAGCGAATCGTTCCGACGCGCTTTTTAATCCTTTAATCACCGGCATCGCCATCCAATTTTCGGCAAAATCCGCGTAAACGCCGAGCATCGTTTCGGTTTCCGCAATCGCTTCGGCTTCTGTCGCGTGCGCCGTGTGTCCTTCCTGCCAGAGAAATTCGGCAGTGCGCAGGAAAATTCTCGTCCGCATTTCCCAGCGGACGACGTTTGCCCATTGATTAATCAGCAAAGGCAAATCACGCCACGATTGAATCCAGCCTTTATACGCGTTCCAGATAACGGTTTCCGAGGTCGGGCGAATGATCAATTCTTCTTCGAGTTTGGCATTCGGGTCAACGATTAATCCTTTGCCGTCCGGATTTGCTTTCAGACGATAATGCGTCACGACGGCGCATTCTTTGGCGAATCCTTCGGCGTGTTCTTCTTCTTTTTCGAGAAAAGATTTCGGCACGAACAGCGGAAAATACGCGTTTTGATGTCCGGTCGCTTTAAACATATCGTCGAGCGCGCGCTGCATTTTTTCCCAGATCGCGTAACCGTAAGGTTTAATCACCATACAGCCGCGCACGGCGGAGTTTTCCGCCAAATCGGCGCGTTTGACGATTTCGTTATACCACTCTGAATAATTTTCGCTGCGTTTCGGCAATCCTTTGCTCATAAAATTTATCTTTAGAAATGATGTATTGATATTTCGGTTTGGACAAAAATAAAAATGATACGGTAAAAGTCTTCGATAAACAAATTCTCGATCAATCGTTGTTTCGCTCAGGTTCGATTCTGCGCTTCGCGCTTTTGTTGTGATAAATTAATGTTATGAGCGAATACAATTTGAATTTCCAAGATACGTCTGTCGCTTTTGCCGACAAATCCGACGCCGAACTTTTGGAAAAATACCGGATGTTCAAGATGATGAACTCGCCTTTTTTAAACGGCATCGGCACGGCGGCGGCGGAATTCGCGCTCGCGCTCGGGCTTCCCGTCAAAGGCTTGATTAAAGAAACGCTTTACAAACAATTTTGCGGCGGCGAAACGATTGAAGAATGCCAATCAACGATTGAAAAACTCGGACGCTCGCGCATCGGCACGATTTTGGATTATTCGGTCGAAGGTAAATCCGAAGAAAAAGTTTTCGATCATACGAAAGCTGAAATTTACCGGACGATTACGCGCGCCGGACAAGACGAATTTGTTCCGTTCGCGGTCTTCAAAGTTACCGGACTCGTGCGGTCTGAAATTCTCGAAAAAGTGAGCGCGGGCGCAGAATTGCTAAAAACCGACCGCGAGGAATGGGAAAGAGGAAAAAAACGCGTCTTTGAGTTGTGCGAATACGCTCATTCAATCAAACAGTCCGTGTTTATTGACGCCGAAGAATCGTGGCTGCAGGACGCGATTGATGATTTGGCAACTGAAATGATGCGTAAATATAACCGAGAATCGCCGATTATTTACAATACGCTGCAAATGTATCGTCACGACCGGCTCGAATTTTTGAAACATTCTCATCAGACGGCACGCGAAAACGATTATTTTTACGCCGCCAAACTCGTGCGCGGCGCGTATATGGAAAAAGAGCGAATGCGCGCCGAAGAACTCGGTTATCCATCGCCGATACAGCCGAGTAAAGCGGCGACCGATCGGGATTTTAACCAGGCGGTCGAATATTGTCTCGACAACATCGAAACCATCGCCTTTGTCGCCGGAACGCATAATGAGGAAAGCACCGAGTTTATGACGGAAAAAATGGAAGAAAAAGGCGTCGCGCACAATCACAGCCACGCAAATTTCTCACAGCTTTACGGAATGAGCGACAATCTGTCATATGTGCTGGCGAAAAACGGTTACAACGTCTCGAAATATGTTCCTTACGGTCCGGTCAAAGACACCGTTCCGTATTTAATTCGGCGGGCGCAGGAAAATTCTTCGGTAATGGGACAGACGAGTCGCGAGCTTGAAATGATTGCGCGAGAATTAAAACGGCGCGGAGTGTAAACTTAAAGTAATTGAAAAATTAAGACTGAACTAAAGCGAAAACTTCGACGTAATCTCGATTGCAGCCAAATTAAAACTGGCTGATTTTATATAATATTATATAAAAATATGTTTTGTCCGAACTGCGGAAAATCCGAACAACTAGAAAACACGTATTGCCGACAATGCGGCGTTTTTCTGCCTGATTTTACGAAACAAGGAAAGCGTCGAATTTCGCCCGAAGAACATATTAAGTCAAATATCGTTCTCGATATAATGACCATCGTCGCCGCGCTTACTTTGTCAATTTTGTTGTTTGTCTCATTTTTTGGTCAAAATAACACTCCGGCTTTAATATACGTCACCGCCGGTTTTCTGATAGCCATCAGCGCTTGGCAGGCGCAGACTTTATGGCGCACTTTTCAATTGAAAAAACATTTCCGCGAACGTAAAGGCGAGATAAGTGAAGGGCAAAAGCAGGATAATGAAAAGGCTTTGCACTCGTTTCCGACAAAACCTCTTCTAAACGAAGCCGATTTTTCGAACCCAGTACCGCCAAGCGTCGCCGAAAATACGACTAAAAAACTCAAACAAAAAGTCGCCCGCAAATCATCGTAAACCGAGCATCAAGCGAATCGAGCGATCTGAAACGGTCGCATTCGGATTGCCTTTCCATTCTGCAAGCGCTTGCAAATCGGTTTCCATCAACGGTTCGTTTTTCATTCGCGCCGTCTGAGTGCTTAAAAAAGCGCGGTCTGTCAAAGCGACATGCGGTAAACTAATCGTCAAACTCTGCGGATTTTCCAGCGCGGCGTCGGCGAATTCGACATCGAGAAACAATTCGTTATACGCTGATAAATGCCAGATTTTATCGTCCGGCGTTTCGTCAATCGCCAAAATCCGCAGCAGCCCGTAACCGCTTTCGAGTTGAAAAATCAAAAAATCACCGGCTTGAAACTTTTGAGACATACGAATATTTTAGATTTCAAATTTACGGTTTGTAAAATCGCCCGGTCTTAAATACTGTAAGAATAAAATTTAAAGGACTGAACAATAAAAAATATGAACAACGAAATTGATTATCAAGCGATGCTGGAAATCGCCGTTGAAGAAGCCAAAATTGGATTAACCGAAGGCGGAATCCCAATCGGCGCGGCGCTTTTTGATAATAATGGCAATCTGCTCGGTCGCGGGCATAATCGCCGAGTGCAGGAAAACGACCCGTCTGTTCACGGCGAAACCGACGCTTTTCGCAAAGCGGGAAGGCAAAGGAATTACCGCGACAAAATTATGGTGACGACGCTCGCGCCGTGCTGGTATTGTTCGGGTTTGGTGCGCCAGTTCAACATCGGAACGGTCGTCATCGGCGAATCACAAACTTTTCAAGGCGGAATAGAATGGCTGAAAGAAAACGGCGTTAAAGTGATTGATTTAAATTCGCTGGAATGTATAGAACTGCTCGGCGGTTATATCAGCGCCAATCCTGAAATTTGGAACGAAGACATCGGCGAGGAATAAATAGTAAGTGAATACAGAGTAAATAAAATATTTTTAGCCACGTCCTTCAGGGCGTGGTAAAAATAAATTAAAATTACTCTGGGCGTTTTAACGTCCTTTTAATCTGTTTGGACAATCGCAATGACTCAAGCCAAATATAGCAAGGACGTTAAAACGCCCTCTTTTATTCGGTATTTGCTGACCACGCCCTCAATGACGTGGCTAATGTGAGAAATGTTAGTAAAAACTCTGTCGATTCTATCTTGATTCACAGTTATAAAGTAGTAACTTTAATCGCAAATGAACCACGTCAATTTAATCGTTCCGGCGGGAACGCAAATCGTTTTGCTCGGCGATGTGAAAATCTTGAACGAAAACCGCTTTCAGCCGAAAGGCGCGGTCGGCGCGATTTCAGATTTGCCGGCGGACGCTTCGCACGCCTACAAAATAAAGTTTCTCGACGGCAGCGAAGCGATGGCGAACCGGAAGACTTTTTCCATCAAAAAGCATTTTCAAAACGAGCAGAGCGGTTTGGTTTCGCAGTTGGAAAATTTCGAGCTTTACGATTTCGTCATTTATCTCTGCGTCGTCGGATCGAAAGCGTTCGGGCTGAACGATGAGAATTCCGACACGGATTTGCGCGGAATTTATTTGCCGCCCGCCGACGTTCATTGGTCGATGTTCGGGGTTCCCGAACAGCTCGAAAACAAGGAAACCGAAGAATGTTACTGGGAACTGCAAAAGTTTCTGATTCTCGCGCTCAAGGCGAATCCGAATATTTTGGAATGTCTGTTCACGCCGCTCGTCGAATATAAAAATGAAATTGCCGAAGAATTACTTTCGATGCGCTCGATTTTTCTCTCGAAGCTCGTTTATCAAACTTACAACGGCTACGTGATGTCGCAGTTCAAAAAGCTCGAACAGGATTTGCGCGCGAGCGGCGCGATCAAATGGAAACACGCTATGCATTTAATCCGTCTGCTTTTGCAGGGCATCGGGATTTTGCGCGAATCCGATTTAACCGTCCGCGTTGAAGCCAACCGCCAAACTCTGCTTTCGATAAAACGCGGCGAAACCGAGTGGCGCGAAGTCAACGAATTGCGGCTCAATCTGCACAAGGAATTTGAACGAGCATTTGCCGAAACGTGTTTGCCGGAAAGACCGAATTACGAAAAAGCGAATGAATTTTTGGTTAGAGCTAGAAAATCAATGGTTTAAGTTATAAAAATATGTTTTTTCTCACACTTTTATCTAACCTTTTAATTATTTTTTTAATGCTCTTTCCAATAATTTTTTTGCACGAACTGGGACATGCATTTGTAGGAAGAATTTTAGGTTTCAAGGTTTTCTCAATTGTAATGGGTTATGGAAAAAACTTATTTGAATTTGAATTATTTTAAAGTTCCAATTCGATTAAATTTAATTCCATTACAAGGTTTAACAATGGCTTTGCCTAAAACTAAAAAACTTTTCAAAACGCGAATGTGGTTTTATATCTCTGGCGGTTTGGTTGTCCAAATTTTACTCGCAATTTTATGTTATTTGATTTTAGGGGAAAATGGATTCTTGGATTCAATTCATCCGAAAAGCATCTTTATTCAAATTGCGCCAATTACGGATTTTCATTATGCCAACGCTTTCCTTTTTTTTATAAATATAATTCCAAGCAAACTTAATTTGCCAACCGGACCAGCACATACAGATGGTTATAGATTACTCACAATTCCGTTTACTAAATCCGAAGGTTTAGATGAACTTGGTTTGTTGTTTGAGGAATTGGAGGCAATTGAATGTATTCGGTTGGAAAAATTTAACGAAGCATTAAAAAAATATGAAAAATTTCAAAAAATAAAACCTGATAATTTTTTAATAAATGTAAACATGGGACAAATACAACTTGCAAAAGGAAATCTAGAGATAGCGCGAAATATGTTTGTTGAAGTTTTGGAAAGGATTGAGACAGAAAAACCTGAAAAGAAAATTGATGAACAAAATTATGAGCGATTTCGCTATATTTTATATAACAATATTGCTTGGACAAATATAGTTTACTTTCGAGAAGATTTATTAGAACAAGCTGATGATTACTCCAAAAAGGCATTAAATTCCTCACCGAATTTTCCAGCATTTTTAGGAACTCGCGGAGCTGTTTTGATACGTAAAGGTCAAGTTAAAGAAGGAATCGAACTTTTAAAGAAAGCTTATAAATATCATTCGGATGATTCAGCAAGATCAGCAGAATTGATGCTGATGGGAATTGGCGAAGCAAAACTCGGAAATAAAAAACAATCATTATTAAGGCTTGAACAAGCTCGAAAAATTCATTCAAATAACTACTTTTTTCCGATTGCTGAAAAGGAAATTATTGAAACTCTTAATTTGAATAAATAATGATCGAAGAAAAGCTCAAAAAAATAGCTTCCGAACATCCGTTTCCGCTGGTTTTTGCGACGGTCAGCGGCGCGCATCTTTACGGGTTTCCGTCCGGTGATTCGGATTATGATTTGCGCGGCGTGCACGTTTTGCCGCTGCGTGATGTCGTTGGTTTGGACGCGGGGCGCGAGACGATTCAGGTCGAGGAAATCAGGGAAAATCTCGAACTCGATTTGGTGACACACGACGCGAAAAAGTTTTTCGGTTTGATGCTCAAAAAGAACGGTTATGTTTTGGAACAGCTCTTTTCGCCCTTGATCGTGCAGACCTCGCCCGAACATGAGGAATTAAAGGAACTCGGCAAACGCTGCATCACGAAGTTTCACGCGCATCATTATTTCGGTTTCGCCAAAACCGAATGGAAACTTTTCGAGAAAGAAACGCTGCATCGCGTCAAACCGCTGCTGTATATTTTTCGCGTTTTGCTGACCGGAATTTATTTGATGCAGACAGGCGAAATTGAAGCGAATCTGGGAATACTGAACGAGATTTTCGGCATCGAATACATTCCCGAATTGATTGATAGAAAAATTAACGGCGCGGAAAAAGGCGTTTTACCGGAAACGGATTTGAAGTTTTATCGAAAAGAATACGAAAGATTAGTCGGCGAATTGGAAACGGCGGCGGAACGTTCGAATCTGCCGGAAAACCCCGATGGAAAAGCCGGGTTGAATGACCTGTTGATTCGTCTTAGAATAAAGTATCAGCAATAGTTCTATAAAACATATTTATAAAGAGGAATTTAATGTCAGATATAAAAGATGCGGTAATAATTAGTGCGGTGAGAACACCGACAGGAAAATTTCAAGGTTCATTAAAGCCTTTTTCGGCGACGGATTTGGGCGCAGTTGCGATTAAGGAAGCTGTTAAACGAGCCGGAATTAACCCGGCGGACGTTGACGAAGTGATTATGGGCTGTGTTGTTCAGGCTGGTTTGGGACAAGCTCCGGCGCGACAAGCCTCTATCAAAGCGGATTTGCCGCCGGAAGTTTCGGCTTTGACGGTGAATATGGTTTGCGGTTCAGGACTGCGGGCGGTGTCGCTGGCGGCTCAAGCCGTGAAATTGGGCGACGCGGATTTCGTCGTCGCGGGCGGAATGGAATCGATGTCGAACGTGCCGTATGCGATGCCGACAGCGCGCGACGGTCTGCGGATGGGCGACTCGAAAATCGTCGATTTGATGGTGCACGACGGTTTGTGGTGCCCGTTTGAAAACTGGCACATGGGACATACGGGTGAAGTCGTTGCGGAAAAATATCAAATTTCGCGCGAGCAGCAGGACGAATACGCTTACAATTCGCACCGCAAGGCGCACGAAGCAAGAAGCGCCGGATATTTCAAAGATGAGATCGTGCCGATTGAAATTCCGCAAAAAAAGGGCGACCCGATTGTTTTGGATCAGGACGAAACGATTCGTGAAGATTCGACCGTTGAAACTCTCGGCAAATTGAAACCGGCTTTCAAACGCGAAAACGGAACAGTTACAGCCGGAAACGCGCCGGGCGTCAATGACGGCGCTTCGGCTTTAGTTGTTACTTCGTCAGAAAAAGCGCGCGAATTGGGAATTGAACCGCTGGCACGAATCGTCGGTTACGCGACGAGCGGAATCGAACCAAAAATGATTATGATGGCTCCGGTGCAGGGAGTTTTGAATGTTTTGGAAAAAACCGGCTGGAAAATGGAAGACGTTGATTTATTTGAATTGAACGAAGCCTTTTCCGTGCAGGCTCTCGGCGTGATGAAGGAACTCGGTTTGATGATGGAAAAAGTTAACGTCAACGGCGGCGCGGTGGCGCTCGGTCATGCCATCGGTAATTCCGGCGGGCGAGTTTTGACGACGCTGCTTTACGAAATGAAACGGCGCGACGCGAAAAAAGGAATCGCGGCTTTGTGTCTCGGCGGCGGAAATTCGGTGGCAATGGCTGTCGAGCGAGATTAAAAGATTCAAGATTCGAGATTCAAAATTATAATCTTAAATGATGAATTTCGAGTTTTGAATCTTTCAAAAAATAAAAACTTTTTGTTGGCGATTAGCGTAATTTGAAGTAGGATTCGATTGCGTTAATCGCTATTTTTTGGGGAATTTTTTGGAGATGAAACAATGACGGGACAAGATCACAATAAACTTTTGAGCATTTTTCATTTTATTCAGGGCGGTTTGCAGGCATTCGGCGGAATCTTCGTCGGATTGGTTTACGGAATTTTAGGCTTGGTTTTTCGGGCGAACTCACATAAACCCGAAGAGCAGATTTTGGGAACAATCTTTGTCGTATTAGCGCTGGTCATCGCTTCGATTGTTTTGCTTTTCGCAGCGATAAACCTGACGGCTGCTTATAAAATGATGAAAGGGAAAAACGGTGCCAGAAATTGGGGCATCGCCGCCAGCATTATTTGTTTGCTCGGTTTTCCGCTCGGAACGGCGCTCGGTATTTACGGTTTGTGGTTTTTGCTCGGCGAAGAGGGAAAAAGATTTTATCTTGACGGAAACAATTACGCGCCGAATAGTTTTCCGCCGCCGCCGCAAAGCTGGCAGTAAACGGAAATTTAACAAAATAAAAAGGGTAAATATTTGAATTAGAAAATTCAAATATTTACCCTTTTTATTTTGTTAAATAATCGCCTTTTTGTTTTGTTCGCCGAATTTGTTATTTTTTAAGTTTGGCTTTTAACATCAATTTATCAAAGGAGCTTTTTTATAAAAAATGAGTGAAATTATCGGAGTAATCGGCGCGGGAACGATGGGCAACGGAATCGCGCAAACCGCCGCCGCGTCGGGATTTAATGTTGTGATGTGCGACATCAAGGACGAATTCGTGCAGAAAGGTTTTGCGGCAATCGGCAAAAGTCTGGATCGTTTTGTCAAAAAGGAAACGATGACTGAAGATCAGAAATCTGAAGTGCTCGGACGAATCAAAACGACGACGAATCTCGAAGATTTAAAGGATTGTTTTTTAGTTGTCGAGGCGGCGACGGAAAATTTCGACATCAAAAAGCAGCTGTTTGAAAAACTTGACGAAATAACAAACGAAGATTGCATTCTGGCATCAAATACTTCCTCGATTTCGATTACGAAAATCGCCGCCGTGACGCGCCGTCCCGACAAAGTAATCGGAATGCACTTCATGAATCCGGTGCCGCTGATGAAGCTCGTCGAAGTCATTCGCGGCATCGCCACTTCGGATGAAACTTACGCGCGCGTCAAGGAAATGTCGGAAAAAATGGGCAAAACGCCGCTCGATTGTCAGGATTTTCCCGGCTTTGTCGCCAATCGAATTTTGCTGCCGATGATCAACGAAGCGATTTTCGCGCTTTACGAAGGCGTCGCGACGCGCGAAAGTATTGACGGAATTATGAAACTCGGAATGAATCACCCGATGGGACCGCTGACGCTTGCCGATTTTATCGGTTTAGACGTTTGTTTAGCAATTTTACGCGTGATGCACGAAGGTTTGGGCGATCCGAAATATCGTCCGTGTCCGCTGCTGGTGAAAATGGTTGACGCCGGCTGGCTCGGACGCAAATCCGGCAAAGGATTTTACGATTACCAGTAAGATTCAAGATTCAAAATTTAAGGTTCAAAATTTAAGATTGGAAATTTGCATTCTTGAATTTTGAATCTTGAATCTTGAATTCAACTTCTCGCATCTAAAAACTAAATTACGCCGCCTTGCGTAATAAATCGGAACAACTCTCTGCGAAAAAAGGAATCAATCTATGCGAAAAATTTCCGCTTTTTTATTAACGCTGATGTACGCTCTGCTCGTTCAAAGCGTTTTCGGACAATCCAAGCCCGCGCCTTTAAATATCAAGCAGCGCTCTTTGCCGAACGGGTTGCGAGTAGTTAGTTTGCAGGATAATACGAGCCCGACTGTCGCGATTCACGTTTGGTATAACGTCGGTTCAAAAGACGATCCTGTGGGACGTTCGGGGTTCGCGCATATGTTCGAGCATATGATGTTTAAATCCACAAAAAATATGCCGACCGAGAAAATGGATCGCCTTACCGAAGATGTCGGCGGTTTTAATAACGCTTCGACTTACGACGATTTTACGAATTATTACGAAGTAGTGCCGTCGAATTATCTGGAAACGCTTTTGTGGGCGGAAGCGGACAGAATGGTTAATTTGAATGTTGACGAAGCTAATTTCAACTCCGAGCGCGAAGTGGTTAAAGAAGAATTTCGCCAGCGCATTTTAGCGAATCCTTACGGGATGCTTTTCGGTCAATACCTCGAAAAACTTTCGTTCACCAAACATCCCTATATGCGTCCCGGCATCGGCAATCTCGACGAATTAAGCGCGGCGACGCCGAAAGATGCGAACGAATTTTACAAAACTTTTTATCGTCCCGACAACGCGGTTTTGATCGTCGTGGGCGATTTCGACCAGAAACAGTTCGACGCGTGGACGGACAAATATTTCGGACGCATCGCCAAACCGTCGGGCACGATTCCGCGCGTAACAGCGGTCGAGCCTGAACGCACAACGGAAAAACGCCATCAGATGACTGCGCCGAACGTGCCGTTTCCGGCTGTCGCCATTACATATCTCGCGCCGACTTCCAAAGACAAAGACGTTCCCGCTCTGCGCGTCGCCGAAACGATTCTGTCGGGCGGCGAAAGCTCGCGTCTTTATCAGGAATTAGTTTATAAACAACAGTTAGCGCAGGAAGCGTCTTTCACCGCCGACATTCGCGTCGATAGCGGCTTGCTTTATTGGCTAGGAATCGCGTCCGAAGGCAAAACCGCCGAAGCGCTTGAAAAGTCTCTGCTCGCCGAATTAACCAAAATTCAAAACGTGCCGGTTTCCGCTAAAGAACTCGAAAAAGCGAAAAACCAGTTGATTATGCAGAAACTGCAGGAACTCGAAACTAACGACGGCAAAGCGCTCGCCATCGAACGCGCCGTCGCCTACGAGAACGACCCGACGGCAGTCAACCGCGACATCTTCGAACTACAAGCCGTCACCGCCGGCGACGTTCAGCGCGTTATGAGAAAATACTTCACCGACACGAACCGCGTCGTCATTTATTACACACAAGGAGAAGGGAAATAATTGGCAATGAAAAACGTAAAACGGACAATGAAAACTACAATAAACGCGCTTCTCGCGCTTTGTCTTCTCGGCTTTTCGGTTTTCGCCCAACTGGAAACGCCGCCCGCGCCGAGCGCGCCGAAATCGGTGAGCGTCCCGGCAGTCAAAGAATCGAAACTGCCGAACGGTTTAACCGTCGCCGTCGTCGAGCGTAAAAACTTGCCAATCGTTACCGTGCAGTTACTAATCAAAAGCGGCGCTGAAAGGGAAGATTTCGAGAAAGCCGGTTTGGCGAATATGACGGCATCGCTTTTGACCAAAGGCACGAAAACCAGAACCGCGTCGCAAATCGCAGAAGAGATGGAATTTCTTGGGGGTTCGATCAACACCGGCGCAGGTTGGAGCAATTCCGTCGTTTCCGTTAACGTGATGAGCGACAAACTCGACCGCGCCATGGCGATTATGTCAGATGTCGTGCTCAATCCTTCGTTCAAACAGTCGGAAATTGATTTGCTTAAAACTCAGACGCTCGACGGTTTGACTTACAATTTAACGCAGCCCGGGTTTTTAGCAAGTTATGTGTCGAGCGTTTACAGTTTGTATGAACATCCGGCAGGCGGAACGCCAGAAAGTTTGAAAAATATCAATCGAAACGATATTGCCGCGTTTCATAAAGAAAATTTCGAGTCAAACAATGCGGTTCTGATTTTCGCGGGCGACATCACCGCCCTACAGGCGAAAACTTTGGCGCAAAAATATTTCGGACGTTGGAGAAAACAGCCGCAACAGAAATCCGCAGATGGAGAAAGAAAGGAAATTATACAATCAATTGAATCAATCGAGACGGTCAAGCAGACGGAAGCACCGCCCGAGCCGATTTTGAAACGAATCTTGGTTGTTGATTTACCCGATGCTGGGCAAGCATCTGTTTCCTTTAATAAAAACGTTGATTCTGGCGGCAGAATTGTTTGGGATGAGCAAACAAATAAAGCCGAAACAACTGCTGCTTATTATCCTGCAATTGTGATGAACTCAATTCTTGGCGGCGGCTATTCGTCGCGGCTCAATCAGGAAATACGCATTAAGCGGGGTTTGAGTTACGGCGCGGGTAGTAGCTTCGCGTGGCGCTTTTACGGAGCTAACTTCGGCACACGGACGCAGACTAAGAACGAATCGGCGGCGGAAGTCGCGGAACTCGTTTTAGCCGAAGTAAACAAGCTCGGCAGCGAAGCCGTTTCCGATGCCGAATTGATGCCCAGAAAATCGGTTTTGACCGGCAATTTCAACCGCAATCTCGAAACGACCGAAGGTTTGGCGGCGGCGGTTGCCGATTTGTACAGTTTTGAATTATCGCCGAACGAATTGAACGCTTATACGAAAAGCGTGCAGTCGGTCGCCGACGCGAAGATTCGTGAATACGCAAAATCCAATTTGATGGGCGGCGACATTGTGATTGTCGGTGATTACGCAAAGTTCAAGGACGATTTAACAAAGCGTTTCCCGAACGCAAAAGTCGAAGTCGTCAAAGTATCCGAATTAAATTTGAAACGCATCGAAGAAGAACGTAATCGTTAATCTAGTTTCTATCATTCAAACTGCTCGGCGGAAGCTTTACGGTTTCCGCCCTTTTTTATTGTTCAGCGAAACTAATCTTTACAATACTTGTTTCCCGCGTCTTCCTCTGCTTTGATAGAATCGGAAACAGCGAATATGCATAAAAATTTACGTTCATTTATCGAGGCGCTGCGGCGAGAAAACGAGATCGTCGAAATCGAGGCGCAGGTTGATCCGTATCTGGAGATCGCCGAAATTCACCGCCGCGTTATCGAAGCGCAGGGCAAGGCTCTATTATTTAAAAACGTCAAAGGCGCGAAATATCCGGTCGTGACGAATCTATTCGGCACGATCAAGCGCATCGAAATCGGGTTTACCAAAAAGCCGCAGGAATTCGTGCGTCGCGCCGTCGAGATGGTCGAAATTCTGTTGCCGCCGAAGCCGAAGCAGCTTTGGGCGTTTCGCGATATGGCTTTTTCGGCGCTCAAACTCGGAACGAAAAAAGTTAAACGCGCGCCCGTTTTGGAAGTGATGGACAAACCGGCGAATCTCGAAGAACTGCCTTTGCTTCAATTATGGCACGAAGACGGCGGGCATTTCGTGACATTGCCGCTGATTTACACGGAAAGCCCGACGACGAAAAAGCACAATCTCGGTATGTATCGCATTCAAAGATACGACAAAGAGACGACGGGCATTCACTGGCAGATACACAAAGGCGGCGGCTTTCATTACCACGAAGCGGAAAAGATGAACAACGCTTTACCCGTGACGATTTTTCTCGGCGGAGCGCCCGCTATGATTTTGTCGGCAATCGCGCCTCTGCCCGAAGACGTGCCCGAACTGATGCTCGCGTCTCTGCTCGCTGATTCCAAGATTGAAACCGTCGAAAATCCGTTGGAAAATCATCACCGGTTGCTTGCCGAAGCGGAATTCGCCATCTGCGGACACGTTCCGCCGCACGAGCGGCGTCCCGAAGGACCATTCGGCGATCATTACGGTTATTATTCGCTCGTGCACGATTATCCGGTTTTCAAAGCCGACGCCGTTTTTCATCGCAAAGACGCGATTTTTCCCGCAACTGTCGTCGGCAAGCCGCGTCAGGAAGATTTTTACATCGGCGATTATTTACAAGAATTATTGTCGCCGCTGTTTCCTCTTGTGATGCCAGCCGTCAAGGATTTATGGAGCTACGGCGAAACGGGTTTTCATTCATTGGCGGCGGCGGTCGTCAAAGAGCGTTACGCGCGCGAAGCGTTGGGCGCGGGTTTTCGCATTCTCGGCGAAGGTCAGTTGTCGCTCACCAAGTTTTTGCTTTTGACCGACAAGCCGCAAAATTTACGCGATTTCAAAACGTTGTTTGAACACATCTTGGCGCGGGTTGATTGGGCGAGTGATTTTTTTATTTTCGACCGCACATCGTTCGACACTCTGGATTATGCTTCCGGGAAAATCAACCACGGCTCGAAAGCGATGATGGTCGGTGTCGGCGAGGCGAAAAGGGAATTGAAACGCGAGTTCGCCGGCGCTTTGCCGGTCGGCGTCAAAGCGGCGCGGGTTTTTTGCGGCGGCTGTCTCGTCGTCGAAGCGACCGAATACGAAAAAGATAAAACTCTGCCCGAACGCATCTCCAAATCGAACGTCTTTAATGACTTTCAGCTCGTCGTCATTCACGACAAGATCGAATACGCCGATTCGCCCGAACAGTTTTTGTGGGCGACGTGGACGCGTTTCAATCCTTCGACCGACATCTGCGCCCGTGAAGCAAAAGTCGTTAACAATCACATCGCCTACGAAGCGCCGATTTTCATTGACGCGCGAATGAAGCCGTGGTATCCGTCGGAAGTCGAAGCGCGCGACGACATCGCGCAAATGGTTGATCGCCGCTGGCGCGAATATTTTCCGTCAGCCGGAACGCGTCAATAAATATTCGCGCCCGTCCGGTTTTTACTTGGCAGAATTTGCGTCTTGAGATAAAATAAAAAAGAGTCAAGCAGGTTCCCCGAAATTAATTCAAAATATTCGCCGTCGTTCCGATAACCCCGAAAAGATTTATACGAGCGACGGTTTTTTTTATTGTTCGCGCTGCTGAACGCCGCTGTTAAGATGTCTAATTCATCTTTCAAAAAACCGCTTTTAATAATTTCGCTTTTGCTCGCCGCCGCTCTCGCCTGTTTGTCGTATTCCTATTTCATCGAACCTTATCGTCTGGTTGTCAACACGCAGACAATTCGCGTCAAAAACTGGAATCCGGCTTTTGACGGCTTGCGCGCCGTTCTCGTCTCGGACGTTCACGGCGGAGCGCACGCCATTACCGAAGCAAAGCTGAGGTCAATCGTCGAAATCATCAACGAACAAAATGCGGACGCGGTTTTCTTTCTCGGCGATTACGTCTCCAACGACCTCGATCATTCAAAGTTGCGGATGCCGATGGCGACGATTGCGGAAAATCTGCGCGGCATCAAATCGAAGTTCGGAACTTTCGCCGTCACCGGCAATCACGACTTTCTTTACGACGAAAACGAAGTTCGCCGCCCTTTGGAAGCGGCGGGTTTCCGCGTGCTCATCAACGAAGTCGCTTTGATCGAAAAAGACGGGCAGAAACTCAGGATTTTCGGTTTAGAAGATCATTTGAAAGTAACGAACTGGGAAGAGTTTGCCGCCAAACTCGAAAAAATCATCGCGCCGACTGACGGGCAGGGCGATATTCTCGTGCTCGAACATTCGCCCGACGTAGCGCCGATGATTACCGGCGAGCGGCTCATCTCAAAAGATTTGCGCCTTTTCTTTGCCGGACACACGCACGGCGGTCAAATCAATCTGCCTGTTTTGGGCGCGCCGATCGTGCCGTCAAGTTACGGGCAGAGATATACAAAAGGTTTCATCCGCGACCCGGAAATTGACGTTTTCGTTACATCGGGCGTCGGCACGAGCCTTTTGCCTTTTCGCTTCGGCGTTCCGCCTGAAATCGTCGTATTGGAAATCAAATCGGAATAGCGGAAATTTTACTTTAATAAATGTTTGACCGCTTCGATGTTGCCGTCGTTCGGGGCGGGTTTGATTCCCAGAATCCGGCACATCAATTCGTAAACGTGAATGTTCTCGAACGGCTCGACGACCGAGCCTTTTTTGAAGGCTTTGCCGTGCGCGATGAAAATCGCCTGCATTGATTGAAGGTTGTTGTCGTAACCATGCGCGCCGCGTGGTTTTTCGGGAGCTTCCAAATCCTTTATCCAGTCGGCGTATCGCTTGCGGCTCGTGGTCATCCAGCCTTCGTCCGACGAACAAACGACGGGCGCGATACGCGGGCTGGCTTGATAATGAAGCCGTGCGGGGATGTCCGCTTTTTTCCAGCAAGTCGCGTTTTTGATTGTTTTCAATTTCGCGGAGATTGCGTCGAGCTTTCCGTTTTTCGGGAAGATTTGGACGATTTCATTCGTCCAAAGAATGCGCTCGGCGTCGTTTAAATCGAAATAATCGTCCAAAAACGTCGCGTTCTTCATATCAACCGCCGCCATTCCGTGATCGGAAACGATGATGACGTTAGCGTCTTTATCAATGCCTCTCGCCTTTAAACCGTTCATCAAGCGCTCGATATACCTGTCAGCGTTGAGCGCGGCGTAACGCGTTTCTTCCGCGTCGGGCGAGAATTCGTGCCCGGCGTCGTCGGTGTCGCTGAAATATAAAGTAATCATCTGCGGACGCCGTTCGACGGGCAAATCGAGCCACGCGAGCGCTTTGTCAACGCGCATTTCCGGCGGCACTCGCCCGTTGTATGTGCGCCAGAAGGTCGGCGCTTCGCCTTTGATAGTCGTTTCAGAGCCGACAAAAAAGTAAGAAGCGGCGGTTAATCCCTGCTTTTCCGCCGTCACCCATACCGGCTCGCCGAGCCACCAGCGCGAATTCTGCACTTCTTCGCGCTTGCCCAAACTGAAAGTAGTGCCGAAATCATAGATATTGTTCTCGACGATGCCGTGATTTTCGGGATAAAGTCCGGTCACGATGGTGTAATGATTCGGAAACGTCTTGGTCGGAAACGCGGGAATCATCCATTTCGCCCGCACGCCGTTTTTTGCAAGACGATCGAGCGTTTTCGTGCCGAATTTCTCGACATAATCGTAACGAAACCCGTCGAGCGAAACTAAAATCACCGTCGGCTTCAAATCCTTTATCTTTTTGACCTGAGCGGAAACCGCGAAACTGACGGACAATAAAACCAAAACAATCGAAAAGGCTCGCAAATTCGTTTTCATACGGTTGTAAGTATAATTTCACGCGTCGAAAAAACAAACGTCGGTCTGCGATGATTGAAACGCGCCGTTAACATGATAATTTCAATTCGCTGATTCCCGGTTTCTCCGCTTTGCCGTTTCGCCCGCTGAATCCTGTCGCTGGACAAACGCCAAATAAAAAGGAAAACGAAATTTCCGTCAGGGGCAATATGACGAATTTTCCGTTTTCCTTTTTTCCGTTCAGCGCGTCGCCGCGTTGAATAAAAAGTTTTATGATTTGACCGCTCGCACTTCGTTTTTAACGCGTTTGCGCGTCAAGCCGGATTTGCGGTTATCTTTGCGGACGTAGCCGCACGCTTCGTAAAGCGCGCTGTTCGGTCCTTCGGTCGGGTCGGCGACAATGCCCGCGACGATCATCTGTATCATTTCGTGCGTCACGCCGTCTTCGTCGGTTCTGACGATGATCTGCTGCATCGTTTGATCGTCCAATTCTTTCAAACGATTGCGCGGCGCGAGGCTTTTTTGTGTTTGAGCTTCATACTGCGCTAACGTAATGCCGCCGAAAGTCTTGTCGGGCGCGATGGTTTTCAAAGCGTTGAGAACCTTTAACATTTTTTCTTCTATTTGTTTAGGATTTGCTGACATAGATGTATCTCCTGTGGTTTGCGAGAAGGTTTTTGGAAGGGTGAACGGAATGCCTCAGCGGGTAAAACAAGGCGGGAGAAGCGGACGGGAAACGGCGGGAAAAGTTTCTCGCAAGTCAAAAGCCGACTCGCGACCGCATCACGAAAAACATTGTTGCTCAATGTTTAAGCGTTTGTCAACACTTTTTTTAACGGCGGCTCGACAACGCGGCAAAAAAGCCCGAAAACCCGCGAAAGATGAACGATATTGCCCGAATTTCGAGCCGGGACACGCGCAGCCCGACTCCGGGCGCGCGCATTCCGGCTTCGATTGCGCGCATTCCGACTCGGGGCGCGCTCACACCGACCAAGGTTATGCGCAACTCGACTAAGATTATGCGCAACCCGACCAAGGTTATGCGCGCCCGAAGCCGGAATGTGCGCGCCCCGGCTCGAAATGCGCGGATTCCGGCTTGAAATAACGAAATTATTGGGGTAAATATCTGCATTTTATGTCTGACAAACGATATTTTGCTTGCAATTATTCAAAAACGGCAACAAAAGCTCTTTTGTTATCGCACAAATATCGAAAAGGAAACATTGAATGTCCACTCTTTCCCAATACTTTAAAGACTTACGCGACATATACAACACAGGATCAGCCGTCAAGGAAACATCTTATTACACGGCATTTGAAGCGATGGCGAACGCTTACGGCAAACAGCTCAAACCGCGAGTTCGATGCGTTATCAATTTGAAAAACAAAGGCGCGGGCATTCCCGACGCGGGATTTTTTACGAGATCGCAGTTTCAGCGCGGCGAGGACGCGCCGAGAGACGGGCAATTGCCCGAACGCGGCTGCGCGGAAATCAAATCCACGAAAGAAGAAGTTTTGAAAATCGCGCAAACCGAACAGGTCGCCAAATATCTGAATCATTACGGCGCGGTTTTGGTGACGAATTACCGCGATTTTCTTTTGATCGGCAAAGACGCTCACGGCAAAGCCGAACAGCTCGAAAGATTTTCCTTTGCCGACGGCGAAGCGGAGTTCTGGCGCTAGGTTCGCGCCGACGCTTCGGCGTTTGCCCAAAGATTTGAAACGTCGTTCGATGAATTTATCAAGCGCGTGTTTCTTCATGCCGTGCCGCTCACCAAACCGGAAGACGTGGCGTGGTTTCTGGCTTCGTATGCGCGTGAAGCGAAAGAGCGCGTCGAACAGGCGAAGAATCTGGACGCTTTGCAATCGCTTCGCTAGACGATGGAAGAAGCGTTGGGAATTACGTTTCGCGAGGAAGAAGGCGAGCGTTTTTTTCGTTCGACTTTGATTCAGACGCTTTTTTACGGCGTTTTCTCGGCTTGGATTTTGTGGTCGAAGAAGAATTCAAAATTTAAGATTCAAGATTCAAAAGCTGATGGCTTTCAATCTGAAATTTTGAATTTTGAATCTGGAATTCCGCTTTTCGACTGGCGAACGGCGGTTTATGAATTGAAAGTCCCGATGATTAGGGCGCTTTATTATCAGGTTGCCGAGCCGACGAAGCTGGAAAATCTCGGACTCGTCGAGCTTCTCGACCGGACGAATAAAGTTCTCAACCGTATTATCAAACAGGAATTTTTTCGAAAGTTTTCGGAATCGCACGCCGTGCAGTATTTTTACGAGCCATTCTTAGAAAACTTCGACAACGAGCTTCGGAAACAGCTCGGCGTCTGGTATACGCCCGAAGAAATCGTGCGATATATGGTCGCCCGCGTTGATACGGTGTTAAAGGAAGAACTGAATCTGCCCGACGGGCTGGCGGACGAAAATGTTTATATTCTCGACCCGTGCTGCGTCAGGCGGAAGATTTTGAGATCACGGCGGGTTGGGGACACGCGGGCAAAGGCGGCGTGACGATGCCCGCCAAAGGCAAAACGGTCGAACGCGATTACACGGAAACGGAAATCGTTGCTTTAACGCAAACCGCCGAACGGCTCGGCTTGTCGCTCGAAGATATCAAAGAAACGCTCGGCGCGACGACGTTTGACGTTTATCTTAATAATTCCGCGTATTGGCGCGGGGTTCCGCGCAATGTCTGGGAATACACCATCGGCGGTTATCAGGTTATCAAGAAATGGCTTTCGTATCGCGAAACCGAATTATTGGGACGCGCTTTGACGCTTGCCGAAGCCAACGAAATCCGCGACACCTCGCGCCGCATAGCCGCGATTCTGCTCGCGTCCGACGAACTCGATAAGAATTATTTAACCGCCAAAGCGTCGAACGCCGTGACGCGCGACGATGAAATTTAGCCTTGCCGCTTCAATTGAAGATTTTCCGACACATACAGCCCGACCGCTTCGAGCGGGTCGGCGGACGTAACGAATCCGATGTGACCGTCGGGGCGCACGAAGACGCTGAGAGTTCTGGCAGAGCCGAACATCTCGACGAGCGACGGGTAAAGCGGAATGATTTTCACGTCGATAAAATCGGAATATTTGTCTCTGACCGTTTGGACGGACGCGGAAAAGTCCGCGATGCCGTCGGGTAAGACGAGCAGGTGAGATTTCGGCGCGGCGAGATAATCGTATATGTCTTCGCCCGCGAGCTTGAAATACGGAAAACGGTTTCCGGCTTTTACTTTATAGGATTCCGACGGATTGTTCCGGCTCAAAACGGCTTCGTCATAACTGATGCCGATTTGCGAGATAAGCGGAAAGACAAATTGTTTGGCGGTTTTGAACTGCAAAAGAAAAGGCGCGACGGTCGGCAGCACGCGCTCGCGGAAAAACCGGAAATACCACTCTTCGCCCGTGCCGAACTCGAATGCTTCGTCGGTCGTCCGCAGCAAACGGACGGCATTTGCGATCCGTTCTTCGTTGTATGTTTCGAGCAGCGCGGCGTCGGCGTTGTGGCGCAGAACATAAGCGATTTTCCACGCGAGATTGTACGCGTCCTGTATGCCCGTATTCATTCCCTGACCGCCCGCCGGCGTGTGGATGTGCGCGGCGTCGCCCGCGATGAAAACTCTGCCTTTGGAAAATCGTTCGGCGCGGCGCGTGTGCACTTTGTATGTCGAGAACCATTTGACGTTCGTAATATCGAGCGGAATCCCGGCGAGAGCTTTTATTTTGCGTTCGATTTCCGCGTAATCGAAAGTCTCGTTGACCGCTTCCCTGAACTCGGGCAGATTGCCGACCAGCCGCCAGTGATTCGCGCCTTCCATCGGGAAAAACAAAACGAACGCGTCCGCGCCGAATACTAAATGCAAAGTATCGTGGTTGATGTCCGCCGTCATCTCGACATCGGCAACGTAGAAAAGCCGCGCGTCGGTGTCGCCCGCGAATGAAAGATCGAGCAGATGCCTCGTCTTACTGCCCGCACCGTCGCACCCGACGACGTAACGCGCTTCGATTTCTTCCGCGACGCCGGAAACGGATTTGACGACGGCGCGAACGTGCTGTTCATCCTGTTCGAGACTTTCCAGCCCGGTTAGCCAGCGCACCTCTTGTTTGCGCGCCTTGAGATATTCATATAAAAGATGTTCGTTCCGGCTTTGCTCCAACGTCAAAACGAACGGGAACGGGCTTAAATTCCCGCCGATGTCGCCGAAATCAATCTCGGCGCGAATCCTGCCCTCATTGAGCATCGCCACATGATTGACCACCGCGCCGCGACTGATCGCGTTATGCGCCAACCCGAGCTGATCGTAAATCTCCAAAGTCCGCGCGTGAACCGCGACCGCTTTAGAAAGTTCCGTCACCGCGTCCTTCTGGTCAATAATGACGAAGTCAACGCCGTAACGAACAAACTGCGCCGCCAGTGACAATCCGGTCGGACCCGCGCCGACAATCAAAACTTCCGTTCGCATAAACTTAGATCTCGCACGTTTGAAATTGAATAACGATTATAATCAGTTAAGGTTTCAAGCGATAAAGCATTCTGGGTAATGATATGGTTTCTCGAACGTGTTCGATGCCTCGCGTTCACATCGCCCGCGCTTTTCGATTTAATTTTCATCAGGCTCGATCTCATCGGGCGAAAGCAAAACCACCCGATCATCGCGCCAGACGGCAACCGGATTGTTCAACCGTTTGTGTTTCAACAGAGCGGCTTTAACGGCGGTTTTGAAGGCGCGGTCAACTTCCTCGGAATACTCGACCAATAAATTCGGATGATCGAGTTTTAATTTATTATTTTGCCCCATAAATCCTTATCAAAAACTTTTTCGCCTGACATCTTACCACCGAAAGCTATCTTTTGCGGAGCCTGACCGGAAGCGTCGAAAATTTGCCACGAATCGGCAAGCGGCTGATATAAATTGTTGAAATTGTGCCGTCCGCGTTCGTATCGTCGTTTAACGGTCGCTTCGGGAATGTCGTGACCTCCGGCGCGAACCCGTTCGCGGACACGCTCGACTGCCAGTTCCGCACTTTTAAGCCACAAATAAACGAGATGAAAATGATAACCGGAAGACTGCAAACGGGCGAGCCGTTTCGCATAAGAACGGCTGGCGAGCGTCGTTTCAAAAGCGAAATCTTTGCGCTCGACGGCGAGTTGCCGAGACGTTCGAGCATAATCCTGCCCGCGTCGAAAGCCGCCGCTTCGGGCGCGAAAGCGGATAAGCCTTCGGCAATCGTGTCGGCATTGACGTATTCGAGAATTCCGAACGTATCACGCAGCAAAAATGGCGCGAGCGTTGATTTGCCCGCGCCGTTCGCTCCTGAAATGACGATGACGTTCGGCATCTTTAATTTAAGGTTTCAAGCGATAAAGCATACGCGGAAAAGGAATTGTTTCGCGGACGTGTTCGATGCCGCACATCCACGCCGTCGCGCGTTCTATTCCCATTCCGAAACCCGCGTGCGGGACTGCTCCGAAGCGTCGCAAATCCAGATACCATTCAAACGATTCGCGCGGCAGATTGTGCGCTTCGATTTGTTGTTCTAAAAATTCCAGATCGAACGCTCGCTCGCCGCCGCCGATGATTTCGCCGTAGCCTTCGGGCGCGAGCAAATCTGCGCCGAGCGCGAGTTCGGGGCGTTCCTTGTCGCGCTCAAAATAAAAGGCTTTGATGACAGCCGGAAAGTGATGGACGAAGACGGGCGCGTCGTATTGTTTGGAAATATATGTTTCGTCGGGCGCGCCGAAATCTCCGCCCCACTCGAAATCGTTTTCGAGTTCGCCCTTTTGAAAGCCTTCTTTTAATATCTTGACCGCTTCGTCGTAATGAACGCGCGGAAAACCGCTTGCTTGAATAGCTTCGAGCTTGGTAATGTCGCGTTCGAGCGTCGTTAATTCATCGCGTCGTTCGTCTAAAACTCGTTTGACGATGAATTTGATTAATCCTTCGCCCAAATCCATCACGTCGGCGAGATGCGCGTAAGCCATTTCCGGTTCGACCATCCAGAATTCGGTCAAATGACGGCGAGTTTTCGATTTTTCGGCGCGGAAAACGGGTCCGAAGGCGTAACTTCTGCCGAGACTGGCGACGGTCGCTTCGTTGTAAAGCTGTCCGCTCTGAGTCAAATACGCTTTGTCGTCGTCGAAATAATCAACTTCAAACAGCGTGGTCGTGCCTTCGCAAGCGGCGGGCGTGAAAATCGGCGTGTCGGCTAAAATGAAGCCGTTTTCGTCGAAGAAATCGCGTGTCGCTTTGATAACCGTGTGGCGTACTTTAAGAACGGCGTGCTGTTTTTTTGAGCGAATCCACAAATGCCGATTGTCCATCAAAAATTCCGTGCCGTGTTCTTTCGGCGTGATCGGATAATCGTGCGCGTTCTGGACGATTTCCAAGCGGGTTACGTCGAGTTCAACGCCGATTGACGACCGCGTGTCTTCTTTGACCTTGCCTTTGACGATGATCGAAGATTCCTGACCGAGCGATTTAGCGGATTCGAATAACTGCTCGTCGTTCGGTTTAAAAACGACGCATTGAACGATGCCCGTGCCGTCCCGCAATTGCAAAAAGGCGAGTTTGCCGCTCGACCGCGCGTTGTAAAGCCAGCCTTTCAAGGTTACTTCTTCGCCGATATGGTTTTTTAATTCGTTAATATACGTTTGGTTCATAAATTCGTGATAATAATACAATAAGATGTCTGATCTAATATATTCACCGCGTGTTTGATAATATACAGATACGATACTGTCTATATTATTACGGCGTCCGCTGCAAATTTTACTCCTTCATTTAGACTATTTTTGCCGGTTTATTATTTTACATTTCCCCGCTAAAGCTCATTTCTCATAACTATCTTTAAATTACTATGTCCGACAACAGATGCCAAAACACTCAAACCAATTCCATCTTTCAATGCTCGATTGGCAAATATAAATCTTGATCAAATCAAATTCTCTTTTTTATGTCAGAGCGTCGGTTGATTATGTAAGTCATCTTACAGACAAACCAAATGTTTTTGTTATCATCTACCAACAAACTCTAACAATAACCAAAGTTTTTCTATTATAATAAGATACAAACTTTGGCGTTAATTATTAAATTCGACTAAAATTTAGTCGCAAATCAATCGAATAAAAGGGGAGATGTAGTATGAAAATCAATAGATTTTTTTGATTGCTTTCATCGCATTCGTAACTGCGGTAACAATTTCGGTTGGCGCGGCGGCAGCGGTGAATCACACCGTTGTTGTTAGTCCAACTAATGAACAGGGGTTTATGGCGTATGCCGAGTCCGGAGGAACGGTCGGTTTTGTCGCTGATGCGCAGGCGCCGTCAGGAAACGGAGCGCTTCGGCTGACTACTAACAACACGAACGAGGCGTTGGCTCAATACATAAAGGAGACAAATACTCTTCTAGCAAGCGTAACCGAGATAAGTTATTACTCGAAACAAAATGTCGGCAGTCCGGAATATGCCGGTGCGAACTTTGCGTTAGGCGTAGATTTGGACGGAACGGCAAACGGAACCGATGAAGGTTTTACATTTTTAATTTATGAGCCTTATTTGCAGGCTCAGCCGATAATTCCGGGAACGTTTCAGTTTCAGGATGTCGATCAGGGAAGAATTTATTCAACTGAAACCGTCACCTGTTCAAATGGAACAATCGAAGGCGCTCCGGGCGGAACCGGAACGTTTTATACATTAGCTCAGGTAAGCCAAACCTGTCCTGAAGCCGTCGTGACTTTGTTCGGTGTATTCATCGGTTCATATAATCCGAATTACGACGTTGAAGTCGATTTATTGAACTTTAACGGCACAACATATGATTTTGAACCGGACGGAACCAACACGACTAGACCGACTTCGAAGGAAGACTGTAAAAATGGCGGATATGCCAGGTTCTCGAACCCGTCATTTAAAAATCAAGGTCAGTGCATTCAATTTGTCAATACTCGCGAAAAACATAAAATAAAAAAGAACTAAACAGTTCGTCAGAACCGTGAAATAAAAGAAGGAGCGATGATGATATGAATATCATCATCGCTCCTTCTTTTCGCATATGTGAACCTTAAAATTTATGACCTTTTTAAGCGGACAGGCAAAACAATTAAAAAAAGGGCTTGGATTATCAGAATAATCCAAGCCTAAAGCGAAAAGAGAAAAGTGAACAATTATTGACACGGCTAATAAGCGAATGATTCCAAAACTATTTTTTCAAGCCGCGCATCTTCAGCCGGAAAAGCGTCTGTCACCGATTCGCAAATCAATCGAGTTTGACTTTTCGCGTGGGGACGCGCAAATTTTAATTAAATGGCGGAAGACAAAAAGAAAAAAGTAAATTATAAAAGCGCGTGGACGGAAGCGAAAAATTTGATCTGGAACGCGCGCTGGCGATTGTTGATCGGCAGCGTTTTAATGCTTATTTCGCGGCTTGCGGGAATGGTTTTGCCGGCTTCGACGAAATACATCGGCGACGAAGTCTTTACCAATCGAAACTTCGCCCTACTTAAATGGATCGCGCTCGCCATCGGCATTTCGACATTGATTCAAGCAGTAACTTCGTTTGCCCTTTCTCAGATATTGGGCGTCGCAGCGCAATTGGCTATCACAAATATGCGGATGCGAGTTCAGCAGCGCATCGAGCGTCTGCCTATTTCGTATTTCGATTCGACGCAAAGCGGGCAATTAATTTCGCGAATTATGAACGATGCCGAAGGCATCCGCAATCTCGTCGGGACGGGTTTGGGACAAATTCTGGGCAGCTTCGTGACGGCGACCATCGCCGTCTGCGTTTTGTTTTACATCAACTGGCAATTGACGGCGGCGACGATTGCCGTTTTGGCTTTATTCGGCGGCGTTCTCGCTTATGCCTTTAAAAAACTGCGCCCGATTTTCCGCGAGCGCAACGTCATTAATGCCGAAGTAACCGGGCGTTTGGGCGAATCCTTGGGCGGAATCCGCATCGTCAAAGCATACACAGCGGAAAAGCGCGAAGAACTATCGTTCGCTCGCGGCGCGCATCGTCTGTTTCGCAACGTCGCCAAATCCGTGACCGGCGTTTCGGCTATCTCGTCGTTTTCGTCGGTCGTTATCGGCGCGATTGCCGTCGTGATGATTGTTATCGGCGGCAATGCCGTGATGAACGAAACGATGACGCTCGGCGATTTCCTGATGTATATTTCGTTTACTTTTCTGCTGGCGATGCCGGTCATCGAATTAACCTCAATTGGCACACAAATAACTGAAGCCTTCGCCGGTCTTGACCGCATTCGCGAAGTGATGGATTTGACGACCGAGGACGAACAGGACGCGCAGAAACAATCTTTGCCGATAGTTGCCGGAACAATTGATTTTGAAGACGTTTATTTTGAATACGAAAAAGACGTTCCGGTTTTAAAAGGCGTTTCGTTTCATTCTGAAGCCGGGAAAACGACCGCGCTGGTCGGTTCTTCCGGTTCGGGCAAATCAACGATTTTAAGTTTGGTCTTGAATTTCATTCAGCCGACGAAAGGCAGAATATTAATTGACGGAGAAGATTTGCAGTCGGTTAAACTGCGGGATTACCGGCGACAATTAGGCGTCGTTTTGCAGGACAATTTTTTATTCGACGGCACAATTCTCGACAATATTCGATTCTCCAGTCCGGAATCTCGTCTCGAAGAAATCAAAGAGGTCTGCCGCATCGCTAACGCCGACGAATTTATTGAAAAGTTCCCCGAAGGCTACAACACGATCGTCGGCGAGCGCGGCGTCAAGCTTTCCGGCGGGCAACGCCAAAGAATCGCCATTGCCAGGGCTTTGCTTGCCAACCCGCGAATTTTGATTTTGGATGAAGCGACGTCTTCGCTGGATTCCGAATCCGAAGCGCTCATTCAGGAAGGTTTGAATCGTTTGCGGCAGGGAAGGACGACATTCGTCATCGCGCATCGCCTTTCGACGATTCGTTCGGCTGATCAAATTCTCGTTGTCGAAGCGGGCGAAATTCTCGAACGAGGAACGCACGAAGAACTTGTGTCGATGAACGGTCGTTACAAGCAGCTTTACGACAAACAATACCGTTTCGAGCAGAATTTATTCGTTAATCCGGGCGAGGATTTTACAGTTAAAAGCAAAATTGAAAATCTGGCAAAAACCAAGCTGTAAGGATTTTGGCGGCGAAATTTAATCGTTGCCGTTAAATATTTTTTGATCTAAGATTCGGCTCGCCTGACGCGAAAAGTCTGATTGTCGTTTTCGACGCCGACCAAATGAAAATAAAGCTCATTTTCCAGTTCGTTAACGCCGGGAAAATGAATCGTGCCGAACATAAAAAGTGTCGGGTGCCACCGATCTTTCGCGAAGGAAATTAATTTTTCGCATTTTGTATTTTCGCCGATGTGCCAGAGAGCCGCGACGTTTTCCTTCTGACTCGGAGCGTTTTCTGCCGTCGTTGCGAAAAATAAATCGTCGCCTAGCCGTTTTGAATAAAACACCGTCCCGGAAACACCGCCGAGATTTTCCCGTTCAAAACCGTCTCGTTTGACGCGGTAAATGTTGTTTTCCCGAAACTCGGCGTCAGTTCCGTAATAAAAGTAATTCTCGTCAAAAAGAATACTCACCGCGCGCCACGTTTCATCGCCGCTTCCGACGGTTTCGATTGATTTAAATCCGTCAAAACTGCGAAGAATTCGGCATTCGCTTTCTTTGTCGCCGGTCAGACAAAAAAGCGCTCCGGTGTATTTGTCGAAATAAATTCCATGAATGTGTTTGATCGAATTTGCGGGAAAAGTGTAAACGATTTCCAAATCGTCCGCTCCCGCTGAGTATTTATAAACGTGCATTTCGCCGCGCTCGTCATTGGCGAGGTATTCGCCGAAATAAACGTCGCCGCTTGCGTCAACCGCGCACGCCGATCGCAGAACGCGGCATGGTCTGATTAAATTTTTTAACGGTTGAAATTTCCCGTTGTGAATCGTCCCGACACTTTTATCAAACGTTACGAACAAATCACCGTTTTCAAGCGCGATGACGTTGCTCATCATAAACCGTAAAAGCCTTTGAAACGGACGAACTCCGGCGAAAAATTGTTTCCAGGCGGGCGCGTCAATTACGGCGATTTCCGTAAACGGCGAATTCAAATCACTCGAGCGGAAAAGTCTATTTTGCCGCGAAAGATAGAAATCGCGCGGCGCGGCGTATTCTATTTGATAACCGGATAATTCGGGAATTTTCTCAACCGTCCATTTCATTTTTTACAGCAATCAAATAAAGTTTTTAAGGAAATAAATAAGTAAATAAAAAAGGAATGAATTTCGTTTAATCCATATTTTCCTTTTTACAGAAAAACGAACCGATAACAAGGGTATCCATTTTCGTGCGCATAAAACATTCGATGGCTTCAAACGGCTGACAAACAATCGGCTCGTTTTCGTTGAAGCTTGTATTTAAGATCACGGGAACGCCGGTTTTTCTTTCAAACGCTTTGATCAAATCATAGTAAAGCGGATTTTCTTCCGACGCGACCGTTTGCAGTCGTCCGGTGTCGTCAACGTGATTGACCGCCGTCAGCCGTTCGCGCCACTCTTTTTTTATTTTATAAACGTGCAGCATAAACGGCGACGGATAACTCTGCTCGAAAATTTCCGCCTGGCGTTCGACCAGAACCGAAGGCGCGAACGGTCGAAACGCTTCGCGATGTTTGATGCGGGCGTTCAAAATATCCTTCATATTCGGAAAACCCGGATGTGCCAGAATCGAGCGGTTTCCAAGCGCGCGCGGTCCCCATTCCATTTTTCCCTGAAACCATCCGACGACGTTGCCGTTTTTGATTTCTTCGGCGGTCGTTTCCAAAAGCTCGCCGCGTTCGAGTTTTCTGTAAGATAATTTGTAACGGTCCAATTCGTTTTTAACGAACGAATCGGAATATTCATTGCCGAGATACGAATTCGTCATCGTCCAGCGTTTTCCTTCTTTGAGTAAAACGTTGCTGACGTAAAGAGCCGCGCCGAGAGCCAAACCGTCGTCGCCGGCGGCGGGCTGAATGCAGGTTTCCCGAAAAGGAGTTTCGATCAACGCTTTGCCGTTGGCGACGCTGTTCAGGGCGCAGCCGCCGGCAAGCGAAACTTTCTCGTCCGGCACGAGCTTGTGCAGCGAATTGAGCAGATGCATATAATATTTTTCAAATATTTTCTGCACTCCGAAAGCAATGTTTTCGTCGCGCTTGGTGATTTCCGCGTAGGGTTCGCGCGGCGCGCCCAGTTTTTTGACGAATAAATCCGAATAAAGACGATGCACGATCATTTCGCCGCGCTCGTTAATTTCCATTCCCTGATTCGCGCCGAACGGCAGGAAATAATCGGGATTCAGTTCAAACCCTTCGCTTGCGGGCTTCAAGATTTTCTCGAAAAAATCGGAATAAACGTCTTCTCCGAGCGGCGCGAGACCCATCACTTTGCCTTCGTCGCCGTATTTTCCGTAACCGATGAATTGGCAGACGGCTGTATAAAGGGTGCCTAAAGAGTGCGGCACGAAAATGCGTTTTAGCGGGCGAATTTCGCTGCCTAAGCAATCGCTCAAAAGACACGAAACGAAATCGCCCGAACCGTCAATCGTTATTCCGGCGGATTTTTCCCAGGCGGAAGCGAAGTACGCGCTCGCCGTGTGCGCCAAATGATGTTCGACGTTATAGGTTTTGAAGTTGAGCGTCGATTTATCAATCGCGTACTCGTTGGCAAATAAAGTCTTCAGATCGTCGAAAGTTTTGCTTTTGCTGCGGATTCGCGCCAAATTTAAAAGCCTCGACGGGTTGCGGATGGCAAATTCGAGTTTTTTGTGCAGATTCGCTGACGAATCGCGTCCGATGGCGATCGCGTCCAAATCGGAAAATTTCAAATTCGCAATTTCCAGACATTTTTGAATCGAAAGTTTCGGAAAACCGGCGAAATACTTGACGCGATTCAAACGCTCTTCGGCAAGCGCGACAATCGGCTGCCCGTCGATGATAAGCGCCGCGGAAGAACCGGCGTGAAATGTATTGATGCCTAAAATAACGCTCATAAACTGTTAAAAATACTTTTGGAGAGCTTTGAAATTGAATTATTTTTGATTGACCGATTCAAGATAAACGCTGTCGGCAGCTTTTTTAATGAAAGGTAATTTCTCGCTCGTTTTTCTTAAAATTTCAGACGAATATACCACTAATTTATATTTAAGCGGAAGCAGATCGGCATCGCTTTTTTGAATGCCCAAGCCGAAAAAACCGTCGACCGTCAATGTCGTCGCGCCAAAGGTTTTCGTAAATTCTTGCATCAATTCGTTCGGCGACCAATATCGTACTTCAAAGCCGTCGCCTTCGGTAAAACCGCTACGCCAATGATTATAAAATTGCCGGATGCCGTATTTATTGGGCATTTGAACGAACGTCGTGCCGCCAGATTTCAAAACTCTGGCGTTCTCGGCAAAAGAAATTCGGGCGTTTTCCTTGCTGAAATGCTGATAAACGCTGTAAGAAAAAACCACGTCGAACGAATCGTCGGCGAAAGGCAAAAATCTGGCATCGCCGCAAACGAAATCGGCTTCGACATTTAATTGTTTGGCAACGCGCCGCGCTGCCAGCACCGAGTCCAGACTCGGGTCGAGTCCGACCGGCTTGTAACCTTTTTGCGCCGCACTGACCGACCAGCGTCCCCAATTACAGCCGACATCGAGAAAACTGGCGCCGTTTCCGGCTGCGAGCCGCAATTCGGGAATAGGATAGCGATTCAAGTTGTTCAAGACCGGAAAATAAAGGTTTCCGCATGTGTTGACGATTTCTCCCTGCACGAATTTATCGACCTGTTCGTCAAAGTTCTGGGCAGCTTCCTCTACAAATCGATCTTCATTCGCGGTACGGGAAACTTTTTCGAGCGTCGAAGTAATATAACCGTGCGTCGGCTCGGTTTCTTCGATTAACATCACCGGAATGCCGTCAAACACAGGATAAGAATGAGTTAGTGAACAAATGAGACGCTCGTTTTTCAGCTCTAATTTAGTTTTGTCGCGCGGACAGACAAGTTGAGTTTTCAACCACTGGTTCATATAAATTTGATAAAATTTCGGTAACCTTCGAATTTTTGCCCGATTTATTTTAACTGCATTTTGATAATTCTCCGCAAATGCGGGAATCTCTCCGCTCGTTCTGCCGTTTGCAAAACGGCGCGAAACATCGGCTCGATGTATTGTATGAAATATGTTTTGCCGCGATTGACTGATTGAAACGAGAAAGTGCCGATTGCCTTTAAGCAGCGCTGGATAGTTTGCAGACGAAATTCAGCGGCGAAATCATCCGGGTCAATATGTTTCAAGCCGGCTTTTTCTCGCTCTTCAAGGAAAAACAGACGTTTTTCGCGCAGCCATGTGATTGAGGGAACTTCCAAAATACGGTCGAGTAGCAGCGAAACCAAATCGTAGCTCGCCGCGCCGATGCGCGCGTCCTGATGATCAATGATTCGCAGGTTTCCGCTCGTGTCAATCATCAAATTTGCAGCGTGAAAATCTCTATGGCACAAAACTTCGGCGCGAATTTCAAGTTCGGAGGCGAGTTCGGCGAATTCCGCTGATAAATGCTGATCTTCTTCGGTTGCCAGCGGTTCTTTCCGGAAAGTTTCAAAATAATGGGTCTTGAAAAAATCGAGTTCCCATCCGAGTTTCTCGCGGTCGAATTTGAGACGCGACGCAATCGAATCGAGAGCGTGTGATTTCGGCGTCGCGGTTTGAATTTTGGCGATCAAAACGATGGCGCGATTGAGCAATTCCTCTTTTAGCGGATATTCTGCTTGATCGAGAACAGAACGCAAAATTACGTCGCCCAAATCTTCCTGCAATATAATACCGGCACTTTCGTTATAATCGTAAATTTCAGCGACCGGCAAACCGCTTTCGAGAAACAAACGGGTTACATCGAGATAACTTTGCTCGCGCGCGCTGAACGGTTCGGGATAAACGCAGGCGATTGCCGTTTTGTCGTTCCAACGAACGCGGAAATATTCGCGCACCGAAGCGTCGGGCGTGAGCAGAGTTATTTCACGCGGCTGATTTTTATTTTGCAGAAATCCTTCCAAACGCCTGAGCGCGGAAGAGTCGAAATCAAGCGACATACTTTAAAAAAGGTTAAAAGAATTTATCGTTCGTCGAGCGGCACGACGTAATTTTCGCCGACGAATTCGCCGCGCAGCGCTTTTTCTGGAACTTCCGAGCAATTTCTGACCATTTCGGCGCGGACGATCGCCGCGTTTTCAAAAACATCGCCGGATTTTATCGTCACGCCGTCGGCGACAATCGTTCGATGAAGCCGCGCGCCGTCCTCTATTGTTACATCGTCCCAGATAACCGTTTCGTTGACGGTCGCCGCTTCGGAAATCTGACAATTTTCGCCGTGAAAAACATTTTTGCCGTCGAGCATCGCCAGACTGATGTCAAGATAACGGGGAATCGTCGAAAGCTCGAACCAGTTGCCGCGCGTTACGTGCGCCGCAATCTTTTCTCCGTTCGCAATCGCCGGATTGTAAAAACTCGGTACGATGTCGGAATAAACGCCTCGCGGGATGTAATCGAAAACTCGCGGTTCGAGAATGTGAATGCCGGTAAACATTAACGGATGTTGAATTTCGGATTCGGGATTGGGAATCGAGTTCGCGTCCTGAATCCAAAATCCCAAATCCTGAACGTGTTCCGGAAATCCGCCGAATCCGGTGACAAGTCCGTCTCCGGTTTCAACTTCTGTGAATTTCTCGCGCAGAGCGTTTTCCTTTAAAACCATCGTCGCCAGCGCGCCGGTTTTCTTGTGCGTTTCGATTGCCGCGGCGATGTCTATGTCGGTGATGATTTTGCCGTTGACGATTAAAAAAGTTTCGTCTTCCAGATATTCTCTGGCATTGTCGAGCGCTCCGGCGGTTCCTAAAATTTCCGGTTCTTCGCGCGTGTAATGAATTTTCACGCCGTAATCGCTGCCGTCGCCCAAGGCTTCGATGACCGATTCGGGCTGGTGATGCAGATTGACGACGACTTCGGTAAATCCGAAACGCTGGACGTATTCGGCGACGTAGCCGACAAGCGGTTTGCCGAGGAATGGAATCGCCGGTTTCGTGCGGTCAATTGTTAATGGAAAAAGCCGCGTGCCGAAGCCGGCGGCTAAAATCATTGCCTTCATAATTTGGTTGTGATTGACCGGCAGAATTCAAAAACTGGAGAAGAATCTTAAAAAAAGCCGCCGATTTCAAACCTTACTTATTTTGACAGCTAAATGCAAACTTGCACAATCGCCGCGAACCGCTAAAATCTTTTTCAATATGCCGGAAAAGCGCGACACGAAAACTTACGCGGTTTTCGATCATTCGAGAAATAGAAAACTGATCGGCGAATTGGAAAAATCGGGCGCGTCGGTCATCAAAATTACGCCCGCCGAATTAATCAAAACCGAAATTTCAAAAGCAGGCAATTGGCTCGCTGAAATAAATTCGTTTGACTGGATAATTTTCGCCGATGTTTACGCGGTCGAGTTCTTTCTCGATGTTCTCGGGGAAAACGACTTCGATTTGTTTGAACTCGATAATTTGCATATCTGCGCGCTCGGCGAAGTTGTCGCCGAACGTTTGCGGTTCGTGCAGATTCACACCGACGTTATTCCCGCCGTCAACGAAACGAAAAAAATCGTCGAATCCATCGAAAATTATATTTACGAAGAAAACGATTTCGGCGGCAAAAAATTTTTACTGCTCAAAGAAGCAGGGGAACGATTCGATGTTGTCGCCGCGCTCGAAAAGAAACGCGCCGAAGTAATTGAATCAGCGATTTATCGCGCCGCGTTTACTCTTCCGAACGAACTGCCGAAAATAAAAGCTCTCGTCAAAGGCGGCGCGGTTGACGAAATAATCTTTAATACGTCCGAAGATTTTCTGCAATGCCGGTTCGTCTTTCGTCATGAAGACATTGCCGAAGTTTTGCGCGGCGTGAAAATTTCGGCAGTTAGCGACGCGGTGCGGCAAACTTTATTTGAAAATCGAATTTCCGCCGACTTGTTTTCATCTGGTTTATGAAAAAAAAGAGACCGCGTATTTCGCGGTCTCTTTTGACTTAATCGCGAAGATTAAGAATTAATGAACATACCAGTTGGCGACCGGATAATCACCGGCTTTGCCCCATTCAAACGATTGCGTCATGCCATCGCTCGAACGTCTGACGTGGAAATAGTTTTGGGCGGGATCGGGATTCTCCCGCCACACGGCTATATCCTGTTTTCCGTCTCCGTCGTAATCCCCAGGAGTTATAAAGTCATCCAAAAAGCCGAAACGAATCGGGTTTGCTCCGGTTCCGCCGCCGTCTCTTTCGAGAATGTAGAAAGACAAATTGGTAACGCCGTTGATAGTCTGATTGCGCGCGACGCAGAAATCGAATTTGCCGTCGCCGTCATAATCGCCCGGCACGATAAAATCGCTATCTGTTCCCCAGTTCACATATTCGACGCCTAAGTCACTTGACCTGAGCAATACGAACTGACCGTCTGACGCTGTTCCCGGACGCGTTCGCTGCAAACAGAAATCATATTTCCCGTCGCCGTCAAAATCACCGGGACTGGCGAAAAGGTCGCCGGTAGCGCCGCTGCCCCACGGAACAAAGGTTATTAAGCGGTTCGGATTATTCAAACTGCCGCGGTAAAAGAAATAACACTGACCGGTAGCGCCGCCGGCAGGCGGACAACGGAAAACAGCCGGATCGGCTTTATTGTCGCCGTCATAATCGCCGACGATCAGCGGATCGTCGCCGGCTTGCCCGAAAACTTCGGTGCGAACCGTATTGTTCGAACTTTGATAAATATAAAATGCAGCTTGGAAAGGCGCGCCCGGACGCCAGACGGCGATGTCGTCTTTGCCGTCGCCGTCATAATCTTCAGGCACTAAGAAATCTCCGTTTAAATCGCCTATCGTCTGACTGGTTTGTCCGAACTGATTGACGGATGTCGCGCCGGTTCCGTTGATACTCGTAAACCAGTAAATCGGAATGAAACCGCCGATTAATGATTTGTCGCCGTTTTCGCGCATTTTAGCGAAGCGTTCCCGTGCCGAAGAAATTCCTTTGGAAAACGGTACACCGGCGACCGATGTTGCTTCGTCAGCGCCTGTGGTCGTCGCTCTTGCTACAACGAAATCGGTTTTACCGTCGCCGTTAAAATCAACGTTGGCATCGCGAACGACAGGCGGTTGCGAAGAAGTCGTAATGGTTAAAGTCGCCGCGGAAACCGTCCCGGCATCATCAATGCCGCAATCATTAAATTTCAAAATCCACGTTCCGTTCGGATTAGCGAGCGTAGCGAAAACCGGAGTTATTAATGTTTGCGCGCCGGTTTCATTTGTCGTCCGGTAATCGCCTGGCGGAATTGCCGTCGTTCCGTTCGCCGCGGCGGCGGCTTGCCACCAATTTCCCGTCGCCTGATCGTAAAAGTTATACGTTCCCGCTAAATCTGAGCTATCGCCCGCCTCGACATTTCCTGGATTTGTATAAAGGAAAATAGGATGACCGGTCGTCCCGTTGGGCGCGATCAAAACCACGTCAACATCGCCGACCCATGTATGCGCTGCCGTTAAGCTCACGCGCATATTTGTAATCGGTCCGGTAATGCCTGTAACGTTAAATTGAACCTGGCGACCGGGACCGGCGCAATCACCATCAGGAATATCGCCGGTATTAGTTCCGGTAAAAGCAGTTTGCGCCGACACGGTTGTTGAAAGAGCGAGCAATGTCATCAAACAAAAAATAAAAGACAAAAATTTCATTTTCCCTCCTCAAGGAATGTCATAAACGAGAGTTGCTGCAGCGTGCAGAAAATCGTTTGAAGATAAGTTGAAAATATATCCGAAGATTGCTGTTTAGAACAAAAGAAAGCTATGTAAAAATTACTCTTTTTCGTTTGGCTGTGTCAATGAATTACCGATAATTCTTCATTGTTGAGGGCGAAGGAAATTAATCAGAGACGACAAAGTTTTTCGGGAAATCAAAGATAAAAGATCGAAGAGAAAAAAACTCGGGAAATTTTTGTATGCGGCGCGAAAATGATTTAAAAGGCGAAACATTATCTTGACAACCGAACAACGCAACGTAGAAGATTTGTCAGATTGAGAATATATTTGTCACTAAGAATTAATGCCTGTCGGCTGCGCTCGTCGCATTCAAATATCTTTAAAGGACGGATTCTTTTTAATCGAATTCAACATCCGAAATTACGCAGATATAAAAAATAAAAGAATGAGGGAAACACAAAATTATCCGGTCAACGACAGTCGCGAAATTTTCGGCTGGCTCGCTTACGACTGGGCGAACTCGGCTTTTTACACAACCGTCGTCAGCGTTTTGCTCGGACCTTATTTGACTTCGCTGGCGCAGGCGAGCGTCGGTGAAAACGGCGTGATTTTCAGTTTCGGCGCGCTCGGCGCGGTGACTGCGAAAAACCTTTTTTCGTTGAGTGTGACGATTTCGGTTTTCTGTCAGGTTCTTTTTCTGCCGCTGCTCGGCGCGGTCGCCGATTATTCAAATTTGAAGAAACGCTTGATGGCGTTTTTTTGTTACGCGGGCGTTGCGGCGAGCTGTCTTTTGTTTTTTGTGAGCGGCGAATTATATGTTTTCGGCAGTGTTCTGCTCATTATCGCCAATTTGTGTTTCGGCGCGGCGAATGTTTTTTACAACGCTTATCTAGTTGATTTGACGAGCGAAGATCGGCGCGATTCGATTTCGAGTTACGGTTTCGCGGCGGGTTACGCGGGCGGCATTATTATGCTGATCTTAAATATTCTTTTCGTGCAAAACGCCGAATCGTTCGGTTTGACGACCGAATTTGCCGTCCGGCTCTCGCTGCTCGCCGCGGCTTTGTGGTGGGGAATTTTCGCTCTCGTAACTTTTTCGCTGATTAAATCCCGCGGGGCTTTAAAGAAAAAGCCCGATAATAAAAATATCGTCAGTCTCGGTTTCGGCGCGGTCGGCAATACTTTTCGGGAACTGGTCAAACTGCGTCTCACGGCGCAATTTCTCATTGCGTCTTTTTGTTACAACAACGGAATTCAGACGGTTATCACGAGCGCGTCGGTCTTTCTCGCTCAGGAACTTTTCGTCGCTCGGGGGACGGAAGCAAGTCAGTCTTTTTTGCTTGGGATTTTTCTCGTCGCGCAAATTTCCGCGCTTGTCGGCGCGATTGGATTTGAACGACTGGCGCGCATTATCGGCGCGAAAAAAACGCTGCTGCTTTCGCTTTTCGTCTGGATTTGCATCGTCATTTTCGCTTACGGATTTTTGCAAACCACCGAGCAGGCGTGGGTCATGAGCGTGTTTATCGGCTTGGTTCTCGGCAGCTCGCAGGCTCTTTCGCGCTCGCTTTATTCGCAGATGATTCCGAAAGGAAGCGAGTCGGGTTTTTTCGGGCTTTACGAAATTTCCGAACGCGGAACCTCGCTCGTCGGTTCGCTGGTTTTCGGCATTGTCGTCGGAATTACCGGCTCATTTCGCCAGGCGATTTTATCTATGATCGTCTTTTTTGCCGTCGGCATCCTGATTCTGCTTTTCACGAATACCGAACGCGCCATTCACGAAGCGGGAAATCGAACGCCCGAGGAAGCAGCGGGCTCGGCGTAAGAAAGTTTGTTTTAGAGATGCTTTGAGATATAATGCGGACGGGTTTTTACGAAATTATATTCTGAAACAAGAAACGTGATTGATAACCAAACAGATAAAATCGTTACTATTTTCGGCGGGTCGCGCTGCAACGAAAACTCACCGGAATACGCGGAAGCCAAAGAAGTCGGCGGGAGATTGGCAGACGCCGGTTTTACAATTTGCACCGGCGGGTATTTAGGCGTGATGGAAGCGGCGTCACGCGGAGCGCGCGAACGCGGCGGTCGCGTTCTCGGGATCGTGATGAACCAGTTCAAATCCGAACCGAACCGTTATTTGACCGACAAAGTGGCGACCAATCATTTTTACGAACGTCTGCAAAACTTGATCGTCCGCTCGGTCGGGTTTGTCGCTCTGCGCGGCGGAATGGGGACGGTGACGGAAATCTCTTTGGTCTGGAACAAACTGCAAACCGGCGTCATCGGACGCCGCCCGCTTGTTTTGCTCGGCGACGGCTGGAAAAATGTTGTTGATTGCTGGCAGGAAAATCTGGTCGTCAGCGATGCCGACGTTTCCTTGCTCGATTTCGCCGAAAACGCCGAGCGCGCCTGTCAGATCATCGTCGAAAAATCAAAAGGAGTGAAAGTATGACGAACGCTTGCCCGAAATGCGGCGCGATGCTCTTGCCGAACGCTAAATTCTGTGGTTCGTGCGGTTTGCCAATGCCTTTGGTACAGCCAAATCAACCGCAACAAAATCAGCCGCCGCAAAATTTTCAGGCGGAACAAAATTATCAATCGTCGCAAAATCAGGAATCCGGTTATCGTTTTCAACAGCCCGATACGGCGCAGGCGAATTACGGCAATCAGCCGGGCGCGTTTCATTTCGACGCCGACGGTCGCGGTCAGGGGCGCGGTTACACTTGGGAAATCAATCATCAGGGCGCATTCGCGCTTGCCGTTATTAATCTTCAGCCCGAACAGCAAATCGCCGCCGAAGCCGGTGCGATGGTTTCGATGTCGGCGAATGTGGATTTGCACTCGGAATTAAAAGGCGGCGTTTTCGGCGCTCTGAAACGCGCGGTCGGCGGCGAATCGGCGTTCGTTTCAACATTTACCGCTCGGGGCGGCGCGGGCGAAGTGACGTTTGCGCCCGGCGCGCCCGGCGATGTTGCCGGAATCGAAATGCAGAATCAGACGTTTATGGTGCAGTCGAGTTCTTATTTAGCCGGAGACATTTCGCTGCAGGTTGATACGAAATTCGGCGGCGCGAAATCGTTTTTCGGCGGTGAAGGATTATTCGTTTTGCAGGTTTCCGGCGCGGGATTGCTTCTCGTTTCCTCCTTCGGCGCGATACACCGGAAGACTTTGCGACCGGGCGAGCAGTATGTTGTTGATACGGGACATCTCGTCGCGTGGGAAGGACACATGCCTTACAATTTGCGCAAAGCGGCAAAGAGCGGATTCTTTCGCAGTTTTTTGAGCGGCGAAGGAATGGTCGCCGAATTTAACGGTCCGGGCGAAATTCTGATTCAAACGAGAAATCTTGCTGCCTTTGCCGGTTTATTGAAGCCATTTTTCCCGTCGCAGGGCGGCGGAAGCGGCGGTTTCGGAGTTAATATCGGTAGTTAAAAAAGGTTTCCGAATGTCCGCTTTCAAAGGCAAAAAACAATTTCACGATTCGGCGGATAAAACCGCGGAAGTGCGTTTGCGGGCGCGTTCCGTTTCACGCGGCGTGGCAATCGGAAACATCGTTACTCTGCACGGCGAACAAAAACAATTTTATAAAATCCCGCTTGCTGATTCAGCTGCCGTCGAAAAGGAAATTCGGCGTTTACGTGCGGCAATTCGGCTAGCAGAACGCCAGTTAAAAAAAATCGCCGGGAAAAACACCGGAGCGTCGCAGCAGGCGCACATTTTCGACGTGCATCTGTTGATTTTAAAGGATAAATCTTATCTCTCGCAGATAGAATCCGTCATCGCCGATCAAAAAGTGAATGCCGAATGGGCTGTCAAAACCGTTACGGACAATTATAAAGCACGTTACGAAAATATTTCCGACGAATATCTGCGCGAGCGTTACGTGGATTTGCAAGATGTTTCCGAGCAGATTTTGACGGCGCTCGACGGCGGGCGCGGAAAAGCGCCTTTTCAACTTGAAAAAGATTCGATTATCGTCGCCAAGGAAGTCAAGCCTTCGACCCTCATCGAGTTATTCGAGAGCAAACCGAAAGCGATTGTCGCCGAGCGCGGCGGCTGGACATCGCACACGTTTATACTGGCGCGGGAAATGAATTTGCCGGCGGTAACCGGAAGCGCCGGATTTTTAAAACGCGTCAAGAACGGCGATAAAATGATTGTGGACGGGTATAACGGTCAGATAATTCTTCATCCGTCGGCGGATACCGTGAGCAATTACAAAACCGCCGCCTCCGAATTCGAGAAACTTGACGGCGGCAGTCTCGAAAATGCCGGTCGAGCGGTCAAAACTCTCGACGGCAGGGAAATAATCGTCCGCGCCAATCTGGATTTACCGGACGGTTACGAACAGGCGAAACGATTCGGGGCGCGAGGAATCGGACTTTATCGCTCGGAATATTTGTTCAATCAATATAAAGGATTTCCGTCGGAGTACGAACAGGCGGAAGTTTATCGACTTATCGCCGAAACGGTCGGTGAAAACGGTGTGCGAATTCGCACTTTTGATTTGAGCGCCGAGCAATTTGCGGGTGACGGCGGCGAAAAGGAAAAAAATCCGGCGCTCGGTCTGCGTGCGATACGCTTCAGTTTGCGCTACAAAAAACAATTTCGGGTACAAATCCGAGCGATTTTGCGGGCTTCTTATCAAAATAAAATCGATATTATCGTGCCGATGATTTCCGATGTCGCAGAGATCATTGAAATTAAAAAGATTCTGAAAAAAGAAAAAGCCTATTTGATAAAACAAGGAATTAAAATTGGGGAACCGCTTGTCGGCGCGATGATTGAAGTTCCAGCGGCGGTTTTTACGATTGAAGAAATCGCGTCGGAAGTTGATTTTTTGTGTCTGGGCACAAACGATCTGGTTCAGTATTTACTCGCGGTCGACCGCGACAACGAAGCCGTCGCCGAGTGGTTTCAAACGCTTCATCCGGCGGTGTTGCGGGCGATAAAAAAGGTGTTGATTGCGGCAGAGGACGCGCGTATCCCGGCGATTGTTTGCGGCGAGATGGCTGGCTCGCCGTTTTACGCGCCGATTTTAATCGGTCTCGGCGCGACGGAACTCAGTATGAACGTCAATTCGCTGCCGCGCGTCAGCAAAGTTTTGAACGGCATCGCATTTGAGGAAGCCCGCGCCCTCGTCGTTGAAATTGACAAATGCCGGACAGCCGCCGAGGTCGAATCGGCGGTTCGACAAAACGTCCGCGAAAAATGGACTCATCTTTTTCCCGCCGAATTTTAAAAGCAATCCGCACGCAAAAAAACGAAAAAACTAAAATCCGCCCGTCTTTGCGTCTTTACTAAGTCAGCGGCAAGTAGAGAGATTTGCCCGCAAAAAACTTGCTCGAAAAATATTTTTAATTTATAGTCGCTGTAATCCTATTAAAAGCCTGAAAATTTGAGCAAAAACCCCGGTTTTTCGCTCGTGAAAGTTATGAGAAATCCTTTTCCCGTAAAAGTAATTATATTGTCGGCATTCGCCTGTTTTTGCGCCGTTTCCGTTTCAGCTCAAACCGGCGAAATCAAACAGGTTAATTTTCGATATTCGCAAAATCCGAAAACTAAAACGGCGGACGCGCCCGTTAAATCTGCGGCGGCTGAAAATAAAACCGATACCGCAGCTTTAAATCAAAGCAGCGAATCAGATAAAAGCGAGCCGGTTTCGATTGCAAAAAAAACGCTTGAAATCGTGAAACGCAACAAAGCTGCGATTGCGCCGACGGAAATTTATAAAGTCGGCGTCGGCGACGTTTTGTTTATTAATCTGAAAAACGCGCCGAAAGATTCTACTTATTACACGGTTTTGAGCGACGGAACGATTGATTATCCGCTGGCGGGCGAAATGGTTACGGTTGCCGGAATGACGACGGATGAAATCGAAGAAACTCTGCGCGAGAAAATCAAACTTTACGAGAATGCGCAGATTTCCGTCGGCGTTCGCGATTACGCGAGTCATTTGGTAACCGTTCTCGGTCTGGTCGAAAAAGCCGGAGAAAAACGAATCCAACGCGAAGCCGTGCCGCTCTACGTTGTCCGCGCCGAAGCGATTGTTCAGGCGAAAGCGACGCAGGCAATTGTCCGAAGAACGAACGGCGCGATGGAAACCATTATTCTGAAAGAAGCGAAATCCGACGAAGTTTTAATTTTTCCCGGCGATATTGTCGAATTCGGTCATGCTGAAACGGCAGAAGCGAAAAACTCGCAATTTTATTATATCGGCGGCGAAATAGTTGCCGGCGGACAAAAAGAATTTTTCGCGGGCTTAACACTGACGCAGGCGATTATCGCTTCGGGCGGCTTGCGAAAAGCGTCCGTCAAACAAGTCGTTATCCGGCGCAAAAATTTTCAGGGTTTGCTGGAAGCCAGCGGATATAATCTGAAATTAATCAAAGACGGCAAACAATTGGATCCGTTTTTACAGCCGGGCGATACGATTGAAATCGGTTTTTGAAAACTGAAAACGATCTGAAAAAAATCGGTTTTGAATGTTGAACAATTTTTGTTAAGATATTCGAGCCTTGCCAAAACGAAACGAATCGGGTAATCGCCGGCGTTTTTCAAAGACGCGGGAGGAAAGTCCGAACACCGAAAGGGCAACGAGCCGGATAACGTCCGGGCGTTTTATTTTTTTCATCAAAGAATAAAACGACGACAAGTGCAACAGAGAACAGACCAGCCGAACTTCACAAAAACTCGGGTTTTACAAAGGAATTTGCTGTTTTTGCGAAATGTGTTCGGTGATGGGTGAAACGGTGCGGCGACGAATCGGCTTTCGAGCCGACGAGTGGCTTAATGTAAGAGCGCACCAGCGCGCACTGGTAACAGGCGCGGCTGGGTAAACTCCTCGTGGTGCAAGACCAAATAGGGAAACGCATTTTGGGCTGCCCGTCCAATTGGCTCGCTCTAACGAGCGAACCGGCGTTTCCGGGTAGGTCGCTTGAGCTTTTTGGCGACAAAAAGCCTAGATGAATGATTACCGTCCGCTTTTTTGAAGGCGGAAACAAAATTCGGCTTACAGATTCGTTTCGTCGGCAAGGCGCAATTTTTTTTATAAAAACTTTTATTATTTAGAGGAGAGAATACATTTTTATGGCAAATCGTAAAGGAGTTTTTATCGGGGCGTATGTTCCGAACGAGTTGAAGGAATCGCTTCGCCGCCGCGCGGCGCTCGAACACCGGACGCTTTCGCAGGAAATCACGCGCATTCTGGTAGAAGCCGTTCACGGCAAAGGATTGCCGGTCGGCAGCGTTGACCGTCGCGAAAACACGACCATTCCGCGCCGCCGCGCGACCGATCCGTTGCCGCGCAGACGCTCTGAAGACCTTCCGTTTATCACGCCCGAAAATGAAAAGAAAAAGTAAAAGTTATCTTCGACTTTATTTAATAAAATTAACCCGGCGCCGCTGTATCGAACAGTGACGCCGATTTTTATTTGTCCTGTAATTTGTTAAACTTTTCTTAATAATGAACAGAAAATCATTCTGGATTTCCATCGTCGCCGTCATCATCAGTTTCGCGGGCGGTTTTATATTAGCGAACGCGCTCAACCGCAATGAAATGGATGATTTGCGAGCTGAAAACGCTCGGTTGAAAACCGATTCCGGTGCTTTGGGACAAAGTGAAACCGAGGCAACTTTGTCGGAAAACGAAATTCGGCAGCGGATAAGCGAAGCCGAACAAAACCCGAACAATTTTTCGTTTCAAAAAAACTTCGGCTTGGCGCTTTATCGTTACGCGGTCATTAAACAGGACGATAAAATGCTGGCGGAAGTCGAAAAAATCCTCAATCGCGCTCATCGTTTGAACGACAAAGATTACGACGTTTTGGTCGCGCTTGGTAATTTGCAGTTCGATTTCGGGTATTTCAAGAAAAGCGCCGACGGGTTTACCAAATCGCGCGAATTTTACGCGAAAGCGCTCGAACAAAATCCGAATGACGTGGACGTGAGAACCGATTTAGGATTGACGTATTTTCTGGCGAATCCGCCGCAACTCGAAAAAGCCATCGGCGAATTCAAAACTTCGCTCGGAATTAACCCGAAACACGAAAAAACTTTGCAATTTATCACGCAATCTTATATCAAAGCCGGAAACACGCCCGAAGCTGAAATTTATCTGGCACGGCTCAAGCAAATCAACCCGCAAACGCCGAATCTCGAAATGTTTCAAACGCAGATGGCGGCTGAAGCCGGAATGACCGAAAAACAATGAAGTTCTTAATAGTTTTAGTAATTCTTCTGCTCATTTTCGCGTTCATCGCCTTTCGCTACCGGAAACAAATACAAACCGCGCTTTATATGTGGCGAATGTTCAAGCAAATGCGCCAGATGAGTAAAAAAACGCCAGAAAAACGCATCGAACCGAAAAATAATAATAAAGATACACCGCTCGTCCGCTGCGTGAGTTGCGGAAATTGGACACCGGAAAAAAACGTCTTGAAATTAGGCGCGAAATCCGTTTACTGCTCGGCAAATTGTATGGAAAAAGCAGTTAGATAAAAAATGATGAGCAGGAGTTGAAAACTGAGAATCAAAAATCAACACTTTTTTACAGTTTTCACTTTTCGGGATTCAGTCAAAATTTAAGGTATGAAATTAGTAATATACCAATAAATCAAATGCTCGCCGAATAATAAAGAAAGAATTGAGCCGATGCCAAGGAAAATGCCGAACGGAATCTGCGCCTGAAAATCTTTTTCTTTTTGGCGGTAAATGACGAAAACGCCGATGACCGCGCCGGAAAACGCGCCCAGAAAAATCGAAAGCAGGGTTAAACGCCAACCGAGAAGCGCGCCGACGGCGAACATCATTTTGACATCGCCCAAGCCCATCGCGTCCACGCCGCGCAGAAGCTTCCAAATCGCGCCGACAAGCCATAAAAAGCCGCCGCCGACAAGTCCGCCCAAAACCGCGCCCGCCAGCGAAATCAGCCACAAAGGATAATCCGACATATATTTGAGCGGCGCGAAATTTAAATCCGTGAAATATTCGGCGGAGACCAACAACGGAAATACGATGCGAACGAGAAGCGCGAAAATCAGTAACGGGTACGTGATGACATTCGGCAAAATCATATGTTCCGCGTCAATAAAAATGAGCGAAACCATCGTCGTCACGAATATCAAACAAACGGGAAGATAAGGATTGAAACCGATTTGCCAGTAAACCAAAACGTAGAGAAGCGCCGTTAAAAGCTCGACAGCCGGGTAACGCGCCGAGATTTTTTCGCCGCAATTACGGCATTTTCCGCCGAGAATGAGCCAACTCACAATCGGAATATTATCGTAAGGCTTAATCGAATTTTTGCATTTCGGGCAAGCTGAGTTCGGAAAAACGATTGATTCTTCGTTCGGAACGCGGTGAATGACGACGTTCAGAAAACTGCCGACAATCGCGCCGAAAGCGAAAATAAAGATGAAAGCGACGATTTCCGGCAAGCCCGTCAGCGTTTCAAAAGAAACAGGAAATTTATTCATCGAAACCTCGAAAAAGGATTTGAAAAAGAAGCGCGCAGAGTGAAAAAAAGCGGCGGAATCGGATTCCAGAGATATAATAGCCGTTTGCCGAGTAAAATTAAAGCGAAATTTTCGGATTTGATAATTTCAACGTAATTGGATAAGTGCCGTATATAACAAGGCGCATAAAAAAACGCCGGGATTTTTTATCTTGCCGATTCGTCGAATTGAAATTAGAATTAGTTTGTGATTGAACGGGTGAAGATTAAAAAAATATTTATTATCTTATATTTCGCGGCGCTGCACGTTATTACCGCATTTCTGGTATACGAAAAGATTAATTTTAACCGCGCTCCTGTTTCGTCTGAAAAAAACGGCGAAGAAGTAACGTCCGTCGTGCCGCTGCCGAGTCCGGTTTCGATTCCGTTCGAGGCGAACAACAATCTTCCGCCCGCGCCTGAATCCGCGTTTCCGAATAATTCGGCTGGTAACGCCGACGGAAATACCGCGTCTGAGGTGCCGAAAGTTCACATTCCTGAAAACTCCGCCGGCAAATTGATGATTCCGGTCGTCGGCATTAAACCGGAAGACTTGCAGGATACTTATACTCAATCGCGTTCGGGTAATCGTGTTCACAATGCGATTGACATTATGGCTCCGGGCGGCGCGCCGGTGGTGGCTGTGGCTGACGGCGAAATCGTCAAATTTTTCGACAGTAAGCTCGGCGGCATCACGATTTATCAATTAAGCGCGGATAAAAAATATATTTATTATTACGCGCATCTTCAGCGCCGCGCTGACGGTTTGCAGGAAAAAACTTTTGTCAAACAGGGAACCGTCATCGGTTATGTCGGCGACACGGGAAACTCCGGCAAGGGAAATTATCATCTGCATTTCACGATTACCGTGCCGAACGATCCGAATCGTTTCTGGGATGGAACCGACATTAATCCTTACCCCATTTTGAAAGAAGGCATCGAAGCTAAAACTAACTGATTGGGAATATTTTTTGTTTAAACTGATTGGGAATACTTTTTGCTTAAAACGACCGAGGGCTGAAAACTGCATCAATTCAAAACAGCCTGTCGTTTAGAAATATGATGAAAGCAAAATTTAATCAATCAAAAACTTATATTTTTTTAGTTCTGGCGTTATTTCTCTCGGGATTCGGTTCCGCCTGCGTGCCGCCTGATCCGTCGAACGCCAACACGCAACCCGTTACTAACGCAAATTCAACACAAAACGCAAATGCAGCAGACGCCGCTAATACAGCGCCGCCGGTCAAAGCGCGGAATAACAGCCAACTGCCGGTGACTCTGCCCGTGCTTGACGCGATGTTTTACGACGAAGAGTTCACGCAGGAACTGAAAACAAAATTACAGCTCAACGACCAGCAAATCGAACAAATAAAAAATATTTCGCGCGAAGCAGTCGGCAATCTTGGCGAAGACCAGGGCGAAGAATATTCCGGCTCGACGAGAGCCGCTACGCAGCGCGCCGAAGAACAGATTCGCGGAATCTTAGGCGACGAAAAAGCCAATCAATTATTCGAGACGGTTCGCGCTCGCTGGTCGAGCGGCGAAACGGACGTGGCGGCAGCGCAGCCGAATTCGGTTCCGACCGATACGCGCATCGTCGTCAACGCTCCGGCTTATCGAATGGACGTTTTTCAGGACGGGAAATTGATAAAGACTTATCGCGTCGGTATAGGCTACCCGGAATTTCCTTTGCCGACCGGAATGCGCAAAGCGGACACAGTGATTTTTAATCCGACGTGGACGCCGCCTGACGAGCCATGGGTCAAGGGCAAAGTTAAACCCGGTCAAAAGGTTGAAGCGGGAAGCAAACTTAATCCGCTCGGACCGATAAAAATTCCCATCGGTTTGCCTTCGCTCATTCACGGCGGCAAAGACGTTTCGCGGCTCGGAAGTTTCGCGTCGCATGGCTGCGTCGGTCTGACAAACGCTCAAGTGCAGGACTTTTCGCTTGTTTTAGCGCAAGTTTCCGGCGCTCAATTAACGCCCGAAGACGTAAAGAATTACGAAAAGCAAAAAACCGAAACTAAAAATTTCAAATTGGGGGGCAGCGTGCCAGTCGAACTTCGGTACGAAACAATCGTCGTCGAGGACGGAAAGCTGAAAATTTTCCGCGATGTTTACGAACGCGGCACGAACACGGTTGAAAATCTGCGCCGCGTTCTGGATGCGAATGGCGTCGCTTTTGACAGTTTGAGCGAACAGGAACGGAAATCAATCGTTCAGGCGCTCGGCGATATGAACAAAGACGCCCAGGGAAATTCAATCGTCGAAAATGTCGAAACTGCGGCTGCCGGTTCGGGAATGGCGAACACTTCAAATGCGAATACCAATTCGGCAAACGCGAATGGAAATTCTAATTCATCGAATAAAAATGCGAACTCCGGCGACGGAAAAGTTACACGTAATATCAAAGGGAAAAAAGAAGTCGTCATTCAACTCGCGCAGCTTCAAGGAAAAGGTTATCCGGCTCCGGTAGCTTTGAACGCGGGTAAATAGTTTTCTTTTACAAAAAAAAATAATAAAAAACTCGGTGAGTTTCTACAGAAACTCACCGAGTTTTTTATTGGTAAATATTTGAAATTCTAAATGCGCTTATTGTGATTGAAAAATACTTTCGAGCGCCCGACTGCTTTTTTCAATTGTTAAATTCAAATCCTCTGTCGAGTGAGCGATTGAAACAAACCACGCTTCGTATTGGGAAGGCGGCAGATAAACGCCGTTTTCGAGCATCGAGTTGAAATATGCGGAAAATTTTCCCGTGTCTGAAGTTTTCGCGGTTTCAAAATCGAAAACCTCCTGCTTTGTAAAAAATAATGTCATCATTGAACCGACGCGGTTAAAGGTTAATTTTAATTCCAAATCCGCCAGTGATTTTCTGATTCCGTTTTCCAGATAAGCGCATTTTTCCTCTAGCAGCTCGTAAAAATCTGGTGTTTCGTCAATGATTTGCAAAGTCGTTAAACCTGCCGCCATCGCCAAAGGATTGCCTGACAAAGTTCCGGCTTGATAAACCGAACCCGACGGCGCGATCATTCGCATAATTTCCGCGCGACCGCCGTAAGCGCCGACCGGCAAGCCGCCGCCGATGATTTTTCCGAGCGTCGTCAAATCCGGCGTGACGCCATAAATTTCCTGCGCGCCGCCTTTGGCAAGACGAAATCCGGTCATCACTTCGTCGAAAATCAATAAAATATTTTCGCTCGTGCAAACTTCGCGTAAACTTTGCAGAAACTCCTTGGTTGCCGGAACGCAGCCCATGTTTCCACCGACCGGTTCGATAAAAACTGCGGCGATTTGATTTTTGTTGCTTTCGATTAATTCATAAACCGATTCGATGTCGTTGTATTTCGCCGTCAAAGTATCTCGCGCCGTCGCCTGCGTTACGCCCGGCGAATCGGGAAGTCCGAGCGTCGCCACGCCCGAACCGGCTTTGATCAAAAACGAATCGCCGTGACCGTGATAACAGCCTTCAAACTTAATGATTTTATCTCTGCCCGTAAACCCGCGCGCCAGCCGCATCGCGCTCATCGTCGCTTCCGTTCCCGAATTGACCATGCGCACGATCTCGATGGACGGTACGAACTTTTTGATTAAAACCGCCAAATCAATTTCGCGTTCGTTCGACGCGCCGAAACTCGTTCCCGACAACGCGGTTTCTCGAAGCGTTTCAATCACTCGCTCATCAGCGTGTCCGAGAATCATCGGTCCCCAAGAACCGATGTAATCAACAAATTCGTTGCCGTCCGCGTCAACCATTTTCGCGCCTTTCGCCGATTTGATATAAAGCGGATCGCGCCCGACCGACTTAAACGCCCGCACCGGAGAATTGACGCCGCCCGGAATATGTTTCTGCGCTTCCGCAAATAATTCGCTGCTTTTTGTTGTATTCATTATATTTAATCGCTGTTTTGAGGTTTTGTAAAATTATTTGTAATTCTCTAATCCAATCTTTCAATTTTTCCTTATGCTCATTCGTGACAGGGAAAAATTCAGGATCGCCTGCCGCAATTCTTAAACGCACAATATTTCTCCGAACTTCTTCTAGTTCTTCATCCAAATAATGTTCAATTATATATATTAACCAGTCACTATTATTGTAATGTCCCTTAATTAATTTGTTTAAGTAAACTATAAACTCTTTGCGTTTTTTATGGTCAATCAAACGAAATTTCTCAATTATATTGTTATATTATTTATCAAATAAATTTTATCGCCTCTTTCGCAAAGTAAGTGATAATCACGTCCGCGCCCGCGCGTTTGATTGCCGTCAGAGTTTCCATCATCACTTTTTCGCCGTCAATCCAGCCTTTTTCAGCCGCCGCTTTAATCATGGAATATTCGCCGCTGACGTTGTAAGCGGCAATCGGAAGATTAAAATTGTCTTTCGCGCGGCGAATGATGTCTAAGTAAGAAAGCGCGGGTTTGACCATCACGATGTCCGCGCCTTCCTGTATGTCGAGCAAGATTTCGCGCATCGCTTCGTCGGAATTTCCAAAATCCATCTGATAGGATTTGCGGTCGCCGAATTGCGGCGCTGATTCCGCCGCTTCACGAAACGGTCCATAAAAAGCGGAGGAATATTTCGCAGCGTAAGCCATAATCGGCGTTTCCGCAAAATTGTTTTCGTCCAATATTTTACGAATCGCAGCGACGCGCCCGTCCATCATATCCGACGGCGCGATAATGTCCGCACCTGATTCGGCGTGAGTCAAAGCCTGTTTCGCCAGTAGTTCGAGTGTCGCGTCGTTCTGCACAAACTCATTTTCAATTACGCCGCAATGCCCGTGCGAAGTGTATTCGCACAAACAAACATCGGTAATCACGAGCATTTCAGGGAAATTCTTCTTAATTTCTCTCGATGCTTTCTGCACGATTCCGTCCGCGTGATAACCGCTGGAACCGACTTCATCCTTAAAATCGGGAATTCCGAACAATAAAACCGCGTTAATTCCAAGCGTCAAAAGTTCCTCGCATTCGCGCAGAACGTTATCAATCGAAAGCTGAAAAACATTTGGCATCGAAGAAATCTCGCGCTTATAATGCGCCCCTTCCGCCACAAACAGCGGGTAAATAAAATCATTGCGCGTTAAATGCGTCTCGCGAAACATATCGCGCAAATTCGCACTTTTGCGTAGGCGTCGCAGACGCGAAACGGGAAAATTCGGTAAATTAAAATTGCTCATTTATTTTTTTGCCACGAACAAATACGAACGAAATACGAAAAAATTATTCATTCAAAAGCAATCCAATTTGCCGGAATATTTTTGTATTGCTCAGGTAAATCTTTTTTCGCTTGCTCAATTGAGTCGCAAGGAGAATCTTGTTGTGTTTCCCAATTTTCATCACAACTAAAACGATACATCTCACCAGTTTTTTCATAATGGCAAATCGCTAAACCGTAAATCTCAAAAGCTAATTGTCCATCTTTTTCGCCACCGCTGTATTTCATTGTTCCAAACGGAGTTGAACCAGACCACGCCCATTCTAAAACTTTCGCACCATCAATTTCCTTTGCAGGTTTTTCCATAAAATTTTCGTGTCTTTTCGTGTTTATTCGTGGCTAATTTCTTCCGCTACTTTATAAGCGTTTTTCACGCAGTCGCCGACGGAGATGCCTTTGTAAAAATTACTGCAAAAGTGAATTCCTTTATTATTACGCTCAAAATTTTCTATGTCTTCATCGATTCGTTCGTAACCCAAAAGATACTGCGGAATCGCCTTGCGCCAGCGTTTGATATGCTTAAAATCAGGTTTTTCGCGCAAATCTAAAATGCTTTTCAGCTCGTCAAAAACGATCTCGAACAATTCTTCGTCGGACTTTTCAAAAAGTTCCGCGTTGCGCGCTCCGCCGACAAATGTCGTTAATAAATGATAACCGTCGGGAGCGCGCTTCTCAAAAACTGCTGAATTCCAGATCGTTCCCAAAATTTTGCGCCGTTCTGAGCTGGGAACAAGAAAACCGAAACCGTCCAAATCTTTTTCTACCGATTCTTTTTTCGCGCCGAAGAAAACCATCGCTACCGGCGGATAATAAATGTTTATTAACTGTTCGCTTAATTTCGCATCGAGATTTTCGATCAATCGCGCGGCAGATGCGGCGGGCGTTGAAATTATCAATTCATCGAAAACATCTTCGCCGCAATCGGTCGCCACGCGCCATTTCCCGCCCGCGAGTTTTTCGATTAGCTCAATCGTAGTGTTCTTTTTAACGCTTTCGTCTAAATTTTCTGCGAGTTTATCGGTCAAAGTCTGCACGCCTCGTTTGAGTGAAAAGGTGCGCGGAAAATTCGCGTCAGCCTTTTCCGCTTTTGAAAGCACTGAGCCGACAATCAAACTTCCGTATTCTTTTTCCAATTCGTAAAGTCGCGGAAACGCCGCCCGGACGCTCAGATTATCAGGATTTCCGGCGTAAATTCCCGCGATAAACGGATCAGCGGCGCGTTCGACGATTTCGCGTCCCAGACGTCGTTCAAAAAATGCGGAAACCGATTCGCCTTCCGAAGATTTCGACCTGATAAAAGGCTCTTTCAACAAACGCAGACGCGCCTTCAAGCTGAAATAATCGTCCGTCGCCATTTTCGCAATCGTCATCGGCAGGGATTTTAGTTTTCCGTTCTGCAAAACATAACGCTTTTTATTCGCCGCGTTCGCCGCCGTAACTTCCGTTTCAAGATTTAACGCCTTTATCAAATCAACCAGGCGCGGCGATTTCAAAAGACTGTTCGGCGCGTATTCGATTTTAAAGCCGTCAATTTCAACGGTCTGAATATTGCCGCCGACGCGCTCCGATTTTTCAAACAGCGTGATTTGAAAATTTTTATTTTTCAGCAAAAAAGCGGCAGTCAATCCCGAAATGCCGCCGCCGATGATGCCGATTTTTTTCATTTAAAGATTTAACAGATTCGAGAATTACACTTTAGGAACTTCTCGGAGCATACATAATAATCATCATTCCGAATAAAGCAACTATCGCACCGATAATATCAAATCTATCAGGCGCGATTTTTTCTACGCTCCAGCCCCAGAAAACGGCAGCCAGCAAAAAAATGCCGCTGTATGCCGCCTGAACTCGTCCGAAATGCGCGGGTTGAAGCGCCGGCAGAATGCCGTAAACGAACAAAACCGCTGCGCCCGCAACCGCAAACCAGATGCTTTTTTTCTCGTGTATCCACAGCCAAATCAAATACGCTCCGCCAAGCTCGAAAAATGCCGTAACTATAAAGTAAAATACGGATTTTGCAATTTCCATCAAAATATTACTGGAAAAGCGAGGCAAGAAAATCTTTCGTCCCTTGCGCTCCCGTCATTTGCAGCCAAATGTCTGCATTATTCGATTCGACAATGATCTTGAAATTCAAAAACGGACAGCATTTTCTTTCAAACCGCACAAAGTCAGTTAACTCGGTCAGCAAATCGTCACTATATAAAAAAAGATAACCGAAACCGTTTTTCAATTCTTTTATTTCAATAATAGCGTGTCCGATCTTTTGCAAAACGATGTTTCGACGTTCGCGAAATTCATTATCGTTTAACGCGCACGCAACCGGCACGTTTTCAACTTTCATGGTAAACCTCACAAATTCATGGATGCACTTTTGACATTAAAATTTTCCATTTTGTTGAAGACAAGTTGCGCCAGAGCGTCAATGAATTTTTCGGAATAATTTAAGCCTTCGGTCACTTCAAACTGTTCGACGCCTTTTTCTTCAGCTTCGTGGCGAAATTCGATGCCGACTTCAAAGAGAGTTTCGAGGTGGTCGGACGCGAAGGCGATCGGGACGGCGAGCATCATTTTGACGCCCTTTTTCGCCAGCTCGTCGATCGTGTCGGGCGTCGAGGGCGTCAGCCATTTTTGCGGTCCGACCTTTGATTGAAAACAAAGATGAGTCGGATTTGTCCAGCCGCCTTTTTCCCTGACAGCCGTCACGGTTTCGCAGATATGACCCGAATACGGATCGCCCTGTTTGACCAACTTCATCGGCGTGCCGTGTGCGCTGAACAAAATATCGACCTGATCGCGCTTTTCGGCGGGGAATTTCTCTAAACCCTGATTGATGCGTTCGACGCAGGCAGCGATATACGGCGGAAAATCGTAATAATGATCTACCAGAGCCCATTTGATCGTCTTGTTGCCGCGTTTTTCAAGCTGTTTCTTCCATTCCTTGACGCTTGACTCGGTTGTCGCCATCGAATATTGCGGGTAAAGCGGCAGCAGAATCACTTTCGTGATATTTTCTTTTTCGAGTTCGTCCAAAACCTCTTCGGTAAACGGATGCCAGTAACGCATCGCGGCGTAAACTCTAGCGGGAAATTTTTCGTTGAGTTTCTCTTCCAAAAGTTTCGCTTGTCCGAGTGTGAATTCCTTGAGCGGAGATTTGCCGCCGATTTGTTTGTATTGCTCCTGAATTTTCGGATGACGTTTTGAGGAAATCAGCTTAGCGAGCCACTCACGAAATAAAAAGCTGCCCGGAAAATTGATGATGTCCGGATCGACAAACAAATTATAAAGAAACGGCTCGACCGCATCGAGCGAATCGGGACCGCCAAGATTTAATAAAACTACTCCGATTTTTTCTTGCATAAAACTTTTTTTAGCAACGAACAAACACGAAGTGAACACGAAAAATAATAATGCCGTTCACTATGAAATATATCTTTTCGTGCCGTTTCGTGTTTGTTCGTAACTGATTCCTTCTTAAACCGTTTTGGAAAACACAGGCTTTTCCTTCATCATTTTTTCCAAGTAAGCGTCAAAACACATCGCGACGTTGCGAATAATCAGTTTGCCGGAACCGATGATTTTGATTTTGTCCGCTGTGTTTTCCAGCAAGCCTTCGATGATAAAAGTATCGAGTTTTGGCAAATCGTCAGCAAAATAATGTTCAAAGTCAATACCGAATCTGCGTTCGATGTCGCGCTTGTCGATTTCCAGATGACACATCAGCTGCATGATCGTTTCCTTGCGAACGTGGTCGTCTTCGGTCATTCGATAACCGACTGCCGTCGCTGCTTGCCTGGCGTCAATGCGCGCGTAATAATCGTTCAGATTTTTCTGATTCTGCGCGTAAATGTTTTGAAACTGAGAAATCGCCGACACGCCGAACGCGTAAACGTCCGCGCCCGCTTTGGTCGAATAACCCTGAAAATTTCGGTATAAAGTGTTGTCGGCTTGCGCGATGGCGAGTTCGTCGGTCGGTTTGGCGAAATGATCCAGACCGATATACTCGTATCCTGCCGCAATGAGTTTTTCAATCGTCATTCGCAAAATCAGAAGCCGCTCGTCGGGCGAAGGCGTGTCTTCGACTTTGATGACGTTTTGATGTTTTTTGAGCCACGGAACGTGCGCGTAATTGAAAACGGCGATGCGGTCGGGCGAAATATCGATTACTTTTTCGACTGATTCGCCGAATTCGCGTAAAGTTTGATGCGGCAAACCGTAAATCAAATCAATGTTGACGCTTTTGTAGCCGAGTTCACGCGCCCAAACGACCGTTTGCCTGGTGATTTCTTCGGATTGGACGCGGTTAATCGCTTCCTGCACTTTCAGATCGAAATCCTGCACGCCGAAGCTCGTGCGGTTAAAACCGATGGCGCGAAACGCTTCGAGATGCTCGCGCGTCAAACCGCGCGGGTCAATTTCGACGCTCGCTTCCAAATCTTCCGTAAAATTAAATTTAGATTTGATAAATCCGCCGACATCGAGAATTTCGACGGGCGTCAAATAAGAAGGCGTTCCGCCGCCGAAATGAAGCTGTTCGACCGGACGATTTTCTGAAACGAGCGGCGCGATCATTTCGATTTCGCGCTTTAAATAATCGTTATATCGAGCGATTGCCGTCCGGTCACTCGTCACCAGCATATTGCAGCCGCAGAAATAACAGAGTTTCGCGCAAAACGGGAAGTGAAAATAAAGCGAAACTGGACTCGTATTTGTGGCTCCGTTTGTTTCCTCGATTTCGCGCACGAAATCCTTTTCCCTAAACTCGCCGGAAAACATCGGCGCGGTCGGATACGAAGTGTAGCGCGGTCCCGGCTGATTAAATCTTTTCAGCAATTCAATATCAATTTCGCCAAAATCTTTCATAAAACTAATTTTTTAGTCACGAACAAACACGAAAGTAACAAGAAAAATGACAAAGACTTTTAACCACAGATTTACACTGATAAACACAGATTCATGAAAGTCAGATATTAATTAAAATAAGAATAAATAACTTTCTGCGCTTCTAAAAGATGTCGTCCCCAATGAACTTTAAAGTTAAATTTCCATTCCCAAACAGCCTCCGAAAAATGTCCTGCGTCGAAAAATAACAAACCATATTTGATGTCTCGATAAATATCAGCCAAATCATCAGAAATCAGTCCATAAACCGCGCTCTTTTCTTCGTCGTATATTGGATCGAAAATCGTCCAATATCCATTAATCGGCAAATTTGAAAATCTCATTCCAACAAGTTTCCATTGTTCAGCCGTAACATCTTCCAATTCAATGTCGTCTTCAAATTCATCATCAGGCAAATCTAAAACATTTAGAAAAAGTTCGGCTAGAATCTTTTGTGCTGTCTGCAAGTCAGTTTCAGCTTCGTTCAGACTTTCAGCCCAATTACAATAACGGCGAACAATTTCCGCAAACTTTTCGGTTTTTATTTTTGTTTGCTCGTCCATTTATTGTTTCTATAAATCTGTGTTTATCCGTGAAAATCTGTGGTTTCAGTTTCTTAAAATCTTTCGTGTCTTTTTCGTTTTTGTTCGTGGCTAATCTCCTCATTCCGCGTGATACTTCGCGCTTAATTCTTTCACGCATTCGACAAAATACTGCGTATTTTCAACCGGCGTTTTCGGTGTGATGCCGTGTCCGAGATTGAAAATGTGACCGGCGTGTTTGCCGTAACTTTGCAAAACTCGTTCGGTTTCGGCGCGGATTTTATCTCTCGGTGCGAACAAAATCGTCGGGTCAAGATTTCCTTGCAAACCTTTCGCGCCATAAATTTCTGCGCGAACGTCGCCGATATTGCGCGACCAATCAACGCCGAGAACGTCGCATTTAAGTTCCGCCAAAGCTCTATACGAACTGACTCCTTTAGCAAAAACGATAACGGGCGCGCCGTTTGTTTCGAGATTTTCGCAAATATAACGAATGTATTTGAGCGAATATTCTTCAAAATCGTGCGGCGATAAAATGCTCGCCCAGGTATCGAAAATCTGTACGGCGTCGCATCCGGCGCGAATTTTTGCGTTCAGATATTTGATGACTGAATCTGCCAGAAGTTGCAAAAGTTTATGAGCCGCTTCGGGTTCGTTGTAAACGAAACTCTTGATAATATCGAAGTTTTTTGAGCCTTTACCTTCGACCATATAAGCCGCGAGCGTCCACGGCGAGCCGGAAAAACCGATCAGCGGCACGCGATTATTCAGTTTTTCCTTGGTCATTTTAACGGCTTGCATCACATAATCGAGACGGTCGAGAAAGCCGTCCGTGTTCAATTTATCAATGTCCGAAACTTGACGAATCGGTGCTTCGAAAACCGGTCCTTTCGATTCGATGACGTCCAGATGCATTCCCATCGCTTCGGGAATGACGAGAATGTCCGAAAACAAAATCGCAGCGTCGGTTTTGATGATGTCAATCGGCTGAACCGTTACTTCGCTCGATAGTTCCGGCGTTTTGCACATCGTCATAAAATCGTGCCCGGCGCGAATCGCGCGATACTCCGGCAAATATCGTCCGGCTTGACGCATAATCCAAACCGGGGTGCGTTCCGTTTTTTCGCTTTTACAAGCTCTGATAAAAAGTGAATCTTTCATAATGGAAAATGGAAAAAGTAAATTTCAAAATGAAGAATTTGTTTTTTATTTTCCATTTTCCATTTTCCATTTTCCATTTGTTAAATATTTAATTAACTCAACCGCAAAGTTTTCGGCGTTCGATTTTGATGAAACGAAACCGACTTTTACATTTTGCAGTTCAAAATATTCAGCCGTAGTTTTTCCAATCGCCGCGATAATCGTTTGATCCGCAGTTTCCGCGCCGAATTGTTCGATAAAACCTTTCGCCGCGCTCGGACTGAAAAAACACGTCGCCGCGATTTCGGCTCGATATAACTTTTCTCGCAAATTGCTTAGCACATCTGCTCCGACCGTCACATCAACAGTTTCGTAAACAATCGATTCTTCCACCGAAGCGATGTTAGTTAAAAATTCAGGCACGATACGCAAAGATTTTTCGCCGCGAATGAATAAAATCCGTTTATTATTCAATTCTTCGAACCCGATGTTTACGAGCATTTCTCTCGCCGTATTCGCCGCTTCATCAAAACGTAAATCAAGATTCGCGCCCTTTAAAGTTTCATGACCGCGTTTGCCTAAAACATAAACTTTTCCCGGAACGTCTATCTTTTTTTCAATCAGCCGCAGCCTGAAAACTTCCGCCGCTTTCGCGCTCGTCAAAAAAACTGCGTCGTAAATTCCAATTTGGTCGAGTTTAGCGTCAAATTCGCTTAAATCGTTTAAAGTTTTTGTTTCAATCAACGGTAGATTGATAACCGCAAAATCGTTCTCGTTCAAAATCCGGCTGAAATCGTCGAAAGTTCTGATGACTAAAATCGTTTTCATCAGACAACTTCTTCCGCTAAATTTTCCACTTTCTCGCGCGTTCTCTGCAAAATCTCTGTTGCGCCATTTTCGATCAAACAGTTTGCCAGCTCGATTCCTAAATTTTCGGCGTTGTGGCGCGCGCCGACGATTTTTTCACGCAAATTTAATTTTCCGTTCAAACTTCCGACCATGCCTTCGAGATGGATTTTGTCGTTTTCCAAAAACGCGTAAGCGCCGATCGGAACCTGACAGCCGCCTTCGAGACTACGGAGGAAAGCCCGTTCCGCCGTTACGCAATCGAAAGTTTCTTCGTCGTTGAGCGCGACGAGCATTTTGGAAATTTCCCGGTCATTTTCCCTAGCTTCAATCGCCATTGCGCCTTGCCCGACGGCGGGAAGCATAATTTCGGTCGGCAAGATCTGTTTGACGTGCGCGTCGAGACTGAGCCGGTGAACTCCGGCATAAGCTAGAATCAGCGCGTCCAAGTCCGGCGCGGCTTGAAACTTTTCGATTCTCGTCGGCACGTTGCCGCGAATTTCGACTATTTCCAGATCGGGGCGATAATTCAGCAACTGACTGCGGCGGCGCAAACTTCCCGTCGCGACACGGGCGTTTTGCGGCAAATCATCAATCGAATCGTAACTTTCAGCAATAAAGACGTCGTTCGGAGTTTCACGCTTCGAAACAGCGCCGATGATTAAATTTCCGGGCTGCACGGTCGGCAAATCCTTGAGACTGTGAACGGCTAAATCTATTTCGCCGCCGAGCAGAGCGGTTTCTATTTGTCTGGTGAATAAGCCTTTATCGCCGATTTTGGATAGAGAAGTGTCGAGAATTTTGTCGCCGGTCGTTTTGATGACGCGAATTTCAAACGCCGCGTCTGAAAAACGTTTTTCGAGTTCGGTTTTAACGAAATCTGTTTGCCAGAGCGCGAGCGCGCTGCCGCGCGTGCCGATGATGTATTGACGTTTCACTTTCCAGCCTCGCTGAACGCGGCGTTTTTCATCGCCGTCAGTTGTTTGACGACGGCGACGTGTCCGGCAAAATCGTCCGCGTCGCCGCGCATCGCCATTTTATGCAGTTCGGAGACGTTGGCGAGCAGGAATTTTTTGATTTTGACGATTTCCGTCTGCGTCGCCGCGTCGGGTTTCGATTTTCTATGCATCATCGCCGGAAGCAGCGGAAGCGAATAATACCAGACGAGAAAATCAGCCATTTCCGCGGCGATGATGCGTTTGACGCGCGGCACATCAGACATCCGCCGCTCGAAATTGCGATCAACGATTTGATGCAAATCGTCAATGTTTTTCAAAACGACGAATTCGTTTTCCGCCGCGTCCGGCGCGATGTCGCGCGGCATCGCAATATCGATCAATAAAATTTTGTTGGTTTGAAATTCAAAATCCGTTTTGCTGAGAATCGGTTCGGGAGCGCTCGTCGAACTGATGATGATGTCGGTTTCGTCGAGATGGTTTTTGAAATCGTCGAACTCGATTGTTTCGATGATTGATTTTTCGCTGTTTTTCAAACCGGCGATTAATTCTTCTGCACGCTGGTTTGTGCGATTGGAAATTAATATTTTACCGACGCGCCGCTGAATCAGACATTCAGCCGTCATCTGCGCCGTTTCGCCCGCGCCTAAAATCAAAAGGGTTTTGTCGGCGAGCGAGCCGAAAGTTTCGACCGCGAGTTCGACCGCCGCGAGACTGATCGAAACCGCGCCTTTGTGCAGATTGGTTTCGGCGCGCGCCTGTTTGCCGGTTTTGAAGGCGCGCTGCAATAATTGATTCAATATTTTGCCCGTTGATTGATGGCGTTTGGCGACTGCGTAAGCGTCGCGCAGTTGTCCCAAAATTTGGGTGTCCCCGACGATTTTCGAATCAACGCTCGTCGCCACCGAAAAAAGCTGCTGGCATGCCGCGCACGAAACCGATGCGAAAAAATGCTCGCGTTTGACGACGTCGCCGGCGTTTTTGAAATCAATCAGCAAATCTTTGTAATAATCCGTATCAAGGTCGGTGCGCGTCGTCACGCCGTAAATTTCGGTGCGGTTGCACGTTGATAGAACGAGACTTTCAGAAAGACTCGCCGACAGTTTTGCGATAAGCGCGGGAATTTCGCGCTCGTCAACATAGATTTTTTCTCGCGCCTCAATCGCCGCCGTTTTATGATTGATCCCGACGGCGAACAATATCGGCTGTTCCGTATGATTGCTCAAAACTTTATAATCGTTCTTTGTCTGTAAAATGTTTCTATCAGATTAGCGGCACTATAATGCCACATTTTCAATCATAAACAATCAAACTTCTGTTTCATAGCGACGATTTATTAATTAAACTTATGAAGACTATTAGGAAAAATCGGCGTCGCCGTTCGGGTTGAGCGATGATATTGTTTTGAGAATGCTTTTATTACGTATTCTTAAATATATAAAAAATTAAAAGCTGATTAAACCTTATAGAACAAATTCGGTATATCCGTTTTTTTTTCTAATTGTTATACTATTTCGCGTTTACTGAACTTCACTTATCGAAATGTTTGCGTTCAATCGTTTATGCCGGAGAAAAACAACCAAATAATTGAAACGGAAATGCTCGCTTTGGACGAAACCGCGGGCGATTTCATCGGCAATGAAACGGCGCAATACTGGTTAGCCGCGCTGATTGATTCGGCTGATGACGCCGTAATCAGCAAAACGCTCGACGGCATTATCAAAAGCTGGAACAAAGCGGCAGAGCGCATTTTCGGCTATTCCGCCGGTGAAGTAATCGGAAAGTCGGTTTTGATTCTGATTCCGCCGGAACGCAAGCACGAAGAAACCCTTATTCTGGAAAAAATCAAACGCGGCGAGCGCATCGAGCATTACGAAACGATCAGAGTCGGAAAAGACGGTTCGCACATCGAAATTTCTCTCACGGTTTCACCGATTAATGACGCGGGCGGAACTGTCATCGGCGTTTCCAAAATTGCCAGAGATATCAGTCAGCGCAAACGAATTGAAAAACAATTAAGCGAAAGCGATGAACGATACCGCACGCTGTTTGATTCGATCGATCAGGGATTTTGTTTGTGTGAAGTTTTGTTTGATGAATCCGGGCGGGCAATTGATTATCGCTTTCTTGAAATTAACCCGGCGTTTGAAAAGATGACCGGAATTCCGAATGACGAAGCGGTCGGGGACAAAACGGTTTTGCAGCTGATTCCGAATTTGGAGAGAAAATGGATTGAGCTTTACGGGAAAATCGCGCTTACCGGCGATCCGATTCGATTTATTGAACACTCCGAAGCGATGAATCGCTGGTTCGATGTTTTCGGTTTTCGCGTCGGAAGTGAAAACAGCCGGAAAGTCGCGCTGCTTTTTAACGACATCACCAAAAGCAGACAAACCGAAGACAGTTTGCGCGAAAGCCGTGAAATGCTCAGTCTGGCGATGGCGAGCAGTAGAATGGGAGCGTGGTCGCGCGACTTCACCAGCGATGCCGTTTACTGGAGCGCCGAACTCGAAGCGATTTTTGGACTTCCGGCGGGAACTTTTTCCGGCACGCTCGGCGGTTTCCGCGATTATGTTTACGCCGAAGACAAGGACCAAATTGGTAAAGAAGTAGAACGGGCGATTAGAGAAAAAACGGATTACATCATCGAGTTTCGTTTCCATCATGCCGACGGAACTTTGCGTTGGATGGAAGGTCGCGGGCAGGCGGTTTATTCAGCTGAGGGAACTCCTTTAAAGTCTTACGGCATCGGAATAGACATCACCGAACGCAAACTCGAAGAACTGGATCGACAGTTTCTGCTCGAACTCGGCGAAAAAATTCGTTACGGCGGAATCAACCGCGAAAATACGCTCGCCGAAGTCACCGAGATGACGAGCCGTTATCTCGATACGGCGCGCTGTATGTTCATCGAAATAAACGAATCGGAAAACCGCGGCGTTATTCGACAGGAACATTGCCGGCGCAATGTCGCTTCAGTGACGGGTGAATATAAAATCTCCGATTACAGCCCGCAGACGCTCGACGAAATCAAAAGCGGTCGCATTATCGTCAATAACGACGTTGAACGCGACCCGCGGACAGCCGATATTTTCCAAAAAACCTACGAATCTTACGACGAGAGATCTTATGTCTCGGTTCCGCTTTTCACGAACGAACGCTGGTCGGCGATTTTCTGGGTCAGCGATGACAAGCCGCGCCGCTGGACGGAACGGGAAATCGCTCTGCTTGCCGCCGTCGGGGAACGAGCGTGGCTCGCCGCAGAAAAAATCCGCAATGAAAAAGCTTTGGAGCAAAGCCGGGAACGTCTGCAAATGGCGATGGACGCCGCCAAAATCTATTCGTGGGAATTAAATCCGTTTAACTATAAAGCCGAGTGGTCGAACAATTTCGAGCAGGTCATCGGATTTTCAATATCGCCGCATTCGGAAATAAATTTCTATGATTTGGTTCATCCCGAAGATCGCGAACTTCTCGGCGTGAAAGTTCTCGGGGCAATCAATAATCGTCAGCCTTACGAATCGGAATTTCGACTGGTTAACCCGACGACCGGCGAGATCGTCTGGGTACGCGCCCAGGGCGTTCTGGTCGATGATTTTGCTGGCGAACAGCGACTTGTCGGCATCACGCAAAACATCAACGAGCGCAAACAAGTGGAACAGGAGCGTGAAAAACTGCTCGAACGCGAACGCGAAGCGCGGCGACTAGCCGAAGAATCGAGCCGTTTAAAAGACGAGTTTTTAGCGACCGTTTCGCACGAGCTGCGAACGCCTCTTAATGCGATTTTGGGCTGGTCGCAGATGCTCGATACCGGCAAATTCACGGCAGTCGACACCGCGCGCGCAGTCAAAACCATTTACCGGAACGCCAAATCGCAGGCAAAACTGATCGAAGATATTTTGGACGTTTCACGCATTATCACCGGCAAACTGCGCATTGAAATCAAACCGACGACGCTCGCGCCGATCATTCAATCGGCGGTTGAAACGCTGCGACCCACAATCGAAGCGAAAAACATTAAGCTGCAAATGCGTCTCGATTTTGAAACCAAGCCGATTCTCGCCGACCCGGATCGGATGCTGCAGGTTTTTTGGAATATCATTTCCAACGCGGTCAAATTCACGCCGGAAAACGGGCAGGTCAATGTCGAACTCATCAACCAAGCCAGACAAATAAAAATCATCGTTTCCGATACCGGCAAGGGCATTGAGCCGGAATTTCTGCCGTTTGTCTTTGACCGTTTTCGTCAAGCCGACGGAACCAGCACGCGTTCTCACGGCGGATTGGGATTGGGATTGTCCATTGTCCGTCACGTCGTCGAACTGCACGGCGGAACCGTCGAAGTCGCCAGTCAAGGTGTCGGAAGCGGCACGATTTTTACGGTTTTTCTGCCTGTTTATTCTGGAGAAAACGACGGTGAGAAAAGCATTGAAAATAACGCGACCAAAGAAGTTATTTCTTATCAAGAGCTTGGCGGCGTCTACTCTCCGCCCGATTCTCAAAATCCGCTCGAAGGAGTAAGGGTGCTTTTGATTGACGACGAAAAAGACGCTCTGGAAATGCTCGCGGCGATGCTTTCGCAAGCCGGCGCCGAGGTCAACCAGCAAACTAACGTGACGGACGCTCTTGAAATTGTCAAAGAATGGATTCCGCAGGTTATCGTTTCCGACATCGGAATGCCTGAAATAGACGGATACGCTTTTATCGAAAAGCTGAGAGCTTTGCCTCGTGAAAAGGGCGGCGAAATTCCTGTTGTCGCTTTGACTGCTTATGCGGGATTGAGCGAACAAAAACGTGTTTTGTCGAATGGATTTCAAATGTATCTGACAAAGCCGGTCGGTTCGACCGAATTGATCGCTGCGTTAAAGAATTTAACCGAAGATAGTAAACTATAGAAAAATCACCGCTTATTTGTAGGGTGAAACGATTGAAATACATAGAAGCCGTATTTGTAATGCTTAGCTTTTATTGACATTTTTGGCGAGGCTGGCGACGATTGCAGCCAATTCGACCGGCTCGACCGGTTTCGCCGCGTGAACTTGAAAACCGGAAGTCAAAGCGCGAACGCGATCTTCAATCCGCGCGTATGCCGTCAAGGCAACAGCCGGAATTCGCCCGTTGTTTTCGGCGGGCAACGCGCGAACTTCTTTGATTAAATAATAACCGTCGAATTCCGGCATACCGATGTCGCTGACCAAAACGTCGAAGCGTTCTTCGGTTAAAGCGAGCAGCGCTTCTTTGGCGGAACCGGCAGCTTTCACTTCCGAACCGCATTCTTCCAATATTAACTGGAGCAGTTCGCGCGAATCGGCTTCGTCGTCTACAATCAAAACACGCAACCCATTTAATTCCGGCGCGCAGTCGAGCGAGACGAATTTTTTAGAAATGGTCGGATGAAAGCGTTCTTCTTCGTTTTCGGCGCGCGGTGAGGCGATGGATAAAGGTAAATTGACGATAAAACTGCTGCCGCGATTTTCGCCTTCGCTTTCGACCTGAACCGTACCGCCGTGCATTTCGACCAGCTGACGAACAATCGAAAGTCCTAAGCCGAGTCCGCCCTGAGCGCGCGAGCTGGTTTGATCGGCTTGTCGAAAACGGTCGAAAACATAAGCCAGAAATTCCGGTTCGATGCCTTTGCCGGTGTCGCTGACCGTAATTTCGACGTGAGAATTGACGCGTTCGAGCCTGACCTGCACGCGCCCGTTTTTCGGTGTGAATTTAACAGCGTTCGACAGCAGATTCCAGACGACTTGCTGCAATCGCTCGGCGTCGCCGGAAATCGTCGCGGTTTTGGTGTCGAGTATCGTCTGGAGACGAATATTTTTGGCATCCGCCGCCGGACGAACCGCGTCAACGGCGGCTTCGATGACCGACGAAAGCTCAATTGATCTTATTTCAAGCCGTAATTTGCCGGTAATAATCCGCGAAACATCGAGCAAATCGTCAATCAATTGCGACTGCGAACGGGCGTTTCTTTCGATAACCTGGACGGCGTTGGTCGCTGCCTGCGAATCCATATTGCCGTTGCGCAGCAGATTAGACCAGCCGAGAATAGCGTTGAGCGGCGTTCGCAGTTCGTGCGAAACCGTCGCCAGAAATTCGTCTTTGATTTTATTGGCTTGTTCAGCCGTTTGGCGCGCTTCCTGTTCGCGCGCGAGCGATTCGTGCAGACTTTTGACCACGCGCGAGCGCTCGATCGATTCCCAGAAACGATTGGCGACAAAGGCGACGAGTTCGATTTCTTCGGTCGTCCAATGACGCGGCACAGTTTGATGAACAGCCATACACGCCGCGAAACGATTATTTTTATGCAGCGGAACGCAGATTACCGATTGAATATTCGTTAGCCGATATGCAGCCAAATCTGACTCGGTTACTTGTTTGTCATTGTCAACGTCGTCAACCACATACGGCTGGTCGGCACGCATCAAGCGCAGAACCTCGGTACCGAACTGCGACATGCTGTAATGACCTTTAATGCTCGGAACATTGCCGCGCGTATAATCGCCAGTAATGAAAAAATGGTCTTCGTCGGCTTCGACTTCGGCATAAGCGCAGCGGTCAACTTCGAGATGTTCGCCCAGCAATTGGGCTAGGGTGACGGTAATTTCTTCCGGCGTTTCCAGAGCGCGAACCGATTCGTCGAGCTGCATGATAAACCGGTTTCTCAGATCGAGCCGTCTTTGTTCGTCAATATCGGTGTTAGTGCCGAACCAGCGAATGATTTTTCCATCAGCGTCTCGCTGCGGATTAACGCGGGTCAGGAACCACCGAAACGCACCGTCAGCCCCGCGCAGCGGGAATTCCATTTCAAACGGCTCGCCATACTCGATGGAAAATTTCCATTTTTCGACGACCCACGAAAGCATATTCGGGTGGTGAACCGATTGCCAACCCCAGCCTTTCATATCTTCAAGCGTCGTTCCCGTGTAGTTATACCAATTCTGGTTATACCAGGTAATAAAACCGTCGGGATCGGCTATCCAGACAAGCTGCGGTACGGTTTCCGCCAAAGTGGAAAACTGTTCTTCGGATTGACGCAAAAGCGATTCGGCTCGTTTGCGTTCCGAAATGTCGCGGGCGATACCGATGAAAATATGCCGGTTGTTATTAAGATATTCGCCGAATGAAATTTCGAGCGGAAATTCGTGTCCGTCTCGATGCAGCCCCGGAACTTCGACATGTTCCCAATTAACGTGCCGTTCGCCGGTTTTGATGTAGCGCTGTTGTCCAGCCATATGTAAATGACGCAGATATTCCGGCATTAACATCGAGAGATTGTTTCCGCTCATTTGCTCAATCGTGTAGCCGAAAATTCTTTCCGCAGCGCGATTGATAAAAAGAATTGTGCTGCGCTCGTCAATGCTGATGACGGCGTCCGAGGCGGTTTCGGCAACAATTCGGTATTGTTCCTCGCTGTATCGCAGTTTTGCTTCGACGCGTTTGCGTTCGATGCCGTTGGCGATTCCATTGGAAACCGCCGCCATCGCGTCGAGAGACATTTTCGTCAATTCGTGTTTGGCAAACACGCACATCACGCCGACGAGACGGTCGCCGACGATAAGCGGAAAACCGGCAAACGCTTTCATCCCTTCGCGTTCCGCCCATTTTTTATCGCTGAGGCGCGGATCGTTGAGAAGATCATTCGTCATATGCGGCTGGCGTTCTTCGGCAATTAGACCGATTTTGTATTTACCGACCGGAACGCGCGCGTGATCTCCGTCGAGATGCGTATATAAACCGGCGCTAGCCCGCAGCTGCAAAACATTTTCATCCGCTTTGAAAGTCCAAATGCGTGCGAATGCCGCGTCGAGATGCCTGACTAAAATTTCCGCGCACTGACCGAGCAATTCGTCCGTGCTGTAATCCTGAGCCAAAATATTTCCGATGTCGCCGGTTAAAGCGGCGATGCGAGAGTGTTCGAGATGCGCTTCTTCCGCTTGTCTGCGCTCGCTGATATTGTGGAAATAAACCGATAGTCCTTCGCTTGACGGGTAAGCCCGCACTTCAAACCAAGTATCGAGCGGCGGGTAAAACTCTTCAAACGTAACTGATTTCTGTTCGGATACGGCGAGATGATATTGTTTGTAAAAAGTCGAGCCGACCGCTTCGGGAAACTCTTTCCAAATGCTTTCCCCGAGCAGTTCGGCGCGCGAGCGATGAAGAAGCTGTTCGCCCTGCCGGTTGATGAAGGCGAATCGCCAATCGCGGTCGAGAGTAAAAAAAGCGTCGGTAATGCTTTCGAGAATATTGTTAACACGTAGATTCGATTTTTCAAACGCCTCTTTGATTCGTTTGTTTTCGGTTTCGTCTCTGGCTATCTTGGTAAAACCGCGCAAATTTCCGGCTTCGTTTCGCAAAGCGGTAGTGATGCCGTTTGCGTAAAATCTTGTCCCGTCCTTGTGAAGATGCCAGCGGTTATCGTCGGCTCGTCCGTTTAGCGCGGCAATCTCCAATTCTTTTTCCGGAATTCCTTGCGCTCTATCCTCGGGCGTGAAAATGACGCGAGCTGATTGACCGATAATTTCATCGGAAGTATATCCGAAGATGTTTTCCGCGCCTTTATTCCAACTGAGAATAGTGCCCTGCGGGTCGAGATGAAAGATGGCAAAATCCCGCGTGTCCTGAACAAGCGTCTGATAAGGCAACTCTCCGAATAATTCTTCTAGTTTTTCCCTGTTCCTCATTGAATGTACGACTTTGCTTTTGAAAGTAAAAAGTATTCTAACCGTATGCCGTTCGTAAAGACAATTTTAATTGACCGGATAAATATATTTGTGAAAGCGGCAAATCTTTGAAAATAAGCCGGTAACAAAAAATAAATGGTCTTGCAATTGAATTCGACATTTTCGTCAACGCCGAGAAAGTCGCTTTTACAGAGGGTTTATTCCTAACTTTAATCTCGAGCAGACTGATAGAGATATTTCTTGTGGATTCGAAAGAAAAAATGTTACTTTCATTATTGATTGAATATCAAAAATTCAAATTAACCCTGAATTAAAATTCGCGTCCAAAAAAATAAAAATATCTCCGTCAAACCGGACAATTGGGATTTACAGCAATCACTTTAACTTCAAAAAACGATTTGGCAAAGCCTGTTTGAAAAGGGCGAATAAATCAATTTGCGAAAAAAAAAAGCAAAAAAGTGCAAAAAAAGCACGAAACTTTCTATTACAAATTTTATTTCAAATAAGAAAAGGGAGAATCGAGTATGCGGGGCGTATCAGCCGGAAAACCTGGGACAGGTAAAACAAGAACAAACGGAAACGCCGCCAGCGGGCGGACGAAAACAAACGGACAGGCAAAAACAAACGGACACGATAAAACTGATTATCTTGATCAGGAGCAGCTATTAAGCGTCCTGACGGCGATCAAAAAAGGCGATTTCACCAGCCGCCTGCCCGAAAATAAAAGCGGCATCATCGGGAAAATCTACGACTCTCTCAACGAAATAATCGAAAAAAACGAGCAGCTGACCTCGGAGTTAGGACGCGTCAGCGAAGTCGTCGGTAAAGAAGGCAAAATCGCCCAGCGAGCTACTTTAAGCCACGCTACCGGCGGCTGGGCTTCGTGCATCAATTCAGTCAATACTCTGATTACCGATCTGGCGCAACCGACAACTGAAGTCGCCCGCGTTATCGGCGCGGTTGCCGAAGGCGATTTGTCGCAAAATTTTAATCTCGAAATAGACGGACGCCCGTTAAAAGGCGAATTCCTCCGAACCGGAAAAACCGTGAACACGATGGTTGCACAGCTCGGCGCTTTCGCATCGGAAGTAACGCGCGTGGCTCGCGAGGTGGGAACCGAAGGTAAGTTGGGCGGTCAGGCGCAAGTCAAAGGCGTATCGGGAACGTGGAAGGATTTGACCGACAACGTAAATCTAATGGCGTCGAATTTGACCGGTCAGGTGCGCAACATCGCCGACGTGACGACCGCCGTGGCAAACGGCGATTTGGGTAAAAAAATTACCGTCGACGTAAAAGGAGAAATTCTTGAATTGAAAAACACCATCAACACGATGGTTGATCAGCTTTCATCCTTTGCTTCGGAAGTAACGCGTGTGGCAAGAGAAGTGGGAACCGAAGGCAAGCTCGGCGGTCAGGCGGAAGTTAAAGGCGTGTCGGGAACGTGGAAAGATTTAACCGATAACGTAAATTTAATGGCGAACAACCTGACCGGTCAGGTACGAAATATTGCGGAAGTTACAACCGCTGTGGCAAACGGCGACCTCTCGAAAAAGATTACAGTAAATGTTAAAGGCGAAATTTTAGAACTCAAAGACACGATCAACACGATGGTGGATCAGCTTTCCTCATTCGCCTCGGAAGTAACGCGCGTGGCTCGCGAGGTGGGAACCGAAGGCAAACTCGGCGGTCAGGCGGAAGTTAAAGGCGTTGCGGGCGTTTGGAAGGACTTGACCGACAATGTAAATTTAATGACCAGTAATTTGACCGGGCAGGTGCGAAACATTGCCGATGTGGCAACGTCCGTGGCAAACGGCGACCTTTCCAAAAAAATCACAGTTGACGTGCGCGGCGAAATCTTAGAACTGAAAAACACGCTGAACACGATGGTGGATCAGCTCAATTCGTTTGCATCGGAAGTAACGCGCGTGGCTCGCGAGGTGGGAACCGAAGGCAAGCTCGGCGGTCAGGCGGAAGTCAAAGGCGTCGGCGGCGTCTGGAAAGATCTAACTGATAATGTAAACTTGATGACCAGTAATCTTACGGCTCAGGTGCGTAATATCGCCGAAGTGGCGACCGCCGTGGCGAACGGCGATCTTTCCAAAAAAATCACCGTGCAGGTGCGCGGTGAAATCTTAGAACTCAAAGACACGTTGAACACGATGGTGGATCAGCTGAACTCGTTCGCTTCGGAAGTGACGCGTGTTGCTCGCGAGGTGGGAACCGAAGGTAAGTTGGGCGGTCAGGCGCAAGTTAAGGGCGTATCGGGAACGTGGAAAGATTTGACGGAAAACGTAAACTTCATGGCGTCGAATCTCACGGGACAGGTGCGTAATATCGCAGCAGTAACGACGGCTGTAGCAAACGGCGACCTCTCGAAAAAGATTACGGTGGATGTGCAGGGAGAAATCCTTGAGTTAAAAGACACGATCAATACGATGGTGGATCAGCTTTCATCGTTCGCCTCGGAAGTGACGCGTGTTGCTCGCGAGGTGGGAACCGAAGGTAAGTTGGGCGGTCAGGCGGTGGTGCGCGGGGTTTCTGGAACGTGGAAGGATTTGACCGATAACGTGAATTTCATGGCGTCGAACCTTACTTCTCAGGTGCGTAACATCGCCGATGTTACGACGGCTGTTGCGACCGGTGACCTTTCTAAGAAAATTACGGTGGACGTAAAAGGTGAAATTCTTGAGCTGAAAAATACCATTAATACAATGGTGGATCAGTTATCTTCATTCGCGTCCGAGGTGACGCGCGTGGCTCGTGAGGTAGGAACTGAAGGCAAACTTGGCGGTCAAGCGGTGGTGCGCGGGGTTTCTGGAACGTGGAAGGATTTGACCGATAACGTGAATTTCATGGCGTCGAATTTGACCGGTCAGGTGCGTAATATCGCCGCCGTGACAACCGCCGTGGCAAACGGCGATCTCTCGAAAAAGATTACGGTGGACGTGCAGGGAGAAATTTTAGAACTCAAAGACACCATCAATACGATGGTGGATCAGCTCAACTCATTTGCGTCGGAAGTAACGCGTGTTGCGCGCGAGGTGGGAACCGAAGGGAAATTAGGGGGACAAGCCGAAGTTAAAGGCGTTGCCGGCGTTTGGAAGGATTTGACCGATAACGTGAACTTTATGGGGTCGAACTTGACGACGCAGGTGCGCGGCATCGCTCGCGTCGTGACCGCCGTCGCGAACGGAAACTTGAATCGCAAACTCGAAGTGGAAGCGTTAGGCGAAATCGCCGAACTTTCCGATACCATCAACGCGATGATCGACACGCTCGCGACTTTCGCCGACCAGGTAACGACTGTGGCGCGTGAAGTGGGAATCGAAGGCGAACTCGGCGGACAGGCGAGCGTTCCCGGAGCTTCAGGCACGTGGCGCGATTTGACGGATAACGTGAATCAGCTCGCCGCGAACCTGACCAACCAGGTGCGCGCAATGGCGGACGTGGCGACGGCAGTTACCAAGGGCGACTTGACGCGCTCGATTACGGTCGATGCATCGGGCGAAGTCGCGTTTTTGAAAGATAACGTGAACGAGATGATTCGCAATTTGCGCGAAACGACTCAGAAAAATACCGAGCAGGATTGGCTCAAGACCAACCTCGCGAAATTCACTCGATTGCTACAAGGTCAGCGTGATTTGCTTACCGTTTCCAGACTTATTCTTTCTGAGATGGCTCCGCTCGTCGAAATGCATCACGGCGTGTTTTACATCACCGATACTATCGAAGACGAAACGGTTTTGAAAATGCTGGCGTCTTACGCTTACCGCGAGCGCAAATCAATTTCCAATCAATTTAAGCTCGGCGAAAGCCTCGTCGGGCAGTGTGCGCTCGAAAAAGAACGAATCATCGTCAAAAACGTGCCGCACGATTACGTTAAAATCAATTCCGGTCTGGGCGAAGCCGCGCCGACGAACATCGTCGTTCTGCCGGTTTTATTTGAAGGGCAAGTCAAGGCTGTTATCGAACTCGCTTCGTTTAACGAGTTTAGTGAAAACCAGTTCGGCTTTCTCGATCAGCTGACCGAATCAATCGGTATCGTTATCAACACGATCGAAGCTAATATGAGAACCGAAGAGTTGCTCAAACAATCTCAGTCGCTCGCGCAGGAACTGCAAATCGGGCAAGCCGAATTGCAGGAAACCAACCGTCGTCTGGAATTGCAGGCGCAGTCGCTGCAAACTTCCGAAGAGCTGCTCAAACAACAGCAGGAAGAATTGCAGCAAACCAATCTCGAACTCGAAGATAAAGCGCAGCTTTTATCCGAGCAAAAATCGGAAGTCGAGCAGAAAAACCGCGAAATCGAGTTGGCGCGCGTCGCGCTCGAAGACAAAGCGAAACAACTCGCGCTTTCCTCGAAATACAAATCCGAATTTCTGGCGAATATGTCGCACGAACTGCGGACGCCTTTGAACTCGATGCTGATTTTGTCGAAAATGCTGGCGGAAAGTCCCGACAACAATCTCAACGAAAAACAGGTCGAGTTTGCTGAAACGATTCACTCGTCGGGCGCGGATTTGCTCGCGCTGATCAACGAAATTCTCGATTTATCGAAAATCGAATCCGGTACGATGGGCGTCGAAATCGGTGAAGTTTACTTTAACGAACTGCGCGGCGACATCGAGCGCACGTTCAGCCAGATCGCGCAGGACAAAGGAATTCAGCTCGTAACGGAACTTGAAGAAAGCTTGCCTGAACTGATGGAAACCGATGTCAAACGGCTGCGGCAGGTTCTCAAAAACCTTTTGTCGAATGCTTTCAAATTTACGGATCATGGACAAGTCGCTGTTCGGATAGCTTCGGCGAAAAGCGGTTGGAGTTATGATAACGACAGTTTGAACCGCGCGCCGGCGGTAATTTCTTTCACGGTCAGCGATACCGGAATCGGTATTCCCGAAGATAAACAGCAGCTAATTTTCGAGGCGTTCCAGCAAGCCGACGGAACGACAAGCCGAAAATACGGCGGAACCGGACTCGGGCTTTCAATCAGCCGCGAAATCGCCAGGCTTTTGGGCGGCGAAATTACATTGGAAAGCGCTCCCGGTGAAGGCAGTAACTTTACCTTCTATTTGCCGCAAAATTACCAGCCGACGACTTTAACGCCCGAAGAAAATTTCGATGATGAATTTTCAGGCGGCAACGGTCAGCGTCCGCAGAGTTTGATTACTTTGTCCAGAGAATCCGAAAACGGTTTGTCGAATCGAATTCAAGTGATTGTCGGCGACGACCGAACTGATATCGAATCGGGCGATAAAGTATTATTAATTATCGAAGACGACAGCAGTTTTGCCCGCATTCTTCAAGACATCGCTCACGAACAGGGCTTTAAATGCCTCGTTTCCCAGCACGGCGAAGACGCCCTGGTGACGGCGCGCAAATATCGTCCCGACGCGATCACGCTCGATTTAACTTTGCCGGGAATGCACGGTTACGCGGTTTTGGATCGTTTGAAACACGACCCGTCAACCCGTCATATTCCGGTGCAGATTATTTCGGTGATTGACGACTTGAAACGCGTTTTGAAATTGGGCGCGCTCGGTCACGTGACGAAACCTGTCAATCGCGAAAAACTTGTTGAAGGAATCATCGGATTAAAGGATTTCGTTGAGCGCCCGGTGAAAAAATTGCTGCTTGTCGAAGACGATGAAACACTGGCGAACAGCATCAGCGAGTTTGTCGGCGGCGAAGACATCGAGATTACGGCGGTCGGAACGGGCGAAGAGGCTTTAGGAAAACTTCAGGAAGAGAGATTCGACTGTGCGATTGTTGATTTGATGCTGCCGGATATGGAATGGTCGGAACTGATCGGCAAGATCAAGCAGAAAGCGGGCTTTCCCGAACTGCCGGTAATCGTTCATACCGGCAAGGATCTGACCAAACGGGAAACGACGAAAATAAAAAAACTCGCCGAAACGATTATCATCAAAGACGCCGATTCATTGGAAAGGCTGGTTGACGAAACCGCGCTTTTCCTGCATCGTGACGTGGCGGTTTTGAGCGAATCACAAAAGAATATGATGAAGCGGGTTAATCTGATCGATCCGCGTCTGGAAGGCAAAAAAGTGCTGGTCGTGGACGACGATATCCGCAATATTTTTGCCTTGACAAGCGTTTTGGAGCGACAGAAAATGCAGGTAGTTTACGCGGAAAACGGCAAGGACGGAATCGAAATGCTCAAGAAAACGCCGGGCGTCGAAGGCGTTTTGATGGATATTATGATGCCGGAAATGGACGGTTACGAAGCGATGAATGAAATCCGGAACATCCCGAAATTCAAATCAATTCCGATTATCGCCGTCACCGCCAAAGCGATGAAGGGCGACCGCCAGAAATGCATCGAAGCGGGCGCGTCCGACTATATTACCAAGCCGGTTGATACCGAACAATTACTGTCGCTCTTGCGTATTTGGCTCGACAAGTAGAACAATAGGAAAACAGGGAAGTAAGTTTTAGGTAATTTACTTCCCTCAAAAAAACTTTAAGGAGGGTTGATGACTTCGGATTCACAGGCTAATGTTCTGCTCGTTGACGACCGCCCGGAAAATTTGCTGGCGATGGAATCCATTCTGGCTGATTTGGGGCAAAATCTGATTCGCGCCGGTTCCGGCAAAGAAGCTTTGCGGTATTTGCTGGTAGAAGATTTCGCTTTGATTTTGCTTGACGTGCAAATGCCGGATTTGAACGGTTTCGATTTGGCGGAAATGATTCGCGAGCGAGAATGCACGCAGCACACGCCGATTATTTTCGTTTCGGCGACGAGCCGCGACGAACAATATGTTTTTAAAGGCTATTCGCTCGGCGCGGTTGATTATTTAACGAAACCGTTCGAGCCGGAAATTCTCAAGTCGAAAGTACGTTTTTTCACCAAACTTTACCAGCAAAACCAGGAAATAAAACGACAGGCGTTACTGCTCGAGCAAGCTAACGCTGAATTAGACAAGCTGAATTCCGAACTGGAAGCCCGCGTCGAACGCCGGACGGCACAACTCGAAGCAACCAATCAAGAATTGGAAAAGGAAATCGGCGTGCGAATGCAGTCTGAAGCCCGTCTTGCGGTCGAACACGCAGTTACGAGAACGCTGGCTGACAGCAACAGCTTTGAAACTGCTTTTCCATTGATTCTGAAAGCTTTCGTCGAACATTTGAAAGCAGATGTTACCTGTTTATGGCTGCTTGATGAAGAAAAAAAATCGGTTTCCTGCGCCCATATCGAAATATCGGAAAATGCGGGCGATGTTTCTACTTTTTCCGCTGAGACGCGGCGTTTGAATCTCGCGCGCGGCATCGGGTTGCCGGGAACGGTTTGGAAGAAAAACGCGCCCGTTTGGCTGCCGAACACGGTTCGCGGCGAAAAATTTCCGCGCGCCGAATTTGCCGCCACCGTCGGTTTGCACAGCGCCATCGGTTTTCCGATCAAAATCAACCGTGAATTTTACGGAGTGATCGAGTTTTTCACTCGCCGACCGCTTTTGTCCGATCAAAATGTGACAAATATGCTCGATGCCATCGGCAGCGAAATCGGGCAGTTCATTCAGCGCAAACGACTCGAAGCCGAACGTGAAAATCTTCTGCTTCGAGAAAAATCCATGCGCGAGCAGGCGGAAAAAGCGAGCCGGTTGAAAGACGAGTTTTTAGCCACGGTTTCGCACGAACTTCGCACGCCGCTCAACGCCATTATCGGTTGGGGGCAAATGTTAAAAACCGGCAAAATCAAAGGCGACGAGCAACAGCACGCGCTCGACACGATTTATCGAAACGCGAGATCGCAGTCGCAGTTGATTGACGATTTGCTCGACACGTCGCGGTTGATCACCGGAAATTTGAGTTTGAATTTATCGCCGACTTCCATTATCCCGATTATCAAATCCGCGCTCGATGTCGTGCGTCCGATGGCAGAGGCAAAAGAGGTAATTCTTTCGGAGAAATACGACTCCGAAATTGATATGCTGACCTGTGATCCGCACAGATTGCAGCAAATGATCTGGAATTTGTTAACCAACGCCGTCAAATTTACTCCTCCGAAAGGAACGGTTGAAATCAAACTTGAGCGAACCGACGATTTTGTGAAAATTGTCGTGACCGATTCAGGACAGGGAATCGAGCCTGAATTTCTGCCGTATGTTTTCGACCGCTTCAGTCAGGCTGACAGTTCGAGCACCAGAAAACACAACGGTTTGGGTTTGGGGCTGGCAATCGTTCGCCATTTGGCGGAGCTGCACGGCGGTTCGATCAGCGCCGACAGCGAGGGAAAAGACAAAGGCGCGAGTTTCATCTTGACTCTTCCGTCTTCGACGATTGTTAAAACGCATTTGGAACCTTTGATAACAGAATCAAACGGATCGAAACCGAATGAAATCGCCAATCACGAATTAAACGGCATCCGCGTTTTAATTGTTGATGACGATGTTGATACGTGCGATATGCTGACTTATGTTTTGACGCATTGGGGCGCGGAAACAAAATCCTCCGCTTCGGTCTCTGAAGCTTTGGCGCGCGTTACCGAATGGCATCCGAATATTCTGCTGACGGATATTAATATGCCGGGCGAAGACGGTTACGAATTAATCAATCGGCTACGCGCCCTGCCGTCCGAAAACGGCGCAAACATTCCCGCTATCGCCCTGACCGCGATGGTTCGTCCCGAAGATAGCGAGCAGGTTTTATCGGCGGGTTTTCATCTGCATCTTGCGAAACCGATTGATATTGATGAATTGCATAATGCGATTTCGCAATTGACGGAAAAGTCCTCGGTAAATAAAACAATCAATTAAAACAGTAAAATCAAAAAGTAAAAAAGAAACAGATAAGCAGATTATTTATCAAGCTCTTTATTTGATTTTTCGATATTTTCGCAATATTTCGAGCGTCGGTTCGAGAGGCAGTGATTCCACATTGCGCGCTTGTTTACCCGTAACAGTCGAAGCCTTGAAAAGCGAGTTGTAAATGGCTTCTTCGGTCGCTTCAATTACCGCCAGAAAAAGCGGCGACATCGCGTCGTTCGATAAAACCTTAATGTCGCGGGCGTTTTGATTTTCCTTTAAACTTTTGATGCGCAGCTCCGGCACAGTCGAAAAAGCGATTGCGTAATCGCCGCTGCCGTTGGTCGCGGCGGCTCCGGTTCTCGCCAGACCGAACATCGAACGCGCCGCCATTCTTTCGAGCTGCCGCGCGTCGACCGGTGCGTCGGTGGCGATGACGATAATAATCGAACCGTCGGCTAAATCGTTTATGTCCGGCGCGTTTTCGTTTTGAACGCCGGGATTTTGTCGTGATTTTGTATTAGCCGTATTACCGCTCGCGGGTTTCGTTTCAAGCGCGTCTTTCAGATAATATTTTCCGAGTTCGACGCCGACCGGCGCGCCGTCAATTGTTAAAACTCCGCCGTAATTTGTTTGCACGAGAACGCCGACCGTGTAACCGCCGAGCTTTGCGGGCAAATGCCTCGACGAAGTTCCGATTCCGCCTTTGAATCCGAAGGCGACGGTTCCCGTGCCCGCGCCGATTGACCCTTCTTCGATCGCGCCGCTTTGCGCATTTTTGATTGCCGCGAAAACATCATTTTGAGTAATGTGACGCCCGCGAATGTCGTTGAGGAAACCGTCGTTTGTTTCGCCGATGACGGGATTGATTGATCCGACCGATTCGTTGCCGGGCAAAGCGAGCATATAATCCATCAAATAATCAGCCGTTCGCGGAACGCCTAAAGTCGAAGTCAGCAAAATCGGCGTTTCGATTTCGCCGAGTTCCTTGATTTGCGTCGAGCCCATCAATTTGCCGAACCCGTTGCCGACAAAAACCGCGCCCGGAACTTTTTCCTGAAAAAGATTGCCTTCATGCGGCAAAATCGCCGTTATTCCGGTTCGCACATTTTCGCCGCGAACTAAAGTCGTATGACCGACGCGAACGCCCATTACATCCGTTATCGCATTTAACCTTCCCGTCGGCAAAATACCGATTTTAAGTCCGATTTCTCTGGCTCCAGGTCTTTTGTTTTCGGTCATAGTGGTTTGTGTGAAAACTGTCGAATTGACAATTAAAATTACCAATAAAACGAAAATTGTTCGTGTTCTCAAAGCGAAATTTTGTAAATTCATAAAACAAAACTTAATAACTCGTTGATTGAAATAGAAAGTAGCGGCAAAAAATAAAATTGTCACAGAGTTTCGCAAAATAATCAGAAAAAAACTAAAACAAAAATTGTTCTATCTGCGAATAAGTAAACGAGATTTTTATTTGAATTTATCGGATAACAAAGTTACTTTCTATTGGAAATAAATTAAATCACATCTTTTTCAAAATTCTCGGAGGAAAAAATAAATGTTCGCCAAATTGATTGCGCCCTGCGCGTTTCTGTTTCTGTTATTTTCCGCGTCGGTCGCGGCGCAAACCAAATTACTTCGTTTTCCTGATGTGCACGCCGACCGCGTTGTTTTTTCTTACGGCAGCGATTTGTGGACGGTTCCGTCAAGCGGCGGGCAAGCCGTTAGATTGACGGCGCATCCGGGCGTTGAGGTTTTCGCCAAATTTTCGCCGGACGGAAAATACATCGCTTTTACCGGACAATATGACGGCGACGAACAGATTTACGTCATGTCCGCATCCGGCGGCGAGCCCAAACAATTAACTTTTTACCCGGCAAAAGGACCGCTGACGCCGCGCTGGGGTTACGACAATCAAGTAATGGGATGGTCGAACGACGGAAGTTCGATCATTTTCCGGTCGCAGCGCGATTCCTGGACGCTGCCGCAAAGCCGTCTATATTCGATTTCGATGACGGGCGGCGCGCCAACAGCTTTGCCGATGCCCGAAGCCGGTTCAGGCGATTACTCGCCGGACGGAACGAAAATGGTTTATTCGCCGAGAACGCGTGATTTTCGCACGGAAAAACGATACGGCGGAGGACAGGCAAACACGTTGTACGTTTACGATTTGAACACGTCGGATGCCAGAAAAATTTCCGAAGGTGTGCGAGCGTCACGTGACGCGATGTGGATCGGGGATAAAATTTATTACAATTCCGACCGCGACGGTAAATTCAATCTTTACGTTTATGACGTGCCGGGCGCGAAAACCAATCAAGTAACGAATTTCAAAGATTGGGATGTGCGCTGGGCTTCGTCGGACGATCAGAACCGCATTGTTTATGAAAGAAACGGCGAATTGGAAATCTTCGACACGAAATCTAATAAACCGACTAAATTAAACGTTTCCGTCCCTGATGACGGCGTTCATAAACGCGCTCGGACGATCAACGCGGCGCAGTATATTCAAAACGTCGCTTTATCGCCGAAAGGCGAGCGAGTGCTGTTCGGAGCACGCGGCGATATATTTTCCGCTCCGGCTGAGAAAGGCGGAACGCGCAATTTAACGCATTCTTCGACCGCGCACGACAAATTCCCGCGCTGGTCGCCCGACGGTTCGCGCGTCGCTTTTATTTCCGACCGCAGCGGCGAAGAAGAAGTCTGGGTCGCCGCGCAGGACGGTTTGACGCCGCCCGAACAATTGACAAACGGCGGAAACGCGATGCGTTACGCGCCGGAATGGTCTGGAGACGGGCGAAAAATCGCATTTTCCGATAAGGACGGTAAAGTTTATATTTTAACTGTTGCAAATAAGCAGTTAACGCAAATCGCCGATGCTCCGCGCGGTCAGGTCAATGATTACGAATGGTCGCCGAAAGGCAATTATCTCGCTTTCAGCTACGCGGGCGCGAACGGATTTTCGTCGGTTTACATTTACGATACGGTTAATAACAAATTAAATCGCGTTACCGACACGATGTTCAGCTCGTTTAATCCGGCTTTCGACCCGTCGGGCGATTATTTATATTTTTTGAGCAACCGCGAATTCGCGCCGCAAATCTCCAACGCCGAATTCAATTACGCGACGAACCGCTCGACGATGTTTTACGCGCTCGCTTTGCGCAAAGACGTAAAAAATCCGTTTCCGCCAGAATCCGACGAAGTTGCCGTCGCTGCCTCTTCTACGCCGCAGGGAAACGACCGCCTGACGCCGCCCGACGGCGCGCAACCGAAACCGATTGACGAAAAACAGCCGCAGCCCGGCGCGTCTCCGTCGCCGACACCGACCGGAACGCCGAGCGCGGACGCGGCAAAATTAAATGTTCCTTCGGCGCGACCGGAAACGATTGATTTCGATGGCATCGTCGCCAGAGCGACGCGCGTTCCGCTTCCGGCGGAAAACTACGGCGGCTTGACCGCAAAAACCGGACATCTGCTTTATTTCGTCGGCGCTCCGTTTTATTACGGTCGTCAATCCGACCGGCAAACCGCGCTACGAATTTTTTCGATTAAAGATCGCCGGGAAACGAATTTACTCGACGGCGTTAACACTTATTCGCTGTCGGCAGACGGATCGAAAATCATCGTCGGTCAGGGCGCGTCGTTTACCTTAATGGACGCGACGCCGCAAGGCATCAATTCCAAAAAAACGGTTTCGACCGCTGGATTGGTTGCCGAAATCAATCCTGAAGAAGAATGGAATCAGATTTTTAACGAAGTCTGGCGGCGGTATCGCGATTGGTTTTACGTGCCGAATATGCACGGTTTTGATTGGGCGAAAATCCGCGACGAATACAAAACGTGGATGCCACACGTCGCGCATCGTTCGGATTTGAACTACGTTATCGGCGAAATGATCGCGGAATTGACCGTTCAGCACGCATACATTGAAGGCGGCGATTTCAACGTTCCGCCGCGTCCGCGCGTCGCCTTGCCCGGAGCGCGTTTTGAAATTGACGGGAACGCCAAACGCTATCGCATCGCCAAAATTTACGAAGGACAAAACGAGGAAGACATTTACCGCTCGCCACTGACCGAAGTCGGCGTCAACGTCAAACCCGGCGATTACATCCTGCAAATCAACGGCGAAGACGTGACGACCGACAAGGATATTTACCAATACTTGCGAAATCGTGCCGACGCGCCAGTTATAATGGTCGTCAACTCGTCGCCGACGACGCAGGGCGCGAGAACGGTTTCTTATCGTCCGATTACGGACGAAAGCCAGTTAGTTTATCTCGACTGGATTACGGCAAATCGCCGGCGCGTTGAACAAATGTCGGGCGGGCGCGTCGGTTACATCCACGTTCCCGATATGGGCGCGAACGGGATTCGGGAATTTATCAAGTATTTTTACCCGCAGCTCGATAAAGAAGGAATGGTAATAGACGTTCGCGCCAACGGCGGCGGCAATGTGTCCCGGATGCTAATCGAGCGTTTGCGCCGAAAAGTTTTGGGCGTTAATTACTCGCGCACGAGCGATTTGCCGAATACTTATCCCGACGGCGTATTTTTCGGACCAATGGCGGCGATTTTAAATGAAAACTCGTCGTCGGACGGCGATATTTTCCCGTATATGTTCCGCGAAGCCGGATTGGGACCGCTCATCGGCAAACGCTCGTGGGGCGGAGTCGTCGGCATTTCCGGGCGCGGCGGATTGATTGACGGCGGCGGCGTGAGCGTTCCCGAATCGGCGCTTGTCAATACGAAAGGCGAGTATATCATCGAAGGCTATGGCGTTGACCCTGATATCGAAGTCGAAAACGATCCGAAATCCGTCATCGCCGGTGGCGACCCGCAGCTCGAACGCGCTGTCGGCGAAGTGATGAAAAAATTAACGAATCCGGTCAAACTTCCGGCGCGTCCGGCTGCTCCGGTGAAAACGAAATAATTGGAAATTTGTAAACCGGATAAAATCGAGCCGTTCGAGTTTTAAGCATCTTGATTTTAATTTAAGAAAAAAGCGAAAACTTCGATCTGAAATTCGATATTTTCGCTTTTTTCTTAAAAAAAATCCGCGAATGCCAATCTGTTGTCGGTGAAAAGTCAGGTTGATCGGTTTACTGAAACTTTAAATTTACATTTCGCTTCATAAATCGGTAGAATTAATTATTGTTAAATAACTACTATTTTCTACGGCTACATTAAAATGGGGGAAAGCAAGGTGATTGATGAATACGACTTTGATTTGCATCCTGAGCTGCAAACGGAATTGTCTGCGGACGAGCGGGAATTATTACAGCATATTCCTGAATTAACGGAACTCGGAACGGAACGACGAAAGTTTTTGGGACAAGCGGCGGCAAGCGGACTCGGAATTTTAGCGCTTCAGCTTTTGGCTAAGGAACAGGTTCTGGCTTCTATGGAAGCGCCTGAAGGAGCGGTTTTCGCGCCTGTTGCCGAAGAAAACGCGGTTGCCGTGAAACTTAAAATCAACGGCGTCGAAAAAACACTGAACCTTGATTCGCGAGTCAGTTTACTTGATGCGCTGCGCGAGCGCCTTGCTTTAACCGGCACGAAAAAAGGATGCGATCAAGGTCAATGCGGCGCTTGTACGGTTATTGTCAATGGTCGCCGAGTGCTTTCCTGCCTGACTTTGACGGCGACTTGCGAAGGAAAGGAAGTAACGACGGTCGAAGGTTTGGCAAAAGGCGACGATTTGCACCCGATTCAGGCGGCGTTTATCAAACACGATGGATTTCAGTGCGGTTACTGCACGCCGGGGCAAATTTGTTCCGCCGTCGCGCTTCTGCAGGAAGCTAAAAACGGCGAGGCGAGCCATGTATCAACTAATCTGAGAACGAGCGCGCGCAATTTGAAACTTTCCGACGATGAAATTCGAGAGCGAATGAGCGGAAATATTTGCCGATGCGGCGCTTATCCGGGAATCGTTGCGGCGATTCAGGAAGTTCATCAAGGCAGGGAAACCGCGCAAACGTGGCGGTTTGTCGGTGAAGATGAAATCGCTGCCTTAAACGTGGAGGGAAAAACCGATGAAATCGTTTAAATACACGCGCGCGAATGATCCGGCAAATGCCGTCCAATCCGTTTCTGCTAACGCATCGGCTAAGTTTTTGGCGGGCGGTACGAATCTGATTGATTTGATGAAGGAATACGTTGAGCGTCCTGACGAGCTGGTTGACATAACGCGTTTGAACCTCTCGCAGATCAAATCCGAAAAAGGCGGCGTTTCCATCGGCGCGCTGGCGAAAAATACCGACACGGCGAATCATCCGCTCGTCCGGCAAAATTACCCGCTTTTGACGCAGGCGATTTTGGCTGGTGCGTCGGCGCAGCTGAGAAATATGGCTACGAACGGCGGAAATTTGATGCAGCGAACGCGCTGTCAATATTTTTACGATGTGGCGATGCCGTGCAACAAACGCGAACCGGGAACAGGCTGCGGCGCGCTCGAAGGAATCAACCGTATTCACGCCGTTTTCGGCTATTCTGAAAAATGCATTGCCACATATCCGGGCGATATGGCGAACGCGCTTTATGCGCTCGATGCCGTTGTCAGAATTCGCAGCGCAAATGGACAGGAAAGAACAATTCCAGTGCAAGATTTTCACTGTCTCCCGGGCGATTCGCCGGAAAAAGACAATAATCTCGAGCACGGCGAGCTTATAGTCGCCATTGAAATGCCGAAAAACAATTTCGCCAATAAATCTTATTATCTGAAAGTCCGCGACCGAGCCAGTTACGCTTTCGCCCTCGTTTCGGTCGCCGCCGCTTTGGAAACAAAAGGAAATCAAATTCAGCAAGCGAGAATCGTTTTGGGAAGCGTTGCGCATAAACCGTGGCGCTCAATAGAATCTGAAAAAGCGCTGACCGGAAAACCGGCAACCGAAGAAACATTCAAACAGGCGGCGGAAATTGCAATGAAAGATGCGAAGCCGCTTAAACACAACGCTTACAAAGTCGAACTCGGGAAACGCGCGATTGTTCTCGCTTTGCAAAAGGCAATGAACGGCGGCGCGGCGTAAGGAGATTTATAAAGAAAATGGCAAGATACATCGGGAAAGAAATGAGCCGCGTGGACGGCGTGGCGAAAGTTACCGGCAAAGCTAAATACGCCGCCGAATTTCAAGTGCCCAACATCGCATACGGTTTTCTGGTTACGAGCACTGTTAGTAAAGGCGCGATCAAAACGATTGATACGGCGGAAGCGAGCCGCGCCCCCGGCGTGATTCGCATCTATACGCACGAAAACGCGCCGAAACCGGCTCCTCCGCAATCAGCCGAGCTTAAACCGCAAGACAACGCACGCGAACGCGACAAATCGTTTCGCGCTCTGCAATCGGACAAAATCGTTTTCAATCAGCAGCCGATAGCGCTCGTTCTCGCTGAAACTTTTGAACAGGCGCGCCACGCCGCGCGGCTTGTCAAAGCGACTTACACGGAAGAAAAATCGACGACCGATATGATCGCCGCGCTCGGCACGGCTTTCGTTCCGAATCCGCAGCGAGCGGCGAAACCGCGCGGGAACCCGGCAGAGGCTCTTGCCGCCGCGCCCGTTAAAATCGAAGCCGAATACACGATTCCGATTGAATACCACAACCCGATGGAACCGCACGGCGCGATTGCGTTTTGGGAAAACGAAAAGCTGACGATTTTCGATAAAACGCAGGGCGTTTATACGGTGCGCGATCATTTGGCGACGAGCTTCAACATTCCGGCGGAAAACGTCAACGTCATTTCGCCGTTCGTCGGCGGCGCGTTCGGCTCTTCCCTGAGACCGAATTATTACCCGGCGCTCGCGGCGATGGCGGCGCGTGAAATCAAGCGTCCGGTCAAACTGATTTACACGCGCCAGCAGATGTACACGGGAAACGGCTATCGCCCAGAAACGTGGCAGAAAGTCCGGCTCGGGGCGGAAAAAACAGGAAAATTGACTGCAATCATCCACGAAGCAGCGAATAACAGCTCGACTTTTGAAGATTACTCTGACAATACGGTTAATTTTCCCAGACAGGTTTATGCCTGCCCGAACGTGGACACGCCGCAGAAAATCGTCAAAACCGATCTTTCGACTCCGTGCGCGATGCGCGCTCCCGGCGCGGTTTCGGGAATGTTCGCACTCGAATGCGCGATGGACGAACTGGCTTACGCCTTGAAAATCGACCCGCTCGAACTGCGTTATATCAATTACGCCGAAACTCATCCCGACAATGGCAGACCGTATTCCAGTAAGGCGCTGCGTGAATGCTACCAATTAGGCGCGGAAAAATTCGGCTGGAAAAATCGCAAAATGGAGCCGCGTTCGATGCGCGACGGGAGATTGCTAGTCGGCTGGGGAACAGCGACCGGCGTTTGGGGCGCGTTTTTTCAGCCCGCGTCGGTAAAAATAACTCTGAAAGTTGATGGAACGGCTCATATCGCCAGCGCGACTAGCGACATCGGTCCGGGAACATATACGGTCATCACGCTGATTGCCGCCGAATATCTCGGTTTGTCCGCAGAGAAAGTAAAATTTGAACTCGGCGACACCAAATTTCCGCGCGCTCCAGTTCAGGGCGGCTCGTTCACGACGGCAAGCGTCGGCACTGCGGTTTTCGAGTCAGCTAGAAATATCAGTCAAAAGCTGATGGATTTGGCGAACAAAGAGGCGAATTCTCCGTTTAAGACGGTGAAGGTTGAAAACGTCGAAATGATGGACGGAAAACTACGTTTAAAGGATAATCCGGCGCAGTCGGTCAGCATTTTCGATTTGATGCGTAAGAATAATCTGCCAGAAATCGTTGATGTTCACGAAGCGAAGCCCTCGCCCGAGCGCAATAAATACGCGACGGGAGCGCACGGAGCGCAGTTTGTTGAAGTCAAAGTTGACCCGGATTTGGGGACTGTTCGTGTGACGCGAGTCGTCGAAGCGACCGCTTGCGGTAAGATTATGAATCCGAAAACCTCGCATTCGCAGGAAATCGGCGGCATCGTCTGGGGCATCGGGATGGCTCTGCAGGAAGCGACGGAAATAGACCATCGCTACGGGCGCATTATGAATCCGAATTTGCAGCATTATCATGTTCCGGTCAACGCCGACATTTTAAACTTCGAGACGATGTTCGTCGAAGAAGACGACAAAATCGTCAACCCGCTCGGTATTAAAGGAATGGGCGAACTCGGAATGGTCGGCGTTCCTGCGGCAATCGCCAACGCCGTCTTTCACGCGACCGGAAGACGGGTACGCGATTTGCCGATCACTCCCGATAAGCTGTTGTGAACAAAGAGTTACAGGATATAATTACACAATTTCAAAGGCTCGAATCTGCGGCGGCGAAAACCGTTTTAGCGACGGTTGTTGACGTTAAAGGTTCGAGCTATCGTCTGCCGGGCGCGAGAATGCTGATCGGCGAAAACGGCGAGATTTTCGGCACGGTTTCCGGCGGTTGTCTCGAAGCCGACGTTCTGGAACGTTCCCGACGCGTTTTGCAAACCGGCGCGCCGGAAGTTTTTACATACGACACGACCGCACAGGAAGATTCGGTTTTCTCGCTGAATATGGGCTGTCGCGGCGTAATACGGATTCTGCTGGAACGTCCGACCGGCGATTTTATAAATTTCTTTCGTGAGCTGTATGAAAAACATCAAAGCGGCTTAGTCGCAACTTTAATCAAAACAGACGCCGGAAACGAAAGCGGTTTTAAAGTCGGTCAGCGTTTACTGTTCAATAACGTGAATTTGATGGCGAATGATTTTACGCCGCCGGTTACGCAAGAAATATTTCAAGAATGTTTAACGGCTTGGCGCGAAAAGCGGTCAAAAATTCTGCCGACTGAAATTGGAGAATTTTTTCTCGAATACATCGAGTCGCCGGTTTCGCTGATTCTTTTCGGTGCCGGATTTGATGCCGTTCCAGTTTATGAAACGGCTAAAATTCTCGGCTGGCGAGTCATCGTTGTCGATCACCGTGCCGCATATGCCAACAGGGAAAGATTTCCGAAAGCCGATGAAATAATAGTTGCGCGTCCCGAAAATATTGCCGGGACATTGGCGATCGGTGAAAACACGGTTGCCGTCGTGATGACGCACAATTATGAACACGACAAAAATATTCTGCGTTTTCTGTTTAATTTTAATCTTCGATATGTCGGCGCGCTCGGACCGCGGCGGCGAGCGAAAAATATTTTGGCTGAATGGCGCGATGCGGGTGAAAATATTTCCATATCGCAGATTGAAAATCTTTATGCGCCAATCGGTTTGGACATCGGCGCGGACACGCCCGAATCAATCGCGCTTTCGATTATCGCGGAAATCAAAAGCGTTTTGTCTGATCGTCGCGGCGGATTTCTGCGCGAAAGAGAAGGTTCGATTTATAACCGAAATGCCGTCGAAACGTAAAATAGGTTTAATTATCCTCGCCGCAGGAAGTTCGAGTCGGATGAACGGTCCATCTAAACAATTACTCGAATTCGGCGGCAAAACTCTTTTGCGCCGCGTCGCCGAAACGGCTTTGCTGACGAATTTTGAAAGAATCGTCGTCGTTCTCGGATTAGAAAGCGATTCGTTCAAAAAGGAAATCGAAGATTTGTCGATTCAGTCGATAATCAATAAAAACGCTAAACTCGGGATCAGTTCTTCCATCAAAGTCGGATTATCAGCGATTTCCAAAAGCGATTTGGACGCGGTTTTAATTATGCTCTGCGATCAGCCTTTGATTACGACGACAATTTTACAAAATATCATTGAACTGCATTTTCAAACCGGCAAACCGATTGTCGCCTGTCAATATGAAAACACGTTCGGCGTTCCGGCGTTGTTCGCCAGTGAATTGTTTCCCGAATTAATGAATCTCGGCGCGGACGAAGGCGCGAAAAAGATTATCAAAAAGCACTTGAACCAAGCGGAATTTCTTGATGCTGCCGAAGCGGGATTGGATATTGATACGGTTGAAGATTACCGAAAACTTCTGCAGTAAATTATTCGCCGCCGATAACTTTTAATTATTGTCCTCATTTCTTGATAATATCGGCGGTCAATCGTATTATCTCAAACAACAGTTTTTGAATGGAAATATAAAAGATCACCGGGAAATAACAAATTCAATTCCGAAATTTTATAAAAATGACTGAAAACAAAGGAAATCCGCGGGCGGAAATTGACGCGATTGACGATGAGCTTTTAAGACTTTTGAACAATCGCGCCGCTATCGCTTTGCGGGTCGGCGAAGTCAAACGACATAACGACACATCGCTTTGCGATCCGAATCGCGAGCGCGAAGTTCTGGCGAGGTTGACCGGGAAAAACTCCGGTCCGCTCGATGAAGAAAGCGTAACGAATATTTTTCAGCGCGTTATTGATGAATGTCTGCACGTTCAGCAGCGCGCTTTTCAGGCGTCATCGACAGATATTGACCTGACAAAATCAAAGAATGAACAGCTCGCCGATGTCGGACGAGTTGCATTTTTGGGCGATCACGGAACTTTCAGCGAGGAAGCCGTTGTCAATCTTCTCGGAGAAAATTGCGAAACCGTTTCGCGCCCGACGTTTGACGAACTTTTTGCGGCGATTGACGAAGGAGCGGCTGATTACATTCTGGCTCCGCTGGAAAACAGTCTGGTCGGCTCGGTTCATCGCTGTTACGATTTGCTTCTGGAAAGCTCTTTGAATATCAGGGCGGAAATAATTCTGCCGATCTCGCATTTTTTAATCGGCTGTCCGGGCGCGAAACTGGAAAACATCGAAATCGTCGAATCGCATCCGGTCGCGCTGTCGCAGTGTGAAAAGTTTTTCGCCAGACATCAGCAAATTAAACGCGTGGCGGCGGACGACACGGCTGGAAGCGTGCGGCGGGTAATTGAAGGCGGCGATTTAACGAAAGCGGCAATCGGCGGAAAACGCGCCGCCGATATTTATCACGGAGTGATTTTGGAGGAACACCTCGAAGATCATCCTGAAAATTACACGCGGTTCGCACTTCTCGGTCGTAATCCCGATTCGCCGAATCAAGGCAATAAAATTTCCCTTGTCGTCAGACTGGCACATCGTCCGGGCGCGCTTCACGACGCGCTTCGTCCGTTCGTGCGGCGCGGCATTGATTTGCTGAAAATCGAAAGCCGCCCGATCAAAGAGCGTCCCTGGAAGTATAATTTTTATCTCGATCTGCAGGCTCCGCAAAGCGAAAGCGAATTGCGCGGCGCGCTTGAGGAAATTGGCGCGCAAGCCGAAGAAGTTCGTAATCTCGGACGATATTCGACCGTCGAAATTTCCAAATAATAATTAAACGACTGATAAAGAAAAGAAAAACAAAAGTTAAATAAGCTAAACAACAGCCTTTATAAATTCAACCGCTATTTTTATAAAATAAACTATATGATTTTGATTCTAAAACCGCACGTCAATGCGGAAACACGCGAATACAAACAACTCGAAGGTCATCTTTCGCGTTTGAACAACATCGAGTTCCGCGTTCATCGGGTTCAAGGCGCTGAACAAACTTTGACAGAAATTTATTTGATCGGAAACACGGCGGCGCTGACGATTCAGGATATGCGAAGTTTGCCCGGCGTTGATCACGTCGTCCGCGTGTCGGAAGAATACCGCGTTCTCGGCAGACATAAAGAAGACAACAGGAAGACTTATTTCGATTATCAGGGCGTTCGCTTCGGTCAGGATAATTTGAATGTTTTCGCCGGACTTTGTGCGGTTGATTCAGCGGAAAGCGTCGAAAAAATGATGCGCGCTCTTCAGGAAAACGGTCAGGTTTGCACTAGAATGGGAGCTTACAAACCGCGCACGAGTCCGTATTCGTTCCAAGGTCACGGCAAAAATTGTCTGCCTTATGTTTTCGAACTTGCCGGTAAATACGGAATTAAAGTTATCGCGATGGAAGTAACGCACGAATCGCATCTCGAAGAAATTCGTGAATCGCTTGCAGCGACCGGAAATCCGACCGGCGTAATGCTGCAAATCGGAACCAGAAACACGCAGAATTTTGAATTGCTCAAAATCGTCGGTCGCCAGCAGGAATTTCCGGTTTTGCTCAAACGCGGATTCGGCATCACGCTCGACGAATCTTTGAACGCCGCAGAATATCTTGCCAGCGAAGGCAACAGCAATGTGGTTTTCGGTTTGCGCGGAATGAAAACCAACATCGGCGATCCGCACCGCAATATGGTGGATTTCGCGCACGTTTCCGTTGTTAAACGGCTGACGAGAATGCCGGTCTGCATTGACCCGTCGCACTCGGTCGGCGCGCGCAGTCGCGGTCCCGAAGGAATTCTCGACGTAATGCACGTTGCCGCGCAAGGCGTTATCGCGGGCGCGAATATGATTTTAGTGGATTTTCATCCCGAACCGACGAAAGCCCTAGTTGATGGTCCGCAGGCTTTGCTGCTCGAAGAACTTCCGCTTTTTCTCGAGGACGTTCGCATCGCTCGCGAGGCTTATGAAAAGCGTCTGGCTAATTTGAATAATCGTATCAACGTCTAAAAAAAACTGATTTCTACGGAAATTGGAATAATTTTTTGAATATCAAAAGAAGCGAAATTATTTTTTATCAATCAATTCGTTTCCTTGATATTTTTTTGCGCCGAATTTCGCGTTAATAAACGGGAAATTATTAGATTCTTTTTATAAAAGTAAGAATCGAAAAAGCTCTCGAATTTATTAGAGGCGCAATCATTATGAAAAATTTTCAAAATTTATTAACAATCGCGATTATTCTTTTAACCTTTGTTTCATTAACGTCGGCGCAAACCGAGGATCATTTAAGACGATATTTTGAGGGACGGCGCGTTGAAGTGAAAATCGATATGCCCGCGACGAAAGACGGAATTAACGTTTATCCGGAAAGAAATCAGCCGATCGAATACAATAAATACGGCAATCTTTTGAAATCGTTCGGCGTCAGCGTCCGCGAAGGTGACACTATTATGATCACCAAAATCAAGGTTAAGGACAAACACATCGAATTTCAGCTCGGCGGCGGCGGTTACGGAACTTTAGGCGACGAAACCAGCGCCAGTATTTACGTCCCGGCGGCGGATAAATCGCGTCGCGAAAAGAATCTTGAAAAAGAACTGAAGTATGAAAACGACGAGCGTCGGCGACGCAGAATAAAAGAAGAATTGGATTATTTGCGCCGTGAGCGGCATCGCGAAGATAACCGCAACAAGGCTGAAGTTGCCGAAGCGGAAGAATTAGCCAAGCAGCGCATCGAAGAAAAACGTCTTCAAGCAGGTTCGCGGTTCAATATTCGTTTTGAAAGAAACGTTTCGAGCCAAGATTTAACGCCCGAAGCCGTAATGGAGGCTCTCGCTGATTTCGTCATTTTTTTCGACGCTCGTTAAATAAAATTGAATAATAAAATAACAAACGAAACGACAATCGGAGTGATTTCCGACACGCATAATCTTTTGCGCGTCCAAGCGGTTGCCGCGCTCGAAAATTCGGATTTAATCGTTCACGCCGGTGATATTTGCAAACCGGAAATTCTCGATGAACTCGGAAAAATCGCTCCGCTCATTGCCGTCAAAGGAAATAACGATAAAGGTTTATGGTCTGACGAGCTTCCTGTTTTCAAATCGTTTGAGTCGTGCGGTATCTTCATTTACGTAATTCACGACATCAAAGAATTGAAATTATATCCCGCTCCGCCCGAAACAAAATTGATCGTTTACGGGCATTCGCATAAGCCCTCTATAACCGAACGCGACGGCGTTATTTTTCTGAATCCCGGGAGTGCGGGAGCGAGAAGATTTAACTTGCCGGTTTCAGTCGCGTTGTTGAAATTGATAGGCGGCGAGATAAAAGGGGAAATAATTTCATTGACGGTTTAGTTGAAATAAATTTTTTTTATTTGGAAAGCGGAAAAACATCACGCTGCTTTTTCGCCGTGATGTTTAGCGCCTTCAACTCCAGCGTCCGCGGCGGCGTTTTCAATCTCGGCGTTGATTTTTCCGCCGATAAGAATCGCCACGCCCGTTAAATAAAACCAGAGCATCAGCACGATGACCGCGCCGAGCGCGCCGTATGTCACGCTGTAAGTATCAAAATAACGAAGATAAAAACGAAAAATAAATGAAACGAGCAGCCACAGAATTATCCCGATAATCGAACCGGGCGTGATCCAATACCATTTTTGTTCATACAGATTCGGCGCGTAGTAATAAATCATCGCGAACGTCAGTAGAACGAAAGCAAGAACTACGGGTATTTGAGCGACGATCCAGAAAGTCGCAAAATTGCGGTCTTGATTAAAATAATCGGTAACGACTTCTCCAAACTCTCCGCCGTAAAGAATAAGCAAAAGCGCCGAGATGACGAAAACGGCGAGCGCGACGGTCAAACCGACGGCGCGAACCCGAACTTTCCACCAAGGTCGCGATTCTCTGACGCCGTACATCGCGTTAAGAGCTTCGCTGATAGCGCCCATTCCTGATGACGCAATCCAAAGGGCGGTTAAAATTCCGAAAGAAAGTTTGCCGCCGCCGGCGTTTTGCCCGATTTCATCAACGGTCGTATAAATCAGCGCCGAAGCCGAATAGGGAACAATGCGGCTTAAAGTAATGAGTAGCTGAGTGCGAAGCTCCGTTCCAGCTTCGGCGAAAAAACCGAGAATCGTGATCAGAAAAAGTATCAAAGGAAAGAGAGCAAGAAGAAAATAAAACGAAAGCGCGGCGGCGTGCGTCAGCATCGAGCCATCGTAAATTTCCAGCCAAACTCTTTTACCTAAAGTTCGCCAGGATAAATTATTGAGTTTCCAGATAGATTTATTTTCTGCTGATTCATCTGCCGACTGTTCCGCATTTTCACTGTTGATTGTTTCCATTTTAAACTTTTGAACGTCGCTAAATTTTGAGATACTCTTCTATTTTCCGATTCAGATAAAATCTAACCGAAATTATCCTGACATACCTGTCTCGATGTTAGATTGATATCCGTAGTAAAAAACATTCTAAATCAAATCGCCGTGAGGCTTAAATTTTACACGATAAATCTACTTCAAACGATGAAAAATATTTTACTGAAAAAGGCGGCTTTCGTTGTCGTTTTATTATTGACGATTTTTGATGCGGGCAATGCTCAAATAACGGTCGGTTCGCGACAAAATGCGGGGAAAAACAGCAGAAAAAACGGCAAAAGCGCTTTTCAAATCGAGGAAAGAAATGTTCGCGCTCATATGGAATTTTTAGCCGGAGACGCAATGCAGGGGCGCGGAAGCGGAACGCAGTTTGAATGGTTAGCAGCACAGTATATCGCTTCGCAGTTGCGGCAGTACGGCGTCGAACCAGCGGGCGAAACGGACGCGTCGGGCGAAAAAACTTATATTCAAACCGTTAATGTTACGAGAAATTCTTTTGAAGAAGCGCCGCAGATCACTTATAACGCGGGCGGTCAGCGAATCCTTTTAGAAAACGGAAAACAAATCGTCGTTTTGCGAATGAACGTCGGGGAAATAAAAGGCGCGCTGCAACAAATCACTTTAGACGAAAAACCGAAAGCCGGTGCGGTTGCGTTTATCAAGCTCCGAGAAAGCGATGCCGCGCAAAATATTTCGCAAAAACTGCAATCGTTTGCAAATAGCGGCGCGGCGGCGGTTATTATTGAAGAAACCCCGCAGTTTCGCGCGCAGTGGGAAAATCTGAGGGCGAGAAAATTGTCGTTTACCAAAATTCCCAATGTTTCAGCAAATTCTTTCGCTTCGATTGTCATTAGCAAAGATGCGGCAAATGTGCTTTCCGGCGTCGCGGACGGAACGATGGTTGAAATAAAAGGAAAATTGGCAGCGCCGCAAGTGCAAAACACGTGGAATGCCGTCGGAATGCTCGCGGGCGGCGATTCGGTTTTGGCATCGGAAGTGATTTTATTAAGCGCTCATCTCGATCATCTCGGTGTCCGACCGAATGCGCCAGGCGAAGATAAAATCTTTAATGGCGCGGACGACGACGCTTCCGGCTGCGTCGCCGTTCTCGAATTGGCTCGCGTTCTTGCCTCGGGTAAACGTCCGAAGCGCACGGTTTATTTCGCATTTTTCGGCAGCGAGGAAGCGGGCGGTTTCGGGTCGCAGTATTTCGCCGGAAATTTGTCTTTTCCCAAGGAAAAACTAACGGCTAATCTGCAATTTGAAATGATCGGGCGACCGGACGGGAAAGTCGGCGCGGATCAACTTTGGCTGACCGGTTATGACAGATCGAATTTAGGCGTTGAACTCGCTAAACAGGGCGCGAAATTAGTCGCCGATCCTCATCCCGATCAGAACTTTTTTCAACGTTCCGACAATTATACATTAGCCCGGCAGGGAATTATCGCTCATACAATTTCGAGTTTCGGGCTGCACGACGATTACCACAAAGCGAGCGATGAAATTAAAACCATTGATTTCAATCATATGACTCGCGCCATTGATTCGATGGCTAAGCCGGTGGAATGGCTAATCAATTCAAACTTTAAGCCCGTCTGGATCGATGGGAAAAAACCGTGAATGCAAAAAATGACTAAAAATAACCGAAGAGAGGTTTCTTTTGCTTATCTTAAACATCTAATGGTTAAAGGCAAAAATAAAATATCAATTTTCTGCTCTGTTATTTATCAGACAGAAAAGCGAGATTGATTTGTTTGATACTTTTATTAAAGTAAAAATGAACAACGAATAAGGGGATGAATTTATGAAGAAAATTTTAGTTTTAACGTATTTATCGGTGTTTTTATCGGTATTGTGTTTTAATTCCGAAGCATTGGCTCAGCAGTCGGGACGCGAGACATTTACCGGAACGGTTTTAAGTTATGGGAGCGGATTGAATACGAGAACGTCAACCGCGACTTTCACGCTCAACCTTAATGGTCAAACTTCCGATCAGGAAGCGCGAAGGCTGCTCGGCGTTTTGCAGGAAAGCGGGCAGGACGATGTGCTGAAAAGTATCAGGAACGAAGAGCTGGGCAGGTTTTCCGTCGGCGCGAATGTCGGTCGAAGTTTGAATTTCGTTCACGAAACGACGGTTGACGGAAGACGTAGAATTTTTGCGGTTTTTGAACGCTGGACGCAGTTCGCTGAACTGCGCGGCGGTTATCGTTCATTAGATTATCCGTTCGGAGTCATTGAATTATACATTGACCCGAATACCGGCAGAGGCGAAGGAACATATATCGCAGCTGCAAAAATCCGCTGGACGACCGACAGAAAGACGCAGCAATCGCAGGTCGAGATTGAAAATTTCGCTACTTTTCCGGCACGCTTGCTCGGTGTCGTTCAGAGAGGAAACGGGCGCGGAAATCGTGGACGGTAATATTTAATCCGCGCTTTTCGACTTAACCTGACGGATAAATAAAATACAATCCAAACAAATGAAAAGGCGGCTTATCATTGCTGCCTTTTCATTTGTTTGGATTTCTGCGACTTAATCGATAAAATTAAATGAGTTGCAGATAATTTCAGCTTTGTGGTAAATGTTTATGAAATTTATAAGCGCCCCGCATATTTTAAAATTTGTCGTTGTCATCGGAATTTTGATTTTTTGTGCCGAAACTTTCGGGCAGTCTGTCTGTCTTACGGCAGAAGAAACGCAAAAAGCGGTAAATATTCTTGATTCTCCGCAGAATGCCGCCGTAAACAAAGCATTGCGTCTCGAACTTTTAAGTATGAGGGACGCCCGCCAAAAATTAGAAGAAAAAATAATCGATAATTTGACGGAAAATCAAAAGCTGATTCCGATCGCCAATGAAATGGGCGAAAAACATTTGCTGCGTTTATGCGAAATCGTCAAACAATATGGCTGGGTGAGCAGGGAAATGGTCGGAGACGAGGGCGTCGCAGCGGCTTTATTATTGATCAAAGCCAATCGCGCCTTCGAGTTTCAACGACAGATTTTCCCGGTCATCGCGGCGGCGGCAAAAAAAGGATATGTCGGCAATCACGAAGTCGCGTGGATGGTTGACGGCATAAGAACAGCCGCCGGATTGTCGCAGATTTTCGGCACGCAGACGAACATCAAAAACGATGTGTTTTATCTTTACCCGCTGCAAAACGAAGCGAAAGTTGACGAATATCGCAAACTTTATAATCTTCCGCCTCTGCGCGATTATATAAAATTTCTCCAGTCCAGATACCAAACGATAGTTTTAAAATCGCCGCCCGCGCAAATTGTTGCGAGACCGAAAGCGAATCAGCGAATATCTTCCGAAACGAATGAAGTCGCTTCCGATCCGCTCGCGGAAATGGAAGAAAATGAAGTTATTAAAGTCGAATCGAGTTTGGTGAGTTTGAATGTCAGAGTTGTTGCCGATGCTCCGGACGTCTCGGAAAGACCGATGCTGCAAAAAAATGATTTTGAAGTTTACGAAGACGGAAAAAAACAGGAAATTTCATTTTTTTCGACGAGCGACGCGCCCTTCGATTTGATTTTGCTACTCGATCTTTCCGGTTCGACCGCCGATAAACAAGACCTCATTCGCAAATCTACACGGCGATTTATCGAAGCGGCGCGACCGTCCGACCGAATTGCCATTGTCACGTTCACGGACGAAGCCAAAATCGTTTCAAATCTAACGCAAAACCGTGAAGAATTGCTCAAAGGCATCAAAAAAATTGATGATCGCGGCGGTTCGGCGGTTTGGGGTTCGCTTCAATTCGTTTACGACCAAATCGTTAAAACCCAGAGCGAAAACCGCCGCACGGCTGTTTTGTTGATGACCGACGGCGTTGATTCTTCGTTTCTGCATAATTCTTTTCTGCCCGCTTCGTATCCGACTTTTACCGAAGTGCTCGACACGATAAGGAAAAATGACACGACCGTTTTCCCGATTTATCTCGATACGACAGCGCAATCGAATTCGTATGAAAGAAAATCTTATCGAACGGCGCAGCAGACTTTGAAAATGATTGCCGACGAAAGCGGCGGTCAAACGTATTACGCCAAAAAGGTCAATGATTTGAACGGCATTTATGAAAAGATAATCAACGAATTGGGCAAAATTTACAGCCTCGGATACGAGCCTGAAGCCGAGGTCTCGCCGGGTTCTTTTCACCGTTTAACCGTTAAATTGCCGAATCATCCGAATCTGTCCATACGCGCAAAGCAAGGCTATTACGCGAAATAGAAGTTTGAGAACTTTGCTTAATTTTTCTTCTAGCCAAAAATAGCGATTTCGCCGATTCTACTTGATGTAAAACCTATTGGGGCAAAAATCATAGCCGTTTCTCCCCGGTGACGGATGATTTACCCATATTCATCGCCAAACAATCTTAGATTATTTTATTGTAATAGTAAGCCGAACTTGTTCAAAACATTAAAGTAATAGTGTAAGTTCCTTTTTGAGATTAACTTGGAAAAATACTGGCACTAAAATCGCCTGACTATACTTTTAGCTAGGGTTTTGCAAACAATTGTTTTATTGTTTGCAGAGCATGCAAACGATCAATTCTCGATAATCCGGCAAAAATCGCCTCAATCAGTAAATTTCTCTTTAAAGTCTTTACATTTATTTCTCTCAGCAATTTGAAATCCGAGAAGAGAATATTTATTGATAAAAATATTTACCACCGCGATGGAAACGGTTAAGCAAATTGTAAAAAAGAAACAACAAAAAAAGAACGCGCTTGTTTTATGCCGTGACGGCGGTAAATTCTGGACAACTCAAAAACAATTCTGGCAATGGGCGAAAACCGGAGTCGTAATTAAAACTGGAGATAAACCGCTGACCGGAATATTTGTCCGCGAAGACGAGGAAAAAATGGTCGTTATTGCCAGCACGGTTTTGAATTTATCTTGCCCGAATCATTTACGCGAAGCGATTTCTCAGCGTCGATACGCTTGCCGTCGCTGAAATATTACCTGAAATTTATTCTATTCAATGCTAATTCGCCTCAATTTACAGAACAGCTTAATTAGACTAGCTTCTTTTGTCATTGCTCTTGTAATTTTCGGTTTGCTTGTCAAAGTTATCATCGGCGAATTCGTCGTCGGAACTTTATCGGACAAAAGAATCAATATTAACAGAGAGTTACTGACTTCAACCGCCGGATATTTTCCCGCCTCCGGGCGATTATTCACGCGACTCGCGGAATTTGAAACGAAAGAGGCAAAAGTTGATTTTGAAATCGCTGAAAAATACGTTCAGGAAGCGATAAAATTGTCTCCGAACAATTACAAATACAGGCTTCTTTTGGCTGATATCAGAGATTCAAGCGGCGATCAAAGCGGAGCGGAAAAAGCTTTTAACGAAGCGCTTCAGTTGGCTCCGGAATATTCGGAAGTTCGTTGGAAAACAGCGAATTTTTTGGTGCGCGAAAAACGGGTCGCAGATTCCGTCGAGCATTTTCGCATTGCCGCTCACTCGAATCCGGCGCTTTTCCCCGCAGCTCTCGATTTAGTTTCGGCAATCTCGGACAAAAACCTTCTTTTCCTCAAAAGAATCGTCAAAGATAATCAAAAAGGACAATTAAAGCTCGCGCTTTTGCTGGCAAAACAATCGCGGATGAGCGAAGCGGCTGAAATTTTCTCGAAGATAGACAAAGAACTTTTGTTTTCCGGCTGGGAAGGAACTGCCTTTTTCGATTCGATGATTAATCAAGGATATTCCAGACTCGCCTTCGATCTTTGGCTTCAATTAAAAAGCGGCGAAGCCGAAATCGTTGATCGTTCATTAATCTGGAACGGCGATTTTGAAACTGAAACCGACGCTGATCTCACGCATTTTGATTGGAGAATAGGAAAAAGCGAATTCGCGCGAATCGGTTTTGACGGCTCGCGAACGCGCTCCGGCAATCGTTCGCTCTTGTTCGATTTTCTCGGACGCGACACGACCAAACTCGATAATGAAGTGAAACATTTAATCGCGTTACAGCCGGGAACAAGTTACCGTCTCGAATTTTACGTCAAAACCGATGATTTAAAAACCGATGAAGGACCGCGCATTGTCGTCAGCGATTATTCGGGAAAACGAATTGCTCAATCCGCAGCGGTTTCTGCCGGAACCGGTGACTGGAAACAAATGTCCGTTATCTTTAACGCACCCCAAAAACAAAAAGAAACGGACGATGCAGCCGCGCTTTTTATTTCCGTCAAGCGCCAACCTCAATACAGTTATGACGCGCCGACGCGCGGGCGCATTTGGTTTGATGATTTTTCAATCAGCGAGGTGAACAGCAAATGACAATTAATCGGCTGGACAATTTTATCGCCGCCGGATTGCTCGGGGCAATAGGGTTTACGGCGCTCGCGCACGGAGCGGTCGAAGCTTGGTCGGTGGCAATCTTTGAACTGATTATCCTTATGCTGATGCTTTTATGGGCGATCAAAGGCTCGATGGATAAGCGATTCGATGTAAAAATTCCACTGACGGCTTTGCCTCTCGCCGCTTTTTTTCTGCTCGGATTAATTCAGAGCATTTCCGTAACCAATGAAAATGGGCAAATAAACAGTCTTTCGTTCGACGTCGAAGCGACGAAAAGCACGGTTAAAATATTATTTTTCCTGCTCGTTTCTCACATCATCGCGGCTAACTTCTTTAAATCTGGAGAAAAATTACAAAAGCTAACGGTCATTTTGACGATTTTCGGCTTCGCGCTGGCGATTTTCGGACTGCTTCAATATTTTACATGGAACGGAAATCTTTACTGGCTGCGCCCTGCGCTCGTTACCACAAAAGGCGTTGTCGGTCCGTTCGTTAACCACAATCATTTCGCGGGTTACATAGAATTGATCGTTCCGCTGCCAATCGCTTTGATTGTCACGGGCGCTGTCAATCGCAGCCGGATACTTTACGGGTTCGCCGCCGTAATAATGGCGATTGCTTTAGCTGCATCGCTTTCGCGCGGCGGAATAATCAGCCTGGCGGGCGGACTTTTATTTATTCTCGCAGCAGGCATCGGTTACAATCGCCATCGAATGCGAACGGATCGATTCCCGGAAATTGACGACAACGGTTTTGCCGCAAATTTCGACCGTTCAACGTTGATTAATTTCAGCGCCGTCGTTGTAATAATCGGTGCAATCATCATCGGAGTTTTATGGATCGGGGGTAATCCGATAATTGAACGTCTGACGAAAAATAATGTCGTCAGCTCCGACGAAAAGGCGGAATCGTTTGAAAGCTCGCGTGGATGGATTTGGAAAAATTCGATCACGATGTTTCAAATGAATCCGGTCAGCGGCGTCGGAATGGGCGCGTATGAAACCGCTTATCCGCAATACAGCAGCGAAAATAACGGTTTATCGCAAAATATTGATCGCGCTCACAATGATTATTTACAGATTCTTTCCGACACGGGCTTAATCGGCGGGGCGATTGCCTTGGCATTTATTCTGTCGGTTTTATATTCGGTCGGACGCAGCCTTCGTTCGCCTGATCCGTTTCGCGCCGGATTAGCAATCGGCTGCGGCGCGGCTATTTTTTCGATGATGGTTCACAGCGTCTTCGATTTTAACTTGCAAATTCCCTCGACCGCTTTGCTTTTTCTGGTATTGACGGCAATCTCGGCAAATCTTTCCGACAAAGTTAAAGAGGATAAATAGTTGCCTTTTTTCCCTTTATGCGTAAAAATGCCGCACCATTAAAACCAAACAATGTTTTACATTTCATTAAAAAAAAGAATGAGTATTGCTGTAACCCTAATCTTCATAATAGGTTGCGTGATTATTTAACTTTTGGCACATAACTCGCATACTAAACTAACGGGTAGCTCAAAAAACTATGCCCGCCTTTAGTCGAAATACTCAATCCGCCGACAATCCCGCCGATTTAAAGAATCGATTTCCGTTTTATCAGATTTTATCGAGGAAACTATGGAATATAACGACACCCAGGTCGCGAACGTTCAACTCTCATCCCACCATGAAGGCATTAAAAATGAGAAGAAAAGACAACCAATGGAATTTCTTGCTCTAAGTCATACCAGAATGGAACAAGTGCTGTATGAACTGATGTTCGCCGAGACGAGAAAGGCGATGACCAGAGCCGCCGCGTTCAGTATACGTCAATTGATGATTCAGACCGGAATAAACAATTACAGCAGTTTGCGGCGGGCGCAAATCGGGCTGGTCAACAAAATGAGCATCGAGCGGCAAAAAACCTTTGGCGCCGCGAAATCGGCTCCTGTCATTTACGAGGTTTACAGTCCGGGCGAAATTCTCGACCGACGTCTGAAAGCGGGTTTTAATCCATTCCCGAATGAAGCAGCAACCGTGCAAGAAACCGATAATCTAGCCTGGCTGATCGAAAGACTCGTTCAACGACAAAATTTAAGCCGCCGGCAAGCCCAGGTCGCTCTTAATTGCGCCGAAGGACTTTCCAATGCCGAGATCGGCGCGAGATTGTCTATTCGTCAGGAAACCGTCAAATTTCATTTGCGAAATATCTTTGTCAAGTTCGGCGTTAAACGCAGAACGGAATTGATAGCGCATTTATTTCAGCAGGAACTTACCGGGTTGACCGGAAAACGTTTATAAGTAAAGGAAAAGTCTGCCGAACGATTTCCGTTTAAACTCAACAATTTATGTCGCCTCACATCAGAGGTTTCCCTTCGGGGTTTCGCATTATTCAAAAAATTTGAATTAATGCCTCGAAATTCCTTTGCCCATAAATTGCTCAATCAAATTGATTAAAACCAAACGGTAAACATAAAACACCGAGATTAGAAACAAAATTCTTTTTCGATTTCATCCAGAGATTATTTTATGCATCAGGAAACGATTATTTCACAATACTTGGAAAACAAAATTCTAACGAGAGCAGGGCTTCTCTGTCTTATTTTTTTTATCGCAAGCGGCGTTTTCGCTCAAGATAAGCAGCAGAAACAGTATCAGCCGCCGAAGCAAACGATTAACGAACCGGCTCCGGCAAATTCGGCTCTGGTTATTTCTCCCGATGAAGATTACCTGATCGGTCCGAGCGATATTATTGAAGTTAAAATCGAAGACGCGCCGGAATTGTCAGGCACTTTTCGGCTCAATGCGAAAGGGACGTTTATGCTGCCGATCATCGGGCAAGTTTCAACGCAAAAGAAGACGACCGAAGATGTCGCCGCAACCATTGCCGAAAAACTGCGCGGAAATTACCTGATGAATCCAATCGTTTCGGTAACGGTCAAACAAAGCAACAGCCGAGCGTTTTTTATTCAGGGCGCGGTTCGTCGTCCGGGAATTTACCAAATTGAAGGTCGTCCTTCGTTGCTCAAACTTATTACGATCGCGGGCGGATTAGCCGAAAATTACGGCTCGACCGCTTTTATAATGCGGGAAAACAAGCAGCCTAAAGAAACTATTGCCGCTGATCTGACTGTTTCGGATAAAAAAGTTGAAATTACTGAACAAAATACCGGTAACGAAACGGAAAAAACGGAAAAACACGCCGAATACGATCTGGTTAAAGCGAATATCAATAATCTGCTGCGCGGCAATTTGGAACAGAACATCACCATCGAATCAGGAGATATTGTCCACATTCCGCAATCGGATGTGTTTTTTGTCGCGGGCGAAGTAAAAGGTCCGGGGTCGTTTCCGCTTCGAGAAGGGACAACCGTGCGGCAAGCTATTTCGCTCGCGCAGGGAACGAATTTCGAAGGCAATCTCGATCAAAGCGTGATTTTTCGGGAAGACACGCAAACCGGCAAGCGACAGGAAATAAAAATTGATGTCGGCGCGATAATGTCCGGCAAAAAAGAAGATGTCGCTATTCTGGCGAATGACATTATCATCGTGCCGAACAGCAAGAAAAAATCGGTTACCAAAAGTTTGCTGAAAACCATCAGCGGCGGTTTGCCCAGACTTTTACTCGGATTCTAAAAAGAATAAACCCGCCAACTCACAAATTAAAGCTTCAACATTTATAAAAACGAAAAAAACGACATACACCGGAGATACAATGACAGACGAGAGATTTGCAATAAAAAAATATTCACCGTCCGAACAACTGCTCGAATTAGGCGAAATTGAAACGGCAGCCCAAAGATTCGAATCATCGTATCCGTCATATCCGCCTACATACGGCACCGGCGGCGAGAAAGACGACAAAGTTGATTTGCGCGAAATTTGGAGTCGCGTTCGAAAACACAAATGGCTGGTTTTATCAGTCGTGACAATCTTAACCACTCTGGCAACTATTCAGGTTTTTCGCACCAAAGCCTGGTATACGGCGTCAACGGTCATCGAGATCGGCAAAGAGAATTCGATGGTTTTAAAGTCCGAAGGATTAACACTCAATGACGATTCAGACCCGTTTTATCTGGTTAACGTTAACACGAAAAAACTTGCGCTCGAAAATCCGGAATTGTTTGAAAAAGTCGTTCTCGATCAAAAGCTCGACCAAAATCCGGCGATTGTCGAAATAATAAATAAAAAGGCGCTTCTTTCGTTTTTAAGATTTTCAACTGTCAGTCCCGAACAAAACAAAGCGCAACCAGCGGTAAAGAGCAGTATGCTTAACGAAGAATCGCTTCGTCTCGCTCCGTTTGTCGGCTATGTTCAGAAAAATGTGACGGTCGAGCAAATAAAAAATACGCGCGCGCTGAGAATTTCCTACACGGACGAAAATCCGGTTTTGGCTGCCGAAATCGCCAACAGCATCGCCAAGATTTTTATGGAGCGCAGTTTCGATAAGCAGACGGAAAAATTTACCAATTCGGCTGAATGGCTCGATCGTTCGACGCGCGAACTCAAGGCAAAAGTACAAATCGCCGAAGAAGCGCTCGCCAAATACACGCGCGAAAATCAGATTTATTCGACCGATCTCGGCGGCGAAAATAAAAGCTCGACGCTGACGACTTCCAAATTGACGCAGCTTCACGATCAGTTTATCCGCACGCAAACCGAAAGAATGCTCAAAAAATCGCTTTACGAACAGGTTCAAGCCGGGCGGATTGCCGAATTGCCCGAAGCCTTTTCCGACCCGAAAGTAACGCAGTTTCAACAGCAGTTATCGGTTTTGCAAACTCAGGCTGCCGAATTGAAAGTGAAATTCGGTCCGACGAATCCGAAAATCATCGAAGTGCAAAATCAAATTGCGGTTCTCAACTCGGAAATAGAAAACAGCCGCAAAGCTCTAGAAGCAAAGCTCAACGCCGATTACGAGCGAGCGGTTAACGACGAACGCTCTTTGAGCGCTGCGCTGACTTCGGCAAAATTCGCCGCCGTCAATGAAAATCAGGCGTCCATCAAATACAATATTCTCAAACAGGATGTCGCAACCGCCAGAGGTTTGTATACCGATTTTCTGCAAAAAACCAATCAGGCAAACGCGCAGGTCGCCGAGCAAAACAATAACATCAAGATCATTCAACCGGCTCAAATGCCGTTTAATCCGGTCGGTCCGAAACGTCTTCTGATCATTTTAGGAGTATTTATCGCGAGTTTGGGCGTGGGCGTCGGTCTGGCGTTTTTTCTCGAATATCTCGACGACACAATCAAATCCGTCGAAGATGTCGAACGCTACGCGCAGCTTCCGATGCTCGGAATTATTCCCGCCATCTCCGGCAAAACTTCACGGTTTTTCAATAAGAAAGACCGCAAACAAATTGACACTTCCAAAGACGGCTCGCATCTCGGTCTCGAGATCAGGCAAAATGCCGTTCAGTCAAAACTTTTATTAAATCTCGACGTTCATTCGATGGCGGGCGAAGCGTATCGAGCCTTGAGAACCTCGCTTTTGCTTTCGGCAGCGGGAACTCCGCCGAAGACGATAATGGTCACGAGCGCGCAGCCCGGCGAAGGAAAATCAACGACCGCCGTCAACACCGCTATTTCGCTCGCGCAGCTCGGCGCTAAAGTGTTGATTATTGACTGCGATTTGCGCCGACCGTCGATTCACAAACATCTCGGTATCAGCGCCGCCAAAGGCACTACCAATTATCTTTCGAGCAACACGGATTTAGAATCTTTGATTCAAGAGTTGGCGATACCGAATCTTTCGGCGATAGCTTCGGGACCGATTCCGCCGAATCCGGCTGAACTGCTCAGCTCGCCGAAAATGAGAGAAATGCTCGAATTGCTCGGCAAATCTTTCGATCACATAATTGTTGATACGCCGCCGATTGTAAATGTTACCGATCCGATCATTCTCTCGACGCTGGTTGACGGCGCGATAATGGTCATTCACAGCGGCAAGACCTCGCGCACCGTCGTTAAGCGCAGCCGACACGAGCTGGCGAGCGCCAGAGCCAAAATCTTCGGCGTCGTTCTCAACAACGTCAACTTTCGCCGCGATGGATATGATTATCACTATAACCGGTATAACTACACGTCCCACGAAAATTCGGGGCTGAACTAAAATTAAATTTTTCTCGAAATGATTGCAGAAATTATAAAAGGGCAGTATTCACAGTATTGCAGTAATCCGAAAATTAAACAAATTCTGTTGCTTTATGCTGTCAATGTGATCAGCATTCCAATCAGTATTCTAACGAGCGTGATTTTGACCGCTTATTTAGGCGCGAAGGATTACGGCAACTTTCAATTTCTGAACAATCTGTTTTATTTCGCGGTCATTATTTTCACCTTCGGTTTTTTTCAGGCAGGAACCAGGGCGTTAGTCCAAAACGAGAATGCGGAGAAAGCTAGAGAATATTACGGCGCTTCGCTAATTTTACTTGCATTTTTGTTTATAACGTCTGCGATTGCATTAACCGGATACGCGCTTTTCGATGCAAATTTGCAACGTCAAAATCTTGATACGGTTTTGTTGTGGCTCATTCCTTTCAGTTGGGTTTTTATCCTGACCAGCTATTTTGAAGTGCTTTTTCAAGCCGACAACCGGATAAAACTGCTTTCTATTTCGCGGATTGCTCCGAAAGTCGGATTTTTGTTCGCGGCGATAATCATCTGCAAATTTTTTAACGATAAAGAAGGGAACAACCATGCCAACGTCTGGTTTTTCTATCTTTTAACACAAATTATTTCGTTCTTTTATATTTTATATAAACTTAAATTGTCCTTCAAAAACTTGAAGCGACGGACGAAGGAAATTTGGAATTTCAATAAATCTTTTGGTTTCGACGTTTATTTAGGCTCGGTTTTAGGCGTCGGTCTGGCGCAGTTAACGCCGTTATTTATCAGTTATTTCGGCGAGGACAATAGCGGCGTGGGCTTTTACGCGTTGGCGCTGACTATCAGCACGCCTTTGCTGATGATTCCGAACACACTTGGAATTACTCATTACAAAGAATTTGCCGGTCAAACGTGCATTTCCAAAAAACTGACATCGACAGCCGTATTAATAAGTTTTTTGTCATTGGTCGCGTTATGGATTATAACCGCACCGTTCATAAATATTTTTTACGGAAGGGATTTCGAGCCGGTTGTCAATCTAACTCTTATCGTCAGCGTCGGAATGCTTTTTCACGGTTTGGCGGATTTTTTTAACCGCTTCATCGGTTCTCACGGGCAGGGAAAATTATTAAAAAACAGCGCAATCATCGTCGGCGTCAGTTTATTTATCTTAAATATCGGTCTCGTGCCCGTTTACGGAGAAAAAGGAGCCGCTTACACGAGGCTTTTGAGCGGAATAATCTACTTCGCCTGCGTTCTGGTTAATTACCTGAAATTCAGCAATCGCCTTCAAAGCGGTTCACCTGTAAATAAAGCAGTTCTTAGCGTTTGAACTTTTAATTTCAAACCAAGCAAAAAAAATTAAGTGAAATTCAATATCTACATCTTATTTTTGGTTCTTTTCGTTACAGCCTTTTACCGGGGCGTAACAGAATACGTTCCCGCGCTCGAAACGAGTTCGAGTTATATTCTTTTGTCAGCCGATTTACTAATTACTTATTTAGGATTTATATCTGTATTCTCAGCTTCCAAAAGAACAGTCGGTGCATATTTTCTTCTTTTACTGATTTCAACCCTTGCTTATTTCGCCGGTGACGGTAATCCTGTTTCTGACCATATCAACGGGCTGCGGGAAGTATCGAATATTTTCTGTTTATTTCTCTTTTTTAATGTTTTGGTAAAATCCGATCATTTCGCATATTTCAACAATTTGTTCAAGAAATTCGCCCTTTTATTTCTCGCCGTTCAGATCCCTTTATCAAGTTTGCAGTATCTCACCTATACCGCCGGTGACAACGTCGGCGGCTCTTTCGGCGCGGGTGGTTCGGGCATTTTGACGCTAACTATTTTCATACTCGTTTATTACCTGCTTGAAAACAAACGAAACGGACGAATGCTTTTTAATAAAGCGAAATACCTGCTTTTGCTGTCGGTTTTCTTTCTGCCCATTTTTATCAACGAAACAAAGCTCTCGTTGATTCTGATTCCGCTGATGATCGGTACTTTCGTCAGTATCAAACAATTTAAATCCTTTTTGTTTGTATTCGTTATCGGCGCTTGTATTCTTCTCTCATTTATCAGTTTTTACTCGGATCGGGATCAAACAGCGGATAATCCGATTGCTCAAATTTTCAGCGCGGATTTTCTCGAAACTTATCTTGCCGAAGACAACGATGAGCTAAACATAGATGTGCCGCGAATAACAAAGATAAGCAGGAGCTTTACTTTGCTGTCGCAGGATTATTCGACATTAATTTTAGGGCGTGATTACAGCGCCTTTAAAGGCGGAACAACCGTCGGGCTTTCGGCATTCTCGAGTAAAAATCAGTGGCTGCTTCATGGGTCGAGACCTTATGTATTTTACTTGTTGATAATGGGCGGTTTGAGTTTGACGCTTTTAGTCGGATTTCTCTTTTTCAGCGAAGTCTTTCTAAAACCGAATCCGGGATTCAAGAACTATTCTCCGAGACTGCTCGTTTTTCTCAGCGCTGTTTTCCTTATTATCGTTCTTTATAATGACGCTTTTCGTAATCAGTCATTTCTGATCGTGTTTGTTTTCACTTTGTTTTTCTCGAAATATCATCAGCCGATCAATAAACTCAAATGAGAAAGAAATTACTGATAATGACGACGCAGCAATTCGGATATTTGACTGACACGTTTAAGTATTGCCAATACGCGAGCGGAGAATTCGATATTACATACGTTTGCTGGGATCACGACCAACCGAAAATGGAATTACCCGGAGTAAATGTAAGGTATGTCACTCGCCAGGGAAGTTTGCCGATTCGGAATTTTAGATTGTTAAAAAACTTCAATGCGGAAATTAAAAAAAGTTACGATGCCATTTTCGTCAATTACATTCGCGGAATATCGCTAGTAAAACTTTTAAATCCTTCAAAAAATATTATTTTCGATATAAGAACTTTGTCGGTCAGCCCGTCTCTTCTCCGCCGCGGGACATACAATTTCTTCTTAAAATTGGAAAGCCTGTTTTTTAAAAATGTCTCAATTGTCAGCGATGATATTGCCAAAAATATCGGCATTAAAAACTATTTTTTATTGCCTTTGGGCGCGGACGCGATTTCACCTTCCTCAGCGAAGTCCGCAGCAAAAACCGATGATTTGCATTTGTTGTATGTCGGAACGCTGCGAAACCGCGACATTATCAAATGCGTCAAAGGTTTTCATAAATATTGCGTAAGGAATCTTGATGAACAGGCGAAATTCACAATCGTCGGAGATTCGACGCACGACGAACTCGTTGAAATAAAAAAATATGTGACTGATAACAATTTAGAAAATCAGGTAATTACGGTTGGAAGAGTTCCGCACAATGAACTTGAGACTTTTTTCAAACAAGCAAACGTCGGGGTTTCTTTTATACCGATGACGAAATATTACGATTTTCAGCCGCCGACGAAAACATTCGAATATTTGTTATCCGGCATCCCGGTGATTGCGACTAAAACCCGCGCCAACAAAGAAATACTGATAAATACCTCTGATTCCGTTTTGATTAATGACGACGAAAATGAATTTGCCGGTGCCGTTTCTCGTTTCAAAAACAATATATCCAACGTCAATTCCGCCGCCGTTGCCGCCGGCGTCCAAACGTTTTCCTGGAAATCAATCATTCAACAACGTTTCGTCCCACTAATCAGAAATATCGGAGAAGTTTAATTTCGATCTTTAATTGTTTGCAAAGATTTACAGCTATGAACGTTTTATTCGTCACCAATATGTACCCGATTTTGGAACATAAATATTATGGAATCCACGTCAAAGAACAAATCGAAGCCGTGACGGAAAACTGCCCGGTAGAAAGCGATTTGTATTTTATCAACGGCTTTGAAAAAAAGACAAATTATCTGAAAAGCATTCTTTCGCTCAAGAATTTATTGAAAAAAAAGCAGCCCGATATAATTCATATTCATTTCGGTTTAAGCGGTTTTTTTCTTTTGTTTTTCAAACCTCGAAAATCGAAGATCGTGCTGACCCTGCACGGTTCTGATTTTAATGCCACGGATTTTTTCAAGAAAAAAATAATGAATAAAATCTTTCAAAAAGTTGACGGTTTTATCGTGGTCAATGACCTGATGTTAAATCGTTTAAGCGAAACATTTGAACGCGTCGCAAAAATTCCGTGCGGCATAAATACGGATTTTTTCCGACCTGACAATTCGTTGAAAAACGACAAATCTTCAAATAAATATTTAATCGGATTTCCGGGCGACCCGAATAGAATTGAGAAAAATTACCCGCTGTTCAAAGAGGTTATCGAAGAATTAAAAAAGAAAGGTTTGGGAGTTGAAATTTGTGTTTTCAACAATATGACTCGGGAAGAAGTCCGCGACAATTTGAATAAAATCGATCTGCTTCTGCTGACTTCGCATTCGGAAGGCTCGCCGCAAATAATCAAAGAAGCGCTCGCCTGCAACACGGCAGTTGTCAGCGTCCAGGTCGGCGATGTCGAGCAGATGATGACGGGTGTTGAAAACTGTCTCGTCTGTAAAAATCACAACGCGGTAGAACTTGCCGATGCTTCGCTACAAGTATTAAAAAAATCAGGCGTTTACACTTCTGGGGAAAGCATTTTAGGGAGAGAAAAAATATCTAAAATTCGTCTTGATAACATTTCTGTTTCCGGAAGGATTTTTGATTTTTACAAAAGACTCTTATGAAAAACATTTATTTAATTATTTATTATCTTCTCGCTTCCAATCTTCCCTCAAGTTATTTTCCGTTCGGCAAATTCTTTAACGATTTTAGAGTCAATATCTTGAAAAAGTTAATAAAAGTCGGTAACAAAAACGTAATACAGCAAGGTTTTCGTTTCGGGAATAAAGGTATTGTGCAAATCGGAGATAACTGCCGCATTAATGAAAATGTCTATATTCAATCCGCTGTTCTCGGCAATAATGTGTTGATAGCACCGAATGTTGCTGTTTTGGCTTCTGCGCACAATTTCGAACTGACGGATATTTCCATCGTGGAGCAGGGCGATACTGAAATAAAAACCGTGATTATTGAGGATGATGTCTGGCTCGGAAGAAACGTCATCGTATTGCCCGGAATAACGATCGGCAGCGGCGCGATTGTGGGCGCCGGTTCGGTCGTTACTAAAGATATTCCGGCGTTTTCGATATTTGCGGGCGTGCCAGCCAAATTAATTAGAAAACGAATTTAATACTCGGAAAATCATTTCAACCTTTCAATTTTAACTGCCCATTTTTCCTCCTGTGTTGCTAAATTCCCCAATAGGCACGTTTTCAACTTCCCATTTTATTGAAAAAAAATACTATTAAGTGAAAGACAATAAAGGGTTTGCCAATTTTAAGCTGCATGGCACGAAACTCGCCTTTCGGAATTGTCGGATGTAGATTGTAGTTTCAAATCAGCCATCAAAAAAAAACTATTTTCCGAGATGTGAAAAAAAATTTCCCGCCAAAACTCCACTTTGGATTTGCATCATTTGAGCGAATACCGCTTTAAAAACGTCTCTGCTAAATTCCAGCTGTATCGAACAAAAAAATAGAAATAAATCGAAGGAGATTATGAAAAGAATTCAATTGTTAAATTGTCCGGTTGATGCGATGGACATGAATACAACTCTTTTATCGATCTTTAACGCGATCAAAACCAACACGCAGATTCATCACGTCGTCGTCAACGCGGCAAAATTGGTCCATATGCGGAAAGATGAAAAACTGCGCGAATCGGTCGTCAATTGCGACATCATTAACGCCGACGGGCAAAGCGTGGTTTGGGCTTCAAAATTTTTGGGCACGCCGCTCGCAGAACGTGTCGCCGGCATTGATTTAATGGATTATCTGGTGGAATTGTCGCATCAGAAAAAATATAAGATATTTCTGCTTGGCGCGAAAGAGGAAGTTGTCCGGAAAGTTGCCGGTATTTACGAGGATAAATACGGCACGGAAATCATTGCCGGATACCGTAACGGTTATTATAAAAAAGAAGACGAGGCGGAAATCGCCAGCCAAATCGCCGCCAGCGACGCGCAGATGCTTTTTGTCGCCATAACTTCTCCGAAAAAAGAAATTTTCCTGAACGAATATAAAAATGTAATCCGCGTGCCTTTTATAATGGGTGTCGGCGGCTCTTTCGACGTGATTGCGGGGAAAACAAAACGAGCGCCCGTCTGGATGCAAAAATCCGGTCTGGAATGGTTTTACCGCGTCAGCCAGGAACCAAAACGTTTGTGGAAGCGGTATTTGATGACCAATTCAGCTTTTGTTTATTTGGTGATGAAAGAAAAATTCACAAAAAAAAATAAATTGCCCGTTTAATTACGCATTTCTTGCGCTGCTATGCGAATCAGTAGTTCAAATAAATGTTGAAATAACCTGGGTTTCCTTTGCGCTCTTTGCGCCTTTGCGGGAAATCTCTGTCTCCCGCAAAGGCGCAAAGAGCGCCAAGAAAGAATTTAAGCGATTAGCTAAATTTTTAACTACTGATTCGCACTACTTATTAACGTTGTTAAACTTAGTTAAAAATCCTGTCCTTTTCTCCCATAATGTTGATAATATCCACAGTAATTTTTATTGAAACAGTCTTTCTAAGTTCATTTTAAACTGAGAAAGTAGTTAAATGATTGAGAATAAACTGTTTATCAATGAAAGACGGCGCTTGGCACAATACTCGCTTATAAGTAAAGATGTCAGGCGCGGAATGCCGCAAAAAATTAGTCTTTGTAAACTCAACAGTTTTTCTATATACAAAAAAATCACCTCGCGCGGCAATTTCTCACTTTATTTTCCCGCCTTTAGAAAAAATCCTTATCAAACCGGAGGCATTATGCAAACTAGTACGCAAACGCGAACCCTTATTTTTAGAGTAATCGTGAGCTTGATCGGATTAAACTGCGCCTTTTTCGCGGCATATCAAATCTCTTTTAATAATTTGTTTTATTTAAGAGAGGCGAGCCGTGAAGCCGATTACAAATTACTCTTCATCACTGCGAATTTACTCACTATTATTATTAACTTACTTCCGGTAAGACGCGCGGCGAACGGTTTTCGGAACTACGCGTTTTTTCTCGTCAGTTATATGGCTTTGATTGTCTTTCATCAAGGCTATGAATATTCGAGAATGTTCCATTTGTATTTTTTAGCCGGTCTGTTCGTTTACGTTTCACTTGCCCGATACGGAAATTTGTCGGGACTTTTGGAGAAACATTTGCTTCCGAAGAATTTGGAGCGAAAAGTTTTGATCATCGGCGAAAAAATCGAGCAGTCAATCACTCAGTATATAAACAACCGGCAGGGAAATTATAAATGTATCGGCTTTTTGACCGACGTGAAAAAGTCTGGAGAAAATCCGCACGAATTATATTTGGGAAAAATCGGCGAAATAGAAGAAATTTTGTATAGATATTCGATCGATGAAGTGATTATCTCAACTTCATTACTGCCCGTTGAAAAAATCGACCGGATTATCTCGGCTGCCGAGAAATATCACGTCACGGTCAGCGTACTGCCGCCTTATTTTCAGTTTCTTTCACAACAAACCTGCCAGACCGAGCATTGGATGGGCGTGCCGGTAACTTTGATTTATCACTCGAAACTCGCCATGAAATCTTATCAAATATCCAAACGAGTTCTGGATATTGGCGTTTCTCTATTTTTCCTGATCGCAGCTTTCCCGATTTTTTTTTTAATCGTCGCTCCCGCCATCTGGCTGAGCAACAAAGGTCCGATTTTCTTTAGACAACTGCGCAAAGGTTATAAACAGGAACCTTTTTTTTGCTACAAGTTCAGAACGATGAATGTTGGCAGCAAAACAGACGAGCTTCAGCAAGCGCAAAGACAAGATCCGAGAGTTACAGCAGTCGGAAGAACTCTGCGGAACACAAGTATTGATGAAATTCCGCAATTCTTGAATGTTTTAGCCGGAAATATGAGTCTCGTCGGTCCGCGCCCGCATATGGTTGAGCACGATGAGATGTATGAAAAATCTATCGAGCGCTACAACGTCCGGTTCGTGACGAAACCGGGAATAACCGGCTGGGCGCAGATAAACGGCTTACGCGGCTCGACCGAAAAACCCGGACAAATGCAAAAACGAATCGAATACGATTTGTGGTACATACAAAATTGGTCTATCCGGCTTGATTTAAAGATACTGATTCTGACAGCCGTGACAATGCTTTTTAAGAGCGATCCGAACGCTTATTAATTCAACAAGTATTCGGAGGTTTATCGGGAACCGCACTTTCAAGGCAAAGTAAAATGCCGATTGGCTTTTGCAAACGGCTGTCTTTCGCTCTGGCATCCGATTATTTTGCAAAATATTTTCTAGATTTAAATCAAAATATTTTCAAGGAGAAATAAAAATGTTTTTTAGATATAAAAAACCGCTTCAAGCAGCCGCTTTTTTTCTCGTCATCTGTCTGGCAAACGGATACGTGTTAGCCGCCATTCCGGGCGAAAATGCCATAATGGACACAGCACACCCGGAAACTCCGTTTTCGGGTGTGCTCAACGCCTTTGACGCTTCGTCCATCAGAGTTAACGGAAATGCGGCGCAAGACGGAATGACCGTTCTATCCGGCGCGGAAATTAAAACCGGCGTTAACGGCGGTGCGACAATAAATCTGCGTCGTTTGGGAAAAGTTGAACTTAGTTCGGAGACAACCGTAAAATTAGTTTTTGCTGCCGAACAGGTTGATTTACAGGTATTAAGCGGACAGGCTGAACTGACAACCTTCAAAGGCATCAACGGGTTGCTGACCGATGCAGAGGGAAAATCGTTAATGACCGATGCGACGATTGAAATTTCAAGCGTTGGAAATGCTGAAACAGCAGCTGCGGCATCACCAGGCGTTTCAGTCGCCTCACCGGGATTGTTTGGAATGGGATTCTTGGGAACAGCCGCGGCTATCGGCGGAGTCGTCAGCGGCTCGGTCTTGGTTTGGGTAGGTGCCACTAAACCGGGAAATTCCTCACGTGGTCCGGTAAGCCGGGTTCAGCCGTAAAAAGACTGAACTCAACGAAGCCTCTGCAAGCGTACCGCAGAGGCTTCAATCTAACTTTAACTTTTCTTAAACACGACTATACTATATACATCTTACTCTTAAATCTACCTCTATTCAGCGATACTTCCTTCACAGTCAAAGTTTTTTCTTTAGCCTTTAATTTCGATACGCTTTAAAATGAACAAACTGAATAATTTACAACAAGAAATAAAACTATTCATCATATCGTGTAATTGATGTGAAAAGTTTGCAGGTTCACTTTATACTCAAAACAAAAAAAGGCAAGCTAAAATGCTTGCCTTTTTTTGTTTTTTTTATTTGATCCTGAAAAATTAAATTGGAGGCGGCGATCGGAATCGAACCGATGAATAAAGCTTTTGCAGAGTGTCGCCCGAAACCGAGAAAAGGCTGATTCGTCGTAAAAACGGGCGCTTCAAAACAAAGATTAAAAACGTCCGTCGTAAAAAATATGCGTTTATCGCAAAGTTTTACCCGATAAACAAGAAAATAAACAAGAAGTTTTCTTTTCAGAAAATCGTTGTTAATGAATCGGGAACCCGAAGTTCAAAACAAATTGCTCAGTCTCAATCTGAATATTCTAAACAGCAAACCGGCAATACGGCTGCTTAGCATAATGATGAGAATTGAGCCGCAAAAGCTGATAATACCGAACAAAGCAATCCACACGGCTTTAGTATCTATTGTCTGTCTCTGCATGGGCGCATAATCAATAAGAGAGGCGGAAAACAATACTAATACGGCGCTGATATAAGCGCCGCAAAACCCGCAAATGCAGATGACAACAACAAGCAGCCAATATAGGGCAATGTTCATATTTCAAAGGCGAATTAATTACTCATCATAAAATCTTGTAATTGGTTTTTAGCCGTTTCCAATTCTTTGATTTTCTGCCGTTCGCGGTCAGCATCTTTGATCAGTTCGGCAATGTATGATTCGATGGATCGCAAACCGTCTCGCTTTCGAGAAATTTCTTCCTGCAAAACCGAAACGACATTTTGAGAGACAAAAGTATCTGAATTAACTTCTTTAGTTTGGTATGACATGTCCGACTTAAAGATTTATTAAGCGACATTTTCCAGTAAATTAACAATTGATTGCTTACGGGTTTCAGAGATGTGAACGTAGGTATCAGCAGTGACTCTGATCGAAGAATGACCGAGCAGCTCTGACACGTCCTTGAGCGTCGCGCCGTTTTCGAGAAGATGCGTGGCAAAGGCATGGCGCAGATCGTAAACGCGAATCGAAGAGGGAAGCCCGGATTGTTTTAATAATTCCTTGAACTGGCGATTGATATTAGTATTCTGCCTGGGCGTTCCGTGACGCGCCGGAAAGACGAGCTCGTGATCGTTCCATTTCGCGCCGATTTTCATCCGGAATTCAAGCTGCTCGCGCCGGTGAGTTTTTAATATTTCAATTAATGTGCCGACGAGCGGCTGCGTTCTTTTCGATTTGCCGGTTTTCGGTTCCGCGTAAATCCAGTTCTTTTTCCCGCCGGGCATCTCTACAGAAACGCGCTCGACTTTCAAAAAACCTTCACTTAAATCCAGATCCGACCAGCGCAGCGCCAGATATTCTTCCGGTCGCATTCCCGTGTAATAAGCCGTCGCCCAGAGCGCGAGCTCCGAAGCCGAGCGGCATTTCGAGAACAATAGATCGCGTTCAGCCGGAGTAAGAACTCTTCGTTTGACCGACCCGCTGCGCTTCGGAGCGGCGACCGGCTGCATCGGATTGATGTTGAGCCATTCCATCTCGACGGCATAAGCGAAAGCCGGACTTAAAACCGTGTGGACTTTATGAACGACCGCCGGCGTCAGGCGAGTTTCGCCGCGCTTTAATTTCGGCTCGCCTTTATCGAGATAACCGAGCGTGTATTCGCCGAGACGAAGATCGTCGTAAAAGCAGCGAACGTGAGCGGCGCGGATTTCCGAGATCAATTTATTGCCGATGTTTGGCTTGATGTAGCGGCGAAAAATATCCTGGTAATTTTTGAGCGTTCTTTCAGAAACATTAATGCGGGCGCGTCTGGTCAAATAATCATTGACGAGAACGGAGACGGTTTTGGCGCGTTCGGGGACGAGCTCGAATTCCTTTAATTTGGCGAGCAGCTTTGCCAGGTAAGTTTCAGCTTCCTGCCGAGTCCCGTCGAATGTTTCGTTAAAAGATTTGCGATTGATTCCCGTGCCGTGCTGAATTTTCAGGCGATAGCGGTTCGGCGCGAGCTGCTCGATTTGTCCGGTTCTTTTTCTTCCCACAGTGCGCATCATTTTACGCATCCTCCGGCTATTTCGGCAAGTTTTTTCGTCGATTTATGAGAAAGCTCAAAAACATTCTGAGTAACCTGCGTCGCGTCGCCGCTCGATTTATCGCTCTTTTTAGCGCAGATTTCGCAAGGGAATATCTTGCCGCTCATCGTCCATTCCATTAGCCGGATTCGAGCGAAACGCAGCTCTCTCCCCGCGTGGGCGTGCGGCATTCCGTCTTCAGCCATTCTTCCTAGAACTTCCTTCGAGACGCGGAAGACTGCCGCCACTTCCGCTGTCGTAGCAATCTCCGGCAAATCCCTGAACGGTTCGAGCGGCTTTAAGAGTTCGGTGACGACGGCGCGCGCTTCGATGCGAATTTCCTCTTTTAATATTTCGGCAAAGTTTGACATAAAATAACCCGCTATTCGTTTTTAATTTAAAATCAAAAAACCGCCCGAAAAGGCGGCATATACACGAATAGCCGTCTTTTTCGGACGGCTTGAACGGTTATTTGAATTCGTAGCAGATTGTTTATATCAGCGGCGGCGGCGGCATGTCAAGTAAAATTTCGTAAGGTTTATTTGACGGTTATTTGAAACCCGTAATAAATCCATCCCATAATTAAATTAACGGGCTTGAGTTTGCGAAGACTTTCTCCCGCTATGCCGGCAATAGGGCGCGGAATTCGAGCCTCTGCGTTTTATTGCCGGCGCTTAATTATGACGGGGGAGCAGGTAACGCAAGAACACTGGCTTCAAGTCGCCCATCTCCCCCGCTCTTTCCCGTGCCGACAAAGGACAAATGCAACGGGAAAACTGTTTATTCTAAATACCATTAATAATTTCAAGAGCAATTCGGCGGGCGGCATGAGTCATAGTTGAAACCGAATGTTTGCTCGCTCCATAAACTACGTCATCGGCTCTGCTGCGGACACTCTTCACACGAACAGTTTGTCTTAACGCTCCTTTGCCCGTTACCTCGCGTTCGCATTCGTAAGTTTCTCCGTCTTTTTCAATGGTGAATTTATAAATCATTCTTCCTTTTTCTAGTCATAATCGCGATTATGAAAATACACAAAATGACGGATTCAGCCGCCGAATGTTTGACCGGATTTAGCCAGTGCCGAATACCTTTCCCAAAGCTTTTGCGCGTCATCGCCGCCTTCCTCAGCGGGATGGATCACTATTTTTTCAGAACCGCGCAGACGAATGACGAATTGATTTAACCTGCCGCCGTCGCCTTCCTGCGAAATGGCGATGATGTCCGGTTCGTTGATTATGTAGTTTCCTATTTTTATAAATGCCATAAGATTTAAGTTATTTATTCCTCTTCCCCAAAAATCTCGCCTAATTCCTGATAATCCTCGTCATCCTCAATCGGTCGCTTGAACTCGCCGAAAAGGTAATCGAGTAACTTGATTTATTCGGTGTTTTCGTTTCCCATAACCGATTATTAAGACTTATCTTTACTTTGTCTTGATAGGATCATGCTTATAAAAATACATAAGATTGCAATGACGACGCCGGTGTAATTTATTTTCCCGCTCGTTGTATAGTTGTAGAAAATCATACCGAGCAAGGCGATTGAAGCGACCACTAAAACGATACTGAGTGCTTTGTTCATAAATCCTTTTCCCAATCCAAAAATCTCAATCTCGGTGATGCCAAAGCGCTCGAACAATCCCGCTCATTGTTTTGGTTTTCTGTTCGAGCCGCGCGGAATATTCTCGTCTTCAATCGCGGCGATGGCTTTCTTCAAAAAATTCAGCGAAAACGATAATCGAACCGACACTTCGCCCGGTTTACGCAACTTCAAACTGACTATCTGATCGAAATAGCCGTCGCTCGCGCTGTATCTGTCCAACTCGCAGCTTTCTATAATTTTATTGTTGCCGTCCGCGCTTTCGGCATCGACGGTAATATCGTTTTCATTAAGCAGCATTATTTACTTACCTGGGTGTTTTATAAACCCTTCTCCCACCCCAAAATCTAGTCCGCATACAAACTACGTTGAACCACCAAGTTGAGCGAGCAATGCGAGCAAGACCTCGACAAATTAAAGCCAGCCGTGTTCTTCGAGCATTGATCGGCGATGATGTTCAGGCGAAGCCGCGTGACATTTAACTAAAGTTGTTAAGCGGCTGTCTCGCAGAATGTGATGAACGTCGTGCACAAGCAACGTGGTTATGCCCTGAAGACCGCTTATTCCAACCGCAAGATCAATCACTTCGCCAACACGCGGAGCAATGGTTGTCTCGATCTCTCTTGTTTCAACCAAAGCGTTATTTTTGGTGTAAATTTCAAGAATCATAATTTAATCAACGTCCTTTATAAACCCTTCTCCCAACCCAAAAATCTCAATCTCACCGGCGTCAAAGCGCTCAAACAATCACGTTCATTCTTAAACGGACGCGGAAAGTTGAACCTACGATAACCACCGCTCAGACACTGCTCACGAAGCGTCGCGGGTCCCGTCTGCATATCACACGCGTCGCCGATGGTGTCACGGTCAAAATCCAATTGATCTGTATTGCTCAGGAACTGGCAGTTGTCGCCCGTATCCTGAACCGTGTCATTGTCGTCGTCAGGGTCGCAGACATCGCCGAGGAAATCGCCGTCTGTGTCACGTTGGTCTGGATTTGAAACTGTCTGGCAGTTGTCGGAGACGTTCGGAATGCCGTCATTATCCAAGTCGGGATTAGAAACGAGTATTTGCAGCTCGTAAGCACCGATGTCGACAGTGCCGCCGCTTATACGTTCGAATCCTCCTCCACGTTGGTCGTAAGGTTCTGTTACCAATGAATTCAATCCGTTGTTGATCGCCGGACTTCCTTCCAAAAGCGCGTGAGTTGGTGTTTGTCCGCCATTGTTTTGGAGCGCGCCGAGCATTGGATCAACGTCTCTAATGTCGGACGGCTGGAAAATTAAATTGACCGACGATGGAAACGATGCAATGCCGAACAAATTGCCGCCCGATGAAATCATTGCGTTTCCGCCGGTGCCATTGAAATTCACATTATTGCCGCCCAGAATGGTATTACCGAAATCCACTTTTCCGCCGCCGTTACCAATTGCTAATCCGTTATTAGCGATGGTCGCATTGCGAATAATCATCACGCCTTCAAAGTAATTGGTAATTGCTTCAGCGTTACGGTGATCGGAAATAGTCGTGTTTACAATGGTCAAAGTAGCACGATTGCCGATAGCGCCACCAAACGCAGTCGAAACATTGTTTGAAATCGTTGAGTTATAAATAAAATGATTACCTGTGTTGTAGAAAATACCGCCGCCGCTTGCGCCTGCATTTCGAGCGGCAATGTTGCCGGTGACGACGACGCCGTTTAATGTCAGCGAGCCGTTAAACGCAAAAATGCCGCCGCCTAGACCGCGTTCAGCGCTGCCTTCGGCATGACCGCCGGTAATCGTCACGCCGGAAATATTGACCGTGCCGCTCGCGATAAAAACTCGATTCACGCCCGCCCCGCCGTCAATGGTGAGCAGGTTAGCACCCGGTCCGATGATTGTATCTTCAAACAATGAGATCTCGTTGGTTAATGTGATTTTCGATAGTCCGTGCGCAAACGTCACATCTCCGCCCGCCTGCACTGCTTCGCGCAAACTGCAATCATTCGGCAGACAGGTATAGTTTCGGTCGTCACTTCTGGTAACGACCGCCGCATTAATTGAGACGGTGAAAAGTAGTAGGAATAATGAGAGTAGGTATTTCATAAGGTTTAATTACAAAGACTTCTATCAACGTAAGTTTTATTGCCGTTCGAATTGACGTAGTAACATCCACCGCGCTTGCCGCGAATATACGAACGAGACGGCGAAGATGGTTGAGACTTCAAACGGATGTTGTTCGAATTAGTCCTTAGTCGTGGCGCAGGTAATGAGTCTTCAACAGTGCTACCAACTGATTCAATCGTTTGCTGATCGTTTATTTTGATCGCGCTAATGTGAATCCAGCCGACATATTCAGTAGATTGAACTAAAGCCCAGTCTCCGAGTTCCCGATAAATTGGAAGTACAGTGTTTTGGGAAACGGTATCAATTATTTTCCCGGTAGAAGATGCTGTTCCACGCATCTGAGCAGTTTTGGCAGTAACGGTTGCAGTTTGGCTATAGGCAGAAAAGGCAAAGATTAAAATAAGCAGCAGTGGCAGTAGTTTTTTCATAAGGTTAAATCCGTAGTAATTCAAAATTATTTAGCACTCAACTTGGTATAAATCTCGCCTGTTAATCCATTAAAAAACCAAATTTCGCGTACATCGCTAATTAAAACTACACTCGTAAAATCAAGGTCGCTCGGCTTATCAATAGTCGGTTTAATTTTATAGCTATCAATTGTGTAAAAAGGTTTCACCAATTTTGCGATGTAAAGAACAGACAAATTTTCTTTTGCTTCCTTTGCCTTGGGGAGCGGTAAATACAGGCGGACTTTGAATTCAGATGAATAAGTAGATGCTTTGAAATTTGAAAATTGATTGATGTTGTTAATCGCTAACTTAAAACGTCGAAAACTCGACTTTTCTACTTTTCTGGTAGCACCAAAAGCGTTAGAAGCTACATACTCGCCTTCGTCTTTATAAGAACCTGATTTAGCGATAAAGCTTTCAAAATCTAATTGCTTGGCGCCTACAGCCTTGTTGCCAGGCTTTGATTCGTAAGCCGCTACTTTTGTGGGTTTAAGTGAAATTGTGAGTGTTTCTTCGTCCGCATCGTAACTGCTGCTTAAATCGTCATTGAGAATAGACAAGTCTTTTTCCGGGCGAAAAACAAACACCAATTCATCCGAAGCTGTTTCTTTAGAACTGAAAACAATTTTAGATAAGTCGCTTATTCTTTGGTTGTATTGATCGGTTGTTTCAAATTCGCCTTTATCTTTGATAACCGGCGTTCTCAGCAACGTTGAATAAATGTTTTGAAAATCGCTGCCGGTAAATGTAGCCGGAACTTTTTGCCAGCCTTTTGAAAATGTTTGCCCGAATGTCGAAAAGGCAAAAATTACAATAAAAATGGGAATGAGTTTTTTCATTAGTTTTTCGATTAATTATTTGGAATTTTTATTTCCCGTCCAGCCGGTAAAACCGAATTCGGCAGTAAGCCGTTGAACTTTGCGACTTCCGTTGCGTTTGCTCCGACACGTTGAGCAACTTTAGCAACAGTGTCGCCAGCCATAGCTTTGACAACTCGAATGTTGTTGGGAGGTGTAATTCTTGAACGGGAATTTAAGACTGGCTTTGTTGTTGCGGTATTATTTGCCTGCATTGAACGTTTTTCTTGCTCAATAAAACCTTTCGTTGTATTAAAAACCTTTCCTTTTCTAATGAAATAAGTTTCTTCAGCTAAAATATATGCGCCGAAAGCATTCTTAGCGCGAAATTTAACTGAAACCTGCCAGCAAGGCGTAAACCTCGATATAGAGCATTTTGTAACGGGTGACCACCGAACAAATCTCATTGAATAAGGATCATTAAAATGCTCGTTAAAGTAATCCATCACTGGGCGCACGGTTCCATCTTTTAATTGAACAGGTTTATTGCCCGCCGTCTCTTTATAAGCGATATATTCTTCCTGCGTTAATTCGAGTTTGGACAATTCGTCAAGCGGCGAAATTTCAAATTTCTGTTCATTGAAACCAGTATTTTGTTTTGAGTTTGACGTTGATACTCTGCCGATCGCCGCAGCTATCAGCGAAGAATCATTTGCCGGTTTATTTGACGACGGTCGAACGAGTTTAGCAATGTCGTCGGCTAATTGATTGTCGACACTCCAACCGCACGTTGCTGAAAGACTGCGGATTTGCGGCAATTGCGCGTCCGAGGGAAATTCGATGCGGTAAATAGTTTCGATTAATTGGTTGTAGCAATCGCGAGCTTTGGTGTAAATCTTAGCAGTTAAGTTGATTTCAGACATTAAAAAGACTTCAACGGATTTGTTAAAATCATCGCCAGCTTGCACGCGGCGATTGTCCTTTAAATAATGAAGCCCTTGCTTGAAAGCAATTCCAGCATCACCGATTACTTTATTACTGCGTGCCTCTGCTTTAGCTATTTCTTCCAGTGTCAGTTCTTTTTCAGGTACAGGAGTAGCGATTGGAAGCGGTTGCGGCAGAGATGCTTCTGCTTTCTGTTTTGGGAATGGCGTAGTTTGCGGCGTCGGCTTTGCTTGCCCAAAAGCAAAGCCTGTGATTATTAAAATGAAAAGTGGGATTAAATTTTTCATTAGTTAAACTCCATACAAAAACTCTAATTTCTGCCGATTCTTAAAAAGTTTCCGCGCATACCGGTTCGGATGCTCTTCAAGAAAATCATACGAGTTGAGCGCGAATCGAGGCACAAGAGCGATTGTCGCCAGAGCGTCAGCTTCAAACTCGGCTTTTGATTGAAGCATCCCGAAATAAAAAGCATTCGTTCCACGATTCGCGCCGTGCAGAAAATAATGAGCGAGTTCGTGAAACATCGTAAAGACGCGCGGCAATCCTTTTAATCTGCTCTTGAGAACAATGAAGGATTTGCCCTCTACGGTCATAAAAAATGAAGTCGAAACGTCTATTTCGAGAACTGTGATATTTTCTTTTTCGCAAATATCGTAAAAATCTTTTTCAGTTAAAAACTTTCGATTAAAACCGCAATCGGAAAGCTTATTTAGTGAGAATTTCATAACTCTGGTGGGAGAGTTACGAACTGGTTTTTAATCTAAATTTCGTTCACTTTAATGGTAAATTCAGCCTATAGAAGAGAATCGTATTTCAAAACAACTCGCTGAAATTACTCCAAAGATTCGGCGTCAAGAACGTCGTCAAGCGTTGGTTTCTCGCCTGCACCGACTGAAGCCGGGAGCGGCGGTAGTCCGTTCTCTTCGCGCATCTGATCTTCGTAAAAAACCTTATACCAATTCAAATGATCCTGATATTTAACGGTAAGTTCCGTATGCGTATCGTGTTCAAGGCTAACGCGCTGGAAATCGAGCAGCGTGTTAAGCATCGCTTTGATTTGCGCGAGTTCGGCAATCAATAATTCCGCATCCATAACTTACTCACCTTTATCTTCATGGCGTTCCGCCATAACGCCGCGAGCAATCAGACGAGCAGCGTCTAAAATTTCCTGCTGTTGCTTTTTAGTTAGTTTATTGCCGTCCTGAAAAACAATCTGCACTTTATCTAGAATGTCGTGTGAATCGGCAGCTTCGTTTTGCGGCTCAATTCCCGCTAACAGCGTGAGAGCTTCGTTTTCGTCAGCTTCTAGAACTTTTGCAATGCGAAGTATGGTTTCTTGCTTTGTGCCGCTTATCCCGTTTTCAATCCTATAAATCTGTTGGCGTTCCATATCAACCTTTCCCGCCAATCCGTCTTGTGAAAGTTTTTTAGCTTCGCGGTGTTTACGAACCCAATCGCCGAGTAATCGCCGAAGCCTTTTTGTTTCAGACATATAATTCACATTCAAGTCGGATGTCTTATATGTAACATTTCGTGTAGCGACATTACAATAAACTTCTTGTGACATAATATGTTGACATTCTCCGTTTTTGTCTGTATTTTTTCTATATGGACGCTAAACATTACAACCCCAAAATCCTTGTAAAAGCCCGCGAAGAGAAGCAAAAAACACAACAGAACATCGCAGATTTGCTGAAAGTGGATAGACAAACAATTTATCGTGTTGAAGCCGGAATTACTGCCTCTTATGATATTTTGGCAGCGATTTGCGCGGTCTATGAGCTACCTTTGACTGAAGTTATTTATCCGTTCCCGAATGTGGCTATCGCCGCCTAAAAAACTGTTTTTAAGAAATGTTACAATTGCGACATTTTATGTTGACAATATGTAACATTACGTGTAGACTGTTTCTAGATTAAGAAATTAATCATTCTTGAAAACTAAGGAGAAGGCTTGAACGGTTATTTGAATTCGTAGCAGAAACCGATAGCGGTTCAAGCCAAACAAATCAGATGTCATACACGCAAACCCAAATCAACGGATTCAAAGTTTCAACCATCACCGGCTACGACGGAACGCAGCTTTTCATAACCGATTCGGACGGCATTCAGATTTACGCTCATCGGGTGTCAGGCGATCCGATAGCCAGAGCGAAAGAAGTCATCAGCGAGATAACCGGAGAAACATTCGAGCAAACGACGATGAAAAAAGCTCAACAGCAAGCCACCGCCGCCGCCGTAATGATGAGTGCTGACGACAAAACCGGCGCGAAACGTTGGAACGCGATTGAAAAAGCCATCAAGGAAATCGCCGCCAACAAAACGATTCAGTTTGACGGCAAAGTTTTGACATTCGTTTCGAGTCGTTCAGGTAAACGCAGATTTGTTACCGAACACGGTTGTTCCGAGCTTTGCGACTGCAAAGGCGGCATTTCTTATCACCGCGCGTTGTTCGACATCTTTAGCCGGTATTTCGAGCTGCAAAAGGAAAGTAATGTCATCGCGTTTCCGGCGCGCAAAGACACTGGCGGCATTGTGACAGAGGCTTGCGGATGCGTTTTCAACTGGAACGACAGGTTTTACGAAAGCACTTGTTTGAAACACAGCGAACTCGAACGTCAGCGCGAATGGGCGATGGAAGAGGAATGGGACGCGTATTTCGAGGCGGCTTAACAATCTTTGACCGCTGAATGGGAACGGCGGTCAGAGCGCGAAAGGCGGTTTGCTTCGAGATTACTCCACCGCCTTTCGCTTCAAAATCTTTGAAATCGTTATTCGGTGAGCCGCAGTTCAGTCAGCGAGTAAAGCGCGGCGACCCTACGAAATTGTTGAGATTTCCTCGTGGTGTGCAACGACCGCGACCTTTAGTAGCCGAATAACGATTTGAGAGATTTTTACAACCGGAGAAATCAATGAAAGACGAAACACAAATGAAAATCCGTTCAGCCGTCTACGCGCTTTTAACCGTTTCAGCGAGCTTCGCGCTGGGTTATTGGTATGCGTCAGCTGAAATTGCACACAAAGTTTTAACGGGGTTGAGGTAAATCAATGAAAGACAACCGATATTTCACTATCAAAGACTGCGACTGCCGGAGCTGCCGGCTCGACCGTGCGGCTGAAGCGCACGATCACGCGCGGGATTTAGTCGTGTTTATGTTCATTGTCGTTCTGGGCGGCGCGGTCTGGGCATTTACTTATTTTCAGCTTTAAGAGGCTGCTATGGCAAAACACTGGTGCGAACAATGCGGGAGACACGCCTTGTTTTTCCGGCGAATTACGGGACGCGGGAAGCGGCACGGTCAAATAAAGGTCAGCGCCGATTTGCGCCACACGCTCTGCAAACGATGTAACGACAGTCTTTTTCAGTCGGAAAAACAGAAAGAGAAATTCAGTTTTCAAACAGCAAATCGCATTCAGTAACGATTGAAAATTGGAAGCCGCTTTCGTTTTGCCATCAGTTGAAGCGGCTTTCCAAAACAGAATGATTCGGGCGCGTGGACACCGAAGCTCCGAATCATTCTTATCAGTGGCTCGCCGTGGCAATCGGCAGCCATTACGTAATGAAGCAGAGATTAACAAACGGGCGGCGGCGGCTTCCACTTATTTTTTAGCCGCTTTCATAAGTGAAATGCAGAAAGGACACGAAATAGTCAAAAAGGTTCTCGATAAGTTTCCGGCACTGTCGGAAGAGCTTCATCGCCTTTTTAAGAAATCCGCCGTTTGGTATCGCTCGCACGGCTACCCGCTGCGCAAAGACGATCCGCTTCAAAACGGCAATTTGTCGGCAGTCGATCATCTTTTGCGAATGGCTGACGAATACGAAGCGGCGATGCCCGGAGCCGGTCAGGAACTCGGCGAACAGCTAGCCGCCGAATTTAAGGCGCGTTACAGATGCCGCAACCAGCCGTGCGACGACAGAGCGATCAGGCTCAATTTAACGACCGAGTTTTATCAGGCGATGCGCGAAATAGATAAAGCGGATTTATCCGAGCAGTCGGAACTGCAACTCGCCCGAACCGACAAAGAATTGTCGGAAATAGAAAAAGCGATTGGAGATGCCCGCGCCCACGTTCGGGCGGAATGGCGCGCGAAACAGGCAAGTTAATTTCAATGACGGCGACGGAACTTTCATTGCAGGAACAAATCAACGAGCTTAAACGGCTGATAGTTGAAACGCGCCTGCCGGATGAGGCGATAGTCGATGCGAATTACGTCGCGCAGCTCTTCGGCATCACGCCCGAAGCCGTTATCAGAAAGCGTTTCGGGACTGACAAAATCCGCCGCGTCCGCGAAAAGCCCGTCGGTTTCCGCAAAGGCGACGTGCACAAAGTTTTGAAGGATTTGACCAGACCGGCGGCGGAAGTGGCGGCGGAAGCGATAGCGAAAGCCAAACCGAGAAAACGCTCGATTATTACGAAACAGGTGAAACGATGATTTATAAATTTTCCGAAGTCGAGCGATTAATGAAAGCCGCCGATTTCAGACACGACGAGATCGGCATTGACCGCAGGATGATCGAGAGCTATTCGTGCCGCAGATGCCGCGCGTATCTCGAATATAAGGCTTATTCAAACGCTTACGACACGCTGGAATTTGGCGTTTGTCGGCAGTGCAACACGGCGCGACATTTCTTTACGAATTCGCAGTTACTCGCGGAGCTGAAACAACGATTTTCGAGAAGGGAAATGGTAGCCGAGACAGGCAAATAAAGACAAAAAAAGAGGCTGGGAGCGCCAGCCTCAAAAGAGGATTTGTTACTTCGCAAATATCTATACGGAGTTTATTAAGCGGAGTTCCAGGTATTTAAAGAAAACAGGAGTTTTTATGAAAAGCGAATTCGATCCGACGCCGGAAGAGCGCGCCGAAGAAAACAGAATCAAACAAAACCGCGAAACGATTATTAAAAGTCTCACGGAAAATAAATATCAGTCATCGCGTCACCTGTGCATCAACACCGGTCTTTCGGTCGATGACGTTCTTATTCATGTCGAAACCGACGATCAAATCAGATATAAGCAGGTCGGCGAAATAACGGTTTATTTTCTCAAGGATAACGAGCCGACAGGCAGACTTTTCAACACCGGCAATAATTCGTTTGAAGTCAAAGCGGAAGAGGCAAAGCCGGAAGAGCCTCGAAAAGGCGGACGGCAGAGCAAACATAACTGGACGCCGGAGCTGCTCGAAACGCTCGCCGCCGAAAATTATTCATACAGCAAAGCCGCGAAAAGTCTTGATTGTGACGTAACTTCGATTCGGTATCAGGTTCTTAAAAACAAAGAAAACACCGACGCCTGGGAACGCGGTCAAAAACGTTTTCAAAAACCAACCATAGAAAAAGCCGCCGCTGCCGAAACTGTTAAAGAATCGCCGAAACCGGAAATCATTGCCGCCGTTCAAGTCGATCCGCGATTTGCACACACGCTCGAGCACGTCACCTCAAACGGACACAGCCGCGAATCAATCGAGAAGGTGAAAACCAGTATCGCCAGACGCGCATATACTTCGCAAGACATCGCACCGTTTGAACCTCATCTTGACCAGCCCGTCATAGACATTACAAGCGAAGTAAATCACCCAAAACATTACAACACTCATCCGTCGGGAATTGAATGCATTGATGTCGTCGAACACATGAATTTCAATCTCGGCAACGCGGTCAAATACATCTGGCGAGCCGACGAAAAAGGCAACGCGATTCAGGATTTGGAAAAAGCCAAGTGGTATGTCGAAAGGGAAATTAAAAGAAGGAGTGAGAGAGAAAATCATGCCCGAAAATGAAAACCAACCACCGCAAATTTATTACCAATACTGGCAGGGAACCCGGAGCGGCAAATGGTTCTGGCACGCTCGCGGAATGAATCACGAGGTTATATGTCAGGGCGAGACGAACGGTTATCACAACAAAGCCGACTGTCTGAAAGCAATTGAATTGCTCAAAAACGGAGCGGCGGCTGAAGTGAAGGAGCGCGGGAAGTAAATAAAAAAGGTCGCCCGCATCTTCGCTCGGCGACCAAAACCAATTCAATTTATAGAGAATTCAAAAATAAGCCGAAAAAGCGAAAAAGTCAAAAAGGAGACATATGGAAAAAACTACTGTTCTATCGAAAGAAAAATCCTTTCCGGTTGCGGTCAAGATGCCGCTGACCGACAAGGAATTGCTTGCTTATACGGACGAGTTGACCGAATGCGATTCGCTTGCCGACAAATTAAAGCGCGAAATGAAAGCCGCGACCGACGATTACAAAAGCAAGATCGGCGAAGTCACTGCGCGTTCGTCTGTTTTGATGAATCTGCTCAAAACCAAAGAAGAATATAAGGACATTGACTGCGTTGAAGATTTCAACTGGTTTGACGGCATCGTCGAGATCAAACGGCTCGACACCAGCGAAACCGTCAAAACGCGCAAGATCACGACCGAAGAATATCAGCAAAATCTACCGCTCGATAAAGACGACGAAGGCGAACGGATTTGAACAAATAAAAAGGGCATCACCCTGGGGAGAGTAACGCCAAAAAGAGGAGGCTATGAAAATGAACCTCAAATATCCGATGGCTCATTTTGAAATCGGGATGCCAACATTTTACAAATCGGAAATGCCTTTCCGGTCGAGACAGCAAAAGAATTTTGCAAAGCAGTTTTAGAGAATTAAATGCGCGAAAACTCCAAATATCGCTCGCTGGCAAAACTCGCACTGCCTTCCGGTTACGCAGTTCTGGCAACGGGCGAAAAGTTCAAGCCGACGGATATTGTCTGGAGCTGGTGTTCAAACGAATGGCTGCGCGCTGACAGCGAGCTTTGGAAGTTTCCGCCGCTTGAGTTTGGTGAAGACATCATTTGCGCGGCAAGGAAGCCCGAGATGTCGGAATTCGAGCGGAGCGTTCCGCAGCAGAGAAGTTACGCGTTGAGATAAAAAAAGAAGAGGCGGGAACTCACCTCTTCAAAATAGGATTGAAATCATCGAAAAATCAAAATTTATCAACGACACCTATATTCGACAGTTTTCGATATTCGGTTTCAACAAAATCAGAATGTTTGTTTCGGTAGTTTGAAAGTGCGGATGACGAATAGATACAAAACATGAAATATAAAAGCCCGGCTAGTAATTGACGTTACTATCCAGGCTTCGGGTTCAATCTTTTAAGAACGGAATGTTCCATAAAGATGCGACCGTACGAATACGCATTTTAAAACAGGCAGTGGCAAAAAATCAATAACTAAATTGATGAGAGTTTAAGAATTAAAATTTTGTGAAAAAACTTCCCGCAATTCAATTTTACACCGGCGACTGGCTCAAAGACCCGCGCCTTTCGATGTGTTCGGCGATGACACGCGGAATCTGGATAGATTTCCTCTGTGCCATGCACGAACTCGACCGTGTGGGAGAACTGCGCGGCACGCCCGATCAACTTGCGCGTGTTGCCCGTTGCTCACCCGTCGAGATTGTCCAGGCATTAGACGAATTATCCGCTTCAGCGGCAGCCGAAGTTTTGCAGCGAAACGGGGTTTATACGGTCACGAATCGCCGGATGCGACGCGAATATTTGGAACGCAAAGCAAGTAACGAACGCGTTGCAAATTTTCGCAAAAACAAAAATGTAACGAATGGTAACGAAAATGTAATTGACGGTGAAAGAGTTGAATCTGTTGACGTTAGAGGGCAATTAACAAACGGTAACGGAAATGTAACGTCCTATTCTTCATCTTCATCTTCAAATGTATTACATAGCGGTAGTAGTAACTCTTCGCGCGCGAACGGCTCGAGCGGAAAGCCGCCGCCGGCTGCCGCCGTAATTAATTCTCCGAAAAACGGGCAGTGGCTTGAACTCGATGCAGCCGAAAAGCTGATGTCGAAAAAAGAATTCGTCGAGCATCTGCAAACGCTTCATCCGACGAAAAACGTCCGCGCCATCGGCAAAAAGCTCAAGGAATTCTGCGAGCGGCACGGCAAAGCTTTCGCTCTCGAAAGGCTCAAAGGGTGGACGGTCGGCGAAGCGGAAACTTTTACCGATGACGAGTTTTTAGCGGCTTTTGGCGATGCGGAAACCAACGTTCCGGCGTGGCAAAAGGCGGTTAACGACTGCCGATTGTGCGACGAAAAAGGATTAGTCAGGAGGAACGGCAGACTGACGCCGTGCGAACACAAACAGGTGAAAAGATGAGCAATTACCAGACGTTACTCGAAAAACCACTGCCATCGTCGGAATCGGCGGAACGAACGATACTAGGCGCGATTCTGGTTTCGACCGAACTAATTTCGCAGGCAGCTGCACGTCTCAAACCGCCGGACTTTTACTCGCCGTTCCATCGCAAAATTTACGGCGCGATGCTTTCGCTGTTTGCCGCAGGTCGGACGATCGACCCGATTATGATCGGCGAAGAATTGAAACGCAGCGGCGAAATTGTTGAAAGCTTCGGCGGTATTTCCACGATCTCCAATTTGAATTACGGCATTCCGCGGTTTCACGACATCTCGGAGTGGGTTGAGATCGTCGCCGGAGCCGCAAAGGTTCGCAATCTGATCAACGCCTGCAATGAAACGGTTTCTCAGGCTCTCGACGAAACGCAATTGCCGGAAACGGTTCTCAGTTCCGCTCAATCCCGTATCAACGAAGTTTGCAGCGAATCTCAAACGCGCGGATTCTCGTCGGTCGGCAATCTCGCAGTCGCCTCGATTCATGAAAAGCTCGCTCTGCGCGAAAAGGGAGTTAAATTCACCGGCTTGCAGACGGGATTTGATGTCATCGACGAATCCACCGGCGGACTGCAAAAACAGGAATTGATCGTTTTGGGCGCGCGTCCCGGAATGGGCAAAAGCGCTCTGATGTGCAATCTTGCCGAAAACGTCTGCCGTTTGAATGAAAATGCGGTGGTGGCAGTCTTCTCACTGGAGATGAGCGAAAAGATTTTGACCGACAGGATGCTTTGCTCGAGCGCTCAAGTCAGCGCGAATCGGTATAAACGCGGATTGATCACCTTTGAGGAAGCTGAACGGCTGGCGCGGGTCGCGTCGGACTTCGGCGATTACCGCATTGAAATTGACGACGAGCCGGGACTCAATCCTTCGCAGATTCGCGCCAAATCAATGATGCTCAAAGCTCGGCATAAACGCCTCGATTTCATCATCGTCGATTTTCTCCAAAAAATGACGCCGTCGCGCCGCGCCGAATCCAACCGGCTCGAAATCGGCTCGATTGCCCGCGAGCTCAAAGATATGGCGAAAGTCTTAGACGTGCCGGTGCTGGCTATTTCATCGCTGAATCGAGAGTGCGAAGCGCGCAATCCGCCCAAACCGAAGATGTCGGATCTGTCGGACTCGAACATTATCGAATCCGAAGCCGACATCGTTGTCTTTCTTTACCGCGAGCATTATTACCGACCGGAAGCGAATCCTTACAGCGCGGAATTATTGTTCGAGAAAAACAGAAACGGCGAAACAGGCGAGAAATATTTGAAATGGACGGGCGAATTTACTTCGTTCGAGAATTATTACGGGTAAAAAAAGAGGCTGAACGCTCAGCCTCGAAAAACATTGAAAAAGTATTAGTAAAAGTAAGACGGCAGGCTGAAAAGTTTTTGCGGAAAAAAAATTATGGCTCAAAAATCAGAAATTCAATGGACGAATGCAACGTGGAATCCGTGGCATGGATGCCACAAAGTTTCAGACGGCTGCAAGTTCTGTTATATGTTCCGCGATAAGGAACGATACGGACAGGAACCGAACGTCGTTCTGCGCTCAAAATCAACTTTTAACGACCCGCTCAAATGGAAAGAACCGAAACTCGTTTTCACTTGCTCGTGGTCGGATTGGTTTATCGAAGAAGCAGACGAGTGGCGCGATGAAGCGTGGCACATTATCAAAAGCACGCCGCATTTAACTTATCAGATTCTTACCAAACGACCAGAAAACATTAAAGACCGTCTGCCTGCCGATTGGGGTAAAGGTTATCCGAATGTTTGGATGGGCGTCAGCATCGAGAACGAGAGAAATAAAAATCGGCTTTTGACTCTTCACGAAAACAAACCATCGGATGCGGTTTTTAAAACTTTCGTATCGTATGAGCCTGCGCTTGAACACGTTGAATTTCACAACGACGGTTTAATGCTGTCATACGAATTCGAGGGGCTTGATTGGTTAATTGTCGGCGGCGAAAGCGGCAATGAGAACGGTAAATATAAATATCGTCCGTGCGAGCTGAATTGGATTCGTTCAATCGTCGGTCAATGCAAAGACGCGAAAGTTCCTGTATTCGTCAAGCAGATGGGAACGTATCTCGCCAAAGAAATGAAACTCAAAGATTCGCACGGCGGCGACATTTCCGAATTTCCCGAAGATTTGCAGATTCGAGAATTCCCAAAATGAAAATAACACTTCCATATCCGCCAACGACGAACAATCTTTATTTTACACGCAACGGTAAACGGTTTTTGTCGAATGAGGGACGCGATTATAAAGCTAACGTTCTGGCAATTTGTTTCGCCGAGAGAGTTAAGCCTTTGTCCGGTGAGCTGGTTTTGACCGCCAACGTTTACCGCCCGCGCAAAACAGGTGATCTGGATAACTGCCTGAAAATTATTCAGGATTCGCTAAAAGGCAGCTGCTTTGAAGATGACAGGCAAATCGTCGAGATTCACGCTTTTAGGTTTGACGACAAAGAAAAGCCGCGCGTTGAAGTTTTAATCGAAAAGGTTTTGAAAATAACCGGATGACGCCATCGCTTTTCAAAATCGCGCCCGACCGAGAAGTGATTCGAGCAGTCGAAAACAAGATGCTCCGTAAAGAGCGCGGCGAATCAGGCAAAAGATTGTTGACCGAAGAGGAATGTTTAATTTATGCAGACGAACTCGAAAGGCGCGGTCATCTCAAAGGCGCGGAATTTTTCCGAGATAAAACGAAAACTTAACTTCCCGTGGAATGGCTGAAAAAAAGGTGATGAAATGTAAACACACGCTTTCCGGCACGAATATCAAGTGCAATACGGAACTGTGCGAAACCGACGGAGTTTCCGTTTTCGTTCCGACGGGAAACGGCGGCGAGCTTGAAATTACTCCGACCAGAGGCGGCGACGCGAAACTGATTTGCCCGAACCCGAAATGCAAAGGGAGAACAGTCTGGTATCGAGCGCGAAACAGATTTTGAGTAGTGGGTCAGCTTGAAATAAATTAAAATCAGATATTGAGATAGTATCTGATTGCCAGTAGCTAGAACATTGTATTATCGTTTTCCGATTCGTCAGGAATAAATTGCAAAACGTCCCAATGCTCAACAATCTTTCCGTTTTCATCCAGTCTAAAAATGTCGATGGCAGCCCAGTCGCCTGACGTTTGCCATTCCTGAAAGCAATGGAGAACGACGAAGTTTCCTTCGGCAATCGCACGTTTGAAATGAACACGCTTGTCCGGATATTCGCTTGCCTTTTGTTCAAAATACTCGATAAAGCCTTCCTTACCGTCAGGAACCAGCGGATTATGCTGAATATAAACATCGCCGACATATTTTGCGATGGCATCGCGTGGCTTGGATTGGTTAAACATCAAATCGTAAAATGCAATAACAGTTTCTTTGTTTCGCTCTAATTGTTCCATTTTAATCAACTCTCCTAACTATTATTATGGTTTTGTTGGATTAAAATTCAAATTGACCCACTACCAAATTTTGCTTGAAATAATCGGATAAATAGCTTAAAGTTTGAACTGAAAATTTTGTTGGGCGCTTCTCGCCCGAAACCGAGAGTTAAACGCCTCGAAGCTAAGGATAAAAACCTGTGCTTCGAGGCGTTTTCGTTTTTACCCTGAAAAATTTGTGAAATAAAATGACGTGGCGAATCGCAAAATCATTACTCAAACTTCGTGAGCAAATTAATACTGCGTTTCCTGACCGCCTGCGAATCAGCGACGGCGGTATCGGCGATGCAGCTCACGCTTCAAGAAATTCAGATCATAATCCATGGGTCCGCGACTCGAAAGGTCAGCCGATTGTCACAGCCATCGATATTACGCACGATCCGGATTTTAACGGGATTGATTGCCACCGTCTTGCCGAAGCTCTCAGTAAATCTGCCGACCCGCGCATTAAATATCTGATTTGGGACCGGAAAATCACAACCAGAATGAGCGGCGGCGGCTTCGGCTGGAAAAAATACAACGGTTCGAATCCGCACACGCAACATCTGCATATTTCCGTTATCGACAGAGAGTTTTTATTCGATTCAGACAAATCGTGGAATATAGGGTCCGCTTTGACGCCGAATTCGGCTAAGCCCGCCGCTCCGAAAGTGCGCGATTTGAAATCAGGCGACCAGGGCGCAGACGTTCAAAGTTTGCAGCGGCGGCTGGCATCTCTCGGTTACTTGCAGCCGAATGATGCAGACGGTTTCTTCGGGACGAAAACGCGCAGTGCCGTGATGTTTTTCCAAAAGGAAGCCGGACTTCGCGCTGACGGCATCGTCGGCAATAACACGCGCCGCGCATTGATGCTTGATGTCAAAGACGAAGAAATAAAGCTCGAGATTCCAACAGTTTCGGCGGCTTCTCCTACAAGCACAGGCAATCTGGCTATTAACCCAACAGTCGATCCTGCTAATTCATCTGCTACTCAGCCGCCGAATCCGCCTGTCGAGATGGATGAGGGAGAGCGACCGGCAAATTATAAGGAAATTCAATACGCCAATGCGCAGCCGGAACTCGTCACACCAGTCATTCAGGCTAAAGCCGAAGAGACCAAACCGGATGAAGGCATTGCGGCAAAAGCGGCGACGGCTTATGACTGGGTGAGCGGCAGAATTTTAGCTCTTCCGCCGGCAATCGGAGCCGCGATTTTAGGTTTCTGGAACTGGATGAAAAGCGCCGACGCGACTTTGACCATCGCGTTCTTTTCAGCGTCGGGCATTATCGGCATTACTTATTTGATTCTGTATATGCACAGAAAAAATAAGAAGCTGATGAACGAACACGAATTGGCGAAAGAGCAGGAAATCACGAAACGGCAGCGCGAGCAGCAAGCGCACGAAATTACGAAAATCCAAATGGAATCGGCGATGCGGCGCGACTTGAACACAGTCGCCGTCGTGCCGAAACCGCTTGAAAATTCGGATTCGCCTGATACTGAAAATTTAGGTGTTCCGGCACAGCAGTTTCGGCAAATGAGATTTTTGGGCGAATACAAATGAAAAAGATCGCCTGCTATCACCCAGACGACCTTTTCGTATTTAACCCAAACTACTCACCCAATGGAGATGAATGAATGCAGACAATTTACAACCAGTTGATTGAAAAGTCAACAAAAATTTTATGGAGAAAAAAATGAGAAAAATATTGACCCTGTTCGCCGCATTAGCGGTGGCGTTCGTCTTTGCATTTTCGAGTTCGGCAAGTCCGCCGACATTCGCAGCTGAGCAGCCGAAATTTGAAAAATCTTCCGCCGGGAAAATCACATTGCCGTTACATAACCAAACTGTCGGAATAAAGCTGTTTGCGGTTGCTGAACCGAGCGGCTCGTTTTTGATGACACATAAAATGCGTGAAATCAAAACGCGGTTTGGCTGGAGGCAATTGGATTACCAGTCACCGATCTTTGAGATTTTTACCGGTTTCGACAATCCGGCGCGCGGCAAAATCTAGCCGCTGATTTTCAACGATCGAGATTTATTTTCAAAGAGAAAAAGCGGCGGCGGCAGTTGTTGGCTTATCGCCGCTTTTACCAAAAACTATGAACGAAAAAGCATTTTTAATTTACGGCATAATCGGCATCATCCTTTTCTGCGTCGGCGCGGTTTTAGATTCGCTTTCGAGCCGCAATTTTTCGAGCTATAACAACAATATGCGCGAGCGAAATCCGCTTTTCCGGCTGCCGAACGGCGACTGCAACGTGAAGAAAAAGCTTGTTTATTCTGCAATTATCGCGCTCGCCCTTCTCGTGACGCTGTTTATTTTTCCAGAAGTTCTTGGTCTCGCGTGGCTGTTCGCCGGTGTGATTTTCGGCGGCTTGCAGAGCATGTTCGCCTTCAATAATTGGAGCGCGAAAAAACGGGTCGGCAAAAAACCGGTCATCGCCGACAGTGACGCCGCCTTTCAGATACGGAAATAATATATGCCGCCCCAAACGCGAAAAGTAATTATTAAAACATCCGCTCCGAATTTGCCGCTGGAATTTGAGCCTGAATTTACTGCCGGTAATGACTGGGTCATCCCGTCACAGGTAATTTCTGTGACAACCAATGCTCAAGGTTTGGCGGCGGTGGATCTTTGGGTGATTACGGGTCGCGCCGTCCGGTGGAAAGTCCGCACCGCCATTGGTTACGGCTTTGCAGTGCCTGAAAGGAAGTTCGATTTAGTTCTCGGCGACGAAATTGAATTAGCCGATTTAGTTCAGGCGGGAACGGGCAATTATCCGCAGCCGGTTTATGCCTATATTGATGACCGATTAGACGAACTCGACCTCGATGCTTTCGACGCAAATTTAGTCTTAATTTACGAAATAACAAAGTTATAGGAGAAGAACATGTCACTCGAATCGAGAATTACAGCCGTCGTTCAGGCAATTGCCACTGATATCAAATCCCTGCTCAGCAAACAGGGTGATTTAACGACACTTTCGACTACGGCGAAAGGAAATCTAGTCAGCGCCATCAATGAATTGAGTACGGCAATCGCTTCGGGCAGCTCGATTAATGATGCCGCGGCTTCAAATTCCACTAACAGCGCTTATTCCGCCAATAAAATCACAACGCTGCTGAATACTTTAAAGGGTGAGATTCTTGGCGGAGCTTCAGCCAGTTACGACACATTGATCGAGATTCAAACTCTTCTGCAGGGGGATGCCACTGCAATATCCGGATTGCTGGCAGCCGTCAACGCGCGCGCATTATCAAGCGATATCGGCGACACGGATCACAATTTCGTCACGGATTACACGGCAGCGAAGGTTTAATTAAATGACTTTAGAACAGCGAATCATAGCATTAGCCCAGGCAATCGGATTGGACGTTAAAAAAGCTCTTCCGATTCCTGTTGCTACGTACGAAGATATTCCGGCAGACGCTCCGCTTCACCAGGAATATTTCGTGTTGACGGGCACGCAAGCGGGGAAAACATTTCGCTGTTTCGATGCTTCCGTTTCACCGTCTTTGGTGGGCGAAATTTATATTGCCGGAAAATCCGTCATCGGTTTATCGAGTTTAGCGCAAGAAGTTTTAGATGCCATCGCAGCAGGCGGCGGCAGTAATTCCGCGCCGACAGCTTTGGGCGTAGCGATTACCGGAACGGCAACGGTCGGGCAGACTTTAACCGGTTCGTTTACTTATGCCGATCCCGACAGCGATCCGGCGGGAACTCATACTTACAAATGGTATCGAGCTGATGATAATTCAGGAACGAACGAAGCGGCGATTTCCGGAGCGACGACGACGACTTACGTTTTAGTCGCAGCCGATGCTGGAAAATTCATCCGGTTTTCAGTCATACCGAAAGCGACGACCGGCACATTGACCGGCGCGGAAACATTCAGCGCGAGAACGGCAGCGGTTGCTAATTACACGCCCGCAGCGCCAACTAACGCAACTGTCAACGACACGACGAACATGTTCGGCTGGACTAACACGTCCGGCATTACTTCGCCGTCAGACTACGAATATTCAACAAACAGCGGCTCGACTTGGACGACGGCGACGAGCAATCCGCAGGACGTCGGAAACATCGCCATCGCTTCAGGCGCGGCGCAAGTGAGAGTCAAAGCGGCAACGGGCAGAAATGCGTCGGCGGCTTTGGTTTCAGGCGCGGCGTTCACGGTTTCCGCAGGCGGTGCGGTTGACGTGACGTACAACAACACGCTTAATTTCGCTGTTTCCGGCGGCAACGATGTCCGACGCAGCGGCAGCGTCGGACGTGCCAGTTCCGACCAAAGCATTACCGCCGATTCAACAGAGAAGTTTACGTTCTACCCAAACCCGGACGGCGCAGAAACGGGATTAATAGACGTTTACGCGCATTTAGTTCCGCTGTCCGGAGCGCCTTATACAACGACTGACGCAAGTGCTTTTATGCAGGCAGGTGTTCCTCTTAGGATTCACGGCTACGTCGGCGGCGCGCAGGTTAAACGCGACGCCAATGTTTACGGCACGGACGCAAGTGCGATTGTTCCGGCTAATAAATTGAGCTTCGGTTTTACGGGAACGCGAAAACCGACATTGTTTGTCAATGATGTGGCGTTTTACGTTTCGCCGACGACAGCCGCGGCGGGCGAATACATACTTTTCTTAATTTTGAATAACGGCGTGACATCAGTTGGATTAAATAACGTGGTGGTGGAATAATGCCGGTTTTAGGAACTCCAATAGCGAAGTTTACAGATATACACGGGGCAAATACCACCGGATACACGGCGTTTGAAAAGCAGCCGGTTTTATTCTTTGGCAATTACTCGGAGAACGTTTCGCGTTTTCGTCTTGATTACGGTGACGGAATCGTTAACGAAGAATGTCTGCGTCACGCTCACCAATATCTGAATGCCGGTGTTTACGTCGCAACCTTGACCGTTTGGAACGATTTGAACGAATCGCACTCGGTTTCAGTCGGCATTGTCGCTTCCGGCATCACTAATCGCGCCGCTGAATATGTTACCTCGATGGCGCAGATTCAGACGATCATCAACACGTATTCGGCAAATCCGTCGGGACTTCCGCCGCATATTAAAATCGCGTCCGGTTCAACGCTGCTCGGTAATTTAACTTTGCCTTTGAGAACGTGGAACGGTTTTATTTTAATCGAGTCGGACGGAGATTTCTTCGATATTTACGAGCGAATCCAGCCGGGCGACGCCAGACTGGTGAAAATGATCGCCAACGCGAACACGACCCCGGTGATCGACGGCAATCTGCAAAATCGGGGCGGTTTTTATTTTCGCGGCATCGAGTTCGGCGCAAATCGCGCGCAGCCGTGCCTGGTCGATCTGTCTCAAACTTTCAACAATCACGCTGCCATCGGGCGCAATTATATATTTCAGCACTGCGCTTCCAACACGGGCGCGGCTTATAGGATTCAGCGCGCCATCTACAACGGCGCGGAAGACACTACTTTCATCGGCTGCACTTTCAAAGGCGTTATTTCGGCAAGCGGCGATTGTCAGGCAATTTGCTGGATTACCGGAAACGGCAGATCGAGCGTTTTCAACTGCGATTTAAGAGCAACTTCTGAAAATATTATGACCGGCGGCGATTCGTCGTATATGCGAACGCAGACAACAATTACTGCTACGTCAACTACAACACAGCTTAAAGTTGGCTCTGTCGCGAACGCTTTTATCGGCAATGTCGTCGCCGTTCACCACGCAGTTGATGCCAATTATACGCGCGGAATGGTCTGGACAAACATTAAAGCTATTGACGTTGCTACCAATACGTTGACGGTTGATGCAATTCCATTTGTTCCGGATCTGACAACCAAAGTAAATTTCGGCACTTGCCCGTCCGACATCGAATTTCGCTACTGCATTTTCCCGAAAGATGTGGCTTGGAAAGGTGTTTATGGTGTCAAGAACAACTTTGAAATTAAACACGGCGACCGCATCATTGCTAAAAAATGTATTTTCCGAACGATGTGGCGGTCTGAACAATGGACAGGACTAAACGTGAAATCAACACCGCAGCACGCTTGGGGCGCTGGCGTTGAATACACCTGTTGCCGAAACATTCATTTCGTTGATAGTCGGCTTGATGATATGCACACCGATTTAGGAACGATGTATGCCGTTACATTGGCTTACGACGGTTACGGAAATCTCGGAGCGTCAAATCCGCATATTTCAATGCCGACTGAAAATATTGTCTTTACGAATTTCCTTGTTGAAGGCGCGACATATTCCTTTATTATGACCGGCTCGAATAAAGTGAAGTTCAATAAGGTGACTGCAGTTAAAAGTTTGTATTTCGGTCTGTATTTTGAGGGACCGTGTCTTGATATGGAAATCAAAGATTCTATTGTCGAACACGGTTTGATCAGTCCGACCGGTTACGGGAACAACGTCGTCAACGTCGAAGGCGGCGGATCGACCACAACAAATAAATTCGCCTACATCACCAATCGCAGCAGCGAGTCGAGTTATCCGAATACGGCTAATTCGATGAAGCTCGGAGACGTGGCTGCGGCTGGCTTTACTAATTACGCCGCTGGCAATTACCAGCTTTCAGAATCTTCGCCGCTTGCCGCTTATGCGACGGACGGCGGCGCGGTTGGAGTGGATTGGTCAAAAATGGTCAGCGAAACGGTTGCTACCGGAACAATTGCAGCGCCAAACGAAGGTGGCAGTGGCGGCGGTATTCCGGCAACCTGCGCGACAATTTTCACGTGGGAAAACCATCAGATAACAAACTTATGAACTTTACAAAAGCAGGAATTGCCAGTCTGATAATCACCGTTTTCTCGAATCCGGCGACGTGGATTCTGCTCGCAGTCATAGGCGTCGTGATAATTCTTTCCGGCGTCATCGGTTCGTGCAATGTCGCTAATTGGAACAAAAAAGCGACCAGCGCTAACAACAATATTCAAAACTCCGCCGTCAATGCCGCAGTGAGCGAAGCGACGGCGAACGCGACCGAAAAGCAGGTCAATAAATTGGAGAATATCGCAAATGCTAAAGAAACTAATGCCAATAACGCTGCGGCTAATTTTAACGCTATTTCTAACCGCAGTGCCGGTTATTACTCAAACAACGCAAGCGACGCCCGCGCCAACTTCTGCCGGGAATATCCTGGCGATCCCTTGTGCGGAAATCGCTGACGCGAAAGAACGAAGTAGCTGTGAATTATCCTTGATGCTCAACAAAACGCTTGCCGACAAAATCGCTGCTGTCGCGCTCGCGGAAAGCCGTCTCGAAGCATTGAACGCGCAAAAAGAGCTGACGGCAGAGCAGCGGCAGCTGGCGGCGGATTTGAGAAAGGTCATTGCCGACAACAAAGAGCAAATCGGATTCTACAAAGATTTGGTCGAGCTTTTATATAAACGACCGCCGAAGAAATGTTTTATTTCGATATTTAATTGTTGATAATGCCGAGCCTTCTTAAGTTTTACCTATGTTTCGTAAAAACGACTTTCTACATACTTTGCTCAGAACCGATCGCCACATCATAGAAGTTCAGAACGCTTCCTTAATGATTGTCGTCGGCGCAGTGTTTCTTCTCGAACACGGTAATTTATACAATCGTTTTCCCGACACCTATGAGTTTATGGAATGGCTGCCCGCCTGGGTTTGGGGAACGGTGTTTTTAATCGCCGGTTTCGTTCACCTCGTTGCCCTGCGTCTCGGTCATCGCTAGGTTCGCAAACATATTTTACTGATTAAAAGCGGCTTGTGGATGTATCTGTCCGTTTGCGTTTTCAACGGCGATATTTATTCAATCGGCGGGTATTTCTATTTCGTTTTTTCGCTGATTGCCGCCCGGTCTTTTTTTCAGGTTCAAATATACAGCGACGATCTATCGTTAACCAATGCTTAATGAAATCTTCCACTTATTTAGCTGGCTCAAAACTCTGGCAATCGCGGGCGTTTCCTCGTTTGCCGGTTGGTATGCCGGAACGGTCGTTGCTTTGCAGACACCGACGCCTGTTCCGAAAACGCACTTCTGGGAAGAGCCGGCAGTAACAGCCGGAATCGTCGCAGGATTGTTCGTCCTCATCAGCAAGCTGATTGATCGCTACTGGCTTAAAGGCGACAAAAAAGGCGAGCGCGAGGAAAAGTTCTTTGAGAATTTCCAAAAGCTGACGCAAGCCGAACGCGAAGCGGTTTTAAGCCGGATGGACGCTTTGCAGGAAGATACGGCGAGTTTTTTCCGCGAGCAGCTGCGCTTCAAGGATGAGCAGATGGATCTGAAGCACAGGGAAATCGAGACGATGAAGCAGGCGGAAAACAGTTTGCGAATCAGAACGCACGTTTTCAACGATTACATTAATTCGGTTCATCTACATTTGAGAATTTGCTACGGGCTAATGCGGAAAAAGGAAATCGAAGTGCCGTCGTTTCGCCTGAAATATCACGACGATTTAATGATGGAAACGATGAAGCAAATTGATGCTGAAAAGAAGCGAGATGGAGAGATGCATTAGATGAGCGAAACAATCCAAATCCCAGAAGCGGCGGCGGCTGAAGCTCCGGCAGCATTGACCGATGAAGAAACCTTAAACGCGACAGTGATTTGTTTCCGGCTCGGCAAGCACGTTGATTACGGGATCGGCAATTTAATTCGCTGCGCACGATGCGGGAAGATAATTTATCGAGGGGAAAATAAATAGGTAGTTTTGACTCCTACAAGTATGTAGTTTTGATTTCCCTAAATAGGTAGTTTTGACTCTGAAATAATATGAGCGAATTGGAATTTTATTTAATAATTGGAGCGATTTTTTGCGTGATATACGGCTTTGGTCTGTGGGATGAACGAAGACAAAATCGGCAACGAATAAAATAATGCCAAACAGGACAAAAAAGACACCTGAAAAATACGAGAAGTTTCTCGCCTCTTTGCGAAAGACCGGCGGGAACATCGCCCGTGCCGCTCGCGCTGAAAAGATTGACCGAAGCACGGCATATCGTTGGCGAGAAGAAGATAAAGACTTTGCCGCTAGGTGGGACGAAGCCATTCAGGACGGTCTCGATGATTTAGAAGAAGAAGCGCGGCGCAGGGCTTACAAAGGACTGCGGCAGGCGATTTATTATAAAGGCGCGGTCGTCGGCTATGAATACGAATATTCCGATACGTTGATGATATTTCTGCTCAAAGGCGGAAGACCTGAAAAATATAAAGAGCGTCACGAAGTTAATTTAAATGTTGGCGAACTTACAGACGAAGAATTATCCAGAATCGCTAATTCTAAAGGCTAAAGCCGAACTGGAACTCAGGCGGCGGCGGCGTGAACGCGACAAAGCTCTCGAAGAAAAACGGGTGATTTGGCGTGACAGACCCGACCTGTATGCAAAAGATCGGCTCAACCTCGATTTGACCGGCGCGCAGATTCAAATTCTTTATTCGATTCTTAATAATCGCCGCACTGCCGTTAAAGCGCATCATTCTTTAGGCAAAACATTCATCGCGGCAGTGGCTTTGCTCTGGTGGATCGACTGCTGGCAGTCTCACATCGGTTACATCACCGCGCCGACATGGGGACAGGCACTAGGTTTGACGTTCAAACAGGCAAAGCGTCTGGCGATGATCAATAAGTTGGATTTCGAGATTCTCGATTCCGGGTTGATCCGCGACCGTGACCGATTCAAACAAACCGAAAGATTTATCAAAGCGCTCAACGCCGCTAACGGCGAAGGATTCCAGGGCGAACACACCGCGCCGATTTTAATCATTGTCGAAGAGGCTGTCGGCGTTCCGAATTATATTTTCGACGCGATGGAAGGATTGATGACCGACCCGCGCTGCCGCTGGTGCCTGGTCTTCAACCCGACCGACGAGGCGACTAAAGCCGGCGAGCTGTGCGAAGCGCCGAACGTCGTGACCTTTTCGTTTTCCGCGCTCGATCACCCGAATATCACAGCCGAATTAAACTGCGAGCCTGTGCCGTTTGCGGGCGCGGTCAGTCTTCAGTGGCTCTACGAGCAGATCGACGTCGAATGCGAAGAGGTTGATACGGAAACGGCGAACTGTTTCGAGTTTTACGCGCTCGAAGAAATCAAAAAAGCTCTGGACGGAGTTCCGGTGTCCGAATCGAGCCGCAAATGTTTCTACAAACCTACAGCATTCTTTCAGGGCAGAGTTTTAGGCGAGTTTCCAACCGAGGCGAGCAATAAAGTCATACCGAGCGGCTGGCTTAATGATTTGCCGCGCATTAAAGAATTGGAGTATCACGCGATCGAAATCGGCTGCGACGTTGCCCGTTTCGGCGATGACAGAACGACTATCGCCGCCAGGCAGGGAAGCGTTCTGCTCTCGCTCAAAGAATGCCGCAAATTCGATTCGTTCGCCATTGTCCAGGCTATTCAGGAAACGCTCGCTGAAATCGGCGGCGGATATAACACGCCGATCAAATTGGACGTGACCGGCGGACTAGGAACCGGTCCGTATGACATTTTAATCAGCGAAGGTTATGACGCGGTTGCCGTCAATTCGTCAGAGAAAGCATTTAACGAAGAGCAGTATCCGAATCGCCGCTCTGAATTATGGTTCGATCTGCAGGACAGAGTGCGGGAAAAACGTTTTGATATTTCCCGAATCCCGCAGGAGCAGCGGCGGCGGCTCATTAAGGAACTTTCAACGCCGATGTATCTCATTCGTAAAGGACGCAAAACCGTCGAAGATAAATCGGAAATCAAAAAACGTCTCGGCTATTCGCCGGATTTGGCTGATGCTGTGAATTTAGCCTTCTCGGTTGATACGGCTTACGCAGGAAGTTACGAAACCGGCGTTCCGTATGCGAGTTAATTTGGAGTGTAATTATGATTTCAGCTGAACAGATTAATTTATTAACGCCGATTCTCGCCGCACAAGGGTTCAGGTGGGAAAATTCCTACGCTACAAAAGCGATATTCACGAACGGCAGACATCCGGAAATCTACTGGCTGACGATTTATCTGCAAACTGAAAAGCCGGTTGCCGAAGTGCGGCGAGATGATGAATTGTGCCGCACAATCGAGGCGGAAGATTATGGTGACTTTGAAGGGAAAATAAAAGCGGGCGTGATTTGAGATTTGATAAAAATCTCAATAAAAATTAAAAAGGCTGAGAATAAATTTCAAATCTCAGCCTTTTAGTTATTTTAAGTCGGACTGCCAAACAGAACCGTCATCGTATTGAACACTTTTGATATTTATTTGCTCAATATACGATTCTGATGAATCCTTACCTGCATTTTTTGCGTTGACTACGCGAACGGGAGGAGCCGGAAACTTTGCTGTTAACTTTTCAGTTTCATCTTTTTTAAGACGTGTTTTGCTCGTAAATGTGTGTTTTCCTACCTCTTGTTTTGAAGTTGGGTCAAGGAATATGTACTCCCATGCGATAATTCTAATCGTCTTTGATCCAGTGTTACGAACTTTTATTTGATAATTATAAACTCTTGAAATTTCCGTAGTAATGGTTGTCGGATTTGTTTCTACAGTATTTTTCGCAGTCGTTGGCAGCGGTTCTTCCGGTAAGCCTCGTTGTTTTCTAATCACGTTATCTTGAATAGTCTGTTTTCGATCTTTCATTAGCTGATTGGTTTCGTTGTTTGGCTGAAATGGGTCTGTGTCAAGCATACCGCCGGAAGAACTGGTTGAGTCGTGATTCCATTTTTTCTCTAATACTTGAACAGGAGACGAAGCGGATAAAGTCTGAGCCGAAGTTTGTGTCAGCAGCAGAGCCAAAAACATTAGTAGAAATACATATTTCATAGTTAAACCTCTTTTTTGATTTTCACTATCCAGCATGAAGGAAATCTTATACCTGTTTAAGTAATTGGGCAAGATTTTTTGAATTTTATCATCAAATTTAGTTGCATACGCAAAATCTTGTTGCATTTAAGCAGATAATCGTTTACATTTTCAATAGAAATCAGCACGTTGTCTGATTTCACTAATTTTGCTGGGCGCATTCTCGCCCGAACCTATCGAGTTAAGCGCGGTAGAGATTCACAAACAAGTGTTTCTCTACCGCGCTTTTTATTTTTCTACGTTAAATGCTGCAAACCGCGACCGCGCCAAAAGAATTAACCGATACCGAGCTGCAAAACGAATATGTCAGCGGCGGCGGAGGTTACGCGTCTATCACGCTCTCGCTCGAATCGGTTGACCGGCTGCGAAACAATCTGACGGCTCAAACCAGAGCGGCGATGCGCTATGACTCGGAAGTCGAATCATCGGTCGAATTTCTGCTCGATGCCGTGTTCGCCGACGGAATTGCGCCAGTGCCGGTTATTACCGACGATGAAGACGAAGAATTCGCGCTCTCGAAAGAAATCGCTGATTTTGTGGCGAAAGCGACCGGCGGCGACACTCCGCGCACGCTGGCTTCAGTGGTTCGCGAAGTTGCTCGTGATGCTTTTTATTCCGGCGTGAAGACAGGCGAGATTGTTTTGAAAGTCGCCGATAATGGCAATTTAATTTTAGACCGCGTTAATCCTAAACCTAATTCATCCGTGTCGTTCGTCTGCGACCGCTTCAATAATGTTCTCGGTTTGACAAGCTGGAACCGCAATTACTCGATCACCGAAATTGTCGCAAAACAGGACGAAATTATTCCGCGCGAAAAGTTTCTTATTATTCAGTTCGAACTAGAAGACAATCACCCGGGCGGCGTGTCGAAAATCCGCGCCGCTTACGATGATTGGTGCGATAAAAAGCTGACCCGCGATCAATACAAGGAATGGCGGCGGACTTCTGCAATTCCGAAGAAAGTCGGCATTACCCATCAAGGCGCAACGGAGCGAAAAGTTTTCGGAGCTGACGGGAAACCTAAAATGAACGGCAGCATTCCCGAAACAGTTTCGCCGCAAAAGGATATGCTCACCGCGCTCGAAGGATTCGCTAACAATTCGAGCGTAGCAGTTCCGCATTCCGCCGATGTTAAACAGCTCGAAGTGCAGGGAACCGGCGAACAGTTCGTCAAAGCTCTAAAATACAACAATTCAGGTATTCGCAAAGCCATTCTTGGAGATTCCGTTTCGACCGGCGAAGACGATAAAGGTGTCAAAGCGGCAAAAGAGGTCTCGATGGATGTCGTCAATTTGCGCATCAAGTTCACTAAAAACACCATTGCCGATGCAGTCCGGCGCGACGTTTACCGGCTTTTAACAGTCGTCAATTTCGGAGCGGATAAAGTCCATTTGACGCCGCGCTGCTCGCTCGGAGACACCGAACGCCGAGACTGGGAAGCAACGCTGAATGCGCTCTCGACAGCCGGATGGGAAATGACCGACGAACAAATGCGCGAAGGCGACGTGATCGCCGGATTCACGCCGCGCGATAAGAATTGGAAGCGCGAACCGGAACCAAAGCCGCAGCCGCCGATTGAAGATGCGGTTGCGGGCGCGGGAGAAGAGGAATAAATGAAGCGAGTAATTTCATATATCGAAAGCGCAATGTGGGCTTGCCGCGCTCAGGAATTTGACGCCTTATGCCGCGTAGCATACCGCGAATCCGATAATCTCGACGCTATTTTAGAAGCGGCGGAATTTGATACTGAAGGCAATTCTCTCAAATTCGACGCGATGCTGGCGAAAAAAGGCGAGCGGCTGAACGGAACCCGTTACGTTGAAATGCGCGAAAACGGAGTTGCCGTCATTGATGTCAATGGAGTCATCGCCAAACGGATGAGCTATTTTGCGGAAGTCTGCCGCGGCGGAACTTCTACCGAAACTTTGCTCAATGATTTTCAAGCGTCTCTCGACAGTCCGAATGTCAGTTCAATCATTTTTCACATCGATTCACCGGGCGGCGAAGCGTTCGGCATTAATGAGCTGGCTCAGGCGATTTTCGACGCGAGAGGAAAGAAACCTATCAAGGCTTACGTTTCCGGTCTCGGATGCTCCGGCGCTTACTGGATTGCTTCAGCCTGCGACGAAATCATCTGCGACAAATCAGCGTTCTTAGGCTCGATCGGCGTCGTTACATCTTGGACTGACGACAGCGGTTTTTACAAATCGATGGGCATTCGCCGCGAAGTCATCACTTCGACGAACGCGCCGTTCAAACGCTTGAATCTCGACATTGACGAGCACCGCGCGGAGCTGATGCGCGAGCTTGATTCTTTGGAGTCCGTGTTTCACAAAGCCGTCGCTCGCAACCGCAAAGTTTCGATCGAGCAAGTCAAACAGGACTTCAACCAAGGCGGAGTATTGAGCGGACTTGATGCCGTCAAAGCGAAGATGGCTGACCGCACGGGAAGTCTCGAAGATGTTGTTAAAAAACTTTCCAGAAATGGTAAATCAAATGCGTCATTCGGCGCGGAAAAAACAGGAGATATAAAAATGAGTACTTTAGCAGAAAAAGTAAAAGCGTTTTTCGCGTCCGAAGAAATTAAGCCTTTGCTTGAAGAGGACAAAGATTACGCGATTATTGCCGGCGACAAATCGCCGAATGTTTCGTCGGAAACGCAAAAACTTCAAACGGAAAAAGCTCAAGCCGAACAAAAAGCGGCGGCGGCGGAAAAAAAGCTGGCTGATTTCAAAGCCGAACAACAGCAGCATCGTCAGGCGCAAATCAAAACTGACGCTGAAAATTTCGTCGCGTCGGAAATCAAAGCCGGACGCTTGATTCCGGCTGAAAAGGAAATGTTTCAGTCGCTTTATCTTCAGGCGGCAGCGGACGATCAGGCTTCACCGCTCGCGGAAGGCTCGCGTCTCGACAATCTGAAGGCGATTCAGGAAAACCGCAAGCCGAACGGTTTAACAAGCGAACTACTCGACCCAAAAACCGGCTTGAAAAATGTATCGGCGGACGATGATCCGGTGTCGAAACTGGAACAGAGCGGACACGATCAGGCTTTAGCTTACGTCGGCGCCGTGACGCCGAACAACCCGAACTTAAAAGCCGTCAAATAACTGTGACGGTTAGCTGATAAAAAAAGGAGAAAGGAATTTTATGTCTACTTACGGAAGACAGGTGCTAACCAAAACAGGGCGCGACGTGATGGTGTTAGCCGATTTACAGGACGCGCAGTTTAAGGTCGGCGGCATCACGCGCGATTGGTCAACTTATACGGCGGCTCCGGCTCCGGCAACGCTGACCGATCAGACGCCGATTAAAACCGGCGAAAAATATTCGCGCTTCGGTCAAATCGAGTGCGAGATCACGGCGACCGGGAAATACGGACCGTATGACCCGGCGGCTTCAGACGGACGGCAGAATCTCGTCCGCGGCAAATGTTTTATCAACAATCGCACGATGAAGGAAAACGGTCACATCGCAGAATTGCAGTCGGGACCGGCAACCGATCATTCGCAGGTGTTCGACGGCGGAACGGTTTGGAAAGCCCGCGTTTTAATCAGCGGCGGCGCAGCCAGTCTCGCAGCCGGTCCGACCCTCGCGGCATTCGAAGCGGCGTTTCCGCGCATCGCTTACGCGCAGTAACAACACGGGGCTTGATTTTATAAAGGAGAACTAAAAACAAAATGGATCCAAGAGAATTATTAAGCGCAGTGCGTGTTACCAAACTGATGCGTTCGCTGCAGGACTTACGCGGAATTCCCGGTAAGTTAGTCAATCTTCGACGCACGCCGGTCATCCCGGCTGCCGAAAGTGAAATTATGGCGCAGTTTCAGGGTCAAATCCTGATCGCTGACTTAATCGCCGACGGTCAGCGCGCGGGCGTTTATTCCGCCGGAAAAATGGCGCTGATCGGAAACAAAGTGCCGAACCTTAAAATCGGCGCCGCGCTTAATCAGGATCAGCTTAATCAGTTGATGACCGCGATTGCAGGAGTCGAGGTGGCTGATAATCTTTTCCCGACGACCGAAAGTCGCATCGTTGACAATCTGCGGATGGGCGTCTCCTACCGGATGGAAGCATTAATCGTCGCCGCCAAAATCGGCGATTATTCGTATGACCGTCTCGGCATCAAGCTCGAAGGCGTTAATTTCGGAATGCCGGCGGATTTGAAGATCACCATTGCTGACGAATGGACGGATTCGGCGAACGCCAAGCCTGTTTCCGACATTATGCTCGCGAAACGCATCGGTTCGGTTAAATACGGCATCGTTTACGACCGCATCGTGATGACGCTTTCGGCGTTCAACGCGATGATCGCGACGACCGAGTTTCAAAATAAATCGCGCACGTATCTCGCGCCGAACGTTTCGTTCACCAATCTGAACGGCGCCGACACGGAATTTCAGCGCAATCTGGCGACGAACGTTCTCGGCGTCCGCGAGATTGAGATCAATGACGCGCGATTCTGGCAGGAAGGCTTGAACGGTTCGCTCTCCAGCGCGCCGTTTGTGCCGAACAACAAAGTGATTCTCGAATCTTCGCAAAATGATAATGATGCGTCGGCGCTCGATTTCGCCAACGGCGTCGTCACCGAAGCGCTCATTTCCAATATGCCGGGATCGAAGATTCGTGGGCAGTTGCCTTTGAACGCACGAGGTCCGGTCGGCTATCAAACCGCTGAAGACAATCCGCCGTCCGCCACATACTGGGGCGTCGGTCGCGGCTTCCCGCGTCGCCATTTGCGCCAACTGACGGCTTGCTTAACGGTAGCGCCGGATTCGGGCACGGGTTCGATCGAAGAAACGATTGATTTCGCGGAAATTCCGTTCAGCTAAAACGGCGTGAGTCATGAGCAGCGGGAAATTTAACAGCTTCCCGCTGCTTTCCGTTCAATTTTATTTCAGGGAGAAAAAAACAATGGCTTTGACATTAAAACAAATGAGAGAGCGCATCGAAGCGGGAAATTCCGTGCTTTTTCAAGGGCGAATTATCACGGACGTCGATAAATTGCCGACCGCCGCGCAGCTGGCGAAAACCGATGAAGAAAAGACCGCCGCCGCCGATGATCTGAAAGCGCAGATGCAGAAAATGCAGCAGCAGCTCGACGCTCTCGAAACGGCGAATACAAGTGAATCGGGAACCGGTGATTCCGACGACACGCTCGAAGATCTGATGAAGCACACTCGCGCTCAACTGGTTGAAAAAGCCGGAGAAGTTGGCGTGGAAGTCGGCGAATCGGACACGAAAGCCGAAATTTCGCAGAAAATTCTGGACGCGAACAAAGCTGAATAATGCCGCAAATATCTACCGCCGTTTTCAAAGCTGTTTTTACGGCAACCAGCCGCGCAAACGATACCGAGGTTGCTTGGGGTTTGCGCGGCGGTCTGAAAAAACTGCGCAAGTTAGTCGGCGCGGCGGCGGTAGCTGATTATCTTACGGACATTCCAACGGATACGGAACGCGCCGACGATTTAGAAATGGCACACGCACATCTCGCTTATGGTGTTTTGGCGAAACGAGCTGGTTCACGTCTTCGTGAAGGCGGCATTGTCATCAGCGAAACGCATAGTGAAGAAGGCACCAAGGAAACCTATATGACGCCGGAGCAGGTGAAGGTTTTCGTCGCCGAGCTTGAAGCAGAGGCGATGGAATATCTTGAGCCGTATTTAATCGCCGAAACGCACGAATCCGTCGGCGGCGTGGAATTTAGCCATCCGGTCATCGGATGCGGTCAATGTTAAAGGAAAAACTATGAGAATCAGAGATATTGCAAGACAAACGGTATTTATCACCGAAGACCCGACGATCATCCGCAAAGCCACGCTCGGCGATAAGTATGAAATCGTCTCCGAAGAAACGGCGATCGAGACTCGGCGCAAATCGCTCGAAAAGCTGAAAAAGGATGCAGTGATCGCTGAAGCCGTTCGTCTCGGCGTCGCCAACGATTCGTTCATCAATAAAGCTGAATTTATCGATGCGATCTTAGAAGCTGAAGCGGCGGTAACGACGACCGATGCAGCATAAAGGTTTAACAATTCAGGGAGTCGCGGCGGCGGTCGCGGCATTGATCACAGCGGCGAACGTCGGCGACGCGAACCTCGAAGTTTTCCCGCGCTGGACGAAAGAGTTGATACGCAACGACGAAACGCAGAACGCCGCGCGCGACGAGAAAAGCTTCAGTCTCAATCGCTGGTATGTTCTGCCGTTCAATCGTTCGCTGACGAGGCAGACAGACCGCCGCAACTGCGAGCCGCCGGTTTCAGCAGAGCGAAAGAATACAGCGATTTTAGTTGTTCGCTTCCTTTACAGCTACCGGAAGTCAAAGGCGGAAGCGGCTGAGCCTGATACGCCGGAACAGCCGGACGCGGACGGCAAATATTCCGATGATTATTTCTGGGAGCGGTTCGAGCGCACGGCTGATTATCTGTCGCTTCATCCGTTTCTCGACGCCAACCGTTCGGCGTATCACACGGAACTGCAGCTCGATAAAACGGACCTTGTATATTTCCGGCGCGAATTGTGCCACGAGGCGACGGCTCGTTTGAGCTTAGAATACGCGGATTTTGTTAAAGAAACTTAAATTTTTACGGGAGAAATATTTTTATGTCAACAAAAAGATTAATTCGCGGTTCCGGCTGCGTTTACACGTCGCTTTTAGGTCCAGGCGGACAGCCGCTCGGTTACGAAGACGCCGGGGAAACTCCGAGCTTCGAGATCGGACTTGAAGCGGAATTTCTAGAAAGCCGCAACACCTGTCTGGTCGGCTCGCCGATTGACATCAGGGAGATGCTGACGACAACTGCAACGGTCAGTATGGACACGAAAAGTTTCAAAAAGGAAACTCTCGCCCGAGCCATGTACGGCAATGCGGCACTTATTACCACTTCGGAGCTGACCGATCTGGAATGGCTGCCGCCGAACGGCACCGCATTTGAAGTCGGAAAAACTTATCGCCTGCCGAATCGCTTCGTGAACGTCGGCGATCTGGTCATTAAAGACAATGCCGCCACTCCCGCCGTTATCAACGCGTCGAAATACACGCTCGATAAAGTTTACGGTCTGATCAAATTCAACGACGTCGCCGGTCAAACGATGACGATGCTCCGTTTATCCGGCGACGTTAATCAGGCTGATGCAAACACGAACCAGATCGAGATCGTTTCGTTCGCCAACGCCGCGCCGAAGCCTTTTGCTCTGATGCTCAAAGGAGATTTCCTGCTCGAAGGCGTCGTTTACAAAGGAACGGTCGAGCTTTACAAAGTGCAGATCGAACCGGCTGGCTCAATCCCGTGGAAAACCCAGGACGATTTCGCCACCATGTCACTTTCGGGAAGATGTCTCGCCAACGACGCGATGCCGGCGGACGCGGTTTTCGGCAACGTCGGACATCATTTGTGGATTGGTGAAATCGCTTAAAACCAATGCTGAAATGGAACAATCCGCGCGCGTTTATCAAGAGTCAGAGCGAAATTATCGTCTCTGACATCGCGCGCGAGATTGATTCACAGGTTCGCGTCGAGATGAGTCTGCCGAAACGGGGACGCAAATCCAAACGCAAGCGGGGAACTCATATCGCATCGGCAGTCGGCGAAGCTCCGGCGATTGATTCAGGGCATTACGTTCGCAACATCGGCATTTATCCGAAAACTAAATCGCTCGTGAAATATATAGGCGTGAAAAATACTCCGTATACAGGCGCGCTCGAAGACCCGCAGGTGATGAACAGACCCGTTTGGATAGTCGTCGCCCGCCGCGTTATCGGCAAATACCAGGGAAAAGGAAAATGATCAAATTAAACCAGTTATCGCACCGCAATTTAGAAACCAAAGTCCAGTTCGACATCGAGCAGGAAGACGGTACCTTCAAAAAGGAAGATTTCCGCATCGTCACGCGCGATATGCCGCAGGCAGAATTCGAGAGACTTCTCGATGATGTGAAAATTGAAACCGATGCCGATTTTGCTCCATACAACAAGCGAAGAAATGCTTACGAAAAAGCTAAAGCCGCATATGAAGCAAAAAAGCAAAAGTTCGACGAAGAAAACGATCCCGAGTCAAACGAGCAGCGAGAATTTACAGAACTGCCGCCGCCGCCTTTTACTGAAGTTCCGCCTGCGAGCGAGCAACATCGCTTTCACTCGCGCATCGTTGTAAAACTTCCCGATTTGATTGATGACGACGGATCAACGCCCGAGCCGACAGTTTCAACATTCGAACGGTTAGGTCAAAACGCCAATCTCGTTATCAACAGAGCTATTTGGCAGCGGCGGACGGAGATTGACCCAAAAAAGTAACTCAGCTGGGTCATTGGATGGCAGGCAAAACTGACGATGCCGGTATCGAAGAGCCTCACATTCTAATGATTGCCGATGATTACAAAATGCCGGAATCCGAAGTCAGAGTCAGATTTTCCGACAGCGAAATAGCCCGCATTATGACGCTCTGGCGAGCGCGGAACGTCCGCGACGAAATATTGTATCCGAAAAAATAGGGAGTTTTGAGTAATGGCAATCGGTTTTGAAGCATTTGATCTGAGCGGCAAAGTCAGCATCGAGATCGGTGACTCGGATCAAGCTCTGATTGTCATTCGTCGCAGTGCTCAATCTGCAAATTCTCAATTAGAAAAGCTCGAAAAACAGGCAGTTGCCACCGCCGCCGCTTTCCGGCAGTTAAATAATTTACAGGGTCGTAAGGTGAACGCCAGTTTGCAGCCAAGCCCATCTCCCCGCACACCGTCACGCGCTCCGACCGGAGAAGATACGGCGATGCGTCGCGCTCAGGCTGATATTGCTCGAATGCAATCACAGCGCTTTAAGTGGGAAAGCGACTATACCAACCACGTTAATCGCCAAACCGATCAGCAATATCGAGCGCGCGTAAATTCTTACCAAAAAGGATTGCGTGAATTTCAGCGAACACTCGATCAGCAGAAGCGAATCGAAGCGACATCCGGCGCAACTCCAAACACCGGAAACGCCAATATTTTAGCGAGTCTCGGCATTATCGGGGCTAATCCTTACATTTTAGCGACAACAGCGGCGGTCGGCGGTTTGACGGTCGGAATCAATCAGGCGTCCCAAGCAATGCAGCGCGCGTCGTCTTTCGACAGTGCCCGGCGTGGTCTTTCGCTTTACTACGATTCAGCCGATGCTCTCAGTGATAAACTGCGTGAACTTGAACAGGTTGCGAAAGATACCCAGGGGTTAAAGTTTCTTGAAGCTGTTCAAGCCCAGAGAAATCTGGAAGCCGCAAAAATTGAAGCCGGAGACGCAACGAAAACGATTAAGGAATTTGCCAATGCGATGGCGACGGTCGGCGGAACAGACTTTCAAGGCGTTTTAACCGCGCTCACACAAATAGCGAGTAAATCTCAGATTTCAGCCGAAGAAATTAACCAGCTCGCTGAAAGAATGCCGCAAATCCGTTCGGCGATGCAGTCGGTTTACGGCACTTCGGACACAGAAGTTTTGCAAAAACGCGGCATTGATCCAAAAGATTTCATCAACGACATCACCAAAGCTCTCGAACAAATGCCGCGCGCCCAGAAATCGGCGGCTGGCGGCTGGGAAAACTTCACCGACGCCGTTGATAAAGCGTATACCAAAGTCGGCGAACCGGCGCTGCCGACAGCGACCAGAATCTTAGACCGTTTCACCAATATAATCGAAAACAACGGGGACACGTTCACATCTTGGGGAGAAAAACTCGACAGATCATTGAAAGTGGTCGAAGACCTCACCTACGCGGTTGATTATTTGAGCCAAACTTCGCTTGCGCGCCTTGTTACTTACCTCGATGACGCGGCTTATTACACGAGTTTTCCGACGCTGCTTTATGAAGCGTTCAAACCGTTAATTACGAGTATCAGCGATTACGAAAAAGCACAGCAAAAAGCGAACGAGACAACCGCAAAAGGGGGCGCGACGGCGCAAAAAGCGGCGGCGGACTCGGCGGCAGCTGGCAAGCAAATTGCGAAAACGACAAAGGAAACTTACACCGAACGCATTACCGCTCTTGATAAATTCTACAAAGATCAATTAATCAAAGCCGATGCCGGTTTGCGCCAAACCAAAGCGGCGGAACTCTCCTACCAGCAAAACCTGCTCGCCATCGAAAAAGATAATTATAATCGCCGTTTGGATGCACTTGCTGATTTTTACAAGGAAAAATTAAAACGGGCGAAAACCGGAGCCGAGCAAGAATCGATTTTGAGTCAGGCAAGAGTTGAAGTCGGAAAAGGTAAAGTTGATTTTTCGCAGGCGCAGGCTGAAATAAAAAAAGGTATCGAGCAGCTAAAAGCCGATATTCAGCAGCAGCTTCGCGGCGATTTGGGCGAAGGTTTGCAGATTGCGCTTGATAAATCGTCGTCTGGTCTTGAAACCACGCTCGGAGATTTATCGGAAAGATTTGAGCGCGGCGCTATTAGCGCAAGCGATTATTGGAATGAAGCGCGAAAGTCCTTAAATGATTATGCCGGAAAATTGCGCGAAATTCGTCAGGAACAATTAAAGCTGACATTGCAGAACCCGGCTTTAACACCCGAACAGCGCAAAAATGAAGTTGACCGCGCCGGACAGCAATACTTAGAAGCCGACCGGCAAATAGTCGAAAAAGGCAAAGGTATTTTTCAATTGCTTAAAGATTTTCAAGCGACGAGCGACCGAACCAAAGTAACAATGTTTGACGGATTGCAGTCAAACATTGACGAAGCGACCGCTTCGCTGCTGAGGTTTTACAAGTTATTCAAAGAAAATCCTAATTTGGTTGATGACCCGACAAATTCGATCAGCACCAAATACGCCGCTTTTGCGAAAAACGTCAAAACAACTTACGCCGAGTTTTTTAAAGATGCCGCATCTTTTGAAGAAGGCTTTTTGCTTTTTCAGCAATCTTCTGCCGAAAAAGCGTTTCAAACACAAATAGATTATCTCAAAAAGGAATTACCTTATTACAGCGATAACGCGAAAAAACAAGCGGAAATCCAGAATGAAATAACCGCGCTTGAAAGCCAGCAGTTAACACTTCGTGCGAAAAATGAAGAAGAATATCTAAAATTCAAAGCCGATAATCTCGAAAAGGCGGCGGAAAAATCCAGACGGGCGTTTGAAACTCTCGACAGTAAAATCGCCGATTTGGGCGGAACTTTTACGTCGCTTGATGGCAGAATCTTCGGCGCGAAAACCGAGCTTCAGGGACTTAACGAATATTTCGCCAATCCCGATAATCTCACCGCGATCGAGAATTACGCTAAAGCTCTCGGATACACCGGCGAACAGCTTAAATCCATCATTCGCCAATTACAGGAAGGCAAAGCGCAGCAGGGAAATACCCGTCCGCGAGTTGTCGGCGCGCAGCCTCAGCCCGAATTTGGAGATACGGTCAGAGCCGGACTCAAAGATGAATTCGATCTTGGCAACATCGGCAGAGCGACCGCCGGAGCGCAGACCGAAATGGAAGCGAGAGCGGCAGCGACAAAAGAGGTTTACAACGATTTAGGTAATAGCGTTGTCGGCGTATTCGGCTCGATGGCTGGCGCGGCACAGTCCACTCTCGAAGCTTTTATTCTTACGGGCGAAGGCGGCGCTGACGCTTTCAAACAACTTGCCGCACAAACCATTGCTGCCATCGCCGTTCAATCCGGTGTCAAAGCAATTTTTGAGACAGCCGAAGGTTTTGCCGCCGCCGCCAGATATGATTTTGTTTCTTCGGCAGCTCACTTCGCCGCAGCCAAAGTTTACGGCGCGGTCGCTCTCGGTGCAGGCGCTGTCGGTATCGGCATCGGTTTGGCAGGCGGACTCAGCGGCGGAAAGAAAGACAAAAATTCAGCATCAGCCGGTTCAAGCGGCAGCGGCGGCAGTTCAAACGAGCGCCCGGATTATTACACCGTTCAGAATCCGCCGCCGCAGGAAAAATCTACTCCGCGTTATCATGCGGATCCGACGACGCTGAAATTATTGGAAAGAATCGAAGCCCTAAGTGCGTTACCGGCAGAAATCAACGGCTTGCGCGAAAGCGTCTCGAATTTTGATAGCAAAATCGGCTCGATGAAAGAAGGCGAAGTCTTAACAAGAGGAATTAAACAAAAGCGCGGTTTGCTTTCCGACACGGTGATGCAGGAATTAAAAGGCGACGGATCGAAAACAACACAATTCGGCAAGGCTTTACGGCAAAGTTAAATGGCATTTGAAGAGCTGAAAATCTGCAAACTTCTCAATCTGACCGCGCTTGATTGGAGCGCGCCTCTTTTGTCGGCAAATTTCGGCGACGGTTACGGCGCGGGCGTGTTGTCAGGCAGTGCCGCCGGACTTCATAAATGGAGTTTGTCGAGCGAGCTGATACCGGATTGGGAACGGCATTCGATTGATTACGTTCTGAATGACGAGCCAAACACCGATACGAGATTCGAGTATCTGTTCTCGTTTATCAAACGTCATATTTCCCTTGGCAATCGCCCGTTCAGAATCAAAGACCCTAGAAGCGGAAAGTTTTATCTGGCTTCGTTCCAGGTCTCTGACGGCGCGAATTTCAGCTTTGAAGTTCTCGCCTACAAATTCTTTCGCGGCGGGATTGTTCTCAATCAGCGCAGAGCGAGAAACGTTCTGTTTAACGCCGACGGATCATTGTTTGCCGCGCCGGATAATTTCAGAGTCTCGCCGCTTTCTTCGACATCTGTGTTTTTTGAATGGGACGAAGCAATTAACGACAATCAAGCCGGATACGATCTGTGGTTCGACGGCGGCATTTACCAGCTCGGAAATGTTACCGAATACCCGTTCGGCAGTTTGGTGACAGGCTCGACGCACACGGCGAAGATTCGCTCCCGAAACACCGATTCGCCGACGCCGAAGGTTTCGGATTGGTCGGACGCGATTACTTTCGTCGTTCGGGATGTCGGCGGCACTACGCCGGTCATCATTACGCCTCCGCCTCCGACTTCTGGCGTTGTTGACGATGCCGCCAACACGTTCGGCTTCGTTTTGGCAGCCGGTTACACGCTCGCCGATCACGAATATTCGGTCAACTCCGGCAGCTCGTGGTCTCAAGTGACCGTCAATCCTATCGTCGTCGGCAATGTTAATTACCCAGTCGGACAGGTCAGAGTCAGAGTCAAAGCGGCGACCGGCAGAAACGCGAGCGCGCAGCTCTCGAATACGTCTGCTTTCACCGTCGCTGGAAATGCCACGCCCGCCGCGCCGACGGTTATTTCCGACGATACGGCGGACACGATTTCAGCAACTCCCGGCAGCGGATTGCCGATGAGCGAGATGCTATTTTCAACCAACAGCGGAACCTTTGTTCCGTATGACGGTTCGGTGATAGAAGTCGGCAATTTCAATCGTTCGCCTGGTTTTTACAAATTCAAAACTAAGGCGGCGACGGGCAGAAACGAATCGCCTGTCGCTTTAAGTCCGGCGTTTACTTCGACCGTGCCGACGACGGAAACCACTTATTTTCTGCGCAGCGAAAGCGGCAAAATTTTAATCAACGAAGAGACCGGAAAAGCTCTCGTTACGAAATATTAATAAAGAGGATTTATTATGACAGCACCAAACATCACAGGCTTTCCTATCGAAACGGAATATTTTCAGGCGGCGCGCGTCAAAGATAACCGTGTCGGCGATTTAATTACGTCGTTCGACGATATTCCTGATTTAAAAGAAAAAGTCGGAACAAATGAAACGAAAATTCACGTCCCGGCTGAATACTCGCTTGCCGGATTAGGCGAAGTTGTCATTCCCGATAATATTAAATTTCATTTTTCGCCCGATCCTGCGGCTAAGTTCAATTTGACCGGGAACACGGTGCTTAAATTTGAAGGCGATCCTTTTCTCGATCCGCTCGACAGAAATCCGCGCATCAAAGGCGCGACCGTCACGGGCAGGGACTCAAAAGGAAACGGCGGCACGGGCAATATCCGGTTTACGACCGATAAGTTTCCGAAAGAAATCGCGTCATCCATTATCGAAAGCGACGATATTTCACATCAACTCGTTTGTCTCGACAGGGCGTTCGGCGAAACCGAAACCGTCAAGATTATCGGGCGGTCGAACGCTATCCGGTCGCGCGTCTGCTTCAGCAAAAAACGAATTGTCGAAATGGAGAGAAAAGGCAATTTCCCGAATGAATGGCACGGTAATGCACCATTTATTCTCGATTCCGATTCTGAGTTCGACGGAGGATGGGCTGATTTGCACGAATGTGCAACAGCGGGTGATGCGGCACACGACCCGTTTACTGTGATGATCGGCGTTCAATCTTGGCTGCGCACTTCCGGCGGGCAATACATTTACCAAGAACGCGACGTAAAAATTCGTAACGTCCGAGTTGTAGGAAACGACAATCAGGGTAATTATCTTCAGGCGAAATATAACGGCACGTCCGCCGCAATTAATATCGGCAACAGCTTGCGGACGGTTGTTGACGGCGTTGATATTGATTTCGTTCACGGTTATTTCATTCAAGTCGGCTTAGACGGAAACGCAACGCTTGATTATCACTGTGAAGATGCGGTGATAAAAAACTTTCGCGTCGCGGGCGGAATGGCGCAAATGGTTGCTATCGGCAGCGCGAGAAATTTTGAAATCCGCGACGGCGATTTTGTCGAGTGCGTTCCGTATTATCCTTCAAATGCGGGAATTTTCGACATTGAAGCGAACGCATTGAGCAGCATCGTGAAAGATTTCAGAATTAGAAATCTGAAAATCTTCGTCGCCGTTCCGGGTCAAAGAAATTCCCGAACGGGAAATCCGCATCCAGAGCAAAGCGACGACGGCGGCAATACTCGGACTTTTCAAGGCTTTCATTTGAAGGGCGCGGACGCGGCAGTTTGTGAAGGCGTTTCTTTACAGGATTCGGAAGTTCACGGCGGCGGAATATGCGACTTCGGTATTTACGCGACCGAACTTAGAAACTCGTATATCGAAAGGAATAAAGTTTACGATTGCCGCGCCGCTTATTCGTATTTGCGACAAT